>ENA-ORCT01000009-ORCT01000009.1-marine-metagenome-genome-assembly--contig:-NODE-9-length-554113-cov-7.720229_pt1 | contig 554113 bp, 557 predicted proteins | sample MGYA00248632_ERZ508511 | MGnify/ENA primary metagenome ERZ508511 (study PRJEB26182, sample SAMN06268839) | marine metagenome | isolation source: Tt an P1-techrep anaerobic enrichment on pine from...
CGATTTCATTGTACAAAAAAAGACCCTATAGTGATAGGCTCTCTTTTCAGAGTGTCTAATCTATAGGGTCCATTTTAAACCGATCCCTCCTCTTTTTATGCCATCATTTCTTTAACTTGAGCAACATCTTTATCACCTCTACCGGATAGGTTGATGATAATAATCTGGTCTTTAGATAATTCTTTTGCCAGTTTTATGCCGTAAGCTATGGCATGGGAGCTTTCAATTGCCGGGATAATGCCTTCTGTTTTAGAAAGGGCAAAGAAAGCGTTAAGGCTTTCATCGTCGGTAACGGCAACATAATCCGCGCGGCCAATCGACTTGTAATAGCTGTGTTCTGGTCCAACACCAGGATAATCCAATCCGGCTGCAATGGAGTGAACGGGCAGCGGTTGACCTTCTTCATCTTGCAGGGTGTAGCATTTGAATCCATGGATCACGCCGACACTCCCTTTGACGATGGAAGCGGCGTGGTCAGGTGTGTCCAGACCCTTGCCCGCAGGCTCAACACCTACAATTTTTACTTCTTTGTCATCTGCAAATGGGTGGAAAAGACCAATGGCATTGGATCCGCCGCCTACGCAGGCAACCAGGTAATCAGGCAGTCTGCCTTCCATGTCTAGGATTTGACGTTTTGCTTCTTTTCCAATGATGCTCTGGAACTCACGCACCATGGAAGGATATGGATGCGGACCTACAGCAGATCCCAATAAATAGAAGGTATCTTCTGCGTTTTCGACAAAGTCATTCAATGCAGCGTCAACAGCATCTTTGAGCGTTGCAGTACCGCTGGTTACAGGTACAACTTTTGCTCCTAAAAGTTCCATGCGGAAAACATTTAAGGCTTGTCTTTTGGTATCGATTTCACCCATGTAAATGGTGCAGTCCATGCCAAATAGGGCGCAAACTGTTGCGGTTGCAACACCATGTTGGCCTGCGCCGGTTTCTGCAATGATACGGTTTTTGCCCATGCGTTTTGCCAAAAGGGCTTGTCCAATGGCATTGTTGATTTTATGGGCACCGGTATGATTGAGATCCTCGCGTTTTAGGTAAATTTTAGCGCCACCTAGCTGCTGGGTCAGTTTCTCAGCGAAATAGAGTGGATTTTCACGTCCAATATACTGTTTTTGATAATAGGCCAGTTCCTCAAGAAATTCAGGATCGTTGATAAAGCGATAGAAGTTATTTTCCACCTCTTTTAAAACGACTTTTAAGGGTTCTGGTACAAAGCGACCGCCAAATTCTCCAAAGTAGCCATTATTGTTTTTAATCATTGTATTGCCTCCTTATTAAATCCAAAGTGATCAAGAAATGGAGTAAAATTCGTATATGGGTATGGGTTCAGGCACAATTTCTATGTAATAAAAAAGTCCTCTACATGTTTATACAAACATATAGAGGACGCGATATACGTGGTGCCACCTCAATTGGTTATCAATGATAACCCACTTTTTCAGATACGGGAAAGAGTCCGATATCCTATCTCTATAACGGGAGATGCCCGTGTTGCCTACTTAAGATTCAGCGCCAACTCATAAGCCCATTCAGCATACCTGCAAATGTCGGATTCCCACCAGCGCCGACTCTCTTGGATGATTCAGTATACCTACTCTTCTTACTCAAAGATTTATAATTATGTGGTTGTTGGTAATTATAAACAGTTTTTACGCTTTTGTCAAACGGTGATTTCAGAAAAGTTAAAAAACTTGTTCTGAACCTAGCAGATTCGAGATATACTTAAACTGGAGAATTTTTACAAACTTACTAAATTCGATGAGGAGAAATCTAATGGATAAAATTGTTTTGAAGCAAGAAAAGGAAACCCTTTTGATTCCTTTATACGGAAAAGCAATGGAGAGCAAACAGCCCACTCCTATACTGGAGGATCAAAAGGCGATTGAAATCGTAGAGCGTATTGCCTATCCTTTTGAGGACCTGAAGATCAATCGAAAGACCAATATTATGATGAGCATCCGTGCTGCCATTTTAGATCGATTTGCAGAATCATTTATCGAAAAATATCCAGATTGCACCTGCCTTCATTTGGGTTGTGGGCTGGACAGTCGATGTTTGAGAATTCCAAAGCTTGGTGAAAAGTGGATTGATGTAGATTTTCCTGAAGTCATTGAACTCCGGAAATCTTTTTATAATGAATCTGAAACGTATAGAATGATTGGAAGCTCCGTCACTGATCACCAATGGATAGAGACACTTGTGTTGGATGAAAACAAAAAGCTTGTGATTGCTGAAGGACTTTTCATGTATTTGTCCGAAGATGAAATAGTAGGGTTAATTAAAAGGCTTAGAGAAAAGATAGGACCCTTTACATTGATTTTCGATGCCTATAGCACCTTGACTGCCAGCCAGGCCATGAAACACCCTTCTCTGAAGCGGACGGGTGCAATGATTAAATGGGGAATTGATGAGGCGGAAGACTTGGAAAAGCGAGTTACAGGTATGCAGTTTGTGGAAGAAGAGTATTTGGTGCAACCTCAATATCTAGTAAATTTGTCTATGGGGATGCGATTTCTCTTTCAGCTTTCTGGTGCTTTTAAGACAGCAAAAAAAGCGCACAGAATTATGATTTATCAGATTGATTAGAAGGATTGAATGATTTATAAATACATCGATTATTGGGTTACCGTCGCGGGTATTTGTAAAGATGGGAGGACTCTATAGATCCAGAAAAAGAAATAGCAAACTTGCCAAAAGGCAAGGACGCAAAGCGTTGAATCTACGGTTTTAAACTATGATTGTCAGGCTGCCAATTTATGGCAGCTTTTTGTTTGAAATGAGGTGATGCCGAATGAGCAGAGTTAAATTTATCGTGTGGTGAGAAAGGAGCGAGAAATATGAAAACGACCACACAATTGAATATGGGAAGAAAAAGCTTATTTAGAAAGTTATTTGTATTGCTCTTGATTTGTATTCTAAGCCTACCCTTTATCACATACCAGAAACCACCTTTATCCTTTGGACTGGTTGCAGAAGAGGTAGTTCTTATTAAGACAGCAAATGAACCAATGGTCTATGAGCCAGGTGGTGATATTACATTCAACATTACAATTGAGAATAATGGAGAAGAAACAATTGAAGTGACTAGCTTGCTCGACAGTGCATTTGGCGATTTGAACGGACAAGGCACAATCCATCTGCCAATTACAATAAACCCTGGGGAATTTTACACGGGTGATTTTTCAGAGTATATTTCAGGAAATGCATTTGAAACGCATACAAATATTGTAACAGCAACCTATGAGAATGAGTCGGGCGAAGTATTTGAAATTGAGGATGGCGAGACGGTTCATATTGAAAATGTTATGCCTGAGATGGAATTCACGAAAACTGTATTTCCAGAATCAGTGCCAGAACCAGGGGCTGATGTCACATACACTTTTTCGGTACTCAATACTGGTACGGTAGAAATCACATTATATCAATTAGAGGATGACTTTTTGGGAGATTTAGATGACCAGGGGGATATTGATTTGCCGCAGACCATATCACCTGGAGAATCTTATTCAGGAACTGTAATCACATCCATAAGCGGCAATGCAGGAGAGGACATTACGAACACAGCAACGGCTTATTGTCGTGATTACAGTTGGGATTTGATATCAGATCATGATCAAGCCACGGTTACCATTTATAATGTGCCACCAGTCATGCAGGTGACAAAAATGGTATCTCCCATTAGTCTGCCGGAATCTGGTGGTGATGTCACATATACCTATTTCATTCAGAATCATGGTGAGGAAAGTTTTTGGCTATATAGCTTGTATGATGATAAGTTGTGGGATCTGAACGGGCAAGGCGATATCAGCTTGCCACAGGATATTCCTCCAGGGGGATCTTATATTGGTACAGTACCTGTGTCACTTTCAGGAAACGCTGGAAATTCAATTACGAATACGGTGGTAGCGGAGTGCCATGATGATGATGGAAGTGGAGCTACCGATACAGATGACGCCACGGTTGTCTTTGAAGATATATTACCAGCGATTCAATTAACAAAAACAGCGGATCCTACAAGTTTATCTGAACCGGGAGGCGAGGTGACATATACATTCACAGTTGAAAACACAGGTTTGGAGATGGTTACATTAACCAGCCTAATGGATGACGTCCTTATGGATTTAAATGGACAAGGAACCATTGTTTTGCCACAGACGATCCCGCCAGGGGGATCATATTCCGGTTCAGTAGAGAGTGCCTTTTCCGGTGATGCTGGAGACATCCATACCAACACAGCTACTGCTGAATGTCATGATGATGAAGGTAACGTCGTGAGTGATGATGATGATGCTACAGTCGTTATCGATGATGTACTGCCAACGATCAAGGTTGAAAAAAGTTGTGATCCAGAGGCAGTGCCTGAAACTGGCGGGTTGGTAAGATTTTTTGTTAGGATATTGAATCAAAGTATTGAAGGCGTGAATATAACAAGTGTAGTTGATTCAGAGTTTGGAGATTTAGTAGCGGAAGGAGTTTTCGACGAAAACGAATACCTACCTGCAGGTGCGGATGTTCTGCGAAGCTTTGAGAGATTTGTCAGTGGAGATGTCCTGGTTCCGCATATTAATACTGTAAGTGCTACTGCTCAGGATAATGAAGGGAATCTCGTTAGCAGCAGTGGTTCTACTTCTGTAAGATTTATTGATGTCTTACCTCAGGTTTCTGTAGTGAAAGAAGCCATGCCTAATGTCATTCCAGAAACTGGACAGTTAGTGGATTTCACGTTTACAATTTCTAACGATGGACTTGAGACAGCAACCATTGCGAGTGTGATTGATTCAGCTTTTGATAATTTGAATGTGGAAGCTGGCGTACCTCGTAAACTTTTTGGGGGAGAAAGTTTTTCATTCATTATTTCTCACGAGTTAGTAGGTGAGCCGAACCCAGTTGGTCATACAAATACAGTTACAGTTGGAAGTTCTGATAATGAGCTTAACTATGTCACATGCAGCGATGATGAATCGGTTGAATATGTCGATGTATTGCCGGATCTATCGGTAGTAAAAACGGCTGTTCCAAATCGAGTTCCAGAAACCGGTGGTTATGTGAACTTCATTTATGAAATTTCAAATAATAGCCTGGAGGATGTAGAAATTACCAGTGTTTTCGATTCTGTATTTGGCGATCTAGCAGTAGAGGCGGACTTGCCAGAAAGTATTGCTGGCGGAGACAGCATGACTTTTGAAATTCTGAAATGGATAACAGGAGATGCCAGTGGACCTGCCCATAGTAATGATGTAACGGTTGTTGGGCAGGATAATGAAGGAAACACGGATTCGGTATCTGACAGCGAAAGCGTAGAATTTGACGATGTTTTACCTGAGATTAAAGTTGAAAAGTGGACGGATCTAGATTCAGTACTAGAAACCGGAGAAGAAGTTACGTTCACGTATAAAGTGTCAAACCTAGGATATGAAGCTGTAACAATTGCGAGTGTTATAGATACTGAGATAGAGGGTCTTTCAGATCTTGCAGGTCTACCGGTAGAATTGCTGCCTGGTGAAAACCTGCTATTCAGTAAAACACAGACAATCGGAGGGGATTATGAAAGTCATACTCCTCATATAAACGAAGTGATTGCAGAAGGCTATGACAATGAAGGCAATACAGTTTCGGTATCTTCCCATGCAACGGTTGAATTTATTGATGTCGCTGCAAGTATTGACATCGTGAAAAGCATTTGGGATGGAAGTGACTTCCTTGATGCAAACGAAATGCCTGGACCATATTTAGTGGAGGGATCCAATCCGCTGTATAGAATTGAGATTACGAATAACAGCATTGTTCCTCTAATCATTGACGAGTTTTATGATGATCCGGTTATAACTGAATTTTATACGGATCTAGTATTGATGAGTCCTGCTGATCTCATTGGAGAATATGTGTCTCCGGGAGAAACCATCACAGTTTATGCGGAAGGATCATGGGCAGGCATGCAGCAGATGGATACGATTCATGTGACTGGAAGCTTTTATGATGGTGCAGGAGTGCGCGAATTTGATACCGCAATGGATGATGCCTATTACTATGGGATGAAAGGCAATCAACCGAGTATTGAGATTGATGATTTTACAATCATGTTAGATCAAGAACGCATGTTGGCAACGGGTGAATTCATCATCACTGATGAAAGTGAGAAAACATCAAAAGCAGATGGGTTTATGGTCGCAATTGAAGACTATAGAATTGATTGGTTTTTGAAAGAGAAAAGAAATGAAGAACCACTTGATCATCTGATTCATGATTTTGAATTCTATATTCTAGAAAAAGACGGTTTTGTGTTAGGAACACCATACCGATTGGCACCAGGAGAGGATGTAATCTTCGATGAACAGGTAACGTTCGCTTATTCATATGTGTTCAAAGAAGAAATACCTAAAGGTGCTACATTAAAAGGGACAGTATGGGCAAATATATTTGGACGATTGAAAGAATATATGAATACAATGACGTATACAGTACCCAAAAAATAGTGATGACTGCCAATAAAAGTTCATAGTAATGAAAGAGCGCAGCTGATTATTTCAGCTGCGTTTTTCATATTGGACAGCAATTTAACTTACTTGTTATAGTAATTGATATTTTCAGTTATTGAATGAATCTTCTAGCTTATGTAATATGAGAGTATAAGAATGCTGTTTATTGAGGGAATGAGTAATCAAGATTGAGGGATGGGAGAATGAACAATCGATATGTTGGGCTTGTATACTTTAGCGGAACCGGTGGAACGAGAATGATCACGGAAGCGATTGACTTGATCTTAAAGGGAAAAGGGTGTGAAACATGGATATTTCCTTTGGATTATCAAATTAACCGTTCATTTATTATGAATCGAGAAGTTCTACAGAAGACAGATTTTCTATTTGTACTATATCCCGTCCATGCTTTTGATGCACCGAAGCCGATTTATGAATGGATCGAGGGACTACCAGATGGCGCAATGAAGAAGACCATAGTTTTGTCCGTATCAGGCGGAGGGGATGTTGCTCCCAATAAGCATTCTCGATCGTTGTGCATTCAAGCACTTGAAGAGAAATCTTATCAGGTGATGTATGAAAGGATGCTGGTGATGCCTTCGAATTTTGCAGTTACCGCTAGCGATGATATGAATATGTGGTTGTTAAAAAGCATTTCATCAAAAGTGAATCAGATTGTAACGGAGATCATGGTTAACAAAACACGAAGAATAGAAATAGGTGATGAAGAGAGACAAAGTAAGTCAATTTTTCAAAGGTTGCAGCCACCTGTCGACCGATTTGGATTATCGCTCTTTGCTAGTGAAGCTTGCAATTCTTGTGGATGGTGTGCGGCGCGTTGTCCTCGATTAAACATCAGCATGGTTGATGGGAGACCTGTTTTTTCAGATCAGTGCATCATGTGCATGCGTTGTGTCTATGGCTGCCCTCAGAATGCGATCGAGAGTGAGAAGTATGGATTTGCGATCGTAAAGACCGGATTTGATCTTATTGCATTGGAAGAAAAAATGAAAGATAGGGTCTTGAAGCCGATTGAAGATTTAGAAGGTGGTATCTTGTGGTTTGGAGTCAAACGATACTTACTGGAGGAATAAATTGACACACGATCTTGCCAATCATAGAATAAAAGAAAGTGTAAGAAGCTCAACAGATAGGGTGGTAGATGGACATGAAGGAAACCGCGTTGTATGCGCCAGTCAAGGAACTGTTTGAAAGTCTAGGATATGATGTGCAATCCGAAGTGCTGGATATGGATGTGGTCGCAACCAAAGATGAAGAGATGATTGTGATCGAGTTGAAAAAAGAGCTGAACTTGCGTTTGATTGTGCAAGGCGCGCAGCGGCAGAAATTAAGTAAAATTGTGTATGTTGCCATCCAGAAACCCAGCTATAAGATTCGGATGTCAAAATCCTTTCAAGAAAAAGTCTTTCTTTTAAAGCGCTTGGGGATCGGTTTGATTTATGTGAATTTCAAGGAAAGCGGGACGGTTGCGACGATCGAGGAAGATCCTATCATCTTCGATTTAAAACAGTCGCAGCGTTTGAATAAGCGAACCAAAGAGCGAGCCTTGAAGGAAAAATCATTGCGAAGCGGTGATTACAACCAAGGTGGACAGAAAGGGAAAAAGATCACAGCATATCGTGAAAATGCCTTGCTGATCGCAGGATTATTATCCAAGAATGGCGTGATGAAGGTGTCTGAAATTCGTGAAATTGCAGGATCGAAGACCGGATCCATTCTACAGAAAGATTATTATGGTTATTTTCAGCGGGTGAAAGTAGGCCATTATGTCTTGAGTGAGCATGGTGAAGAAGCTGTCAAAACCTATGACTATATCATAAAGAACCTTGTTTAAAGAATAAGGAGTGCGAGTATGGAGCAAATTCGAAATTTTTTCATGAAAAGGGATGTTGAATCTGAAGATTTAGGTGGTGGAGTGAGCAGAAAGATTCTAGCTTATTCAGATAATTTGATGGCTGTTGAGATAAGCTTTGAAAAGGGTGCGATTGGTGAGCTGCATAGCCATCCACATGAGCAATGCACCTATATTTTGGAAGGCGTATTCGAGTTTCAAGTCGGCAATGAAAGTAGAGTAGTAAAAGCCGGGGATATGACTTACAAACAACCGAATATTAAACACGGTGTTGTTTGTTTGGAAGCGGGACGACTATTGGATATTTTTTCACCAAAGCGTGAAGATTTCTTAGAATAAGAAGTTAACAGATTATATTTAATTAATTGCAATCGGCAATGATATGGGACAAATGCTAGACATTTGGAATCTCTTCATTGCCGGTTTTTATTTGCGGAAATTCATAGACATGTTTGGATTTGTATTCGAAATGGGGGTAAATTTATTATGAGCTAATTGCTTATTCAATAATTGGAGGTTTTCTTATGGAAAAGCATAGAAGGATTTCATTCATCATATTGTTTCTGGGGTTGTTTATTTTCAGTCTTTCGATTTATTCGATCATAGTTGATTCTGTATATGGTGTTGCTGAAAGGCTTTCATTTCGCGCAACTGATTATTCAAATCTAATTTTTGGTGTCCCTTATTTATTGACCGCCGCCTATTTTCTATATGAACAAAGGGATTTGTGGATATGGGTGACACCGGGAGCTTTGTTTTATACGGCATATGTGTATCTGCCCTATGCAATTGCATTGGGAAGTCACATTTTCTTTCTTGCATACGTGCTTGTAATTGTTGTGAGTTTGTACTTGATGATCATTTTATTGGCTTCCCATTCTTATAAAGATTTCGAAGCAGAGTTGGCGGAAGCGCCGGTTAGATTAATCGCGGGGATATTGCTTTTACTAGGGTTATTTGTAGCTTTGCGACAGACTGGATTTGCCTTTATGGTTGCCTTGGGTAGAGCATCTGCAACGTCAATTGATGTTGCTTTATGGATCGACGACTTGGTGTTAGGATGTCCACCTATGATATTATCGGCATATTACTTAATTAAGAGAAAAGGTGTTGCCTATGTTACGGGGCCTGCAATACTCTTGTGCTATGGCGTTCTTTCTCTTGGTCTGCTTCCTTACTTTATTCTTGAAAGGATATATACAGGAGGAGAATTCCAATGGGACGGAACTTTTATAATCGTTGGAATGGCAATTCTATGTTTACTTCCTTTTGCAAGACTTGTGCAATGGAGAATAAAAAGAAGGCGTGCTGAGTGAAGTAATGTATCTATGTTTTAATAAACTGAAATGGTGAATGAATGAGAGAAGCGGTCCGGTTTAATGGATCGCTTTTTCTTTTCAGAAATGACTTGCAGCTCATTCTTCTGAGTGGATATGAGCACGAGGAAATATTTTCAAAATTCTGTCAATACAAGTGATTTGATGAGAATAATGGGTAATTATTTTTCAATGGGAGGGGTGATGGTATGCGAGTCGAAGGTCTTGTGCTGGCAGCAGGTCTGTCAAGTCGAATGGGTGACAACAAGTTGATGAAAACAATCGATCACATGCCGATGATAGAGCAGGTCCTTGCAAACATGATTCCTTTCTGTGAACGCATAGTCGTGGTAGTTGGCCACAGGCGGGATGAGTTGGCAAAGATATTGAAGAAATACAAGCAAGTCGAAATAGTAGTAAATGACGATTACCAGTCGGGCATGTTTTCATCGGTGAAAGCCGGTTGCAAAGCTATCCGTGGTGATCGTTTTTTTTTGACGCCTGCTGATATCCCCTTTGTTAAACCTGCGACCTACAAAGCCTTGATCGAGGCGGATGGTGAAATTGTGGTGCCCAGTATGAACCATCATGCCGGTCATCCAATCCTAATTCAGAGGAAAATTGTTGTAGACATCGAATCGTCTGACGCTATGCATTTACGGGCATATTTACAAAAATGGGAAAAGACCTATGTGTGTGTGGAGGATGATGGCATATTCATTGACATCGATACACCGGAAGATTATCAGAAATATGGGAGGAGGGGTGAACATGAAAATAACTGATAACGTTCGGCGGATCGATAGCGCCGACAAGCTCAGAGGAAAAACCGAATACATCGAAGATATGCATTTTGAAAACTTGCTGTATGCCAGAACCTTGCGAAGCACCATTGCGAGCGGACGAATTATGAAAATCGAGTATCCTGATTTACCGGAAGGGATTTTTGTGATCGATTATCGTCATGTGCCTTTGAATAACGAAGTTGCCATGATTGAATGTGATATGCCGATTTTTGCCAAGGAAACTGTCACCTATCTGGGAGAGCCGCTGGCTTTGGTGGTTGGGGCAGATAAGAACCAAGTACTTGAGTTTATGGCGGGGATTACAATTGCATATAAGGAAGAAGCAGCCGTCTTTGACTTTGATCAGGCTTCAAGCATTCCTGAACAGATTTTCACCGAACATTGCTTCGAGAAAGGTGACTTGGCAAAGCTTGTCTATGATGAAAAATTGACCGAGTCCTTTGCGACCACCTATCAGGAGCAGCTTTATATGGAGAAACAAGGGATGGTGGCCACCTATGAAGAAGGCGTAATTACGGTGTATGGTTCCTTGCAATGTCCCTACTATGTCTTAAACGCCTTAAAGCATGCCATGGGCATGGATGAAAATCGATTGAGGGTTGTACAAGCACCAACCGGTGGCGCCTTTGGCGGCAAGGAAGAATACCCATCATTGCTGGCTTGCCAGGTAGCAGTGGCTGCTTACAAGCTGAAATGTCCTATTCGCCTTGTGCTTGACAGGCGTGAGGATATCGCATACACCACCAAACGTCATCCGTCCCACACGACGGTTACCTCATACATAAAAGATGGGATCGTGAAGGGCATGGATTTTGAGATTGCTTTGGATGCCGGATCTTATTTGGGTTTAAGTGATGTTGTTTTGCAACGGGCTCTTTTTACCATGCCGGGCGCATATAAGATCGATAACCTTCGTGTGTGTGGCAGAACCGTTCGTACAAACAATGTATTTACAGGCGCTTTTCGTGGATTTGGGGCGCCCCAGAGCATGTATGCTTTGGAAACGCATATGAACCATATCGCCAAGCATCTGGGTGAAGATCCTTTGGACTTTCGAAGAAAGCACTATGTCAGTCAAGGGGATCTTACGGGAACCAACGGTCGTTTCAATGAAGAAATTGTACTGGACAAACTGACTGATCTCCTGCAAGACATGATTGCAGGCCAAAAAAAGCAAGTGGATGATGACAGGCTTGTGGGGTACGGCGTTTCGGTTGTTCCCCATGGCGGTGGATTCACCGGTGACGGCGAAGCTGTTCACATCAAAGCGGTCGTAAAATTGCGCAAGGAAAAGGATGGCCAAGTCACAATCCTTGTTTCCAATGTTGAAATGGGTCAGGGCGCGATTACAACCTTAACCAAGATTGTTGCTTCGGTTTTGGATATCGATATGGAGCGTGTCTGCTATGCAAGGCCAGATACCTTTCATGTACCGGATTCCGGACCAACTGTGGCATCCCGTACAACCATGGTAGTTGGCGCGCTTTTGGCAAAGGCTGCAGATAAACTGAAAGGGCAACTAGATCAGCCGGGTGAAATCGTCATCACTGAACGATTCAAGCAGCCGGATTATGTGAAGTGGGATTCCGAGGCTTTACAGGGCAATGCCTATATGGCGTATTCCTGGTCTGTTTTAATGGCGAGGGTTGAGGTGGATCCGCTCTCTTATGATGTCAAATGCACGGATGTTTGGGGGGGTTATGATATTGGTGTTCCGATTGATAAAAAATTGCTTCTTGGACAGATTCAAGGCGGTGTGGTTCAGGGGCTGGGTTACGCCTTAATGGAAAATATGACATCGGATACCGGCGGGATTGAGCAAATTGCATTTTCCTCTTATCCGATCCCAACGACCATGGATATTCCAAAGGTCCATTCTGAATGGATTCTGAATCCCTATAAAGACGGACCTTTTGGTGCCAAGTCCGTTGGAGAATTGACAATAGTAGGTGTTGCACCTGCAATTGCCGCTGCAATCGAGGATGCCATGCAGATCACCACATGTCAGATACCGGTTACACCGGAGGTCATCGAAAGGAGCCTTGAATGAGCGATTACAAATATGTATTGAACGGCGAAAACAAAACAATCTGCTGTGAAATGTCAAGACGGCTCTTGGATGTGATTCGCATTGACGAGGGGTTGACGGGAACGAAAGAGGGCTGTCAGGAAGGGGAATGCGGTGCTTGTCTGGTTTTTATTGACGGTCAAATCTTCAACTCCTGTTTGGTGCCCATGGCCAATGTAATCGGAAAGTCGGTCGTTACTATTGAAGCATTTTCGCAGACTGAAGAATACCGTCGTATCGAAAAAGCCTTTCTAGATATGGGTGCAGTCCAATGCGGTTTTTGCACACCAGGCATGGTGATGGCAACTTCAGCTCTATTAAAAAGTGGATTGCCTTTGGATGAAGAATCTGTGCGCATCGGACTATCCGGCAACTTATGTCGTTGCACGGGTTATCAGACTATATTCCAAGCGGTCTGTAGCCTGAAGGAAAGCGGGTGCCAAGATGATTAAAGAATTTCGTCCAGAAAATCTACAGGAAGCCTTGGAAATGATGGCCAGTCATAAATTGATCCCTGTTGCCGGAGGCACAGATTTGATGATTCGGGCTAGAAATTGGCAAGGCGCATCGAGGGCTATGAAGGGGGACCTTATTTACATCCAACATCTTAAAGAGCTTAACTTCATTGAGGAGACCGATGAGGAAATTCACATTGGCGCAGGGATTACACAGGCAGACTTTTGTCAAAGTGAAATTTTACCGGAGTATGCTAGGGAAGTTGTTGCGCAAATGGCAACACCGGCTATTCGAAATGCTGCGACAATTGGCGGCAATATTGCCAATGCGGCCAGTGTAGCAGATATCTTGCCATTGCTTTATGTCATGGATGCAAAAATCGTGCTGGTTAGCCAAAGGGGCAGCCGTATTATGCCAATTCAGACATTTGAAGTAGGCAAGTACAAAACGGCAAGACGATCGGATGAGTTGATCCAAATGGTGATTCTACCGAAGTTTAAGGTTTCCAAGTATCTATATAGGAAAGTTGGTCAAAGGCGTGCCAGCATTTTATCTAAAATTTCGTTTTTGGCTTTGGCATCGGAGACCGGGACTAGAATCGCCATTGGCGCCCTCAATGATACGGTGATTCGTTCCAGAGAAATGGAAAAACAAATTGATGAGGGTGGCGAAAAAGAAAGAGTCTTGGAGGGATATCGGTCACTTTTTATGGGACGTGATGATAAGCGGTCCACCAAGCAATATCGAGAGCAGGTAGCAATCAATTTTTTGACGAAATGGATGGAGGGATAGCAATGAAAAAATGGAAAGAAATCTTATTCTTTGGTGCATTATGGGGATTGGCTGAGGCGACACTTGGATTTGTTTTACATGTTAGCGCAGCTTCGATTGCAGGATTTCTTATGTTTCCCGTTGGATTTGCCATCATGTGGCAGGCTAGAGAAAGAACGGATTCGGCTTATGCGCCTATTCAAGTAGCAACTGTTGCTGCAGGAATTAAATTGGTCAATTTATTCTTTGCGCCAATGTGGATTACCGTTTTTAATCCAGCCGCTGCAATTATTTTGGAAGGTCTTTTTGTCGCTGTTTTACTCAGAAAAGGGAATCGACTCTCGCCAAGTTCTTGCTTGCTGGCTACCTATGGCTGGCGTTTGGGCTATTTAGCGATCTTGCTGATTCAATTATATTTTGGGTTTACACTCCGCTTGCTTCAAGGCGGCATGGCCAGTGTTTTGCCATTTGTCACGATTGATGCAGGGGTCAATGCCCTTTTGATATTCCTGATTGCCAAAACCAGTCGAAGACTTGGATTTGAGATGAAGCCCGGGTGGGTTGGCGCAACACTGGCTGCCGCAGTGATTGTAACGGTGGTGATCTAGATGAAGCTATTTCGAGAAGTGATGGGAAGTGTTGAGCAAAGAAAGTCCCTCGTTCTTGCCACGGTTGTCGACAAACATGGGGAAGGACCGATTCCTTTGGCTGGAAGATTGATGGTCGATGCAACGGGCCTAAAGCGCGGCACAGTAGGCGGTGGTGCTTTGGAAGAGCGTGTCATTCAAACAGCTCGCGAAATCTTGGAAGAAAAGCAGCATAAGCTTCTTCGATATGATTTAAGTGGTGGTCATGACAGGCCTGGATTTGAATCGGTACCCATGATATGCGGCGGACAGGTCACTATCTTTTATGAGTATATTTCGCCGCTACCGCAATTGCTGATTTTCGGAAGCGGTAATGTGGGTGGCGCACTTCTGGATAAGATGCAGGGAGCTGGATTTGATTTGACCGTTTGCGATCGAGTAAGCCCAGTCAATATCAATCATGCCAGATATATTTCAGACGTGGCCGAAGGGGTAAGACAAGTGCTTGCAGATAGCTTTGTTGTAATTTCCACGGGGTCCCATGAGGTTGACTACACCATACTAAAACGGATTGTTGAAGCGGATCGTACGCCATATTATCTAGGCATGCTGGCTTCCAAAAAAAAGCTTGCATCGATGCTGAAAAAGCTGAAATCTGAAACGGGAAAGGAATTGAACCAGATTTATAGTCCGATTGGTTTGGACATAGGCGGTGATACACCGGATGAAATCGCTATTTCCATCGCTGCTCAATTAATTGCGAAAAAGCATGGAAAAAACGGCTATAAGGATATGAGTCAATGATTACCATTGTCACGGGTGATACCAATGCCTATAAGACTGCTTTTGTTGAAAAAATGATTCGTGAGATGGATCAAGTGGATGGGATCTTAAGTAAAAAGAAGTTTCTGAATGAAAGATTCGATGGATACTACATTCAGCAGATTTCTTCCGGTATCTGTAAAGAGTTTTTGTCCTTAACCCTGCTATCCAATCAAAGAATTGGAGAATTCTATATCCAAGAAGAAGGCCTCTTATTTGCAAAAAAGATCACTCGCCAAGCAATAAAAGAAAAGCGTTTGGTCGTGATTGACGAACTGGGGCAGGCAGAGCTTTCAGGCAGGGTGTTTTATGAAGAACTGAATTTGCTTTTGAAAGAAAAAGCAAACGCCATTCTGGTGATTCGCAAGCGGCTTTTGCATGACTTTCAGAATCGGTTTCCACAATTAAATCAAGCCAAAATTATTGAGGTGAGAAATGGTAGAAAAGAAGATCAAGGAGTGGGTAGCCAAGCATGAAAGTGAAGCCTTTTCCTTTTTACGGGATTTAATTGCCATCCCATCCATCTCTTGCATGGAGCGGGAGGTTGTAGAACGGATTGAAAGGGAAATGAATGCCTTGGGCTATGACGAGGTGAAAGTTGACGGTATGGGAAATGTGTTGGGCCGGATTGGATCGGGCCAGCGTACTATCGCCTTTGACGGCCATATTGATACGGTCGATGTGGGCAATATGGACAATTGGAGCTTTGACCCTTTCAAGGGAAAAGAAGATGAAGCCCATATTTACGGACGAGGCGCCTCTGATCAAACCGGCGGCTTTATTTCGGCGGTTTATGCGGGAGCCATGTTAAAGGAAATGGGTCTTCTTGAAGGACTCACCGTTTGGGTGGTGGGCAGTGTACAGGAAGAAGACTGTGATGGATTATGCTGGCAATATATTCTTGGAGAAAAATTGATTGAACCAGACTTTGTTGTAATTACGGAACCCACCAGTCTGGGTGTCTACCGTGGACAGCGGGGACGTATGGAGATTCGTGTGGATGTAAAGGGTATCAGCGCTCATGGCTCGGCGCCTGAACGCGGGGATAACGCCATCTATAAAATGGCTCGCATTCTCAATGAATTGGAAGTCTTGAATGAAAGACTGACCTATGATGAATTTCTAGGCAAAGGGACGCTTGCTGTTTCAGAAATATTTTATACGTCACCTTCACGGTGTGCTGTTGCGGACGGTTGCAGCATTTCTATCGATCGAAGACTGACGGCGGGAGAAAGTCCACAATCGGCAGTCCAAGAAATCGAGTCTTTACCGAGTATTCAGGCCAGCAAGGCCGATGTTAGCGTATACCACTATAATCGACCGTCCTACACGGATCTTGTGCAGGATGTGGCCTGTGAATTTCCTACCTGGACCATTCCAGCAGATCATGATTTGGTCAAGCGCATGGAAGAGGCGCACCGCGCCATTCATGGTCAAAATCCGGTTACAGATAAGTGGACCTTCTCGACCAATGGCGTATCAATCATGGGCATGAAGGGTATTCCATGCATTGGATATGGACCAGGTGATGAAGTGGAAGCTCATGCACCCAATGAAAAAATCAGAAAAAGTGATATACGAAGTGCTGTTGGCACCTATGCATATTTTGCAGCAATGCTAAAGGAGGCGTAAGGATGTACGGAACATTGAAAGGAAAAGACTTTATTTCCCTTCGGGATTGGACAAAAGATCAAATCGATTTGGCTTTAGCGACAGCGAAAGACTTAAAAAGAAGGCATTATATGGATTTGCCGACCCCTGTCTTGCAATATAAAACCATCGCATTGATGTTTTTTGAGGCATCAACTCGAACCAGAAATTCCATGGAAATGGGAATCGCGCAATTAGGAGGACATGCCAATTATCTGGATACATCGACCATGCAGATCAGCCATGGGGAAGTAGCCAAGGATACGGGTGTTATTCTGTCTTCCTACGGGCATGGGTTGGCTTGTAGAAATTGCAATTGGGGTCAAGGCAATGCCTATATCAGTGAGATGGCCAAACATGCTTCTCGACCCGTTATGAATTTACAATGCGACCTCTATCATCCCATGCAGGGATTGGCGGATTTGATGACCATTCAGGAAAAGTGCGGTCCAACCAAGGGACTCAAGGTTTCGATTATTTGGGCCTATGCGACCAGCCATAAAAAACCGATTAGCGTACCGCTGACTCAGGCCCTTTTGTTTCCAAGGTATGGAATGGAAGTTACCATGGCTCATCCACCAGGATTTGAAATGCCGGATTGGGTGATTGAAGAAGCCAAGAAAAACGCGGAAGAGAATGGCGGCAGCTTCCGTGTGACAGACTCTATGGAGGAAGCTTTTAGAGATGCCGATATTGTAATTCCGAAAAACTGGGGATCATGGAGCGGCAAAGGTCCGGATCCCATTCTGGAGGACTTTCGGGATTGGAAATGCACACAAGATTTGATGAAAACGGCTAGCGACAAGGTCTACTATATGCATGCCTTGCCAGCAGACCGAGGCAATGAGGTTGAGGATGCCGTGATAGATGGTCCTCAGTCTATTGTGTATCAAGAAGCGGAGAATCGCTTGCACACAGCCAAGGCTGTCATGGCTTTAACCCTATAGGAGGTTGAAAATGACAATTCCAGTTCTAGGTCCAACCTATGAAGAAATGCTGCATCCCTGGAAAATTGATAAAACGATTCGAGATGCTGCAATCAAGATGTCGGCAATAGATCCCTTGCATCCCATTAATCTATTCAATATTACATGGAGAAACGCGGATAATAGTCACCGATATTTTGTGCTTCCCAAAGCCCTGACTGGGGTGGATGCAAATATTGTGGTTATGGTTGCCAAGGATTTTCCTTCGGGATCCCATAAGGTGGGACCCACGTATTCAGTCTTGGCGGAAATGACAGTAACCGGTGCAGTTGATCCTACCTATCATACTCTGGTATGGCCATCAACTGGCAATTACGGCGTAGGCGGCGCTTGGGTCAGTGCGCGTATGAAATATAATTCTCTGGTGATTCTGCCTGAGGAAATGTCAGATGAACGGTTTGAAATCATTCGTCGGTATGGCTCTCGTGTGATAGCCACACCAGGATGTGAATCCAATGTGAAAGAGATCTATGACAAGACCCATGAATTAAAGCGGGAATCGCCGGAAACCATTCGGATTCTCAATCAGTTTGATTCCTTTGCCAACTATCGCTTTCATGAATACGTTACAGGTGGAACCATGGTGGAGCTTGTACGAGACCAAGCCATTGGCAACAGTGAAATTGCAGCTGTGGTGCTGACTGTGGGATCTGCGGGGACCATTGCAAGTGGAGACCGGGTGAAGAAGGAGTTTCCTCACGCAAAAGTGGTTGCAGGCGAACCAGTGCAATGTCCGACCCTTTCCCTGAACGGATATGGCGGCCATGATATCCAAGGGATTGGCGACAAACATGTGACATGGATTCATAATGTGATGAATACGGATGGCGTGGTATTGATCGATGATATGGATGCGAAACGACTTCTAAAATTATTCACTTGCCAAGAAGGCAAGCGATATTTATCCTCTTTCCTTTCGGATGACTTGGTAGAAGAACTCTCTTCCTGCCTTGGAATTTCAGGCTGCGCCAATATTATTGCGGCAATTAAGACGGCCAAGTTCTACGAATTTAAGGAAGGAGAAAATGTTCTGACTGTGGCTACAGACAGCATAGATCGATATTATTCCGTGATGGAAAAAATTCCGGATTATGATGAATACCAAGCGGCTGCAGTTTATAATCGACTGTTGACCTTCCAAACGGCGAGTGACTTTTTCGAGGGCGGTAAATACAACAGATTGCGGTGGCATAATCTAAAATATTACACATGGATTGAGCAGCAAGGCAAAGTTGTGGAAGAGTTGAATGCCATGAAGGACCAGGAATTTTGGATCCGCCAAGCGGACAAAGTTAAGGAAATGGATGAGGCAATCCGTCGCTGGAGGAGTGAACATGAAGACATGCTCAGGAAAGTCTGGGGGTGCTGACATGCATGATTTGGCTTTTTTGGGAGGCAAGCTTTTTCAAAATGGCAGTTTTGAAGAGACCAATCTCTATGTCGAAGGAGAAAGAATCAGTGAGATTACACCGGAAGTGAGAGAAGCCAAGCATGTGGTTGATTGTAAAGATTTGATGATTCTACCGGGGCTGATTGATCCCCATGTGCATATGGAGCTCGACTTGGGCACTACAAAAGCTGTGATGATTTTTATAAGGGAAGTGTGGCTGCTTTACGAGGCGGTATAACTACCATCATTGACTTTTTAGCGCCTATCTCCCATGAGTCTCAATTGGATGAGGCTTTTCGATCGCGACTTTCCCTGGCGGAAGCAAGCCATGTTGATTACGCCATGCATGCATGCTTGGGGAATTTTCAGGGATCAGTTCAAGCGCTGGTCGCTCAAGTGAAAGCGCGGGGAATGAGCAGCATCAAGGTCTTTACCACCTATTCCGAGTCAGACCGGATGGTACCGGAAGGCGTGCTGAAAGAACTTCTAGATGAGGATATGGTGATTATGGTACATGCAGAGGATGATCGATTCGTGGATGCCGATTGGGAGGATATCAACTCGTATGAAGCGTCTCGGCCCTTGGAATCGGAGTTAAGTGCCTTGCATCATTTGCTGGATCAGCTTGGCAGGGCGACCCTCTATGTGGTTCATGTATCCAGTGGAAGCGGTGTTGAAGTCTTATCCGGAAAAGAGCAAGTGATAATTGAAAGTTGCCCGCATTATTTTTATTTGACAAGAGACCACTTTAATGGTGATCTTGGCGGACTTTATCTCTTGGCGCCGCCCCTTCGAAGTGTGGAGGAAAAGGATAAACTAAACGAGCGATTTGAATGGATCCACACGATTGGAACCGATCATTGCCCTTTTAGAAAATCCGAAAAATTGGCCTCAAGAAATGCCAAGGTCATTCCAAAAGGGATTGGTAGCATCTCATACAGTTTTCTCTTGATGTACAACAAGTTTGGAGAAAGCGTCATCGAAAAGATGAGTACACGGGTAGCGGAGGTCTTCCACTTAAATGGCAAAGGAAAACTGGCAGTGGGCTATGATGCGGATTTATTTCTAATGGATCCCAAAGACCAAACGATTGTTGATACAAATCCAGATTCAGAGGACTATTCCGTCTATGAAGGTATGATTTTGGATGGAAAAATCAAGTCCACAATGATTCGAGGGAAGTTTGCCATGGAATCAGGGAAAATCATGCAGGCCCAAGGGCAATATGTAAGGAGTGATGGCGATGAAAGCACTCATTAATGTAAAAATCTATGATTATGTCAACTTGCTTGAACATGGCTATATACTTTTTGATGAAGACATTCACGAGGTGGGTTCTATGGAATCCTTCCCTAAAGACCAAAGCTTTGAAGCTGTGATCGATGGGCAGGGTCGATTATTGCTGCCGGGGCTAATTAATTTTCATACCCATATGTATTCCGCTTTTGCCAGAGGATATGATTTTCAGCGCAATCCCAATAGTTTCACAGAAACGCTGGAGGATATTTGGTGGCGAATGGATGGTGCCTTGACCCAGGAAGACTGTTATTGGTCAGCCATTGCCCATGGAAGGGACTTGATACGAAAAGGAGTTGTTGGCGTATTGGATCATCATGCCAGCGGCCAAATAAGAGGTTCTACAAAAGCGGTGGAAGAGGCTATGCAGGAGATTGGTCTTCACGGATTGACTTGCTTTGAGATTAGTGATCGATTTGATGTGGAAGCCTCCATCCAAGAAAATATGGAAATGGTGGAACGAACAGGCGGTCCGGTAGGGCTTCATGCCTCCATGACCTTAAGTAGTCAAACCCTTGCTTCCATCAAGAAATCCATTGGCGACCATCCTATTCATATTCATGTATCGGAAAGCATTGATGATCAAATTCATTTTCTTCGAACACCGGTTGAACGGCTTTCCATGGCGGAACTCTTAAATCCTGGCAGTGTTTTGGCACATTGCGTCCATATCACAGAGGCGGATGCCAAGACCATAGCCGACCATAAAGGAATTGTTGCCTTAAATCCCAGAAGCAATCAAAACAATGGCGTCGGAACTTTCGACTATGCCCTATTTCATCGACATAAACTTCCCATTGTCGTGGGAACGGATGGACTGGGAGCGGATATAGCAAAAAGCTGGCAAACCGTTTATTACTTGGCCAAAGCTGACCCTGCTAGCCGGAATCTTATGTCATTGACGAATATACAAGACCATATCGTCAAGAGCTATAAGGTTTATCAAGATCTTACGGGATTGTCTTTGGGTCGATTTCAATCAGGATATCGATTTGATGCCATCTTGATTGACTATGATCAATTTACGCCGATGGATGAGAACAATGCTTTCGGTCATGTCTTTTTCGGCGTTTTTGATGATCTACGGATCAGAAGCTTGTGGAATGGGGGGCAACTTCTTTTGGACCAGTATGAGTTGCTTCATTCTTCGGTAATACCGGAGTCAGTCGTACGATCATTGTGGAAAAGAATTGAGGTGGCGAAATGAAAACAAAAGTAGAGATTCTTGGATTGTCTTTTGAGAATCCGATCTTGCCGGCATCCGGTCCAATTGTGGAAGGTCTTGAGAATTTGCTGGATTTGAACGAATTGCCCTTGGGTGGCCTGGTCACCAAAACCATCTCAGTTGAGGGGGCGGTGGTGAAAAAGCCATGCATTGCGGCGACCAAACATATGGTTTTCAATACCGAATTGTGGAGCGAGCACGATCTAACCTATTGGGTGAAGGTTTTGCCGCAAATCGTTGAAAAGAAGAAAAAGCCTCTTGGAATCTCTGTGGGATATACAGAGGAACAACTGAAAATCGTCATACCCAAAATTCAATCGTTTGCTGATTTCATTGAGGTCAGCACCCACTACAACAAAGCTTCCTTGGAAAGTTTGGTCAAATGCATTACATCCATGACAGACAAACCAGTCTTGATCAAGATGAGTCCGCATATCGAGGATGACCTGCACTTTGTGGAAACCATACTGAAAGCCGGTGCCAGTGGCGTTGTTGCATTAAATTCATTTGGACCTGGCATGGTTGTGGACTTAAAGAGAAGATCCCTTCTTTTGGGGGACCAAAACGGGCATGCTTGGATATCCGGTCCAGCCATTAAACCATTTGCCTTGAATCGGATTGCCAATTTAAGAGGTCATTTTCCTCAGGTGCCAATCATCGGTTGCGGGGGTGTTTCATCGGCCGAGGATGCCTTGGAAATGATTTTGGCAGGAGCAGATCTTGTACAGATTCTCTCCGCTTCTTTAATCAATGGCCGCAGCGCCTATGTTTCCATTGTCGGCAATCTGACAAAAGTCATGGAAGATAACCGAATTGAAACAATCCAAGCTTTGCGGCATACGCCGCTTGAACGCAAGGTATATGGAAAAGGAGGACACCCCGTCATCACAGACAAATGCACAGGCTGCCAGCTTTGTGTAAAAATCTGTCCGTTTTCCGCCTATATTAAAGGAAATCCGCCCAAACTTGATCCTGTAAAGTGCATTCAATGTGGGCTTTGTCAATCACGTTGTCCGGTTCAAGCGATTGAAGGGGTGCTGACATGATGACCTTGACTTGTGTATCTTGCGGCAAGTCTTACCAGCCTCGAAAAGGATTGTATGTTTGCGAGGATTGTGGATTTTTGATGGGCACATTGGTCGTGAACTACGACTATGATCAGATTCTCTTGAAGAAAGAGAGCTTTCGTCCAAGGGCGCCCATGTATCAGTTTGAAGCCCTATTGCCGGTAGCTAATCGGTCCAACGTGGCTGATGCGGTCGGTGGAACACCCTTGCTGCTTTTCGAGGATTGTTTTGGTCTTGATCAATTGTTTATTAAGAATGATGGCATGAACTTTTCGGCATCCTACAAAGATCGGGCCAGCTTGATTGCAGTGAATTTAGCTTTAGAGGAAGAGTATGAAACTATTTTCTGCGCCTCAACTGGAAACGCGGCTTCTTCTTTGGCCTTGGTCAGTGCCAGCAGTCCCTTGCGTACGGTGATCTTTGTACCGTCTTCCATCCCATCTGGGAAAATGGCGCAGTTGAAGGCTGCAGGCGCTGATGTCTGTGTGGTTGACGGCTCTTATGATGATGCCTTCGATTTGTCCCTTGAAGAAGGATTTAAGCAGGACTGGTATTGTAGAAATTCCGCGGTCAATCCATATTTACTGGAAGGGAAAAAGACTTGTGCCTTTGAAATTCTTGTCCAAATGAATTATCAAGTACCAGATTATTGCTTGGTTAGTGTTGGAGATGGAACCGTCATTTCTTCCTTGATCAAAGGATTTTATGAATTTAAAAGATTAGGGCTGGTGGATGCCATGCCCAAGGTGATTGGCGTTCAGGCGGAAAGTGCTTCTACCCTGAAAAAGGTCTATGAGGCAGGCCCGCCATTTACACCCATACGGGAAGCTGCCAACAGCATGGCCGATAGCATCAATGTTGGCTACCCGCGGGATGTGATCAAAGCCTGTAAATTTTTAAGAGAATTTGACGGAGAACTGGTTGCGGTTTCAGATGAGGAGATTCAGAAGGCGATCTCCGATTTGGCAAGTCAGACCGGTGTCTTTGCAGAACCTGCCGGTGCGGCGCCTCTTGCAGGATTAAAGAAACTATTGGCAAGTGGGAAAATCGAAAGGCATGAGTCTGTTGTTTTGGTGGTCACGGGAAATGGGCTAAAGGACCCGGATGCAATTGGAGGTGAAGGATGAAAATCAAAGAATTAAGCAGACCAGCAACGCTTGATGAAGCGTATGGACAGCTAAAGGAAAATGACAAAGCTGTGATTCTAGGCGGTGGAGTTTTTTTAAAACTTCAACAGAGGACGATTCCTCTTGTAATTGACTTAGCTCAATTGGGATTGGATAAGATCGAACTGACACCTGATGGCTGCATGATCGGCGCTATGGTGACCCTTCGGCAAGTAGAAATTGATGATCGATTGCCGGATGCTCTGCGGCATTGTGTTCGACAGATTGGAGGCATTGCCTTACGAAATTTAGCAACCCTGGGTGGAAGTGTGATGGGACGGTATCCATTTTCGGATGTGATGACAGTTTTGCTTGCCTTGAATGCAAATTTACATTTCCATAAGAGTGGCAAAATGCCTGTTCAGCATTTTGCCGATAAGGGGTTGAATGAAGCCGATATTTTGGTTGGCATCAGTATTCCGCACGTCAAGGGAAGTCTATTTTCAGCCTACAAACCCGTTTATACCGATTTTTCTCTGGTCAATTTTGCCATATCCAAAAGCGAAAAATATACGATTTCCTTCGGTGCTGCGCCAGGCCGTGCAAAAAGGATTGAAATGGAGGCGCTTGCGGATTTGGAATTGATTTTATCCTCATTTACCTTTGGGGATGATCGAAGGGCAAGCGGGGATTATCGGCGTGCATTGGCTCAATCCATGTTGGAAGACGCATGCAAGGAGGCGAAGGAATGGAAGTAAGGTTGATCATTAATGGAGACCCTGTTACAGTATCGGCTTCGCCCGACGAAGTCTTATTGGATACGCTTCGTTCTTTAGGCTACAAGAGTGTGAAACGCGGTTGCGACTCTACGTCTTGTGGAGTATGCAACATCCATATCAATGGCAAAGTGGTGCCATCTTGCGCTTATCTAACGGTTCGTGCCCATGAACAGAAGATTACAACCTTGGAAGGCCTGCAGGAACAAGCCCGTGAAATTGCCGAATATATCACGGCAGAAGGGGTTGAGCAATGTGGTTTTTGCTCGCCGGGCTATATGATGAGTTTGCTTGCATTGTTTCAAGAGAATCCCCATCCTACGATGGACCAGGTGAAGCATTATTTGGCTGGCAATATGTGCAGGTGTTCAGGTTTTGAAGGGCAGCATCGGGCTATCGCCAAGTATTTGGAGGTGAAGAAGGGATGAGTGTGAAAAAATCCATACCTAAAGTGGATGGCATGGGCCTAGTTCTTGGCAAGCCTGCCTATACGGATGATTTGGCGCCCAAGGATGCATTGATTGTAAAGGTTTTGCGCAGCCCACATGCCCATGCAAGAATTCTTTCTATTGATACAGAAGAAGCTTTGAAGAGTTCGGAGATAAAATGCATATTGACCCATAAAAATGTTCCTGATCATGTTTTCTCAAGAGCCGGGCAGGGTTTTCCAGAACCATCGCCATACGATGCGCGGATTTTGGAACAAACTGTTCGTTACATTGGAGATGCCGTTGCCGTTGTGGCCGGATCCTCGGCAGAGGCGGTTGATCTTGCCATTTCCAAAATTAAAGTGGCTTATGAGGTGTTGCCAGCTATTATTGATTTTGAAAAATCATTGGATGCTCAGGTGCTTATTCATAGCCAAGGGGACTCTTCCAGCATGTTTCCCATTGGACATGATCCCAGCAGGAATTTGGCAGCGCAGTATGAAATGGAAATTGGCAATGTGGAGGAAACTTTAAAAGCCTGTGACGTGGTCCATCACGCGACCTATTATACCCAAGCCCAAGCGCATTCCATGTCAGAACCGCATGCTGCTGTCGCGTATTACGACTTTCAAGATCGACTGACCATTATTTCGGCCACGCAAACCCCCTTCCATGTACGAAGAATTGTTGCCAAGAATCTGGATATTCCACTTTCAACCATTCGAGTGATTAAGCCGCGCATTGGTGGCGGTTACGGTGGCAAGCAGGCCATACATGGAGAGTTTTATGTAGCCTTGATCACAAAAATGACTAAGAAACCAGCAAAGCTGGTCTACAGCCGCAAAGAGGTCTTTCGTTCTACTTATTCCAGGCACCAGATGCGGATTGATATCAGTGTAGGTGCTATGAAAGACGGAACCCTAAAAGCGATTGATGTAGATATACTTTCAAATACTGGGGCATATGGCGAACACGCCTTAACGGTTTTAATGGTTGCAGGTTCCAAAACCCTGCCGCTTTATAATCATGTGGAAGCGGTTGGCTTCCGGGGTGATGTGGTTTATACAAACCTGACGCCAGGTGGTGCATTCAGGGGATATGGCGCGATTCAGGGGAATTTTGCTCTTGAATCGATTATGGATGAATTGGCGGAACGATTGAATATGGATCCTGTGGTCTTGCGGCGAAAAAATATGATCCGAGAAGGGGAAAGCTCCAAGATTTTTGAAGTCATGGGGGAAGGGACAGAAGGAACTGCCATGACAGTGGACTCCTGCAAATTGGACGAATGTCTGACCAAGGCTTTGGATGACTTGGGATGGCAGGAAAAGTATCCTCGAACGATTATAGATGAAAATCGTGTTCGGGGGGTAGGCTTTGCTCTTGCCATGCAAGGTTCCGGCATTCCGTATATTGATATGGCTTCAGCAATAATCAAATTGAATGATGATGGTTTCTTTAACCTCTTGGTGGGAGCAACTGATTTGGGTACGGGTTCAGACACGATTCTTGCCCAGATGGCTGCAGAAGTGCTTGGGGTGACGGATAAGAAGGTAATTGTTTATTCGTCTGACACCGATTTGACGCCTTATGACACAGGTGCCTATGCTTCCAGTACTACCTATGTTTCGGGTCACAGCGTACGGATTGCAGCCGAAAAGATGCGCGATGAGATCTTAAGAAAAGCCCGAAGTTTCTTTGGGGAAGAAGATGTAGTCTTTGATGGAAAGATGATTGTTGCCGGTGACACCCGTATGTCGATTGAGGATTTCTCAACCAAGATCTACTATTCGGACCAGCAAGAGCAATTGGTTGCAACCGGTTCCTATGTGGGAACCAAGTCACCGCCGCCATATATGGTAGGTGCCTGCGAAGTGGAAGTCGACAAGCGTACTGGTCGAGTAAGGGTGCTGGATTATTGCGCATCCGTAGATTGTGGAACGCCGATCAATCCTAATCTTGCTCGTATCCAAGTGGAGGGAGCACTGCTTCAAGGAATTGGTTTGGCACTCTATGAAGAAGTCAAATACACCGAGGACGGTCATTTGTATAATGATTCCTTCCTTCGATATAAAGTTCCTACCCGAATGGAAATCGGGCCTATGCACGTTTCTTTTGTTGACAGTTATGAGCCGAGTGGACCTTTTGGGGCTAAATCTGTAGGAGAAATTGGGATTGACACGCCTCCTGCTGCCATTGCCAATGCGGTTTACAATGCAACCGGCATTCGGATTCGAAAACTTCCCATTACGGGTGAAGCTTTATGGCGGGAAATGAAAAAATAAGACAAGCATCCATGATTGAAATCAGTCATGGATGCTTTTTTGTATGATGAAAGCATTTCGAAATGGATTGTACGACTTTCGATTGAATAAAACCAATAAAATGATTTATAATAATACAGGACTTGTTAATTTCAGGCAGACTAGGAAAGTCTATTGAGACTAATAGAATAAAAGTGTAAATCACATCGAAGGAGAGATTTTGGTGAATGAGATCCAATCTACTATAAAAGAAGTAAAAAGCCAACTGATTGAACTGAGTGAGTATATTTTAGAGAATCCGGAACTGGGAAACCAAGAGGTGAAAGCATGCAAAGCACATGTTGCCTTATTGCGGAAGCACGGATTCGTTGTTGAAGAAAATTATCTTGGCATTGAGACAGCTTTTCGTGCAGTCTATCAAGGCGGAAAATCGGGCCCTCGTATTTGCTATTTGTCAGAATATGATGCGTTACCAGAAATCGGTCATGGATGCGGCCATAATATTTTAGGTGCTACCAGCACCGGTGCCGGTATTGTGCTCAGCAAACAGGTTGATGAAATTGGCGGTTCGGTTATTGTCTTTGGGACGCCTGCGGAAGAAACCAGGGGAGCGAAAGTGACTTTTGCGGATGAAGGTGTTTTTGAGGATTGTGATCTGGCAATGGTTGCCCATCCTAGTGACAATACCTATAAGAGCGGTCAGTCCTTGGCAATCGAAGCGATTCAGTTCACCTTCCATGGAAAGACTGCTCATGCTGCAGCGAGCCCCCATGAGGGGATCAATGCCCTGGACGCTGCCATCAATACTTTTAATCATATCAATGCCATGCGGGAACATATCAGGTCTGATGCACGGATTCATGGCATCATCAAGGAAGGCGGACAAGCAGCCAATATTGTTCCTGACTTGGCCATTGCCCAATTCTATGTGCGCGCCACGACCAAAACTTACTTGAAGGAACTGGTGGAACGTGTGAAGAATTGTGCACGCGGTGCTTCATTGGCAGCGGGTACAAGCATAGAAATTTCCAACTATGAGTACACTTACGACAATCTGAAAACAAATCAAATGCTGTCAGAGCTTTACTCCAAGAACCTTATTCTTGCGGGTATTGAAGAGGTTCTAGAACCATCTTTTAACTATGGTTCTACGGATGTGGGCAATGTCAGTCATGTTTGTCCTACCATCCACCCATATTTCCGCATCAGTTTGGATCCGGTTGTAGCTCACACGGTAGAATTTCGTGATGCTACTAAGGAGTCCTATGCCTATGAGCAGATGGAAAAAACCATTGCTGCTTTGGTTGCAACCGCTGTAGATGTTATTGAAGATCCGGTGAAACTAGAAGCAATTCAAAAAGAATTTCAGCAGACAAAAGCCTAGCAAAGAAAATGACCGGGACATATGATATACTGATTCCAATATCGTGAGCGCATGCACTAGGGAGGTTTGACATGTATAATTTTCAAAATGATTATAATCGAGGATGCCATCCAAAGGTCTTAGAAAATCTGCAGATGGAAAATGAAACTCAATTCTATGGATACAGCGAAGACCCTTTGACTGCCCAAGCAAAAAGTAAAGTGAAGAAGGCGCTGGGGAACGAAAGTTGTGACGTACACTTTCTTTCTGGTGGAACCCAAAGCAATCTGACCGTTATCTCTTCGATTCTACGACCGCACCAGGGTGTGATTTCGTCTACGGATGGACACATAAACACCCATGAAACCGGAGCGATAGAAGCAACAGGCCATAAAGTGATTGCGCTGGAGACCCCCGATGGAAAACTGACGGCAGACCAAGTTCATCAAACCCTGGAAGGACATTATGCGGATGAAACCCATGAGCATATTGTTCAGCCAGGAATGGTCTATATTTCCAATCCAACGGAATTGGGTACCATCTACAAAAAATCAGAGTTGGAAGCTATTCATGCTGTTTGCAAAGAATTTGATGTTCCCCTGTATATCGATGGGGCGCGATTGGCCATGGCATTGACAGCAAGAGACAACGACCTGGCAATGACAGACTTATGTGATTTGTGTGATGCTTTTTACATCGGTGGAACAAAATGCGGCGCCTTGTTCGGGGAATGTGTGGTACTGGTCAATGACCGCTACAAAAAAGATTTTCGATATATTATGAAGCAAAAGGGTGCCATGCTGGCAAAAGGATTTGCCTTGGGCAGCCAGTTCAACACTTTATTTACGGACAATTTGTATCTGGAATTGGGGACATACGCCAATCATCTTGCAGAAAAAATTGGAAGTGCTTTGGCTGGCAAGGTAGAAATGTTTCAAGAGCAAGTCACCAATCAAATTTTTCCCATCCTGACTTCTGGAAAAATTGCTGAACTCAAAAATAAATATGATTTTTATGTATGGTGTCCAGTTGATGAAGACCGATGTGCTGTGCGCATCTGTGTATTCTGGGGGACGGATGAGAAGGTTGTCGATGAATTGATTGAAGATATTTTGGTATAAAAAGACCCTTGCTTGAGAATTCTCATGCAAGGGTCTTAAATTTCTAGTACTTATTTTGATGTATGCGATTTTGGTCAAAACGATCGACAAATTTATTGGCATCTTCCTTCAATGGATAACCAACAGGGATAGCACAATAAGGGATGGCATTTTCAGGCAAGTCCAAGGCCGTGCTTACATGAGCAATTCGATCTTGCAGTGGATGTACGCCTAGCCACACTGCGCCCAGATCAAGTTCTACTGCTTCCAACAGAATATTCTGCGTTGCGGCACCCAAGTCTTGATCCATATTCTCTGGGAAACGTAGAAAATCTTTGTTGCCAAGCACTACGATAGCAGCAGGAGCTTTCTTCAGTGCGCCCGCATAGGGACTCATAGCCGCCAGATTATCTAAAATTTCTCTTTCCGTTACAATCACAAATTCCCAGGGTTGCTGGTTGCCGGCTGACGGTGCCTGCATAGCAGCCCGAACCAATTTTTCCAACTTTTCTTTTTCGACTGGATTTTCTTTAAAGGTTCTTACACTTCTTCGAATATTAATTGTTTCCATTATTTCCTCCATGGCTCTTATTTCTGTTAACTGCTTTCAAAAAGGAGTATAACAGATAAAAAATTTATGTAAATAGCTTACTTTATAGTAAGTACCCTTACAGCTCGTACAATAATCCAGAAGAAAGTGCAAGATTAATCAAAGAGGGATTGACTAGCTGGTTAGACACTTTCATGGTGAAATGTCAAGACTACTCCTTCGATTTTCTTCATGTTATCCTGTGTATATCAGGAGACAAGGAGGAAATCATGAAAATCGAATTTATCAACCATCCATATGTCTTTACCGACGCAGGCACAAGACATGAGATCAAGGATATTAAAGGTACGCCGCGAGTGGGTGCTGTATTAGATGAGAACTTAAATATTGTTGGAAGCGACGTGGACACGGATTGTGTCAGCGGAGTTTGTCCGATCAAATAAGAGATCCCCTTTTGGGGATTTTTTTATTGGGTACTATGCATCAAGATTTTTGATTTTAGGCATGTGGAGGTTAAATTCGCTTGGCGGTTACAGGTAAAATCTGTAGAATAAAAGTAGACAATCAATGAGAGAACGGAGGAGAGCGCGATGATTTTGCCAGTTAAAACAAGAGTCAAACAAATTTCAAAAGATGAATTGTTTCAATGCAACAAACAAGAAGAAGTCATCACCTATTGCCAGAATTGCAGCAATTACAAGAAGAATCACTCTTGTCCTGATTTTGCTTTTGATGCGGAATCACTTCTGGCTCCATTTACGCATGCAACTATAATTTTGACAGAAATTGATACAGAGCCCATTAGAGAAAACTGGGATCGGATGGAGACATCCATGTTCGCGTCACGTGTATTGACAAACTATGCAAAAAAAGAGAAAAAGGAGATGCACTTAGCCAGTATCATTTCTATGTATGCCTTTGAAGCCGTTAAGAACGAGATGGCGGATCGTCTATTGGAGTTAGAAAATGCCTTCAAACCGGCATTCAGTTTGCCACCGGGATCTTGTACACGATGCGAAGTTTGTACAAAAGAGCAAGGTAAATCTTGCCGATATCCAGACAAGCTTCGTTATTCTTTGGAAGCGCTAGGATTTTTGGTTTCGGAGATATACAAGGAACATTTTCAAATGGAATTGGGATGGGCGGCTGGGGAACTTCCAGAATGCTTCTGTACCTGCAGTGTACTGATGTCGGATAAAGAAATTGATGAGACTTGGCTGATGAAGAGGCTCGGAGATATGAAACTAGAGATAATGACGCAAACAATCTGATTTTTAAATTTGAGTATTCATGTTTGGAAAGGGTGGGGAAATGAAAGCTTATCACGAACTTACTGAGATGGGCAAAAAGAGGCGATTGAGGAAAGTTGCAGAATTAGGGCTATTGCAGTATGCGCTTGAATGGAAGAACTTAAGGTTTTACACGGAGGAAACGAACAGTTTTTTTCGTTTTGAGAGTCAAGATGAAAATAAATTCGTTTAAAAATCTATCAAGAAGAATCCAGTACTTTGGCAGACAATCTAGCTGAAATGAATTATCTTGAGCGATTGAGATCTTTTGAAGGAATCCAGGTACCGCATGTGATCCGGGCGAAAAATGGAGAAAAGGTTGTTGTAGTTCATAGTGATTATACACCAACTCCTAAACGGATGATTCTTTATCGATGGATGGAGGGCGAACTCTTTGATGGGAAAGAGGACATGGAAAGATTTCGTCAAGTGGGTACATTGATGGCAAAGATGCATGCTGCTACTAAAGACTATGTGATACCAAACTCTATTCAAGCTAAGCGATGGGATCAAGTCTTCTATTTTCATGATGAAAAGGCGGTTTATCATGAAAAGAAACATGCGGATAAAATCAAAGCAAATGAAATCGCCTTACTCGATCATTTGATTCCTATTCTTGATCATAAATTGGCGTCCTATTATCAGGAATCAGCACCGCAATTTATACATGGTGATATCAATCCATGGAACCTCTTGGTTGATAGTGACGAGATTAAAGTGATTGATTTTGACGATGCGCAGATGGGATTTCCGATTTTTGATCTGGCGATCTTTTTATTCTACTATCGATATGATGAGAATTTTAACTATGACCAGATCAAAGCGGCTGTATTTGCAGGTTATGAGCTGGTGCAGCCTTTGCCGGTCCTGTCGGACTATAATTTGGAACTCTTGATGGCTGCAAGGCGGGTTAACTTTATCAACTATGTATTGTATATGGATGAAGATGTTGGAGATTATATTACACGCAGTTGTAATCGCTTGCGTGATTTCTTGGATGCTTTTCATATTGAATAAGAAGGAGTGTGTGAAAAGATGAAATCGTTGAACGAATCGATTGAAGTATATCGAAAATTGATGGCGGAAGGCCATATGCTTCGTGCCTATCAAGGAATCATCGGTACCATGATGGAACTAAGAACTTTCTTCTTGAAAGAGTATCCGGAATTGAACGTGTCCAGCAGCATCTATCAAGGTTATATGGATATGACGTTTTTTGCTGTAACATCGGATGTTTTGAAACAGCGACAGTTGAAGGTGGCCATTGTTTTTTTACATGAACCCATTCGATTTGAAGCTTGGTTGTCTGCAAGCAATAAGCGTCAACAAAAGAAGAATTGGGAACTGATTCGAGACGCCGAGTGGCATCGCTATCAGCTTGAAGATACGATTGAAGGAAGAGATGCGATTATTCGTACTGTACTTGTTGAAAAGCCTGATTTTGACCATAAGGATCAACTGAAAGGAATGATTGAAAAAGAAACACTGCAATTCATCAAGAATCTGGAAGCCTTTTATGAAGGCAATTAAGGATCTAATGACAAACTGATAATTTATGGAAAGAACAAGCATACTGGGGGAATGACATCATGAAACAAAGATTTTTATTCGGATTAATTGCGTCACTTATCTTTATTGGACTTAGCGTTATAACAAGGAATCCGATTGTGGTTGGTGTAGGCGTATGGGGGTGCGTGCTGATTTGGTACTTGGGTAAAAAGGATGGCTTATTAAAACGCAGGATTGGCTTAATTGCAACAACATTGCTTATCATGCTTGGATTTATGCAGACCACAGGAAATGTTGTTTTATCTGCAATCGTCACTTGGATAATTGTGGTCTTCGGTTATTTGGTAATGGCTGTTCTTCGTCATGGAAAACGGCTAAAGTTGTTAGAAGAAGAATGTGATCCTCTTGCTTTCTTGGAAGCAACGATGAAGCAGTTGAAAATCACGGGAAAGAGCAAGAGGGATTTTACTTTATTGCAAATTGATATGGTGGCAGGCGAAATATTGCTTGGGGAAAGTGAGCAGGCAATGGAAAGGCTTTTAACTGTTGATAAGTTGATCCTATCAGATCGGAATGGATCGAGGTTTGCTTACTATATGAATATGATTGCCTGTTACTATGAACTGGGGAATATTGAACAGGCGGAAGAGCTCTTTGAGGAGAAGATTCCCACACTGGCTCCGGTAAACAGACAGATGAGAATCGCCATGAAAGCTTTGATGGCTGAGCGACTGTTCTATTTGAAACGATATGATGAGAGTACAGCTCAATTTTATAATTTGCTTCATGAAAAATTGAGCAAGCGCATGCGCCTATCTGTTTTGTTCAATCTGGCAAAGATAGAAGAATCGCGAGGGGAATGGGAGTCTGCTCTTGTTAAATATCAGGAAGTAGCAGCAAACGGAAACCAACTATCAATTGCCAAAGAAGCGAAAGGCATTCTTCAAGATCATAGGGAAGTAGTTGAATAAGCAACTCCTCCTTTTTATTTGTAAATCGCAATTTGACAAGTTGGTAATAATTGATAAGATTAGGAAAAGAATGGAGGTGCTTCAATGAGTCAGCAAACAGGATTATCTGGAATTCAAATTCGTCATGTTTTACAGCCAGGAGATTTAGGGTATTTAACGTATTTGCATGCAAAGGTATATAAGGAAGAGTGCGGGTATGATTTGGAGTTTGAAGGATATGTCTGCAAAACATTTTATGAATTTACGAAACGTTATGCACCTAAGCGGGACCGTTTTTTCTTGGCTGAGGCTGACGGGAAGATTGTTGGCAGCATTGCTATTTTGGGGCACAGTGATACAGAAGCGCAGTTGCGGTGGTTTTTACTTATGCCTGAGTATCGTGGCATCGGTTTGGGAAAAGAGCTGTTTCGTTTAGCGATGGAGTATTGTCAGGAAATGAAGTTTAACCACGTCTGGCTCTTAACGACATCGGATCAAGAAAAAGCAACAGCCATATATCAGCAGAAAGGTTTTCAGGAGACGGAAGCTACGCCTGTTAAGATGTGGGGCAGAGAGATGGTTGAGAAGAAGTTGGAACTTTTTCTATAGGTCCTAGTACATAAAGAATTGGAGTGCAGAAATGAACGGAAAAGACAATGTCTATGAGTTTTTAAACCAGCATCAAATTTCATATCAATACTACGAGCATGTGCCGGTTTTTACCGTTGAACAGGCCAAAGAATTGGATATTAGCTTTGAGGGGACGCATTGCAAGAATTTATTTTTGCGAAATAAGAAGGGGAACAAGTATTATTTGGTTATCTTGGAAGAACATGAGGATGTAAAGCTTTTGGAGTTAAGTCATATGCTGAAAGAATCTCGATTGTCCTTCGCTTCACCGGAAAGACTTTATGGCTGTATGAAAGTCGAGCCAGGAGCGGTAGGTGCATTTGGTCTGTTAAATGACACGGATAATAAAGTGGCGGTTGTGCTTGGACGTGATTTAAGAAATCATAAGCTCATTACTTTTCATCCAAATGTCAATGATGCTACATTGGCAATCGCTTACGAAGATTTTGAAAAGATGCTTGCCATCCTTGACAAAACGATCATACAGATCTAGCCGCCATGATGCTTAAAAGCATTCATTGGCGGTTATTTTATTGTGCGATTGAGTGAAAAGGATATGTATAAACTATGAATTAATCCACAGATTAACAAGTTGATTACCTTACTGGGTATAGGTATATCGCAGACGTGAATAGAAGTTGATTTCCATGAGGAGGATAAGATGAAAGCAATTTGGAATGGGAAGCTTCTTGCAGAGAGCAATGAAACCATTGTGATTGAAGGGAATCACTATTTCCCATCTGATTCTGTGAAGCAAGAATACTTGATTGATAGTGATTATCATAGCCGTTGTCCTTGGAAAGGATTGGCGAGTTATTATCATATTATTGTTGATGGTGATAAAAATGAAAATGCAGCATGGTACTATCCAGAACCATCAGAGGCGGCAAAAGAGATACGAAATTACGTCGCTTTTTGGAAGGGCGTAGAAGTAAAAGAAGCATAATGAAAAGTAATAAGCGCCCTTTTGGGCGCTTTTCTGCTATAAAGGATTTTATGCGCAGGATAAACAGGACTTAAGGAGGCTATAAATGATCTTACTAAACGCCATTGGATTTTCCTATTTAGGGGAAATCTGGTGGCTTTTCCTTTGTTGAGAAAAGGAGGTGTTTATTTCAAGTTTATCAGCTGAAACGGCGGGTAAAACTATAACGCAACAAGTATTTTGTGCTGTTTTGTACGGTCGCATCATACAAATTAATACATATAATAAACAGTTGCTGAATCGACTCTGAGTTGAGTTCACCGTTGTTTAGAAATGAAAAAGGCAAACTTATTGAAAGATAAGTGCGCAAAGTTTTGGATCTAACGTATTGAAAAATACTATGATTGTCAGACTGCCAAGATAGGCAGTCTTTATTTTTGAAGGGAGGGATTTAGCCAGAAAATTTCTGAAATCGAATGTGATAGTTACTAGCAAATAAATACAGAAAGGGGGAATCTATCGAGAATATTGAGCTATTTCTATTCTGCTTGTGTTAATTAAGAAAGGAGTAAACCATGAAACACAAAGGAAGGAAATTGCTGGGCGTTGTGCTAACCCTTTTATTGATTTTGAACTTGGCTACAGCTGCTGGCGCTTATGTGGACCCTTCAGGGGTTGAATTATGGATGATTGCCGGCCAAATAATGGAAGAAGATAAAGTCGTGACAGTTGACTTGCCAGACGAAGTGGATATTGCTTTTGCCTTTGACTTAACGGGAAGTATGTCCTACATAATTGATACGGCAAAAGACAACGCGGATGACTTAATGGATGAATTGGACGGATGGGGCGGTCCTTTGGGTGTTGACTTTGATTATGGCGTTATCTCCTATATGGACTATGTAGGCACATTTTCTTCATGCGGCTATTCTAATACCTACGGTTATGACGATGATTATCCATATCGATTGGATCAAGCGATCACTTCAAACAATGCATGGGTAGAAGATGCAATTGATGATTTGGAACTTGGAAGCGGCGGTGACGGCCCACAAGATTATACCCGTATCTTCTATGAAAGCTACGCAGATCCAAATATTATGTGGCGTTCATCGGCTGACAAGATTCTATTGAACTTTGGCGACAATGTGCCGCATGATTGTAATCTGAATGAAGGTGTTCCAGGTAAGGTTGGTACCTATTCAACTGGCGTTGATCCTGGGCGAAACGGCTTTATTGGCGGCGGAGATGATTTAGATTTGCAACCGGTTTTGCATACAATGGCAACCGAAGGAATCAAGTTGCTTGAAAGCCATACAACATTCTCTCATAGCGAGTATTGGGAATACTGGACTGGCATTACAGGTGGGGACGTCTTTATTACCACCGGTGGTTCTGCTTGGTTGGATGATGTTAGTATGGCAATTAAGAAATCCATTGCCTGGGTAGACGACCTGCACTTTGAAGTTCACCCATGTTTCTCAGAGTATGAAGATTGGCTGGTATACACCGATTATTACAGCGGCTGGGTTGAAGAACCGGTTGAAATGATGATCGAGTTAGGTGTACCGCCATGCACACCTGCTGGCGAAAACTTCTTCGTATTGATTGCTGTTGATGGAGATGGTATGGTTTACGGCGAGCAAGAGGTAACGATTTATGTAGAGCCTACACCGATTGCGATCGACATTAAGCCAGGCAGTTATCCAAACAGCATCAACCTGAAAAACAAAGGTGTAATCCCAGTAGCAATTCTGGGCAGTGAGATCTTTGATGTAATGATGGTGGATCTGGAGACAGTAATGTTTGCTTGCGCTGAACCAGCACCGATGGATCCAGAATATGAAGACGTGAATATGGACGGATACTTGGATCTTGTCTTGCACTTCTACACACAAGAGGTTTGTATTGATCCAGGTGACACTGAAGCAGCTTTGACAGGCGGTACAATGTGCGGATATTGCTTCATTGGAATTGACAGTGTCCGAACAGTACCAAATAAATAAAAGAAATTCAAAAAGTGAGTTATCATTTTGATAGCTCGCTTTTCTTGTTTCATATCGAAAGTTCATTAGAACATCTGAATAAATATGAAATCTGTCTGTTTCTCTTTTGCTTTTCGTGGTATGGTAAGGGCAGAGAAATTTTTGGAGGGATTGGATGTATAAGTTTATTGCGCTAGATGTTGATGGAACTTTAATGACCAGTGAAAGAACGATTGCAGAGTCAACAAGAAAAGCCATTCAGGCAGCCCGTGAAATTGGTGTCTTGGTTTGCATTTCTTCTGGAAGACCTTATGTCGGTGTTGGACCGATTGCGAAAGATTTGGGACTAAAAGCGCCTATGATTGCCTATAATGGTGGCATGATCGTTGATTCAACGACTGATCAAATTCTTTATGAATGCAGTGTGGATCCGGATGATGCCAGAAAAGTCATTGCGGATGCCCATAAAGAAGATACAACCCTGATTATTTGGTCTCAAGATAAATTGTATGTAAACCGAATGGATGAACGGGTTGATTCCTATCGACAAATATCAGATGTGGTGCCTCATCTGATTGAAGATTATGAAGCGTTGATTCAACAAGGGATCACGAAAATTTTGTGGATCGATGAGTTGGATACCATTGTAGCCTTTCGTGAGAAGTATCGTGCCAAGTATGGTCAGCGCTTAAATGTTGTACGCTCTTTGCCTATGTTTTTAGAGTTTGTAGACAAGGGTGTTTCCAAAGCAGAGGCGATGAAGAAAATTGGAGAACGTCATGGCATTCGCCGGGAAGAAATGATTGCCATTGGCGATGGGGACAATGACCTAGAGATGCTGGAGTATGCGGGCTTGGGAATTGCTATGGGCAATGCCCATGAGGAAGTGAAAGAGGCGGCTGATGCGGTTACAGCATCCAATGATGAAGACGGCATCGCAAAAGCCATACAAAAATATATTCTGGATGTACAATAGCGGGGAGGTTCTATGAAACGGATTCAGTCCTTTGAACCCATTGTTGGAGATGAGCCCATCATATTGATTCTTGGATCCATGCCCAGTGTTGTATCGCTGGATCGACAAGAATACTATGGACATAAGAGAAATCAGTTTTGGCGTATTATGGGGGAGCTTTTCGACTTTAGCCGTGACGATGATTATGAAGTTCGAAAACAGAGTCTAATGAGCCATGGGATTGCGGTTTGGGATGTGTTTTCTGCCTGTGAAAGAGACGGAAGTCTTGATCAGGCGATCAAGAAGCCAGAGTATAATGATATTGTAGGCTTTATTAAGGAACATCCAAGTATTCGTGCTGTTTTGCTGAATGGGAAAAAAGCAACGGACTCCTATCGTAAATACTTTCAAGCAGATCTGGCGCATATTAAGAATTATTCATTAGGATCGACGAGTCCGGCCTATACACTTGCTTACGAAGAGAAGTTGAATCAGTGGAAAATTATTGAAGAAATTCTTGCTGCTAAGCCTGCGGACAATTCAACATTTTAAAAAAACTAGGTGCAAACGAATGATGAAGAAAGGTGTCGAAATGACACCTTTTTTCTTTGCTTTTTGATCAGCTAAACTTCAATACGAAAGAAATTTCAATTAGGAAATAGAATTGGTCTTTCATGTGTGTTCGCCATAGAAAAACAATTGATCCTAGTGAGGAAACGTGATAAAGTATCACGTAATACACACTTTTGGAGGGGAAAATGGATTTATTGGTAAAAATTGACTCGCTAGTATGGGGGCCACCCCTTTTGATTTTGCTGGTTGGAACCGGACTTTACTTAACGGTTCGTTTGGGCTTGTTGCAAATTTTTAAATTGCCCTTAGCCATTCGTTACTTGTTCGCTAAAGACGAACAATCGGCCAAGGGGGATGTTTCAAGTTTCGCTGCCTTATGTACCGCTTTAGCGGCTACAATAGGAACAGGAAATATTGTGGGGGTTGCTACTGCAATCAAGGCTGGAGGCCCAGGTGCCTTGTTCTGGATGTGGATGGCAGCATTTTTCGGCATGGCGACCAAATATGCGGAAGGCTTATTGGCAGTCAAATATCGTCAAGTGGATGACAACGGAAATATGTCCGGTGGTCCCATGTATTACTTGCAGAATGGCTTAAATAATCGGTTCTTGGCAAAAATGTTTGCTATTTTTGGTATCTTTGTGGCCTGCTTCGGAATTGGAACTTTTCCACAGGTCAACGCCATTACTGATGTCGTGCATACGACTTTTGGCGTGCCTGTTTTTCTTACCGCGGTGGTATTAACTATTTTGGCTGCGATGGTGATTCTAGGTGGCATTAAAAAGATTTCTAAGGTATCGGAAATGATTGTGCCGTTTATGGCAGTTTTCTATTTTATTGGTGCCTTAATGATTCTTTTACTGAATGCACAGGCGATACCATCGTCCATTGCATTAGTCGTTAAAAATGCGTTTACACCAACAGCAGCTGCTGGGGGATTCTTGGGCGCTTCCATTATGATGGCGGTACAGAGTGGCATAGCACGGGGTGTGTTTTCAAATGAGTCGGGCCTTGGCAGCGCACCAATTGCAGCGGCTGCGGCCAAGACCAATTCATGTGTACGGCAAGGGTTAATTTCCATGACGGGTACCTTTGTCGATACCATTATTATTTGTACCATGACAGGACTTGTTTTGATTATTACGGGAGAATGGTCTGGAGACTTAAGTGGAGCAGCCATGACTACGGCAGCATTTTCTAGTGGTCTGAATATCATTGGAAGAATGATTGTTACCATTGGATTGATCTTCTTTGCCTTTACAACCATTTTGGGATGGAGCTATTATGGAGAGCGATGTACGGAATACTTGTTCGGTGTCAAAGGAATCAAGCCATTTAAAGGATTTTACATTGCGATGATTGCTTTGGGTGTTTTTTTGAAATTGGAAGCGATTTGGGTATTGGCGGATATTGTGAATGGATTGATGGCAATTCCAAACCTGATTGGAGTAATAGGTCTTAGTTCCGTTGTAGTTGCGGAAACAAAAGCCTATTTTCAAAAGCAAGGCCTTTATGGCTGGAATGCGAAGGGGCAAATGGAAGAAATCTAAATCTGGAATCTTTCTGAAACTTTTTCGTGTGTTTCCCGTCTTGTATGGTGAAAGACATTGAAGGAGGATTTCAGATGAAGAAAAAATTATGGTTGATGGTCGTATTGCTGGCAATGGTGGTTGGGGGTTGTACTCAAGCGCAAAATCCAGATGAAAGTACAATTACTTTGCCAGCTGAGAATGTCGACGAGGTGGCAGTTGTAGATTTCGAATTTGTCGATGAAAATAGTTTTAGTGAAGAGACTCAAAAAGCTTTGGAAGAAAGAAAAGATGAACTTGGTTCCTATCTATTTATGGAAAATGGGAAAGCATATTTGGCAGTTTTTGCAGGCCAATACTCTACGGGTGGCTATTCGCTAGAGATTCGTGAGATCGTTCAAGATGAATCAGACTTATTGATTAGTGTTGAATTGATTGAGCCGGGACCGGATATGATGGTAACCCAGGCTTTAACCTATCCAATGGCCATTGTTGAACTTATTGGTTTGGAGAGTATTGATGGATTACAAGCAACCGTAGAAACAGAAGCGGTTATTACAGGCGACGACGAGACAAAAACACCGGATGGATTTTATATTTCACCAACAGATCATGTTGCAATTGGTGAAACCATTATTGTAGGTGAGATCATGGAATTCGCCGGGGACTATATCCATATTATTTCCGGAGATTTGGTCCAGGTTTTTGCCTACGATTCCAGTCAAGCAGATTCATTTTACCTTGGTGAGACGGTAGAATTGGTAAAAGGCAAAAGTGTCAATGAACTGAAACCCTTTATCATCGAAGACTTTTCTGTGCGTCATACCAATATGGGTCAAATCATTGAAAGTATAATTGGTCAAGTTGAAGCTGTTGATCAGGATTTCATCACCATTCAAAGTGAAGAGAGGGAAATTCAGCTAAAACTATATGAAGAAACCAATCTTCCTCTTGGCGCCCTTGTTGAAGTTCACTACATGAGTTTTGATGGTGAGAGTTATTCGGTAATTGGCTTATATCCTGAATCTGCTAAAATGGAAATGGTGGTTCAAGAAGTTGTTCGAGAAGATAATGGAGCCATGGTACTTTATACTTCTGAACTTGATGGGAATGAGGTAGCGTATCATATTTATACAGGGAATGCACTTGTTGAACTGAACTATTCTCAGATTCAAACGGGAGATAAGATTGTCGTTTATGCAGATGAGATTTTGGAGTCTTATCCTGCACAGGTGTATGCGAATCGAATTGTTAAATAGTTTGGGAAAGGAGCGCAAGCTCCTTTTTTGATGCAAAGATAGGAATGGACAAATAATAGGTTGAGGAATAAACTGGTAGTAATCAGAGTATGAAACAAATCATGTAAGGGGTAAGGGAAATGAAAAAACAGATGAGGAGAAAACTCCGGATTGGGGTGCTTGCAATGGTTCTTGTGATTGTTGCAGGTGGATTGGCATTTTACATTTACACCTTGGATTACTATCGGGCATCTGCAGACGTGGAGGTATGGATTCAGAATAATAGTGAAAGAATCGAGTATCGTGATGATTGGACGATTGTATATCCTGATGAATCTCAGGATGCTGCATTAGGATTAATTTTTTACCCAGGAGGGAAAGTGGAAGCGAAGGCCTATCTGCCCTTATTGATTCAATTGGCTGATGAAGGTTTGATCTGTGTGATGCCGACAATGCCCTTCAATTTGGCGGTCTTTAATTCAAATGCAGCGGATGAAATCTATCATGAATTGCCGGAAATTGAAAGGTGGATTTTGTCGGGGCATTCTTTAGGTGGTGCAATGGCCAGTAGCTATGTGGAAGAATCATCGGATCAAGTAGAAGCTTTAATTCTAATGGGGGCTTATCCGATAAATGATGCAGACCTGCCAACCTATGCGATTTATGGAACCTATGATATCATGTTGGATCTTGAAAAACTTGAATCTACGGATCGTGTTGAAATCATAGGGGGAAATCATGCCTATTTTGGGAATTACGGAGAACAGGAAGGAGATGGAAAGGCAATCATCTCTAGAAACCAGCAGCAAAAAGCAACAGTGGATGAAATTATGGGCTTTATCAGTCGATTAGAAAATTGAGTGTAAAAAAACTGAGCGAATTTCGCTCAGTTTTATTTTACGCCTGATTCTAGAATGGAAAAGCTTGCTGTACTGCAATCGATTTGTGCCTTTGCACCGTACGGGAGGCAGATTTTAGGTTCAGTATGACCGAAATTCATATTGAATAAGACTGGCAGGTCTTGGCAGTTAAATTCTGCCAGTACTTTCTTAATGGCCTCTTTGTACTCTTCATAGTAAGCTTGGTCCTGTGGTTTGCCCCATAAAACGCCATTGAGTCGATTAAGAATCCCCATAATGCCATAGATGCGAAGACTGCATTCGATTGTAATAGGATTCGGCTTGTCTTCTGAAGTTTCTAAAAACAAAATAGCATCGCTAAAAGCATCCAGGGAAGGAAATAAATCGGTGCCCCGTAGTTCATCAAATACTTCAAAGCAACCGCCAATCAGATGTCCTTTGGCAATTCCTTGACCTTGAAGTAATTCGTAGCCGTGATTGGCTTGATATTTGCGTGCTGTATTTTTGTTTGTTTCGATCCACGGCAAGTACTCGCTGGTCCATTCGGGAGCGGGTAGTATTTCACCGATGGAAGCATTATCAAACAGAGTACGCTTTATATGTTCGATTGTGTAAGGGTGCATTTCAATATTTTCAGCAAAGTCGACAAGCAAAGTTGGCCCATAGATTGTAGATATGCCTGCCTTGTAAGCGATCATATGCGTGATGGTGGAGTCGGAGTAACCGATAAAGATTTTGGGATTGTTACGAATGACATCAAAATCGATATAAGGCAGCATACGGATGCTGTCGTTCCCGCCAATATTTGCTACGATTGCCTGAATGGAGGGATCTTGAAAAGCAGTCATTAGATCTTCCGCTCTTTTTTCGGGATGATTATATACATAATCGCTTCCTTTAAGGGCATGGGGCATTTCAATAACCTCAAGGCCGAAAACTTCTTCCAGCCTTTTTTTGCCTTGCTGGTAGCGCCAGATAATTTCTTCATCACCGGCACCGCCCCATGATAAGCTGACTGTTGCGACTTTGTCGCCTGGACTTAGACGAGCTGGTTTAAGTTTTTTCAATGGAAGGGCCTCCTTTTTGATTTTACCTAGCATAACATAAAAAACTTAAAATGAAAACATCCATAAAGTGACTGCTAAGAATCCATAAAGTGACTGCTAAGAATAAATAAGACATCCGTCATTGAGTCAGCTTATATGGTATAGTAGGAATGTAAGAGAAAGAGGGGGATGATCCTGTGTTTGTTCCAGTGAAAAGCAAAAAAGTATACGAACATGTCATCGAACAAATTCAAAATATGGTAATGACCGGCGTTTTGAAAAAGGGCGACAAACTACCTTCTGAACGTGAGCTGGTAGAGCAATTGGGCGTTAGCCGCGCATCCATTCGTGAAGCCATACGTGCCCTTGAAATGATTGGATTGGTTGAGAGCCGACAAGGAGAAGGGAACTTTATCGGCGGCGATATTAACAGCAGTTTTTTTGAGCCGCTTTCTGTGATGTTTATGTTGAATGGCGGCAAGCCGGAAGAGATTTTGGAGTTAAGGCGTGTTATTGAATTGGAATCGGTTGCCTTGGCTGCTGAAAATATTTCCGACAAGCAAAGCGATGAACTGATTGGCTTAATGGACCGATTTCGTCAAGCGGGAGAAGAAGCGGAACGTGCGGCAATTGATAAGGCTGTGCATGATAAGATTGCTGAGATTGGCGGCAACTCATTGATTCTGATCTTGCTTCATACCATTTCTTCACTCCTTGAGACTTTTATACGAGATGCTCGTGGTATGATTTTACGGGATGAAGCCAATCATGAACAATTGCTAACACAACATCAAAAGATTTGTGATGCTGTAATTGCAAAAGATGCTCAAGAAGCTGTGAAGGCAATGAGTGAGCATTTGGAAACGATTAATATGACCATGAAACGAATGCATAGTGAACAAACTACCGAAAGGTAGTTTTTTTATTTTATAAACAGATGAATAAAGAATTTGTTAAGAAAAAAACAATTCTTGTCAATGATAACGTTTCGCCATAAGATAAGAGTAGATTAACTGGTCAGACCAGCAGTCCAATGAGGAGGAGATGGAATGAGAATAACGGTTTGTGTGAAACAAGTGCCTGGAACAACGGAAGTGGAAGTGGATGAAAAAACGGGAGTTTTGAAGCGTGATGGCATCGATTCAAAAATGAATCCATATGACCTGTACGCAATTGAGACGGCTGTTCGATTGAAAGAAGATCATGGTGCGCATATCACGGCCATCAGCATGGGACCGCCTCAGGCTTCTGAGGTTTTGAAAGAAGCGTTTATGATGGGTGTTGATGAGGGTGCATTATTGACGGATCGTAAATTTGCTGGAGCAGATGTGTTGGCCACATCGTATACCCTGGCTCAGGGAGTCAAGAAGACAGGGATGCCGGATTTAGTGATCTGTGGAAAGATGACGACGGATGGGGATACAGCCCAGGTAGGACCTGAAATGGCAGAGTTTTTAGGTCTGCCTCATATTGCCAACGTATTGAGGATTGTGGAAGTGAAAAACAATTCGATTGTTGTGGAAATGGATATGCCCAGCACCGTAGAGATTGCAGAAATTGCTTTTCCATGCTTGATTACAGTAGAAAAAGGAATCTTTCAGCCTAGATTGCCTTCGTTCAAACTAAAAATGGCAACTGCTGACAAGGAAATCCCATTCTACAGCCTGAAAGACTTTGATGATCAGGACGAGAAAAATTACGGCTTAAACGGATCGCCAACCCAAGTAAAACGGATATTTCCTCCTGAAGGCAACTCTGATCACGAAATGTGGAACGGAACAGGGGAAGACTTATCCGATCGGTTGTTTGGCAAGCTGAAAGACTTGAAATTCGTTTAGGGAGGAAGAACGATGGCAAAAATTATCATTCATCAAAAAAAAATAACAGACAAGCATGCTGTAATGAGTTTGTGTCCTTTTGGCGCCATTCAAGATTCGGAAGGTGGACTTGAGATCAATGCAGCCTGCAAGATGTGCAAAATTTGTGTGCGAAAGGGTCCGGAAGGCGCTTTTGAATTTGTTGAAGAACAGGTCAAGCAGATTGATAAAGACAAGTGGAAAGGCATCCTTGTCTACGTTGATCATGTAGAAGGAGAGATTCATCCGGTAACCTTTGAATTGATTGGCAAAGCGCGGGAAATGGCAGCCAAGATTAATCATCCGGTTTATGCCTTGTTTATTGGTTCTGGTATTGCGGGGCAAGCAGGTGAATTGCTCCATTATGGTGTAGACGAAGTTTTTGTCTACGATGAACCTGAGTTGAAGGATTTTCGTATCGAGCCTTACGCGGCAGCCTTTGAAGACTTTATTGAAAACCAACATCCATCGATCGCATTGGTTGGAGGTACAACCATCGGAAGATCGCTGGCACCGCGCGTGGCAGCTCGCTTTCGAACCGGCTTGACAGCGGACTGTACCATCTTGGATGTACAGGAGAACTCTGATTTGGATCAGATTCGGCCTGCTTTTGGCGGAAACATTATGGCTCATATCTACACGCCCAATCATCGTCCGCAATTTGCCACAGTGCGTTACAAGATTTTCTCCGCACCTGAACGCAGCGATGAAACAGCAGGCCTGGTAACTCGCTGTAGCATTAGCGCGGAAAAGTTAGCATCAAAGATTGAAGTACTGAAGGTAATTAAGAAAGAAAAGGTGCAAACCATTGAGGATGCAGAGGTACTTGTAGTTGCGGGCCGGGCCATTCAAAAACAGGAAGATTTGGCCATGATCGAGGAATTGGCGCAAGCTTTGGGCGGTCAAGTGGCGTGTACCAGACCTTTGATCGAAGCGGGTTGGATTGATGCAAGAAAACAGGTCGGATTGAGCGGCAGAACAGTAAAACCAAAGTTGATTATCACCTGTGGTGTATCCGGCGCTATTCAGTTTGTTGCAGGCATGAACAATTCTGACTGTATTATTGCCATCAACCAGGACAAAAAAGCATCGATCTTTAATGTAGCGCATTATGGGATTGTTGGCGATCTGTATGAAGTGGTTCCGCAATTGTTGGAGAAAATTCGTGAGGGTCAAATGTCTGTTGATCATTTGAAACAAGCGGTGAATGAATAGGAGGATGGAGATGACATATAAACGAATGGATCAAGCGGATGTCGATTTTCTGATTTCCCTTTGCGGCGAAGATCGGGTTTATGCTGGCGAAAAGGAAATTAATGAAGATTTTTCTCATGACGAATTGGGTGGTTTGCACTCTTATCCGGAAGTGATGGTAGAAGTTATGTCTGCTGAGGAAGTATCCTCCATTATGAAATATGCTTATGAAAACAATATTCCAGTGACGCCCCGGGGTCAGGGTACAGGCTTGGTTGGCGCTTCTGTCGCATTGCATGGCGGAATCATGGTGAATTTTTGCAAGATGAATCGGATCCTGGAATTGGATGAAGACAACTTGACATTAACAGTGGAACCGGGTGTACTCTTGATGGAAATTTCCAAGTATGTAGAAGAGCGTGATTTGTTTTATCCGCCGGATCCAGGCGAGAAAAGCGCGACTATCGCCGGAAATATCAATACAAACGCAGGTGGGATGCGTGCTGTTAAGTATGGCGTTACCCGTGATTATGTGCGAGGCCTAGAAGTTGTACTGCCAAACGGTGAAATCATGGAAGTTGGCGGCAAAGTGGTGAAGAACAGCTCGGGATATAGCCTTAAGGATCTGATTGTTGGATCGGAAGGTACTTTGGCTATGGTGACCAAGGCAACCTTGCGCTTACTTCCCTTGCCTAAAAAGGCAATCAGCCTGCTGATTCCTTTCCCCAGTTTGGAAATGGCAATCGATACGGTTCCTAAAATCATCAAATCCAAAGTGATTCCGACTGCCATCGAGTACATGGTAAAGGATGTTATTTTGGCGGCGGAAGAATTTTTGGGTATGACCTTCCCTGACAAGTCTGCGGATGCATATCTTTTATTGACTTTTGACGGAAACAGTACCGAGGAGATTGAGCATGCCTATGACCGAGTGGCCCATATTTGCCTGGATGCTGGGGCTAAGGATGTTTTGATTTCTAACACGCAGGAGCGACAGGAATCCATTTGGAAAGCGCGGGGAGCCTTTTTGGAGGCAATTAAAGCAACGACAACTGAAATGGACGAGTGTGATGTAGTTGTGCCAAGAAACATGATTGCAGACTTTGTGAAATTTGCGGATGAACTTCAAAAGACCTGCAATGTTCGCATCAAGGGATTTGGTCACGCGGGTGACGGGAATCTTCATATTTATGTCTTGCGTGATGAACTGAATGAAACGGAATGGAAAGCGAAACTTGAAGAAGTCTTTGAACTCATGTATGAAAAGTCTCGTGAACTTGGAGGCAAGGTCTCCGGTGAGCATGGAATCGGATTTGCCAAGAAGCCGTATTTGCAGGAGTCAAAAGGCGGTACTGGCATGGAACTTCTGAAAAATATCAAGTTGGCTTTTGATCCGAAAAACTTGTTAAATCCGGGGAAAGTCTGTTAAAGAAACCGGCCAGTGATATCTGGCCGGTTTTATTTAGAAATTCCTTCTTCGATAAACTTGTTTTTGAACAATGTAAATCACGAGGATGATCAGGAGGATCACGGCAAGGATAAAAGCAATTATAGCCAGGCGAAACCTGATTTCAAAGCTTCGATATGCAGACTTGCCTGATTGAACAGTTTCTGGAGAAAAAAGATCTTCCAAGGAAATGATGCGCTGATCGCCTTGCAAGTATTCTGTGACATGGACAGCTGCACCTTCCGAGAATTGTGAAAGATAGTAGAATGTAATTTCATTCTTTTTCAGATCTGTGACAGAGGAGATCAATGTGAAGGTCGTTAAATTGTTTAATCGCACTGCGGACAATACATCGTGTGCATTTTCAGCCGAAACACTTGAAGGCTGGCTTAACATGGAAAAAGCAGTGTCATAACGCCATCCTTGTTTTCCATTGCCGGGGTACGCATGGTTGAAATTGCTGGAGATTAAAAAGCCTTGCTCAGGATCCATTCTTGTGAAAGCCAGTTCGCCATCAGGTCCCGGACTGATGATTACTGCATCGCCTGAATTGTCGGCAATGTGGATTTGGATCTCCATAGCCTTTCCAAAATCAAATTGCCTGGCGAGAGAAATGGCTTCATCAACGGCCTGAGCATGGTGTGTAATTGCAGTCAAGAAATTATCGGAGGCGTGTGAATAGGGACGCTCTGGATGAGGGGTCAAAGCTACTTTGGGCAAGCTGTTAACGGCCCAAATCAAACCATGCTCATTGATTGCGCTGTTGTAGTATAATTGGTTGGATCCATCCCTGTATCCAATTCGCAAAGAGCCGAATTGGCCATCAGCGCCAGGATAGATGCCAAGGTATAAATCATCGCTATGCCAGTCTTCGTTGCTACCAAAGATGACGGTTCCATTGCTATTGAGGGTGAAGATTGTGCAAAACTGATTCTTCGGAGTCAATGCAAACGCAATCAAGATAATGATGAATGACAGAGCAAAAATTGAAATAATTATTCTAATTTTCTTCTTCATCGTAATCTACTCATCTTTCTCAAATTTTTCTTCTGTCATCTTTCAATCTAATTTTATCATGAAGCTATTTGCTATTTCAAAATTTGAATGAGGTGAATGGGTATTGTTATACTATGAGTATGAATGAATCAAATGGGAGGTTGCTATGAAGTTGGTGACTGCAAAAGAAATGAGAGAAATCGAACAAACCGCGATTGATGATTATGGAATTCCGAGTCTGATTTTAATGGAGCATGCTGGCAAGAGTTTGGCTTTGAAGTGTATGGACTTGATGAAGCAAAAGGAATGCAGGCAAACTGTATGGATCTTCGTAGGCAAAGGCAATAATGGGGGTGACGGTCTGGTGGCAGCACGCCATTTGATCAACCAACAACGACAAGTTCGCGTGGTTTTACTTAGTGATCCTTGGGATTTCAAAGGGGATGTTCAATCGAATTATCATATGCTTGAGCAGCTTCGACCGGAAGTGATTCAAAACCGTGATGAGGTTCATATAGCCGATTTGAAAAATGAGATTCATGATCAGGATTTGATCATTGATTCCATTTATGGGACGGGTTTTCAAGGGATTGCCATGGGATTGGATGGGGAAGTCATTCGATTGATTCAGAGCCACCCTGGAATGGTTATTAGTGCGGATTTGCCTTCCGGCATGGAGGCGGATTCAGGCCAAGTAAAGGGGCCCTGTGTATGTGCAGATTACACGCTAACATTTGGTTTGCCTAAGCTTGGTTTGTATCAGGATCCGGATCATGCTCATTCCGGCCAAATTGAAGTGATTGATATTGGGCTGCCGATTGATTTAATTGATTTGCCCTCAATAAAAGTGGAATTGCTTGAATTGAAGAAAATCACCAATGATTTTCCAGTTCGTAAACGGAGAAGTCATAAGGGATCCTATGGCCATGTCTTTGTGGTAGGAGGTTCCAAGGGAATGACTGGGGCAGTTTCACTGGCATGCCAAGCTGCTTTAGTGACTGGATCAGGTTTGGTGACGGCAGGTGTACCCGCTTCCTTGCATGATGTTATGGAAGTCAAATTAACGGAAGCCATGACAAAAGCATTGCCTGAAATCCAGCCGGGGGATTTTAGTCAGGCCGCATCGGAAAGGATTTTGGATTTTGCGCGCAGAGCCTCTTCAATTGTCATTGGTCCTGGTATGGGGACGAACCGATCTGTAAAGGAATTACTAAACGAAATTTTACCGCAGGTCAGCATTCCCAAGGTCATTGATGCGGATGGATTGAATGCTGTTGCGGAGATTTTATTGGATCGACCTGATTTTATTCGCAAAATGCCTGGTGATCTTGTTCTAACGCCGCATCCTGGTGAATTTTCTAGGCTTACTGGATTGAGTCTTGAAGAAATTCAAGCGGATCGCATTGAGCTTGCTCTTCGCTTTGCTGCGGAATGGCAATGTGTTTTGGTATTGAAAGGAGCTTATACGGTTATTGCCAGCCCAGAAGGAAAAGCTGCAATCAACACGACTGGGAATGCAGGAATGGCTACCGGTGGATCGGGCGATGTTTTATCAGGGATTATTGCTTCCTTACTGGGCCAGGGATTGGAAGCTGAAGCTGCAGCCAGGCTTGGTGTTTGTTTACATGGACTGGTTGGAGACATTGCTGCGGAAGAGTTAGGCATGGAAGGCGTTCTTGCCGGCAGCCTGATTAAAAACTTGCCGAAAGCATTTAAGTTCTTCCGAGAGTAAGTGAAAAAGCAACATCCTAATTTAGGATGTTGCTTTTAAAGTGTATTGATTTGATTCACAGCTGCTTCTAATAAGCCTTTATTGACGATGGTGAATTGCTTGTTGTTGTAATCGATTAATCCTGCTTTTTTTAGAGAGGCAATGGCCCGGTTGACACTTCTTAAGGGGGCATAAGCTTCCTGAATAAGAATCTGCTTGGATAATGCATGCAAATTTCCAATCGTAAAATGGGAGTAAATCGAGACCAAGACACGTTCTTGTATGGTCAGTTGTGCGAGATTGGTATTCATTCTATGGCTCTTAATGACATCTGATGCAAAATGGCCAAGAATTTCAAGGGTAAGTGCAAAATCTGTCTTCATCCACTGGAACAAGTCTTTTTTATGCAGCTTGATTATGTCGCAAGGTGTTTTCGCAATAATACTTGCTGTTGTTGACATGGGATCAAAAATTTCATATTCGCCAAAAAAACTCAAAGCATGGTAGGTGTTCAGTGAAAGCATGACGCCGTCTCGATTCAAGGTGTAGACTTCAGCCTCTCCCTTTATTAAAAAGAACAAATAGTCATTGGCCTCTCCGGCGAAAAGAATATGAGAACCTTGTGAGAAATGACTTCTAATGAATTTCTCTTGAATCTGATTGGGTGCCTTTTGGAGGATTGCATCAAGTGACATAAGGGACTCCTTTCTATATTCTTCTTACCCTATTGTAGAATTTGATTGGCTTTTGGTCAAATGACCTGTTTTTCTTTTGTTGTCCATGCCATAATTGAGACAAGAAAATTTGAGGAGGATGAATATGAGTAAGAAGCCTGTTATTATTGATTGCGATCCTGGCTATGATGACGCTTTGGCCTTGGTTTTGGCATTGGGGAATGAAGCTTTGGACATTCGCGCCATTACAACAGTTGCCGGAAATGTTCCTTTGGAGCGAACTTACAAAAATGCTGTTCGAATCACCGAGTATTTTGGAAAGGACATTCGAATCGGATGTGGGGCGGCAAAGCCCTTGGTTCGAGAACTGGAAACAGGAGAAATGGTTCACAGTCCAAGTGGTCTTGGAGGGGTTAATATTCCTGAAGATGTAAAAATGCCGCATAAGGAAAATGCAATCGAAGTGATTCGGTCAGTACTGGAGGAAACGGAAGAAAAGGTAACCTTGATTCCTGTAGGACCCTTGACCAATATTGCTTTGTTTCTTAGCCAGTATCCCGAACTGAAAGAAAAGATCGGAGAGATCGCCATTATGGGTGGTGCGGCAGCTGAAGGGAATCGTACAGCATCAGCCGAGTACAACATTTATGCTGACGCAGAAGCGGCTAAAATTGTATTCGATTCCGAGCTTCCCATTGTTATGGCTGGACTGGATGTAACCAATCACTTTCAGATTCTTCCGGATGAATTCAATTTATATCGTGATATGGGAAAAGCGGGGATTTTTGTTTCCGAGGTTTTGGAGAATTACTATGAGTTTTACAAAACGCTGAATAATGATATTTTTAAAGGACCTGCAATCCATGACATGGTACCGATAGCCTATGTGATTGATTCGACTACCTGCAAAGGCAAACAATACCATGTTGACGTAGAATGTCAGGGTGAGTTCACCTATGGACGCACCGTTGTTGACTTTGGTGGTGAATTAGGGGAAAAAGAGAACGCTAAAAATGTGAAAGTGCTTTTTGAGTGCGATCGCGACCGAATACTTGCCATGTTCCATCAATCTATAGAAAACTTGAAATAATGAAAGACCGCTCAAATGATGAGCGGTCTTTTTATGCTTGGCGAGTCAGTCCTTCTACGGTAAATACAATGAACTGAGTGAGCGTATTTGTGAAGTTTGGAAATTTATAGTCTAAAGAGGAATCCTCTGTAGCTTGACGCTGCATTTGACTGGGATTGCTGTTAGGATATAGGCCGGTGATAAAGGCATTGTGCATTTGTAGAAAGGCCATTCGATCTGTTTCCGAGAGACTTGGGAAGAAAATACTTACAGTTTTTGAGTAGTTCTTTAAGCTTACAGCCAAACGATTTTTAAAATGAATGAGCTTTTCTATAGATGCGTTTTGTTCCAAGACTGTATTCATGAATGATAGTAGTTGAAGAAACAAGACGTGCTTTTCCGTAACTTCTGCCCAAATTTTTGCGTTCGCTAATAGATCTTCTTTATTGAGTCGATTTTCATTGTTCTCAAGGTCTGCAATCAGTTTGTTGATTTCATCCAATATGATTTCCAAAAAGATCTCTTCTTTTGAATTGATGTATTTATAAAGATTCGCCCGGGTGAAATTCAGTTTACCTGCAATCTTTGCCAAGGTGATTTCATGATAGGGTGTGGTCTCAAATATCGTTAATGTAGCTTCTTTGATTTGATTTACTCGAATTTGTTTCTGCTCTGGTTTTCGTGCTCTTTCAAAGTCCATTGTGTCAACTCCTTTCGTTCATTATAGCATAACGAAAGACAACAATGCTGTACATGCAGGTATATGGATGTTACAGTTTGTTATTTCAGTTGATCTTCCCATTCCTTCACTTTGAATCCAGTAAGAACAAAATCTTCTCCAATCAGGACAGGTCTCTTATGAATCATGCCGTCGCTTTCAAGAATGCTGAGTAATTCTTCTTCAGACAATTGATCCCAGCGAGCTTTTAGGTTCATTTCTTTAAATAACTTGCCATTGGTGTTAAAAAATCGCTTAAGTTCTAATCCGCTTATGGACATCCAATAACGGACTTCCTCTGCTTTTGGATTGTCTTTATGAATCAGACGCAATTCAAAGGGAATTTCGTTTTCTTCAAGCCAAGCCTTGGCTTTTCGACTGCTGGTTCAGCGCGGGTAATGTAAGAATAACATAGTTGAGCTCCTTTCAAATTCAATTTTCTATAGCTTGAGTATAGCATATCCTTTTCTTTAGGATAAGGATTTTACTTTCTTTCAATAGATTGGTTGGTATGGTCTGATAAAGAAGATATTTTTCTTGAGCCATAATAATTGAGAAAATTCGGAAATTGGAATAAAATAGGAGTAAATCATGACTAGGGTATTCATAATTCGCTAAAGGAGGCTGTATGGAGCGCTTGAGCATTGGTAAAATGGCAAAATTGAATCAAATTACGGTTCAGACCCTGCGGTATTATGAGAAGATTGGATTGATGGAGCCGGCAATTGTAGATGCAGCATCCAACTATCGATACTACCATATCACACAAAGTGCGAAACTAGATATGATTCAATACATGAAGTGCCTGGGCATGTCCCTTGATGCAATTAAACTGTACTTTGAACATAAGGATATCAAGTCATTTTCATCCCTTCTTTTGGAGCAAGAGGATTGGATTGATCATAGGATAAAAGAGCTGAACGCCATGAAGATGGCAGCCAAACAATATCGGCACAATATTGGACGTTATATGCAAGCGCCTACCAGCGGGCTAATCAGATTGGAAGACATGAAGGAGAGAAGAATCTTTTCCTATGATTCCGGGATGAATTTTTACGAAAGCGGTATGGATACCTGGGAGTATATGATTCGTGGATTAAAAGAACAGGTGGCTGTTGCTCATTTGCCCATGGTGAAATTTTGCAATGTCGGTTCCATATTGCGCCGCGATCGTGTTGAAAAGCGGTCATTTTACTCAACAGAGATTTTTATATTTGTGGATGAGCCGGAAGAGACAACGGAAATTCTTCCTGCCAGAACATATCTGACGATTCACTTTGATGATTTTTATCGTGAAATGGAATATGGGAATCGTTTATTGGATTATGCGGAGCAAGAAGGCTATGAAGTAATCGGTGATTATATATGCGAAGTTGTTGTTGAATTGCCGATTTTTGAAAATGAAAGAAAACTCTTTATTAAATTGCAAATTCCTGTGAAAGCACCTTGACTCTATTCTTAGAATAGAGTTTATACTGGAGATAGAATTGGAGAAAGACTCCGAGTTCTATTGGCCAGAGATGGGGAATAGAACCGATAGGGTTTCGCTAGTAATGGCGTTGCCTGCCGTGCGCAAAGGAGTTCAACCGACCATGAATGGTGGGTTGAGCTCTTTTTTGTTGAAAAAAGGGGGGATGGTATGGAAGTGGAAATGCGGGTTTTTGGTTTGGTTGCAAAAAGTCTTGGCTTTCAGCAGAAAAAAATCCAATTAGACCAATCGGCAACCGTTCATGAATTGCTCCGTACGTTGGAATTAACAATTAGTAGCCGGTGGCTGGTTATTTCAGTCAATGGTATAAAGCGGACTGGCAACTATCAATTGAAAGATCAAGATATGATTACAATCCACCCAATTTGTGGTGGCGGATAAGGAGGAAAGTATGAAACCAGGAAGAATCAAAGTGCAGGTCAATTCTAGGGTTTGCCAAGGGTGCAGAGCATGTGAAGCGGTATGCAGCCTAAGCCATTTGGGTGCGGTAAATCCCAATCACACAGGGATTAAAATTCGCGAAGCGGAGACCCTTGGTGTTTTCAAGCAGACGGTTTGCCAGCAATGTATTGATATGCCTTGTGCGGATGCGTGTCCGGAAAACGTTATCAGTCGTGATCGTTATTCAGGTGCTGTTGTTGTAGACGCAGACCATTGCATTGGATGTGGTTCCTGCAAGGATGCTTGCCCCATCGGTGCCATACAAATCGTGAATGAAAAAGCGGTGAAATGTGATTTGTGCGGTGGCTCGCCAAAATGCATTGAAGTTTGCCCACGACAGGCTTTGAGCTGGTAGAAGGGAGGATATGATGAAAGGATATCGAGATTGCGAGTTGCGCATTAACTTAAAAGAGAAAACAATCAAAAAGAAAACCTTGAATCCCGAATATGTAGAAAAATACATGGGGGGAGAAGGCTACGGAATCGCATTAATGTGGGATGAAATGCCTATGGACATTGATCCGTTAGATAATCGAAATCTATTGAGCTTCAATACAGGTCCGCTTACTGGAACTCCGGCGCCAAGTGCCTCTAGAACCAGTGTCGTATTTTTATCTCCATTAACAGGGACCATCGGCGCGTCGAATATGGGCAGCCATTGGGGAGCTGAGCTGAAATTTGCCGGCTATGATTCTCTTGTTTTTGAAGATGGCGCGGATCAACCTGTATACATCTTGATTGAAGATGAAGACGTGTCCATTCATGATGCCGGTGAACTTTGGGGCTTGGATACGCGACAAACAACGGATAAACTCAAGGAAGTGCATGGCAAAGATCATAAGGTTGTTTGCATTGGACAATCAGGGGAGAAGTTAAATCGTCTGGCAGCAATTTTTAGCGATGACTGTTTCGCAGGACGCGGCGGTGCCGGCGCGATCATGGGACAGAAGAAATTGAAAGCCATAGTTGTACGGGGCAATGGCAGTGTTGATGTGGCAGATCCAGAAGGGTTTATGGTGATGAACAAGACTGCCATGCGAGAACTTCGTGAAGAGGAATACACCTGGGGTCCTGTTCATGGGTATGGAACACCTGCCTGGTTAGATGGGGCTAACGAGTTTGGGCTTCTACCCGTGGACAACTTCCAAAAGAATCAAACGGATCAATTGGATCCGATTCTTCCATCAGAATTATGGAACAATCGAGAAAAGTTTGATGTAAAACGCCGAACTTGCTATGCTTGTCAATTGGGTTGTCATAAATATGTTTTGATGGGTGATGTGGAAGTTGGAGAATTGGAATATGAAACCATTGCCGCCTTTGGACCACGTTGTGGCGTTTATGATTATGAGTATATTGCAATGGCCAATTACTACGTATCCATATACGGCATTGACACCATATCGGCCGGCGCAACGGTTTCTGCAGCAATGGAATGGTATGAAAAAGGGATTTTAACGAAAGAAGATTTGGATGGCTTGGATCTTTCCTTTGGCAATGGAGAGGCTATGGCGGAATTTGTTCGTAAAATGTGCTTGCGGGAAGGATGCGGAGAATTGTTTGCGGATGGATCAGCATGGGCAAGCAAGCAAATCGGTGAGAAGACAAAACCATATTTGATGACAGTGAAAGGCATGGAAATGTCGGCGTCTGATCCTCGCGGGGCTGTATCCATGGCGATAGCATTTGGAACCAGTGAACGAGGTGCTTGTCATATGCGGCCGTATGCAGCGACTGTTGATGGATTTGGATATTTGTTCCCAGACCTTGGCATTACAGAACCGCGCGATCCTTTTAGTGAGTCTGAGTCGAAAGAGTGGTTAAAAGCTGTGAAGGAGTATTTTGTTGTAACCAACTTGATTGGTCTTTGTGATTTTAATGTGATCAATATGGAAATGCAAGCCTCAACCATGGCTGAACTCTATGTGAAAACGACCGGTATTCCATGCGATAAGGCTGAACTGCTGAGAAAAGCCGAAAGAACCATCGCTCTGGAGCGTGCCATCAATTATCAGCGTGGTTTCAGACGCCAAGACGATCATTTGCCGAAACGCTTTATGACGGAGCCAGCTTTTGGCGGTCCGGCCAAGGGAAGGACGATTAATATGGATGAAGCCCTTGATCGTTTTTATGAAGCTTGTCATTTTGATAAGGAAAAAGCGATTCCTAGCCAAGAACATTATGCAAGCCTTGGCATGGAGGAAATTGGGAAAGTCCTGTATTGATCGAAAAGTGAGAATTTTCATGAATGCGTTATTCTGTTAAAGAATAACTTAGAAGTTTATCATGCCAAATTAAGTTTGCTAAAATTAAAACGAATGTTGTATCTTCTTTCATATCACGATAAAATAAGTGTAAGAAATTTACATGGAGTGATGTGGATGTTTACATACAGAATAGATAGCGGATTTTCCCTTGATGAATTAATCCCATATTTTATACGTATGGCAACAACATTCCATAAAGAAGAACTAGAATTTTATGGAGATGGATGGGAAGTCCGGTTGATCGAAAAGCCGGACGCCATCCATCATTCTATTATTCTTCCAAGAACGCTTATTGAGTTCTCGGGTAAAGAAGAAGCGTGTCAAAGATTGATTGAATCTTATCGAAAAGCCTTTATGAGAGGCGGCGCGTGATTGGGATTGGATTGGAAGAGGGGGAGAAACTGTGCTGCCCGTAAAAAGAATCGAAAACCAAATTGATCAAGAAAAAGCATATGTGAAGAATTCTCATGAACGGTGCAAGAAATACCAGTTGGACAAGGAGCTTGTAATTAGCAAGAAGATTATTGAAGGACCTGATCTGAATCTTAAATTGATTGAGAATCAGGAGTTAATCATGACGGCTAAGCCATTTATCGAGAATCTGTGCGATTTTGTACGCGGATCTAATTTCTTTGTTCTTTTAACGGATCGGGATGGATGCATTTTAAATGTATCTGGCGATCCGGAAATAGTTCAGCGTGCAAGTGAGCTGAGAATGGTTCCAGGAGCCTATATGGCTGAAGCTTGTATTGGCACCAATGCCATGGGCACATCGATTGAAGAAGATTGCCCGGTTCAGATTTCAGGCGATGAGCATTTTATTAACGCCTATCATGCATGGACATGTTCGGGAGCGCCCATTCATGATGAGAATGGCAATATTATTGGAGCTTTGGACTTGACAGGAGCCAGTGACGCCGTACACTCTCATACCTTAGGAATGGTGGTGGCAGCAGTCAGTGCGATTGAATCCATTATGCGTTTGAATCAGAAACATCAGCAATTGGACAAAAGTAAGGTGCTCATTGAGTCGCTTTTTAATTCCATTAAAGAGGGAATTGTCTTTGCTGACTTGGAAGGGAATATTATCAGTTCTAACGATCAGGCCTGCAGGATGTTTGGATATACGAAACCTACTTTTGAAAATTTAGACCTTCGCCAATTGATTGGGGATTGGCGTCAAGTTTTGGCTAGTTGTTTAACTGTGGAGGATTATTTTAACGATGAAGTGATGATTCATGCCAGAACCAACAAGCTTCATTTTAACCTTAGCGCCTACAAGGTACATCAAAATGGTGAAATTCACGGTATTATCATGATGTTTAGCGATGTGAAAAAAGCCAGACGATTAGCAAATAAAATCATGGGGCGAAGAGCGGTTTATACCTTCGACAAGATCATTGGACAATCTCCAAAAATGCAGGAAACGATTGTATTTGCTAAAAAAATAGCGGATAGCAAATCAACTGTTTTGATAACTGGGGAAAGTGGATGCGGCAAAGAGGTTTTCGCTCAAGCGATTCAAAATCACAGTCCTAGAAAAAATGAACCTTTTGTTGCCATCAACTGCGGTGCGATCCCACGAAATTTAATCGAATCCGAGTTGTTTGGATATGATGAAGGGGCATTTACCGGTGCCAAGCAAGGAGGCCAAATCGGCAAATTTGAATTGGCGGACGGCGGGACCATATTCTTGGATGAAATTGGCGAAATGCCTTTGGAAATGCAAACCAAATTGCTTCGAACGATTGAAGAGGGAACAATTGTACGCGTAGGCGGTCGTCAAGAAATTCCTGTTGATGTTCGGATTATTGCGGCAACAAATAAAATTTTACGTGAGGAAGTAAAAAAGGGGAATTTTCGACATGACTTGTATTACCGTTTGAACGTTATTCCTTTGGAAATTCCGTCCTTGCGCGAGCGCGTGACAGACATACCCTTGTTGGCGAATTATTTTATGAATAGGATTGCTTATCGGATTAACAAAAGACCGGTTGAAATCTCGGAAAGTCAAATGAATTGGATGAAGGAATATGCTTGGCCTGGAAATGTGCGGGAACTGGAAAACTTCATTGAGTTGGCGATTAACAAAGAACGGTTGCCTCAGTTATCAATGCGGGAAGAAAATAAAGTAAAGCGACCTGTTGTAGAAGGGATCCAATCCATTTCCTTGGAGGAGATGGAAAAAAGACATATCGAATATATATTGCAGCAAGAGGATTATAATATGACCAATGCGGCTAAAGTGCTGCGAATTGGAAGAAATACCTTGTATCGAAAAGTGGAAAAGTACAAAATTCCAATTGCATCAGAGTGATTGTACTATAATGGAACAGTGTTCTATTTTGGAACGCTGTTTAAAAATGATTTGTATCGAAATGGAACGGTTGTGAATGTTGTGAAAATCCAAACAATGGAAAACCTTTGCATTCTCACATTTCTTTATCTTGGCATGAATTTTGCATTAGAAGAATGTGAATAAAACAAAGGAGGATCTTTATGTACGGGTATCACGGCAAGTATTTACGTATCAATCTGAAGACACAAGAGGTCAAAGTGGAGACTTTAGATCTTGAAACCGCAAAGAAGTTTATTGGCGGCAGGGGACTCGGCACAAAATTCATGATGGATGAAGTGGATCCTAAGGTGGATGCCTTTAGTCCTGAGAACAAGTTGATGGTTGTTACTGGCCCACTTACGGGGACAGCGACACCGACAGGCGGAAGATATATGGTGGTTACAAAATCACCGTTGACCGGGACCATTGCAAGTTCCAACTCAGGAGGTTTCTTCGGTGCAGAGTTGAAATTTGCTGGTTATGATATGATTATTTTTGAAGACAAGTCTGATACGCCTGTTTACATCAACATCGTTGACGATAAGGTTGAATTCAAGTCGGCCGACCATCTGTGGGGTAAATTGGTTGGTCAAGTAACAGATGAGCTTCAAGCCGAGCATGGTGAGAAGGCACGTGTAATGACCATTGGTCCAGCGGGTGAGAAACTTTCAAGATTAGCAGCAATCATGAACGAAAAAGACCGTGCAGCAGGACGATCTGGTGTTGGTGCAGTTATGGGATCCAAGAACCTGAAAGCGGTTGTTGTCAAAGGTTCCAACAAGGTGCCTATTTATGATGAAGCGGCATTGAAAGCAGTCTTCAAAGAGAGTTTGAAGAAGATTCGCGAAAATGGGGTTACCGGTGAAGGCTTGCCTACATACGGAACAGCCGTATTGGTAAACATCATCAATGAAAACGGGGTATATCCTACGAATAACTTCCAGTTGGCATACGATGAAAACGCAGATGATATCAGCGGTGAAACCATGGCCTCCGATTACTTGAAACGCAAGAATCCATGTTTCCGTTGTCCAATCGCTTGTGGCCGCTGGGTTGAAGTAGACGGCGTTGAAATGGCTGGTCCGGAATATGAGACCCTTTGGGCATTTGGATCCGATTGCGGAATTACAGACTTGAAAGAAGTATTGCTTGCAAATAACGAATGTAATGAACTTGGCCTGGATACTATTTCTGCTGGAACCACTTTGGCTGCAGCCATGGAACTTCGTCAATTGGATTTGGTGAAGGCCGAGGAGATTGAAGGCGAGCCATTGGAGTTTGGCAATGCAAAATCCATTGTTGAGTGGACCAAAAAGATGGCATATAGAGAAGGTTTCGGCGACAAGCTTGCTGAAGGTTCTTACAGATTATGTGAAATGTACGGCCGTCCTGATTTGTCCATGAGCGTTAAAAAGCAAGAACTTCCTGCCTATGATCCACGCGGCATTCAAGGACAAGGCTTGCAATATGCAACATCTAATAGAGGTGGTTGCCATGTAAGGGGTTACTTGATTTCGCCGGAAATTTTGGGTCTTCCAGAAAAACTGGACAAAAATGCATTGGATGGAAAAGCATTCTGGGCGAAGGCGTTCCAAGACTTGACTGCAGCCATTGACTCTTCTGGACTGTGCCTGTTTACTTCCTTCGCGTTGGGAGCAGACGATTATGCGGCATTGATCAATGCTGTATGCGGCACGGATCATACGGGTGATACAGTCTTTGCGGCAGGCGAGCGAATCTGGAACATTGAGAAGATGTTTAATCTGGAATCAGGGATTGCGCCTTCAGAAGATAAATTGCCAAGGAGATTGTTGGAAGATGGAATTCCTGAAGGGCCTTCCAAAGGATCTGTAAACCAATTGGATAAATTGTTGCCAGAATACTATGAATTGCGTGGCTGGACTACAGGCGGTATTCCAACGGATGAAAGATTGGATGAACTGGGACTAAAATAACGAGGTGATACCGATGATGATCGAAGTGCGTTTATTTGCAACTTTTCGAAACAACCGAGGAAAAAAAGTATATGTTGAACTTGATCATCCACGAGTTGAAGACGTGCTTCAATCCATTGGCATTGAAAATGATGAGGTTGCCATCCTGCTTGTTAACGGGCAGGATGGACGCTTTGACCAGGAACTTGTGGAAGGTGACTATTTGTCGGTCTTCCCGCCGGTAGGAGGTGGATGATGGGACGTTATGATCGAAATGGCATTTTTAATAAAGATGAAATGGACAAGATCTTTTCTTCCCATGTCTGCGTAATTGGTTCCGGTGGATTGGGCGGATATATCCAGGAAATGCTTGCCCGTGTAGGCGTGGGGAAATTAACCTGTGTCGACGGGGATGTGTTTGATGAAACCAATTTAAACAGACAATTGTTCTCCACGGTTGATAATGTTGGGAAAGTGAAAGTGTGGGAGGCCAACAAGCGGCTTGCAGTTGTTAATCCGGATGTTGCGGTGAAGGCCATACATAAGCGAATGGAATGTGATAACGTGCATGAACTTATTGGCGATGCAGACCTAGTGGTGGATGCCCTCGATAATATTAGTACGCGGATAATCTTGCAGGATGCTTGTGAAGACTTGAAAATCCCCTTGGTTCATGGGGCGATTGCCGGATGGTATGGGCAGGTCTCTACGATACTTCCAGGAGATCGTACGCTAAGCAAGATCTATAAGGATGCCGAAGAGAGTGGCATTGAAAAAGAATTGGGCAATCCTTCTTTTACTCCTGCCACCATAGCATCCATTCAAGTATCGGAAGCTTTAAAGGTTTTGGTCGGGAAAGAAGATATTCTGCAAAACAAGATCCTGATGGTGGATCTGCTTGATAATGAGTTCCAAATTATTACAATATAATATTTTATTCCGAGCCAACGCTTCTAAGGGAAACTATGAACGATTGGCCTATGGGTTGTGGTAGAAATGCCATTGCCTCCCGTGTTTGGAAAGGAAAAAGAAAGTAAGAGGAAGCGTTCTTTTCTAATGGGAAGAACGCTTTTATTCTGACTGAATGTATCTTAAGCAAAAGAACTAATTTGCTAATTTGCGGTCAAAGTAAAGATGGTATGGCTTGAGCAGAGCGAGAGTTGGAATTCATTTATAGATGGTGGATCATGAAAGTATAGACAGCATTCATATTGGAGAAGACACTGAATACTGAAGATGATTATGAGAATGACTTATATGATTCCGGTATTAAAATAGATGATAAGGGGATGGAATAATAGTGGAACTGTTTACGGTGAAACGTCGCAAGAAAGTTGCAGAAATTTTAGAAACTGAGTTCCAGGCATATGATTTGGGAGAAGAAACTGTAGGAATAGATGAAGCATTGAATAGAATCTTATCCAAGGATCTTGTTGCAGAGGATAATATTCCACCTTTTCGCCGGTCGACAGTCGATGGTTATGCGGTCAGGTCGGAGAATACGATTGGATGTTCAGAATCCCTGCCGGCCTTTCTTCAATTAATGGGAGAAACCCGGATGGGTGAGGGAACGGACTTGCTGATTGGCCAAGATCAAACTGTTTATGTGCCCACGGGAGGAATTGTTCCAAATGGTGCTGATGCTGTCTGTATGATTGAACATACAGAGAATTTTGATGGAGAAATTGCAATACAAACGCCTATGAAACCCCTTGAGAATTTAGTGGATGTAGGGGATGATGTAAGTAAGGGCGAGTGCGTTTTGAAGAAAGGAACAAGAATTCTTTCTCAGCATATTGGCGCTATTGCAGCACTGGGAATTGCTGAAGTTCCTGTTTTCACAAAAGTAAAGGTGTCCATTATATCAACTGGAGATGAATTGGTTGCGCCGGGAAGCCCTCTTCGACTGGGCCAAATTAGAGACAGCAATACGGATAGCTTGCGAGCGATGGTGACATCCATTGGTTGTGAGATTGTGATGGTAGACAGAATTAAAGATGAGTTTGAATCTATACAAAGCGCTTTGAAACAAGCGATTGATTCCAGCGATGTTGTTATGATATCCGGAGGCAGTTCCGTTGGTAATCATGACATGACGCCGGAAATCATTAACTCTTTGGGAGAACCGGGGATTTTGGTTCATGGGATTGCCATTAAACCAGGAAAACCCACCATGCTCGCAAATGTAAATGGTAAAGCTGTATTTGGCTTGCCCGGGCATCCTGCTTCCTGTATTATCGCCTATAAAGCAATCGTTGAGCCGTTTATTCAGCATGACTTGCAGGGTGTGGTTCAAAAGGAATTTGTCGTGCAGGCGACTTCAGGATTCCAAATGCATGTTTCATCAGGACGTGATGTCTATTATATGGTTTCTTTAGAGGAAACAGACCAAGGGTGGATTGCAATGCCTGTCCATGGGAAATCGGGCATGGTATCCCTGCTTTCTAAAGCGGATGGATACATTGAAATACCTATGGAAAAAGAAGGTTTGGAAAAAGGTGAGCAGGTTTTTGTAAAGCGATTTTAGGAGGGAAGGACATGAAGCGAAACATCTATCTGGAAACGATCGATATGCAAGCTGCAAAAAAGATCATTGAAAAAGAATTTTTCCAGGAAAGTCAAAAGGAGCTTGAAAAGATTTCTGTTTTTGATTCCCTGAATCGAATAACAGCGGAACCTGTTTTTGCAAGGATTTCGAATCCCCACTACAATGCTGCAGCCATGGACGGAATTGCAGTTGATGCTTCTGTTACCTATGGTGCTCATGAGCGAAACGCAATAATCTTGGAAGAGGGAAAAGACTTTCAGTACATTGATACTGGTGACTATATCCCACCCAAATATAATGCTGTTATTATGATTGAGGATGTTTATCCGGAAGAAGATGGTCGTGTTTCGATTTTGAAGTCCTCATATCCTTGGGAACATGTACGGGTTGTTGGTGAAGATATTGCTGTAGGTGACATGGTGATTCCCTCCAATCATAGAATCAGTCCGGTTGATATCGGGGCGATTTTAAGTGCAGGTTTGACTGAAATAAGTGTATGGAAAAAGAAACAGGTAGGTATTTTACCTACAGGGACTGAAATTGTAAATCCGGGTCAACCCTTATCGCCAGGAAAGATTATTGATTCGAATTCACGTGTGTTCGAAAATATGGTAATTGAAGCTGGAGGAATTGCGAAACGTTATGATCCGGTTATAGATGATCGTGAGTTATTGCGAAATGCAATTATTACTTTGGTAAAAGAGAATGACCTTGTTGTGATCAATGCAGGTTCTTCAGCTGGTTCGGAAGACTATACGGTTGGTTTAATCCGGGAATTGGGAGAAGTTTTTGTCCACGGGGTTGCAATCAAGCCTGGCAAGCCTACGATTATTGGAAAAATCGAGGGAAAACCTGTAATTGGGATTCCTGGTTATCCTGTTTCTGCATTTATTTCCTTTAAAGAATTTGTTGTACCCATACTCACACAGGGATCTGCTGGAAAGGCAGAGATCCTTGAACAAGCTACATTATCAAAAAGAATTGTATCTGCTTTGAAGCATAAGGAATATGTGCGAATGAAACTTGGACGCGTTGGAGAACGTTTAATTGCTACTCCACTAAGCCGAGGTGCTGGTGTTACCATGTCACTGGTTAAAGCGGACGGTCTTTTAAGTGTTCCCAAATCAGTTGAAGGGTTGGAAGCGGGTTCGCAAATTGAAGTAGAGCTCTTACATTCCATGGAACAAATTGACCGTTCTTTGGTTTCCATTGGTAGTCATGATATCCTCATGGATCATTTGAATGATTTGATGGCTAAGAAAGCAGACGGTTATTCCATTTCTTCAGCCCATGTAGGAAGCTTAGGCGGTATCATGGCAATTCGCCGGGGAGAAACCCATATTGCACCGACTCATTTGCTAGACGAATCGTCAGGCGAATACAATGTGGGTTTTATTAGGAAGTATTTAAAAAATAAAGAGATTCTTCTGATGAAAGGAATCAAACGATGGCAGGGCCTATATGTCGAGAAAGGGAATCCATTGGGAATTCAAGGAATCCGAGATATTATTGATAATGAATTGATTTTTGCAAATCGACAAAAAGGATCCGGTACTCGAACCTTGCTGGATTATTTTCTAAAAAAAGAAGCTTTGGATAATCGTAGAATTCAAGGATATCAAAACGAGTTGACAACTCATACCGGAGTTGCTTTATCGGTGGTATCAGGAAACTCTCAGGTTGGCATGGGGATCCAATCTGTAGGCGATTTAATGGGTCTTGATTTTATCCCTTTAGCCTTGGAGGAATATGATTTTATTATTCCTAAGAGATATTTCCAGGAATCAAGGGTACAAAACTTTATTAAAGTTGTGCAAAGTCAAGCGTTTCGTCAGAAATTGGACAGCTTAGGCGGATATGAAGTGGATGACTTCTATTTTGTAGATCCATTCGAGGAGCGTGAAAATCATGGTTGATCAATTTGAAAGGCAAATTCATTACTTGCGCTTGTCTGTAACAGATTTGTGCAATTTAAAGTGCCAGTATTGCATGCCCGAAGACGGTGTTTCCAAGAAGGAACATCAACAGATATTGAGGATTGAAGAATATCTTAAAGTTGTAGAAGCCATGGTTGAACTTGGCATTGACAAGGTTAGGTTGACTGGGGGAGAACCTTTGGTGCGTAAGGGCATAGTGCAGCTGGTGGAAGGTCTTTCGCAAATGTCAGGAATTAAAGAAATCGCGATGACGACAAATGGTACCTTATTAAAAAAATATGCGAAATCTTTAAAGGACGCGGGATTAAATCGCGTGAATATCAGTATCGATACCTTGAATCCGGAACACTATACACGAATTACCCGCGGCGGAGATATAAAAGACGTGCTTGAAGGCATTGAGGAAGCAAAGCGCGTCGGCCTTCTTCCCATCAAACTCAATGTTGTGGCTATTAACGGTTTCAATACAGATGAAGTAGAGGATTTTATCCGAATGGCGGATGAAAATCTGGATGTGCGTTTTATTGAACTGATGCCGATTGGACATTCGGCTGATTGGAGCCAGGCCCGTTATATTTCCAATGAAGAGATTTTTGAACAACACCGCCAATGGTTTATGGCGGATGAGAGTGAACAGGTAGGTCCAGCGAAATATTTTTCGAAAAAGGATGGACGCGGCCGTGTAGGTTTTATCAATCCAATATCCAATCATTTTTGCGCAACATGCAATCGTGTCCGGATGACAGCGGACGGCAAACTGAAACTATGTTTGCACACCAATAAGGAATATGATGTAAAGCCTTTATTGGAGCAATCGGCAGAGCAATTGCAAGCTTCATTAAAAGAAATTATCATCAAAAAGCCGCAAGCACATCATCTAAATGATCAAGGATTTCAACCGATTCAACGGGATATGAATCGGATCGGAGGATAAGGATGGAATTTACGCATTTTAATGAATACGGAAAAGCAAAAATGGTATCCGTTGGCGATAAAGCTGATACAAAACGCATAGCTGTAGCCAGAGGAACAATTGTGATGGATCCAGCAACCTTGAAAATGATTGTCGATCAAACCCACAAGAAAGGGGATGTTCTGTCGGTAGCTCAAATAGCTGGCATTATGGGAGCAAAAAAGACAAGTGATTTGATTCCTATGTGTCATCCGATTTTTATTAGTGGCGCGGATCTGGAGTTCATTATTGATGAATCCAATTCTGCTGTTCATATTGTAGCCACGGTTAAAACAGTAGGGAAAACAGGGATAGAAATGGAAGCCTTAACAGCAGTCTCCACTGCGGCATTGACGATTTATGACATGTGCAAAGCTGTAGACCGAAGTATGGTGATTGAGAATATTTGCCTGCTCGAAAAAATGGGTGGGAAAAGCGGCCATTATATCCGCCAAGGCAAATAAAATGTTGAAGGGTAAGCTTATTGCAATCCAATATAGTGAGCAAAAAGGACTTCCGAAACGAACGGTCGAAAGCGGGAATTTAATCAAGGATTTCGGTCTCGAAGGCGATCGACATGCCGGCAAGGGTCTTCGACAAGTGAGTTTATTGGCCTTGGGCAGTGCAAAAGAAATGAAAGAAATGAATGGGACGGGAATTTGCACAGCCAGATTTGCAGAAAATTTCACGACGCAGGGAATTGACATATGGAAATTGCCTGTGGGATCAAAATTGAAAATTGGGGAGACATTGCTTGAAATCACACAAATTGGCAAGGGGTGCCATCAAGGATGCCAAATACGTAAGCGAGGGGAAACATGTATTTTAATCAGACAGGTGGTTTTTGCTCGTGTTCTTCAAGGTGGAAAGATCTCGGTGGGTGATGAAATTACAGTTGAAAGCTAGCGGATCGCGGTAGCTAAACAGAAAGGGTGTTGCGTATTATGAAGACCTATGCGGTTGGGATTGTCGTTGCAAGTGATAAGGGTTCGCGTGGAGAACGGGTGGACCGAAGTGGAGAATTGATTCGTGAAATGATGGAAGCGGAGGGCTACAAGGTTATTGAGAAACTGGTTGTTGCGGACGAAATGGATATTCTGCAAAATACATTCATCCACTTAGTGGATGAAAAGAGATGTCACCTTGTTTTGTCCACTGGTGGCACGGGTTTTTCACCCCGTGATGTGACGCCAGAAGCAACATTGGCAGTCATTGAACGTGAAACACCCGGCATCCCAGAAGCGATGCGTCAGGCTTCATTAGAAATTACACCGAAGGCAATGCTTTCTCGGGGACGAGCTGGCATCCGTGGACGCACCTTGATTATCAATTTGCCTGGCAGTCCAAAAGCAGTCAAAGAAAATTTGGAAGTTGCATTGCAGGCATTGCGGCATGGATTGGACATTTTAAATGAGGAAGACAGCGAATGCGCAAGTCCATTGGTCAAATAGAGATTATCATGTCAAGTGAACGAAGGATGAAGATATTGCTACGATAGCGATATCTTTTTTGTTGCAAAATTTGAGACAAGAGATATAATAGAAATGAAATATCGAAATGCGATATCAAAAAACGATAATGGGAGTTGACGATGAAGGAGAAGATACTCAGAAAAGTATTTTTGGGTTTTATCCATTTGCATATTTTGTTCCATGCATCGAAAGAGCCGATATACGGAACTTGGATGAAAGAGGAGTTGGAAAGTCATGGTTATACCATTAGTTACGGCACCCTTTATCCAATTCTTCATAATTTGGAGAAGAGCGGATTGCTGGAGTCAGAGGAACAGATTATTGATGGCAAAGTAAGGAAGTACTATCGTGCAACGAAGGATGGAATCGAAGTATGTGAGTTGGGAAAAGAACGAGCCAAAGAGTTGTTTCGTGAAGTAAGTGAATAAATTAAGGAGAAAAGGAATGGATGAATTATTTGAGATATCTGGGGTCAAGTACAAAGGGATATTGACCTATGATCATATTAAGATTCCCTCGGGAAAGATCTCTTTCGTTGTTGGTGAAAGTGGCAGTGGCAAAAGTACCTTGTTAAAGTTGCTGAACCGAACCATCTCTCCAGACCAAGGAGAAATTTCATATAAAGGGAAAAGTATTTTAAAGGGCAATTTGTTGCAATTACGACAAGACGTACTCTTGTTTAATCAGAAAGCCTTCTTGTTTGATGGATCAATTCGAGATAATTTCTATCGTTATTACGCTTATCGGGGCATAGACTTGCCTAAGAAAGAAACAATGCGCGAAATGCTGGATTTGTTCGGGCTCTCCTTTTCCTTGAGTCAAAACTGTACAGTCTTATCAGGTGGCGAGCGACACCGAGTCTATATGGCCATTTATCTTTCTTTTATTCCTGAAGTCATCCTATTGGATGAACCGACAGCGGCTTTGGATGCAAAAAATAGCGATATCATCATGCGGAATTTCATTGATTTTTGTAAACGCAAGGGTATTGAATTGATTGTTGTCAGCCATGACCAGGACATTGTCAATGCATTTGCTGAGCATGTTGTTAGGATTGGAGGATAGGCATCATGAATAACGGAATTGTACAAATGAATCTTTTGCAGTTTAGTTTTATCTATCTGCTCCTTTTGGTCGTGCTTTTTGTAATGAAGCGGGCTCAAATCAATCAAACCAAACTTTTATTTGTTGCAAGTATTCGGATGAGCGTACAGCTGGTGATTGCAGGTCTTGTATTAACTGTGATATTTGAGCAACCTAAAGCGATTTTTACGGTCGGGTATGTTTTGCTTATGATTGGCTTTTCAATTGCACGGATTTTTAAGAAATGCCCGAATCTGAGCCGTAAATTTCAGTTGTCTGTAGGACTTTCCATTGGTTTGTCAGGAACCTTTGTGCTCGTCTATTTTGTTGTTGCGGTTGTAGGGGAGAGCATTTTCAATCCGCAATATGCAATTCCTCTGGCAGGAATGATTATCGGCAATGCAATGACAGGTGTGATCTTGGCCATCAAAAGTTTTGAAGAAAAGATTGCACTTCAAAAAGATGCGATCTCTTCCTTGCTTAACTTAGGCGTTCACCCCAAGGAAATCTTGCGACCCTATGTAAATCAATCCTTAGAGATGGCGATACTTCCAACCTTGAATACAATGGTTGGTATGGGTATCGTTTCTTTGCCAGGGATGATGACGGGACAAATACTTTCAGGTACACTTCCTATGACAGCCATTATGTATCAGATTGCGATTATGATTGCAATTACGACATCTGTTTGTTTGTCTGTATTTTTCTCCCTGTTTTTTGGGTACAAAACCTTGTACAATGACGAATATCAAATTCTCTTTGAGGAAGGGAGTTAGTATACAGCATAAATGGAGGAAGTGATAGTATGAAAGCGTTTGTTGTGAAAGATCCTAAAAAATTTGATCCGGTTTCTATTCAAAAGCTTTTAAAGCAAAGTTATTGGGCAGAGGATCGATCCTTGGAAGCTATTGAACGTTCGATTCAAAATTCCTTGGTATACGGAATATTTGAAAGGGAAAATCTGGTGGCGTTTGGTCGTGTTGTCACAGATTATGCAACCATGTATTGGATTTGCGATATTATCGTTGATAAAGATTACCGAGGCAATGCCTATGGGAAAAGAATAGTAGAAGCGATTGATCAAACGACATGTTTGACTGGATTGAAGGGTATTCTTGTTACAAAAGATGCACATTCTTTATATGAGAAAATTGGATTTAGATCAATTCCGGATAACTTGATGATGAAAGCAAGTGATAACTGATCATATAAGTGTTTCAACTTGTATAAATGTTGAGAGGAGTCATAAATGAAAAGATTGGTTCTGCTCGTAATCCTATTTTTTATCTTGACGGGATGCAAAGAAGACATGCAAGATCCATATGGGGAATTTGGTGCGCCATCCGAGGCTGCTGCTGTGTTTGCAAAAGGCATGATCTCAATGGAGGATCAACTGGAATATTCGCCAACTTTTCTTTCTGATTATTCGCGATTTTACTTTGGAAGCAGAGAACAAAATGGTAATCCGGTATTGATGGAAGTTGTTCGAAATTCCAAAGGAGAATGGGAGAAAGCGCTTCCTATTTCTTTTACCGGTCAAGCAGAAATGGAGGCCATGCTGTCTCCTGATGGACAAATTCTGTATTTTTCAGCAATACAGGATGACGCTTATACAAAACCTCATGATTTATACTATTGCCGCTATGAAGATCAGGAATGGGGGGAGCCCATTCGACTGCCTGATACAATTAATTCTTCGGGCATTGAATATTATGCTACATCGACTGTGGAGGGTACATTATATTTCACTCGCGAGGGGGAAGGAATCTATCGGTCTAAAATGGATGGCCAGCAATATAAAAATGCACAGAAAGTCAAAGGGCTTGAGGAATATTACTACGCGAGTCATCCTTATATTGCACCTGATGAGAGCTATATACTTTTTGATGCACGCCATGCTTCCGGACTTGGAAGTGCAGATCTGTATATTGCGTTTCTGAATGAAGAAGGTAACTTTGACCAGCCAATAAATTTAGGTGATTCGGTAAACTCTTCTGCTTGGGATGCGATGCCATCCTTGTCTCCTGACCAATCTGTTTTGTTTTTTGTCAGAGAAGACATGAACGATAGGGATATTTATTGGGTATCTTTTGGTCCCGATCAATATAAATAAATTTTATCTTGGATTTTGTTTCGTATTATATTTAGAAAGTTTGAAATTTTATAAGTATAGCAAGAAACGGCTTGATAATTAATCATTTTTAAGATCCTTGTAAAATTTACAAGATTTGTTTTAGGAAAAAATTGAAAAAATGATAAAATCGGGGTATAATTAATTTGTATCCGATAATGGCAAACTTGTTGAAAAACAAGGACGCAAAGCTATAGGGCCTTACTCATAGAGTTGGCAGCCAGTTACCGAAGAGTCATGGGAAGATTCTTCTGCACTTGCTGCAGGAGATTTTTTTTGGCTTTCATTTCGGATCTCCCAATATTTTTAAGGAGGTTAAGATGAAAAGCAGAAAGTTTTTAGCAAGCCTGATTGTGTTGATTATGATTGTAACATTCAGCGGGGTTACAGCTTTTGCAGATGAAGCTGTTCCAGCGGCTGAAGAACCAGCAGCTGTGGAACCGACTACTGAAGAACCTGTTTCAGAGGAGCCAGCAGTAGAAGAGCCGGTGAGTGAACCAGAAACCAGTTATGTACGTTTAACGGTTGATGGTGAAGATTTGGTTTTTGTAGTTGAAGACGGCGTCATTGTATCTGCGTCTAATGAGCTGGATATGAATTCTGAAGAGCCAGCGGCAGAAGAGCCAGCGGCAGAAGAGCCAGCTGCAGAAGAGCCAGCTGCAGAAGAGCCAGCGGCAGAAGAGCCAGCGGCGGAAGAGCCAGCTGCGGAAGAGCCAGCTGCAGAAGAACCAGCAGCGGAAGAGCCAGCTGCGGAAGAGCCAGCCGATCCATATGAAGCATATGTTGGACTTACACTTACAGAGGGTGTAGATCTTGTATTGGCTTCTGGAGAAACAGACGAGAGTATCCGCGTAGATATTTTTGCCAATGGTGAAACGGCGGATGAATTGCAAGCGCTTCTAGAAGAAGGATATGCGGAGACCTTGGAAGTGAAGGCGATTGCCTTGGATAGCGACAATCCAAATGCTGATCGATTTTTGTATGCGGCAATCTATAAAATTACGCCAGGCAAGATGAATTTGTTGGAGAAACTTGGCGCAACGTTTGATGAGTCTGAAATTGACTATGCGACATGGTCAACTTTGTCTGTTAAAGAAATTCAATCCATGACAAAGGCAAATCAAGTGCAAAAAGTAAACGCAAGTAATGGCAAAGAAAAATCCAGCAATGCCAAGGCAAAGGGTAAGAAAAAATAAGAAATACGAAAAGAAGTCCGAAAATTATTCGAACTTCTTTTTTTATAGGTTGTTTTTACCACCTTTTAATATATTCACGATCTTTTTGCATCGTCGGATTTTGGTATCCTGTTTTTTCGCATCGGCGATATAGTGTAAATAGCGGTTTTGAGCAGATGGGGTTTCAGCGAAAAAGAGTGCTTCCGCCTTTTCTTCGATCAGAATCTTTTTGAAGAAATCAGGTATAGAGGCGGGGGTTGTTTTCGTTTTTTGATCTTGTTCTATCAATTCATCAATTCGAGCGATCAGTCTTTGATCGAAGTACAAGAGTCCATGATCTGTCATTTCACCACTCTCAATCAGCTCTTTCACTCTTATGATATTACTGAGAGACCAATTACTTCCTTTGCGTCTAGGTGCAAAATACTGGCGGAATTTTTGCTTATCATGCCGATGGGTGACAGCGTCAATCCAACCAAAGCAAAGGGCGGTACGAACTGCATCTTCATAATTTAGTCCCAGATGATAAAAACCTTTTTTATAAATATAAATATCTGTTCCAGGATGACTGTCAAAATTTGCTTTTAACCATACGCGAAATGCTTGTTTGTTTTGGAATTCTAAAACTCTGGAAACAGATTCTCTTTTATCATTCATCATTTCTCTCCTCAAAAATTTCCCCGTGAATTAAAACACGTCCCTGATCTGGACAAAGGAATTGAAACTCTTTTGCTCGTTTGTTTCCATAGTCCAAATCACCACCATTTAGGAGGGTATAAACACTTGGATAAATGCATTGCCATAGTTCGTGGCAGATAGGTGGGCAGAGATCCGTGACAATAAAGCTATCACCCTTTTGGTGAAGCTGACTGCGGCACTTGCTTTCGAGAATTGTTAATTTCACTTTCATAATTAGAGTCCTTTCCATTGGAGTGATCTACTATTATTATATCGGGTCTATTGATACCGGACAACGAAGATTCTATATAGGAATTGATTTTGATAAAAAATTGACAATAATTATGAGAAAATTGTGAAAACTTTAATTAAGAGGGTAGGAGAGTGGTAAGGAGGGATAAATCATGCGAATTTTGATTAATGAACTGGCAGAAGTTCAGAAGGAATTTGGATATCTGCCAGAAATGGAGATTGAACGAATAGCGACCGAGCATGATATACCGCGGGCACACTTGTATGGGGTGATTTCGTTTTATACAAGGTTATACACCGAACCCAAAGGGGATCATATCATTCGCGTCTGCAAGTCTGTGTCCTGCGGCATGAACAGCAGCAAAGAGCTTCGCGAAGCTATTATGACTCATTTGGGTATTGGAGACAATATGACGACGCCTGATAATCGCTATACCTTGGAGTTTGTTGAGTGCTTGGGGCGCTGTTATGCGGCACCAGTCATGACTATTGACGATGAAGTGTATGAAAACTGCACGATTGAATCAGCAATTGCAACCATCGATTCATATGGAAAAGACGAGTCTATGGAAAGCGAGGGACGTTGAGACAATGAAAGAAAAACGATACTTGAAAAATCTTGTTGATCTGGGAAGTGAAAACTGGTCCTATCAATATTTGCCTCAGGCGATTGAAATGGGCCGGCAAGCCTGTTTGCAAGAACTGGAAGAGTCGGAATTGGTTGGACGAGGCGGGGCAGCTTTTTCTACAGCAACAAAATGGGGATTTGTTCAGGATAAAGATCATGTCACTCTAATTTGCAATGCGGATGAAGGAGAGCCTGGAACCTTCAAAGACAGGTACATAATGGAAAACAATCCTGCTCTTCTATTGGAAAGTATGTTGATTGCGGCATTTATTGTGAATGCTGAAAATGTATATATCTATGTTCGAGGAGAATATGTAGAAGCCATCAAAAAAATGCAGGCTGAAATTGATAAAGCCAGTGCGATTATGAAAACATACCAAAGAGCAACCGGAGTAGATTTGAATGTACAGATTGCGGTAGGACAAGGGGCGTATGTCTGTGGTGACGAAACTTCATTAATTAACTCCATCGAAGGAATTCGTCCCAATTCAAGAATTAAACCACCATATCCAACACAAGAGGGCTTATTCGGCTACCCGACGATTGTTAATAATGTTGAAACCTTGGCTAATATGCCCTTGATTATCCGGGACGGAGGCAAGGCATATGCAGGTATGGGCGTGGAAGGCAGCCGTGGTACCAAGCTGGTATCCCTAAGCGGTCGTGTACGGAATCCTGGTGTATATGAGGTTGAATTTGGAAAAACTACATTGAAAGAAATTATTGATGACTTAGGTGGCGGGATTATCGGGGATGTCCCACTGAAGTTTGTGATTCCGGGGGGGATTTCTACGCGCTTATTCCTGCCTGATGAAACGGATGTCCCTTATGATTATGCCCACATCAAGGAGGCGGGAAGTGCCTTAGGTTCAGGGGCGATTATTGTTGGTGATCAAACGATATGCGCGGTTGATATGGCCAGAAATGCGGCTGATTTCTTTTCTAAAGAAACCTGTGGGATTTGTTTTCCTTGCAAGGAAGGAAACCGACAGATTCACGCTATGCTGGAACGAATCTGCCTAGGAGAGGGAAAGCCGGAATATCTGAATTTGATTGACGAGATCTCGAAAACAACCAACCGGGCGGCTCGTTGCGGATTGGGTCAGTCTGCCGGTAATTTGTTAGTCAGCGCCATTGAAAAAATCCCAGAAGACTTTATTCGCTATTTCGATAAAGTTGAGCAGGAGGTGAAGAAATGATTCAAGCCAAGATTAATGGAGAAGCGATTTCGGTTGTAGAAGGGACGACAATTCTAGAAGCAGCAAAAGAATTGCATTATAAAATTCCAACCCTTTGTTATAGGGAAGGATTAAAAGTATACGGTGGTTGTCGTTTATGTGTTGTTGAAGTAAAAGGTCGAGAGAATTTGCCAATTGCGTGTGCAGAAAAACTGCAAGATGGAATGGAAGTGTTTACGCATTCAGACATTGTTATGGAGACGCGTCGCAATATCTTTCAAATGCTCTTGGCAAACCATCCTTTTGACTGTAATTTAAACTGTTTGACTTGTTTGAAGAGTGCTTCATGCGACTTGCGAAAATTGGGAGAAGAACTGAGTGTTTCTGAGTTAAAGTATGAAGCGCTTGAAAAACCTTGGTCGATGGATGACAGTTCTTTAAGTGTTGTTGTGGAAACATCAAAATGCATTTCATGTGGCCGCTGCGTGAGAACCTGTCATGAGGTCCAGCATTTAGGCATTTTGACCATGTCTCATCGAGGGATCGATACCAAGGTTGATACCTTTCTTGGAAAAGGTTTGGGCAATGTGGATTGCAGCAATTGCGGCCAATGTGTTTTGGCTTGTCCGACTGGTGCCATCCATGAGGTATATCATGTAAATCAAGTGATACAAGCTCTTCAGAGTCCGAAAAAGCATGTCGTTTTTCAGACCGCTCCTGCGATTCGGGTTGCGATTGGTGAAGAGTTCGGTGCAGTACCCGGGAGCAATCTAGAGAAAAAGATTGTGTCGGCTTTACGAAAAATGGGTGCGGACCGGGTCTTTGATACTAATTTCACAGCAGATTTAACCATTATGGAAGAAGGAACTGAATTTATCCATCGGTTGCAGAATGGTGGACCTTTGCCAATTATCACCTCCTGTTCACCGGGGTGGATCAAGTTTGCGGAGCATCATTATCCGGAACTTCTAGAAAATATCTCATCCTGTAAATCACCACAGCAAATGTTTGGCGCTTTGGCAAAGACTTATTATGCGGAAAAGGAAGACTTAGATCCGAAGAGAATTGTCTCCGTTTCGATTATGCCATGTACTGCGAAAAAATTTGAAATGGCACGAGAAGAAATGAAAGGCGATGTAGATTATGTATTGACAACGCGCGAGTTGGCCAAGATGATCCGGGCATATGGTTTGGATTTTTTGGCTTTGCCTGATGGTGAATATGATGAACCCTTTGGCATATCTACTGGTGCGGCTACTATTTTTGGTGCGAGTGGCGGTGTTATGGAGGCGGCGCTTCGTACCGGATATGAGTTGTTGACTGGTGAAACCTTATCGGATATTAATTTTCATGCTGTAAGGGGCCTGGAGGGGATTAAGGAAGCCAAAATTCCAATCGCAGGTGTGAATGTACGCGTTGCTGTAGCCAATGGATTGGAAAATGCCTACAAATTACTTAAGAAGAAAGACAAGTATCACTTTATCGAGATCATGACCTGCCCTGGCGGATGCATTGGGGGTGGAGGATCTCCGATCTCTCCAGATGAAAAAATCCTGGAAAAGCGCATGGAAGGCATTTATGCTGCCGATGTGGACCGTAAGCTTAGAAAATCCCATGAGAATCCCGCTGTACTAAAATTATATGAGGAATATCTGGGAGAGCCTAATAGTGAGTTGGCGCACCATCTTTTACACACCCATTATACTCCAAGATAATGGGTAAGACCGAAGCAGAGGGTTGCTGCTTCGGTCTTTTTAAGGTTTGGGTATAAAGATTATGATTGGAATACCTAATTGAAATGGAGGTTGAATTTATGAAGCCACTGCCCAAAATTAATATGGCGGATAACGAAACAGGTTGTTGCCCGAGATTCCATCCGGAAGAATGGGACGAAGAGATTATTGAATTCGACAACCTTTTGTTTGCTAAAGCGCATACCAGAAATTTATTTCATATCCCTCTGAATATGGGAAGTGTAATGAAGAAGGCTATGGACAGAATTGAACATTCTAATGCAAAGGTGAAGGATAACTACTTGCTTTTGTCGAGAGATCTATCAGCTTGGAAAGCCGAGCATTTATTTCTGGTTACCAAAGATGTCAAAGACATGGAGTCTGTTAGGCTTTCAGGGCGGTTTGCATCAAAAGTCTTTGAAGGACCATACAAGGATCAAGCCAGATGGATGGGGGAAATGGAGTATTATGTAACTGGCCTGGAGGAAAAAGGTCTTGAGTCTTACGCGTTCTACACAACATGTCCAGAGTGTGCAAAACACTATGGAAAGAACTATGTAGTCATGTTAACTCGATTGGAAGAAAAGTAGGCGACGCCTGATAAGGTGTTGCTTATTTTTTCGGAAATGAATACAATAGGTGTAACTTTTAGTATTGGAGATTAAAAATGGAAACAAGACAGAAGAGTTTAATAGCAGATCTTTCATTGTTACTGGTTGCAATCGTATGGGGGACGGGCTTTCCTGTTACGGATATTGCCATGGAAACGATTGGTCCTAATCAATTGCTATCCATCCGATTTGGCATGGCAGCACTTATACTGGGGCTCGTATTTCATAAGCGATTAAAGGGAACAACACCAGCAGAACTTAAGGCTGCTGCGGTTAGCAGTGTTTTGTTCTGGGCAGGTTTTACCACGCAAACCGTTGGCATTCAATTTACAACAGCATCGAAAGCATCCTTTTTGACGGGTGTCTATGTTGTATTGGTCCCTTTCCTTTATTGGGCATTTTCAAAACGTAGACCAGATAAATACAATATAGCCGCTGCATTTATGACTTTAGTTGGCATATACTTATTCACGACCTCAAAAGGAGCGGATATACTGAGTTTCAACAATGGAGACGCATTGGTACTGGTGTGTGCGGTTTTCTTTGCTTCACAGATTATTGCGGTTGGTTATTTCGTAAAAGAAAAAGGCATTGACCCGATTGCGCTGACCGTTTATCAATTTGCTTTTTCATTCCTCTTATCGGCGGCAATGGTTTTTATCTTCGGAGAGAGTGGTGTAAAGCAGACTCCGGATATCATATCTTTTGCATCTGTGGCATTTTTGGTTTTGTTCAGTACCATTGGTGCATTTCTTACTCAGAATATCGCGCAAAAGCATACTTCAGAAACTCATGCTGCAATTCTGATGAGCTTGGAAGCCGTCTTTGGTGTCATCATGTCCGTTATTTTATTAAGTGATCCGTTTACGCCGCAAATGGTTATTGGTTGCGTTATTATTTTTGCAGGAATCATTACGGCTGAAACAAAATGGTCCTTCTTGCGAAAAGGATCCGTTCAATTGGAAACAAGCAAGTAGGGAGAGAAAATCATGAAAAACAATGTACTGGCTTTGCTTTATTAAAAGGGAAACAACCCATAGTTTTTTCCTTTTGCCTACAGAGGAGCAATCCTTATATGGCTGGATGGGACCGAATGTTTTTCTGATGCCAGGAATTTTTATTTGTTTTCTCTTGGATATCAAGAGGTATCCATGGCTTATGGCTTTGTTCGCTTTTGTTCCCGGACTGGTTATGGCTGGGGGCTTGTGATGGCGTAGACAAAAAAACGTCAAGTAATTGGAAATCTCTTGCTTCTTATGCAAGACAGGCGTATAATGAAACACGAACATGGGAGCTGTTGAAACGGCTGAGAGTGAAGATGAATCTTCAGACCATTGAACCTGATCTGGATAATGCCAGCGGAGGGAACATAGAATGAATTTGAATGAATTCTTTTGTGTAATGGACACTTCTCATCTCATGGGAGGTGTTTTTTTGTTGCCATGTTCAAAACAAATTTGAAGGGAGATTATATGGTAGCAATAGGATTAGCAATTGTATTTTGTGTAGGGATTTTCGCCTATACAGGTTGGAAGTTGAGAGGGATGCGGTTTGATAGCAAAAAACTGGCGCGGATTGGCATGTTCACAGCCATGTCGCTTGTTTTGTATATGATTAAAATAGTTCCCTTTCCACAAGGTGGCGGATGTACTTTGATGTCTGTCTTGCCGGTTATGATTTTAGGCGTTTTATATGGTATGGAAGAGGCCATGGTTTGCGCGATCGTTGTGGGTTTAACAAAAATCGTAATAGCGCCTCCATATTTTCCACTGCAAATTCCACTGGACTATATTGGAGGGATGATTGCGATTGCTCTTACACCGATTTTTGGTATTCATACGCGAGGACGATTGGTTGCCGGTGGGATTTTTGCTACGCTGCTTTCCGCTTGGTTCAGTATTTTATCCGGAGTGATTTTCTTTGGTCAATTTGCGCCGGAAGGCATGAATGTGTGGGTCTATTCAGCAATTTATAATCTTTCTGGATTTGGCGTTGAAGCGGTCATGAGTATTATTGCTCTAGTTTTGCTTGCAACACGCAGTACGCGTTTAAAGGAGGTCACAGAATGAGTTTTTCAAAACGATTAGTTGATGATCCTCGTGTAAAAGAATATTATGCGGCCTATATGGCACATCCGTTTATTCGAGGACTTTCCGACGGGTCTTTAAGTCGTGACCGTTTTCGCAAGTATTTAATTCAGGACACCCATTACTTAAAGGATTATTCCAAGGTCTATGCATACGCTTATCTCTTGGGCCAAGATGTAAGGGAATTGCAGTTTCTTCACACCTGTATTGGCGTAGTCATGGCGGAAGAAACCAATATGCATATTCAATATCTCAATGATTTTGGATTGGATGTATTTGGGATTGAAGCCATGCCGATCGAGCGGGCAAATCGTGAATACTTGGACTATATGTTGAGCTTTGCGCCAGATAAGGATATGAAAAGCATATTTGTTTCCGCCTTGCCTTGCACATTGACCTATGAATATATCGGCAAGGAATTAAAGAAAGAGCGGGAGAATGCTGAGGAAAGGCATTACTATGATCCGTGGATTGAGACCTATGCGGGACTGGAGTTTGAAAGATTTAGCGAGGAATCATGCTGGTTGATTGATCGATACTGCCAAGGCATATCTGCCGACGAAGAAGATCAATTGGTGGAGATTTTCTTAGAAGCCTGCAGACATGAGATGAATTTCTGGGATATGAGTTTTTCCTTAATTGCAGATGAAGTGTAAAGAGGTGGTAAGATGAAGAATTTATTTGAAAAACTGCAGCAAGAATCACCCTTGGTGCATAATATTACCAACTATGTAACTGTCAATGACTGTGCCAATATTATACTGGCAGCCGGGGGATCTCCGGTGATGGCAGATGACGCTGGTGAAGTGTCGGATATTGTTTCCATCAGTAAGGCCTTGTACCTAAATGTGGGCACACTGAATCAACGAACCATTGAATCTATGATAATTGCAGGCAAAAAAGCCAATGAAATGGGTATTCCTGTTGTTTTGGATCCGGTAGGCATGGGTGCATCCGGCTTAAGAAATCAAACGGTCAATGAATTGTTGCAAGCAATTCACTTTTCTGCCATTAAAGGGAATATGTCGGAAATTAGATCGATCTATGAAAATGCACGAACCACCAGCGGTGTTGATGCGGAGGAAAAAGATCAAATCAATGCATCAAACTTATCGGACGCGGTTGAATTGGCTAAACGACTGGCAAGACGTTTCGATGCTGTCGTTATTGTCACAGGTGCAGTCGATATTATTACGGATGGCCGAAAGACTTGTACAGTCTCAAACGGTCATCCCATGATGTCCAAGATTACGGGAACAGGCTGCATGACTGGAAGTCTGATTGCAAGCTTCTCTGCTATATCTAGAGAGGACGTGTATTCTGCTGCAAGCCTGGCTGTCTCTTTGATGGGTCTGGCAGGAGAAAGAGCGCATGCCTTGATGGAAGAGCGGGGAGAGGGTACCTCTAGTATGAAGAGGTATTTAATTGATCAAATGATTCATATCGATTATGAAATTTGGAAGGCGGGAATGAAGATTGAAAATTACAGCGAGTGATATGTCTCTGTATTTAGTAACAGATCGTAGTTGGAACACGGGTAAAGACTTACTTGAGGATGTTAAAACGGCGCTTCAAAATGGAGTGTCTACTTTGCAGGTAAGAGAAAAGGGAATTGACGATGAGCTCTTTATCCAGCGGGCTAACGAGATGAAAGTTTTGGCTGGCCAACACCAAGTTCCTTTTATTATTAACGACAATTTAGATGTTGCATTGGCTGTTGGGGCCGATGGTGTTCATATTGGACAATCTGACGGCAGTGTCGCTGAGGCACGTGCGAAAATAGGCAAGGAAATGATTTTGGGTGTCTCTACAAGAACGGTTGAAGAGGCAATGGAAGCGGAAAGACAAGGAGCGGATTATCTGGGTGTTGGTGCTATGTTTCCCACGTCTACCAAATCGGATGCAAGTGATGTCAGCATGGAAACCTTGAAAGCAATCTGTCAGGCAGTTTCGATTCCTGTTGTTTCTATTGGTGGTATTTCAAAAGAGAACGTGTTGAAGATGAAGGGGACTCAAGTTGACGGAGTTGCTGTCATTTCAGCGATTCTTGGACAAGAGGAAGTGGGAGAAGCAACCAGGGTCTTAAGAAAGCTGGCTGACCAATTGACAGGTGCATCCATGCCAAAAGTTTTGACCATAGCAGGTTCAGACTGCAGTGGCGGAGCCGGAATCCAAGCGGACTTAAAAACCATGGCGGCACATGGCTGCTATGGCATGAGTGCGATCACAGCATTAACAGCACAGAATACGACTGGGGTTTATGGGGTTGCAAATTGCGAGACTGATTTCGTCGAGCAGCAAATCGACTGTGTTTTCAATGACATCCGGCCGGATGCAGTAAAAATTGGCATGGTATCCTCTACTGAAATTATCAAAAGCATTGCCAATAAGTTAAAGGAACATCAAGCTTCTTATATCGTTGTTGATCCGGTTATGGTGGCGACAAGCGGCAGCAAGCTTTTGGCGGATGATGCCATGGAAGCCTTAAAGTGTGAATTGATTCCTCTAGCAACCGTTATTACGCCCAATTTATATGAAGCTGAGTTATTATCAGGCATGAAAATTCATTCTTCTGATGAAATGATTCAAGCAGCTGAAAAGATTGGTGAATTCTATGATGGAGGCATTTTAATCAAGGGTGGACATTTGGAAGATTGTGCGAATGATCTGCTGGTGCAAAATGGACAAATCACCTGGTTTGAGGGAAAACGTGTAAAAAACCCAAACACCCATGGAACAGGATGCACACTATCTTCAGCGATTGCCAGTAACCTAGCCAAAGGCTTTGATGTGAAAACAAGCATTCAAAACAGCAAGGACTATATCACGGGAGCTTTGGAAGATATGTTGGATCTGGGATCTGGCAGTGGACCCTTGAATCATATGTATCAAAAATAGCTATAGATAAAGAAAGCGGCCATGATTGGCCGCTTTTTGTGTTAGAATAGCCATGTAAATACTTGACAGGAGGATGGAGATGGAAAAGAGACGCTTGGGAAAAACAGATTTAATGGTAACCGTTGTTGGCTTGGGCGGCATTCCTTTGCAGCGGTTGAGCGAAGATGAGGCGGGGCTTATTGTAAAATCAGCGGTAGAAGCCGGGATCAACTTTATTGATACAGCTCGTGGTTATACAGTAAGTGAAGAATACATTGGAAGTGCTCTAGAAAAATACAATCTTCATGACCAGGTTCATTTGGCTACGAAAACCATGGTTCGTGACTATGAAGGAATGAAGAAAGAAATTGAAACAAGTTTGGCCAATTTGAAGACAGATTATATCGACCTGTATCAAGCGCATTTGATCAAAACAGAAGACCAATATGAGCAATTTATAAACGGTGGATATCGTGCTTTGGTGGAGGCGAAAGAAGCGGGAAAGATCGGAGCTATTGGGATTACTGCCCATACGGCAAGCCTGTTGGAGAAGCTTTTGGATCCTGAAAAGTTTGATACCATCCAGTTTCCATACAACCCCATTGAAAGCCAGGGGGAAAGACTTTTCCGGCTGGCAAAAGAGCACGATATGGGTGTGATTTGTATGAAACCCATTGCCGGTGGTGCATTCCATCGCGGAGACTTAAGCATCAAGTTTATATTGCAGAATGAAAATGTTACAGTTGCCATTCCAGGCATGGATACTCTAGAGCAAGTGCAAACCAATACGGCGATTGGGAAAAATCTTGTGGCCTTAACAGAAGAGGAAGCGCAAGAGGTTGAAGCCATCGTAAAGGAATTGGGATCGGAATTCTGCAGGAGATGTGGATATTGCCTGCCTTGTCAGCAGGGAATTGATATCCCGACGAATATTCTTTTTGAAGGATATTTCAAACGATATGATATGAAGGATTGGGCGGTCGGACGATACAATAAGTTGGCAAAGAACGCATCCGATTGTGTAGAATGTGGGGTCTGTGAAAGTCGGTGTCCATATGATCTTCCCATTCGAAAAATGTTGAAAAGCGTTGCGGAAACCTTTGAATAAAGAGAGAGTAAGAAAGAACCGTCTATTTAGACGGTTCTTTCTGTTGGTTTTGTAAAAAGTCATCGAGTTGCTCAAAGAAAGTTTGATGAGCTTCCCCTTCCAGATAGTCTGTAGGGATACCCAGGATAGGCAGTGTTAAGTTTTCCTCTTGCAAGGCGATTTCAAACTCTTCCATAAGAATCCCGCGTTCTTCCAGCAAGGAGCAGGTTGGACTTTCATTGATGCCTAGAATGCCGATGATTTTATATCCTTGTCGGTTATATTCTTGAATCTGTTTCATCGGTAATTGTAGCAGTTTTTTACAAAGTTGGCGGAATTGGGGGGTGTCGTATTCAGCTTTCGTTTTGGGAGGACGATCTTCTCCCAAGTGCAAAAGCTCAGGACAGGGAAGCTGAACAATCCCGATTTCTGCATTCATGATTTTCTCGACAATTGCAGTATATCCACCTTTGGCCCGTGCCAAGGGATGAACAACACTGTTTTGATTGAGAATGCAGTGGGATAGGATAATAATTTTCTTATTTCGATGCATTAGAGCATCTCCTTTTTTAGAAATTTGCTATGGTATCTTCCGTAATGGCTTTAATGATTTCTACGGCAAGGGATACCGTCGCTTCGAAATCACGGTAGGAAGCATAACAATAATGGGTGTGGGCATATCGGGTTGGAATACCCAGAACCAAGGTTGGTACACCCTCGTTGGATAAGTGTATTTTACCAGCATTTGTTCCACCTGACAATCGCACAGCATCCTGGCAAATAATATTATGTTTGCTTGCAATATGTTTCGCATATCGGATTAATCCTTGGTGTGAAACATAGGAATTATCCCGATGACGGATCTGTGGTCCACCATGGAGAGCACCTTGTGCCGAATACTTATCCCGGTAGATATCATCAGCAGGAGAACCTTCAAAGACAATCGCAAAATCAGGCTTTACCCGATTGGATGTAACCTGTGCACCTCGGGTACCGACTTCTTCCTGAGCGGCAAGGGCGCCAACCGCGTGAATGGCGGTGTCCTCATTTTGGAGGCGCTTGAGGGTCTCAATTACGGCGGCGCAGCCTAGCCGATTGTCAAAAGCTTTTCCCATCATAATCTGATTTCGGTCGTTAAAGGTAAAAGTAACATCAGGAACAACAGGCGCAGCAACAGAGATTTTAAAGTCTTGAATTACTTCTTCTCGCGAGGTCGCTCCGATATCGATTTGCATATCCAAGAAAGTGATTTTCTTTCCACGTTCTTCTTCTGTCATGAAATGAGGTGGCTTTGAAGTGACGACTCCTTGAATGTATTCGCCGTCATCATTTCGAACCCGTACCAGATGGGCGGGAATGTTGGTGTCAATCCAACCACCTAATTTGATAAAATGAAGCAATCCTTTTTCATCAATGGATTGTACCATAAAAGCAACTTCGTCCAGATGAGCGTCCAGCATGACGGTCATCTTTTTGTTGTTCTTGTTTTCGAGTTCCAAATACCCGTTCATCATGGAATCTCTTTGATAAGTCAATTCGCCACAGTACTCTTGTACGACATCCAGTACATTCTCTTCAAATCCAGGCGCGCCATAAGCATTGGACAGGTCTTCAATCATTTTTTTTGTTTGCATTTGAATTTCCTTTCTATAGGGACTATTTGTCTATTAATATACAAGAAAATATTCTGAAAGTGAAGTAAATACTTTAAAATAATTGAAAAAAGATTGACTGAATTGTTTAATTATAGTAATATCTATAATATCAAAATGTAACAAATAAACACTCAAGGAGTGGTAGATTGAATATTTTGGATCAAATTGAATTGAATTTTGATAGTTTAAGCAGAAAACAACAAAAAATCGCTCAGTACTTAATGGAAAATCGAAATAAAGTAGGTTTTATGAGTCTCAAGGAAATGAGTGCAAAGATTAAAGTGTCTGAAGTAACCATACTTAATTTTTGTAAAAGTATAGGAGTCGATTCTTTTGTTCAGCTGAAAAAAGATTTTCAAAACGTAATTAAAGAAGAACTGCATGTACCTAGCGAAATACGGAATTCTCTTGATGAGCTGAAAAGTATGGAAGAAGCGTATGAGAACAGCATCAATATGCATCGTGAAAATACCGAGCAGATTATTAAGGCTAATTCTTTAGGGAATGTGGAAGAGAGTGCTGAAATCATCAGAAAAGCTCGCAGAATTTTTATTTGTGGTCAAGGAATCTCAAAAATTATTTCCGAATACTTGCACGCTCGTTTGAGGCTCTTGAATATTGATGCAAGAATATTGGAAATTGGAGATATTATCAATACCAGTGTGGAATTAGGTGCTGTCAGTAGTGAAGATTGTTTCATTCTGATTTCATTTCCTGTTTATTCTCAAAACTTGGTAGGGCTTTCCCATTTTTTAAAAAGACGAGGTCTGTCTTTTGTGGCGATGACTGATACAATGCAATCTCCGATTGCGGAAGAGGCAAGCAGTGTCTTGCTATGTAAGAGCAAGGCTTTGGTTTTTCAGAATTCTATTTCAGCACCAACTTTCTTGTGTGAAATTTTACTGGACACCCTGAGCTTTAAAATGAAAGATCAATTGATGGTTTCTCTAGATAAACTGGAAGAAACGCGTGAAGCCTTGGCGGCTGAGTTATTATCGCAATAATGGATACTCGTATCCTGATATTGAATATAGGTACAAAATAAGGGAGGTAAACTACATGGCAAAAAAATTGGTTGCAATCTTATTGATTGCAATGTTGGCGATGGGAAGCTTGGCTGGTTGCGGCGGTGCGACAGAAACCAATGCTGAGCCTGCTGCACAAGAAGCGGGAGAACAAGCAGCAGCAGCGCCGAAAGAAGTTGTAATCGGATTAACGGGAGATGCGTATTCACTGGATCCGTTCCCTTTGAATGAAACGATTACCAATGCAATCAACAACCATATTTTTAATCAGCTGGTTGAACCCAATGCTGATCTGCAACCTGAACCAGCACTAGCAGAAACGTGGGATGTAGAAGAAAATGGCAAGAAGTGGATTTTCCATCTTCGTCAAGGAGTAACTTTTCAAAATGGCAACACTTTTACTGCTGATGACGTGATCTACTCATTCGATCGTTCGAAAGAGGAAATGTCAGCATTTAAATACTGCTTGTCAACAGTGGAAAGCTACAAGAAGCTGGATGATTACACGGTTGAGGTTGTTTGTATTGAACCAAACGCTTTATTGTTGGCGCATTTGAAAGACCTTTCGATTCTGGATGCGGAAACATGTGATGGACAAACAGATGATTGGATCGCTTTGAATCCAAATGGTACAGGTCGATATAAGCTGGTTGAGCATGTTCGTGAAGACCGAATCATCCTAGAACGTAATGAAGATTTCTGGGGCGAATTGCCAGAAGCAGAAAAGGTAACTTTTAAGCCTATTACCAACGAATCAACTCGTACGGCAAATATGATCTCAGGTGCGGTTAATCTGGTTGTAGACGTTCCTGTACGTGACGTTGATATGTTGAAATCCAAGGAAAATCTTTCCGTGATTGCACAACCAAGTCTTCGGGTGATCTACTTGAATCTGGCCGGTTGGTCTGATACACCGAGTATGGATGCGGAGATGCCGTTGAAATCACCGGATGGATCTAATCCATTAAAGGATATTCGTGTTCGTGAAGCCATGTATCGTGCGATCAATGAAGAAGAGATTGTCGCTCAAATTATGAATGGCTTTGCATTACCGGCAACTACATATATTCCTGAAGGATTCAACGGATACAATCCAGATGTAGAACGTTTGGCTTACGATAAGGAAAAAGCGGAGCAATTGCTTGATGAAGCAGGCTACCCTCGACAAGGGGACGGTTACCGTTTTGAAGTTACTTTGGATGCGCCAAATGACCGTTACATTAATGATGGACCAATTGCCAGCGCTGTTGCAGGATATTTGGAGAAGGTTGGAATAAAGGTTAATCTTAACCTAATGTCTCGTACCGTATTCTTCAAGTACATTAGTGCCAGCAACAAAGAAGGCGACAATACACATTTATGTATGACTGGATGGGCAGACAGTGGTGGAGAAAGTGCTTTGATGGCATTGGATCTTCTATATAGCAAGACCCAAAACGGTGCTGTAAAAGAAGGATATGGTGGCGTAAACCGAGGATTCTATGTGAACCCTGAGGTAGATGCAATAATTGATCAAGCCATGATGACCGTTGATCCGGCAGAACGTGCTTCCATCATTGAAGAAGCGTGGCAAATCGCAGCAGATGATGTATCTTATATTCCTTTGCATTTCCAACAAGATGTTTACGCGCATGACAACAGCATTATTTATCATCCGCGAAAAGACAAGTATGTTTATGCATGGGATGTTGAGTTTGTAAAATAAGAGGAACTTATGAAGAAAGGGAAGAATGAGTTCTTTCCTTTCTTTCATTTGGAGGTGACAGAATGTTTCAATATCTTGTGAAACGCTTATCCCAGCTGATTATCGTTTTAGTAGTTGTTTCAATGCTAGTGTTTGTTTCTACTAGCGTTTTGGGAAATCCAGTTTACTTAATGGTTCGCGAGAATGCTACCGAGGAGGAAATTCAAGCTGCAGTTGAATATTTGGGTTTAGATAAGCCGCTGCCAGTGCAATATGGGATCTTTGTGAAAAATGCACTGCATGGTGATTTCGGCAAGTCATATATGTATCATTTGCCGGCCCTTGGTTTGATAGCGGAGCGCTTTCCGGCAACACTGGAAATCGTGATCGTTGCGATTTTGCTCTCGGCCATTATTGGTATTCCGTTAGGTGTTTATTCGGGTGCTTTTCCTAAGAAAAGGACCAGTCGAACCATTATGACACTGTCAATCGCAGGAATCTCTTTGCCATCATTTTGGATAGGCATGGTTATGATTTATTTTTTTGCTTTGTATCTGGGTTTGCTTCCTGTTTCCGGTCGTGGAGAAGTGGGTACTATTTTTGGCATACGAACCAGTTTAGCGACCTGGGATGGGATACGACACATTATTTTACCGTCAGTAACCTTGGCTATGGGTAATATCGCGACAATCATTCGATTGACCCGTGCGGGTATGCAGGAAAATATGCGTCAGGATTATGTAAAGTTTGCACGTGCTAAAGGCGTGCCTGCCAGAAAGGTATTATTTGGACATGCACTGAAAAATACATTAATTCCGGTTGTTACAATCTTTGGTCTCCAATTGGGATCTTTGATTGCCTTTACAACCATAACAGAAACGATCTTTGCATGGCCTGGTATGGGAAAATTATTAATTGATTCCATCAATAGTGCGGATCGCCCTATTATCTCGGCATATATCCTTTTTGTTGCTGTTATGTTTGTATTTATAAATTTTATTGTGGACTTAATTTATACAGTGATCGATCCACGTATTGATCTGCAATAAGGGAGGTTGGTGAAAAATGGAAAATGTACAAACAATGAATCGATGGAAGAATTTCCAAGAATCGGAACTTGTCTATAACTTCAAAAAATCGCCGACAGCCATTGCAGGTTTGATCATAGTTGTAGGTGTTATTCTAATCGCTTTGTTGGGTCCTGCTTTAGTCGTGCAAAATCCTTACAATATGGCGGAAATTGAGTTGGTCAATGCCTATAAGCCGCCTGCGTGGATGGACGGCGGAGAAATGAAATTCTTCTTGGGTACGGACCAACAGGGCCGCGACATGTTGAGTGCGATTGTATATGGTAGTCGTGTTTCTTTGGTTATTGGTTTGCTTGGCACCCTGTTTTCCAGTGTGATTGGAATTGCATTGGGTTTGATTGCTGGTTACTTTGGAGGACGCATTGATGCATTTATTATGCGAGTTGCGGACATTCAATTATCTTTTCCGACTATGTTGGTTGCTCTCTTTATGATGTCCATATTTGGACGGGGAGTCGTTAACATTTTGATTGCACTTTCTGTGGTAGGCTGGGTTCGATATGCAAGAACCGTTCGTGGAGAAGTGCTTTCCGTAAAGAAAAATGAATATGTGGAAGCAACCAAGGTAATTGGCTTACCGAATCCAGTGATTCTGGTCAAGCATATCTTGCCGAATGTTTTCACATCGATTATTGTCCTGTCTACAATACAGGTAGGTTCATTTATTTTGACTGAGGCGACTTTAAGCTTTTTAGGATTGGGTGTGCCGATTACAAGACCATCATTAGGCATGTTGTGCAACAATGGTTTTGATGTTCTATACAGTGGATTGTGGTGGGTTTCTATTCTTCCAGGTCTCTATATTATGATCATCGTGTTTGGTATCAATCTTCTTGGTGATTTTCTGCGAGATGAATTGAATCCAAAGCTGAAATAAGGGGGAAGACCATGAGTAGTGAAATTTTGCGGGTGGAAAACTTGCGCACCTATTTTGATACCTTTAAAGGCACAGTAAAAGCGGTTGATGATGTTAATTTTACGATGAAAGAAGGAGAAATCCTCGGGATCGTAGGCGAGTCAGGCGGCGGAAAGTCGGTTACAGGTTTTTCTGTGATCCGTTTGATTGAAGAGCCAGGTTACATAAAAAGTGGTGTTATCGAATTCGATGGCGTTGATTTAATGAAGTTAAATGAATCAGAAATGAATAAAATCCGAGGAAAGCAGATTTCTATGATCTTTCAAGATCCGATGACCTCTTTGAATCCAGTGTACACGATCGGACAACAGATTGAAGAGGTGCTCATGCTTCATGAGGATTTGAACAAAGATGAAAGAAAACAGCGATGCATTGAATTGTTGGAGGCTGTTGGAATTTCCAATGCGGAAAGTCGACTAAAGAGTTATCCGCATCAATTCAGCGGCGGTATGCGTCAAAGGGTAGTTATTGCCATTGCTTTAGCGGCCAACCCCAAATTGATTATTGCTGATGAGCCAACAACCGCACTCGATGTAACCATACAGGCACAAATACTGAAATTAATGGGGAAACTAGTAAAAGAGCAGGGCTGTTCTTTGATACTCATTACGCATGATTTGGCTGTAGTTTCCGAAATGGCGGATCGAATTAACGTAATGTATTGCGGAAAAGTTGTTGAAACCGGACATACAAAAGATATCATCTTCGAGAATCTTCATCCCTATACGGAGGGCTTGATTCGTTCTATTCCAGATTTGGACAAAAGTCAGGATCGATTGGATACGATTCCTGGGATTGTTCCAAATATGTTTGATTTGCCTAAAGGATGCGCGTTTGCGCCACGATGTCCTTATAAGCAGTCTAAATGTGAAAGTGAAGTACCCAGCCTTCAAAGCGTAGGAGATGATCATTTTGTTGCGTGTCATTTTCCTAATGCAAAGGGGGTTGAAGCATGAGCAAAATCTTAGAGGTGAAAAATCTAGAGCAACGATTTGATTTGAATAAAGGATTTTTAGACAAGATAAAATTGGAAAAGGGAAAACTGGTAAAGCGAGAAAAAATTGTCCATGCGGTCAATGACATCAGTTTCGATATTAACAAGGGTGAGGTTTTTAGTATTGTAGGAGAATCGGGTTGTGGAAAATCGACGACAGCTCGAACTATCATTAAGCTGCTGGATCCAAAAGGCGGACAGGTGATTTTTGATGGAAGGGACATTACCAGTATGCCTGAATCTGAGATGAATGATTATCGTCATCGCATGCAGATGATTTTTCAGGATCCATATGCATCCTTAAATCCAAGACAAAAAGTGATTGATATTATTACTGAACCTATGCTCTTTCATGAAGTTGCAAAAACGAAAGAGGAGGCCAAAGAGAAAGCTTTGGGAATTCTTGAAAAAGTAGGGATTCGGCCAGAACAAGCGAGTCGCTACCCTCATCAGTTTAGTGGTGGCCAAAGGCAGCGAATCGGGATCGCCCGCGCCTTGGCTGTTGAACCGGAGTTTATTGTTGCAGATGAGCCGGTATCAGCGCTGGATGTTTCCATTCAAGCCCAAATCTTGAATCTTTTAATGGATATTAAAGAGGAGTTTGGTTTCTCTTATTTGTTTATTGCTCACGATTTGTCTGTTGTGAAACACATCAGTGACCGACTGGCAGTTATGTATTTGGGTAAAATTGTTGAAATTGGAACCAAAGAGCACATCTTTGAAAACTTCAAGCATCCTTATACATCCGCTTTGTTTTCAGCAATTCCTAAATTATCCGGAAGCAATATGACTGAGTCCAAAGCGGTGGAAGGGGAGCCGCCAAGTGCGATTGACTTGCCTAATGGATGTTATTTCTATAACCGTTGTCCACATGCCATGCCGGTTTGTAAAGATAAAATGCCTGTGGAAGTAGAGCTGGAACCGGGACATCGAGTCTTGTGCCATCTTTATGATTCCACAAAGGAGTAGCCTGTGGATGAGAAGAATGTAATAATTCAGGGTATTGAACAGGTTAAAGATGAATTGATTGACCTGAGCCTTTCGATTCATCAAGAGCCTGAAACTGCATTTTCCGAGGTATCCTCAGCAAAAAAAATTATAGCCTGTTTACGGGAACATGGTTTTCAAGTGGAGGCTGGCGTTGGCGGCCTGGAAACAGCATTCCGTGCTGAATATAATGGAAGCGAAGATGGACCAACAATCGCTTTTTTGGCAGAGTATGATGCATTGCCAGAAATCGGTCATGGCTGCGGTCACAATCTCATTACAGCCATGTCTGTAGGCGCGGCAATTGGACTGAGCAAGTTGGCGTATAAAATCCCTGGGAAGATCGTTGTGATGGGTACACCAGGTGAGGAAGGCGGTGGTGGAAAAATTATTATGATCCAAAATCAATGCTTTGAAGATATTGATTATGGACTTATGATTCACCCAGCTACTGAGAATTTAATATGTCGGGGAGGTCTTGCGACCAGAAAGGTTACTGTGCATTTTCACGGTGAAGCAGCCCATTCCTCAACACCAGAAGAAGGGATCAATGCTTTGCAGGCTGTGATTCAAACTTTCAATGGAATTGACCATTTGCGTCCCTTGATGCCATTGAAAGCAAATATTAATGGTGTAATTTTAGAGGGGGGGCGTGTTCCGAATGTGATTCCGGAATATGCTTGCTGTTCCTTTAGTGTTCGTGCAGATACGGTTTTTGATCTTCATGAAATTGTATCCTATGTTGAGAATGCAATTGCCGCTGCAGAAAGATTAACTGGTGCAAGGGCAAAAATTGAAAAAACACGAGTCTACACAGAACGATATCCAAATCGAATGATAGCGGAGAGACTGAAGGCCAATATTGCTCAGTTTGATGAAGTTATGGCGTATCCAGATCCGAAAATGAAGGTCGGATCTTCTGATATAGGAAATCTTAGTCTGGAACTTCCTGTAATTCATTCCTATTTGCGGATAGCAGAACCTGGAGTGAATGCGCATTCTGTAGACTTTACACGAGCCTCTGCCAGTGAATTTGCACACGAGCAGATGATAAAAGGGGCAAAAGCGCTGGCGATGACAGGGTGGGATATTTTCTCGGATGAAGGCTTGCGCAAAAAAATTCGTGAGGAATTTAACCGGTCCGTACCAAAGTACAAAACAGAAGAAATCCAATAAGCTGTCCCAATAGGGACAGTTTTGCTCTGTCTGTGATAAACTGTAAAATAGTAATCATTTGAGGAGGAGAAGTATGAAAGTTGTTGATGTAACAGCAAAAATATTTAAAGAAAAGAAAGAGGAAATGGATCTTGTTATCATTCCGATTGGTTCAGTTGAAGCCCATGGAAATCATTTGCCATTGGGTACTGATATTTTTTCTCCAAGGATGATTTGTGAGGGATTGGATGCGAGACTTGGGGATAAGCTTTGGATCGCGCCTGAGATTCCCTACGGACAAAGCGACTCTTTAGCTATTTATCCTGGAACGGTGACAGTACCATCTGAAGTTGTTGCTGAATATGTTTTTCACATTGGAAAGAGTTTCTGTTCACAAGGGGTAAGGAAAATCATCCTGTTGAATGGGCATGGCGGGAATATCACAGCTTTGCGTCTAGCCGCAGAAAAACTGGCTAGGATTGATGCTGCTGTAACCATAGTCAATTGGTGGTTGGATTTTCAACAGGATATCTTGAAAATCACAGACTCACGTGGCCATGCTGGTGAAGACGAAAGCTCAGTCATGCTGGCCTATAACAAAAACCTGGTAGATATGAATGAATTGAAGTCGAATTTATACCAAGGCAAGTATCGCGTTTATTTCAAAGAATCAGGCAAGGTGGATTTGAAATACGCAATTACAGGGGATCCAGAGAAAGCAACTGTTGAGAAAGGCGAAAGAATAATAGATGTGATGGTAGAAAGAATGACAGAAGTGGTCACCTATATGAAACAGGAAAAGTATTTAGGAGAATGAAGGGGAAAAGACCAATGATGAAGCTTATTAAGAATGTTGAAGTATATGCACCTGAAGCTTTAGGGAAGAAAGATCTATTGATTGGTGGCGGTGTAATTTTACAGGTTGCCGATAGGATCAAGTTGCAATTGGAAGGTATAGAAGAAATTGATGGTCAAGGGAAATTTGCTGTCCCTGGTTTTATTGATCCCCATGTGCATATTACTGGAGGCGGTGGCGAAGGTGGTATGAGGACAAGGGTTCCTGAGATTATGTTGTCTGAATTGATAGGCAATGGGATTACCACTGTTGTTGGCATGCTGGGTACTGACTCGGTAACCAGAAATGTTGAAAGCCTTATTGCCAAGGCGAAAGCTTTAAATGAGGAAGGTGTAACAGCCTATGTTCTAACGGGCTCTTATGAATATCCATCACCGACAATCACTGGTTCAGTGAAAAGAGATATTTCTTTTATTGATGAAGTGATCGGTGTGAAGATCGCAATTTCAGATCATCGAGACTCCCGTGTAACTAAGCAAGAATTTGCAAGACTGGTTGCAGATGTTCGAACTGCATCTATGATTGGGGGAAAAGCAGGTCTTGTGACGATTCATATGGGGAACGGAAAAGAAGCTTTGGATCCTATCGTTCAATTGTTGCAGGAAACAGATATTCCTGCCAAGCATCTTCTGCCCACTCATATCAATCGGAATCCACAATTATTGAAAGAGGGATTAAACTTTGCCCGTAAGGGTGGAAATATTGACTTAAGCGCAAGCAAGAATCCTCGTACTTCGCCAGCGGCTATTATTGCAGATTTGGAAGAGGAATTTCCATTTGAGCGGATTACCTTCAGTTCGGATGGGAATGGCAGCACGTCTAAGTACGATGAAGAAGGCAATTGCATAGCAATTTCAGCCATGTCGGTTGACACAATTCCTTTTCAGGTGAAGTCCATGGTGAATGATCATGGACTTGATTTAGAAAAAGCAGTTCGCTTTGCAACGGAAAATCCAGCTAAACGGCTGGGGCTTTATCCAAAAAAAGGTAGTTTGAAGGTGGGTTCTGACGCAGATTTGTTGCTTTTGGATCAGAATTGCGAAATTGATTCGGTTATTGCAAAAGGAATCTGTGTGGTCCGCAAGGGCAAAATTCTTGTCAAAGGTACCTATGAATCCTAATCTCTCTTGAAGATTCTCTGGATTCACGTTAGAATCATGCAAAGGGGGAATGATTATGAAGTATGAAGTCGTATTTTTGGATGCGGACGGAACCATCTGGGATTTTAAACGATCTGCAAAGAAAGCCTTTCAGTCGGTTATAAAGCAGTTTGGATATACGGGTGATTTGGATTTGCTGTTTGAACGATATCATGAAATCAATGGAGCCTTGTGGAGACGTCTTGAAGATGGGACCATTAAGAAGGAACAATTGAGGATCGAACGATACCAAACCCTCTTCCAAGAATTTGATTTGGATTATTCGGTAGAAGAGGTTAGCCGCAAATATTTGCAGGCGATTGCAAATGGACGGGATTTGATTGAAGGCGCTCAGGAAGTTTGTGAATATTTGAGTAAAAAATACCGATTAGTGATTGTAACCAATGGCATGAAAGAAACGCAAACCAGACGAATGGCGGGATCTGTGATCGAGCCTTTGATTGAGAAAATGATTATTTCAGATGAAATCTCCATCGCAAAACCTGATCCAGCTATATTTGAATATGCCATGAATGCAATCGGACACAAAAACAAGGAAACGGTCATTATGGTGGGGGATTCCCTACGCGCGGATATTGCTGGCGGCATAGCTTATGGAATTGATACTTGCTGGGTGAACGCAGACAAAGCGGAAAATCATACAAGCCTTCAACCTGAATACACGATAGAAACAATAACAGAATTAATGGGAATTCTTTAATGCAGACATTGTCTGCATTTTTTTTATGCTGAATCGGGTATGAGTGCAATAGTGATATGGATTCCAGAAAGGAGTAGGGAATGAGGAAAATTTTCAAAACATACCCCGGGGTTGAAACGATTGAGGGAGCCGGTGTCAGATTGACCCGGATCTTTGGATTTTATGATGTGGAACAACTTGATCCATTTTTGCTGCTTGATTTCTTTAACTCAAAGAATCCAGGAGACTATTTGAGAGGATTTCCATGGCATCCTCATCGTGGGATAGAAACCATCACCTATTTGATTGAAGGTGAATTAAAACATGGTGACAGTTTGGGGAACCAAGGCACCATACTTCCTTCCGGTTGTCAATGGATGACTGCGGGGCGGGGAATTCTCCATCAGGAAATGCCGCAAGAGAGTACGCATCTTTTAGGCTGTCAATTGTGGCTCAATCTGCCACGCAAGGATAAGATGACCGAACCGGCTTATCGGGATATTGACAAAAATGATTTGGCAATATATGAAGACGAACATGTCTTGGTAAAAGTGATTTGCGGTGAGTATCGGGGCGCAAAAGGTCCGGTCAAAGGAACCTATGTAGAGCCTACCTATTTTGATGTTCAACTTTATCCCAATCAGACCTTCGCATGGCAAATAGAAGAAAGCAAACAATGCTTTATATTGAAATTGGATGGTGTCCTTGAAATAGGCGGCCAGATCCTGGAAGACCGCGGTGCCTTGCTGACCAAAGGGGATGAAGTAAGGATCTTTTCACAAGAGGGAGGTCGATTTCTTATTATTACAGGAGAACCTTTGGAGGAACCTGTCGCCTGGAGAGGCCCGATTGTGATGAATACGGAAGAGGAATTGAATCAGGCGTATCGTGAATTAAGAAAAAGAACCTTTATCAAATAATGTAAGCCCTCGAGCGAGTTCTCGAGGGTTTTGGTCTATGGCAAACCGAAGTCGCGCAGACGTTTATATGGTATAATTTGGGTATCTAGAGGAGGGAGAATATAATGAGTCTGCAATATAAAAGAATGGCTGTTTTGAATATCTTCATTGGAGTTGGCGCAATCTTTGGTGGAATGGCTGCAGTGCTGAACCCAGCAGCTCCTATGGGAATTTCTGCTGATGTACTTCAAGGTTCGCCATTTTCAAGTTTTTTCATCCCTGGAATCATTTTGTTGGGATTTTTGGGTCTTGGAAATTTATTGGCTGGTGCAATTGTTTGGAGAAAAAGCAAAATCACAGGCTATCTGGGTGGTTTTTTTGGTGCAGGCATGATGATTTGGATCACAGTACAATGTTATATTTTATGGGCTGTGACTGTTTTGCATGTGATTTATTTTCTTCTGGGTGCAGTTCAGGCGCTTTGGGGACTAAAAGAGTTGAAAGGGAATCAACAATTTCCATTTTCTTGGATTGGTTAACTTGATTATAACGTGTAGAAGTAAACTGATTGCATAATAAGCGTGATAAAGAATTTAAGAACATGAAGGAGTGTTACGATGAATATTCGATTGGTGAGTGAATGGAAAAAGCAAGAGCTTTCTGGATTATTAATTCCGGTTTATGAAGATGAATTGGAATTGGAAGGAGTAGAAATTCCCTGGAAAGAGTTAAAGAAAACGGACCGTTTTAATGGCAAGTGTGGATCTATCTACACATTGATTAAAATGGATGATCAGCTGTTTCCGATCACCTTGGTTGGACTTGGCAAAAGTGGTGAAATCAGTTACCGTAAGCTTTTGATGGTTATTGCGGACGCTGTGCGTGAAATGAAAAAACAAAAATCATATGACTTTGGCATTCTTATGGATCAGGGAAATGTCTCATCGAATCAGACTATGGTAAAGGGTGTTATTGAGGCTGCTATAATGGCGGATTATCAGTTTAATATTTATAAAAGGCAAGTGGACAGTGAAGAAAAAGAAACCATGGTTCAAATCATAACAGCGAATCCGGAGCATTATGGTGAAGTTTTGGAAGAAGCGGAAGTGCTTGCAAGTGCTAATCTTTTGGCGCGGGATCTGATTAATCGCCCTGCGAATGTAATGAATGCCATAACGCTGGCGCAACGTGTTGAGGAATTGGGCGCTGACAATGGCTTTGAAGTCGAAGTCAAAGAACTGGATGAAATTCAAGCCTTGCAGATGGATGCATTTTTGTCCGTGGCTAGAGGATCTGATATTGAACCTCGCTTAATCGTCATGAGATATATGGGTGATCCTGAAAGTGAGGAAATATTGGGATACGTTGGCAAAGGACTGACCTATGATGCCGGCGGCTTGTCGATTAAGACAACAGCCAGCATGTCGACTATGAAAGGGGATATGGGCGGTGCTGCGGCGGTTATTGGCGCTATGTGCGCCATTGCAGAAGCAAAGCTGAAACGGAATGTAGTTGCGGTTGTAGCGGCCTGTGAGAACATGATTTCCGGCAGTTCCTATCGACCAGGGGATATCATTGGATCCATGGCAGGCAAAACGATCTATATCGGCAATACCGATGCGGAAGGCAGACTGACCTTGATTGATGCTATGCACTATATCGTCACCCAAGAAAAGGTCACCAAGGTTGTAGATATTGCAACACTGACAGGAGCCGCTCTTCATTGTACGGGGAGTGCATCAACCGTATCCGTCAGTACGGATGATCGATTCTATGAGGATGTAAGAGAGGCTTTTTTCCTGAGTGGCGAGCACATTTGGCGGATGCCGATTTATGAAGAGTATCAAGATTTGCTCAAGCATCATGAAGCGGATTTAACCAATACGCCGGGCAAACCGGATACCATTACAGCAGGCTTGTTTATTGGCGAGTTTACGGGTGAAATGCCTTGGGTTCATATTGATATCGCAGGAACAAGCTGGTCAGACAAAGTAAAGGGGATCTATTCCAAAGGTGGAACCGGCTCTGGAGTGAAACCACTTTATTACTTGGCCAAAGCCTAGCGAAAAAAGACCAAGGAATAGAAGAGATTTAGGAGGGAAAGATATGGAGATTTTATTTATTGTATTGGCAATTGTTGTCGTCATTCTTGTATTTGTTATTAGTTTGTATAATCGTTTGGTGAAGCTGAATGTAAATGTGGAAGAAGCTTTCTCATCTATGGATGTTTACTTGAAGAAACGTTATGACTTAATTCCAAATCTGGTAGAAACAGTAAAAGGGTATGCCGCCCATGAAAAGGAGACCTTGGAACGTGTCATTCGCGCCAGAAACAGCGCTATGAGTGCAACGGAGCCGGGACAGGTGATAGAGGCCAACAATCAATTGGCCATGGGATTAAAGTCAATTTTTGCATTGGCGGAAAGTTATCCGGATCTTAAAGCCAATGAGGGTTTTGTCAATCTTCAGAATCAGCTGTCAAAAATTGAAGAGGATATCTCCAATGCCCGTTTGTACTACAACGGCAATGTCAAAATCTTTAATAAGACCATCGTAGTGTTTCCTAATGTGATCATTGCCAATATGCTGGGATTTGATCAAAAGCCTTTCTTTGAAATTGAGGAATCAGAGCGCGAGAATGTTCGCGTTCAGTTCTAGGTGAGTCTTATGAAAAAATTGTTCTGGAAAGCTCTCTTGGCTATCTGCATAGTTTTGGCCGTTCAGGGGGCTGGATTTGCCGATCAATACTACAAGATTAAGAATTATGATGTAAAAATTGACGTAGCTGAGAACAACACCTATGCTGTTGACGAAACCATCCATGTCTATTTCACAGAGGCCAGGCATGGTATTTTTCGAAAGATTCCATTACGACAGTATGGATATAGCCATAAGATCTCGGATATCAGGGTCTATGATCCTTCAACAGGTTACTCATATCCCTATGAGGTGAGTCATTCAGGATCGGAATTGCAAATCAAAATTGGTGATCCGAATGCATATGTTGCAGGAGATCAATTCTATCGAATTGAATACGTTTATGATGCAAGTGCGGATCGCATAAATGCCTATGACGAGTTCTATTTTAATTTAATCGGAACGGACTGGGACGCGACGATTGACCAGGCAAGTTTTATGGTTAGAATGCCAAAGACCTTTGATGCTGATAAAGCTAATGTGACAGCAGGGAATTTGGGTTCCACAGCAAGTACTGGTGTCGAATGGGAAGTCAATGGATTAACCATTAGCGGGATGGCATCGGATTTGCAGCCCTATCAAGGGGTGACCATGGCTATCGAGTTGCCTGAAGGCTATTATCAAAATGTTAGTCAGCCTGTAAATTTGCTTTGGATATTCATCCTTTATGGTGTTTTGATTGCTGTTTTTATTGGCGTATTGCTTATGCGCAACCGCAATTATAACAGCAGTCGTATCGTGCCGGTCTTGAATTTTTACCCGCCAGACGAGTTAAATCCTGCCGAATTGGCATACGCCTATGGAGAAGAGCAATTAGCCAACGAAAGTATAGCTTCTCTAATTGTCTATTGGGCCTCTAAGGGATTTTTGCGTATAGTGGAAGAGGAAAAGCCAGGACTATTTGGAAATCGGGAAGAAATCTATTTTGAGCAATTGGCGGATGCATCCCATGTTCCTTCAGGCTATGAGCGGAGCTTGTTTCTTGACCTGTTTGCCTATGGATTTGGTGGCATTGTGCGTGTTGACGACTTGAAAAACAAGTTTTATGAAGATTTGAATGTGGCTCGTGAATTGATTCGCGACCAGTATCGGGATGATCGTGAAATTTTGGAAAATCGCACTCAATATGGCGTAGTGGGCATTGGTTTTTTGGTGTTTGCAATTTCAGTGTTTTTGCTGGCGCCATATACGCAAGTTTTACTGGGTTTGCCTTTTTGGGGAGCGGTGGTTCCAACTGGGATTGGCCTGCTCATTCTTTGGTTGATTCCTTATGCCATTGCGTCACGACGATCGGGCAAAAGAATCAAAAGAGGGGCTGCTATTTTTCGGATGGTCTTCCTCGTCTTTTTATTTGGACAGATGAGTTTTGTATTTCGTTTTTTATTTCAGGATATCGATTGGGGGAATCTATCGTTCAGCTCACTTCTGCTTTATCCTTTGATTGCCATTGTACTCTATATGATGGTTATGTTTTCCTTGGGAAAAGTGAAGCGATACACGTCTTTTGCCCAGGATTTATTGAATCGAACCTACGGATTTAAAAACTTTTTACAAACAGCCAAGTTGGATCGTTTGCATATGCTGTTTGATGAAAATCCAACGTATTTTTACGACATGTTGCCTTATGCCATGATTTTTGGCATCACCGAGATTTGGGATGATTATATGCAAATGATGTCGCTTCAAGGTCCGGACTGGTATGTATCACATCGGCCTTTCCGCGCCCACTATATGATGAATACCGTAAATCATTCCTTTACGCAAATGAGCGCTGCACCACAAAGCAGTTCGTCCGGCGGCGGTTCTGTCGGCGGAGGCGGTGGCGGAGGCGGTGGCGGCTCCTGGTAAAGAAAAAGGAGGATGCATGCAATGATTGAAATTCCTGAAGCTAGTGTATTGGCAGAACAATGCACGGAAGTCTTAGCGGGCAAAGTCGTGCAGGAGGTCATCGTCGGTCAAAGTCCCCACAAATTTGCATGGTATGTTGGTGATCCGGAAGATTATGCGAAGAAGCTAATGGGCAAAACATTTGGGAGCGCCCATGCTTTTGGCGGTTTTGTGGAAATCGAAATTGAAGATGTTTTTCTGGCCTTCAGTGATGGAATTCAGCTTTCCTATCTGGAAGCGAATCAAAAAAAACCGAAGAAACATCAGCTCTTGATTCGTTTCTCAGATCATTCTCATCTTGTTGCCAGTGTACGCATGTATGGCGGAATGTGGTGCTTTCGACAAGGGGAATGGGACAATATCTATTATCAGCTGGCTAAAGAAAAGCCTTCGCCTTTGACTGATGATTTTTCATTAGCGTATTTCCAGTACTTCATTCATGATGATGGTCTACAAAAGTTAAGCGTTAAAGCCTTGTTGGCAACAGAACAGCGCATACCTGGATTAGGCAATGGTGTTTTGCAGGATATTTTGTTTGATGCTGGCATTCATCCTAAAAAGAAAATATATGATTTGACTAAGCCGGAAATAGACAAGCTTTATTATTCAATTCGAAGTGTTTTAGCGGCAATGACTGCCAAGGGGGGGCGTGATACGGAAAAAGATTTATTGGGTGCTGCTGGGGAATACGGTACGAAAATGAGTCGAAAGACCGTGGGTCAAATCTGTCCTGAATGTACAGGAAGGATTGAAAAACAATCCTATATGGGTGGCAGCATATATTTTTGTCCGACTTGTCAGAAGATATAAAGGAAGGGTTCAAAAGAATCCTTCTTTTTTGTGTCTTGACAAGAAAATTAGAAAGGAGTATAAATAACTTATAGGGCTAGCACTCAATGAGCGTGAGTGCTAACAAAAAACAGAAAGGAATGAAATCAGTGAGAAAAAAACAGTTTAAAGCAGAATCAAAGAGACTCCTGGACTTGGTGATCAATTCCATCTATACCCACCGAGAAATATTTTTGAGAGAATTGATCTCCAACGCAAGTGATGCTATTGACAAAATTTATTACAAGGCTTTGACAGATGATTCCATTATCTTTAACCGTGAGGATTATTATATATCTGTTGCGGCTGATAAAGAAAGCCGTCAATTAACAATTAGTGACACTGGAATCGGCATGACAAAAGAAGAATTGGAGGAGAATCTGGGTGTAATTGCCAAAAGTGGTTCTCATCAGTTTAAAGCTGAAAATGAAATCAAAGATGGATATGATATTATCGGACAATTTGGGGTCGGTTTCTATTCAGCCTTCTTGGTTGCGGACACCGTAATTGTACGAAGCCGAGCTTATGACAGCGAACATGCCTATGAATGGAAGTCGACAGGGGTCGACGGTTATACCGTTACGCCATGCGAAAAAGCGGAAGTTGGAACAGAAATTTTGATGGTGTTAAAGGAAAATACCGAGGATGAGAATTTCGACGACTACTTGGAAGAGTATCGCTTGCGATCGATTATCAAAAAATACTCTGACTTTATTCGCTACCCTATTAAAATGGAAGTGTCAAAGCATCAGTTGAAAGACGGCAGTGAAGACGAGTATGAAGAGGTACAGGAAGAACAAGTCATCAACAGTATGGTTCCGATTTGGCGGAAAAACAAAAGCGAATTGTCAGAAGAAGACTATCAAAACTTTTATATGGAAAAGCGATTTGGTTTCGACCAACCGGTTCGTACCATTCATACCAGTGTAGATGGAACGGTCAGTTATAATGCGGTTCTTTTTATTCCGGAAAAAACCCCTTTTGATTTCTATGCCAAAGAGTATGAAAAGGGATTGGAGCTGTTTTCTCGCGGCGTCATGATTATGGAGAAATGCGGAGATTTGTTGCCGGATTACTTCAGCTTTGTAAAAGGGGTTGTTGATTCAGAAGACTTGTCTTTAAATATTTCTCGTGAGATCTTACAGCATGATCGACAGTTGAAGCTGATTGCCAAGAACATTAAATCAAAGATCAAAGCAGAGTTGAAAAAGCTGATGAAAAGCGATCGTGAAAAGTATGAATCATTCTTTTCTGCCTTCGGTCGTCAATTGAAATATGGTGTTTATAGTGATTTTGGCGCCAACAAAGAATTTCTTCAGGATCTGTTAGTGTTCCCTTCTTCCAACGAGAAGACAATGGCAAGCCTAGACGAGTATGTTTCTAGAATGCCGGAAGAACAAAAATTTATCTACTATGCAGTTGGGAATTCAATTGAACGGCTGGAAAAAATGCCGCAAACCGAGATGATTTTGGATAGAGGCTATGAGATTCTATACTTTACGGAAGAAGTAGATGAGTTTGCGATTCAAGTGATGCGTGAATTCAAAGAGAAAGAATTCAAATCTGTTTCAGCCAACGATCTGGGTTTGGAAGCGGAAGACGTGGAAACACAAGAGGAAACGGAGGCCAATGAGGCAATTTTTGGTGCAATGCTTGAGAAATTAAGTCAAAAAGTGAAAGCTGTTCGGGCTTCCAAACGATTGAAAACGCATCCTGTTTGCTTAACCAGTGAAGGGGAAGTTTCCATCGAAATGGAAAAGATTTTGAATGCCATGCCAAATGATCAGAAGATTACAGCCGAGAAGGTCTTGGAGATTAACACCAATCATGAAGTCTTTAAGGTCTTGCAGGATGCTTTTGAAAACGACCCAGATAAATTTGCCCTTTATACGGATGTTTTGTATCAGCAGGCACTCTTGATTGAAGGTCTTCCTGTTGAAGATCCTGTTGCCTTTACCAATCAAATCTGCAAAATAATGAAGTGATTTGAAAGGCCCGCTCTTAATTGAGCGGGCTCTTTTAATGTTTAAGCTCCAATATTTCAAGTGCAATTTGTATATTCAAGCGATCTCGATAATTGTCTAGAGAAAGACCTAAGATCTCTTCAATCCTTTTGAGGCGATAGGTGAGGGTGTTGCCGTGGATAAACAACTGCTCTTTGGTTTTGGACCAGCTATTGTTTGTCTGAATATAGATCTTTAGGGTTGGCAAAAAATGACTCTTGTGCTTTATGTCGTATTGGATCAGCGGATCAAGGATTTCCTTGGCAAAAGTTTGAAGTTCATTCGGCGCGTTATTCAGCAGAAATCGTTTTACTTTCAAGTGGGAATAGAATTCGATAAAATCCGCCTCGTGGCGTGAATTCCCGACTTCCAGGGCGTAAACAGCATTTTGATAGGCATTTTTGAACTCTTTGAGGTCAGCAAACACATTGCTGGCTCCGATTTTCAGCTTCCAATTGCGACTTAAGATTGATTTGAGAAATGGACTTGCATTCATCATGTTTTGCAAGGATTTCAATTCAATGACTTCCGATAAGTCGGTATTTGCTTCAAGCAGAAAAATAAGATGACTACCTTTACTAAATGAAACAATCTGCTTGAAATGATTTTGCAGTACTTCCAAGAGTTGTTGCTGGAGTCCATTACTAAGGGATGAGGACAATTGATGTTCGTTTGTTAGCGATTCAAGATCGAAAACAAGCAGAGCGTGCTGCGCGTTCTCTTGATAGCCATAGTTGCGGATGGTGCGATGAATATAATCGATATCCTGGTATGCCATCAATGATTCGAGAAATTCGCCTTTCAATCGCAATTCAGTTAAATTAATTTCCTGGATCTTTAATAGAATCAAAGCCAGTGTAGACAAGCTTCTTTCTATAGCAATGGAATCGCGTTCCGACATTTTTGCTTGTGGATTAAGAATGCCAAGCCATCCGTAATTTTCCTGATTGACAAGAATGGGAGAAAAGTGAAAGTTTGTATTGGTATCAGCCCAGACAAATTGTGATGCTTGTAGCGGATGCAGGTGTTCCATCCAGTAGGAGCTCATTTTTTGCAATTGCTGATCAAAATTTGGGTCAGATAGATGATGGCCGATCACTGAATATATTGAGTTAACAACAATTGTATCGCAGCCAATCAATTGCGAGAGCTCAAATAAGATATCGTCTACCTGACATCCATGGAGAATCATATTGGTGAATTTTGTATGCAGGTCCAAGGTGAATTTGTAGGCGTTTTTTTGCGTTTCTATTAATTGGTTTGTTTTCTCCAAGAAAGATGCGTTTTTGCTTTCTTTCTCCAGACTAAGGGCGTTGTTGATGGCGATAGCAGCTTGATTGGAAATAGATTCTAAAAAAAGCATATCATCTTCTGTTAAGGTTGCATCCTCTTTGAATCCGTCGATTACAATCACACCAAAACAATGATCTCGAAACAAGAGGGGGCAGCTGATTGTGCTGTGTACCTTAGGAAACATATTACGGAAGATGTTTTGGATTGTTTTCTGCGAGTCTGATGACATGGTGTTTGTCATGGCAGAAACCTCTTCCGCTCGATTCAGCCGTATGGGTTTTCTTTGTGCGAAGGTGATTCCGGTGATGGATTCATCCGGCAGGAGTTTTAGATCTTCTATTTCCGGGTCGAAACCAATATAAGCTTTGGTTTCCAAGCGATCAATGGATTCATTGTATAAGAAGATGATACCTGCGTCACCATCTTTGATATTGGCAATGGATTCTGACAATAGAGATTGAAGAATATCCTGTGTATCTAAAGTGGAATTAAGAAGTTTTGCAGATTCAAGAAGGCTTTCTAATTTCTCGATGCGGTTTTGCAAATGGGTTTTCATTTATAATGCCTCCCGTTTTTTGTTTATTATAACAAAGTCACAAGAATAATGAAAATATTTAGTTGTAAACACCATAGCAATATCCTGGCCGGTTAGATATAATTTATATAAATGTGTTTCAAAAATTTCATAATTAAAGAAAATTGGAACGATAGAGCAATGGAGAGAAAGGGGAGCGTTCATGGATATTAAGAACTATGCAAAGGAATATAAGAATTATGTAATTGATCTGCGACGGGAATTTCACATGTATCCGGAAAAAAGTCTGGAAGAGTTCCGTACACAAAAGCGTGTCATGGAAGAATTAGAAAAAATGGGGATTCCTCATAAGGCAGTAGCGGGAACAGGCGTCGTGGCTACAATTGAAGGCGGCAAACCCGGCAAAACAGTCGCCTTGCGTGCAGACATGGATGCCCTGGATTTGCAGGAAATTGCGGATGTGCCATATCGATCACAAAATGATGGATTTATGCATGGCTGTGGACATGATGGTCATACGGCATCATTGCTGGGTGCTGCCAAAGTATTAAGTCAAGTAAAAGAGCAGTTGCAGGGAACTGTGAAATTGTTTTTCCAGCCAGGAGAAGAGGTAGCCAAGGGCGCGCTTAGGATGATAGATGAAGGCGTTCTGGACGGGATTGATTCTGTTTTTGGCATTCATATTTGGAATGATTTGGAGTGCGGAAAAGTCAGTGTTGAGCCGGGGCCAAGAATGGCATCCGCCAGTACCTTCACCATTAATGTAAAGGGTAAAGGCGGTCATGGTGCCATGCCACATCAAACCATTGATGCAGTGGTTGTCGGTTCATCGATTATCTTGGACTTACAGTCCATTGTAAGCCGTGAGATTAATCCCTCTGATCCATCTGTACTAACCTTGGGTCAATTTGAGGCTGGAAGCAGGAACAATGTCATTGCAGAGACGGGTAAGATTATTGGAACAACGCGATGCTACAGCATTGATGTTCACAACAAATTTGAAGAACGAATTCGCCGAGTTTGCGAGCATACAGCCATTGCTCATGGTGCCAGTGCCAGCTTGGATTTTGAAACCTTGGTTATTCCTGTGATCAATGATGAAGCCTGTTCGAAAATTGCTGCCGGCGCAGTGGAAAAGATCCGATCAAAAGATGCGATTCAAACCATGGCTCCATTAAATGTTGGTGAGGATTATTCTTACTTTGTTGATCGAGTTCCAGGACTTTTGGCATTAGTGGGATGCAAAAGCGCAGACAAGCCTCATTATCCACATCATCATCCAATGTTCGACATTGACGAAGACAGTTTGGAAATAGCGACTGCTTTGTATGCCCAGTATGCGGTTGATTTCTTGACAGAAGGAGGAAGAGCATAATGATAAATGAAGCAAAGCGTCAAGAAGAATATGTACGTGCTCTGCGTCGTGAATTTCATCGAAATCCCGAGCCAAGCTGGGGAGAGTTTCGAACAGCTTCTCGCATTGAAGAAGAATTGAACAATATGGGGATTGAGCATAAACGCATAGCGAAAACAGGGGTTGTTGCATGGATCTGCGGAGACAAGCCCGGAAAAACGGTCGCCCTGCGTGCGGATATGGATGCTTTGGAAATCGTAGAATTGAATGACCTGCCTTATAAATCGGAAATTGAAGGAATGATGCACGGCTGTGGTCATGACGGACATGTTGCTATGTTGCTTGGAGCCGCCAAGATTCTAAAGGGAATGAAAGCGGAATTGCCTGGAACCGTGAAATTGATTTTTCAACCCGCAGAAGAGTATGTGCAAGGGGCAAAGGCCATGATCGAAGAAGGTTGTCTGGAAGGCGTCGACGCGATCCTAGGCATCCATTTGTGGGCAGACTTGCCAACCGGATCCGTTTCTTTGGAATCGGGACCAAGAATGGCATCTAGTGATAATTATGTAATTAAGGTAACCGGCAAAGGCGGCCATGGCGCCTTGCCGCATCAAACCGTTGACGCTGTGGTTGTTGGTGCAGCGATTGTTCGGGATTTGCAAATCATCGCAAGTCGAAAAAGTTCTCCATTGGAACCAGTTGTTGTAACCATTGGACGATTCTCAGGAGGATCTCGTTTCAATGTAATTTCTCAGCATGCGACATTGGAAGGAACTGCTCGTTGTTTTACACCGCAGTTACGGGATGAATTGGAAGAGAATATTACACGGATTTCCAAGTCCATTGCAAAGTCTTATCGTGCTGAAGTGGAATTGGAGTATAGTCGAGGCGTTGCAGCGGTTATTAATGATGAAACATGTTCAAAAATTGCTGCCGGGTCGGTAGGAAAGATCATGTCACCGGATGCAATAACTCTTATGACAAAGACGACCGGCAGTGAAGATATGGCAGAGTACCTTTGCCGTGTTCCTGGCTTGATTGCATTTGTAGGAACCGCAGATCCAAAGAAGGAAACCATCTATCCACATCATAATCCGAAGTTTGATATCGATGAGGATTCTTTGCTTCACGGAACAGCTTTATATGCGCAATTCGCTTGGGATTATTTAAATAAATAAAGAATACTGCTTTGAAGCCTCTTTAAGATGAGAAAACCAGGAATGTAATCATTCCTGGTTTTCTTTTGCCCATTTTTCTTTTTCTTTTTTTCGACTGTAGCGAATAAATAGGATCAAGACACCGATTACCAGGCTGATAAAAGAAAGTCCGACAAAGGTCCATTTCAAAAGGCTAGAATAAGGGAGCCATCGTGCCAGTGAATCGATTCGACTGGGATAGGTCATCATAACCAGAGAAGCCAGTCCGTTCTCCAGGTAATCAAAAATCAAAGCTAGTATAGGCAACCAACGCAAGGTGATATAAAGTGATTTTGGGTCGAATTGACAGAATATAATCATAATAGCGTTATAAAAAAACCAGGAGTACACGATGGGCCATACCAAATCGAAAGTGATGCGCTGTCTGACATAATAAGCTCTGCCTGTTTCACCCAAGCGATCCGCAATGGAATAGATTTCATCTAAAGAATAATACAATCTACTGTCAGGTAAAACGGTATTTCCCATATGTTGCTCGCCGTTTTGTGAAACCGCAGGCAAAACAAAGAGGACAAATAGTAAAAAGAGTATTGTAGCGAGAACAAATCGTTTCATAGAACCTCCTTTCATGAATAAAATACCCAAATAATTGAAATGGAAATCGTTATGAAAAGCAAAGAAAGTCAAGAAGGGACAATTTGAAGGTGATAGAATAAAGACAGAAGGAGGGCAAGATGAACGATCAAGAACAAGCAAAAGCAGTAGAACGCATGCAAGAATATATTGTTGAACATATTCAAGATGCCATCTCGTTGCGTCAATTGGCGGAAGCTGCCGGTTATTCCCCGTGGCATAGCGCGCGCATATTTAAAGCCTATACGGGAAAAACACCATTTGCCTACATCCGTTCATTGCGCCTGAGGTATGCGGCAGAAGTTTTAAGGGATCAAGATGTGCATGTAATTGACGTGGCCTTTGATTTTCTTTTTTCCTCACACGAGGGATTTACCAAGGCTTTTGCCCGTGAATTTGGAATCACGCCTAAAAACTATGCCAAACAGACCCCGCCGATTCCATTATTCATTCCTTATTCGGCTTACGCACAGTATGAGATGAAGAGAAAGGAGCGAAACATGAAAGATGCACGTGAAGTGAAAAGACAGGGAAAAGCTGTAGTTTTTGTACAGATCATCCAGAAGGAAGCTAGAAAACTCTTGCTAAAGAGAGGAGTAAAGGCGGACCATTACTTCGAGTATTGCAAGGAGGTTGGTTGTGATGTCTGGGGAATCTTAAGCAGTGTAAAAGAAGCCTTAGGCGAACCCATGGGTATCTGGCTTCCTGAGTCTATGAGAAGAGACGGAAGCTCCCGGTATGTACAAGGGGTAGAGGTGCCAGCGAACTATCAAGGCAGTATTCCTGCAGGCTTTGAATTGATTGAATTGCCGGCAATGGATTTGATGATTTTTCAGGGCGAGCCTTATGATGATTCCGATTTTGAGGAGGCCATACAAGATTTATGGGAAGTGCTGGAACGGTATAATCCTGCTGTGGTTGGCTATGAATGGGATGGTGATGACGCATATCGTTTCCAATTGGAACCTCAGGGATACCGAGGATATATCGAGGGCAAGGCCGTGAGAAAGCTTAGATAAAGAGCAGAGTCGATCTGCTCTTTTTTTCTATCCGAATAAGGTGTATTCTGCATAAAAGGATGCTCAGGGGGTATTGTATATATGAATTTAGCACTCTTAAGCAAAGAGTGCTAAAAAGAAAGGAGGGAAGATATGCGAGAACTTACGCCTATGAAGCGACGAAATATGGGAAGACATAATTTGGCGGATCTGTGGGACTTGAGACGCTGGATGGATGAGTTTTTTGACGAACCCTTTGATGAATGGTCCAATAACTTGCGGAACACGTTTAAGATTGATGTGCAAGATTTGGAAAATGCCTATCGTGTAGAAGCAGACCTGCCCGGTATTGCGAAAGAAGAAATTCAATTGGATTATCGTGATGGCATCCTTTCTATTTGTGTGAATCGATCTCAGGAGAAAAAAACAGAAGAATCCAATTATATACGACGCGAACGACATATGGCCTCCATGAGCCGTTCCGTTCGTTTGCCTGATGTTGTGATTGGTGAAATTAAGGCTCGATTGGAAGACGGTATTCTTCGCATTGATCTGCCAAAGTCTGAAAATGATGGAAACCGAATTCGCATTGAAGTTGAGTAATGAGATAAACTGATCCCTGCTTGCGCAGGGATTTGTTTATGTTTTGTTTGATTTACATCCAAGTGCAACTGCGATAAAATATAGAATATTGAATGAAGAGAAAGGCGGACACAAATGAAATACCGTATAGTAGTGGATACATCTTGCGATTTACAGCCCGGGAATGATTCGGACTTTATATACGTGCCTTTTGGTATTGAATTGGGCGCTCATAGTTTTCGTGATGATGAGAAAACACAATTGGAATTGATTCAATTGATGAGGGAGGAAGCGACAGGAGCAAAAACATCATGCCCGTCGCCAGCAGCCTTTTTACAGGCCTTCGAAGGGGATGCGGACTGCATCTTTGTCGTAACCATATCTTCTAATTTGAGCGGCAGCTACAATAGTGCAAAAATTGCCAGTGAGATTTTTCAAGAAGAGAATCCCGGCAAGAAGATTTATGTGGTGGATTCATTAAGCGCTGCTGCAGGCGAGACAGCGGTTGCATATTTTATTAAGAATGCAATGGATTCCAAGCTCTATCAAACTGCTGAGGAACTATTTCACTACGCCGTGGATTATGTGAAAAGCTTAAAGACCTTATTTGTTCTCGATGATTTGTCCAATTTGGTAAAAAATGGACGGATGGGGAAATTGGCAGGCATGTTTGCCAGCTTTTTGCACATCAAACCGGTTTTAGGCGATGATGGAAATGGAGAAATTGTCTTATACAAAAAGAGCCGTGGGACGAAAAAGGCATTAAAGGATTTGATAGATGCCATTGGTGAACGCGGTAAGGAACTGAATCTAAATGAACGGGTTTTATACATCTCACACTGCAATGCGCCGCAAAAGGCCAAGAAAGTCAAGGAGATGGCAGAAAAGGCATTTGCCTTTGCAAAGATTGAAATTTTTGAAACGAATGGATTAAGTACTGTATATGCTGGAGATGGAGGCATCGTGATTGCATTTTAAAGCAAACCGCACATTGAATGTGCGGTTTTTTTTAATTATTAGGAAAACTAAAAAATTGTATAGCGGAAAACATATTGGGTTTTTCCTAAAACGTGATCGAAATCACTTTTTTTCCTAGGAAAATAGCGTATAATGACCATATCGCAGAATTCTAAGGATTTGAAAGGGGTTATACGATGAAAACTTGGGAAAACTTTAAAGCGGGCGCATGGCAAGAAACCGTGAATGTTCGTGACTTTATTCAAAAAAATTACACACCGTACACAGGTGGAGAGGAATTTTTAGCAGGAAAAAGCGAAAAAACCTCCGTTCTTTGGGAAAAAGCGGAAAAACTTATCGCTGAGGAAATTGAGAAGGGAATTATTGATGTAGACACGGAAACTTTTTCAGGAATCAATAATTTTAAACCTGGCTATCTGGACCAAGACAACGAGGTTGTTGTAGGATACCAAACTGATGCGCCACTTAAGCGAATTATGAATCCATATGGCGGCTTTAGAATGGTAGAAGCTTCATTGAAAGCCTATGGATATGAAATGGATGATGAATTAAAGTCCGATTTTCTGGAATTTAGGAAAACACATAATGATGGTGTTTTTGATGCATATACGCCAGACATGAGAAAAGCTCGTTCGATCGGATTAATGACTGGACTGCCGGATGCGTATGGACGAGGCCGAATTATTGGTGATTATCGTCGAATTGCACTTTACGGAATTGATTTCTTGATGGAAGAGCGAAAGAAAGATTTTAATGAGCTGGCTGGAAAAGCGGCAGTTGAAGAAGTCATTCAATTGCGTGAAGAAATCAATGAACAATTGCGTGCCTTGGATGCCATGAAAAAAATGGCATTGACTTATGACATCGATATTGCAAAACCGGCAAAGACGGCAGCTGAGGCTGTTCAATTCCTTTACTTCGGATATCTGGCGGCAATCAAGGAAAACAACGGGGCTGCCATGTCATTGGGTCGCAACACAGCATTCTTGGATATCTATATTGAGCGTGATTTGGCAAATGGACTTATTACTGAATTGCAAGCTCAGGAGATGATCGATCAATTTGTGATTAAACTAAGAATGGCTCGCCATTTGCGCACACCGGAATACAATGCGTTATTTGCGGGTGATCCGACTTGGGTAACTGAGGTTATTGGTGGTATGGGACAAGATGGACGACCAATGGTCACTAGAACATCTTACCGATTCTTGCATACGTTGACCAACTTAGGATCAGCGCCGGAACCAAATATGACAGTTCTGTGGTCAGAAGACCTTCCAGAAACATTCAAGCGTTATTGCGCAAAAATGTCTATTGAGACAGGCGCAATCCAATACGAGAACGATGACTTGATGCGACCGCTTTACGGCGATGATTACGGTATTGCTTGCTGTGTGTCTGCTATGCAGATTGGAAAGCAGATGCAATTCTTTGGTGCTCGTGCCAATATGGGCAAGGCTTTACTAATGGCCCTGAACGAAGGCTATGAAGAAGTCAAAACCGACAAAAACGGCAATCTGATTCAAATGGTTGATGGTATTGAAAAAATCAGCGAAGGCGCTCTGGACTTCGAGGAAGTTATGGCTCGATTCAACAAAGTAATGGAGTACTTGGCTGAGCTTTATGTGAATACAATGAATACGATTCACTATATGCATGATAAATATGCTTACGAAGCTGGTCAAATGGCTTTACATGATATGCATGTACATCGTTTTATGGCCTTTGGTGTGGCAGGCGTTTCATTGGTCGCTGACTCACTAAGCGCGATTAAATACGCGAAAGTAACACCGATCCGCAACGAGGCTGGCATCACCGTTGATTTTAAAATTGATGGAGACTTCCCGAAATACGGCAATGATGATGACCGTGTAGATCAATTGGCGGTTGATGTATTGGAGAAATTCGTGACTGAGCTGAAGAAGCATCCGACTTATCGAAAATCTGAGCATACCTTGTCTGTATTGACCATTACTTCCAATGTAGTTTACGGCAAGAAGACAGGGGCGACACCTGATGGTCGCAAGAAAGGGGAGCCATTTGCTCCAGGTGCAAACCCTATGCACGGACGCGATGAAAAAGGTGCCTTGGCATCATTGAATTCTGTGGCTAAACTGCCATATGAAGGAATTTGCCAAGATGGCATTTCCAATACTTTCTCTATCGTTCCCAAGGCTTTGGGCAAAGAGGAAGAAGTTCGTTATGACAATCTTGTTTCAATTCTGGATGGTTATTTCGATCAAAAAGCCTTCCACTTGAATGTGAACGTTATGGCGAGAGAACTTTTGATTGATGCTATGGAGAATCCAGAGAAATATCCAACCTTAACGATCCGTGTATCGGGATATGCGGTTCATTTCAACCGATTAACAAAAGAACAGCAGTTGGAAGTGATTCAAAGAACATTCCACGAGGCTGTTTAGGAGGCATGATTATGAAGGGAAGAGTACATTCGATCGAAACCATGGGACTGCTGGACGGTCCTGGAATTAGAACCGTTTTCTTTCTGCAGGGCTGTCCACTGCGTTGTGCATATTGCCACAACCCGGACACCCAGCAGTTGGCAGGTGGAAACGAAATGTCATCTCAAGAAATTGTGGCGACTGCGAAACGGTACCTTCCCTACTATCGCCGATCTGGCGGAGGGGTCACATTCTCTGGCGGAGAACCGCTATTGCAGGGAGCCTTTCTTGTCGAAACCTTGAAACTGTTGAAGGAAGAGGGGATTCATACAGCTCTGGATACCAGCGGCTTTGGTCCAGAAGCTTATTTTGACCTGATCCTTGAACTTGTTGATGTGGTTTTGCTTGATATTAAGCATTTTGAGAAAAAAGCCCATCGAGAACTGACGGGTGTAAAAATGCATGGACGTGATGCGTTTTTAAACCGATTGGCAATATTTCCTGGCAAGGTTTGGATTCGTCACGTGATGGTGCCAGGAAAAACCGATTCCGATCAAGCCATGAAAGATTTGTATCAAACTGTTCGTTTCCTATCGGAAAAGATTGAAAAAATTGAGATTCTCCCTTATCATAAGATGGGTGTAGAGAAATACGAAGCATTGCAGATGGCTTATCCTCTGGATGGCGTAGATGAGATGGATGCCGACCAAGCGAAAATTTTTGAAGAGTTGGTGAATGATAAACTCAAGCGCGATCAAAGAAGAAAGAAATTGACCCCTGCAGTGTAGAGGCAGGAGGCGCAACAATTGAAAAACAGTTTATGCGGCAAAAAGAACTGTACCATGTGCGGTTTCGAAGAGTGTATACGTTCAATTCCGCTATTATCCAACCTTGAATTGGAACAAGCCCGTGAGATTTCTGAAGGGGTTTCTTCACGGAGTGTAAAAAGAGGGGAGTTTCTTTTCAGGCAGGGACAAAAAGCAGACAGGCTCTATATCATTTGTATGGGAAAGGTGAAACTGTACAAACCTCAAATGGATGGGAAAGAGCAGATTCTCTATATCTTGTCGGAAGGTGATTTTTTTGGCGCCTTCAATCTATTAAAAGAGGATCGACTTCAGTATAACGCCGTCGCATTGGAAGATACGCAAGTGACAACTTTGGCCAAAGAAGAGTTTGATAAGATTATTCTTCTTGATCCGACCATTACCTTAAAAGTATTTGAAAAAGCCTATGAACGAATCAAAAAGGTGGAAAGTTTGGTGGAACGTTTGTCCACCAGCAGTCTTGATGCAAAAGTTGCGGGTCTTCTTTTAAATTTAGTAGAAGGATTCGGTACAAGGGTACCGGAGGGCATTCTATTGAGCCTCACCATTAACCGTGAAGAGATGGGAAGCTATGCAGGTATTGCGAGAGAAACCATTAGCCGGAAATTGAAATTGTTTCAAGAGATGGGTTATATATCATTTATTGGTACCAAAAAAATTGTCATACGTGATTTGAAAGCGCTGGAAGCGCTGTTGAGAGACGCCTGAATACAGGCGTCTTTTTGAAACTATTCTGTCGAAGTGTGAGACATTCTTGACAGTCTTGCCCAGTCAATTGACTTTTAAGAAAGCGACATGTAAGATAAAGACAGTTAAATAATGTAAAAGGTTCTTTCTAGGAAAGATGAAAAGGGAAAACGGTGAGAGTCCGTTACAGCCCCCGCTACTGTAAGCATGACCAAAACCAGAATACCATTGGGGAAACCTGAGAAGGCTGGTGAGTAGGATGATTGTAAGTCAGGAGATCTGCCTTTTATTGTGTATCTCCGAACTTCGGTGGGAAGTGTTGGTTGTTTTTTTGTACCTGTTTTCAGGAACCACTTAAGCCGTATCGAGAGATACGGCTTTTTTTAGTGGAAACAGGAGGGTAACAATGAAAGGATTTGTGATTGCCGGCACCCATAGCGGTGTGGGAAAGACGACGATTTCTCTCGGACTGATGAGGGCTTTGAAAAACAGAGGATTGCGAGTCGCGCCATTTAAAGTGGGCCCGGATTATATTGATCCCATGTTTCATAAAATAGCAGCTGGCGAAAATTCCTATAATCTTGATCGAATTTTGATGGGCGATGATGGAGTAAAGCGTTGTTTTGCAAGCCATAGCAAAAACCATGAGATCTCGGTTGTTGAAGGGGTTATGGGTTTGTTTGACGGCAGTAATTTTGAATTGGACAATGGAAGCTCAGCTCACATGGCAAGGAGCCTGGGTTTGCCAGTGATTTTAATTGTTGATGCTCATGGTATGGCAGCCAGCGCGCTTGCGCATATTCAGGGATATCTTGAATTTGATCCCAGAGTGAATATCGCAGGCCTTGTCTTAAATCGTGTCAGTTCAAAAGGCCTATTTGAATATTTGAAGGAGCCGATCGAGTCTCGTCTGGGTCTTCCCTGTATTGGATATTTGGAAAAGGACGCTGCAATCGTTTTGGAAAGCCGTCATTTGGGATTGATTCCTGTGGATGAGCTTGAAGGCTTTGAAAAGCAATTGGACCGGATTGCGGAAAAGATTGAAGTCAATTTCGACTGGGAGCAATTTGAAAATGCAATGGCAACTTTGGAACTGGAATCTACCAGCCCTTTGCCAGTAAAATCCATAGCCGAAGGATTAAGAATAGGAATCGCCAAGGATGAAGCTTTTAATTTCTATTATCAAGAGAATTTGGATTTGGTGGAATCCTGGGGTGGCGTATGGGTACCATGCTCGCCATTAAAAGACCAAGGATTGCCGCCGGAAATCGATGCCTTGTATTTAGGGGGTGGTTTCCCCGAGATTTTTGCGGAAAAATTGATGCAAAATAAGGCCTTTGTTCAAGATTTAAGAAAGCGAGTTGCTGATGGTCTTCCTGTTTATGCGGAATGTGGCGGCTATATTTATTTGTCGCAGTCCATCAAGCAATTGGACGGACAAGTTATGCCCATGGCAGGGATTCTGCCCGGGGAAGCTCAAATGACAAAGCGATTGCAGCATTTTGGCTATATATCCTGCAATTGGGGCAAGGGGATTATGCCAGGGCACGAATTTCATCGTTCAAAAATTGTCAATCAAGAGCCCGTTGATCAAAAGCATCATGTGTCTTTGTTAAGAAAGCCTGACGAACAATGGAAGTGCGGTGAGCGACAAGGGAATGTTCTTGCTGGATACCCGCATCTTCATTTTGCAAATCATCCGGAATTATTAATAGAAATGATCCATAGAATCCATCGAGAAAGGGCGAAGAATAATGTATATGAAGAATCCAGAAGGGATTGAAAGCAAGAGTTTTGCCATCATCAAAGAAGAATTGGGAGACAAGGTGAGTCTCTTTTCGGAAGAAGAGTTGCCTCTTGTGCAACGGGTGATTCACACGACTGCAGATTTTGAGTATGCAGACTTGATTAGATTTCATCCCCAGGCCATATCTGTGATTCGGGAATCCTTAGCTGCAGGGGAGGAAATTTATGCGGATACTTCCATGATCGCAACAGCCATCAATCGAAGAAAGTTAGCGGCACTTGATAGCCAGGTTCATCAATATGTACATGATGAGGACGTATGGGCGATGGCAAAGGCTGAGGGCATAACCCGATCTATGGCTGCCATCGAAAAAGCCATGAAAAACGACAAGATTACCATCTATGCCATCGGCAACGCGCCAACAGCCATTTATCGTTTAAAAGAATTGATTGAGGCTACAGGAAAAAGACCTAAGGCCATTGTGGGAGCGCCTGTAGGATTTGTTGGCGCAGCAGAATCGAAGGAAGTATTGATGGAGATGGACATTCCGTATATCTCCATTCAGGGACGAAAAGGAGGCAGTCCTGTTGTTGCTGCAATATTCAACGCCATATTAAAAGGAATTGAAGCACAATGATGGATCGAACGGTCTATAAAAATGGCAAGGAATTAAGATACGGTTATACGACGGGTTCTTGTGCGGCAGCGGCAGCCAAAGCGGCGGTTTTCATGCTAAGAAGACAAGAACCCCTTGATTCGATTCAGATTGCTACACCCAAAGGCTGGGATCTGGATCTAAGCGTTCATCATGCCTTTGTTTGTTCGGATAGAGCCAGCTGCTCTGTGCAAAAGGACAGTGGCGATGACATAGACGCCACGGATGGAGTTCATATATATGCAGAAGTCTCTTGGAAACATGAAGGCGGCATTGAGATTATTGGCGGAAAGGGTGTTGGTCGCGTTACACGTGCTGGCATTGGATTGGCTGTCGGTCAAGCGGCAATCAACAAGGTTCCCCAAGCCATGATCCGTGATGAGGTGAGTAAGGTTTTACCTGAGGGAAATGGCGTTACCATTACTTTTACGATTCCCGAGGGGGAAGAAATTGCAAAACGAACCTTTAACCCTCAATTGGGCATTCAGGGAGGATTGTCTATTATTGGAACATCGGGCATTGTTGAGCCTATGAGTGAGGAGTCTTTTAAAGAAAGCCTTGCATTGGATTTGAAAATGAATGGCCTCGACCACAACCTATTGGTATATGTGCCTGGAAATTACGGTTATGATTTTTGTACGCGTCTGGGAGTGCCAGAGGAGCGGATTTTCAAGACGAGTAATTTTGTTGGATACATGTTGGAACAAGCCATGAAGCATGAACTTCCCCGGATTCTTTTGGTTGGGCATATCGGTAAATTCGCAAAACTGGCTGCTGGTAATTTTCATACACATAATCGTGTTTCTGACGGACGTCGAGAAACGATCACGGCTTATGCGGCTATGGAAGGTGTAGATAGAGAGCGGCTAGACACAATCTTTCAGGCGACAACAACGGAGGCTATGATACAAGCTTTAACCGTGGACGAAAGAGATCGGATATTCTTCCGTATGGCTCAAATGATTCAGGAGCGAATTTCCAGATTTGTTTTTGATCAAATCAAGATTGAAGTAATTTTATTTTCAATGGAAAAAGGATTACTGGGGCAGACCGATCATGCAGTTAAATGGATGGAGGAATTAAAAAATGAATGCTATTAAGGTGTTGGGAATAGGACCGGGCCACCCGGATTATTGTTTGCCCATTGTTCAGAGAAAGGTGAATGAGTGTGATGTAGTGGTAGGAGGAAAAAGGCAATTGGCCATGTTTAAACTTAGAGACACCCAAAAAACGATTCCTTTTCACTATCCGATGGATCAAATGATGTTAGAAATACAAAGTGTTTCAGAAAACCATAAAGTTGGTGTCCTGGTATCTGGAGATGCCGGATTTTATAGTCTTTTGGCAGCTTTGATCAAACAATTCGGAAAAGAAAATCTAGAGGTCTATCCAGGGATTAGTTCTCTTCAGTATCTTTTTTCCAAGCTTTCTATGCCTTGGAGCCAGGTGGAATTAGGCAGTCTTCATGGCAGAGAGTGGAACTGGATAGAAAGAATAAGAATGGGTAAAACGATGGGCTTGTTAACAGATGCGAAACAATCACCCATACGGATTGCCAATCAATTGATCAATGAGGGTCTTCAAGATTGCTGGATGGTCGTTGGAGAGAATCTTTCTTATCCGGAAGAACGGATAGAAAAATTGCGACCGGAGGATGTAGTTGCAAGAAAATACGAAGCCTTAAGTGTGGTGGTGATTACTTATGAATAGCAGGAAAATTGCAAGCCATGGTATGGCGGATGAGGATTTTGAACGGGGGAAGACTCCTATGACCAAAGCGGAGGTGCGTGCGGTTACCCTAGCTAAATTACAACTAAAAGACACTGATATTTTTGTTGATTTAGGGGCTGGCACAGGTTCCATTTCCATTGAAGCTGCCCGTGTTCTGCACAAAGGCAAGGTTATTGCCGTTGAGCGCAAATCAGATGCGATTACCTTAATCAAAAAGAACTGTGATAAATTTGCAATTGAAAATTTGGAAATATTGCAAAGTGAAGCCCCTTATGGACTGGAAGTCATTTCACGAGCCGACAAGATTATGATTGGCGGAAGCGGCGGACATCTTTCAGAACTGGTTGCTTGGGCATATAAGATTTTACCGCAAAATGGCCGCATCGCTATGAATATGATTACAATGGAAAACGTGCATCAAGGCTGGAAAGCAATGAAAGCCTGTGGTTTTGAAGATTGTGAGATGGTTCAGCTTACTGTCAGCAAAGGGAAAAGAATTGGTGACTATACCATGATGATGGGGCAGAATCCCGTTTTTGTTTTATCGGCACGAAAGGGGCATTAGCTATGAAAAAACTATTCGGCATTGGCCTAGGTCCCGGTGATCCGGAACTGCTAACAGCAAAAGCCATACGATTGATACAAATGACTGATCTCATAATCTGTCCGGTTAAAAGCGAGGGCGCTAATAGTACGGCTTATGAAATCGTAAAGCCATACTTGAATGAAGGGACAGGAGAGGTTCGTATGATGGTCTTTCCCATGGCTGGAAGATCGAAGGATTGGGAAAGCTCTTGGGTGAAGAATGCAGCAGAGATTGAGCTGGCGTGGAATCAAGGGAAGAGGATTGCCTTTCTTACCCTGGGAGATCCTTCGATTTACAGCACCTGGTCCTATTTGCAAGCATATTTGCCTGATGAGCTGGAGAGAGAAGTTGTTCCCGGCATTACTTCTTTCTGTGCCGTTTCAGCACGACTAGGCAGCCATTTGTCCCTTGGGCATGAAAATATGGCAATTTTAAGCAAGGTTAATGGTGAAACTTTACATGGCCTTGAAACTTGGGCGGATACTGTGGTGATCATGAAGCCGAAACGTTCCATTGAAACACTTAAATCTTGGATAGAAGAAAAAAACTTAACGGAAGAGTGGATACTGGTCAGTGAATGCGGTAAAGAAAATGAAAAAGTAATGAAGGGTGATTTATCGCAATTAAATTGTGATTTACCTTATTTTTCAACCATGCTTATCAGGAGGGGAAAGAGAAATGAATGAAGTGATGTTTGTTGGAGCAGGACCTGGAGATCCTGAGTTGATCACAGTCAAAGGACAAGGAATAGTGAACGAGGCTGATCTGATTATCTATGCAGGTTCTTTGGTCCCTCTTGCTGTCATAGACTCAAGAAAAGAAGAATGCATTGTACAAAACAGTGCAGGCATGACATTGGATGAAGTCGTTGAATCGATTTCTGAAGCTTGGAAAGCCGGAAAGAAGGTTGCACGGGTACATACAGGGGATCCTAGTATCTATGGAGCTATACGTGAGCAGATGGATGCTTTGGATGCTGTTGGAATTCCATATAAAGTAATTCCCGGCGTCAGTTCCTTTCTTGCATCAGCTGCAGCCTTAAAAAAAGAATACACCCTTCCTGGTGTTTCTCAGACTGTGATTTGTACACGTCTTGAAGGGCGCACCCCGGTTCCGGAGAAAGAAGGACTGGAACTTTTGGCTTCTCATCAAGCGTCTATGGCCATATTTTTATCCGTGCATATGATTGATGATGTGGTGAAACGGTTGTCTGTCCATTACTCAAAGGATACGCCAGTTGCGGTAGTGCAGCGAGCCAGCTGGCCGGACGAGATCAAAGTCATCGGTAGCCTTGAAAACATTTCAGAATTGGTGAAAGCGGCAGGGATCACAAAAACTGCGCAGATTTTAGTAGGGCATTTTTTGGAAGGTCCCTATGAACTGTCCAAACTATATGATCCAACTTTTTCTCATGAGTACCGGGAGGCTAAGTAAATGTTGGCTATAGTAAGCCTGACGATTGGTGGAGCAGATCTCTCGCTCCAACTTAAGCGGTTTTTTCCCGAGGCGATTTGTTATGGAAAATATGGTCAAGAGAATGGGATTATTCTCATCAAAAAGCCCATGAAGGAGTGGTTGCAGGAGAAATTCAACCAATATGACCAGTGGATTTTTATAATGGCGACCGGGATCGTTGTGAGGAGCTTGAACAATCTTTTGAACCATAAAAGTCAAGATCCGGCCGTTCTTGTTATGGATGAAAAGGGAGACTATGTCATATCCTTGCTCTCTGGCCATCTGGGTGGTGCCAACCAGCTGGCTAGGAGAATTGCATATCTGATGGGTGCACAACCGGTCATTACTACCTCTTCAGATGTACAGGGCTTGCTTGCCGTTGATGAATTGGCAATGGATATGGGTCTTGCTTTGTTCGACTATGATAGGGCTTTGAAGGTTACTTCGGATCTGGTCAATGGCAAATCCGTTGGTTTCTGGTCGGAGGAGAAAACACAAGTTCCAAAGGGTTATCAGACATATTGGGGGCGTGATGGTTGGCGCTGCTTGCAAGAAGATCTGTTACAGGGAAGGCTTGCAAGCTTTGTCGCTATGAGTGATAAGCCAGTGGATTTGGATTATCCCTTTGTACAACTGTATCCGCAAAGGCTAGTTGTTGGGATTGGCTGCAAAAAAAACACACCAAAAGAAAGTATCCGATCAGGTATTTTGAAAATGATCGAGGCTGAAGGGTATTCTCGATATGCAATCAGTCAAATTTCTAGCGCGTGGGTGAAACGTGATGAAATAGGCATTATGAGTTTAGCCTCTGAATGGAAGATTTCCTTTGCGACATACACGAAAGAAGCGATTCTGCAAGTAGCAGATGATTTCGATGGCTCCCAATTTGTCGAAAAGACTATAGGTGTGCCTTGTGTCAGTGAACCATGCGGATATCTAGCAGCAAATGGCGGAGAGTGTCTGGTGCCAGTAATTAAGAAAAACGGAATGACATTATCATTGTGGAGAAAAAAGGAGGGGAAGGTATGATCTCAGTTGTTGGGATTGGACCCGGGTCTGTCGATCAGATGACGGTCCGCGCGCAAAAAGCCATTGCGGAGGCGGACGTGATCCTGGGTTATAAAACTTATGTTCAACTTGTAGAAACTCTGCTTGAAGGCAAAGAAGTTTTGCAAAATGGAATGAGAGGAGAAGTAGACCGCTGCAGACAAACGATTAAGGAAGCAAAGAAAGGCAAGAGGGTCGCATTGATTAGTGGAGGGGACCCGGGAGTTTACGCCATGGCGGGATTGTTATTGGAGATTATTCATAAGGAAGCACCGGAAATTTCGGTAGAAGTTATTCCTGGTGTAACATCGGCCAATGCGGCCGCAGCTGCTTTAGGAGCACCTATTATGCACGATCATGCCTATATTAGCTTAAGCGATTGCCTCACGGATTGGACCTTGATTGAAAAGCGATTGCAACTGGCTGCTCAAGGGGATTTCGTGATTTGCCTCTTTAATCCAAAAAGCAAAGCGAGGCCAGACTACTTGCAAAAAGCCAAAGAAATCATGTTGGCCCATAAATCACCACAAACCCAGGTCGGTGTTGTGACCCATGCATCCCGGGATGGACAAGTGGTTTCTATTAGTGACTTAGCCCATCTGGATTGTGAAAAAGTCAATATGAGCAGTATGGTGATTATAGGAAACCAGAATACCTATCGTGTTCAAGATTTTCTTGTCACTCCAAGGGGTTATACGCTGTGATTGCTGTATTTGCTGGTACTCAAGAGGGACGTGAGTTGATCGAAGCATTCAGAGAGTTGGAAGTCCCTATTTTCGCATCAACGGCTACAGAATATGGCAGGGATTTGATTGAGCCATATCCAAAACTTCACTTGCATGCGGGCGCAATGAATCACATGGAGATGGAGTCTTGGCTTCGAGAGGTTCATGCTCAAATTGTTGTAGATGCAACCCACCCTTATGCGGTTGATGTTTCAAGAAATATAAAGCTGGCTTGTAGTGCGCTAAAGGTATCTTTGGTACGGTTCGAACGACCGGCACTGAAGTTAGAAGGAATGGAAAAATGCCCGGATTATCAAACCTGTATGAAAAAGCTTGAAAAAAGCAAGGGCAGAATTTTTTTAACGACAGGAAGCAATCATTTGCAAGATTTTGTAGACCACCTTGATCCAAATCGGCTAGTTGTGAGGGTTCTACCAAAGTCTGAAGTGTTAAAAAAGTGCGAAGGGTTGGGATTGAAGGCCAATCAAATTATTGCCATGCAAGGGCCTTTTAGCAAGGAAATGAATCGGTTGATCCTTCAGAAGTATAAGATTTCTCACTTGGTGACAAAGGATACTGGGCGAGTGGGAGGATTTAAAGAAAAAATTGAAGCCGCTTTTGAAGAGGGTATCGATGTTTATTGCATTGAACGTGAAGAAATACGGATGGAAAATGTCAGGAATTCTCAATTAAGTTTGATTAATTGGATAAAAGAAGAAATGAAAAAGGGGAGAGAAAAATGAAAAGAATTGCATTGTTTTTACTGGTAGTCATGATGATGGTGGGGATGATGGGCTGTAGTCAAAGCGCAGGATCAGAGACTCAGCCGGAAGTAACGCAAGCACCGCAAGAGCAAACTGCAGAAATTGTCGAGCCAGAGGTGGAAGAAACTGTTGAGGAGTCCTCAACCATCGCATTGACTGATGCCAATGGACGAGAAGTAGTATTTGAAGAGTTGCCACAACGAGTTGTATCGCTTTATGCCTCATTTACTGATCTTTGGCTGGAAGCAGGAGGAAGCTTAGTGGGTACAGTCGATGGTTCCACCTTGCCGGAAAGTGCAAATGAGATTCCTAAGCTTGGAAAAGGCACACCGAATGTTGAGGATCTCTTAACGTATGAACCGGACTTTGTACTCTTAAGTGCTGGCCGTTCAGCTCATCAGGAACTGGCGGATGTACTGGAACAAAGCGGAATTCGATTTATGTTTATTGATTACAACAACTTTGATGAAATGATGGATACCTATGAGAGCTTTTGCCGTTTGAACGATCGGTTGGACTTGTTCGAAACGAAAGGCCGGGAGATGGAAACAAAAATCACATCCATCATGGATGGACAAAAAGACCAATCTTTTACCTATCTATTGTTATTTGCAACATCAAAATCAGTAACAACAAAAGATGACAATATCGCATCAGAGATCATCAACGCCATGGGCGGGAAAAACATTGCGGAAGATGGTGCAGTGGCAAATGAAGAAAGCAAGCAATTCAGTATGGAAAAAATTCTGGAATTAGACCCGGACTATGTATTTGTACAAACCATGGGAAGTGTTGAGAAAGCAGAAGCGCGTCTGGAGGCGGATGTGATCTCCAATCCTGCATGGCAAGGACTTACAGCGGTACAAGAAGAACGATACCTGTATTTGCCAAAAGAATTATTCCTATACAAACCGAATATGAAATATCCTGATGCTTATGAGTATGTTGCGAATTTAACCAATCACTAAGCAATGAAGGATCGTAGAATACGGATTTTGTTAGGGATCTATGGCTTTGCCCTATTTGCTATTCTTTTCGGATTGGCAAAAGGATCCCTTGCTTTATCTTTTCAGGAAGTAGTGAATGCTATTTTTAACGATAGCAATGTATTACACCATAATATTATATTCAATGTGAGATTGCCACGAAATCTTATTGCAGCCATGGTTGGCATGAACCTAGCGCTTTCTGGCGTCACCTTGCAGGGAATTATGAGAAATCCCATGGCGGATCCTGGAATCATTGGTATTTCATCCGGTGCAGGTTTGGCTGCCTTTCTCGTTATGATCCTGTTCCCAGACTATGCATACTTGATTCCGATTGGTGCATTTGGCGGTGCCTTATTGACGACCATGCTGATCTATTCATTGGCATGGAAAAATGGAGTCAGTCCTGTCCGACTGATTTTGGCCGGTATGGCTGTATCAGCCTTGTTGGGAGCGGCAATTAATTTTTTAATGACTTTCTATCCAGACCGGGTTGCTGGCACCATGTCCTTTATGGTGGGCGGATTATCGGGTCGTACATGGCCGGATTTTCAAATGATATGGCCCTACAGCTTAATCATGGGATGCGGTTGCATCTTGATGTCCCATCAAATGAATATATTACTATTGGGGGATGAGGTTGCCACAGGTTTGGGAATTCAAGTAGAAAGGACTCGATGGATTTTTATTGTACTGGCTTCCTTTTTGGCAGCCAGCGCTGTCAGTGTTGCTGGACTATTGGGTTTTGTTGGACTGATTGTACCACATATAGCCCGAATACTCATTGGATCTGATTATCGCTTTCTCTATCCTGCGACCATTGGTTTAGGTGCTGGAGTTATGGTGCTGTGTGACTGTATTGCCAGGCTTCTATTTGATCCAGTAGAACTACCCGTTGGTATTATTATGGCTTTATTGGGTGCGCCGTTCTTTTTGTATTTAATACGCGAAAGGAAAGAAGTAGGATGATTCGAACACATGCTTTAAAATTGGGTTATCAAAGAAAAGAAGTAGTCCACGGAATTGATCTTCAAGTAAAAAAAGGAAAGATTACGACCATCGTTGGACCGAATGGATGCGGAAAGAGTACTGTTTTAAAAGGCGTTTCTCGTCTTCTATCACCTTTTTCCGGAAAGGTATATTTAGAAGATCGACCTTTGTCGCAAGTTTCCACAAAAACGATCGCCAAGAAAATTGCCATTTTACCGCAGATGCGGACTGCTCCAGAAGACATACGTGTAACCGACCTTGTGGCGATGGGTCGATTTCCACACTTGGGCTGGCGCGGCAAGCTAAAATCTGAAGATCAAGAAGCGATTCAATGGGCACTGGAAAAGACCAATATGCGTAAATTTACAAATCGCAGGATGGATCAATTGTCCGGTGGCGAGAGTCAACGGGCGTGGATTGCTATGGCTCTTGCACAAAAGACGGAATTGATTATTCTGGACGAGCCGACCACTTTTTTGGATCTATCTCATCAATTGGAAGTACTTGAGCTGCTGGCGGAATTAAACAGGGAAGAGGAAATCAGCATACTCATGGTGCTTCATGATTTGAATCAGGCAATTCGTTATTCACACCAAATTTATGTGATGAATAATGGGTGTGTCTATTGTCAAGGAAATCCAAATGTAATGATTTCTGAAAATGTATTGCAAAAAATCTTTTCCGTAGATGCAGACTTTTTTCAGGATTCAAGGAATAAATGCAATCACTTTATTCCATATAGAATGGAAATTCCGAGTGAGATTTAAGAGGAATTTCATTGAGCTTCCTCTTCTTTTCGTCTATACTGAGAGGAGTTGAAGGAGGACATCTGATGGAAACTTGGCTTTTAATGATTCAATCAGTGGTTTTGGGCATTGTCGAAGGAATAACGGAATTTTTGCCGATTTCATCTACAGGTCACTTGATTATCGCACAAAATCTGATTGGCTTTACCGCTGTACGTGCGGATTATTTAGAAATGTACACTTACGTCATACAGCTGGGCGCCATCTTGGCGGTGGTTGTACTATATTGGCAGAAAATTAAAGATACCTTGCTGCATTTTTTCCCGCAGAAGGAAGGATATGAAGACTCGGGATTCCGTTTTTGGCTGATGATCGTGATTGCATGCATTCCCGGCGGTGTTTTTGGGATTTTGCTGGATGATTTGGCAGAGACTTATCTCTTCTCTCCTTATACAGTAGCAATCGCATTGTTTTTTGGTGCCATCTTTATGATTTATGCTGAAAATCGATTTCGTGGCAAAAACGGGGGAATTGAACATTTGAAGATTTCACCCAAGCAAGCGTTACTGATCGGAGCATTTCAGTGCTTGGCTATTATACCTGGCATGTCACGATCCGCATCCACCATTATTGGAGGATGGGTTGCTGGTCTCTCTACAGTGGCAGCAGCGGAATTTTCTTTCTTTTTAGCGATTCCGGTTATGGTGGGGATGAGCTTCTTAAAAATCGTGAAAATGGGCGGCTTGGGATTTATGACAGGTGCTGAATGGGCAGCCTTAATTATCGGCTTTGTCGTTTCCTTTCTGGTTGCGCTTGTTGTTATTCGAGGCTTCATCAATTATTTAAAGCACAAGCCAATGAAGATCTTTGCGAAATATCGAATGGTATTTGCTGTTTTGGTACTTTTAGCCGGATATTTTCACTTCATGTAATAGAGATTTTTGATATACTTGCGTCGATTCTATGAATCGACGTTTTTTATTATACAGAAGCGAAAGTATATGGGGGTGCTCAAACTTATCAATGTCATTGTAATTGACACATTGACTTTACATCAGCACACCATCAAACTATAACTACTGTCAAAAAAGGCAATTAAATTTCCTCTTGTTTTACCTAGATTTTACTCCGTATAATGAAAGAAAAAGGAGTTTTTATGGAATATAAAAAGTTGATCGAAATGGCGATTCAAGCCATGGGCAAGGCCTACACCCCTTATTCGAATTTTAAGGTAGGTGCAGCGCTTTTAACCAAAAGCGGTAAAGTTTATACTGGTTGCAACATTGAAAACGCGGCATTTACCCCGACTATTTGCGCGGAGAGGACGGCTGTTTTCAAAGCGGTTTCTGATGGAGAAACCGAATTCGAGGCTATAGCAGTTGTAGGTGGACCCAATGGTGACTTGAAAGAAACAGGCGATTACACAGGTCCTTGCGGTGTTTGCAGACAAGTTTTAATGGAGTTTGCTCCTGAAATTACTATCATTAGTGCAAACAGCGCGGAAGAATATTTTGTGAATACGCTGGAAGATTTATTGCCAAAAGGATTCGGTCCAAAAAATCTAAAGTAAGTTTCGGTAAAGCTATGATTATTCATAGCTTTTTTCTTTTTATAAGAATATGATAAGATAATATCGAATCTAACTCTTGAAATAAAGGAGGCAATATGAAAGCGCACATCTTTGTTTATCCGGGTTATGTAAATTTTGAGGTGGTTTTGGCAGCGTATTTCTTTAAATCTGTAGGTGAAGTAGAAATCGTTGGCTTATCCAAGGAGGTTGTCGAGTCGGCGGAAGGATTTCCAACGCAACCGCATCGAGTATTGTCCGACTTATCACCAGATGAAGTAGAAGCTTTTATTGTGCCAGGTGGAGATCCTTCGGTATTGGATGGTCAAGAACTGTTTTATGATTTCTTACGAGCTTTAGATCAACAAGGATGCTGTATTGGTGCTATTTGTGCAGCACCGATTCATTTGGCTCGTGCAGGCATTCTTGATAATCACAAATATACAGCCAGCTTGTCTGCCCAAGAAATGTCTGAATTTACGTCTGGTGTATATCAAGAGGAATTGGCAGTAATTGATCAAGCGATTGTAACAGCAAAACCAGAAGGGTATGTTGATTTTGCTTTGGCATTGGGTCGAGTCATGAAGATCTATAAAGATGAAGAGGATTATCAAGAAACCGTTGAATTTTTCAAGAATCATCGACGCATATAAAGTTGAAAAGGACGTTCGCCTGGAACGTCCTTTTCTAGTAGAGCCAGACACCCATAATTGTCGTGATAAGTGAAAATACAATGACTCCAATATTCAATCGTCGAAACTTTTTTGAATCAGTGAGAATCGTTTTTACGAAAGAGCGAAATTGGTCATATGCAATCAATAAGGCGGACAATTTTACAAGGGTAAACGTGACCAATACTGCAATGATCCAATCGTAACGGATAGGGGAGCGAACAACCTGAAGCCATGTAAAGGCAACAAGAATGAACCCTAGCACGGTAACGATATAGATCCAAATGGGTCTATTTTCCGCATAAGCATGTTCGGTCTCCCACTTGTTCCAACGTTCCCCCAAAAGACCCATTAGAATTCGAGACCCAAATCCAATTCCAGCCCAAAAGAAACAGAGACCTTCAAAATAATTAATATTCATAGCACACCTCCAAGTGACTAATAGTCATATGACTTTCAGTCATATTCTATCTATGATTGTACCATCTGTCAAGGTTGGATTGAAAAATCAATGGAATTATGATAACCTGTCTCTACGACTAACAGTCATAAATGGAGGATAGTATGCCTAAATCAACCTTTTTTCACTTGCAAGATGAAAAGCAAGAACGAATTATACAGGGGGCTATGGGAGCCTTCTCGGAAAAAACCTACCGCAAGGTAACCATTGATCGAATTGTCGAGTTAGCAAATATTCCAAAAGGAAGCTTCTATCAGTACTTTGAAAATAAAGACGATTTATTTATGTATATATTCAGCGAGCTTGGGGACGAAAAAAAAGAAGCCTTTGAAGCTGTATTTGATCAAATGGAATCGGTGTCTTTTCAAGACTTTATCGGTATTCTTTTGATGGAAGCCAACCAGTTTGAAAACCGCGATTCCGTTATGATTGGATTGAAGAATCGATTTTTAAAAGAATGCCCTCAAAAGGTGAAAAATGATATCATGAAGTCGGTGATACCAAAAAGTTATCAATTATTTGGAGATATCATTGAGACTTATAAAGCCCGAGGTGAATTGAATAAGGACCTGCCTGTAAAGGAGACCGCTTATATATTGACATCGGTGATTACACAATTGGAATTTTATGATTTTGAAGAAAATGAGGATTACATGGAAACAGTACAGCGAATCATTCAAGTGATTCATCATGGCTTGGGAAAGGAGAAGATGTATGATACCAATTCGTAAAGTCGAAGAGAAGAAACTTTCTCAGGATCAATTGATTTTTCGATTATCTATCTTCCCGATACTATTTTTGGTTTTTGGACTCTTTGTCCAAACGCAAGCTGAAAGTTGGTCCACAAATATGGTGAATATCTTTACTTCACCTGGCACCTTGCTTACAGACTTTTTTGAAGTTGGAGGCATTCGTGCAGCCTTTACCAATGCAGCACTTATGGGGGGATTGACCCTTTATTTACTCCATCGATATCAAGTGCGTATTGGTGGATTGTCCATAGCGGCCTTTTTCACAGTTTTGGGTTTTTCATTTTTCGGCAAAAATCCGTTAAACATCTTTCCGATTTTTGTTGGCGGGGCGATTTATTGCCGATATCAGCGGATTCAGATGCGTGACATTCTGCTCGTGTTATTGTTTAGCACAGGCTTGTCGCCCATCGTAAGTCAGTTGATGTTTGCCGGAATATTCCCCATTCGAATTGCCATTATTTTAGGAATGGGATTCGGCTGCCTGATTGGATTTATTATTGTACCAATTTCTGCTCATATGCTTCGTTTTCACGACGGTTTCAATCTTTACAACTTAGGGTTTACTGCTGGAATTATTGGGACCATTTTTACCAGCATCATGAGAAGTTTCAAAATTGAAATTGAACCGGTTTTTTTAGTCTATCAGAGAAATCATGGTTTGATGATCGTTTTTCTGGCATGTTTGTTTGTGTATTTGATTCTACTGGGCATTGGTATTAATCGCGATGTCGTGCACAAGTATTGGAGCATTCTACGATTTCCCGGTCGAACAGTTACCGATTTCACCATGCTGGTTGGATATGGCATCACCTTTGTGAATATGGGCATTATGGGTCTATTGAGTCTCCTTTACGTTGTTCTTATAGGAGGCGTGCTCAACGGTCCTGTACTAGCTGCTATTTTAACCGTGGTCGGATTTTCTGCTTTTGGAAAGCATCCGAAAAATAGTTTCTTTGTTATTCTAGGCGTTTGGATTGCCGCAGTATTTTTCGGTTATTCCCTCAACTCTACCGGGATGATTTTATCGGTATTATTTGCAACAACCATTGCGCCAATCGCAGGAACATATGGCCCGATAGCGGGAATCATCGCTGGGATGCTCCATTTAGCACTGGTAACCAATATTGGCGGTGTTCATGGCGGGATTAATTTATATAACAATGGATTTTCCGGTGGACTGGTTGCCGGTTTCTTTGTTCCAATTATTGACGCCTTTAAAAAGGGAGGGAAGTAAAGATGCGCCATGAAGTAAAAAAGATATCTCGAATCGTTGATGAATTGACAACGATGCTGCTGAAAGACGATACCAATGAAGTGGACTTTAAGATCAAAATGGATTTAAAACAAACAGTGATTACAATCGTTGATTATCATAGCCGGTGTGATGAAAAGAAGATTGAACGCTTGCGTGAGTCTTTATCCATTCAAAGACAGCATGAAATGGAGGAGTATTACTGGCAGTTGGCTGGTGAAAGCGACTGTGATGATGAATTAACCTTGGTTGGCGCTATGATCGATGAAGCGACGATCGAACTAAAGGATGGGAATCTGCATATTCAATTAATTCGATACCGTGAGTAAGAATGCCGAAATATGGCATTCTTTTTTTGTTATGAAGAAATCGGGTATAATGGAAGGAGAAGGAAAGAAGGTGTAGCTAATGAAAAAGGCTTGGCTGATTTTCATCATCATGCTTCTCTTAAGTTCTGGATGCAGTGTTCAGACTGACACACAGGAAGACCGAATCAATCAATTGGAACACGAAGTGAGTGAATTGCAAGAGAAGTATGCTCATGCAATAAAAACGGTTGAAGAGCAAAAATACGAGATTGAAGCGCTTGAGACTGAATTAACCAAACGAAAGAGTGATGGAAATGAAGAAAATTGTTTCGATGATTTCTACCCGCTTCTCAGCAATTTGTCTCACCAGTTTACCCGTGCGCACACAAATGGGGATCTGGAAAGTCTTCGCAAACTGGTTTCAGAAAGAATCAACATTGACCTTGTTGATGGGGTAATGAAAGCCACATGGCTTGAGGACGATCAAGAAATCGAATGGATTTTATGGGATCAAAGTTCAGACTTGATTTATCGAGATATGGTAATCCAGGGCTATGGAAGTTTGGACGATGGAACCAAGTTGATTCATATTCGCGAATTTTATGAATCCGATCGTATGGAAGTTACGCCGCCAACCTTTTTGAACCTACATTTTCAAATAGAAGAGAAGGAATGGAAAATTGTGTATTTCGAGTTTGATGTATAGAAAGGAGCTCTTATGAACGATTACAAATGTACAGTATGCGGCTATACCTATAGACCGGCAAAGGGCGATTGGATTCACGATATCCCACCGAACACGCCTTTTGAAGATTTGCCGGATGATTGGCGGTGTCCAACCTGCAATCAGCCTAAAATGGCGTTTGTGGAGGTGAAAAAAGAAGGGTGAAAGGGAAAGAAAAACAAATAAGGGTTGCAGATTGGCAATCAATCGCACCCTTGCTGGATCAATATATTGATCAGGTAAGCGGTGTTACAGACTCCTTCTGGGAGGAGAAGCTGTTGGATGCACAGGTCTATGTGATTCTTTGTGAAAAACAAGAAATTGGCTTTTTCTCTGTCTTTAAAGAAGAGACGATCACCTCCTTTTATCTGGTGCCGGAGGCATATGTCATGGAGCAAGACTTGTTTCGTGCAGCCCTGCAGAAAGAATTTGTTCGGCAAGCCTTGGTGCCTACTTGCGATGAATATTTTTTGTCTTTATGTCTGGATTATGCCAAAGGCATAGAACGTCAGGCTTTTTTCTTTGAAAGAAAGAGAATGGATAGGACGGCAAATGGAATCGAATTGATTGAAGCAAACCTTGATGATCTAGATGATGTAATCGGCAATAGTGGAGATTTTTTTGGAGATGCCAAAAAGCAAATCGAGAAAAGAGAAATCTTTTTGGCGATGAATAAAAATGACCTGGTTGGTTTTGGCGTATATGAACGAGGGCAATTAAGAAAAGAATTTGTCAGCATCGGCATGTATGTATTGCCAAAATACAGAAATAAAGGACTTGGTACAGCGATCATACAAGGTCTGCAGACACTTGCTGTGTCTCAAGGCCTAGAGCCGATTGCTGGCTGTTGGGTATGGAACCATGCTTCCAAAAAAACGCTGGAAGCTTCTGGCATGGGATCCTGCACCCGATATATGAAAATTACATTCTAGGAGGCAAACTTGGATCAAATCAAATCACAAAGAAACGACAACCTAAAAATACTTGCAATGATCACCATGTTGATTGACCATTTAGGACACATGCGCTTGCTTCCTGAGGCTTGGTATACGGTTAGCAGAACCATAGGCCGGATTGCGTTTCCCATTTTCGCCTATCAAATTGCTGTTGGATTTGACAAGACCAGCAGTCGAAAACGGTATGCGGTCAGACTGTTGGTTTTCGCTTTGATCGCACAAGTTCCATACACCTGGTTTAATCCGCAATTGGAGAAACAATTGCTTCATTTCAATATCCTTTTTTTGCTCTTAGCGGGAGTTGGGGTCCTGCAATTGTATGAGAATGCCAAAGCCTCATGGCATCGATATGGAACCACCCGGCAAAAGAGTCAAATATTAATTGCTGGGTCTTATGGCATATTGACCTTGCTGGCGATCGCATTGCCAGAGGTAATTGATATTTACCTTCTAAAACGCGGCATTGAGTTTTCTTTTGAATATAGCTCTTACGGGCTTGCCATGATTCTATTTTTCCATTGTTTTCGACATTCATCATGGAAAACTGCAGTCAGCTATGGAATTCTGTCTATGCTGGGGGTCTTGCTGACAACCTTATGGGTTGCAGTCAAATACGGCCAGCAAATTACCGGCAGTGAAGTTTTATATGTTGACGCTTTGCGAAACTGGGATTTGCTAAAATCCATTATGACAAGAAATCAAGTCCACCTTAGTTTGCAAGGTGTATGGTTTCAAGTGAGAAGTCTTTTGGCGATCCCTTGTATTTTTTTGCTTGAAGCCTATAGAGGTAAGATACAGATCCACTTGCCAAGAGCTGTAGGCTATTGGTTCTATCCAGCACATATTGCTCTTTTGGTTTTATGGAAATACTTTTTAGGGCTATAAGATTCATGAAAGGGCGCAAGCCCTTTTTTTTGATGATTTTTATATGGTATGATACGGATAATGGGGGAATGACAATGAAACAGCGACAATATGGAATTTTGCAGGTGATACTCTTGGAGGAACAAGCGGTTGACCTTGAAATTATGAAGCAGTACCAGATCTCGAAACGTACTTTTCAATATGATATATCGGCAATCAATCGCTGGTTAGCGGATAATGATCTTCCTGCGGTTTCCCGTAATGATGATGGAAACTTGTCTTTAGTAATCACACCCTTTATGCGTGAACAAGTGTTGAGCAGGATTCGAAATCAAAGTCTTCCATTTCACCAAATGAATCATGATGCAAGAAAAGAAACATTGCTGTTCGCCTTGCTTTTAGAGATAGGATCGATAAACTCAAAAGCACTTTGTGATCGTTATGATATGAGCAGAAACAGTATTAGAAAATTACTGGTTGAACTGAGTGCTGAACTAGAGGATGACGAAATTTCCTTATCCAGTCGACCTAAACGAGGCTGGGGGATTGACGGAGAAGAGGAAGATGTTCGCCGCTTCTTTGTGAAACGATATCATGGAATTTTTATCGAATCCGCTAAAAGAAAAACCCTTCAACAGCTGGAAATGTATCAATTAATTGTAGACAGCATTCCGAGATGGGAAGAATGGATGCGAGAACGTTCAGGTCAAATTTCTAAAGGGATTACAGATCGTTCAAGTGGCAGAGTAATTGCAAGCCTGGCGATTTCCATTATTCGACATAAAAGTGATAGGCTTTCTGATTTACAACCCATGGAAATTCCGGTTTTAACGGAAAGCGGCGCCTTGCCTAACCTTGATGCAGTAATAGCCGGTTATGAATTTCAGTTAAATATTCAGGATCGCGTGTTTTGTGCAAAGTATTTATTGGGGAATCGTGCCATTGATTTAGACAGAAAGGTTGAAGTGGTTTTTGATGCCTTGCCTGGAATCGTCAAAACCATGGTTAAAGACATGAGTGAGATCGCAGGCAAGCCCATTCGCGAACCGGATCGTTTGGTTAAGAGTCTGATTGTTCACTTGCAGCCAACGATCTTTCGTATACGTTTTGGGATTGTTGTTGAAAATGAATTGCTTGAACAGATACAAAATCGTTATCAGGAATATTATCGAGCTGCACGTATCGCTTCCAGACCACTTGAGCAACATTTTAATGTTCAGATTCCCCCGGAAGAAGTTGCTTTTATTGCTATGCATTTTGGTGCATTTATTGAAAAACAAGAGAAGGAAACGGTTCGAATACTTTTGGTCTGCCATGAAGGCATGGCGACGGTTCGTCTGATGCAGGCGAGACTTCAGGAAGAGTTCGATGCTTTCGAAATAGTCGGCATTATGAGCCGACATCAGTATACGAATATGAAAATAAGTAATGCCGACCTGGTTTTAGCAACGATTCCTTTAAAGAGCAGGGGGATACCGATTGTAACCGTCGAGCCTTTGCTGACTGAAAAAAACCGATTGGATTTAGAGCGAATTCTGACAAAACGAAAGATATCAAGCAAGAATATAACCAGCCAGATTATGCAAGCTGTAGATCAATATGCTTCGGTTCATCAAAAACGACTTTTAAGACAACGCATTGATGAAATTATTAATGGAAAACGCACTGGTAAACAACTTTCGGAAATATTGCCAACGGCTCGTATTTTGCTTGGGGCAGAAGCGGATACTTGGCAGAATGCAGTGAGTCTTGCAGCGGAACCTCTTCTGAGTACTGGTGCAATGACAGAAGGCTATTATTTAAAAATGTTGGAAAACATTGAGCGCTATCGGGCTTACGTCGTGGTCAAGAAATTCGTTGCAATGCCGCATGCACGTCCAGAAGATGGTGCTTTGGATGTTCAGGCTAGCTTGTTGGTATTGAAGAAAGGAATCATGTTTGGTCATCCAAAGAATGATCCCGTTCGAATCGTCTTTATCTTAACTGCAGTTGATGCAACCCAGCACTTGCAAGCTTTAGAAACTTTTCGTAAGATGATTGGCAGTGAGGAATCCGTAAACCATTTAAAACGCATGCAATCTCGAGAGGAGTGTCATCGATGGATCAAAGCAATAGAAGAATAAAAATACTCGTAGTTTGCGGGATGGGTGTAGGCAGCTCTTATTTTGTCATGCAAAATGTCATCAGTGCTGTTAAAAATTTACGTTGGCAGGCCGAAGTTGAAAATACGGACATCTTCAATGCAGCAGCATTGGAAGCTGATGTCATTGTTGGTGCGGATTATTTGGTTGAACTTGTAGAAAGTGATGCCGTCAAAATATCATTGGAAGATTTATTGGATGAAGTGGAATTGCAGGAAAAATTGGAATCCTTGAAGGAGAGGTTTGATGGCTGAATTTGGCGCACAGCTTGCTAGAAACGGTTATTTAATTATGTGTCTCTATGTCATGCTGGGGGGATTATTAACAAAACAATCTTGGAAGAAAACGGGGCGATCCATGATTCGTGTTGCTCTAGGGGTTATTTTGCTGACTTTAGGCGGAGAGGTGATTATGAAATCTCTGGTCAGCCTAACGTATGTTTTCCAGCGAGGTTTTAGTGTAATTGGCATTCTGTCGAGTAACGAAAGACTTCTTGCATATACAGACAATCAATTTGGCGGAATCTTGTATGGAATTATGCTGATCGGCATGACAACAAATGTTTTGTTTGCTCGATACACCAAGTACAAATATATTTTTTTGGCAGGTCATCAGGTCCTGTTTATGAGTGGCGCATTGTCAGCCCTGGCCATGTATTTCAAGTTGCCAGGCATTGTCGGCATTTTATTAGCCGGTGTTCTACTTGGGGGAATGATGACGGTTCTCCCGCATGTTTTGCAACCTTATACCAAGCAGTTAACCGGTAAAAGGGATATGGCCGTGGCGCATTTTTCCAGTATTGGCTTTTTGCTGTGTGCTTGGTTGGGGAAGTTGTTTAAAAAAGAGGACAGTCCTAAAGCGCTACCTAAAGCGAGTGGAGGTTTGATGGATGACAACATCGTTTCTACTGCGGTATTTATGACTGGAATATTTTTAGTCAGCACATTTTTAGCAGAAAGAGCTTATGTAGAAGATATTACGGGGGGAACCTATTATCTATTATTTGCCCTTGAACAGGGATTAACCTTTACTGGTGGCGTCTATATTGTTATTAATGGTGTGCGACTGATCATTCAAGAAATTATGCCAATTTTTCAACAAGTAGCCAAACGTTTCGTACCCAATGCGATTCCCGCTTTGGATGTCTCCGTTCTCTTTGTTTATCAACGGTCACGCCTTATGATCGGCTTTATCGGGGCAGTTGCCGGAGGCGTATTGGCTATGGTTTTCCTTGGGGCAAGGAGTGTCTGGGTGATTATTCCATCATCAGCGGTATTCTTTTTTAGCGGAGCAGCTGCGGGTTTATACGGATATTCCACTGGTGGAAAGCTTGGTGGATTTACAGCTGCACTTCTCTTCGGATTTGGTCTGGGTGTTTTGCCTATACTGACCATGCAAGTTTTAACGGATTTGGGTTTTTACCGAGTCGTATTTCCGGAATTTGATTTTCAAATACTTGCCGGTTTGGCTATGGCGATCATGAAAATTTTCCAAATGTTAGGTTTTGCGGCGTAAGTGCGCAAAAAATTGGACGATATCGGAAACGGTTTCCCCATATAATAAACTTGTAATCAAGAAAACGAATGAGGGGGATTTATTATGAGACGAATTTTATCTATGATGCTCGTTATGATCTTGGCTGTATCACTATTAGCAGGTTGTGCAGATAGCGGTTCAGAAACACCTGCAGCTGATGCGTTGCCGGGTGAAGGTCTTGAACTCGTTGTATATGCGGGACTGATGGAAGACCATGCAATTCTGGCTATGCGAGAGTTTGAAAAAGAAACAGGCGTTAAGGTTGATATGGTTCGAATGAGCGGCGGCGAGATTTTCGCGCGGATTAAAGCCGAAAAAGAGAATCCAACAGCAAGCATTTGGTATGGCGGCGGGGCATTGACTTTTATCCAAGCCAAAAATGAAGGCTTGCTTGAAAATTATCAATCACCTAATGCAGAAGCCATTCCAGCCAACTTTAAAGACCCTGATGGCGCATGGACAGGAATTTATTCGGGTTACTTGGGAATCGAAGGCAATAAAAAATGGTTGGAAGAAAATGGACTGGAATTGCCAAAAACTTTCGACGATCTTTTGAAGCCTGAATTCAAAGGAAACATTGTAATCGCGCATCCAGGTTCATCTTCTACTGCATACAACTTCTTGGCAACTGTTGTTCAATTACGTGGAGAAGAAGAAGGTTTTAAGTATTTGCAGGAGTTTAACAAGCAAGTTCGTCAATACACAAAATCGGGATCAGCTCCAGGGCGTATGGTCGGTATGGGTGAAGCGCCAATTGCCATTGGATTCTTGCACGATGCGATCAAGTACCAAAAAGAAGGTTATGAAGATCTAATTTTTACAGCTCCAGAAGAAGGCACTGGATATGAAATTGGTGCTGTTGGTATTATCAAGGATGGACCAGATCAAGAAGCGGCCAAGCTTTTTGTCGACTGGTGCCTAACAAAAGAAGCACAAGAATTAGGCAAAACAGTTGGTTCTTACCAATTCTTGACCAATCCTGATGCGAATCCGCCAGAAGAGGCAATGCAGTTGAAAGGCACTTCATTGATCGATTATGATTTCGTTTGGGCAGGAAACCAGCGTCAGGCATTTATCGAGAAATTTATGGAATTAACACAGACGGAACTTCCAACGGAATAGAACTGGAAAAGGTGCCCCTGTTGGGGCACTTTTCTTTCAGAAGGAGTATGTATGGAACAAAATACGAGAAAGTTAAAAATACAATCTGAAATTGCAACCATGAAAAATGTGATCAAGGATCCCATTTTGTTGACAACGATTATCATTGTTTTATCGATTGTCACCTTATTTATTGTTATTCCTATGTTAAGGATTTTGGGCGGGAGTTTTCTTTCTGATGGAAACCTAACGACACAATATTACCAAGCGATTTTTACAAAAGCCTATAACCGCTTGATCATTAAAAACACATTGAAACTTGGATTGACTGTCAGTCTTTTGGCGACAACCATTGGCTTTTTGTTTGCCTATGCGTCTTCATATTTAAAAATAAAAAGTAAGCGGCTTTTTGACGCCATTGCAATTTTGCCTATTATTTCACCACCCTTTTTGATTGCGCTGTCAGCCATTTTGCTTTTTGGACGGACAGGCTTGATTACAAGGGGGATTCTTGGCATTCAAGACGCAGAGATCTATGGATTTAAAGGTTTGGTTTTGGTTCAAACCCTGACTTTTTTTCCCGTTGCTTATTTGGTTTTATCAGGTTTGCTTAAGCAAATTGATCCATCTGTAGAGGAAGCTGCCAGAAGCTTAGGGGCATCAAGAGGATCGGTTTTTAGAACAGTCACGGTTCCATTGATGGCACCAGGAATTGCAAATGCAGCCCTTTTGATCTTTATTCAGTCAGTTGCGGATTTCGGGAATCCCATGGTGATCGGTGGGAACTATACGACTATGGCCGCCCAGATTTATTTGCAGGGAATTGGCAGCCTGGACATGGCTGGTGCAACTGCTCTTGCGGTAATCCTATTGATTATTTCAGTTTCTGCCTTTGTCATTCAGAAATATTATGTCGGTAAGAAGTCATATATAACGGTTACTGGAAAAGTTTCACGGGCGCGACAGTTAATTGATGAACCTCATATTGTAAAACCTGTTCATATTGCTGTTGTTGCCATTAGCTGTTTGGTTGGACTGATGTATATTTTGGTACCAATTGGATCATTTATAAAGCTTTGGGGTGTAAATTATTCATTAACGTTGGATCATTTCAAGTATGTTATGGACTTAGGGATTAAACCAATTCTGGATACTACACTCTTAGCGCTTATTGCTACTCCGATTACAGGCATACTGGCTATGGTTATCGCATTTTTAACAGTACGACGACGTTTCCCAGGAAGAAATTATATGGAGTTTACAACCATGTTGGCAATTGCAATCCCGGGTACTGTTATCGGATTGGGCTATGTCTTAACATACAACACGGGTCCTCTGGTTCTAACGGGAACCGCAGCCATTTTGGTAATCGCCTTTATGGTTAGAAGCATGCCAGTGGGGATACGGTCTGGTATCGCAGCTTTACAGCAAATTGATCCATCGATAGAGGAGGCTGCCAGTATTTTGGGGGCTTCCAGTAAGAAAGTCTTCACATCGGTTACATTGCCGATGATTCGTCCCGCTTTTTTCAGCGGTCTTGTTAATTCGTTTGCGCGAAGCATGACTTTGGTCAGTACGGTTATTTTCCTGGTATCTGCCAGGTGGAATCTGTTAACGGTTGCAATTATGGCGCAAATTGATCAAGGAAAAATCGGAGTTGCAAGTGTGTATTCAACATTGCTGATTATTATTGTTGCGACTGTTATCTCAGTGATTCGCTGGTTCGTATCTCGTTTTGGTGTCAGCGCGGATGAATTTGAGTTCTAGGAGGGTATTATGAAAGAAGCGAAAGGAATTGTACTAAAGGACTTAACAAAAACCTTTATTACATCGAAAAATACACAGGTTCAAGCGGTAAAGCGAGTTGATTTGACCATACGACCTGGAGAATTTGTTACATTGCTGGGACCGTCAGGATGCGGGAAAACCACCATTCTTCGAATGATCGCAGGATTCGAAACCTTAACGGAAGGTCAGGTAGTGATCGGTAATGAAGATGTAGGTCCCTTGACACCAGATAAGCGAGACATCTCTATGGTCTTTCAAAACTATGCTTTGTTTCCTCATATGAATGTCTATGACAATATTGCATATGGTTTAAAATTGCAAAAGTTGCCAAAAGAAGAAATTGATGAAAGAGTGAAGCGAATACTAACCATGATGAAAATGGAAGATTTTGCAACTCGTGTGCCTTCGCAAATGTCCGGAGGACAACAGCAGCGTGTTTCCTTGGCACGGGCTTTGGTTATGGAGCCTGCGGTTCTGCTTTTCGATGAACCCTTGTCAAATCTGGATGCCAAACTACGAATTCATATGCGGGATGAAATTCGAAAAATTCAACAAGAGGTTGGTATTACCTCTATCTATGTGACTCACGATCAATCGGAAGCCATGGGACTTTCAGATAAAGTTGTCATTATGAAGGATGGCGTCATTCAGCAGGTTGGATCTCCTCGTGAAATTTATCAGTCACCGGCCAACGCTTTTGTAGCAAGTTTCATTGGGCGAGCCAATATTGTTAAAGGGGAAGTTGTAGGCAAGGAAGAGGAGTCTACCCGGGTGCTCGTGAAATCAGTAGAGTATCAGGTTCCGAGAGTGACAACTCATGAAATTGGTGATCAAGTTGAAATGGTCTTGCGTCCGGAAAGTGTCCATCTTGGTGTAGATGAATTTAAAGCAGAGGTTACAAAAAGTGTATTCATGGGCGAAACCCATGAATATGAGGTTCGTTGGGAAGGGGAACTTTTACAGATTAGCGAAAGTAATCCTTTTGGCAAGCCTAGTTATCAAGTCGGAGAAACCATGAATCTAGGCTTTGATGAAAAATCATTGCATATTTTATAAAAACAGTTGTTGACAAGTGGCGAACAAGATGATAAACTCGTTGTAACATTTAAAAAGCATTGAAGAAAAGCCGAAATCGGAAACTGTGCAGAGAGTTTGGGGAAGTGCTGAGACCCAGACCGGGGAACGAATTCGAACTCATTTCTGAGCTTTGTCTGTGAATCTCAGTAGCAGGCAACGGATGCCCCGTTATGGCAAAGAAGAAATTCGGAGTGACACGATACGTGTAACGAAGGTGGTACCGCGGGTAATGACTCGTCCTTTATAGGACGGGTCTTTTTGTATTTTTATAAAAAAAGGAGGTGTAAGGATGAAAGAACGAAGAACAGCTGAACAGTATGATACAAATGCCAAGTATTATTATGCTGAATACAATGTTAACTTTTTTGGCTTACGTGCATTCAAAGATGAATGGGAAGACTAGAAAAAGTGAAAAAATGAAGGAGGTGAAGGAATGAATCGGAATGAAAGAGTAGAGAATCATGAAATGGAAGCTCGATATGCGCATGCACAGTACAACGTCAATTTTTTTGGCTTGAGCGCCTTTAAGGATGAATGGGAGGATTAATGATGAATGACGACCTAAGTGACATTATTGGTCTATTGCAGAAAGATAAGAATCGGTGAGGATATTACCAGGTGGTATACTTCGCAGATTCTTATTTTTTTGTGATATAATTTCAAAAAAGGAGGAGACGATGAAACTAGAACAATTATCAAAAAACATTTGGCACTCTCATCCTGTTGAGGAAACGGACCGACCAATCCTGGCCGGAATTCGCGGAAATGACTTTACATTGATTATTGATGCGGGAAATTCGAAAAAGCATTTCACTGAGTTTCAGACTGAATTAAAGGCTAAAAGATTTACAGACCGCAATGCGGTTGTACTGACCCATTGGCATTGGGATCATATTTTTGGCGCTGCATACGCAAGTGGTCCCGTGATTGCTCATAGGAGTACACGGGAAATCATGAAAGAATTAAAGACCTATGAGTGGACAGATGAGGCATTAGACGAAAGGGTTCAACAAGGCTTGGAAATCGAATTCTGTCGGTCCTGCATGGTTAAGGAATTGCCGAGTCCAAGGACAGTTGAGATTCGTATTCCTGAAATTCAAGTGGAAGAACGGCTGCTTATTGATCTTGGAACAACGGAATGTATGATTGAACATGTTGGAAGCGAGCACGCCTTAGACCATTTGGTGATTTATTCAACGGCGGATGAGGTCTTGTTTATCGGCGACATTCTCTTTGTTGAATTATACGATGGGGACTGGTACTGGACGCCGCAGAAAGTGGATGCCTTAATTGAACGTCTCTTGTCCTATCCAGCCAAATGGTTTGTTGCATCCCATGTATATCCTGTACAGACGCGTGAAGAATTTGTTGCAGAATGTGAATGGGTACGCTGGATTGGCCATGTGGTGGAAGCATCGGAAGATTTTGATCAAGTGAAGGACACGATTGAACAGGAATCTCCAGAACGAGCAGAAGAGGCAATCCAAATGGCAATTTGGTTTAGGGAAGGCCTAGCTCGCGAGAAAGACGAAGTAAATCAATAAATAATTCTTGGAAACGTTTACTGAGCGTTTAATTATAAAAAAAATGATTATTTTGAAATTAAGTCTTGCATAAATACAAGTTTTGTATTAAAATCGCTTCATACTTTCAAATTGTTGAAAAGGCAAAGGCGTCTAGAAGAATATTCTAGGCGCTTTTTTAACGAGATAATGAAAGTTGCGGAAGACAACGGCGTCTGGACTAGTTCCAGGCGCCGCTGTCATTTCGACAGACGCCGATCGATGATTATAGGGCAAAGACGTCCAGAAGGGTATCCTTTGGGCGTCTTTTTCATAACATCGAAAGGAGGCGGAAAGGAAAAGAAAATATATCACAATAAACAGTAAAAAAATTAAGGAGGAGTACAGATGAAAAAGAAAATGATTTTGATGTTGGTTCTTATGATGGCGGTAATGGGTATAGCTGGGTGCAGTGGCTCCTCAGCGGAGACGGAAGAGCAGCAAATCGTGGCGGAATCCACCGAAACTGAAGTGAAGACAATACTTGTTGGCGTAACGAACGCAGCCAAACCATGGGCGTATCTCGACGAAGACAATGAAATTATTGGTTATGATGTCGACGTCGCGAAAGAGATTGACGCACGAATTGATGAAGTAACTTTTGAATACAAACCAATGGAATTTGCCAATCTATTTTTAAGCCTGGAGAGCGGGAAAATCGACATGATTGCTCTGGAAGTTGAGAGAAATGAAGAGCGGATGGCCAAGTATTTGTTTTCCGACGCTGCCTATAACACCTTCCCTAGCTTTATTACTGTTTTAGGGGACCGTGATGATATTGCAGGAATGGAGGATTTAAAAGGCAAGTCATTAATTGTAACAGCTTCTACCAACCAACAAGTATTTGCGGAAGCATGGAACGCTGAAAATGGTAATGAAATAAACATCGTTTTGGCCAGTGGTGGCAGCTCTAACGAGATAGTTAATCAGTTGCGAACCGGGCGGGCCGATGCAACCCTTTATACAAAAAGTGAAATGCAATCCATCAATGAAAGCTTAGGACTTGATTTGAAGACAATCGGAGAACCAGCTATGGCCAATGCAGTCTATCATGTTGTAAGAAAAGATGATGAAGAAGCAATCTGGTTGAAAGGATTGGTAGAAGAAGCCGTTTCATCCATGATCGACGATGGAACGTTAAGCGAAATTTCTATTGAGTGGTTGGGCGAAGACTATACCAAGTATCTTGATTAGGTGAAAGGAGATGATTCGAAATGGGAAGCTATTTTGATCCGAAATTGATCCTCAAATTTATTCCTGATTTGTTAAAGTTTTTTCCAATAACTCTGGGGATTCTGGCTGGTGCACTTCTGGTAGGAGGTGTGATTGCTTCCTTGGTGGCATTTTTTCGTATTTTCAAAATACCAGTTCTTGATCGAATTTCGATTGTGTATACCTCCTTTATGAGAGGTACGCCAACAATCATTCAGCTTTTCTTGGTCTATTATGGATTGCCTGTACTCTTGCAGGCAATCCATATTGACACTTCTAATGTGTCGGAAATTGCATTTGTCATACTAGCATATGGCTTAGGCATCGGTGCTTTTCTTTCAGAAATCATCCGTGGAGCGATCAATAGCGTTGACAAAGGCCAGAGGGAAGCAGCATACGCAGTTGGCATGACGACAGGCCAGGTATTTGCTCGGGTAATTCTGCCCCAAGCACTAATTGTAGCAGTGCCGAACTTTACCAATCTACTGATTTCTTATCTAAAGGAAACGTCACTGGCGTTTACCCTGGGAGTTGTTGATATGGTTGGCAGAGCCTTTGCTTTGGGAAATTTAAACTATCATTATTTGGAAATCTATATTGGCTTAACGGTTATTTACTATATTGTTTGCATTATTTTGCAGCGTGCATTTAGTGTGATCGAGATGCATACGAAAAAACATGAGCGACACTTGGTTGAAGGATAAAGGAGGAGTTATGGGATTAACTATTGATATTCATTTTATCTGCACCGTCTTTATCGCAATTTTAAAGGCCTTGCCAGTTACACTGCAGATTACGGGTGTTTCAATCTTTGTAGGTCTAGTAATAGGAATTTTCGCTGCAAGTGTCCGTATTTTTAAAGTAAAGGTTCTCAAACAGCTAGCTGAATTCTATGTTTCCTTTACGAGAGGAACGCCAATGCTTCTACAGTTACTGATCGTATATTATGCAATTCCTCAAATCTACGATCATTTTGCGGCTATCTACGGCTGGACATTTAGGTCCTATGAAATCCCGATTCTTGTTTTTGCCTTAATTGCTTTTTCCATCAATACTGGAGCCTATATGTCGGAAGTGATTCGTTCTGGAATTATGGCTGTAGAAAAGGGTCAGTTTGAAGCATGCTACTCTGTGGGTATGACGACACTTCAAACGATGAGTAGGGTAGTATTACCGCAGGCATTGGGGATCAGCATTCCTATGATTACCAACATGCTGATTTCTTTGCTAAAAGGCACCTCCATCGCTTTCACAATTTCGATTCTTGAAGTAACCGGCATGGCAAAGGCGACGGCGGCAACTAACTATAACTTTCTGGAAGCCTATTTGGCTTGCGCCATCCTCTATTGGGGATTGTCCATGCTGGTTGAACGGGTGTCAGGACTTTTGGAAAAACGTGTGATGGTCTATAGCAAAGGAGGATTTGCATGATTTCAATCAAAAATATTCATAAAGCTTATGGAGATAATGAAGTGTTAAAAGGGGTTGATTTGACTGTGAAAAAAGGCGGTGTGGTCGTGATTTTGGGGCCTAGCGGGTCTGGTAAGACTACATTGCTTCGATGTATCAACTTCTTGGAGCATGCTGATGAAGGCATGATTGGGATTGATGGCTATATTAAGAACTTTAAAGGAATCGCTAAAAAGGATATTTACGAAATCCGAAGGAAAACAGCTATGGTTTTCCAACATTATAATCTCTTTAAGAACAAAACAGTTCTTGAGAATGTTATGGAGGGTTTGGTCGTGGTACAAAAAAAATCCAAGAGTGAAGCTAGAGCAACAGCAGTACGTCTTTTAGATAAGGTGGGTCTCGGCGATAAACTGGATGCCTATCCGAGTCAAATTTCTGGTGGACAGCAACAACGTGTTGGCATAGCAAGAGCCTTGGCATTGGAACCGGAAGTGATTTTGTTTGATGAACCGACGTCTGCTTTAGATCCGGAACTTGTTGGAGAAGTGCTGGATATCATTCGAAAGGTTGCTGATGAAGGGATTACAATGATCGTTGTTACTCATGAAATCGGATTTGCCAGAGATGTAGCGGATCGGGTGATCTTTATGGATGGAGGCGTGATTGTAGAAGAAGGAAAACCGGAATTTATTCTTGCTGCGCCTAAGCATGAACGCACAAAAGAATTTTTGAAGCGGATCACAGCATAATGGAAAAGGTGTTAAAGGAGAGGCTATGAGAATTTTAACAAACGTCCCATTTCCTAAAGAAAATGTGGCATTGCAAAAATATAACTTTGATGTGACGGTGATAGAACATAAAGACAGTCATATCGAAAATTACAAAAAAATCATTGGTGACTATGATATTTGGATTGAAATGGATCCGGAAAAGATTACACAAGAAGTGATTGAAGCTGGAGAAAGATTAAAGTGGATTCATGTGGGACGCGTGGGTTTTGATGGGGCTGATCTGAAAGCTGCAAAAGAAAACGACATCATCATAACCAATAGCAAAGGTTGTAATCATATTCCAATTTCTGAGGATGTTGTTTTGAAGATGTTGATGCTTTCAAGAGATTCGTATAAGTATTTTTTTCGACATCAGGAAAAGCGCTGGGAACTGCATACGGATGAACCTTTAACAGGTGATGCAGATAAAAATATGCAGATTCTATCAAAAAGCGCTTCTTCTATGCTGAATAAAACCGTTGGTATCCTTGGCACTGGTATGATTGGCAAGGAAATTGCAAAGCGTGTTAAGGGTTTCGGTATGAAAGTATATGGTTATAACCGATCGGGTCGTTTTTTAGAGCATTTCGACAGGATCTATACAGCAGATTCTCTTAATGAAATGTTAAGCTGTTGTGATTATGTAATTGCTGCTTTTCCATTGACTAAGGAAACCTATGGACGATGCAATAAAATTTTCTTTTCTCAAATGAAAGAGTCGGCATATTTCATTAATATCAGTCGTGGTGAAGTGGTGAATGAGGCTGATTTGATAGATGCTTTGGAAAAAGATCTTATTAGAGGTGCGGCTATAGATGTTGCTATAAAAGAACCTCTTCCGGAAGATCATGAGCTTTGGGAAACGAAGAATCTGATCATTACGCCACATCAAGCGTGGTTGGCTGAAACAACCTATCAAAATGTCAAGGATATCATCTCGCATAATTTGATTGCCTATATGGAAGACGGTGAGATGATTAATAAAATCCGTAACTAGCAGAGAAAGGAAGGTCTAATGGAATTTAATTATGCGGAACGGGCTGACTTGGTCAAGCCGTCCCTGTTGCGAAGCGCATGGCGCATGTTTAAGCCCGAAACGATTAAGTTCACAGCGGGATCGCCAGACTCCTCATGTCTGCCTAATAAAGAGCTGGCTCCGCTGGCAAAACTGGTCTTGGAATCAGAGGGGGGAAAAGATGCATTGTCCTATAATGACAGCGAAGGTTATCTTCCTTTGCGTGAGAAGATTCGGGCGATTATGAAGAGCCGAGGTGTCGAAACGGAGGCTGAAAATATTCTAATGACAAATGGAAGTCAGCAGGGAATTGATTTTGTCTGTCGTGTTTTTTTAGACATTGGGGATACCGTATTGATTGAGAAGCCGACTTATGTCGGCGCATTAAATACCATGAAAAATTATCAATGTAATTTTGTCTCTGTTGAATCTGATAAAGATGGCATGATCATGTCTGACTTGGAAGACAAGCTAAGGGTGTCTGAACGCGTCAAATTCATCTACTTGATTTCGAACTTTCAAAATCCATCTGGCAGAGTCTGGTCGGAAGAGCGGAGAAAACAATTGATTCAATTGGCAAACACCTATAATGTCGTAGTGGTAGAAGATGATCCTTATGGTGAATTACGATACGAAGGAGAACCGGTCTTGCCTTGCAAAACATTTGATACTGAGGGGCGAGTAATTTATCTTGGTTCATTTTCCAAGGTTTTAGCACCTGGACTTCGAGTAGGTTGGACTTTGGCAGAAGGAGAGATCATGGAAAAGCTCTTGGTCTGCAAACAAACCTGCGACATGCATGTCTGTGCCCTTACTCAGCGATTGGTTGACGCTTATCTGGAAGAAATTATCTTCTCCGAACGAATTGAAGAACTGATCTCTTTCTATAATCATCGGAAGGAACAGATGGTTCAGGCTTTGGATCGACATATGCCGCTTAATGTGATCTATGAAAAGCCTCAAGGTGGGCTTTTCGTATGGTTGGAAGCCCCAGAGAATATCGATACGACTGCTTTATTTCTGGAAGGTTTAAAACATAATATTGGTATTATTCCAGGCATCATGTTTTTTGCAGATCAGACGGATGAAGTTAACCATTATATTCGACTATGCTTTTCTCAGGTTAATGACGAAGAGATGGAAGAAGGCATAGAGGTACTGGGTCAATTGTTAAAGAAGTTAATTGATGGAACATCCTTGAAAGCAGAAAAGGAGATGTAGAATGTTTCAATCACAAGCGATCGATACAACTGTCGGTGATTTGAAAAAGAATCTATGGTTGTTGGCCTATCCTATTATGATTGGGAATCTGGTTCAGGTTTGTTATAATTTCGCGGACACTTTTTGGGTTAGCAAATTAGCCTATAGTACTGAAGCGGTCGCATCTGTCTCTATTGTTTTTTCTGTAGAGCATTTATTGATGTCTTTGATTATGGGATTTTCAGCGGCTTCCGCAACACTAGCTTCACAATTTTATGGAGCGAAACGGACCGGTGGTTTAAGAGAAACCGCCTATACAACCATTCATATCTTTAATCTATTGACCCTTATAGTAACGACCTTCAGTTTTTTGTTTGGTCGAGCAATATTGGCTTTCATGAAAACACCAGATGCGATTATGCCATACGCTATCGAGTATTTTAATACCATCCTGATAGCCATGATCTTTATGTTTGCATTTTACTACCTTAGTGCTCTGTTGCGGGGTGTGGGAGACACGAAAACCCCGATGATTGCCGGTATTCTCTCCGGAGCCTTCAATATTGTATTGGATCCCTTGCTGATCTTTGGAATTGGACCATTTCCGGCAATGGGAATCCGAGGAGCCGCCATGGCTACATTGATTGCACGAATGCTAGTGGCTGTATATCTGTTTTACATGCTCTTTCGAAAAGGGAATGTCATGTGCTTGAAGCCAGCAGGCGTGTTTACCTTTAATGCTGAGATTGCAAAGAGCATTGTAAGAATTGGAATCCCATCTAGTTTTTCTAATATTGTGATCTCTCTGGGGTGGATATTAGTGGTAACCAGAGTGAATCAATTTGGAGCGCATGCTTCAGCAGTTTATGGAATCGGGAATCGGATCGACTCTACTATGTTTCAGCTTTCAGCTGGGATACAATTCGCACTGGCGACCATTGTGGGCCAAAATATTGGTGCTGGCAAAATAGATCGTGCCAAAGCGAGTATCTCCTATGCCTTAAAATCCTCATTTGTTCTAATTGCGATACTGTCTATCTTTGCGACATTGCTTTCAGATCAGATATTTGGAATTTTTTCATCAGAAGATGTGATTATCAATATGGGGGGGATTTATGTGCGCAGCATGGCTTACGGATATGCCTTTGTTTGTTGCAGAATGGTTTTGGTGGGTGCATTTCAGGGAGCTGGTGCGACCACTTTTAGTATGATACTTAGTATGATTTCACTTTGGGTATTTCGTGTTCCTTTTGCATACGCTTTTTCTGCCACAACTTTGGGAATTAATGGCGTTTGGCTTGGTTTAGGCATTTCATTTGTTGCCAGCTACCTATTTATGTATGTGTTTTATAAACGAGTTAACTGGATTAAAGAGAATACTCTATTTAAAAGGGAACTAAAGTGCTCATAAATCTACTGCCATTAAAGCACACAAAAACTGGGTGAAGCAAAACTTTCACCCAGTTATTTTAGAGATCATCTTTAATTTAGGATTAAGCAGTTGTGACACCTACGTTCCGCTCTGTCCATCGTTTCAAGCCCCAAATTGCTGCGGAGGTAAGGGCTAGCACACCAATGCTCTTAAGAGGCTGCTCGATAATGGTTGTGATTTGTGTGCCGATTACCGTTAAGAATAAAAGCAGGAAAACTTTACCGCCTAAAAGGGCATAAAGAAAATGCTTTTTTGACAAGTTGAACCATGCGGCACTTGTTGTTAATAAAATGGATGGCATAAAGGGCATGGCATATAAGATTAATAAACCAACCCATCCTTTAGACTCCATCCATTGATGGATTTTTTTCATTTTATCGGTTTCTTTTTTCTTTTTCCATTTTTGAATTGCTGCGAAAAGCAGGAAACTTCCAACGACATTGCCAATCCATGAATACAAAGCGCCGAGAAACATGCCATATAAATGTACGTTCAAGGTTACAATTGCTGTCAATGGAAAGACAGGGAAAAATGCTTCCGCAATCGGAACTCCGATACCGGCAAGCACGCCATGGGTTTGCATCGTGTTCATCACCCATGTGATCCAAGCTTGATTGGAAAGGAATTCCATAATTTGATTGATCATTCTCTCACCCTTTTTCAGAATTATTTATAATTTATAAAAATTAAAAAGGATTGTCAATGGATAAGATTGTTAAAACGTCAAAAAAGCGCTAAAACTAGCGCTTTTAATGGATTGTGAATTATTTTGGACACGCGCGAAGGAAGTAAATCGGTTGTCCTTTCGCACGGAATTTTCTTTCATATTCCGTTTCTACATTGCTTTCAGCAAGGTCGGTTGCATGCAAATTTCGTTCCTCGCGAAGAATGGTCCATCCTTCTTTGTGAAACTGATCCAAAGAATACTCAAATAAATTTAAATTATCCGTTTTCATTTCCAAAACACCGTTTGAAGATAAAAGTCTCTGATATTCACGTAAGAAGGTGAAATGGGTCAGTCGTCTTTTTGCATGACGAATCTTTGGCCATGGATCTGAGAAATTCAAATAGATGCCTTGAATCTGCTTATCGGGGAAGTGGGGCAATGCTTTGCCGGCATCCATATGAATAAATCGATAGTTGTCATTTTCATTTTCTTCCGATTTTCTAGCTGCTCGCACCAATACTTTTGTATCCCGTTCAAATCCAATAAAAAATCGATCCCGATATTGGTCGGCCATGCCAAGCAGAAAATCGCCCATTCCTGTTCCTAATTCCATGTGCAAGTTTTCATGGTCGGGAAGTGTCTTCCAAAGGTCTTCATGGCTTGCTGTGCGAATGGTAATCATCTGCTGGCAAGCTTCTAAAATTTCATATCCGTTTTCAACATATTTTAATCGCATATCGTCCTCCAACATCTTATATTACCTTGTTTTGGAGGTAGGTTCAAGCCTTCGTTGAAAGCATGAAACAAACATGATAAAATGAGTTGATTTTATCCAAGGAGGAGTCCTATGGTTTTTGATATTTTAGGTCCGGTTATGATTGGGCCATCTAGTTCTCATACAGCCGGTGCAGCCAGGCTTGGAAAGGTTGCCAGAGATTTGGTGGAAGGGGAAGTCTTGTCAGTCACTTTTGGCTTGCATGGTTCCTTTGCAGACACCTATCAAGGTCATGGTACCGATCGAGCTCTTTTGGCAGGTGTTTTGGGCATGGGTCCGGATGATGAACGGCTTGTGCAAGCCATGGAAATCGCCAGAAGCCGTCAGTTGATTTATTCTTATGTTCGGGTAGAGTTGGAAAATGTACATCCAAACACGGTAAAATTTATCTTTGTCAATGACCAGCATGAAGTGATCCGTATTACAGGATCTTCTCTGGGCGGTGGACAGATTGTTATAACAGAAATTGATGATTTTCATGTCCGCATTACCGGAAATGAACCCACACTGATCATTCAACACACAGATACACCGGGTGTAATCAGCAAGGTGTCAGCGGTTATTGCTGCAAGCGGCGTGAATATTGCTGATATGCGTGTACGAAGAACGGAAAAGGGACAACGGGCTTCCATGATCATTGAAACAGATGAAACGATCCCTAATGACGCCGTAGAAGCATTAAAAGCATATGAATGGATTCATACGGTAAAGCAAATTAATCCGCAATAGGAGGAAGAGGATGATTTCAGCCCAGGAATGGATTAATCAGGCAAGAGAAAGAAATCTGCGCTTGTCTGAAATATATATGGAACGCGAGAGCAAAAAGAGCGGACTTGCAATTGAAGAAGTAATGGAAAAGATGCAGGGACGATGGCAGATTATGACCGCAAGCGCCAATAAAGGTTTGGCGAGTCCCCTGGAGCCCTTAGGCGGCATCATTGGCGGTGAAGCCTATCAGATCAGCGAGTATCGAAAGAAAAACCGATCCTATAGTGGTGACAATGTGCTTCAAGCCGTGGCTTTTGCATTCTCTACATCGGAATACAATGCATCCATGGGAAAGATTTGCGCAGCTCCAACTGCTGGATCCGCAGGTATTTTACCGGCTGCAATGGCCATGGCCAAAGAAAAGCACGGATTGACGGATGAGGATTGCATACAAGCGCTGTTTACGGCTGGTGGGATTGGTGAACTTATCGCGGAAAAAGCCACAGTTTCAGGTGCAGAAGGGGGCTGTCAAGCGGAATGTGGATCAGCAGCGGCTATGGCAGCTGGAGCCTTGGTAGAACTCGCTGGTGGAAGCCCGGAAATGGTTTTTCATGCAGCGGCGATTGCTTTGAAAAACATCATGGGTCTGGTATGTGATCCTATTGCAGGATTGGTGGAAGCCCCTTGCTCCAAGAGAAATGCGTCTGGTGTTGTAAATGCCATGATCTCGGCAGATATGGCCTTAGCCGGCGTTGAGAGCGTAATTCCTTTTGATGAGGTTGTGGAGGCAATGAAGGAAGTCGGGGATGCTATGGCCCCGGATTTGCGTGAAACAGGAAAAGGTGGCGTAGCCGCCACCCCAACAGGAAAAAAAATAACTGATCGTATTTTTGGAAGAGACTAGTTCTCTTCCTTTTTTTTGTTGTTAAGAAATTGCATTTGATTGCTGGCAAGTTCAGCATTTAGTTCAGCGCCCAAGAGTAAAACCAAACTACTGATATAAAGCCATATTAGTAGTGCGAATAAACCCCAAAGACTGCCGTAGAAGGACAGATAATGAGCGAATCGTGAAACATAAAAGCCAAAAATATTTGAAGAGATCATCCATCCGAAAGTGGAAAAAATTGTTCCAGGCAAAACTTCTGTGACTCTGGGTCGATGACCTGGCGCGAAGCGATAAATCAAGAGGATGTTCAAAAAAGTAACACCGAGTGAAATTAGAGTAACAAGGCGGTTCAATGAACCCTCGCTGATATTGATGCGGAAGAGAACTGTGACTATCCAAGATAGGGCATTGGATGCAAAGAGCAAGAAGAAGGCATCTACCACAAACAGTATCAGGATCATCAAGGTGAAAAACAAGGATGTGGGTATATGACGCGTCAGTTTGCGCTTGGGAATTTCGTCATAAGCACGGTTGGTTCCCTTCATAATGGCGCGGGTTCCGCGGGATGCAAGCCAGATCATAACAAGGAAGCCGGCTGTGTATCCGCCGGCGCTTTGCGCGCTGGTAATCTCTTGAACAATATTGTAGATGATCAAGTAAGACTCCCTTGGCAAAAAGTCCGCTAAGGATAGCACAAATGTTTCTTCCGAAAGCGAGGTATATCGGCTGAAGGAAGAGAGCAAATACAAAAAGGGAAAAAGCGCCAATAGAATATAGTAGGTCAATTGAGCGCTCAATCCCATCAAATCATGTCGCTGAAAGCGGAGGATCATCCCTTTGATTGTGACCAAAGTGCGGGAAGGGGACGGGTTATCCGCGAATATAAAAGGTTTTTTCATCGGCTATCGTCTCCATAGGCTGTGCCATTAGGGTTTCCACTCTGGCATAAGGATGGTCATAACGAATCGCATGCTGAAGGCGGTCCAAGGTCTCATCTGGACCTTGTACTTCCATTTTCACACTGCCATCCCATTGATTTTTCACCCAGCCGGTTATATTGAGCTCCATGGCGGTCTGTTTAACAAACCACCGAAAACCAACGCCTTGCACTCTGCCAGTCACTTTAATCATTAATCGTTTCATAAGGGATCCTCCTCCCGAATCTATACATATCATACCCTTATTTATGGTCAGATTCTAGGGGATCTTTCTTTTTTTTCCATACGGGACGCAATTTACGGAAGAATCTTGCTAGGATTAATCCTAAGGCAACAAAAATAAGAATTGTTGGCAGCCAGAGAATTAACCAGAGTATGATGGATTGGAATCCGTCTACGACTTGTTGTCCTGCACGAATGGTTTGGTTTTTTACGCGATCCCAGAAACTGGTTGGTTGCGGCAAAAGAACGTGGGTTTCCTCGATGTCAAGATAGAGGGTGCTGTATCGAACCTGATTGTCTAAACGGCGTAGAATACCTTGATTATTCTCGATTTCATAGCGAATTCTGTTGAGTTCTTGCTCCAGGGCCAAAACATCTTTCAATTCCGTCGCCTTCTCAACCAAGACCAGCAACCTTTGCTCATGGGTTTGCGCGCTTTCAATACGCGCTGTCAGATCATAGTAATGGTCGGTTACGTCTTGGGATTCCAGTTCAAGTCTCCGCACTTGAACCTTTGCTTGCAATTCTTGCACTGCTTTTTGAAAGTGCTCAGCAGGGATTTTAATGGTATATGCGGCAAATCGTCTTGGCTGGTCGTAATCGCCGTAATCTTCAATTCTGGAAAAAGAAATCATTCCTTGATAGCTATTTACCCATTGGTCCAAAGCCATCAGGGTTTCGTCAAATGTTTCGGTTTCGATGGACGCTGAACCTGAATAGGTGATTTTACGCGACTCATCTGCCATTAGGGGTATGGTATCCATGAATGGGGCAGTCTCTTCATTAATTGAAAAATCAGCACCTTTCATGGATTCGGCTGTTGTCATTTCCGGTGCTTCCATGGCAGGTTCCGCATATGCGGCATCCATGCTTTGTGCGGCACTTTCTTCTTCTGAGCGTCTTCCGCTGCATCCGGCAAGGAGAAGCGTAATGAGTAGTACAATTAAAATACTTCGACTGATTCGTTTCATAAGTACCTCCTTTTGTTTATTTTGACGAGAAAACCTTCGCATAGTTTCAAAAGGTAAAATCTTTATAAAATAGCGTCCAAAAAATTGAAACAGGGAAGGAATTGCGGTAAGATATCCATATATTGTTTTTTGAGAGGAGCCATGACAATGGATAAGGTATACGCCTTAGGTGTTGATGTAGGTTCGACTACGATCAAATATGTATTATTGGATCCACAAGGCATTGAAGTGGAAAAAGAATATCGGCGCCATCGCTCGGATGTGCGTCGTACTTTTGTGGAAATGATTCAAGATTTGGCCAGCCGATGGTCTACACAAGAATTAAGAATTTTTATGACGGGTTCAGCTGGGATCGGGATTTCCAGCTGGTTGAAGATTCCTTTTATGCAGGAAGTTATTGCTTCCACACGCGCAATTGAGATGACAGCCCCGGATACAGATGTAGCAATTGAATTGGGTGGGGAAGATGCGAAAATTACCTATCTGTCCCATTCTGTTGAACAACGGATGAATGGCACTTGTGCCGGCGGAACGGGTGCCTTTATTGACCAAATGGCTTCCCTCATGGAAACTGATCCTCAAGGCTTGAATTCTTTGGCTAAAGACGCTACACAAATTTATCCCATTGCATCTCGTTGCGGTGTTTTTGCCAAAACAGATGTACAACCATTGCTGAATGAAGGCGTTCGAAAAGAAGATATTGCAGCCTCCATCTTGCAGGCAATTGTCACACAGACGATCGCAGGTTTGGCTCAAGGGAGACCTATTCGAGGCAAGGTTGCGTTTTTGGGCGGTCCATTGACTTTTTTGTCGGAATTAAGACATCGCTTCATTGAAACATTGAAATTAACCGACGATGAAGTTGTGCATCCTGACGATGCCCAATACTTTGTCGCTATGGGCGCTGCATACGGTGCAGGAGAAGATAAATCGCAACCAACCTTTAAATTGCCGTCATTAGCTGAAAAAATGGATCGTCATTCCGATCATATTACAGGTCATACGCAAAGTTTACAGCCGCTTTTTGAATCAGAGGATGCATTGGAAGTTTTTCGAGCGCGACATGCAAAGCATCAAGTGAAACGCGGTGAGCTATCCACCTATCAAGGAAAAGCCTTTTTGGGAATTGACTCTGGTTCTACAACGACCAAGCTTGCTTTGATCGGTGAAAATCAGGAATTATTATACGAGTTTTATGAAGTCAATCAAGGCAGCCCAATGGACACAGTGGTTCGAGAAGTCGCAAACTTGTACAAACACTTGCCAGAGGGCGTGGAAATTTCCGGAAGTGCCGTCACCGGCTATGGAGAAGCCTTAATTAAAAAAGCATTGCATATTGATATAGGAGAAGTTGAAACTATCGCTCATTATCGCGCAGCGAAATATTTCCGTCCTGATGTAGACTTTATTATTGATATTGGCGGACAGGATATGAAGAGCTTGCGGATTCGCGAAGGCATGATTGATTCCATTATGTTAAATGAAGCATGTTCATCGGGCTGTGGTTCATTTATTCAAACCTTTGCCAGTGCCTTAGGAGAGTCTGTATCTGATTTTGCCAAACAAGCATTGGTTTCTAAAGCGCCCGTAGATTTGGGAACCCGATGTACCGTATTTATGAACTCTCGAGTCAAGGAAGCACAGCGACAGGGAGCAACAGTTTCCGATATTTCTGCCGGTATTGCCTATTCTGTAGTGAAGAATGCTTTGTACAAGGTTATTCGCATCCATTCTCCAGAAGAATTGGGACAATCGATCGTCGTGCAAGGCGGTACCTTTTACAATGAAGGCGTTTTGCGTGCATTTGAGCTTGAGACGGGTGTCCAAGTCATTCGACCGGATATTGCGGGCTTGATGGGGGCGTTTGGTGCAGCCTTATTGGCCAAAGACCGGTGCAATCAATCAACACTTCTATCAAAAGAAGAAGTTGCTCATTTCAATTATACCCATCGGACCACTCGATGCAGAGGTTGCTCCAATCATTGTTTGCTGACAATTAACCGTTTCGGCGATGGATCTTCCTATATTAGTGGCAACCGCTGTGAAAAAGGACTAGGTGTAGAGAAGAAAAAAGATCCAGTGCGCAATTTGTCTTTGTATAAATACCAGCGGGTTTTTGATTACCAATCTCAAGGCCCTTATAAAAGAAAAGAACGTATCGGAATTCCTCGTGTGTTAAATCTTTACGAGAATTACCCGTTTTGGTATACCTTGTTTGATGAACTGGGTTTTGAAGTCGTTTTGTCTCATGACTCCAACCGTCAATTGTTTGATCTTGGAATGGAAAGCATCCCATCAGAATCGGTATGCTATCCTGCGAAGTTAAGTCATGGACACGTGGAGGATTTGGTTAATCAGGGCGTGAGCCACATTTTCTATCCTTCAGTGCCTTATAATCAAAACGAGGATCCTTTGGCGACCAATCGTTACAATTGCCCAATTGTCGCTTCATATCCGGATGTCTTGAAAGGATCAATCGAAGCTTTTAAGGATCAGGTGAAATTTATGCACCCATATCTTTCATTTGACAATCCCAAAGCCTTGGTTGACCGTTTAGTGGATGAATTGGCAGTCTTCCATCCAAGCAAGAGTGAAGTCAAAGCTGCCGTTGACAAGGCTTATCAGGAGCAAAGGCGATTCCAGTCTGACATGCAAGCGGCAGGGGAGCGTTTATTGAAGATTCTTAAGGAAAATGGAGGACGAGGCATTGTATTGGCTGGCCGACCCTATCACGTTGATCCGGAAATCAATCATGGCATACCTGATTTGATTGAATCCGAAGGATTTGCGATTTTTACTGAAGACTCGATTGCTCATTTGGGAGAGTTGAAACGTCCTTTGACCGTGCATAACCAGTGGACCTATCATGCGCGTTTGTATCGGGCTGCAGCATTTGTGGCGACTCAACCGCAATTGGAAATGATTCAACTTACCTCTTTCGGTTGCGGTCTTGATGCGATCACGACAGATGAAGTAAAAGAAATTTTGGAGTTTGAAGGGAAAACATATACACTTTTGAAAATTGATGAAATTTCCAATCTAGGTGCAGCGCGGATTCGAATCCGTTCCTTGAAAGCAGCCTTGGAAGAACGTCAGGATCGAAACCGCAAACAAACTAGCGGAAGACCATTGGTGAAAAGAACGGTCTTTACAAAAGAAATGAAGAAAACTCATACGATCTTGGTTCCGCAAATGGCGCCTTATCATTTTGAGTTTATTGGGACCATTCTTCGCAACTATGGCTATAATGTCGTGATTTTACCGGAGATTGATTATGAAGCGGTCAATGAAGGCGTGAAAGTTGTTCATAATGACGCTTGTTATCCTGCGGTCTTGACGACGGGACAATTTGTTCGGGCTTTGAAATCCGGAGAATATGATTTGGAACATACTGCCGTTTTGATGTCACAAACGGGTGGCGGTTGCCGAGCGACCAATTATATTGCATTTATTCGCAAAGCTTTGCGTGATTTGGATTTACAACAAGTTCCAGTCATTTCGTTTAACTTCAAAGGACTTGAAAACCAACCGGGATTCCAACTGCCGAACCGTGCAATTCTAGAACTTTTGCGTGCTGTTATTTATGGCGACTTGCTGATGAAATGCGTTTGCCGTACTCGGCCTTATGAAAAAGAAGCAGGGAGTGTGGATGCCTTATACGAAGCCTGGAATGATAAAATTCAAAAGGAACTGAAAGAAGGTCAAACGAATCGACGATTCCAAACCATGCTCAAGCAGATTATTGCTGATTTTGATCGAATTCCGTTGGATGATATCCGGAAACCCAAGGTTGGCATTGTAGGCGAGATTTTGGTTAAGTTCCATCCAACAGCCAATAATCAGGTTGTACGCGAACTTGAAAAGGAAGGCGCTGAGGTTGTCGTTCCAGAATTGTATAATTTCCTCACTTATTATTTGTTCAGCAATATTGCAGATCATCAGTATTTGGGGGGATCTTTGAAAAACCGTTGGATTAGCCAAGCGGTGATTGAAGTGCTGACTATGTACACAAAAAGTCTGAGAAAAGCATTGAATGACAGCAAGCGTTTTGCGCCTTCACCATCCATTTATCATAAAGCAGACTTAGTGGATGGCTTGGTTTCCACTGCCAATAAAATGGGAGAAGGCTGGCTGCTTACCGCTGAAATGATTGAGCTGTTGCATGAAGGCGTTCCCAATATCGTTTGTGTTCAGCCTTTCGCCTGCTTGCCGAATCATATTTCAGGCAAGGGATTGATTAAAGCCATTCGCGATGCGTATCCAAGCGCTAATATTGTACCGGTTGACTATGATCCTGGCACAAGCGAAGTGAATCAAATCAACCGCTTGAAGCTAATGATGTCCATTGCCTTGCGGCAAGAGAATGAATCGACATTTGAAGTAATTTCTTGAACCCCTTAGGGGGTTCTTTTTTTGGGTAAAAATTTGTTAAGTAAGAAGAAAAACGTTAACAAGTTAGAAAAATTCAAATTTTTACATAAATATATTTTAAAACGAATAATTATTTGCTATAATGATGAAAATATTAAGGAGGGATGACCGTGGCTTTTCAATGGACGGAAGAATTGCAGTATCTATTTCATGAAGGAAGATATTTTCAAGCTTACGAAGCTTTTGGCGCTCATCCTGTGAAAGACGGCGTACGATTCTGTATTTGGGTACCGGACGTCCAAGCCGTAGCGGTTGTTGGTGACTTTAATCAATGGGATCTTGAAAAAGGCTGGATGCAAGCAATTGATCAGCAAAATCAGATCTGGGAAGGCTTTTTTCCTTATGCGAAAGCGGGTGACAAGTACAAGTATGTCATTGTAACAAATGAAGGAAGAAGAGTATGGAAAATGGATCCTTATGGCAGGCAGGCAGAAGCACCGCCACATACAGCTTCGATTGTTTCTAATTATGAATTGATGCCCAGTTCAAAAACATCCAAGCTTGTAAAAGAAAATAGAAGTGGTAATCGAACGCAGCCCATGAATATTTATGAAGTTCATATCGGTTCGTGGAGAGAGGGCAGTGCAACCTATGCGGAAATGAGTAAAGTGCTTCCTGCCTATCTTGTGGAAAATGGATATACCCATGTTGAACTGATGCCCATCATGTATCATCCTTTCGGTGGTTCATGGGGCTATCAAATTACAAACTTTTTTTCGCCTGCAGCCAATTGGGGGACGCCTGAGGACTTGAAAAACTTTGTTGATGCCTGTCATCAATCGGGAATCGGCGTTATTTTTGACTGGGTTCCTGGACATTTTTGTCAAAATGAAGAAGGCTTGATCTCCATGAATGGACATGACCTCTACGAATCTGAAGAGCATCCTGAATGGGGAACAAGGAGATTTAACTTAAGACGACCTGAAGTGATTTGCTTTCTGATTTCCAATGCAGCATTTTGGTTCGCATATTATGATATCGATGGGATTCGTGTTGATGGGATCGCTAGCATGCTGCAGCCTGAAAAAGAATATGACACAGACGCGATTCATTTTTTTCGCACATTGAATCAAATGATTTTTCGCAGATTCCCTTACGCCATTGTCGCGGCTGAGGATTCAACGGCATTCCCTAAAGTAACAGAACCTGTTTATAGTGGTGGATTGGGCTTTAACTACAAGTGGAATATGGGTTGGATGAACGACACCTTGCGTTTTTTCTCGCGTACACCCTTAGAAAAAAGGAAGCATCATCATGAGTTAACCTTTTCTTTGGTCTATGCCTTTCATGAATCCTTTATACTGCCTTTTTCACATGATGAGGTAGTTCACGGTAAATTGACGCTTTTAGACCGAATGAAAGGGGAATACAATGAAAAATTCGCACAATTGCGGGTACTTTACATGTATATGATGACCCATCCGGGTAAGAAGCTGAATTTTATGGGAAATGAGTTGGCACCTTTCCTGGAGTGGCGTTATTATGAAGGCTTGGAATGGAAAATGCTTCAATATGATCAACACCGATCGTATTATCGTTATGTAAAGGCAATGAATCATTTTTATTTGAAGGAAAAAGCGCTTTGGGAATTGGATCATTCCTGGAAGGGCTTTCGCTGGATCGATGCGGACAACGCGAGTCAGTCTGTCTTTATTTATCAGAGAATTGCGAAAAAGGAAGATTCTTATATGCTGGTCCTTCTAAACACAGGACCCTATGACCATAAGGATTTTCGAATTGGCGTTCCACAAAATACAAGTTACCGACTAACGTTCGCCAGCAAAGACGGAACTGCAGGTCTTAAAAAGACCATGAAAGCATCGCCTGTTCCATTTCATCAGCAACCCTATTCGATCCGTGTAAATTTGCCAGCCTATACAGGCATCATTTTGAAGCCGATTCGAAAAAGGAGGAAAAAAGATGATACAAACATCAGAGGAATTCCAACTTTTACTGAAAAGAAAGGTAAGAAAACTGACCGGAGAAAAAATTGAACATGCATCTTTGCACGAGCAATACTTGGCTCTTGTTGAAGTACTGATGGAAGAAATTGCAGAGCCGTGGGTTGAATCCAATGACCGTCACTATAGGGAAGATAAAAAGCTGGTTTATTATTTTTCCATGGAGTTTCTTATCGGCAAATTATTGGATCAGGTTTTGTACGCATTGGGCATTCGGGAACTTGTTCATTCCGGACTGCAAGATCTATCCATTTCTTTGGATGATTTAATTCAGGAAGAGAATGAAGCCGGTCTCGGCAATGGCGGTTTGGGGAGATTGGCTGCTTGTTATTTGGACTCCATGGCTGCCTTGGGCATCTCAGGACATGGCATGGGAGTCCGATATACCCATGGGATGTTCGAACAGCAAATTGTCAGGGGCAACCAAGTGGAGGTTCCTGATGACTGGCTTCGCGACGCCTATCCTTGGGAAGTGGAAAAAATGACTCGTTCAGTGATCGTTCGATTTGGCGGAAATGTACGAGGTGAGGAGATTGAAGGCAAATGGGTCTATTTTCACGATGACTATGACGCGATTCGTGCGGTTCCTTATGATGTGCCCATTGTCGGTTCGAAAAACGGACAAGTCAACACCTTGCGCCTATGGCGAGCAGTTGCGGTACAAAATATGGATATTAATGCCTTTCACCGGGGAGAGTTTATGGAAGCTGTTCGCCATCAGTCTGAGGCTGAAGCCATCTCGCAGATTCTTTATCCCAATGATCAAAGTTATCAAGGGAAGCTTTTACGGCTAAAACAGCAATACTTTTTGGTGGCTGCGGGTTTGGAAACCATTATAGGTCGCTATGTGGGGCGGGGCGGTGACCTGATGCATTTATCCGACCATGTTGCCATTCAAATCAATGACACTCATCCGGCATTATGCATAGCGGAATTGATGCGGGTCTTGATTGATGAACGGGAATTGTCTTGGGATGATGCCTGGGAACAAACGAAAAACACCATTCATTACACCAATCATACCATTATGCCGGAAGCCTTGGAAGAATGGCCTTATGAAATGGTGCATTCTCTATTGCCGAGAATCACGATGATTCTGGATGAAATTCATCGCAGAGATCTATTGGAAAATGAAAATTTGGATCCTATGATCGAGTGGGGAAAAATCAAAATGGCAACCTTGTCAATCATTGGATCAAGAAAAGTCAACGGAGTTGCAAAACTTCATAGTGAAATCCTTAAGGAAGAGCTTTTTGTAAACCGTTATAAGTTGAATCCGGATCAGTTTGATTCCATAACCAATGGCGTTTCACATCGCAGATTCTTGATTGGGGCTAATCCTCTCTTATCCAGTTTGATCACTGAAAAGATTGGAGAGGAATGGAAACAAAGACCGGAATTGCTGCAATGCTTAACCGATTATGCAGATGACAATGGATTTCTCGATCAACTCCATCGGGTCAAGCAAAGAAATAAGGAGGAGTTGGCCAGCATTATAACACGGGAGTTGGGCATTAAGCCTGATCCAGATTCCATCTTCGACATTCAAGTCAAACGAATCCATGCCTACAAGCGGCAATTACTGAATATTCTGCATATCATGCACCTATATAACCGGATTAACGATGGACAGGCACAGGAAATGATGCCAAGAACCTTTATTTTTGCTGGAAAAGCAGCGCCAGGTTATTTCTACGCAAAACGACTCATTGAGCTAATTCACGCAGTATCTGAAAAAATCGAAGCGAATCCCAAAACAAGAAATTTGATTCGGGTTGTCTTCATGCCTAACTTCAACGTCTCGTTGGCGGAACGATTATATCCAGCTGCTGATTTAAGCGAACAGATTTCTACAGCCTCCCGGGAGGCATCCGGAACAGGCAATATGAAATTTATGATGAATGGTGCTGTGACCATTGGAACCTTGGATGGAGCCAATGTTGAAATCTACCGCGAAGCCGGTTGGGATAGCATGTTCATCTTTGGGATGAAAGCCGATGAGGTTTTGCGCTATTATCGTGGAGAACCCTATCATTCCTTGGAAGAATATCAAAAAGATCCGCGATTGACGCGTGTGTGCGACCAATTGATTAATGGCTTTTTTGAAAGACGCGTCGGTGTTTTTCAACCGATTTTTGATTCTCTCCTATTGGAGAATGATCAATTCTTTGTATTAAGAGATTTTGCCGAGTATGCGGAGACACAGCAGGTTGTCAGCCGTTTCTATCGCGACGCTTATCGTTGGAACCGTATGCAGTTGGCAAATATCGCTCACTCCGGATATTTTTCGAGTGATCGTTCGATTCAAGAGTACGCAGCTAGAATATGGACATTAGGAGGTCAAAGATGAAGAAAAAGTGTATCGCAATGTTATTGGCAGGCGGTCAAGGCAGCCGACTGGGCGTATTGACGAAATCAGTAGCCAAACCAGCCGTGATTTTTGGCGGCAAATATCGACTGATTGATTTTTCTCTGAGCAATTGTTATCACTCCAATATTGATACAGTCGGTGTTTTAACCCAGTATCAGCCCTTGGAATTGAACTCCTATATTTCAACCGGAAGCGCTTGGTCTTTAGATAATGTGAAGGGTGGCGTAACGATTTTACCTCCTTATCAAAATCGGTATGGAGCCTCTTGGTATCGGGGAACGGCCGATGCCATTTATCAAAACATCCCATATATTCAATCCTATGACCCTGAACATGTCTTGATCATTTCCGGCGACCATATCTACAAAATGGATTATTCTGAAATGTTGAATGTTCATATGGAAAAAAATGCAGATTTAACCATTGGTGGTTTGATTGTCGACATGAAAGAGGCGTCGCGTTTCGGCATTATGAATACGAATCAAGAAAATCGTATTATTGAGTTTGAAGAGAAGCCTGAAAAACCGAAGAATAATTTGGCTTCCATGGGCATTTATATTTTCAAATGGTCTACATTAAAACGATTATTGAAGGAAGATGGAGAGTTGGAAAGCAGCCAGCATGATTTTGGCAAGAACGTGATTCCGGCTGCCTTGCAAGAAGGCTTGGAGGTTTTTGCCTATCCTTTCCGGGGATACTGGCGAGATGTGGGCACTATTGAAAGCTACTATGATACGCAAATGGAATTGTTGCAGCAGAATCCGCCTTTAAATCTTTTCGACAAGGAGTTCCGCATCTTTTCCAATCATGAAAGTTTGCATCCGCATTATATGTCATCAGAAGCAGCCGCAACCGATAGTTTAATTTCGGACGGATGCTTGATTTGCGGTCAAGTCCATCATTCCATTCTATCAAACGGCGTCATCGTGGAAGAGGGGGCGGTAGTCGAAGACTCCATCATATTGACGAATGCAAAAATAGGTAAGAATGCGAGAATAAAACATGCGATTATTGATGAATCCGTAACGATTGCAGATGGAGAAATCATCGGGAGTGATGAAAGGGTGATTCAATTGGTTGGAAGGGAGGATCAAGATGCGTAAAGTAATGGGAATTATTTTTCAACGTTGGGACCACAAACTACAGATCTTTACAATGAACCGCGGAATATCAACAATTCCATTCGGCGGCCGATATCGCCTCATCGATTTTCCACTGTCGTCACTGGTCAATGCCAACATTCATTCCATCGGTGTTTTGGGAGGGACCAAGTATGGGTCCCTGATTGATCACCTGGGAACCGGACAAGAGTGGTCCTTGCATAGAAAAACCCAAGATTTGGCCATTTTGCCTGCCATTCAGAATTATTCGATTGAACCGGGAACCTTTTTTGACTTGCGAGAACTGTATCCAAGTAAACTGTTTATTGAAAACCAAACAACCATTAATATGATTTTATTTCAGCCCAGCAATGTGATTCATAATTTGGAACTCAAGCAGATTATGGATGTCCACTTTAATAAGGGGAATGATGTGACTATTGTAACGGGGAATGGTTATTTGGAGGAATCGATTGGATCAGCGGACGAAAACCGGAGAAAATGGCATGGCAAAGAAGTGCTTGCGGTTTTGGTGCAAAGAAATATTATTACACAAGTGCTTGATCGGATGAATCAAGGCGGTGCTTTTGATCTCTTGAACATGATTCGTAGAAATCAAGAACATCTGCGCGTTAATGTGGTTCAGCATAAAGGGTATTATCGGGAGATTTCTCAAATCAAAGGATATTACCAAGCCAACATGGATATGTTGGAAGCTTCAGTTCGCAAAGAATTGTTTGGGGGCGAACGCAAGATTTATACGAAAAGCAAGGATAATCATCCAACCCAATATATCAACGGATCACAAGTATCCAATGCATGGATTGCAAGTGGTTGCCAGGTTGCAGGGACTGTAACCAATAGTATCGTATCGCGTGAAACCATGATTGGTGTTGGCAGTGAGATTCACAATTCCATCTTGATGCAGCGGGCCAGGATCGGCCAAGGCGTGCACTTGGAACATGTGATCTTGGACAAGGCCGTAACCATTCGAGACAATACTGTGTTAAAAGGAAGCAAGGAAGAACCCGTTGTGATTTCGAAAGGGAGTGTGATTTGATGACAAAACATGTGTTGTTCGCGGCGTCTGAAGCAACTCCTTTTGCAAAAAGTGGCGGATTGGGCGATGTAATGGGCGCTTTGCCCCACGCCATTCAAAATGGTTGGAGCGCAGAAGTTATACTTCCAAAATATGCACATATAAAAAAGGAAGATCTGGAATTCGTTGAAGATTTCGAAGTGAAATTGGGTTGGAGACGGCAGTATGCTGGCGTCCATCGCGTAGAGGAGCGGGGCGTCACCTATTGGTTCATCGACAATGAATACTACTTTCATCGAGATCAGCTCTATGGCTATTATGACGAGGCGGAACGATATCTCTTTTTTTCCGCGGCGGTCGTTGAATGGATCAAACGCAATCCTGGTCGTTACCAGGCGGTTCACTGCCATGATTGGCAAACTGCCTGGGCGGTAAAATTGATGAAAGAGAGCCGCATTCAAATCCCTGTCATTTACACGATTCATAATTTGCGCTACCAGGGTCGGTACGGCTTGGATGTTGCACAAGATTTGATGGGATACAGTAAAATCCCTGATGAACTGGAGTATGACGGAGATTTGAATCTAATGAAAGGTGCTGTCGTCTTAGCGGATTATGTAACGACAGTGAGTCCAACCTATGCCCAGGAAGTAATGACACCGGACTATGGAGAGGGTTTGGACCAAGTCTTGCGTTCAATTTCCGGTCATTTTAGTGGTGTCCTGAATGGATTGGATTTGGAGAAATTCAATCCAATGACAGATCCTGCCTTAAAGGTCCGTTATCGCTATTCGATCAAGAAGAAGGCATTGAATAAAAAAGCTCTGCAAGAAGAGTTGAATCTGGAGGAAAATGATCTGCCTATGGTGGGTTTTGTCAGTCGACTGGTTGAACAGAAGGGACTGGACTTAATTGTTTCTGTGATCCATGAAATGATGAATCTGGATATTCAGTTAGTTATCCTAGGCACGGGTGACAAGCGATACGAAGAATTGCTCCTGCGAAGCAGTCGAGAATACCCAAATCGTTTCCGAATGATCGCCAATTTCGATGAAGCCTTGGCCCAAAGAATCTATGCAGCTTCTGATATGATTCTGATGCCTTCGAAATTTGAACCTTGCGGATTGACTCAAATGATCGCAATGCGTTATGCTTCACTACCGATTGTGCGAGCTACAGGCGGGCTTCGTGATACGGTTCTGGACCTGGACCATCATGAGACCCAGGCAAACGGCTTTGTATTTGACCAGTTTAACGGCTATGCAATGCTTGAAGCAATAAAAAGAGCAGTAAAAACCTATCAAGATCCTGATCAATGGCAAGCTTTAATGCGGCAAGCCTGTCGGTCAGCCCGTTCTTGGTCCGACGCCGCAAGAGAGTATGAAAAGATATATGATCAGACGCGAGAGGGGTATGAAAAGTGAAGGCGAAGTTCAATTCGCAGGATACAAAATACCGCAATCCATTTGGCGCAATTCCACTCGGAACGACAATACAATTTGCCGTGGAAATTGAATCAAACCAGCAGAATTATTGCATGATGAGGTATCGAACCTCCCTAAATCCGGAACGAGAGCGATTGATCCCCATGGAAATAAGGGAAGAGGGGGATGGCTTCATCCAATATGGATGTAGTTTGATTGCGCCTATGGATCCCTGTCTGATATGGTATGACTTTGCCATTCGATCGGGCGAAGCGTATTGGTATATCAGCAATCAAGAAGACGGTTTGGGCGGAGAAGGATTACTTACTAAAGATCCTTTCCAACCTTTTCAAATCACTGTATATCGTCAAATGAGTCATCGTACAGATTGGCTTGCCGAGGGCATCATGTACCAAATTTTCGTGGATCGATTCCATAAAGGCAGCATAAATGGTCATTACTCTCGTCCGGCTTTGATTCATTCTGACTGGTATGATTCACCTTATTACGTAAAAGATGAAGAGGGTCGGATATTGCGTTATGATTTCTTTGGTGGAACGCTGAGTGGTATCACGGAAAAACTCCCATATTTGCATGACTTGGGCGTAACGATTCTTTACTTGAATCCCATTTTCGAATCGGCTAGCAATCACAAATACGATACCGCCGATTATTTAAAGATAGATCCAAATTTCGGAGATGAAGAAGATTTGATCCTCCTCTGCAAAAGGGCAAGTGAGTATGACATCTCTGTCATTTTGGATGGCGTATTCAGCCATGTTGGCAGTGATAGCCGTTATTTCAATCGAGAAGGGAATTACGACGAGCGTGGCGCTTATCAATCCGTGCATTCCCCTTATTATTCCTGGTTTCGATTCCGACATTATCCGGATGATTATGAATCCTGGTGGGGCATTGATACTATGCCCAATGTCAATGAAGACGATCCGAGTTATCGGTCTTTTATCTTGGATAGAGAGTCTGGTGTGATTGCATACTGGATGGACCGTGGGATTCGTGGATGGCGACTTGATGTTGCGGACGAACTTCCTGATTCTTTCATTAAGGGGATTCAACATCGTGTCAAAGAAAAAAATCGATCGGGAATCGTTATCGGAGAAGTCTGGGAAGATGCTTCCAATAAAATCAGTTATGAGCACCAACGAGAGTACCTGTATGGAGAAGAATTGGATTCTGTGATGAATTACCCCTTTCAAGAGGGTATTTTGCGTTTTATCCGAGAAGAAGAATCCGGCACGACCTTTCTCCGAAAAATTCAATCGATTCAGGAAAACTATCCTTCAAGGATCTTCGACCGACTCATGAACTTCCTGGGGACTCATGACACGCTGCGATCCTTAAATGCCATGCTTTTCTCACAAGAACCCTATGAAGAGAAAAGCCGTTTGTTAAAGAGAAAATTGACAGAGGAGGAAAAAAAGCTTGCACGAAAGCGGCTGCAAATTGCAGTTATGCTGCTGTTTTCTTTACCAGGCACTCCCTGCATTTATTACGGGGATGAAGCAGGTCTTGAAGGTTGGAAAGATCCTTTTAATCGCAGTACCTATCCTTGGGGAAGAGAGGATTTAGAAATATTGTCCCTATATCGCCAATGGAGTAACTTTTATCATGCTTCTTCCGCTTTGCGGATGGGAAGATTTAAAGGGGTCAATGCAAGCAAGCGCAGCATCTCTTTTTTACGGGTTTCTGAGGATCAAATATTGTTCTGCATTGTAAATTTAAGCAATGATGTGCTGCAGGGGTATTTCCCCGAAAAGGGCAAGTGGCAATCGGTCTTTACGGGTGAAATTAGAGAGACTGAATTTCTGATTCCTAAGAATACCGCTGTCGTTTTTAGCAAGAGTCAAGGATGACTTGTTCCTTTTTCTCATTCAGTTTATAATATGATTGATAATACGAGGAGGGCACAATGTTTGATTCACATATACACACCGTCATGTCTTTCGACTCGGAAATGGAGGCCAGCAAGGCCCTTGAAAGCTTGAAGAAAAACGGCATGAATGGTGTATTTACAGAACATTACGATTTTGGTTATCCAGAAGCTGAAAGTTTTGAATTTAATCCGGTTTCATATTTCAAACAATATAGTACGATTCACAGTGAAAGCATTCTCTTGGGGATAGAAGTTGGCATGGTGGAAGGCTATTCTGTGGATGCTGCAAGGTTGACACAAGGCCACCCCTTTGATTATGTAATCGGCTCAATCCATGTGGTAGAGAATGTGGATATCTATTATCCAGAATTCTATCAAGGCCGTTCTAAGCTGGAGACCTACTTGGCTTACTTTCGGGCCATGGAAACATGCATTCAGGAATACACCGATATTGATGCATTGGGACATATCGATTATATTGCCCGATACGGTCCTTATGAAAATCCGGAAATCTGGGTTGAAGAGGATTTGAAAATTGCGATTGATCGCGTTTTGCGTCTGGTCATTGAAAAGGATTGGGCTTTAGAATTTAACACAAGAAGAATCCAGGATGAAAAGGACTTTCAAGTCGTGCTGCCGATCTATCAACGATTTTTAGAATTGGGCGGACGGTATGTCACAATTGGATCTGATGCGCATACACCAGATGCGATTGGTTGGAAATGTGCTGAAGCAGCTGAGAGACTTAGAGATTTGGGACTGGTGCCGGTTGTATTTAAGAAACGAAAGCGAATTGTTTTATAAGTTATTCAAGGAAATATGATCTGACTTTTGCAGAATTGCTTCATCAATGAAAGGAATTGACAAAGGAGGTTGCCATGACTATACAAGAACGATATCAGAATTGGATTGATAGCGCCTATATCACGGAAAATGATCGCATCCAACTGCTGAAGATGACAAAAACTTCTGATATTCAGGAATGCTTTGGACAAGAGCTGCAATTCGGGACCGGTGGAATGCGTGGAGAGTTGGGATTAGGTCCCAATCGTATGAATCGTTATATGATTGGCAAAGCTGTACAGGCCGCATTAATGGCGAATCAAATCGAAAATCCTTTGGTCATCATTGCCTATGATACAAGACGTATGTCGCAATCTTTCGCCGAGGAGGCTGCACGCGTTGCTCTAGGAAATGGGGCGCGAGTTGCCTTGTTTGATGCGGAACGTCCGGTTCCGGAACTGTCCTTTGCAGTTCGCAGGAAGAAGGCTGCCTTGGGTATTATGATCACCGCCAGCCATAATCCGCCAGAATATAACGGGATCAAGCTTTATGGATCTGATGGCGCGCAAATGGTTCCTAAAGTCATACAACCGATTATTGAGGCTTTTAAGAGGATTACCAGCCTAGAGATGATTCAACGGGATCCGATTGAATTTTTGCATGATCATCCAAGTTTCGATTTTCTTGGAGAAGAATTGGATGAGGCTTATGTTTCTTATTGTCTTACACAGAAGAAAAGAAAAGAAGTTGATTGCAGCATTCATGTAGTTTATACGCCTTTACACGGTGCTGGAAATCGCTTGGTTCGTCGGGTGCTTTCAAGGCGAGGTTTCCATAATGTATGGACAGTCACCTCTCAGGAAAGACCGGATCCAGACTTTTCTACAGTCAATACACCGAATCCAGAAGAATCAGAAGCTTTGCGACTTGCGGTAGAGTGTGCCATGGAAAGAGAAGCCGATCTGGTTATTGCAACGGATCCTGACTGTGATCGTGTCGGTGTTGTTGTGATGGACGAAGGCCAGGCAATTGCATTAAACGGCAATCAAATCGGTGTATTGCTTCTTAATTATCTGATCAATCAAACCAAAGAGTTTTCACCGGGTGCTACCATTGTAAAAACCATAGTCACTAGTGATTTAGGTGTAAAAATTGCCGAGCGGAATGGCTTAAAATGGGAAGAGACCCTAACGGGCTTTAAGTATATCGGGGAGAAAATGGATCAATACGCCAATGACCCTGAGCGTTCTTTCTTCTTCGGATACGAAGAAAGTTATGGATATTTGACAGGAGACCAAGTACGGGACAAAGACGGCGTCTTGGTCGCTATGCTCATTGTAGAAATGGCTTCATTCTATCGATGTCATGGTGTAAGTTTGAACCGTCATCTGCAGGAAATTTACCATGATTTCGGACATTACAAGGAATCCTTGGATTCATTTGTTTCCAAAGGCATCGCTGGTCAAGAAAAAATTCAAGCCGTAATGGAGGCATTCCGTACTCAATCACCTTTTACAGACAAGCAGACTGGTGTAAGAGATTACCTGTCACCGGATACGGGATTGCCGGCTGAAAATGTGATTAAGGTTTATTTCGATCAAGCATGGATCGCTTTGCGGCCTTCCGGAACCGAGCCGAAACTGAAATGTTACTATTCGGCATGGTCTGATAGTGAGGCTGAGTCCGAAGCAATTTTGAATGACTTGCAAAAGGACATGCGCGAATTTATCCAAAAGGTGTTTGACAAGTAAACGCGAAAGTTTTATAATGGCTACAACCAGAAAAGCAATGAAGGGACGAGTAGAAAAACGATGCCTAATAGAGAGGGTGGGATGCTGGAATCCATCCAGGCCAGACTTTTTTGAAAACTAACCCGGAGCTGGACCAAAGACCTGGATAACAGGTAATGGCCCCCGTCTCGACACGTTACGTCGTTTGAGGAAATCATGCCAAAGAAGGTGTGCTTTCGAAATAGGGTGGTACCACGTGATGCATACCTCTCGTCCCTAACGGACGAGGGGTTTTTTTATTTTGTAAAGGAGGGTTTAAGATGAGTCAAGTATTGCAAATTACGTTGCCGGATGGATCAATCAAAGAGGTGCAAAAAGGCACGACGATTTTAGATGTTGCAAAGGGAATCTCGGAAGGGTTGGCACGCGTGATTGTCGGCGCGAAATGGAACGGTGAGTTGGCAGACCTAAATGCTGTTCTGGAATCTGATGGCAATTTGGAACTGTTGAAGATTGATGATGAAGATGGAAAGCATTTCTTCTGGCATACAAGCGCCCATTTGCTTGCCCATGCGATTCAAAACTTGTTCCCTGGAACAAAATTCGCGATTGGACCTGCAATTAAAGATGGCTTCTACTATGATGTCGATACCGACCACCGATTCACACCGGAAGATTTGGTCAAGTTGGAAGCGGAAATGAAGAAATTGGCCAAGCAAAATTTCCCAATGGAAAAGGAAGTTTTGTCTCGAGATGAGGCCTTGGCTTTCTTTAAGGAAAAGAATGAAGATTACAAGGTAGAACTGATTCAGGATCTACCTGAAGACGCGGAAATATCCATTTACCGACAAGGTGATTTTGTTGATTTGTGTAAAGGACCGCATCTATTGGGAACCAAGCGCATCAAAGCAATCAAATTGATGAGCATTGCCGGTGCATATTGGAGAGGTGATGAAAATCGGGCCATGTTGCAACGGATTTATGGTATTACCTTTGAAAAGAAAAAAGAATTGGATGCATATATCGAACGAATGGAAGAAGCGAAAAAACGTGATCACCGTCGTTTGGGTAAAGAATTGGGTCTGTTTGTTATGCATCAAGAAGGTCCTGGCTTCCCATTCTTCCTGCCAAAAGGCATGGTTGTAAGAAACCTACTTGAGGATCTATGGCGCCGCGAGCACGTTTTGCGAGGCTATGGCGAGATTAAGACGCCAATTATCTTGAATGAAGATTTGTGGCATACTTCGGGCCACTGGGATCATTATCAAGAAAACATGTATTTTACAAAAATTGATGAAGAAGATTACGCTATTAAACCAATGAACTGTCCAGGCTCCATGTTGGCATATAAAAGCGGTCGTTATTCTTACCGTGATTTGCCGCTCCGCATGGGAGAGTTGGGATTGGTTCACCGTCATGAGTTAGCAGGTGCTTTGCATGGATTGTTCCGTGTTCGTTCCTTTACTCAGGATGATGCCCATATCTTTATGACGCCAGAACAAATTAAAGATGAAATCAAAGGTGTTATGAAGTTTGTCGATGATATTTATGCAATCTTTGGCTTCAAATATAATGTTGAGGTCTCAACTCGACCAGAAAAGTCTATGGGTACTGATGAAGAGTGGGAGCATGCTACCAATTCATTGATTTCCGCTTTGGAAGAATTAGACCTGCCATATGTGATTAATGAAGGCGATGGTGCTTTCTATGGTCCAAAAATTGATATTCATCTGGAAGATGCCATTGGGCGTACTTGGCAATGTGGAACGGTGCAATTGGATTTCCAAATGCCGCAGCGTTTTGAATTGGCTTATATTGGAGCTGACAACCAAAAGCATGCACCGGTTATTATTCACCGTGTAATTTTTGGCAGCATTGAACGATTCATTGGTATTTTGATCGAACATTATGCGGGTAAGTTCCCGGTATGGCTTGCACCTGTTCAAGTTTCTGTTTTGCCGATTTCTGACAAGTACAACGAGTATGCGGAAAAAGTAAAATCAGCCTTGCAAATGCAAGGAATCCGTGTCGATTTGGATCAGCGTACAGAGAAAATTGGTTATAAAATCCGAGAAGCACAATTGCAAAAAACACCTTATATGATTATCGTTGGAGAGAAAGAAGTAGAGTCGAATCAAATCTCTGTTCGTAATCGTGATGAAGGGGATATGGGAGCAATGGAATTGGACGCATTTGTATCTCGTGTACTCGAGGAAGTGAAGTCGTACAAGTAATGAATTTGATTTTATTGCAAAAAGAGGACCTGATCGCGCCAAATTTGGCGCGAGTCAGTCCCAGGCAAGAAAAGCATATCCGAAAAGTTCACCGTGCGGAATGCGGCAAAACTTTGCGTGTGGGATTAGAGAATGGCAAAATTGGAAGCGGTAAAATTCTATCGATGGAAAAAGGCGATCTTCGCCTGCAAGTGGAATGGAATGAAGAGCCTCCAGAGCCGTCGCCCATTCGATTGATCCTTGCCATGCCACGCCCTAAAGCCCTCAAGCGAATTATCCAGGATATCACAACCCTTGGGGTTAAAGAGCTGCATATTATTAAAACCTGGCGCGTTGAAAAAAGCTATTGGTCATCACCCGCATTGAAGAAAGAATCCCTGGAGGAACAAATCCGTTTGGGCTTGGAACAAGGTCGGGATACAATTTTCCCCACGATCACTGTCCATCCGTATTTTAAGCCTTTTGTGGAGGATGAATTGCCTGCCATCAGCAAAGGATCACGATGTTTGGTTGCACATCCGAAAACACAGAAAAAAGCGCCTTACCATGTTGATCAACCTGTTACTTTGGTCATTGGGCCGGAAGGCGGTTTTATTGAATATGAAATTGAAAAATTTCAGGAACTGGGTTTTGAAATTGTATCCTTAGGCGACCGAATTATGCGGGTTGAAACAGCAATATCGGTACTGATTGGACGGCTTACGTAGAGCCGTCCATTTTTTTTATCAATTGATGACGGGAGAGGAATTTTTTAGAAAATTGTTTGGTTTCCTTGTTTGAAAACTGGATCCAGATGGAGGATCTATCAAAATCAAGGATTTGTCCAATTCCCAGGCTTTTGTGGATAATCTTGTCATCGATTTTCCAGTCTTCCTGGCTTTCTTCTTCCCAATAGAGCTTCAACTCCGACAGATATGGAGAGGGTTGGCAAGGACTTTGATCCAGCCTTCTATAAGAGAAAAATCGGCATGTTTTTTTGGCTCTTGTCATTCCAACATAAAAAAGACGTCGCTCTTCTTCTAAAAGTGCAGTATCCTCGTAACTTGCCTGTTTTTTTGCCATTGCTGAAGGCAAAATGTCATCCACTAAATCCACCATGAAAACATGATCAAATTCCAGTCCCTTAGCGCCGTGCAAGGTGGATAGGGTAATGGAAGAATCCTGATTCTGGCTTTTTCTCATTTTTACCATCAAGGTCTCACAGGAAGCCAATAAATCGGTGAGGGAGGTGGATTGGGCGGCCAAGGTCATCATAATGGACAAGTGTTGCGCATCTACTTCACCTCGATAACGGGGGCTTTCTTTTTTTCTGTTCAAATATTCTCGATATTCAAGATCGCGAAGAATGGTTTCAATTGCATAACTTGGACGCTGTTTCTGAATTTGATGAAAAAGATCTTCGATCCGTGACAAATTCTTCTGTTGATATAAGGGCAAATCCGTATTCCGTTTCAAACGCAGCAGAATGTTTTCTCCTGCATCATAGGCGCGGACTGCTTCATAATCCCTTCGGCGAATATAGCCATTGAATTTGTACCAGATTTGATCGAATGCAGAACCATCAGAAGGGTCCAGAGCAAATCGGAAGAATGCGTGAAAATCCAAATAAAGGGCGGACCGAAAAAAACTGGTCTGCAGATCACGAGTTTTTACGGGTACTTGCATTTCCTCGCATAGATTTAAAATAGGAATCGCAGAGATTCGGTTGCGGAATAAAATGCCAGTTGTTTCCTCCCGTGGGATGTCCTTGAGACAGGCTTGCAAAGTGGTTAATTGATGAATGGGATCCTTGCAAAGCTCATAGGCCATGACTGTTCTCTCTTTGGAATTGGCATGCATCGATTTTGTAAAACGCTTCTCATTCTTTTGGATCAATTCGTTGGCTGCTTGAATCAAAGGGATTCCGGATCGATAATTGGTCTCCATGCGATAGGTGGTGAAGTTTGTTCTTTTTTGAATGAACTGAAAGAGTTCTTCTGGCATAGCTCCCCGAAATCCATAAATTGATTGATCGTCATCAGCAACCATAAAAAGGTTTTGATCCCTTGACAGCAAGCATTCAATCAATCGAAACTGAATGGGTGAGAGATCTTGGGTCTCATCCACTTGAATATAGGGATATTGCTCTTGCAGTCGTTTTTGAATATGAGGATTCTTTCGCAAAATCCCAAGGGTTTGAACCAGAAGGTCATCGAAATCAAACCATCGATGCTTTTGCTTCTCGCTTTCATAAAGAGAAACAATCGTGGGCAAAGACTTCACAAGTGGAGAGACGGAAACTTGATTCTCCCGATTTTTAGCAACGCTGATTTGTCGAATGATTTCATCGACAGTTTCTTCGCCAGGCATTTCCTGGTGTAGGGAATGATAGATTTGACTGATCAGTCTTTTCTTGGTTATGGGCGCATTGGCGCCTTCGATTAATTGCCATTGTGGCATTTCCTTGTCAAATGCTTTCAAAAAGCGATAACAGAAACTGTGAAAAGTTGAAAAGTTGATATGAGCGTGAACTTTTGAACGAAAAATCTCGTTAAAGCGGTTTTTCATATCATTCGCTGCGGACCGGCTAAAAGTCAAAGACAATATGGATTGTGGTGCAATATTTTTCTCGAAAATTAAATATCCGGTTCTGCAGATCAGAGTCGTTGTTTTTCCTGCGCCTGGAACCGCTAGAATCAATGCGGGTCCATTCATATGCTGGATCGCCTGTTTTTGCTGTGGGTCAAATTGCATGTGAAAATTTTCTTCGATACTTGTAATAAAGGTCATAGGCTCCTCCTGCATTCTATTGTAGAAAAGAAATGAATAGGATGCAAGGTGAGTGGTATAATACAAAAAGGAGGGAAACTATGAAAATTTTGGAAGTTAACGGTCTCCATGTTACGAGAGGCGATAAAAAAATATTGGAAAATGTCAGTTTTAAACTAAAAAAAGGGGAAGTGTTGGGCATCATTGGTCCCAATGGCGGCGGAAAAAGCACCTTAATCAAGGCCATTGCCGGCCTTCTGCCCTTTGATGCAGGCATCATTTGGATTGGTAAGGGGGAAAAACTGGGCTATGTCCCGCAATTTGCCACTTTTGACGATAGCTTTCCAATCACGGTAAGAGAAGTCATTCTATCTGGCAGCCCTTACCTGTCACGAAAAAAAAGAATGGAAATGGGTGAAATCGAAAGAGCAGAAGAATTGATTCGACGTTATCAATTATCGAATGTTTCCAATCATCCCATTGGCGCGCTGTCAGGCGGTCAAACACAACGGGTTTTAATCAGTCGAGCCTTAATGGGAAATCCAACCATTCTTATGATGGACGAGCCGACGGCCAGCATTGATTTCAAGACCAAGGATCAGCTGGTGCAAGAACTGCGGGAAAAGGAACCAGAAATGACAATTATGCTAGTCAGTCACGACTTGAATGTTGTCAATCAAACCGTTGATTCCATCCTTTGTGTCAATCGGATCGCTGATTACCATCCAGGCAATCGCTTGGAAGCTGACAATTTGAAAAAAGTGTACGGTTGTCCCATTGAAGTCATTTTACATGGAGAGATCCCTCATCGGGTCCTGCATGCTCATCAACATGGGAAGGAGACAGAAGAATGATTTTCTCCTATCAATTTGTTCAAAACGCCATACTGGCAGCGCTCTTTGCAGGTATTATTTCCGGCTTAATGGGAACACTAATCACCGAGAAACATCGCATTATGATGACGGGGGGGATCGCGCATGCATCTTTTGGGGGTATTGGCTTGGGATATTTGCTGGGAATCGAACCCATGGTGCCAGCTCTAGGTGTTGCTGCAATTGTCGTTTTGATTATGAAACGATTAGAAGATCGCTTTTCTCAGCGTGCAGATACGATCATGGGGATGCTATGGGCCCTGGGTATGGCCTTGGGGATGATTTTTGTCGGGATGCGACCTGGATATCCGCCTGATATGACCAGTTATTTATTTGGAGACATTTTGACAATCTCCAGAAGGGACTTGATGCTGATGATTTTTGCCAGCTTGTCTTTCCTTCTAATTTTTAGTATTCGTTTCGAAACCTGGAAGATGATCTTATTTGACGAAGAACATGCAAAACTGATGGGGTTGCCTGTTGACCGGTACAAGACTATCTTTTATTTGTCCATCGCTTTGGCAGTCATCGCCTTAATTAAAGTTGTGGGCATCATTCTAACCTTGGCGATTTTAACAACTCCACCGATGACCGCTCAGCTCTTTACCAAGCGATTGTTACCGCGAATTTTATGCGCGACAGGATTTGCGTGGCTAACTATTTTTTCCGGCTTTGCTTTGTCCTTTAAGATCGAGGTGCCATCCGGGGCTATGATCATTTTTGTTTCCGTTTTATTGTTTATGATTTTAACGCTCGCAAAAAAAATGAAAAAAAGTCTTGCAAAAGATTCGTAATTCCGATATACTACCTTCAACACCAAATAACTTATCGGACAACGGCGTCCAACAGGCTGGAGTAGAATCCCGCTTAGTTGTGGCGCTTTTTTTGTTGATTTTTAGGAGGATGAAGAATGAATCGGAATTTTACGAAAGAAGATGTACTACGTATTGCTAATGAAAAAGAAGTTGGTTTTATTCATCTGCAGTTTACTGATGTAGCAGGTGTAATGAAAAACTTGACAATTACATTGAACCAATTGGAAGACGCGCTTGACAATGAATTAATGTTTGACGGCTCTTCTATTGACGGCTTTGTTCGTATTGAAGAATCGGATATGTATTTGTATCCAGACCCGACAACATTTGTTATCTTCCCATGGTCGACACCAGGTGCAGTAGAAGCTCGCTTGATCTGTGATGTCTATAAACCAGATGGAACTCCATTTGATGGATGTCCACGACAAACTTTGAAACGTGCCATCAAAAAAGCGGAAGATATGGGTTATACCATGAATGTTGGACCGGAGTGTGAGTTCTTCCTATTCAGCACTGACGAATCTGGTGAACCTACCTTGGAAACTCATGATCAAGCAGGATACTTTGATTTGGCACCAGTCGACATGGGTGGCAGCGCTCGTAACGATATGGTTAAAGCCCTTCAAGACATGCATTTCCTTGTTGAAGCTTCTCACCATGAGGTAGCGGAAGGACAGCATGAAATCGACTTTAAATTTGACAACGCGTTGCGTGCAGCAGATAGTATCATGACCTTTAAGATGGTAGTACGAATTATGGCACAGCGTCATGGTCTTCATGCCACATTTATGCCAAAGCCAGTAGCTGGCATTAACGGTTCCGGCATGCATATGAATATGTCTCTTTCTACACTAGAAGGAAAGAATGCTTTCTATGATGCTGGTGGAGACATGCAGTTATCGGAAATTGCATATCAATATATCGCAGGTTTGGTTAAAAATGCAAAAGGATTTGCAGCATTGACAAACCCGACTGTAAACTCTTACAAGCGTTTGGTACCAGGCTATGAAGCACCGACCTTGATTGCATGGTCTGCAAGCAACCGTAGTCCTTTGATCCGAATCCCAGCAAAGCGTGGCGCCGGCACTCGAGTTGAGTTGAGAAATCCGGACCCATCTGCAAACCCATACTTGGCGATCACAGCAGCTTTGGCAGCAGGCCTTGATGGAATTGAGAACAAAATGACTCCACCACCGGCAACGAATATCAATGTATATCATGCAACTCAGAAAGAGTTGGATGAATTGCAAATTAAAGAACTGCCGTCTAACCTGAAAGAAGCAATTTTTGAATTGGACAACAACGACGTAATCAAAAATGCTTTGGGTGGTCATGTATATGAGGCCTTGCGAGCAACTGCATTGGCTGAGTGGAAGAAGTTCTCACTATTTGTGTCAGAATGGGAGTTAAAAACATACTTGAAAAAATTCTAGAAAATAGGCAAGCGACTCTTGTAGTCGCTTCCTTTTTTTTATAAAGTAATAACGAAGGAGGCGTGCGATGAACAATCGGATAGTAATAGTCGATTCAGATGAAAAAAGCCGTATACGAACGGCTACGGTTTTACATCAATATGGTTATGATGTTTATCAAGCGCGCGAAGCCACAAAAGCACTTCGGGACGCTAGAAGGCTGAGACCATCTCTCGTATTGATTGATACAGAGCTAAAACGGGGTATGAGCGCCTATGAGCTGGCAAAAATTATTGAAGGCGATAAAATTTCGACCTGTCTGTTTATGAGCAGCCGATATGATACAGGATTGGTAACTGCCATGGAATCCTTGCGATTATACGCGTACGTTCAAAAACCCATTCAACCCCTTTCATTGATTCAGGTCATTGAATTCAGCATGTCCATGAGCCATAAATTATTAGCCCTGGAAGAGAAGGTTGAAGATCTAGAATCTTCGTTAGAAGGGCGCAGAAAGATGGATCGTCTAAAAGGGATACTTATGGAACAAAAAGGGATCTCGGAACCGGAAGCTTATAAACTGATCAGAAAACGGGCCATGGATAATGGCGAAAAAATTGAAATTACCGTTGAAAAAATGTTATCTACAATCTTGAAGAAATTGTAAAACTGTGATATGATACGCTGTCTATAGGGGGTGACGTTGATGATCAAACGTTTTATTGGGTACTACCGGCCGCACTGGAAGCTATTTTCTTTGGATCTTCTATGTGCTTTTCTCATGTCGGTAATCGATCTGCTCTTTCCGGTGTTGACGCGGATGGCGACCAATGATTTGATTCCAAATGGTCAAGTGGATCGACTTTTTCTATTAGGCGGCGGTATGGCAGTTCTCTATTTGATTCGTGCGGGTTTTGAGTATTTTGTGGAATGCTATGGTCACGTATTAGGAGTTCGTATGGAATATGACATGCGGAAGGACCTATTTACGCATTTGCAGTCTTTATCTTTTCGGTTTTACGACAAGAATCGCACCGGTCATTTAATGTCTCGGATTGTTAATGATTTGAGGGATATTACTGAATTGGCTCATCATGGACCTGAGGATCTTTTTATCTCTTTGGTTATGATTATTGGGTCTTTTTTGGTTTTGGTGCAGATAGAATGGCGGCTTGCGGCCATTACCTATCTTTTTCTTCCCTTCATTATTCTTTACGCGATCAAGATGCGAAAGAGACTGGCCCGGGATTTTAAAGAGGTAAAACGCAAAATTGCGGATGTTAACGCCCAAGTGGAAAACTCGATTTCCGGCATCAGGGTAGTTCACTCCTTTACCAATGAATCCTATGAAATTGAAAAGTTTGAGTCTGGAAACAACTTGTTCCGAATTTCGAGAGAAAACGCCTACAAGACCATGGCTCAATTAATGACTGGCATTCGCACCATGCTGAATTTCTTAAATCTCTCGGTGCTAGTCTTTGGTGGTTGGCTTGTTTATAGCAATCAAATTACAGTAGGTGATTTATTGGCCTTCTTGTTATACATAGGGTTGTTTTTACAGCCGGTAAGACGCTTGATGTCTTTTACCCAGCAGTTTGAACAGGGTATGGCTGGATTCGGACGCTTCTGTGAGATTATGGATGTTCGGCCTGACATTGTCGATCAAGTTGATGCGATCGCTATTAAAGAGGTTGATGGCAGGATTGATTTTGAGAATGTTGATTTTTCCTATCAAGCTGAGGAGTCTATTTTAAATGGCATTCGTTTTACCATTCCTGCAGGCAAGACTACGGCTTTAGTGGGTCCTTCAGGCGGAGGGAAAACGACAATTTGCCAGTTGATCCCAAGATTTTATGAAGTAACAGACGGCAAAATTTTGTTGGATGGTAGAGACATTCGTCAATATAAAATTGAAAGTCTGCGAGGCAAGATTGGTATTGTACAGCAGGATGTATTCTTATTTGCGGGTACAATTGCAGAGAATATTCTTTATGGACGAGCAGATGCATCGGAAAAGGAAATGGTTGAAGCAGCCAAACAAGCTGAAATCCATGACTTCATTCAGAGTTTGCCGGATGGATATCAGACGGAAATCGGCGAACGGGGAATCCGTTTGTCAGGAGGGCAAAAACAACGACTGTCTATTGCTCGGGTCTTTTTGAAAAATCCGCCCATATTAATCTTAGATGAGGCAACATCAGCATTGGACAACGAAACGGAAGTCAAAATCCAAGCCTCTTTAGAAAAACTGGCCAAGGGACGCACGACCCTGGTTATCGCTCATCGCTTATCTACGATTCGAAATGCAGATCAAATCCTGGTTGTGACGGATGAGGGAATTGCTGAAGCGGGGAACCATGAGACATTGATGGCCAAAGAAGGGGTTTATGCCCATTTGTATGCCATGCAGTTTGCAGGATTAGAGAAACAAGGAGATCATTAGATCTCCTTGTTTTGTTTTGTTTTATCGTATAATGTTTTTAGTTTTTCTAAGACCCTGTCGTAATTGTCCCTGTGGTGGGGGAAAGTACAGTTTTGACAACTTTTAATGCCATTATCCAACCAAACAGGATTGCCGCCGCACTCGTCATCCAAAGCGTAGAGTGGACAATAGCAAAAAAGACAATTAAAGTCTTTTTCCGGCACATTGGAATGGCAGGGGAAATATTCGCATTCTTTATGTTGAAAGAAAGAATAGTTTGACATTTTTTCACTCCTTTATGAAATGGTTGTTTAATTCATCAAAAAAAAGTAGAATGGTAGAATGAAGAGATTATTTACACGATTGATTCAAATGGATCAATGGATGGATCAAAAAATACAGACATTGTCATCTGCTAACAGTGTACCTTTTTTCAAGGTGATCAGCAAGGAATTTAGCTTTATCTTTGCCTTTTGCATCCCAATCATAGGAATGCTTTTGGATTCGGGTACTCCTTGGGCCTGGGTGTGGATTGCCGGTCTTGTAAGCTATATAAGCACAAGATGGATGAAACGCTTGACCGGAAGAAAACGGCCGCAGGAAAAAACGCAAACCAGTGTGCACTTGGATGGGGAAACCGGGAGTTTTCCATCTCGTCATGTGGCAGTCTTTGCCGCTCAAGGAGCTTTTTTGCTTTTGTCAGGCTCGCAGTTTGCCATAGTCTGGTTTGCAGGCCTTGTTTTCGTTGCGGTATCACGTTTGGGTTTGAGGGAACATTTTTTTAGCGATGTGGCCGTGGGTTTGTTCTGGGGCCTATTGAATGGATGGCTGGTTGAAATGATAAAAGGAGTCGTGACAGCATGAGTGAAAGAACGTTTTTGAAGGGAGCACTTTTCCTGTCTTTGGCAGGCATTTTCTCCAAAGTCATGGGATTGATTTTAAAAATGCGGTTGAGTGTTATTTTAGGGCCGGAAGGTTCGGGGATCTACAGTTACCCGCAGCAGTTTTACGTATTAATGATTGCGGTCTCCGCAACCGGATTTGCATCCTCCATATCAAAGTTGGTGGCTGAAAAAAGATCAGTAGGAAAAATGCGCGAAGCGCATCGTGTTTTCCATGTTTCTTTGGTCGTAATGTTAATATTAAGTGCTGCCATTACCCTGGTCATGCTTTTATTTACCCCAATCGCTATGAAGATCTGGGGAGATTCTGTACGTTATGCGTACTTGGCGGTTGCCGTAGGACCGATATTTGTTTCCATTATGACTTCCTTTCGAGGGTATTTTCAAGGCATGCAATTGATGCAAGCCACCTCAGTTTCTCAGATTTTCGAATCAGCGGCACGTTTGGTATTCGGACTGGGATTGGCGGCATATTTTGCCGGCACCAGCATACCAAAAGCAGCCGGCGGCGCATCATTTGGAGCGGCAGCCGGTGGTGTCATGGGATTTGGCATTATTCTACTGTATTACTTTCGCAACCGTGCCAAAATCATGACGGAAATTCAAGCGGATCGTCATGAGAAAGAAAAAAGCGCATGGCAGCTGGCCAAGGAATTAATCGCATTTACTTTGCCCATTACCATTAATTCTGTGATTGTACCTTTAATGCCTTTGTTTGACTCTTTGCTGATCAAGCCGCGTGCCCTTGCGGGCGGATATTCTCCTGAAACAGTCGACCGCATGTATGCATGGTTGAGCAGCGCGGTTACGGTCAATGGATTGCCTCTAACCTTCACTTTGGCCTTGGCGGTCAGTTTGATCCCAGCGGTATCCAAAGCGGTAGCACAAGGTCGAATGGATGAAGCTAATCGAAAAATCAATCTCAGTTTGCGGCTGGGCTTCCTAATCGGCTTTCCTTGTTTTGCCGGCTTTATGGTCATTCCGGAAGAAATTATGGTCTTGTTGTTTCCTACGTTTGGCGGCAGCGGATATGTTTTGCGTGCCTATGCCATGTGTCTGATCTTTATGATAGTATCTCAGCTAATGTCTTATTCTCTACAGGGGATTGGTCGGCCCCGAATTGCTACCAAAAATCTAATGATTGGTTCGACTATTAAACTTGTTTTCAGCTATTTTCTAATCGCATGGGAGCCTGCCATTGGGGCCAGCATCGCCAGCATTGCCTCCTATGTCTATATTTCAAGCATGAACTATGTTGCTGTGAAACGATTCACGAATTTGCACTTTGACAAAAAGATTATTTACGCGCCTTTGGGCGCTTCTGCTGTGATGGCACTTGCAACATTTTTGGTCAATCGAATCTTTGAACAAACCTTGCTTTCCATTGGGGTTGCAATGATAACATATTTTGTCGTCTTATTTGTCTTTGGTGGCATTCGAAAAGAGGAAATTCGCGAAATGATCGGACGCTAGGTTTTGCAAGTTTATACAGAAGTGGTAAAATAAAGTCGGAGGTGTTGAAATGAAACAGTTTCTAGCTCTTGGCTTGGCGATCGCTTATGCCATTTTTGTTGTAATTGTTGTATTTTGGGGAGATCCCACGGATGCATTGGTTCTCGGTTTCTTGCGGGGAATGGGTGTGGTTGTGGTGCTCCTTCTCGGATTATTATTAATAGAACGGATCCAAGATCGTAGAAAGGAGAAAGAAGATGATCATCGTAAATACTGAATCCATTCCAGGAAAAGAAATTGATCAGGCATTGGGATTGGTGCGGGGATCAACCATTCGGGCCAAGCATATCGGAAAAGATTTGATGTCCGGTCTGCGTCAAATTGTTGGCGGTGAAATGAAAGAGTATGCGGAAATGTTAACGGAAGCTAGACAATTTGCGACCCTTCAAATGGTTGAAGAAGCGAAATCCATGGGCGCTGACGCGATTGTTAATGTTCGTTATACGACATCCGCAGTGATGCAAGGTGCTGCAGAAATCTTGGCATATGGAACAGCAGTAAAGCTAAAATAAGCGGAGGAGACTCCGCTTTTTGATTTGCAAGGAGGTAGGAATGAAAGTATTGTTGGGAAAACCGGTTGCTGATGCAATCTACAAGAAAGCAAAGAATCGAATAGATTTACTAAAGGAATATGGGTATACGCCTAGAGTGGCTATGGTGCAAATTGGCGCAGCGCCAGATGACACATATTATAAGCAAAGTTTAATTCGACAATGCCAAGCCATCGGTATTCAGGCGGATGATATTTCCTTGCCTCAGTCAACTACAGAAGAAGACTTGATCCATCAAATCCAGTCTTTTAATGAAAATCCTGAAATTCACGGTGTTATGATTTTTCGTCCACTTCCTAGGCAAATCTCCAATGAGCGTATCAGTGCTTTTTTGGATCATTGCAAAGATGTTGATTATATGAATCCCGACAATCTTGGTAAAATTATTCTCGGAAAAAGTCGAGGCCGTCTTCCTGGCACGCCGGCAGCAGTCATGGAAATGTTGGATTTCTATGGAATCCCGCTGGAAGGAAAGGAAGTTGTGATTGTAAATCGCTCCTTGGTGGTCGGAAAGCCGTTGGCAATGCTGATGTTGGATCGCAGTGCAACGGTGACTGTTTGTCATTCTAAAACACGCAATCTTTCGGATAAAATGAAACAGGCGGATATCGTTGTTTCCGCAGTAGGAAAAGCAGAACTTTTTGGCGCGGAGAGCTTCGATTCCCATAGTATTGTGATTGATGTCGGGATCAATAAGCGCCCTGATGGATCCATATGCGGTGATGTGCGATTTGACGAAGTCGAAACAATTGCAGCTGGGATTTCACCGGTTCCAAGAGGAATTGGAACGGTAACCTCGGCTGTACTCTTACGGAATGTTGTTTATTCCTGCCGTCAATTAAGCGGGCTTTCCATGGTTCCGTCTTTTGAGGAGAGGTGGGGATAAAATGAAAGGTTTTAAAATTGGCCACGCTCATGATCAAACAGCGCAAACCGGTTGTACAGTCTTGCTTTGTCCTCAAGGCGCCATTGCTGGGGTTGATGTACGGGGCGGGGCGCCCGGAACCCGTGAAACCGCTCTTTTGGATCCCAAAATGACGGTTGACAAGGTTCACGGCATTCTCCTGTCTGGGGGAAGCGCTTTTGGCTTGGATGCTGCCAGCGGAGTGATGCGTTTTCTGGAGGAAAAGGGAATTGGTTTCGATACAGGTGTGGCGAAAGTGCCAATCGTTCCTGCCGCCGTATTGTTCGACCTGGCTGTCGGGGATGCATCTGTGAGACCTACCGCAACTATGGGTTACGAGGCATGCATGGCTGCTTCTGATCAAGTACCGGCCCGAGGCAATGTTGGTGCTGGAACAGGCGCGACTGTAGGCAAAGAGAAGGGCATGGCGTTCGCAACAAAAAGCGGATTTGGTTATGCTTCTATTCAAGATGAGAATCTTTTTATGTTTGCTGGCGTTGCCGTAAATAGTTTTGGAGAAATCTTCGATCCTCAAGGGAATAAACTGGCGGGCGTTCGGGAAACCGCAACAGAAGCCGATCACGTGGATCCTTTTGAGGGAACCAATACAACCATTGGTTTTATAGCTACCAATGCAATAATGACCAAGGCACAAGCCAACAAACTGGCCAGTGTCACCCATAATGGTTATGCGCGATCCATTCGACCATGCCATACGCCATTTGACGGAGATACCATTTTTGCATTAACGACAGCAAAGGTAGATTATAATTTTTATGCCTTGTGCAAATTGGCAGAAGAAGTAATGTCGGAAGCTGTTCAGGATGCCATTTCATGCGCTGAATCTATTCCAGGTTTTCCGGCTTCGGGGAGGAAGAAATGAATCCACTGGATACAAGACCTTTATACATACAATTAAAAAATGAATTAATGGATAAAATTCGTGGCGGTGTTTGGAAAGAAAAAGAGCAAATACCAACAGAGTTGGAATTGATGGAAGCCTACAAGCTGGGCAGAGATACAGTCCGTAAAGCAATTGCCATTTTGGTGCAGGAAGGCTACCTGATCAAACGAAGAGGCAAAGGAACTTTCGTTGCCAAGACACAATTTTCCATAGGCTTTGAACCTTTGATCAGTCTTCGCCATGCTTTGCGCGTACGCGGTTTAGAGGAAACCAATACCATTTTATCTGAGGGAAAGGAAGCTTTGACCAGATCCCAAGCCAAACGTGCCAGGATTTCAGAAACTGACCAAGTCATGCGAATTTTCCGATTGCGTTCTGTCGAGGGACGTCCACTGGCAATCGAAGAGTCAATTTTTGCGATAGAAGGGATCCATTATGAAGAGCTGGATCCGCATGCTTCCATATCCTCTTTTCTATTAAGCGAGTGGAAAGGGCAAATTGAGCGCATGGAGCAAGTCATGGTGCCACGTCCTGCTACAAATAAGGAACGGGAATTGTTGGATATTGGTCCAAGTGACCATGTTTTAGCACTTGAACGCTGGATTTATGTCAAAGAAAAACAAGCGCCTATTTCATACGTATCATTCATCATTCCCATCAATGAATATGATTTTTCCATATAACCGGCATTTGCCGGTTTTTTTATGGATATTTTTATGGTATCCTTAATATACGGATGTACGGACGTTTGGTTTTGAAGTCATGATATAATAAGGTTAAATCTACCAATAGGAGGAAAAAATGGAATCCAGGGTGGTATTAACAATAGATTGCGGGACACAAAGCGTACGGGCCATGCTATTTGATCAGCATGGAAAACTTTTAGGAAAGGCGAAACGAGCCTTCCAATCATATTATTCTCCTCAACCCGACTGGGCTGAGCAGGATGCAGAACTTTATTGGGATAAGCTCTGCCAAGCAACTCAAGCGCTGAAGGCAGACAAGCCAATGCTTTTTGAAAAAATCGAGGCCGTGGCACTTACAACTCAAAGGGATACTGCGGTTTTCATCGACAAAACAGGAAAACCTTTGCGCCCTGCTATCATTTGGATGGATCAGAGGAAATTGGATCATCATTTACCCTTTAATCGCACGCAAGCCATGGCTTTGCGGATTTCCGGGATGACAGAAACAGCCATAGGTTTTAGTCGGAATTGTCCGGCGCATTGGATTCAAATCCATGAACCTGAACGATGGTCATCCACCCACAAGGTCTTGATGTTGTCGGGTTACTTATTGTTTCGTTTGTCTGGCCGTTTGGTGGACAGCAATGCCTCGCAAGCAGGGAAAGTACCCTTTAACCATAAGAAAAGACAATGGGAACCTTCCTTCTCAATCAAGGGACAAATCTTTCAGATACCGAAAGAAAAACTGCCTGAACTGGTTGATCCTGGATCAAAATTAGGAGAAATCACACCACAAGCTGCGGACATGACGGGAATCCCCGTAAATCTTCCAATTATCGCAACCGCCTCAGACAAGGCCTGTGAAACAATCGGTGTTGGATGCAAGAATGATCAAGTCGCCAGTATTTCTTTGGGATCTCAAGCCAGCATACAAACAACAACATCACGATACTTTGAACCCTTGCGGTTTATTCCACCATTCGCTGCAATGATGCCACAGTCTTTTAATCCTGAAATTCAAATCTACAAAGGCTACTGGATGATTTCCTGGTTTCACAAGGAGTTCGCACAAAAAGAGGAAAAAGAAGCACTAGTCTTGGGGATTCCACCGGAAGAACTCTTGAATGAAAGGTTGTCAACGGTACCGGCAGGATCTGATGGATTAATCCTCCAACCCCTTTGGGGAGCCGGTTTGAAGCGTCCGGAGGCAAGGGGCTCAATTATCGGATTTAACGATCTTCATACCCGCATCCATATATATCGGGCGATTATCGAAGGTATTGGATATGCCTTGCTGGAAGGTGCTGAACAAATCGAGAAAAAATTGGGTCACAAATTTGAAGCCTTTGCCATTTCGGGTGGGGGTTCTCAAAGCGATGCAATCTGCCAAATTTCTGCAAATTTGATGAATCGGCCTGTTTATCGTGTGCAAACCTATGAGACTTCAGGACTTGGCGCGGCTATCGCCGCATATGTTGGAATGGGTTGTTACGAATCATTTGAAGCAGCTATCGATGCCATGTCACATCCAAAAGATTGGTTTCATCCGGATCCAAAGGAAGCCAAACTCTACAAGAAGATTTATCAACAGGTTTATCGGAATATGTATAAGCAAGTAAAGCCGCTTTATAAAGAGCTGCGAAATATCATCAAGGAGGGAGAACATGAGTCATCCGTATAAAGGGTATCACCCGGATTGGGAAAATCAACCGCCAGAACCCGGAAGCTTTCGAGCAGCCTTAAAATGGGGAGATCCGCAAGCATTTAAAGAACCCAATGAGGGTTTATACAAAACGATGAAGCAGGTATTCCAATTAACAGATTCGGATTTTCAGACCAAGGTGTCGACCGCAGAAACGCTCATTCCAGAAGAAATACCCATGGCCATTACTGAAAGCCAAGTGGCTTTCTTTGTGGATTTGCTGGGGGAGGAGAATGTAAAACGCGATGGCTTCACCCGTGTCAAAACCTCATATGGAAAAACCATGTGGGATTGCATTCGTCTGCGAGAGGGACGCATTGAAAACATCCCTGATTTGGTTTTATGGCCATCTAGCAATCTAGAAATTAAAGCGATCGTTGAATACTGCAATCAAGAAAAGATTCCTGTCTATTGTCGAGCTGGCGGCTCATCCGTAACAAGAGGAACCGAGGCCGTCAAAGGGGGCATAAGCCTTGATTTGGCCCAACGTTTTAATCAGGTTATCGAGTTTAATGAAAAGAATCAGACAATCACAGTACAGTCAGGCATGCAAGGACCAGATCTGGAAAAAGTTTTGCGGGATGCGCCCAAGCTTTACGGCGCGAGCCGTGCCTATACCTGTGGCCATTTCCCACAATCTTTTGAGTATTCCGGTGTTGGAGGCTGGGTTGTGACGAGGGGGGCTGGACAAAACTCCAGCTACTATGGCAAAATTGAAGACCTTGTGATTGCCCAAGAGTATATTACGCCAATCGGCATCATCCAAACAGGTGAGTACCCTGCACAAGCAACCGGTCCAGATATCGATCAGATTATGATAGGGAGTGAAGGGGCATACGGAATCCTCACCCATGTTACCTTGCGAATTTTTCATTGGATGCCTGAAAATCATTTTCGTTTCTCTTATATATTCCCTTCTTGGGAAGAGGCACAAGCAGCAGCGCGTGAAATCACACAAGGCGAGTTCGGCATGCCTTCTGTTTTTCGATTGTCGGACCCGGAAGAAACAGATGTCATGTTGAAATTATACGGGATTGAAGACACCTTTTTAGATCGACTGATGAATTTGCGTGGATTTCAACCCATGAAACGTTGTCTCTTTCTTGGATTTACTGACGGGGAGCGAAAGTTCTGCCGCAACATCAAGCGGAATGTACATAACATCGCAAAACGCCATGGGGGCTTATATTTAACCGGAATTCCTGTGAAAAGTTGGGAAAAGGGACGATTCCGCGATCCCTATTTACGAGATGCTTTGCAAGACTATGGCATAATCATTGATACAATGGAGGCGTCTGTAACATGGGCTTCCATGCCAGAGGTCCATAAAACTGTCCGTGAATTTGTAAAAACAAGACCCCAAACCATTTGCATGACACACATGTCGCACGTTTATCCTCAAGGCGCCAATCTTTATTGGATATTTATTGGAAAAATGAGTGAAGAAGAATATTTAGACATGCAGAAAGGAATTCTTGACCACATCGTTTCATCTGGAGCAGCTCTCAGCCATCACCATGGCATCGGTAAAAGCTTTGGACCATGGTTGGAAAGCCATATTGGCCAAGAAAATATGGCTGTCATTCAAGCGTTAAAAAATCATTTCGATCCCAATCAAATTATGAACCCCGGCGGCACCTTGGGTTTAGATGAATGAAGCGTGAATTTCACGCTTCTTTTCTTTTATCACTGCCATATATCGTTTATAATAAGGAGTGGAACACTTTTACAACAAGTTCCATTGACAAGAAGAGTAAAGGATGATTGGATATGAAGAATTATAAATTGACAATTGCCTATGACGGAAGCCGTTATCAAGGATGGCAGCGCTTGGGTCATACCTCTGACACCATCCAAGGCAAAATCGAGTCTGTTCTCTCCAAATATTATGAGCGGAATATTGAAATTGATGGATCGGGTCGAACGGACGCTGGCGTTCATGCACGCGGACAGGTTGCATCTGCTTTATTGCCAACTGAAAGAATGGATACTAGCGATCTTGCCGCCATCAATCATTACCTGCCTTCCGATATACAAGTTGTACAGGTTGAAGCAGTGGATGATCGATTTCATGCGCGCTATCAAGCGAAAAGCAAGCGTTACCGCTATCGAATTGCATTACCGCCAATCGGTAATGTTTTTGAAAGAAAATATATGACCTTCATTGGGGAACCATTGGCTGTGGATCAAATGAAGAAGGCCTCTCAGGTTTTGCTGGGCAGCCATGACTTTCAATCTTTCACAAGTATGAAGTCGAAGAAAAAGTCGACCGTTCGCAGGGTGGACTCGATTACAATGACACAACCTAGTCCGGGTGAGCTGCAAGTTGATTTTGTTGGGAACGGATTTTTGCGTCAGCAGGTTCGGATCATGATGGGCTTGTTGATCCAAGTAGGAATAGGTGAAATTCCAGTTAGTCACGTGGAAAAGATCTTGAATGAGAAATCAAGAAACCATACCCGCATGATCGCGCCAGCAAAGGGATTGTGTTTGGAAGAAGTCTACTATTAGGAGGATTGGATGGATATTCGTTTTTTTCATCTCGCAGACATTCATATCGGAAAATGTTATTCTAGCCATTGCCTGAATCCAGAACATGCAGAGTCCAGACGGAATGAAACCTGGGGCACTTTTGCACGGATTTGCCGTACAGCTTCAGAAGAAAGCGTTGATTTTCTTTTGGTTACAGGTGATTTGTTTGACAGTCATTACTGTAGTGTTCAGGATATACTGGGCGTATCTGAGCTTTTTGCAGGCTTGGCACCCATTCCTGTCTATATAATCGCAGGCAATCATGACCCCCTTGGAGATAAGAGCGTCTATCACTGGGTCAAATGGCCATCCAATGTCCATTTATTTGACGCGGGCCGTTTTCAGGCGATAGAAGTTGAAGAAAAGAAGGTCACCATTTGGGGGCGCAGTTGGGATCGAAAGGAAGATTATGATCCTGTTGTTCTTCCAGAACCCTCTGAAGGGAGAAATATCTTACTCCATCATGGTGATTTGGATCGGGAAGGTTCCTCTTATGCCAATCTTTCCTCGCGTGAGATTATTGAAAAAAAATATAGCTATACGGCATTGGGTCATATTCATCGGCCGGAAATCTTTAATCATTTTTCCGGGGCTTTTGCGGGCAGTCCTGAACCTTTGGATTTTGGTGAATACGGCGAACACGGCTATATGGATGTTCGTCTAGGGGATGGATCGCCTGAAATCAACTTTGTTACAGCAAGCAGTCGTCAATTCGTTGCGATTCAAGTGGAAGCGTCGTCATCCGATACCATCATCTCTTTGGCATCAAAAGTACGCGACCAAATCAAAGACCTGCAACCACTCAGAGATTTCTTCAAAGTCTCGATTCATGGTTATTGGGAAGGCTCTTTTGAACCGGTGATACAGCAATTGACCAATTTGCTTCAAGCCGAATTTTACGATTTAACCATCATTGATCAAACTCGCCCTGATATTAATCTGGATCGTTTAATGCATACCTATCGCGACTCGGCAATTGGATTATACATTTCCAGAATTCAAGAGATGGATCTTGATGAGAAGCTAAAAAAAGATGCTTTGTTATACGGGATTGAAGCACTATTGAAAGGAAAAAAACGATGAGAATATCGAAATTAAATCTAGAGAGTTTTGGCAAATTTCATCAAAAAACAATCGAGTTTCAGCCTGGATTTAATTGCGTGTTTGGAGCGAACGAAGCCGGCAAATCTACCATACAAGGATTTATGCATGGCATTTTTTATGGATTTTACAATCCCTACACAAAAACCAAGCGCTATTCTCAACTATACGATCGCTATCGCCCCTGGGACCGACAGGAGTTTCGCGGATCTTTAACCTATGAGCTGGAATCGCAGCCATATCGCATAGAACGTAATTTCTTGAAAGGGGATGAGTCTGTATCGGTCTTCCGTCTTAAAGATGGAGAAGAGCTTACAAATGAATTTCCCTATAATGGCGTATATCGACTGATTGTGCCTGGAGAATCACTGATGCAAATGAATGAGACTATGTTTCGCAATACCGTTTTCATTCAACAAAGGGGTGTACAGCCGGAAGAAAATTTTGCTTTGGAAGTCCGAGATAATTTTGTTAGTATTGCTCAAGAATTTTCAGAAGACTTATCCGTCAAAACTGCGCTCCAGCACCTCAACCATGAACTAGAACAGGTTGGCTCTCCAACACGCCATAAAACTTCGGTTCTGGGTCAAGCAGTCGCCCAATTATCAGATCTTGAAGATGAAAGACTTCGATTGTTGTCCAGTCATGAGGAAATGCGTGATTGGTTTTCTATGAAAAATCGCTTGGAAGCGGAAAATCGTAATCTGGATACAGCTTTTGTTAGTCTGGAAAATGAGGAGTTATACAGCAAGCGTATGGCTTTGGAAGCCGATCAACAGGAACTTCTTGAAACCAAGGCTAGAATTCATCAATTGGAAATGGAGCAAGAACGATTTGAAGTCTATCGCGATTTTGATGATTCAGAGGCAGAAGCAATTCTGGAATTGGAAAGCCAACTTCGCTATTTAAAAGATCGACTAGAGGAACCGGAAGAAGAAACTGAAGTTTTTGATGCGGATTGGATTCTTTGGCCCTTGGCGCCTGCTTTGCTAGGCTTCGCGGCTAGTATTGTCTTCTATATGTTAAGTATTCCTGCTGCAATTTATGGCAGTCTACTCTTGCTTGTCTTATCTGTACTGGCTTTTGCAGGTTTAAATATAAGCGCTAAAAAGCCTTTAAACCACAAAAAGGAATCGGTGAAAGAATCGGTGTCTGTTAGCGAGCGCCGCGAATACGAACGTATGCTTGCTCGTTTATACGCACTTTGTCAAAACGCAAATTGTCCTCAATTGCAGATTTACAAGAAAAAAAGAGCAGGCAAGGCGCGATTGAAAGAAGTGGAATACGAGCTTGCCCATATGGACCAAGTCTTTGAAATACAATGGAAAGAAAAGCAAGGCAATCGTTTAGAGGAAGAATTACATTCGATGCCAGAGATACCAACCGATTGGCAAGAACGTTCTTTAGCTGAAATTGCCGAAGACTGTAGGGCGAATCGTCAAAGAAAAATGGATAACGAATTGGAGATCGAATGGCTCAAAGGCATGATCGCATCCAAGGAGTCTGACCGGTCCTTGGCGCATGTTGAGGAAGAATTGGAAATTCTTCGAGTCAAAGCGGATGGTTTGCACCATAAACGCAAAGCCATTCTTACAGCCATTGACGGACTAGAAACCATTGCAGGCCAAGTTCAGGAACTGTTTTCACCGGAATTGACAGCCAATATGAGCGAAATGCTGGCTTTTCTGACCAGTGGCAAGTATCCGGAAGTTAGAATTGGCGGTGAATTTGAGGTTCGACTCGTTGAGAGAAATCAAGAGCGACTTGTACCCGTTGAAGAGGTGAGCGCGGCTACGCTGGAATTGGTCTATTTCGCTTTACGTCTGTCGATTCATTCCTTGTCAGGGGATTCTCAAGCACCTTTGTTTCTTGATGAACCATTTTCGCAATTTGATCGATCGAGACATGAAAAAGCCTTGCGACTTTTGGCAGAATATGCCAAGCACAAGCAAGTCATCTTTTTCACCAGCCAAGAGTATGAACTGGATTTGATGCATGATTTAAAAATGAATCCGCATCTCATTGAATTATAGGAGGAGCGTTTGAAAATATATGGAATTTCGGATCTTCATTTTGATATCCGATCGGAGAAGCCCATGTCCGTTTTTGGGAAAAATTGGGACTCGCATGAAGAAAAAATATTAGAGAATTGGAAAAATCTGATTCAAGCTAATGACCTGGTTTTGCTGCCGGGTGATTTGTCTTGGGCTATGCATTTGCGAGAAGCAGTTGAACATTTGGAACGATTGGATCAATTGCCCGGCATTAAATTAATTGGCAAAGGCAATCATGATTATTGGTGGGAATCCCTTTCCAAAATGAATGGTTTGGGCTTTGAGACCCTGCATTTCATCCATAATACCGCTTTTCAATCGGGCTCTGTCGGAATTTATGGAACGAGAGGCTGGACATCAAAGGACAGTCAGCAATTTGATGAACACGATGAGAAAATTGTCAAACGCGAATTGCAACGCTTGGATTTGTCGCATCGTCAATTAAAGCAGTCTGAATATCGAATCGCTATGTTGCACTATCCGCCATTCACCTTCCATGGACAATTAAATGATTTCGGTCGATACGTTGTAGAAAATGGTACCGATCTTTGTATATACGGGCATTTACACGCAGAAGGCCATCGCTTTGTCAAAGAAGGAAAATGGGGTAAAACGACCTTTTTATGCGTTTCTTCCGATTATTTGCAATTTATCCCCAAATTGCTGAAGGAGATATAAGATGAAGGAAAAGGAAAAGGAAATCAAAGTTCTCAAGGTTGATTTTGAGGATGTTGAACGAAAGTTAATAAATGCAGGTGCCAAATTGATTAAAGATGAGCGCCAAACCAATTGGATTTTTTCTGTTGACGCCTTGAAAATCCAAGGAGGCGAGAAAGGTTATTTACGGCTACGATCCACTTACTCGCTAATTACGCAAGAAACCAACCATGAGTTCACTTTAAAAATGAAAGAATCGGATCAAGAGATCCGTGTATATGAAGAATTAACAACCATGATCGCAGATCCCCAAGCACTTCTTGGGATCATGCAGCTAATCGATCACCCTGTTCAATATCGCGGTGAAAAAAGCCGTAAATCTTATGAGTGGAAGGGTATCAATTTTGAAATGGATCAATGGGATGCAAACACATACCCGACACCATATTTAGAGATCGAGGTGCAAAGCGAAGCAGATTTGGATCGCGCATTAGACCTTTTAGGACTTACGCGTTCTGATACAACGACAAAATCCATTAGCGATTTACGAGAGGAATGGAGGCAAGAGCATGTTAATTAGTCAATCAACCGCACAGCGTGTACTTCAAGCGGCTTTGGAAACCGGTGCGGATTTTTCAGAAATCTTTGTTGAAAAGAAGAGAGTCAATGGCATTCTCATGATTAGTGGAGCGGTAGAAACCGTTCAAAGTGGTTTTGATTCCGGTTTGGGTTTGCGTATTATCTATGGCACCCAAAGTCTTTATGGCTATACAAGCGATTTGCGCGAAGAAAGCTTAATCAAGATGGCACGAACCTTAGCAGCCGCCATCAGAAGACCCAATCAAAACAATGCCCTTTCTTTTTCAAACTCAAGCGATTTGGTGGCACCGCATCAAATTTTGATTCCGCCGTCAGGCATCGCCATGAAAAAACGGATTGAGAAGATGAGAGAGGCGGATGGCTTTGCACGCGCTTATGATTCTTTGATCTCTCAAGTATCAATCCGATATGCGGATTCTGCGCAAGAGGTTTTAATCGCCAATAGTCAAGGAAAATGGGTGGAAGATCAAAGAACCAGAACGCGTTTTTCTGTCAGCTCTGTCGCTGAATACCAAGGTGAAATGCAAACTGGCGGATTCTCTCCAGGAGCGGCCCAAGGATTTGAATTTGTTGAAGGCTTGGATGTAAAAGCACTGGCCGAAGAATCCGCACGTGTCGCTGTTACCATGGCCAAAGCGGATCCGTGTCCAGCTGGCTCCTTCCCTGTAATCATCGACAATGGTTTTGGTGGTGTTATTTTTCACGAAGCCTGCGGTCATGGATTGGAAGCAACTTCCGTAGCAAAGAATAATTCGATTTTCTCAAATCGTTTGGGACAAACAATCGCGTCCAAAAAAGTTACAGCCATCGATGACGGCACAATCCCCAATGCATGGGGCAGCAGTACCTATGATGATGAAGGCGGCTTGCAGAGAAAGCGAATTCTGATAGAAGGTGGCGTATTGAAAAGCTACATGATTGATGAGCTGAACGGCAAGCGTATGAACATGGCTTCCACAGGTTCTGCCCGTAGGGAATCCTATAAGTATGCGCCTACTTCACGGATGTCCAACACTTATATTGCAGCAGGCAATGACTCTGTCCAAGAAATTTTTTCAGCGACGAAAAACGGCTTATATGCAAAATATATGGGTGGCGGTTCCGTCAATCCAATCACAGGAGAATTCAATTTTTCTGTAATGGAAGGATACTTGGTGAAAAACGGGAAGATCGACCGACCCGTTCGAGGAGCTACTTTAATCGGAAAAGGTTCTGACGTATTGACGAAAATCGACTATGTAGCAGATAATTTGGAGCATGGACAAGGCATGTGCGGATCCAGCAGCGGATCCATTCCAGCTAATGTTGGCCAGCCAATGATTCGGGTATCCAATATGACGGTGGGCGGCAGAAAAGAGGAGGAAAAATGAAAAGATTTTGGCAGAAATTCCTCGTTGCAGCAGAGGAGATAGGCATAACAGAGTTGGAAATGATGATGCAGCGGTCCCGTAACTTTAGCATCAATGTCTACGAAAGTGAAATTGAAAAATATTTAATCTCAGAAGACGGGGGATATGCCTTCCGCGGCTTGTACAAGGGTAAAATGGGATACGTCTATACAGAATTACTGGATCTTGATTTAATCCCGGACCTAGTGACCGCTTTGCGAGAGAATGCTGAAGTGATTGATTCAAAAGACATGGAACTCATGAACAGTCGTCCGGATGCACCCATATCAGTTGATTATCGTAAGATTGAATCGATAGGCGAAGAGGAGAAAATTCAATTTGCCATGGAATTGGAAAAAGCAGCAATGACCTATGATGAACGCATCGAAAAAGTTTCCAACAGTTTTTATGCTGAGCAAGAAAGTGAATATCGCATGATCAACAGCCATGGTCTTGATTGCGGGCAAAAGGATCGATACTTTATGGCCTATTCTTATTTAACAGCAAAGGATGAGGATGATCAGCAAACAGCATTCGCTTTTCAGTTGGCTCGAACTTTTGCAGAACTGGATCCCCAAAAAATTGCAAAGGAGGCTGCACAAGAAGCCATCTCACACTTGCACCCCAAGCGAATCAAGTCAGGCAACTACGCTGTTGTTTTAGAAAATCGTGTTGTTGTCGATTTACTGGAGAGCTTCGGTTCAATCTTTTCAGCTGATGCAGTCCAGAAAGGCTTGTCTCGCATGAAAGACAAATTGGGTCAGGCAGTTGCGTCACCATTGCTTTCTTTTATCGATGATCCTACCGGAGCATATGGTTTTATTCATCAGCCTTTTGATTCCGAAGGTATACCAACCTCCTCGAAAGCAATTGTAAAGGATGGAACCTTGCTCACTTACCTGCACAATCTAAAAACAGCCAATAAAGCGGGGCTTGCTTCTACGGGTAATGCCCATAAATCTTCTTACAAGGGATCTATGGGAATCGCTCCATCAAACTTCTATATGGTTCCAGGACAAAGAGATTTGAATCAACTCCTTGGCGATATGAAAGCAGGCATCTTGATCACAGAAGTCCAAGGATTGCATTCTGGATTAAATCCAGTCTCCGGCGATTTTTCATTGGCCGCAAGTGGTTTTATGATTGAAGACGGGGTACGAACCCATGCGATCCATCAGATCACAATTGCAGGCAACTGGTATCAATTGCTGCATGAAATCCATGAAATCGCAAACGATCTTTGGTTTGGGATTCCAAGCGGCGGTGGTCATTTCGGTGCTCCATCCCTTTGGTTGCCTTCCATGAGTGTGGCAGGAGAGTAAAATGGAAAAATGGACACGGCACTATTATCGTTGGCTGGTGATCGGATTGCTTGCTTTCGCTGGATTGCTTGCCGGCTTTTATTTTGCCGGCGCTTCTTCACCATTTTTACTAAGCGCGTTTTTTCTTTTCTATTTGGCTTATAAAAATGGCTTGCAAGCATGGGTCAAAAATCAAATTGCAAAAGAAGACCCGGCATATTCCAAAAGAAGAAATGAAGCCAAAAAGCAAAAACGAGAGATGTGGAAGGTGTATTTGCTTCCTCGCAGTCCTTGGTATAAAAACGAAAGTATTATTGTTGTACTGCTCTTGATTCTTGCATTTCTTTTTAGATTTAGATAGAATTTAGGAAACCGAATGGAAAGGAGTTTGTATGGAAAGGACATTGGTTATAATAAAACCTGACGGAGTATCCCGCGGACTGATAGGAGAAATTATCAGTCGATATGAGCGAAAAGGATTTCATATTGTCGCTGGGAGGTTGTTGAAACCCGAACAGGAGATTGTTGAATACCACTATGACGTACATCGTGGCAAATCCTTTTTCCAAGACCTGATTGCCTATTTTATGGAAGGGCAAATTTTTGTGATGGTCGTAGAAGGAGAGAATGTTGTTGACTTGGTTCGAAAGATCCATGGTGACAAGGATCCAAGCTGTGCATTGCCTGGCACCTTGCGAGGTGACTATGCAAGCAGTACGACGAGAAACATCGTGCATGCTTCCGATAGCTTAGGGGCTGCAGCACGAGAAATTTCCATTTGGTTCCCCAATTTGGATGAAGAATAAGAAGAGGCAAAGCGTATTACGCTTTGCCTCTTTTTTCTTACTCTGTAAATGCCGCTACTACAGCACCCTCATAAGTTTCTTGGATAAAGGTTTCAATTGCTTCTGTTTGCAATGCCTGAATCAAGGCTTTTACTTTAGGATCTGCTGCATTGTCTTCCCGAGTTGTCAGGATATTGACATAAGGCGAGTCTCCACCTTCCAACAAGAGCGCGTCGGCGATGGGATTAAAGCCTGCTTCAATGGCATAATTTCCATTGATGACTGATGCGTCAACATCAACAAGCGTTCTTGGCAACTGTGCCGCTTCAATGGCTTGAATAGTGATTCCTTTCGGATTCGCCACGATATCCGCTTCTGTTGCTTCCAATCCCGCCTCAGGATCCAGCTCAATCAAACCTTCGCTTTGCAAAAGCAAAAGAGCGCGTCCGCCATTAACCGCATCGTTTGGAATGGAAATGGTAGCCCCTTCAGGCAAAGCGTCAAATGAATCAAATTTTTCGCTGTACAGACCCATTGGTTCAACGTGAATGCCTGCTACTGATACCAGGTTCATGCCTCGCTCTTCATTGAAATCCTCCAAGTAGGGAAGATGTTGAAAGAAATTCACATCAATTTCTCCATCATTCAAAGAAAGATTTGGCTTGACATAATCAGTGAATTCAATGATTTCCAATTCAATGCCTTCTTCAGCCAACTGGTCCTTGACCTGGTTAAGAAGTTGAACATGGGGAACAGGTGTAGCACCAACACGTAAAACATTTGAAGATTCGGACGTACTCTGACAACCGAAAAGCATCATTGTGACGGCCACCAAGAGTAAGATTTGCAATGCTTTTTTCATTTTGTACCTCCTTATGATCGTTTTTGATATATAGCATTCGCGAGACGGTTGCCCGCGACTTGCATCAATTGTACCAATCCAATAATAATAATGACTGCAATGATCAAGACTTCGATTTCATAACGATAAAAACCATACCGAATAGCCAAGTCTCCCAAGCCTCCACCGCCAATCGCGCCTGCCATGGCGGAGTATCCAATCAAGTTGATAACAGTCATGGTGATACCCAGTACAAGGCTTGGCAATGCTTCCGGCAACAAAACCTTTGTGATCATTTGCATGGTGGAAGCGCCTTGTGCGCGACAGGCTTCAATGATTCCCGCGTTGACTTCCTTGAGAGAGGATTCAACAACCCGAGCAACAAAAGGAGCAGCTGCAATCGCTAATGGAATGACTGTAGCAGTGGTTCCAATGGTTGTTCCCACAATCAGACGCGACAAGGGGAACAACAATATCATTAGGATGATAAATGGAATAGACCGACTCACGTTGACAATAAAGTTCAATATCTTGTTGAACAATGGATTGGGAGCCACATGCGTTTCTTCGCTGATCACGAGATAGACGCCGCAAGGCAGACCCATGATAACAGCGAATACAGTGGACAGGAACACCATATATAGCGTCTCTAAAGTTGGTATAAGAAATAGTTGAAGATTTATCATGATGCGGATACCACCTCTACTTGAATTTCTGATTCATGAAAGTCATGAACGCATGCTTCGATTTCAGCTTTTGCACCTGTGATTTCAACCAAGAGATTCCCAACAGGTATCGTTGCAAGCTGGTTGATTTCAGCGGATAAAATATTAATCTCAACGTGATGACGCTGTATAACGCGACTCAGCAAGGGTTTGCGAATGGAATTCCCTAAAAACGTCAACCGCAATTGATAGGATGTCTCGTGACTTGGACGATAAGCCTCTTGGTCTGGGCGGAGATGAGAAACAAAGGATTTCGCCAAATCAGATTTTGGATGTGTAAAGACGGTTTCAACTTTGTCGCATTCAACCACTTGACCATTTTCCATGACGGCAACCCGTTGACAAATTTCTCGAATCACTTCCATTTCATGCGTGATCATAATAACGGTTAGGTTTAATGTTTCCTTCAACTCTCGGATCAAAGCCAAAATCGATTTTGTTGTTTGAGGATCCAAAGCTGAAGTCGCCTCATCGCATAGAAGGATCTTGGGGCGATTGGCAATGGCTCTGGCTATAGCCACTCTTTGCTTTTGACCGCCACTGAGCTGTGCCGGATGCATTTTCGCCTTATCACTAAGACCCACCAGACGCAGAGTTTCAGCAACTTGGGTCTGGATTTCTGTTTTGTTCATCCCAGCCAGTTCCAAAGGAAAAGCAACATTTGCTTCAACGGTACGAGACTGTAATAAATTAAAGTGTTGAAAGATCATTCCGATTTCTTTTCTTTCTTTGTTTAGATCTTTTCTTGATAAAGAACGTATTTCTGTTTCATCAATGAAAATTTCTCCCTGATTGGCTTCTTCTAAGCGATTGATCAGACGTACAAGCGTAGATTTGCCTGCGCCGCTTAGCCCGATGATGCCGAAGATTTCACCGGCATGAATATCAAGGGATACATTATCAACTGCTATGACTTCTCCGTCTGGATGGGGGAAGGTTTTTGTTAAGTTCTTAAGCTGAATCATGGCTCCTCCTTAAAAAAAAGACCTCTTTCAGCCGAAAGAGGTCATGGTAAACAAACGTTTCTCATCTTCCGGAATACTCCGCAGGATTTAGCACCATATATCGCATTGATACTGGTTGCCGGGTTTCATAGGGCCAGTCCCTCCACCGCTCTTGATAAGGTTTAATTCAATTGAGACTAATTGTACTGACTTTCAAAAAGAAAGTCAAGCGATTCTTGAAAAAAATTTCAGTGAAAAGAACCGTATTTTCTATCTTTCGAACAAAAAAATGAATTGAACCATGATGCTGTATTCCAGTATAATAAAGCTAAGTTCATAGGAGCATGGTGCGCGCAAGCGTTAAAAGGGAAGCAGGTGAAAAACCTGCACAGCCCCCGCTACTGTAAAATGTGACGACTCCTCAAATCCACTGCTAACGCGGGAAGGGAGGGGAAGGATGAACATCAGTCAGGAAACCTGCCATGGTTGCAAGAACAATCTTCGGAGGGAAGGTGGGTTAATGATGAAATTGTCAAACCGTAGACCTTTGGGATACGGTTTTTTCTTATGGAGGTGGTACGGATGAAATTGATGATTCAAGGGACAGGTTCCTCAGTTGGAAAGAGCCTGCTCGTTGCTGGTTTTTGCAGGATTCTAAAAAACGAGGGAATCTCTGTGGCACCATTCAAATCACAAAATATGGCCTTAAATGCATGGGTTACCGCTGACGGGAAGGAAATGGGTCGCGCGCAAGCGGTTCAAGCAGAAGCGTCTGGCATCGCCCCCCATGTTGATATGAATCCAATCTTGCTTAAGCCCAACAGCAGTTTGGGTGCGCAAGTCATCGTGGAAGGCGTTGCCAAAGGGCATTTTCCCGCATTGGAGTATGAATGGATGAAGCCGGGATTGAAAACCGTCGCTGAACGTTCCTTTCGCAGGCTGGAACAAAAATACGACACGGTATTGATTGAAGGTGCAGGTTCTCCTGTAGAAATCAATCTTAGAAAAAACGATTTGGTGAATATGGGATTTGCAGAATTGGTTGACACACCGGTCATACTGGTAGCAGACATCGATCGCGGCGGTGTTTTCGCCCAACTTGTTGGGACAATGGTTTTGTTGTCAGAAGAGGAAAAAAAACGCGTGAAAGGCTATATCATCAATAAATTTCGAGGGGATGTCAATCTATTAGCGCCAGGCATTGACATGGTCAAGCCTTATTTGGATATTCCGTGCTTGGGCATTGTCCCGCACTTGGACAATCTTTTAATAGATGACGAGGACAGTGTTACAGATCGAATCCTGCCTCAGCAGATCAACAAGGAGAAAAGAGCAGTCGGCGTTCTGCGTTATCCTCACGCTTCCAATCTTTCTGATTTCACTCCACTGGAAATGGAGTCTGGAATTACTTTGCATTATGTGACGACACCAAACGAGATTGAAAAAATGGATGCTCTTGTCTTGCCGGGCAGCAAACATACCCTCAACGATTTGCAATGGATGAAATCTACGGGTTGTTTTGACGCAGTTATTAAAGCAAAAGAACAGGAAAAATTCCTGCTTGGAATTTGTGGCGGCTTCCAGATTTTTGGTGACCTCTTATCCGATCCAAATGGGATTGAAGGTGGAAGTAAGGAAGCAAGCGGCCTTGGAATTCTTAAGGCTGAAACCATTTTGCAAGCACATAAAACAACGTGTTTAACTGAAGTCGATTGGAATGGAATTCGGATCAAAGGATACGAGATTCATCAAGGCGCCACAATTCCAAAAAAACAAAGCGATGTCGTGATGCATTCAGCTTCACAGGAGAATCTAGGCATGATGTCTGAGTGCGTATTCGGCACATATTTGCATGGAATCCTGGATAATGATTCCTTTCGACAATGGTTTTTGCAACAAGCCGGAGCAGATTCAGATGCTTGGGCTTATCAGGAACAGAAAGAAAATGCTTATAACCGCTGGGCAGACCACTTAAAGGGGCATGTTGATTGGCCGCAGATCCGTCAAATCCTGGCAGATAGCGAGAAGAAAGAATGACTGTCTGGATCGCAATAACAGCAGACGCAGCCTTTGGAGATCCACCAGGTTGGCATCCTGTTATCGGCATAGGAAAAATTATTACGTTCTGGGAAAATCGCTTATATGGTTCGAATCAACAAATTCTACGCGGTTTTGCTTTCGCCATTGCTGTCTTGTTGACATGCTCATTAGGCGCGCAGATTGCACATAAAGTTCTCTTTCTGCTGCCTTTTGGATGGGCTATTGAATCTGTCTTTTGCGGATGGTTCCTGGCTGCTAAGAGTTTATCCCAGATCGCTGACCGAATGAAAAAGCGGTTTGAACAAGAAGGATTGATCGGTGGCCGAAAGCTTATAGGAGAATTTGTCAGCCGAGATGTAGACGCACTAAGTGAAGAGGAAATTCTTCGTGCAACGGCAGAAACGATGGCAGAGAATATCATTGATGGTGTACTTGCACCTCTGCTCTTTTTGTTTTTGGGACTTGTATGCGGTAGTCCTCTTGTCGGCATTGTATTATATAAAGCAATAAATACCATGGATTCTATGGTTGGATATCGCAATGCGCAATATCACGCCTTTGGAAAAGTTGCTGCTAAGATTGATGACTGGGCCAATTGGATTCCAGCCCGTATTGGGGTTTTCGCCATTCTCGCAGCAGGATTGTTCAATGGCGGTTTCCTGCAGGATGGTTGGAAGGTCATGCGTCGGGATCGCAAATGTCACAGTAGTCCGAATTCCGCTTATGCAGAAGCCGCAATCGCCGGCCTTTACCGGTGCAGACTGGGTGGTGATTCCCAGTATTTTGGGCTTGTTCACCATCGGCCTTGGATTGGTGGAGAGTATACGAATCCAACTTGGGCGACACTTAGAAAAATCAAAACCAATATTTGGATATCAGAAATCATTTTTGTTTTACTATTGATTGGGGGGTGCAATTTATGGGATTAAATCCGCATGGCGGTGATCATCAAAAACCGCATGGTACAATAGTCGATTTCAGCGTCAATGTTCATCCCTTAGGGTACCCCTTGGAAATCAATTCCATGCTAGAGAAGGAAGCCGGTAATTTGCCGTATTATCCGTCTATAGATGGAGCGGAGGCTGCAGGAATTCTTGCCCAAGACCTGGGTTTAGCTTCCGAAGAAATCATCCTTGGAAACGGCGCTGTTGAATTGATTTATTTGTATGCAAGAGTTCATCATAAAAAAACAGTCTGTATCATTGGACCTACCTTTAACGAGTATGAACGAGCTTTTGAAAAAGCCGGAGCAAGAATTCTTCACTTTAACCGGTCGGAAGAAGAGGGATTTCAGTTGTCCCTGAATCGATTCAGGGATTTTTTGAATGAACATCCTCAATGTGGCACAATCGTACTCTGCCATCCCAACAATCCAACAGGTGACGGTGTTTTAGATGTTCAAGCATTTCTTGATGTGGTTGGAGAGCGAGAATTACTGGTGGATGAATCATTTATTGAGTTTACGGACTTACCTAGTTTTATTCCTTGGATCCATCAAGCCAATCTTCTTGTCTTGCGTTCTATGACCAAATTTTATGCATTAGCCGGCCTTAGAATCGGATATGCGTGCGCATCAAAAGATGAGATCCAAAATTTAATGGATCAAAAAGAACCTTGGACGATGAATTCCTTTGCTTTGGCTTCTGTTCCAGTCTTGATGCAGGCCAGTCAATATCAAAAACGAGTGAAAGGCTGGATTCAGATAGAAAAAGAATTTTTCTTCCAAGAATTAAAAAAGGAAAAAGAATGGCAGGTTTATTGGGGACATGCTAATTTTCTTTTGGTTCAATTCCCATTCTCTTTAGGAACGGTTCGTGACCACCTGCTGACACAGGGTATTTATTTTCGAATCTGCACAGACTTCAGAGAATTGGGTGAGAATTTTGGCCGTTTTACGGTTCGCGAAAAAAATGAAGCAATTTTGCTGATACAAAAAATAAAGGAGGCAGTTAATGAAACGTAAAGTATTGGGTCTTATTTTAGCAATTTGTATGTTGGTGACAAGCGGGGTGGGATTTGCAGCAACGGAAAGCATTCAGTCCAAAGATGCCGCTTCTGAATTTGATATTGTCGTGGTTCAAGGCCGTAGTCTGATTTCCGTAAATGATCTTGAAGCCTTGGGATTCTCTATCCGTGTTCAAGGTGGGGATATTGCCTTGGAAAAAGACAATACGTCATTCGATTTTCAACTAGGGAGCCGTCAAGCTGGCGTCAATGAAATTACCGTTTCAATCGATGCAAGTCCAATCAATCGTTCAGGCAAAATCTATATTCCAATGGCCTTTGTCTTTGAAGTATTGAATTTTGATGTGTCCTGGAATCAAAATACCGCGACCATTGAGATCAACAAGAGACCAGATACGGAATACCCGGTAAAATTTGAAAGTTTTGGTTTTGTCTATGACTGCGACAAGCCGGCAGCAACAATTTCATCCACAGCACCGAGCGTGACTGAATTATTGTTTGCAATCGGCGCAGGAGATAGAATCATGACACGTTCAACTTATTGTGATTATCCGGCTCAAGCACTGGAAATTCAAGCCGCAGGCAGCTTATACGATCCAAGCATTGAAGTCATTGTTGCCGCAGCGCCGGAAGTATTGATCGCCCAAACCCACTTTAAACCTGAAGTTTTGGTCCAATTGACAAAAGCCGGAATCGATGTGGTAGCGGTTGAGTCGCCAAAAACCATTAACGGCGTAGCTGAATTGGTACTGGATTTGGGTAAAATTACAGGACAGGAAGCCGAATCCCGTGCAGTTGCCATTTCCATGAAACAACGCGTACAACGAGTTCGTGCTTTGGTTCAAAACCAGCCACAGCCTGCGGTTTACTATGTTGTAGGTACAGGGCAATGGGGAGAATACACGGCAGGAAACGACACCTTTATCAATGATGTTCTCGCCACAGCCGGCTTGAACAATATCGCTTCTGATGTATCAGGATGGAAATATTCACTGGAATCTCTTGTGCAAAAAAATCCTGAATACATTTTGGGTGGATCTTTCAACTTGGATACCATGAGAACCAGTGAAAATTATGCCGCCCTGCAAGCGGTTCAAAACAAGCAATTGATTGAAATCGACGAAAACATCTTTAGCCGTCCTGCCTTGCGGATTATCGACCAAGGATTGCCGCAATTGTTGGAATTGTTCCATCCGGAAATTGACAACAGCTTAATCAAGTAGGGAGATCATGGTGTTAAAAACGAAAACGCAAAAAACAATTGGATTATTGGTCTTAGCTGTTTGCGTATGCATTTTGATTGTGTTTGCCGTGGGGTTCGGTTCTGTTCGAATCCCATGGCGTATAGTCGTTCAAACATTTGCAGAGACCGTCACCCAGACTGATACGATTGATGCACAAACCAAGTTTATTGTCTTGAATCTACGGATCCCTCGCATTTTTATGGCGGTTCTGGTGGGGATGCTGCTTTCTTTGGTGGGCACATCGTATCAAGCCATTTTCAAAAATCCCATGGCCGACCCATACTTGCTGGGTACATCCTCAGGTGCGGCGCTTGGCGCAACCTTGGCCTTGCTGGTGCCTCAATTACAGGTTTTCGGTTACTTTGGCGTTGCATTTTTTGCTTTCCTGGGCGCCATTACAACAACAGCGATCGTTTATGGCTTGGCCAAGACAGGCAATCAAATTTCAACGGTATCCTTACTCTTGAGTGGAATTATTATGAGTGCCTTTCTTTCAGCGGTTATATCCCTCTTAATGATCTTTAACCACGAAGAAATTGCCATGGTCTATAGCTGGACTTTAGGATCATTCAATGGAGCAAGCTGGGAGGGTTTGAAAATTGCGGCACCTATATTGGGTATCGGGATCTTAGTGATGAGTTTTTGGGCAAAAGAACTGAATGTGTTGCTTTTGGGTGATGCGCAAGCATATAGTCTTGGCATTGATGCACAGAAAGTCAAACAAAGAATCCTAGTGGTTTCTTCCATTCTTGCTGCAGTCGCTGTTTCCATGAGCGGCATTATCGGCTTTGTTGGCTTGATTGTGCCTCACTTTTTCCGCATGATCGTTGGACCAGACCACCGATTTCTACTTCTTTACGCGACCCTTGGCGGTGGCGGATTTTTGCTTTTATGCGATACCATTGCCCGCAGTCTCTTAACCAATGCAGAACTGCCGGTGGGTATTGTTACCTCGATATTGGGCGCTCCATTTTTTATGCTCTTGCTGTATCGAAGCAAGAAAGGGGGAAGCCGCGCATGAACAAGTACGAAGTATCCAATTTAAAGTTTTCCTACGGACAGACTCCTGTCATTCGAGGTTTGGATTTTACCTTAAAAGCCGGAGAATGGCTGACTGTTTTAGGACCCAATGGATCAGGTAAATCTACTTTAATTTCCGTCCTTTTGCGTATTCTTCAACGAAACAATGGGACTATACTTTATGATGGACAAAATCTGGACGATTGGGATCGCAAGCAATTGGCACAACGGATCGCAGTAGTCTACCAAAAGAACGAGATTCCCTTTGGTTTTTCTGTTAAGGAGATTATTGAGATGGGCCGTTATCCATACCAAGGGAAGTGGCACCGCTGGAGCAATTCTGATCAAAAGGCCGTCGATCGAGCCATCCAGTTAACCCATGTAGAAGATTTTTTGGATAAGAATTACAGGCAATTAAGCGGCGGAGAACAACAACGTGTCTTAATCGCAAGAGCCATTGCTCAAGAACCGGATGTTTTAATTTTGGACGAACCGATTGCACATTTGGACCTACGTTTCCAATATGAAGTCCTGCATTTGTGTCAAAAGCTTCAGCAAGAAGAAGGTTTGACCATATTATCGGTTCTGCATGAAATCAACCTAGCGGCTGAGTTTAGCGATCGTCTCTTATTAATGAATCGAGGAACCCTTTTAGCTAAAGGCGTTCCTGGTGAAGTTATCAAACCTAGAACCATAAAAGAAGCGTATGGCATCAATATTGAAATCGTCGAAAAAAACGGGAAGCCGTATCTGTTTCCCATTTTTTAAAGGGGAGGAACTATGATTCAATTGGTTACGGGTGGCGCCCGAAGTGGAAAAAGCCGTTTTGCAGAATCTTTGGCAAAAGAGAAGAAAAAAGTCACATATATCGCTACAGCCTTGCCCATTGACGATGCAATGAAAGACCGGATAATCCATCATCAACAAAGCAGGCCACAAGAATGGGAAACCCTCGAACAGGATCGAGACTTTTCATCCATAACAAAATTGTCCTTCTGGGCACAAACAGACCTGTTTTTGCTGGACTGTATCACCATTCTGGTTACCAATCATATGGTTGATGCGGGAATTGATTATGATGCTTGCTCCATGGAGGAAATCAATCATCTTGAAGAAAGAATCATGGATGAGCTCAAAATTCTAATCGATATAATTAGAGAATCGGACAAAGATTTGGTTATCGTTACAAATGAAGTGGGGATGGGCCTTGTACCCGCTTATCGCATGGGCAATTATTTTCGAGATATTGCAGGCAGGGTCAATCAATATCTGGCCCGATGTGCAGATGAAGTCTATTTTTGTGTTTCTGGTATACCGATGCAAATCAAAGGAGCTGGTTCAAATGGGTGCTAAATTTCGTGCAATCATATCCTTTATGACCCGCTTGCCGGTTCCCATTCGTCAAGAAGATTTTGACAGCCTTTCAAGGTCTGCACCTCTGTTCCCAGTCGTTGGTGCGGTTGTCGGCTTGGGCCTTTATTCCGTTTGGGAACTACTGGAAATCCTCCAAATTCAAGCATCGCTCTTGCGTGGTCCCATTTTGCTGGCTGTTTACTATCTGCTTTGCGGCGGAATCCATTTGGATGGCGTTGCCGATGTTTGGGATGGAATGAACTGCGGGGGAGATTCAAGCAAAATCTTTCAAGCCATGTCTGACAGTTGTATTGGCACTTTTGGCACCTTAGGCTTGATTACCGTTGTAGGCCTTGGCTTTTTAGGGCTTTCACATGCCGGTGGATTAGCCCTCTTTCTTACGCCCATTGTTGGAAGAAGCTTGGCCCTGCTTTTGATTAGCCTTTATCCAGCGGCAAAGCCAAGCGGTCTGGGCAAGCCTATGATCGATTATTGCGGTCAATATACGGCTATCATATCGCTAGTCTGCCTGGCTCTAGTTGCATGGTTCTTGCCTGGCGCGCCCATGGCGTATTTGGTCATCTCTATCCTCTTTCTACTGAAGTTTAGGCCTTTTATTCAACGCATTAATGGCGTTACTGGAGATTTGATTGGATTTACCATTGAAATGAGTCAATGGATTTTTTTGTTTGTCATTCAGGGGGGGAATTTCCTATGAAATATCGAGACATTACCATCCAGCAATTAAAGTCCAATGAACACCTAGTCATCGTCTGCGACTCCTTCGGCGGCATTGGCAATCTGCCTATGGATCATGTTCAGGTCAGCCCGGAAATCGTCGGGTACTACACTGCCATGCTTTGTTTGAAAGAATGCGCTTCCATCCAAGCCAAACCTTTGTGTCTGGTCAACCTGGTTTCTGCTTCCTTTCAGCCGACAGGAAAGGGGATCCTTCATGGGATTGAGCAGGCTTTGTCCGAAGCAGGTTTGGAATCACTTCCCATCAATGGGAGCTCTGAGGAAAATTTTGAGGCCTGTCAAACCGGGGGAGGCATCACCTTGCTGGCCACTTTGGACAAGCCCTTTCAAACGCCCATTTTTCAAGCTGGAGATCAAGTCTACCTGATCGGAGAGCCCTCTGTAGGTGATGCGGTTATAGAAAATCAGGGAAAAACCCTGACACTAAAAATCATTCAGGATTTGGTTCAGCTCGAGGAATGTATTGAATTGGTTCCCCTTGGTTCTGGCGGAATCACGACAGAAAAAAACCGTTATCAAAAGATGGGAACATGCATTGATTGGGATCCAGCTTTTGCAGAATATGATCGGTCGGCGGGTCCGGCAACTGCAGCCCTTATGATTTATCGCGGCCAATTGGAAAGCAAAGAAAATCAAATTCCTATACGAATAATCGGCAGGGTGGAATCATGACCTTCCCAATTTTTCTTTTCATTTTGCTTATACTCGATCAGGGAACGAAAGCTTTTGCCAGAAGAAGACAACCGCTTCTTGTAGGATTTTGCCAAACCATTCCAGGCTGCGATTTTCGATATATAGAAAATCGCGGTTTTTTGCTGCATATTTTTTCCCGATTGGGTTCCAAACGGATCGCATGGATACACGGCTTAATTATTACGGGATTTTCATGTTTCTTGATCTATTCTTTTTCAAAAGGATTCGATACAATGGAAAAGGCAGGGGTCTTGCTCCTGTACGCTGGCGGACTGGGTAACGGGATCGACCGATGGTTTCGGGGAAGTGTAACAGACTTTTTGTTGATTCGTCGATTGAAAATAATCGCCAACCTAGCTGATCTTTATCTGTTTGCCGGCAGCATTCTATTGATACTTTGGGGGTTGAGTGGATGAAAAATCGCATCATGGAGTACTTCTTAATAACGTTTGGCGCCTTTTTAGTGGCTTTGGGGGTTTACTTTTTCTTGGTACCCAGCAATTTGGCCGTAGGTGGAGTTAGTGGTCTTGCCATTGTACTAAAAGCCTATTTGCCAAATCTCAATATCGGCATTCTTAGTATGATTATGAATGGCATTTTGTTTGTAGTAGGATTCTTATTCATTGGCGTAGGATTTGGCGCGAAAACCATCTATTCCAGCATGGCGATCTCTGGATTCTTAGGATTAATGGAAGTTTTCTATCCCATGCAGCAACCATTTACAGATGATCTTTTTCTCGTTTTAGTTATGGGTGTATTGGTTTCCGGCGCTGGCATCGCCATCGTCTTTAATCAAAACGCTTCTACGGGTGGAACGGACATTATCGCTAAAATTCTGAACAAGTATTTCAAACTTTCCATCGGTGTAGGACTTTTTATTGCCGATTTTTTCATTGTCGCCGCAGCTGGTTTTGTTTTTGGAATTGAAGTATTCATGTATGCCTTTATAGGCTTGATTCTAAACGGAACCGTTATTGACGGCATGATAGAGGGTTTCAACACTTGTGTGGAAGTGATGATCATCAGTCAGGAAAGCGACAAGATTCGCGACTATGTCATGAATCGCATGGAACGAGGGGTAACGGTTTATCAGGCCACTGGTGGTTATACCCGCCAACCCAAGGAAGTTTTACTAACAGTTGTCGGCAAACGGGAATTCATCCAATTAAGAAAATTTATCAAACAAACAGACCGACAAGCTTTTATTACGACCAAAAAAGCCCACGAAATCCTGGGAGAAGGATTCAGCGAATTGGATTAGTCTTTTCAGGGAAACCGTTTGTTTTTTCCGCAAAGATGCCGAATTAAGATTTTGCAATTTCTTTGCAGTTGTCTTGCAGCTCCTTTATATTGAAAGTAGGAGAAGATGAAGGAGGAAGCAAGATGAAAAACATTTTGATAACAGGTGCATTGGGTCAAATTGGAACAGCTTTGACAAAGAGATTGCAAACTGAGTACGGATATGATCATGTATTGGCTACCGGCTTGCAAGAAAAGACCGAATTGGATACCCGCTATGCGCATTTGGATGTTTTAGACGGGAACCGACTCAGCGAGTTGGTTAAACAACATAAAATTGACAGCATCATCCATCTTGCAGCCCTATTGTCAGCTACAGCAGAGGCAAACCCTTTATTGGCTTGGGATGTTAATATGAACGGACTGATGAACGTCTTGAATGTGGCAAGCGATGAAAACCTGCAAGTATTCACACCCAGTTCAATCGCGGCCTTTGGCATCGGAACGCCGCCGGACTTAACACCTCAAGACACCATACAGCGACCTACGACCATGTATGGGGTGACGAAAGTATCGGGTGAACTTCTTTGCGATTATTATTACCGCAAGTTTGGAGTAGACACTCGAGGTGTTCGCTATCCAGGTATTATCTCCCATGAATCACTGCCGGGAGGAGGCACCACTGATTATGCGGTTCACATTTTTTATGAAGCGCTGAAGAAAGGTGCATACACCTCTCCAATCGCTGCAGGAACCAAAATGGATATGATGTATATGGCCGATGCGCTGGATGCCATCGTCCAATTGATGGAAGCCAATCCTGACCGGTTGACTCATCGAAATGCCTTTAATATTACGGCCATGAGTTTCGCGCCTGAGGAACTGGCCGCATCCATCCAGAATTATTTGCCTGATTTTGAAATGCATTATGATGTCAATCCAACTTTACAGGCCATCGCCGATTCTTGGCCCAATTCCTTAAATGATTCAGCGGCTAGGGAAGAGTGGGATTGGAAACCCAAATACAATTTGGATCGCATGACAAAAGAAATGCTGATTGCCTTGCAAAAGAAATGCATGCAGCCCATCCATTGATGGGCTCTTTTTTTTAGCTTGTATCGGTTGAGCGTAAGCGGCTGATTCCAGCAAGCGAATTACAAATGGAATTGCTTGGTTTTAGTTGACAAAACATTTTGCAACACGGTATAATCAAGTGAAATCATAGACTGTGATGAAGAGGAGTAAATCCATTATCTTTGTAGAGAGCGGGTTCAGTTGCTGAAAGAACCTGTAAAGCCCTAAGGATTGAAGGTCGCTTCGGAGTCGCGATATTGAAATTAGTAGATATTGCCGGGTCATTTCGTTATCAATGACAGAGGGCTTGCCTTTGGGCAAGAACAAAGGTGGTACCGCGGAATTTTCCCGTCCTTTTTTAGGACGGGTTTTTTTATTATCAATAAATAACTCTATCAAGGAGGAGAATATGGAAAACAATTTGAACAAAACCTATGATCCCAAAGCCTTTGAAGATCGAATCTATAAATTTTGGGAAGAAAAGAATCATTTTCACGCAGAGGTCAATCCGGAGAAAAAGCCTTACACGATTATGATGCCGCCTCCAAACGTAACGGGAAAACTGCATATGGGACACGCCATTGACAATACCTTGCAGGATATTCTCATTCGATGGAAACGCATGCAGGGCTTTGAAGCCCTATGGATGCCGGGTACTGATCATGCCAGCATTTCTACAGAGGCAAAAGTCGTAGAAAAACTGAAAAAAGAAGGAAAATCCAAAGATCAACTTGGACGTGATGGATTTTTGGAAGAAGCATGGGAGTGGACGCATGAATATGGTGGAAATATCCGTACGCAATTAAGAAAACTGGGCGTTTCCTGCGATTGGGAGCGAGAACGATTTACCCTGGATGAGGGCTTAAGCAAAGCGGTTGAAGAGGTCTTTATCCGTCTCTACGAAAAAGACTTGATTTATCAAGGAGACAGGATTATTAACTGGTGTCCGAACTGTGGAACAGCGATTTCTGACGCCGAAGTGGAACATATTGAAGAAGCAGGGCATTTTTGGCACATTAAGTACCCTTTCAAGGATTCTGACGAGTACCTGGTGATTGCAACCACACGTCCTGAAACTATGCTTGGTGATACAGCCGTTGCCGTTCATCCTGATGACGAACGCTACCAGCACTTGGTTGGCAAGTCTTTGATTCTGCCATTGGTGAACAAGGAAATTCCACTGGTTGCCGATGACTATGTCGACAAGGAATTTGGTACAGGTGCGGTAAAAATTACACCTGCCCATGATCCTAATGACTTTGAGGTGGGAGCGCGCCACGATTTAGAGATTCTACGGGTTATGGACGATGAAGCCAAAATCAACGAAGCGGGCGGTGCGTACGCAGGCATGGACCGTTATGAAGCCAGAAAGGCCATTGTGCGCGATCTTGAAGCCCAAGGCTATCTGGTTGAGATTGAGGACCACAGCCATAATGTTGGTCACTGTGAACGATGTAAAACAACGGTAGAGCCCATCGTTTCCAAGCAATGGTTTGTAAAAATGGAGCCATTGGCCAAACCAGCCATCGACGCATTAAAGTCAGGAGATTTGAAGTTTGTTCCTGAACGTTTCGGAAAAGTATACTTGCACTGGCTGGAAAATATTCGCGACTGGTGTATTTCACGACAACTATGGTGGGGCCACCGCTTGCCGGTGTATTATTGCGATGATTGCGGCGAAGTTATGATTTCTCGCGATCAGCCAGAAACCTGCAGCAAATGCGCAAGCAAAAACCTTCATCGTGATCCTGACACACTGGATACCTGGTTTTCATCAGCCCTTTGGCCATTTTCCACCCTTGGCTGGCCAGACAACACCAAAGAGTTGGAATACTTCTATCCAACAGATGTCTTGGTAACCGGATATGACATTATTTTCTTCTGGGTTGTTCGCATGGTCTTCTCTGGCATGGAGAATATGGGCGAAACGCCATTTAAAAATGTATTGATCCATGGCTTGGTTCGGGATTCCGAAGGTCGTAAGATGAGTAAATCTTTGGGCAATGGCATCGATCCTTTGGAAGTCATTGAACAATATGGTGCGGATGCCCTTCGTTTTTCTTTGATTACAGGAAACTCACCAGGCAATGACATGCGTTTCTACTATGAGCGTGTGGAAGCCAATCGAAACTTTGCCAATAAGCTTTGGAATGCGACGCGGTTTGTACTAATGAATCTTTCAGATGATTTTGTACGGACAGAATCTTCAGCCGTTGAAGATCGCTGGATCCGATGCCGAGTTCAAGAAACAGCTAAATCCATGACAAGCCTGATGGAAAAATTCGAACTTGGCATGGCTGGGCAAGAAATCTATGACTGCATTTGGGATATTTACTGCGATTGGTATATTGAATTGGTAAAACCTCGATTGTATGGGGATGATCTGGACAGCAAAAATGCAGCATTGACGACCTTGCTTGATGCTTTGTCCGATATGTTGAAACTGCTTCATCCATTTATGCCATTCATTACAGAAGAGATTTGGTCACATCTTCCAGATAGAAAAACTGCACTGATTCAAGCGGAATGGCCTGTGCGCGATGAAGAAAAAGATGAAGATGCGGTAGCGATTATGGAATATATGATCGAGTCCATTCGGACCATTCGAAACACCCGATCAGAATTGAATGTAATCCCTTCTAAAAAGGCAAAGGTATTCGTTGAAACCAGTGACGAGTGGGTGAAAAAGACCCTTTTGGATCATCAAGGTTTCTTAAAAACCCTGGCTTCAGCGTCAGAAGTTGCACTCCTTGAAGGAACCGAACAATTGAAGGACGAGGCTGTAACAGCGGTCGTTGAAAAAGCCAAGTTCTATATGCCATTGGCGGAACTGGTAGACTTCAAAAAAGAAATCGAACGTCTTGAGAAAGAGAAAACGCGTTTGGAAGGTGAATTAAAACGAGTAAACGGCAAGCTCAACAATAAGAAGTTTACCGATAAAGCACCGGAAGCGGTTGTAGAAGCAGAACGTCAGAAAAAAGCGAAGTATGAAGACATGATGCAGTCTGTACTGGAACGACTGGCAAAATTCTAAAACAAAAAGAAAAGGGCGCTAGCCCTTTTCTTTTTGTTATTTTTTTTTCATTTTGAGAATTCTGTCCTCATCTGGTGTAATATGCATGGAATAGTACTCATGATAAATCACCATTCCAGGTTTCGCGTGAGGCGGTTTCTTCAAATTCTTTTTTCTGGTGTAATCGACAGATACCAAACTTGATTCCCTGGCCTTGCTGTGATAAGCAGCGATCATGGCTGCTTCTTCCATGCTTTGATCCGGTACTTCGACACCTTCCGTTACCAAGACAACATGGGAGCCTGGATATGCGGTAACATGAAACCACCAGTCCATTCGATCCGCTTTCTTGAAGGTAACTTCTTCATTTTGAATATTATTCTTGCCGACAAGCACAAGAAAGCCATCACTGGTTAGATATTGCAAAGGAACATGCTTAATCTTCTGCTTGCGTTTTGTTTGCCGTTTTCTCAATACGCCATTTTCCTGTAACTCCAGCCGAATGCCTTCAATATCATCTTCTGTTTCAACCGATAGGAGAGAAGCCAAGACAGACTCCAAATAGGTTTTGTCCTTGGATGCCAATCCCAACTGCGTTTCCGTATGAAGGACCGCTGCCTTGAGTTTTTGATAACGCTTGAAGTAATGTTGGGCATTTCGCTGCAAATTCCATTGAGGATTCAAGGGAATTTCAATCATGGACTGATCTTCGGAATAATAATCCAAAACTTCAATGGAAGTAGGTTTTTTAAGTTCCTGATATAGATTAGCCATTAAAAGCTCGCCATACTTTTGATAAATATCCCGCTCCTTGGCCTGTTTCTGCTCTCGCTTCAATTTTTCGACCTTTTTTTCCAAACTATGAATCCGTTGAGTCAAAAGCCGGGATAAATCGCTGGTTTTTTGAAGAATGCGCTGCTCCTTGTCTTGGGTAAAGAAAAAAGCATCAATACATTCGCTGAAGCTATTAAAAACCTGACCATCCTTCGTTCGATGACCCAAAGCAAGGGCACTCATGGTCTTGCGCAATTTTTTCTCAGACTCTTTTTCATAGATGCGTGGCTTGGCATCATGCAAGAGTTCATTCACCATGTCCTGATGAATCTCATAATAGGCAAGAGGGCTGTCGGCACCCACTTGAGCCGCCCGCCACTCAAATTCATCGGCGATATCATAAGAGGTGCCTGATACCATGCGGAAATAGGAACGGGAGGGTTCATCGGGCCGTATGGCTGAGAATTCTTCCGCTTGGTCCAAGTCCAAAGGCGAGCGCTTGGAATTCGGTGGCAAGACATATATCAAATTAGGCAACAATTGTCGTACAGAACTCATATCACCCGATACCCGCTTCATGACTTCAATAATTCGCCCCTCTGAATCAAGTAAAATGCAATTGCTGTGTTTCCCCATCATTTCTATAATAAGAGACAATTCCTCATGATCATACAATTCTGTTTTTCGAACACAATTGATACGGATAATCCGGTCAAAACCCACTTGCTCAATCGATTCGATCCTCGCGCCCCCTAAAAGCTTTCTTAATAGCATGCAAAACATGGGGGGCTGGACTGGATTGGGCTTCACATGGCTGGTCATATGAATACGGGGAAAATTGCCGTTAATGGTTGCTAATAGTCGCAGACCTTTAACACCGCGTATGCTCAATTGGATTTCGTCGGTCTCCGGTTGAAATACCTTATCGATTCTTCTTCCGGCAAGTTGATCATTCAACTCATGAGCCAAACGATTTACTAAAAATCCATCAAATGCCATAACTATCACTCCTTTATCATATAATTGTACTGGACTCCTCTTAGAAAACATATTAAGAAAATGTCATATTTTATAGCGATTCATCTCTAGTCATGGTATGATTGTCAAAGTATGGAGGTGGATATAATGAAGAGCATGACAGGATTCGGCAGAGGTGAGGCCGAAAAGAACGGAATCCGAATCACCGTTGAGATGAAAAGTGTCAACAATCGGTATTTGGACCCAAACATCAAGATGCCGCGCATCTTGAAATTCGCTGAAGAATCAATCAAGCGAACCATGAAAAAGCATTTGCAGCGAGGAAGAATTGAGACCTATGTGAATATGGATATGAAAGCAGAGGATTTCACAAGCGTAACCGTAGACGGCGCCATGGCGGACGCCTATTTTCATGCATTGGAAACCTTGCAAAAACGATTTGATTTAAAGGGTGAAATCCAGTTGGATCAAATGCTTCGCTTTAATGACATTATTCAAGTCGAACAGTCAGAAGCCGATGAAGACTTGTTGATGGAAGTTCTACTGCAAGCAACAGAAAGCGCTTTATTAAAACTGGTTGAAATGCGTTCTGTGGAAGGCGCGCATCTGAAGGATGACATCGAGAGCCATTTGGCAAAATTAGATCAGTTGACTCAGGAAATTGCTGAGCGAGCACCGCTTGTTGCCAAAGAATACAAGGGAAAACTGGAAGCCAGAATTGAAGAACTGCTGGATCAGAAAATCGACTTAGATCCTGCACGGATTGCCAATGAGGTTGCTTTTTTTGCCGATCGAGCTGACATCAATGAAGAAATCGCACGATTAGATAGTCATATGAAGCAATTCTGCAATGTAATTGAAAAAGACGATGCCATCGGCAGAAAGCTTGATTTTATGTTGCAAGAGATGAATCGTGAAACCAACACAATTGGCTCTAAGTCCAATGATGTTGCCATCACCGAACGCGTCATTGAAATGAAAAGCGCGTTGGAAAAGATTCGGGAACAAGTTCAAAATATTGAATAGGAGGATGACATGCACGCTAAGTTTGTCAACATTGGATTCGGCAATATTGTGCCGGTCAAACGAATCATTGCAATTGTCAATCCTGAATCCGCGCCAATTAAGCGATTAATTCAAGAAGCCCGAGAAGCAAATCGACTGATTGACGCTACGTATGGACGCCGTACCCGCGCTGTAATCGTTGCAGACAGCAATCATGTGATTTTGTCAGCAGTGCAGCCTGAAACGGTGGCACATCGTTTGGAAGACCATAAAGGAACAGAGGTGTAGGAGGAAAAGATGGCAAAAGGATTATTGATTGTGGTATCAGGACCTTCTGGAGCTGGCAAAGGAACGGTATGCTCAGCGTTGTTGAAGGCACATCCTGATATCCAGTTGTCCATTTCAGCAACAACTCGGGAACCGCGTAAAATGGAAAAGCCAGGTGTAAATTATCATTATCTCAGCAGAGAAGATTTTTTAAATCGAATTGATAAACACGATTTTCTGGAATATGCTGAAGTCTATGGAAATTATTATGGCACCCCAAAGCAATTTGTTTTGGATGCTTTGGATCAAGGAAAAGATGTCTTGCTTGAGATTGACATCCAGGGCGCTTTGAACGTAAAGAAAGCTTACCCGGATGGCGTTTTTGTTTTTATTTTGCCGCCTTCCTTAAAAGAATTGGAAAAACGGATTACGACGCGGGGAACCGAAACGGAAGAATCATTGAAACGCCGTCTGAGCGCAGCCTTGGAAGAAATTGAGCAAGCATTCGAATACGAATATTGCATTGTTAATGATCAAGTTGAAAATGCAGTTGAGGCAATGGAAGCAGTCTTAAAAGCAGAACGATGCCTCATTAAAAGAAATCACGAAAGAATTCATAATTATAGGGAGGAAGATTTTTATGTTAAAGCCTAATATTGACGAGTTGATGGAGAAAGTAGATAGCCGATATACCTTGGTTATGGTAGTTGCCAAACGAGCACGCCAATTGATTGAAACACAAGAGCAATTGATTGAGACTGAATCAAAGAAACCCATCTCCATCGCTGTGGAAGAATTCTACGAAGACAAAGTAAAATACTTCGACTATGATCCCAATGCAGTTGAAGAACCTGCTGCGGAAGTAGGAATTGAAGCTAGCACAGAAGAAGGAAGTCTAGAAGGCCGAGAATAGAGCGGAGGGAAGCCAATGAAAGGGAAGAATGTGGTTTTAGGGGTAACTGGTGGAATTGCAGCCTATAAGGCTGCTGACCTTTGCAGCCGGTTGATCAAAGCCGGAGCAAATGTTGATGTTGTCATGACTAAGCATGCCACAGCATTCATTCAGCCGCTTACCTTTCAAACGCTTACAGGGAATCCTGTTATTGTAGAACAATTTGAAACGCCAGTCCGTTGGGAATTGGCCCATATTTCCCTGTCTCAAAAAGCCGATTTGTTTGCAATCGTACCGGCAACTGCCAATATGATTGGCAAAATCGCTAATGGCATCGCTGATGATTTCATTAGTACTTCTTATTTGGCTACAACAGCACCTGTATTAATTGCTCCCGCAATGAATACAAAGATGTATAGTCATCCTGCTGTGCAGGCTAATTTGTCTAAGCTTGAGTCCATCGGTGTGGAAGTACTTCCAACTGCTGAAGGTCGATTGGCCTGTGGCGATGTAGGAAAAGGGAAATTACTTCCTGTAGAGACCATTTTCTTTGCCATGGAACGAGCCCTCAAGAAATGGGACCTGGCCGGAAAACGACTTGTTGTGACTGCAGGGGCTACCCTTGCACCCTTGGATCCTGTTCGAGTCCTTACCAATCGTTCAACCGGTAAAATGGGAATGGAAATCGCATATGCTGCTGTTCTACGCGGTGCGCAAGTGGATTTCATTTCACATCATTGCCCGGAAACATTAAAACCTTGGGTAAATTGGATTCCAATTGAGACAACGGGTGATATGCACCTGGCTGTGGTTTCCGCATATCCTTCAGCAGACGGTATTATTATGGCTGCTGCTCCTTTGGACTACGAAGCAGAGACCATTGCAGAAAATAAAATTAAAAAAACCGACAAGCCTTTGGAAATTCATTTCAAACGCACCGTCGATATTTTAAAGAACCGGCCGGATCTAACTGGCAAGATTGCCATTGGATTTGCAGCTGAGAGTGAAAATCTGATTGAAAATGCAAAAAAGAAATGTGTGACAAAGAAGCTCGATATGGTTGTTGCCAACGATATTTCTCGAACAGACATCGGTTTTGGATCTGACAGCAACCAAGTAACTTTTGTCTACCCAGACCATGTTGAGCCTCAACCGCGGCTATCCAAGAGGGATGTGGCGCATGAGATTCTAAATCGATTTTTACAGCTAAAGGAAGAAAACTAATGTTTGCCAAGGTGCTTGTTTTTCAGCTTGGCATGTATCAGGGTTTCACATACCAAATCCCAGCGCTGGAATATTTAAGTCCCGGTGATTTGGTTGCCATTCCTTTTGGGCGAGGGAATCGAATCAAAAAAGGTTTGGTTCTTGAGCTATGTGAGGAAAACGCCAGCAGCTATAAGGTCAAGCCTATATTGGGAAAATTCCCTGAGCGATATTCTCTGTCATCGCAACGCCTTGCACTGCTGAAATGGATACGGGAAGAATATTTTTCGCCATTTTATGAGGTTGCGCGTCTCTTTTATCCGGAATATGCTTTTGAAAACTTTCAATTTGAAGATGCTGAATCGGGCCAAGTCCTTAAGGAAAATCGTCCAATCAGCCTCGAAGAGACAAGCAGACAATTTCAGCTTCTTATAGAAGAAAAAAAGGCGCCTCTCAAATGGAGTGAACTGGAAGTCAAACTTCAAAGACATGCTGAAGAGCCGTCAAAACGTGCAGTCAAGCAAAGGCTTGTATTTGAGCAATTGGCTCAAATACCTGGCTGGATTTCTATTGAAGAGTTGATGAAGCAATGCCAATTTCCTAACCCCTCTGTGATCAAGATCATGGAAAAAAAAGGCATGCTTGTTCTTCGCAAGCGAATAGCAACTCATCCCGAAGCAGCATCAAAAATCGAAGCCTACCCGCTTACCCAATTGCAAGAGCAGGTATTATCGGAAATCCTAACAAAGAATCCACAAATTCCTGCTTTGCTTCATGGAATAACGGGCAGCGGGAAAACGGAGATTTATTTTCACTATATCGACCGGATTCTGGATCAGAACCAAGCCGTTTTATACCTGATTCCTGAGATTGCCCTAACGCCGCAAATGATTGATCGTATTCAACGTCGCTTTCCGGTCCCCGTTGCGGTACTTCATAGCAGACTTTCGCCCAAGGAACGAAAATCAGCCTGGAATCGAATCCGGGACAATAAGGCTTCCATTCTTTTGGGAACACGTTCTGCAATTTTTGCACCTATCAACAATCTTGGCGCAATCGTTGTCGACGAGTGTCACGACAGAAGTTATCGCGCGCAATCTTCACCGCGTTTTCATGCCGATGAAGTTGCCATCCAATTGGGAAAACTTCATCAAATCCCGATTTTGCTTGGCTCTGCCACGCCGGGATTTGAGCAATACTATCGTGCAAAAACCGGAAGCACTCGTTATTTTTCTCTTTCTGAACGAGCCCAATCGGCGTCTTTGCCCGATGTGGAAGTAGTTGATTTGCGAGAAGAACTCAAACAGGGCAACCGAAGCATGATCAGTTTCAGTCTATATCAGAAAATGAAAGAGACCCTTGAAAGAGGAGAACAAACCATCTTGTTTTTAAATCGAAGAGGATTCTCCGGTTTCATCTCCTGCAGGGCTTGTGGAGAAGCTTTAAAATGTACCCACTGCGATGTCTCCTTAACTTATCACCATGAAGACGGCTCCTTGCGTTGTCATTTGTGCGGTCGCCGTTTTCCCAAACTAAGGACATGTCCAAAATGTGGGTCCAGCTGGCTCAAGCCATTTTCTGCAGGCACACAAAAACTGGAGGCCATCGTGCAACGCGCCTTTCCAGATGCACGCATTGTTCGAATGGATTACGATACGACGCGCTCTAAGGAAAGTTTCCAGGAAATCTATCAAACAGTCCGATCGGGATCTTGTGATATCGTCATAGGCACCCAAATGGTTGCTAAGGGCTGGGATTTTCCATCAGTTACCTTGATAGGCGTATTGGCAGCTGATTTATCTTTATACGCCAGCCATTATCAAGCGGCTGATCAGACTTTTCAATTGCTTGATCAGGTATCAGGCAGAGCCGGAAGAAGTAACAAAAAGGGCTATGTGGTCCTTCAAACCTATACCCCCGATCATTATGCGATTCAGGCTGTCGCTAACCATGATTCGGCCTGGTATTACCGCAATGAGGAAGAGATGCGTAAAATTTTGCATTTTCCTCCTTTTGGGCATTTAATCACCCTTTTCGGTGTTTCCAGAAAAATGGATGCTTTGGACTCAGGCATGAAGGCTGCCCGTAGGCTTTTTGAACAAACTTTTCTCAAAGCGCAAAATTCCGGTATTCAAATTGGAGAAACCATCCCGTCTCGAATATCGCGTGCAGAGGGATGGCATCGAAAAGAGTTTATGATCCAGATCCCAGCGGATCAAATTGAAAAATTTCGCGAACTTTATTTTGAACATATCGAACAAGCCCTGATCGACTTAAGATCCCAAGGATGTCAAGTTTCGGTCTTATGGAATGAAGAAGTTTAGAAAGGAAGTGACAATATGGCAATACGACAAATGCGATATGACGGTGATCCCGTTTTAAGAAAGGTGAGTCGTCCCATTGAAAACATTACTGACCGTATTCAAATTTTAGCAAAAGACTTGATTGAAACCATGCGAGTCGAACAAGGTGTTGGACTTGCAGCACCGCAGATCGGTGTTCTACGAAGAATTTTTGTTGTAGAGATTGAAGAAGTGGGTCTTTATGTGATGATTAACCCTGAGATTCTGGAAACCAGCGGAGAACAGCTGGACTATGAAGGTTGCCTGTCCGTTCCAGGAAAATCCGGCAAAGTCAATCGCCCCAATTATGTGAAAGTTCGATACACAGATTTGGATGGAAATGAACAGGTTCTTGAAGCAGAAGGGTTCTTCGCGCGTGCAATCTGCCATGAGAATGATCACTTGGACGGCATCCTCTACACAGATAAGGTGGAAGACGAGTTGCTGGAGGTCCAAGAATGAAAATAGTATTTATGGGCACGCCGGACTTTTCAGTGTCCGCCTTGTCTGCCTTGGCAAAGGAGCATACCATTTCATTGGTTGTTACTCAACCGGATCGTGCTCGGGGACGGGGAAAGAAAGTGATTCCTTCGCCGGTTAAAATGAAAGCAGAGGAATTGAATATACCCGTTTTCCAACCAAATCGCCTGCGGGATCCAGAAGCGATTGAGCGTGTACTGGCAGAATCTGCTGATGTAATGGTCGTTGTCGCCTTTGGTCAAATCCTGCCTAAAGAGGTGCTGGAAGCGCCGAAATATGGCTGTATTAATATCCACGCGTCACTATTGCCAAAATACCGAGGTGCAGCACCCATTCATCGCGCGATTCAAGCGGGAGAATCAGAATCCGGTGTAACGATCATGCAAATGGACGAAGGTCTGGATACAGGAGATATGCTGTCAGTAGGCACAATCCCAATCACTGACTCCATGACGACTGGTCAACTGCACGATGCATTATCCGAATTGGGTGCAAAAATGATCGTGGAAACCCTTGCGGGAATTGAAAACAATTCAATTCAACCGATTAAGCAAGACAATCATTTTGCCACATATGCCAATAAAATTGCTAAATCAGAAGCTGAAATCAATTGGGGAATGAAGGCTGGGGAAATTCATAATGCGATTCGTGCCTTTGATCCTTTCCCGGGAGCCTGGACAAGTTTTAATTCTTTAAAACTGAAATGCTTTTCAAGCCTCTGCGCTGAAGAGGACTCCAAGGGCCTGCCAGGAGAAATTCTTGAAGTGTCACAAGATGGTTTCCGCGTTCAGACAGGACAAGGAAGTCTTTGGGTGAAGGAAGTGCAAATTCCTGGCAAAAGAAGAATGCCTGTTTCGGATTTTCTGCGCGGCAATAAACTGGAGAAAGGTGTTGTTTTGCTATCGAAAGAGAACCAGCAAGAAAAGTAGCCTACGACCTACTCGTTCAGGCTTTTCAAGAGAATCGGTACTTGAATATTGATTTAAACAATCGCTTAACTGGCAAACTGGACAATCAAGATCAACGATTGGTTAGAGAACTGGTATTAGGCGTTTCTTCTCGACGAATTTATCTTGAAAGAGTAATCAGCCATTATCTTCACAGCGAACTCTCACAGACCAAGTTGGAATTGCGCATTGTCTTGTTTTTGGGTGCCTACCAAATCTTGTTTATGCCATGGATTGGCCAGCACGCAGCTGTAAATGAGTCCGTCGAACTGGCTAAAAGACAAGCTGGTTTGCGCTATGGATCCAAAATGATCAATGCCATTTTAAGAAAACTTGCCATAGACAAGGACTCATGGCTGGATCATAAGGCTATGAATGATCTTGAACAAGCGGCTTTCTTTGGATTTCCTGAATGGATTGCCCGTATGTGGCAAGCCCATTATGGTCAAAAAACTGCCTTGGAGATCATGGAAGCCATGGACAGGCAGAGGGGGGTTGGCATTCGTATCAATCCTAGGAAAGCCAAACGGTTTGATGTGCAAAAAGCTTTGCACGAAATGGACTTCAAAACAAGAATGATGACCTACTCTCCATCAGGGATCTATGTGGAGCAAGCAAAAGAATTGTCAGAAACGGAGGAATATCAAACTGGCAAATTCTCCATTCAGGATGAAAGCGCCATGTTGGTTGGCGATCTTATTCAACCACAAGCAGGGGATAAAATTCTTGATTTATGTGCTGCTCCTGGAGGAAAGAGTTTTCACCTTGCAGAAAAATGTCCTGCTTGTACAATCATTTCAAATGATCTCTATGCAGGAAAAGTAAAAAGAATGCAGGAAGAGTCCCAGCGCCTCGGCCTGACGAATTGTTCGTTTTCTCAGCACGATGCTGAGGAGTTCTTCGCAGAATGGGAAGCGAATTTTGACTACTGCGTGGTGGACGCACCTTGCTCAGCCCTTGGTCTGATCGGCCGCAAGCCGGAAATTAAGGCTTTGAGGCAGCCAGAAGATCTGGATAAATTGCAAAAAACGCAGCGCGCCATCTTGACACATGCAGCCCGCTATTTGAAAGTTGGCGGTATTTTGGTGTATGCGACCTGCACATTAAATAAGAAAGAAAACGAAAAGCAAATGGCTTGGTTTTGTCAACAGTTTGATTTTGAGCCAATTCCGCTTTCCAGCCCCTTGCCGGCTGAGCGGATTGAGCTGGCCAATACGCCAGGCATGATCACGCTGTTTCCGCATATTGACCAAACCAACGGCTTTTTTATCGCCGTTCTCAGAAAGGAAAAACCATGAATTATCGTGACCTAAGCTATCCGGAATTAGAAGCTTTTATGAAAGAATCCGGTTATCCGAAGTTTCGGACCAAACAATTTTTTCAATGGATTCACCAAAATCCGATAGAATCTCCCCAAGACATTACCGTCTTTTCAAAAAAAATGCGAGAAGACTTGTCAAAAGCCGGTAGTTTAAAGCTGCCTGTTTGCCTGGACCAGTTACAATCAAAAACAGATTCAACGAAAAAGTTTCTTTTTCAATTGTCTGACGGACATATTATCGAATCTGTTGCTATGTTTTATAAACATGGTATCAGTCTTTGCCTGTCCACACAGGTAGGATGCAAAATGGGATGTGTTTTCTGTGCAACAGGCAAGGAAGGATTTATTAGAAATTTAACGCCCGGTGAAATCTTGGGACAAGTCATGATGATTGAAAAACTATTGGAGAAAGCTGCTTCCAACCTTGTGCTCATGGGATCTGGAGAGCCACTTGACAACTGGGAAGCCGTTAAATCCTTTTTTGAATTGATTCATCACCCAAAAGGACGAAATATGGGATACCGCAACATTACCCTGTCAACTGCTGGCATCGTTCCAAAAATTCGAGAGTTGGCTGACAGTGGCATTCCAGTTAATCTTTCTGTTTCCTTGCATCAGCCTTTCCAGGGAAAACGAGAGGCGCTCATGCCCATTGCAAAAACCTACGATTTGCACGAGCTTATGAAAGCCACACGTGAACATCAGATTAAGACCGGACGTCGCACAACCTTTGAATACACCTTGATTCAAGGAGAGAACGACAGACCAGAGGATGCAAGCCAACTGAAAACACTTTTACGGGGACAAAACTATCATTTGAATTTGATTCCAATCAATCCTGTTGATCCCCATTTTCGACGTCCAAAGCCAGCCTTTGTGCAAAAGTTTCAAAAACATTTACAAGAAGTTGGTGTGATGAATGTTACAATAAGAAGAGAATTGGGCGGAGATATTGCCGCAGCATGCGGTCAATTAAAACAGCGATTTCTTGCAGAGCGGGAGGATGATTGAACATGGAAACCTATTTTTGTACCGATCGTGGAAAAATACGGGAACGAAATGAGGATGCTGTCTATTGCAATGCAACCGAAGGCATCTTTATCGTAGCCGATGGCATGGGCGGCCATGCCGGAGGTGAAATAGCCAGCCAAATCGCGATCCGAGTGTTGTCTCAACAATTGATTGAAAATCCTTTGTTGGACGATAAAATGATGTCGGATGGTTTCGCACTGGCAAACCGAACAATTTTTGAAACTTCAGAAGAAAAAGGATATTCTTTGATGGGAACAACTGCATCATTGCTTTTTCTTCCGTCAGGCGATTCAGAAGCAAAAATAGGACATGTCGGAGATAGCCGAATTTATCGAATTCGAAACAATGAGCTAAACCGCTTGACCAAGGATCATTCCTATGTGGAAGAACTGGTTGACGCAGGAAAGATCACCCGGGAAGAGGCATTTACACATCCCAACAGGAATATCATCACCAGAGCTTTGGGTACCCATGATACGGTTGAAACAGACCTTCTTCAGGTATCTGTCCAGGAGGGTGATATCTTTTTGCTGTGTTCGGACGGTTTAAGCGGAAAACTTCAACATGAAGAAATTGAATCGATTTTAACAGAGTCCGAAACAGTGAATTGGAAAGGGTCTCGCTTGCTTGAATTGGCATTGGACCGCGGCGGCGAGGATAATATCTCATTGATTTTAATTGAGATCACGGGAACAGAGGTGAAGGCATGAAGGGAAAGTTACTAGGGAATCGCTATGAGTTGCTGGAAAAGATCGGCACAGGCGGAATGGCCGATGTCTATCGAGCAAAATGCCATTTGTTAAACCGGCATGTAGCGGTAAAAATTTTAAAAAATGAATTAATGGCTGATGAAGAGTTTGTGCAGAAATTTAAAGTGGAAGCACAAGCAGCAGCCGGCCTAAATCATCCAAATATTGTAAATGTATTTGATGTCGGCGCCGATCTTGGCATGTACTATATTGTAATGGAACTGATCGAAGGCAGGACTTTGAAAGAACTGATTCGCGAACGAAAGCAATTGAGCCCGGACCAAGCACTTCGCTTTCTGGCTCAGATCGCAAGTGCAGTAGAGTTCGCTCATGAAAGACATATCGTTCATCGTGATTTAAAACCACAAAATATCATGATTAACCACTTAGGCAATATCAAGGTCATGGATTTCGGCATAGCGCGAGCGACCACATCAGAGACTCTTCAGGTTTCCAAGAAAGTTTTGGGCTCAGTCGCCTATCTGTCACCCGAGCAAGCCAAGGGAACCTATAGTGATGAACGGTCCGATTTATACTCTTTAGGGATCGTATTCTACGAAATGGTAACCGGCAGAACCCCTTTTCAAGGGGAAACACCCATTTCCATCGTAATGAAGCACCTTGAAGAAGATATTCGTTTTACGGATCAAGATCAAATCCCTGTTGGTTATCGAAATGTTATTCTAAAAATGACACGAAAAAAGCCGGAGGAACGTTATCAGTCCGTGAAAGACCTCATCAAAGATTTACGAAAACTGAAATCTGATCCTGATGACGGGTTGATTGCTGTTCAGTCCTTTTCAAACTCAGAAACGACAGAGTTCAATGTAAAAGAGCTCAACAAACTCGCAAAAACAACAACGGAGGACAAAAAAACGATGCAGCGAAAGCAAAACAAAAAAACAAGTAGAAAGAAACCCTCAGTCAGTAAGGCACAAAAATGGATCATTTCCATCTCGGCGGTTGCTTTGGCTTTTGTTTTGGTTCTGTTTGGCGCATATCAATTGTCCATGCAGAATATCGTCAATATTAGCGAAGTTGAAGTTCCCAATATGCAAGGCTTGTCATTAAGCCAGGCTCAAGCCCTTACAGATGACTTGGGCATTGAACTGTATGTGGAAAAGGAAATCTACAGCAACGCTTATGAAAAAGGAGTCATCGTAGATCAAGGCATTCCAGCTGGACGAAAGATCAAGCGATCTCCGGTTGGCGTTACTTTAAGTAAAGGGGCTAAATTGGTAGAAGTCCCAGATATCGTCAATAATTATGCCTATTCCATTGATGTTCTTCTAAGTGGAAGCGGTCTGCAAAAAGGAAATTTGATCTATGAGTTCTCCGATGAACCGGAGGGTATTATCATTCGTCAAGAACCCGTTGCTGGCGATTTGGTAGCTGAAGGAACATTGATTGACTATATTGTCAGTTCAGGTGTTGAGAAAGAATATCGTGCCATGCCATCCATTATAGGCTTGCAATTGGAAGTGGCAAGTCAACAACTGGAAGATCTGGGCTTTGCCGTTGGTCAAGTTATCTATGAAAAAAGTGACAAACCAGCTGGGGAGGTTTTGTATCAAAGTTATCCTGAAGGCGCCGACGTGGTCATTGGAAGTGAAATCAGCCTTAAAGTCAGCAAGGAATCGGAAGAGACAGGACCTCAAGAGGTAAGCAAAACCATTACACTTCGATTGCCACAGACAAATCCAACGGTTAAGGTGAAGCTTACGCTGCTAAGCGACAGTGGTGAGATCACAGTCTATGAAGAAGTTTTATCCACACAACAGGGCAATGCAAGTGTTGCGCTAAAAGGAACGGGCCGACAAACTTATAAAATTTATTATGATGACCAATACTTGATTGACTATAATGTCAATTTTAGCGAGTGATCCTATGATGAATTCTAGAATAGTGAAAGGTGTCGGTGGAAATTATACCATTCTGCATAAGGGCCAATTGGTGGAAGGCCGTTTGCGAGGCAAACTTCGAAAATCCAAAATTCGTCCTGCTGTCGGTGATTATGTCGAGTTATTTTTTGACGCTGACGGAAGCGCTATGATTGAAAAAATTCTGCCAAGAAAAAATGCGCTTCTGCGGCCGGTTATCGCGAATATTGATCAAGCTGTTATTGTTTTTTCAGTTAAGTCGCCGGATCCGCACTTGAACTTGCTGGATCGTTTTTTGGTCATGAGTGCAGTGCGCGGCATTGACGCGATCATTTGTCTTAACAAAGGCGATTTGGTTGAGTACGAGGAAATGGAAGAATTAGCTTCCCTTTACCGCAATGCCGGTTTTGAAGTGCTTGTCACTTCCACTAAGACGGGTGCAGGTATTGATGCGCTTAAAGAAAAATTGAAAGACCGCGTTTCAGTATTTGCAGGTCCATCCGGCGTTGGCAAATCTTCTCTCTTAAATGCAATCCAAGAGGGATTGAAGTTGCGTACCGGCGAGGTCAGTGAAAAAACCAAACGAGGTAAACACACGACGCGTCATTCTGAATTGTTATTGTTGAAAGAAGGGGGCGCTGTTGCGGATACTCCTGGATTCAGCGCATTGGAAGTCAGTGATTTGGAAGCCCAAGACATTCAACTCGGCTATCCAGAAATACTGGAACTATCTGTTGGTTGCAAATTCAATGATTGTTTGCACCGCACAGAGCCGGGTTGCGCTGTACGAGACGCGATCCAGCCAGTACGATACGAAAATTATCAACTGCTCTTGGAAGAAACCATGAATAAACGGAGGTATTAAAATGGCAAAACTTGCACCATCTATTTTATCGGCTGATTTTGCACGATTGGCTGAGGATATCGGAAAAGTTGAACGAGGCGGAGCAGAATATCTGCATATTGATGTGATGGATGGCCATTTCGTCCCCAATATCACAATGGGACCTCCTGTAATCAAGTCTATCCGTGCATGCACGAACATGTTTCTGGATGTTCATTTGATGATCGATAAACCGGAGCGCTATATCGAGTCTTTTGCGAAAGCGGGGGCTGATTTGATTACTTTTCATGTGGAAGCAACCCCTCATGCCCACCGCGTTCTTCAGTATATCCACGCGCAGGGCTGTAAGGCAGGCATCGTCTTAAATCCCGGGACGCCATTATCTACGATTGAATACCTCTTGCCGGATTTAGATTTGGTTCTTTTGATGAGCGTCAACCCCGGTTTCGGCGGTCAGAGCTTTATTCCTCAGGTCAAAGACAAAGTAATGGAATTGCGTAGCAAAGCAAACGCTTTGGGCCTGGACATTGAAATTCAAATCGACGGCGGAGTTAACAAGAACAACATTCTGGAATTGCGAGATGCCGGGGCGGATGTTTTTGTTATGGGATCAGCGATTTTCAACACAGAAGATCCCGAGCAAACAACCAAAGATGTACGCGCTTTGTTGGCTTTACAGAAATAAGAGAAGCTGTTATACTGATACCGAAATACATCATATGCACTAGGGGAGCCGAACGGCTGAGATGAAACTTTTGTTTCGACCCTTATTACCTGATCTGGATGATGCCAGCGTAGGGAAGTGACTCAGCAAATTGAGCCATTTTCCTTGAAAATGGCTTTTTTTAAGGAGGAAATTATGAAGAATCAATCTACAAAATTGCTAACGGAAGCAGGGATCTTAATCGCTCTTGCAACTGTGCTGAGTTTGGTAAAAATCTCTTTGCCAATTAATTTATACGGCGGATCAATTACAGCCGGCAGCATGATCCCCATTCTGATCTTTAGCTTGCGCTGGGGTTTGCGTCCCGGACTATTTGTCGGAGCGGTTTACGGAATCATTCAAATGATGCTGGAACCCTACACCATGACACCGATTCAGGTATTTCTAGACTATGTTTTGGCTTTTGGACTTTTGGGATTGGCCGGCATGGCCAAGTCGGGATTCGATGCCATGCGTCAAGGTGGAAAAGCCAGTTTTGGAATTTTTATAGCGATTTTTCTTGGAATGTTTGGTCGTTTCCTTGCTCATTTCACTGCAGGAGGAACGGTCTGGGCCATTTATGCGCCAGAAGGACAAAATCCTTGGCTCTATTCCTTGGTTTACAACGCATCCTATATGGTTCCTGAAATTATTGTCAGTATGATCCTTTTGGGAATTCTGCTTCGTCCTTTGGCTAAAATCAAATGAAACGCGGGCTGATTATTGCGGGGGGAAGCTTGGATGCTTCTGCATCAACCGCATTAGAACATTTGACAGAAGACATGATTTCCATCGGGGTTGACCGCGGCATTGGCTTTTTTTTGGAAGCCGGCGTGCAAGCAGACTATTATATGGGCGATTTGGATTCCATTGCGTCAACAAAAATTAATTCCATTCCTCAAGATCGTTTAGTACGTTTTTCTCCCGAAAAAAATTCATCCGATCTTGAGTTGGCATTGGATCTATGCTTGGAAAAAGAATTGGAAGAGGTTGAGGTATATGGGGCGACCGGTAGCCGATGGGACCATAGTTTTTCCAACCTGCTGGCCCTGGACGCTTATTTGCAGTCAGGACTGAAAGTTGTTTTGCGCAACGAAAAAAACCAGGCCTGGGCACTCTCAAAAGCAGAATGCCTTTCTGCACAAAGCATAGTGGGATATCATTATTTATCCGTTCTGCCCCTAAGTCCCGAGGGCATTGTGATCAGTATCACCGGCGTGAAGTACCCATTGGATCAAGAACACTTGATTTTCGGAAAAACACGCGGCGTCAGCAATGAAAGCGTTGGGGAAGATGTTTCAATTCAATTGCATAAAGGACGAGCCCTCTTTATTATGTCCAACGATTAACCGGCTGCGGCCGGTTTTTTTGTGCTTAATCAATCCTTAGGCAGCATTGATTAAGGGAAGGTCCTTGGTGTAAGGCAAAGGCCACACGGAGAGCGTGCTAGTGGACTGAAATCATTGTAGAATTGACAAAAGCCAGGGATTTCAGTAAAATTATTGAATGAGGAAATATGTGATTAAACCCGTAAAGGATGGAGGCTTCATATGAATTTGCATGAGTTACGAGAAAAATATTTAACCTTTTTTAAAGAGAAAGAACACCACGTAGTCAATAGTTATCCCTTGGTGCCAATTAATGATAAAAGCCTATTGTTGATCAATGCTGGCATGGCGCCTTTAAAACCTTATTTTGTTGGAACAAAAACACCGCCAAGCGTACGCATGGCATCTTGTCAAAAGTGTATCCGTACCGGCGATATTGAAAACGTCGGCAAAACAGATCGACACGGTACTTTTTTTGAAATGCTTGGCAACTTTTCCTTCGGGGATTATTTTAAGACAGAAGCCATTCAATGGGCATGGGAGTTTATGACAGATGTTTTAGGCGTCGATCCAGAAATTCTATGGGTTTCCGTCTTCCAAGACGACGATGAAGCTTATGCGATCTGGAGAGATACCGTAGGAATCCCTGAATCCCGAATCGTTCGACTTGGAAAAGAAGACAACTTCTGGGAGCATGGCACAGGACCTTGCGGCCCATGTTCAGAAATCTATATCGATCGCGGCGAAAAATATGCCTGCGGTGATCCAAACTGCAAACCAGGATGTGAATGCGACCGTTATGTGGAAGTTTGGAATCTGGTATTTACCCAGTTTGACAAGCAAGAAAGCGGTGAATACTTGCCGTTGGCAAATCCCAATATCGATACCGGCATGGGATTGGAGCGTCTTACTGTTGTCTTGAACGACAATGCCAATATTTTTGAAATTGATCCCATTAATAAAATTATCCAAGCTGTAGAAAAAGCTGCCGGCGTTCGTTATAAGGAAAATGCCAAGCAGGATGTCTCAATTCGCGTAATTACAGACCATCTAAGAGCTTCTACCTTTATGATCTCTGATGGCATTTTGCCTAGCAATGAGGGCCGCGGATACGTGCTGCGACGTTTGATTCGCCGCGCCTACCGCCATGGCAAACTGATTGGAATTGAAAAGCCGTTCTTGGCAGAACTATCAAAAGTTGTAATTGAAAACTGGAAAACATTCTATCAAAATTTAGAAAGCGAACAAGCGCAAATCGAAAAGGTTCTGCTTTACGAAGAAAAGAAATTCCAGGAAACCTTGGAGCAAGGCTTGCAAAAGCTCGATGCTTTTGTAGACGAAATGAAGGCAACTAAGAGCAGCGAGTTATCCGGTGCAGCTGCCTTTAAACTATACGACACCTTTGGATTCCCGCTGGATCTGACTGTTGATATTCTGGAAGAACAAGACCTTACGGTTGACAAAGACGGCTTTGCTGAAGAAATGCGCAAGCAACAAGATCGCGCCCGTGCAGCCAGAAGCGCGCAGGATCAGGAGAGCTGGCTTGCTGGCGGTACAGAAGCCTATGACGCTTATAAAACCGAATTTGCCGGATACGATAACCAGCGTATCCAAGCAGAGGTTTTGGCCCTATTCAAGGACGGCCAATCCGTTCAATCACTATCAGAAGGGGATAAGGCACTGATGATCCTTGACCGAACCTCCCTTTATGGGGAAAGCGGTGGACAAGTCGGTGATCAGGGTATGATGACAGCCGATTCCGGACAAATCGAAGTGTTGGATACCAAAAAAAGCGATCAAGCTATTCTGCATCATGTGTGGGTACGAAAGGGTGAGATTGCTGTAGGACAATCGATAGAAACCGCTTATGCAGGCGACAGAAGACGTTCTACAGCCCGAAACCATACAGCCACTCATCTGTTGCATAAAGCTTTGCAAGAAGTTTTGGGCGATCACGTGCGTCAATCCGGGTCTTTGGTTACCCCTGACCGAATGCGCTTTGACTTTACCCATTTGGAAGCGATCACTCAGAAAGAATTGGCTCAAATTGAAGCTCGTGTAAACCAAGTGATTTATGAAAACCATCGTGTGTTGACAGATGTGATGACCATGCAGGAAGCGGTTGACACAGGCGCTACTGCTTTGTTCTCCGATAAATACGGTGATAGTGTCCGCGTAGTAACTGTAGAAGATTACAGCAAAGAGTTGTGTGGTGGCACGCATGTATCCCAAACTGGTGAAATTGGCATCTTTAAATTGCTTCACGAAAGTGGAATTGCTGCTGGCGTACGCCGTATTGAGGCTGTAACCGGACAAGCCGCATATGCCTATACTTTGGACTTGGAAAAGGAACAAACACAACTGGCCAGCATGCTTCGAACCAAAAAAGATAATTTGTTGATTCGTGTTTCTGATTTGCTGGCGGAACAAAAACAAATGAAAAAGGAATTGGAGCAAGCAAACGCCAAGTTGCGCAATCAAATGTTTGCTTCGGTTTTTGACAACGTAGAGGAAATTAACGGAGTCAAGGTTTTAATTTCAGCCTTTGAAGGACAGGACAGCAACGGTCTGCGAAGCATGATGGACCGTCTGAAAGACGAAGCAACTTCATTCCTGTTCGCCGGCGTAGCAGAATCAAAAGGCAAATTGTTGATTCTCGTTGCAGGAAGTGAAGATTTGATTCAAAAAGGATTCCATGCAGGGAATATGATCCGATCCATGGCAAAACTTGCCGGTGGCGGTGGTGGAGGCCGACCGAATATGGCACAAGCCGGCGCGCCGCAAGTTGAAAAATCGCAAGAAATCCTGAATTTCGCTAAAGAAGAGGCGAAGAAGTTTTTATAAAGTCTTGATGGATCATCTTTCTGTGGTATAATTTGATAGAAAGGAGTGATACCAAATGACAGATCAAAAGACCGTTGATTCGAACCATACCATCCACCTACAGGTAGCTGTCGATGAAAAGAACGACGCAAAAGAAATATTGCGGGAAGTTTACCTTGCGCTTGAAGAGAAAGGGTATCATTCAATCAACCAATTAATCGGCTACTTTTTATCAGGAGATCCTACGTATATCACCAGTTACAACAATGCGAGGAGCCTGATTCGCAGAATTGAACGAGATGAACTGCTGGAAGAAATTCTGCGTGAGTATATTCAAAACAATGTCACATTGTAATGGAAGGAAAAGTACAGCAAATCAGGCTGTACTTTTCTTTAAGTGAGCGAGGATTTCATGCAATATCTAGAATTGGGGAATACAGGGCTGAAAGTTTCCAAAATTTGCTTTGGAAGCTTAACGACCAGTCCCTTGCAAAAAAACTTTACACCAGAAGAATCAGCACACTTATTTGCTTATGCCATTCGTGAACATGGAATCAACTTCTTTGATACGGCGGAACTCTACGGCAATTATTCTCATTTCCGCGCTCTTCTTCAACTGATTCCACGTCATGAATTTTTGCTGGCGACAAAATGCTACGCATATGACAGAAAAACAGCTGAAACGAGTCTCCATCGGGCACTGAAAGAGACTGGATCTGATTATATTGATTTCATGATGCTTCATGAACAGGAAAGTGCTCTAACGCTGAAGGGACATCAGGAAGCCTTGGCATATTTTGCTGAACAAAAACGCAATGGAACAATACGTGCTATTGGCTATTCCACTCACTTTGTTGAAGGAGTTCGAGCTTCAAAACAAATAAGAGGAATCGACGTGATTCATCCCCTCATCAATATGAAGGGCATTGGAATCGTTGACGGAAGTCGAGAAGAAATGGAAAGAGAGATTCATTCTGCTCTCTCTCGTGGAATTGGATGCTATCTAATGAAACCTTTGGGGGGCGGTCATCTTCTAGGCGATTATTCAAAAGCCATTGATTATCTGCACACCACCTTTCCTGAAGCGGTCATTGCCATAGGCATGCAAAGCAAAACGGAAATTGATTTGAATGTAAAGTCTATTGTTGAAAATGCCTGGACAAAGGCAGAAGAACAGCGATTTCATTATCAAGAAAAAAAGTTGAAAATTGCAGACTGGTGTCAGGGATGTGGCGCATGCGTCAAGGTTTGCCAACAACAAGCATTGGGACTAGAAAACGGCAAAGCAGTCGTTTTGGACCAATCCTCTTGTGTCCGATGCGGATACTGTGCAAAAGCCTGCAAAGAATTCTGTATTAAGGTTGTGTGAAATGGGTAGATACTTAGGGTTAGATGTAGGAAACAAAACAATTGGCGTTGCTGTCAGCGATGAAATGAAATGGATGGCACAACCCGTAAAGACCATTAAAAGAATCGGCAAGAAGAAAGATTATGCTGCCATCTCTCAAATTCTGGAGACCTATACAATTGAGAAAATCGTCGTAGGACTACCAAAAAACATGGACAATACAATTGGTCCACAAGCGGAAAAGGCGATGGAATTCGGTGAAGGACTGAAGAAACGCTTTGACGTTGAGGTGGTATTTGCCGATGAACGGCTTACAACAAGCCGCTCTACACAAATTTTAATTGAAAGCGGAGTGAGAAGAGAAAACCGCAAGCAATATGTCGACCAGCTTGCAGCGGTTCAAATTCTGCAGACATATTTAGATCGAGAAAGGAGATAGACATGAAAGGAACCTTTTTGAATGATCAAGGAAAGAAAGAAGAACTGGAAATCCTTGAAATATTCGAGTATTCGGACAAGCAATACGCATTGGTTCAGTTTGAAGAAGACGGAGAAGCATTTATCTTCCGTGTTCAACAGCATGACGGAGATATGGTGCTGGAACAAATTGGATCGGACAGTGAATACCAAGAGGTTCGTGACCTCATATTAATGGACATGGAATCATAAATAAAGAGGGAAGAATGGATAAAAGAGAACGGTATTTAGAGGTATTTAAAAAGAACGGTTATAAACTGACAACACAAAGGCGCGTGATCTTCGAGGTGCTCTACGAGCACTCTGCCGATCACCCAAGTCCAGAAGAAATTTACGATCGGGTAAAAGACAAATATCCAGAAATTGGATTGGCGACCATTTATCGCACCCTCCAATTGATGGAAGATTTAGGCATTGTATATAAGATGAATTTTAATGATGGATTGAGCCGTTATGAATTATGCATGGCCAACGCTCACCAACACCATCATCTTATTTGCGTACAATGCGGACGGGTTGAAGAAGTAGAAATTGACTTATTGGAAGGACTAGAAGCTTCCATAGAAAAAAATAATGGCTTCAAAATCACAGATCATAGCGTAAAATTCTTTGGCATATGCCGCGAGTGTCAGAACAGCCGTTCAAACAAAAAGGAGAATTGAACGTGAGAAAAAATTTGACGAAGGTCAAAATCATTCCCTTAGGTGGAATGAATGAAATCGGAAAGAACTTAACGGTATTTGAATGCAAAAACGAAATTGTAATCATTGATGTGGGAATGACCTTCCCAGAAGACGAAATGCTCGGCATTGATGTTGTCATCCCAGATTTTTCTTATCTGGAGCAGAACAAGCATCGTGTCAAAGGAATCCTGCTGACCCATGGTCATGAGGACCATATCGGTGCACTGCCATACTTGCTCCGTAAGTTGAATGTGCCTATTTTCGGCTCTCGAATGACTTTGGGACTTGTAGAAAACAAGTTGAAAGAGCATGGTCTCTTGGATGAGTGCGAGTTGAACCGCATCCAAGCAGGGGATACTGTCACAATTGGGCCTTTCAAGGCAGAATTTATTAATGTCAATCATAGCATCCCAGATGCGGTTGCCATTGCGCTTCACACACCCGCCGGGGTGATCGTGCATACAGGCGACTTTAAAATCGATTACACGCCGATTATTGGTGAGCCCATGGACTTTTTGAGATTGGCTGAATTGGGGAAAAAGGGCGTAACCCTTTTGATGGCAGACTCTACCAATGCAATCCGTGAAGGCTATACCCAATCAGAAAAAACGGTTGGTGAAGCCTTGGAAACTCAGTTTATGCAGGCAACCGGCCGAATCATTGTTGCCAGTTTTGCTTCCAATGTTCATCGGGTACAGCAAATCATCGATGCGGCCGCGCGATTTAACCGCAAGGTAGCATTCTCAGGACGAAGCATGTTGAATGTATCTTCAGTCGCCATGGAACTGGGCTATCTGAAATGCAAAAAGAATCAAATTATAGAATTGCGCGATATTGGAAAGTATCCCAATGATCAAGTCGTTGTCATATCTACAGGCAGCCAGGGTGAACCTATGTCAGCATTGTCTCGACTGGCTACCAATATGCACCGGAACATGGAACTGATCCCGGGAGATACGGTTATGTTCAGTGCAAGTCCGATTCCTGGCAATGAAAAGCCTGTTTCTAAAATCAAAAACTTGCTTGTTGAAAAAGGTGTGACCGTAATTCACGATCGCAACGCAGATATTCACGTTTCCGGACATGCTTGCCGTGAAGAATGTAAAATGATCCAGGGCTTATTGAAGCCAAAATTCTTTATGCCGGTTCATGGTGAGCAGGTTCATTTGAAAGCACATGCCGATCTGGCCATTTCTATGGGCATGCCTGAAAAGAATGTTATTATGGGCGCAAACGGCAATGTCGTGGAAGTCACAAAGAAATCCGCAAAAATTGCAGGAAGCGTTGCAGCCGGCAATATTTTAGTCGACGGTCTCGGTGTCGGTGACGTTGGCAATATCGTTTTACGTGATCGAAAGCATTTATCGGAAGACGGTTTAATTGTGGTTGTCGTTACCATCGACAAGAAAACTGCCAAAACCGTTTCAGGACCGGATATCGTATCACGTGGTTTTGTCTATGTGCGTGAGTCAGAAGATCTGATGGTGGGTGCAAGACAAGTCGTTCAGAAAGTGTTGAAAGAATGTGAAGAGAAAAATATCACAGACTGGTCAACCCTGAAGTCTAAAATAAAAGAAGCGCTGCGTAACTATATCTACGAGAAGATCAAGAGAAATCCTATGATTTTACCGATCATTATGGATGTGTAAAGCATTCCTGTAGAGGTTATATGGATTGAATAACCAGATGGAAGATCTGGTTATTTCTATGTGGGGGAAAGAAGATGAAGAAATTTTTGTTTTTTTTACTGCTTGTTCTCATAGGGCTTGGCGCATATGCCTATTTGCAGTTTCAGCCTATGGATGCTGTCGGTCAGGGAGAAGAAGTCGTTGTACGAATCGAATCAGGTGCTACAGCCGCTAGCATCGCCAAACAGCTGGTAGAAGTTGATCATGTGATCCGAAACGAGTATGCCTTCCGCTGGATTGCCAAACAAACGGGTACGGACAGCCATTTCAAGCCAGGCGATTTTAAAGTGCGGACAGACATGTCATTAGAGACAATTGCCAAAGCTTTGACGGAAGGCCCTGGCCTGTTGAGGGAAACAGTTCGCGTAACAATTCCGGAAGGATACACAACCGAAGAAATCATAGCGGTCTTGCTGGACCATGATTTGGGAACAGAAACTGGATATGCCGCTTTGCAAAGTGACTTAAACTGGCTGCCGGATGACATGCCGGAGGAAATTAGAACATTTCCGAATTTGGAAGGCATTTTATTTCCAGAAACCTATGAGTATTTTTCCGATGATGCAGAAGAAGTTATTCTTACAAAAATGATTCGCCAATTCGTGAAAATTTATGGAGCAGCCAACGACAACGACTTTACTGATGTTGTTTCCATTACCACTTTGGCTTCCATGATCCAAGGAGAGGGAAAAGTTGGTGAAGAATTCCCCTTGATTGCATCTGTTTTTCACAATAGAATCGCAGTTGATATGCCCTTGCAGTCCTGTGCAACCATACAATACCTATTGGGGGAAAGAAAAGAGCGTCTGCTGAATGAGGATCTGGAAATCGATTCACCCTACAACACCTATATGTATCCCGGATTTCCACCGGGTCCTGTCGGATCGCCAGGTGAAATGGCTCTAAAAGCCGCATTATCGCCCGCTGACAGCGAATTTCTGTTCTTCACTTCCAATCTGGATGGTACGGGAACCCATACCTTTACCGAAAGCTATGAAGAACATTTGGCAGCAACCCATAACGCTAGAGAAAAGGCAGGAAATAAGTAGTGGAATCATTTCTTTGGATTAATGATCAAGAAAAACGCAATTTAATGAAAGAACTCTATCTGCAAGCGAGAGAAGATCGTGTGCCTATTTTGCAGGATGAAGCCGCCAAACTGATTGACAGCTGGCTGCTCCTTCACCAACCGAAAGAAATTTTGGAAGTTGGCGCTGCAATTGGCTATTCGGCTATTCGAATGGCTTTGGTTTGTCCCGATGTGAAAATTCAGACCATCGAGCGGGACCCGGAACGCATCGTACAGGCAAAAAAATATTTTCATCAATTTGGCTTCGATAAAAACATCACCCTTCATGAAGGCGATGCCCTGGAGTTAATTAAAACCTTGGATGAAAAATTCGACCTTGTTTTTATTGATGCGGCCAAGGGGCAATATGGTCGTTTTTTCGAAGATGCCTACCCCTTAGTGCGGAAAGGAGGAGCCATTATCTGCGACAATATGTTGTTTCATGGCATGCTTGAAAGCGATGATGTCCCCAAACGCTACAAAACCATGGTCAAGCGCTTAAAAGCTTTCCATGCAACACTTCTGAACCACCCTGAACTGGAAACAAGAATTCTAGCCATTGATGACGGTGTTTCCATTTCCATTAAGAAAGAGGATTAAAATGAAAAAAATCGAATTGCTGGCACCTGCCGGAAACTTAGATAAACTAAAAACTGCCATTCTTTATGGCGCAGATGCTGTATACTTGGGCGGACAAAAATTTGGTCTCCGATCTCAATCTAAAAACTTCTCCATTGAAGAAATGGAAGAAGGCGTTGTATTCGCCCATAGCCACCAAGCCAAAGTCTATGTGACGTTGAATATATACGCCCACCAAGATGATTTTGAGGGATTGGAAGCGTATTTGTCGGATTTAGCCCGCATCAAGGTTGATGCAGTCATTGTATCGGATCCCGGGATTCTCATGTTCGTAAAAGAAACCATCCCGGAAATGGAAGTCCATATGTCTACCCAAGCCAATACCACCAATGCTTACGCCGGCCAATTCTGGCACAAGCAAGGCGTGCAACGAATTGTAACGGCACGAGAAGTTACGCTGGATGAATTGAAAAGCATCCACGAAAATCTTCCTGAAGGCATGGAAATTGAAAGCTTTGTACATGGAGCCATGTGCATGGCGTATTCCGGACGTTGCCTATTGAGTAATTTTATGACCGGACGAGACGCCAACCGCGGAAATTGCGCGCAAGCTTGCCGTTGGAGTTACCGCTTGGTTGAGGAGCAAAGACCGGGCGAGTACTTCCCTGTAGAGGAAGATGAGCGTGGTACCTATATCTTAAACTCCAAAGACTTATGCCTGCTGCCTTACCTGAAAGAGTATATTGAAGCCGGTGTTACCAGTCTGAAGATTGAAGGCCGTATGAAGAGCCAGTATTATGTAGCAACCGTAGTAAGGGCTTATCGCTTGGCCATTGATGCTTATCTAAAAGATCCAGATGGGTATCAATGTAAAGATGAATGGATGAATGAATTGCGTAAAGTCAGCCATCGCGATTTTACAACTGGTTTCTTGTTTGGAAAACCCGGAGAAGAGGCGCAATTGTATCAAAACAACCACTATATTCGAACCCATGATTTTGTTGGCATTGTTTTGGAAAAATTAAGCGATTCTACCTATTTGATTGAACAGCGAAACAAGTTTTCTTTAGGGGAAACCGTTGAGTTCTTTGGTCCTGGCGAACACGCCGGCAGCTTTTTGGTTGAACGCATGCAGGATCAGGCAGGCAATGAGGTAGAGTCAGCGCCTCATCCTAAACAGAAATTAATCCTTCATACGGAAGCACCGCTCCAAGCGGGAGATTTTTTACGAAAAGCAAAGGAGATAACAGAATGAATAAACCAGTTTTTATTGGAATAGCAGGGGGAACCGGATCAGGAAAAAGCACAGTTGCTCGTGCAGTCTTTCAATCTATGCCTGCCAGTTCAGTTGCCGTTATAGAGCAAGACTCCTATTACAAGGATCAATCGGAACTTACCTTTGAAGAACGGGTAAAAACCAATTATGACCATCCCTTAGCCTTTGACAACGATCTTTTGATCCAACATCTTCAGCTACTGGCTGAAGGCCAGGCGATTGAAAAACCGATCTACGATTTTGAAATCCATAATCGGAAAAAGGAAACCATTTTGGTTGAACCCAAGGATATCGTTATATTGGAAGGAATTCTGCTTTATGAAGATAAGCGAATTCGAGAACTGCTGGATATCAAAGTGTTTGTTGATACAGATCCGGATGTTCGCGTCATTCGACGCATACAGCGCGATATGAAATATCGTGGCCGTTCATTGGATTCTGTTATCCAACAATACATGACGACGGTTCGCCCAGCCCATCTTCAGTTTGTTGAACCCAGCAAACGATATGCTGACCTGATTATCCCAGAAGGGGGCTACAACAAGGTCGCCATTGATTTGATGGTAACCAAGGTACATTCCATACTTGAGGGGAAATAGGATGATAGGGAAATGGATGCCGCATTATTGTGCAAAATCAATTTACGATGTGCCTTATAAAAAATTGAAGGCAAATGGATTTCAGATTCTTTTTTGCGACCTGGACAATACAGTTACCTCGTTTGATTCTCCTTTTCCGGATGAAAAATTTATGAATTGGATCTCGGAACGAAAAAAAGAAGGTTGGAAAATCTATATTTTGTCAAATAATGGCGAAAAAAGGGTATTAGAATTTTGTGAGGCTGCGAATCTGACCGGGTTTTCGAATTTATACAAACCCCTTCGCTTCCGCACAAGCAATATTGTCCAAAATTTGGGTTATTCCACGAGGGAAATTGTCTTTATTGGTGATCAAGTTTTTACAGATGTATGGCTGGCTAACCAACTGGGTTTTTATTCCGTTTTGGTCAATCCGGTAGCCAGTGGCGATCTTCTTAAAACCAAGATAAACCGTGCGCTTGAAAAATTGGTACGAAATCGTTTTAAATACGGAGAGAACAAATCCTGGTAAATTGACACTGATTTCCTTAAGGAATATAATGAAAATAACAAAATTGCGGTCTCTCGGCCGTTTTTTGACTATGGGGGTGAAAGAATGAGTGTTCATAAACTGAGATTAGGCGATATTCTAATTGAAAATGGGATTATTACTGACGATCAACTGAATGATGCCCTGGCCACACAAAAGAGAAATGGTGGCAAATTAGGAGAAACTCTTCAGGATTTGGGTTATGTAACAGAGAATGAAATCATCAATACGTTGGTTTACCAGCAGGGAATCGACTACATAAACCTTGATAAATACAAATTCGATCTTGAAGTGGTGTACTATGTTCCAGAAAAAATTGCTAGAAAATACACCGTTCTCGCCTTGAAAAAAGATGGAAATCAACTCACTGTAACCATGGAGGATCCTCTAAACGTATTTGCCATAGAAGATCTCCACATCATTACTGGTTACGAAATCAAAGTTGCCATCTCCAAAAAAGACAAAATTGTTAAATACATCAATCAGTTGTACACCAATATCACTGCACGCGAAGCCATCGATGAAATTGTCGATGAATTTTCCATCGAGGAAGTGAAACCCGAATCATTAAGTACAGAAGATTTGGCTGATTCAATTGACAACGCGCCAATTGTCCGTTTGGTTAATACGGTAATTACCCAAGCCGTCAATCTGAAAGCCAGTGATATTCATATTGAACCGACTGCCAGCGAAGTTCGCGTACGGGCAAGGGTGGACGGTATTTTGCGTGAAATCATGCATCCTGATCTTGCTTCATTGCCTGCGATTGTGGCCCGTATTAAGATCATGTCCTCCATGGATATTGCCGAAAGGCGTGTTCCACAAGACGGTCGAATCGAACTGGTCGTTAACAACAAGAGCATTGACCTTCGTGTCTCCACACTGCCAACCGTTTATGGCGAAAAAGTCGTTATCCGGATTCTAGACCGGTCGGTTAGTTTGCGTAGTGTAGAGGAACTCGGATTGATGGATGAACACGTTACACCTTTCAATCGATTGATCTCAGGTCAAAACGGCATTATTCTGGTTACCGGTCCTACCGGAAGCGGGAAGACCACAACATTGTATGCCGTACTTAATGAATTGAATAACGCATCCAAAAACATTGTAACCCTGGAAGATCCAGTGGAATACAAGCTGCATGGAATCAACCAGGTGCAAGTTCATGAGAAGGCAGGCATGACCTTTGCAAAAGGTTTGCGCTCGATCTTGCGTCAGGACCCGGACATTATTATGGTCGGGGAGATTCGGGACAATGAAACTGCTGAAATTGCAATTAAGTCTGCGATCACTGGACACTTGGTTCTGTCAACGGTCCATACCAACAGCGCTTTGTCCACAGTCACTCGTTTGACTGATATGGGTGTGCCAACCTATCTGGTCGCATCATCTCTGAAAGGCATAATTGCACAGCGCCTGGTAAGAAGACTTTGTCCGCATTGCAAAGAAGCCTATGAAAGCAGTGAGTTTGAAATTCGGTCTTTAGACCTGCAAGAACCTAAAACCTTGTATCGGGCAAAAGGCTGCTTCGAATGCGGCGGCACCGGATATGAAGGCAGGACAGCCGTTTACGAAATCTTCCTTTTGGACGAGTATGCCCGTTCTTTGGTTTATACAGGCGTTCAAGAAGATGAGATGTTAAATCTCTTGAAACGAAGAGGATATATGACTTTAAAAGACTCTTGTACTTCGCTGATCAAAGCAGGCATTACAACAGTTGATGAATTGAACCGCGTATTGGGAAGCATGTAGGAGGAGAGTATGAACTATATTGAAAGACTGCTGGAACTAACGGAACGCTACCGAGCATCTGACTTGCATATTACTTATGGTTCGCCACCAAAAATCCGTGTCAACAAGGAACTGGTTTCTCTTTCCGAGAGCAATATCAATGATGACATCTTGTTTGATTTGTACAATAGTTTCGTATCGGACAAACACAAACGAACCTTCGAAAAAACTGGTGACTGTGATTTTGCGTATTCTTCGAAATCCGGCACCCGATATCGTGTCAACGCTTATCGGCAAAAAGGTCGTTATGCCTTTGCGCTCCGTCGCTTGAACAACTCAATACCATCTCTGGAAGAACTTTCTTTGCCGACAACGCTGGGCGATCTTTGCATGAAAGAACAGGGATTGATCATCGTAACCGGTCCTACAGGGAGTGGAAAGTCAACATCCTTAGCTTCCATGATTGATATCATCAATCACAAAAGACGGGGTCATATTGTAACCATTGAAGATCCAATTGAATATCTTCACCAACATCACAGCTGCATTGTCAATCAGCGTGAGCTGGGTGAAGACACCATAAGTTTTGCAAAGAGTCTTCGTGCAGCATTGCGCCAAGATCCGGATGTTATATTGGTTGGTGAGATGCGTGACCTGGAAACCATTACAACAGCCCTTGTTGCAGCCGAAACCGGTCACCTGGTCTTTTCCACGCTTCATACCATGGGGTCTGCCAAAACCATTGACCGGATTGTCGACGTGTTCCCACCGGACCAACAGCAGCAGATTCGCGTTCAATTGGCCAATGTGCTGATTGCCGTTATTTCACAACGTTTATTGCCAAACGCACAGCATAACGGTTTGCTGCCAGCCTTAGAAATTATGATTGCCAATAACGCAATCCGAAATTTGATTCGAGAAGGCAAAACACATCAGATCAATAATATGATTCAAACCAACGCCGGCTTAGGCATGCGCACTTTCAATCAATACCTGACGCAAATGAACCAATCTGGAAAAATTGATCGAGAAACATTTGAAAGATTCTTTATGGATTAATGAAAGAAGGGTGAGCTCATGGCGAATTTTAAGTATAGCGCTTTACAAAATGGAAAACTGGTGGAAGGCGTTCTCACCGCGGACTCCCATGATGCCGCGATTCTGCAATTGCGAAAGCAGGAGCTGATGCCCTTAGAGGTTAAGCAAAGCCGCGGTTCCACTGAGATTTCTCTATCCTTTATGCAAAAAAAATTAAAAAAGCGGGATCTTGCCGTATTCAGCCGACAGGTCAGCACCATGTTTCGTGCCGGATTGCCCATTATCGACACCTTGGAAATCTATGCCCGCCAAACCAAGAATAAAGCTTTTGGCGAGGCTTTGCGCAAGATTGCCGATGATGTTCAGAAAGGCTTTTATCTTTCCAAAGCCATGGGGAAGTTTCCGAATTATTTTGATTCTTTCTACACCAATATGATCGCGGCCGGTGAACAGAGTGGACAGCTGGATATTATCTTCGAACGGCTAGCCATTCAGTATGAAAAGGAAACGGATCTGCAGCGCAAACTAGCCAATGCAACCCGTTATCCAATCATTGTTGTCGTCGTTGCCGTATCTGTGCTGATTTTTATACTTACTTTTGTTATGCCGACCTTCGTTGAGATCTTCTCACAAAATAACGCGGAACTACCCGGATTAACGGCTGCGGTAGTGGCAATGGGGGATTTTCTGAAATCGTATTGGTATTTTCTTGCCGGTGGTCTTTTGGTTTTGTTTCTGGCGATCCGCGCTTTTGGTCAAACGAAACGCGGCCGATACTTAATTGATCGTTTTAAAACCCAAATACCGGGCTATAAACACGTTTACATCGGTTCAAAAACCGCTTTATTTACAAGAACCCTATCAACCCTGTTGGCAAGCGGCTTGGATATTGTAGAAGGTTTAGGCCAGTCCGCTTCCGTACTAAAGAATGTTGTTTTCAAAGATCAGTTGATGGAAGTGCAAGCTGACATCAAAAAAGGTCATCGCCTTTCTGCAAAACTGGCAGGGATTCCTCAGTTCCCAGAGATGCTCTCTTTGATGGTTCGAATCGGTGAGGAATCTGGCGCTTTGGATACCATTCTGGATGACACTGCTTTGTACTTTGAAGAAGAAGTGGACTTCGCATTAAAGAAATTTACTCAAATGCTTGAACCAGCTATGCTGATTCTCGTAGCAGGCATGGTCGGAACCATTGTAATCGCCATGCTTTTGCCAATGTTTGGGATGTTCGAGCAAATCATGTAAAAGGAGCGACTATGGTAGTATTGACAGGAATAATTGGGCTGATATGGGGGTCGTTCTTAAATGTGGTCGCATACCGCATCCCCAGACAAGAGAGTTTGTTGTTTCCACCTTCTCATTGTCCTAATTGTGATCACCGTTTGGGGCCAATTGATTTGGTTCCCGTTTTGAGTTTTTTGTTCATGAAGGGCAAATGCCGTCATTGCGGCCAAGCGATTTCATGGCAATATCCTATTGTTGAATCACTTACAGGATTGGGATTCGCTTTCATTTGGATGAGCCTATCACCAATCAACACGATTGATCTGGCTTTGGTGGTACTGCACTGGCTGTTCTTCTCTTTACTGCTGGTAATTTTTATTGTCGATTATAAAGAGATGATTATTCCAGATGAATTTAATATTGGAATTGGAGTATTGGCCATCATCAAGATGATTCTTCTTCAAAGTTATCAACAAGAATTATTGGGCTTCGCAGTATGTGGAGCAACAATATTGCTTATTGTAATATTAACCAATGGCATGGGAATGGGTGATGCCAAAATGTTTGCCGTTTTAGGATTATGGTTTGGCTTTAAGAATGGTATTTTTACTTTGTTTCTATCGATAGTTCTAGGTGCCGTACTATCTGTGGTTTTACTGGCAACTAAAATCAAATCGAAAAAAGACCGTATTCCTTTCGGGCCATTCATCTCTTTAGCCTCAACCATCAGCATCTTTTTTGCTGAACCGATCCTAGCATGGTATTTTCAATTGTTTAATTTCTAGAAAGAGGGTGAAAGTAGTGGCGACAAAAACTCAAGATTGGATTGGCATCGAATTGGGCTCGAATTACTTTCGAGTCATTGACTATCGATCTTCTCTCAATCATGTGGAGCTAGATCAAGGACGCGTCCGTCGCATCGGCTGTGATTTTACGATTCGAGGTGTAAAAAGTTTCGGTTTTGATGATGAAGTATTGGACAAGTCCCATATCCTAAAGCCAGATGAATTAAAAGCTGCGCTTGTCAAAGTCATTCAGGAACTAAAACCAAAATCAAAACGGTTGGCACTTTCTTTGGAAAACAGCTTGGTGTTGACAAGGGATGTTCAGATTCCACAAGTTGAAAAGAAACTGTTGGATTCTGTGGTATCCTACGAGATTAAGGAATCATTGTTGATTGATACGGAAGAGTATCATATCCAATACAAATTAGTCGATCAAATCGACGAAGAAAACAAAAAATATGTGATGTCTACTGTGATTCTTTCAAAAACCCTCTATCAAGATATTTGGAATATAGTCGGTGAATTGGGCTTGAAACCTGGAAGACTGGATATTAATTCCAATGCTTTAACCAAGGAAATCATGGCGGTTCAGTCCTTTAACAACATCCCCATTCAGCGTGACCAAACATTTGCGGTGTTTGATATTGACTTCAACCGGATCAATCTCTACTTTGTCAGTGATGGCACAGTTGATTTGAATCGAAAGATCTTATTGGAGCAGGATGAGTCTCGCCCTCTGGTAGACCGGATTTACCAACAGTTTGACACCATTCAGAATACCTTCCGGTTCTATTTGACCCATAAGAAGAACAAATCCATTTCCAATATTCTTTTAATGGGGCAGGCGACACAACAAGAAAATCTCGATGAGCTTTTTGAAGAAAGCCTGCTGGTACCTTCAAAAACCATCCGAACAATTTCCAATGTAACCAATCAAACTGGAACCAATATGTTTCTACCGATGATTGGCGCAGCCGTTGAAATTCAGCCCAATCGTCGTTCTGGGAGGTGAGCCCATGTATGATATTAACTTTTTTACCATAAACTTAAAGAAACATCGTAGACACAACCAACGCCGCTGGTTTCTATTAGCCTTGTACGGCATCTCTCTTTTCGCGATGATTTCTCTTTACATATTGGTGAGAACCAATATTAAAAACACGGAAGAAGAAATCGTACAGATCAATCGAATGATTGAAACCGCCCAGGCCATGCAGGTTGACTTTCTAAGCGAAACGGATATAGCCAATGCCAAGGCCTTAAATTCAACCATTGTGGAAGTATCCACCCGTTTGGACGGATACTATTTAATCAATGCCAACGTTTTAAAGAATACACGGCAGTTGATGGGGGATGGCGTTCAATTGGACGAATATCGACTCAATGGAAAGAATGTCTATATGCAGGCACGCACCACCGATGAAACAGAATTATTTATTTTCCAAAATGATTTGGAATCCAGTGATTTCTATCAAGGTGTTCAAGTTGATAATATCACCCGGACGGATTTAGGCGAATATGTCGCAAACATCAATTGCGAGTTAGAAGGTGCGGAAAATGAAAATTAACGAAATTTTTAGAAGAACCCCAAAAAATGCCACTTCAGCAAACAATGGGACCGACACCGAAAAGCCCAAAAAGCAAATGTCCCAGCAGAGCAAGAATCTACTGCAGTATCTGCCGCTTGTTTTGATTCTTTTGCTGTTTGTACTCCTGTATATGCCTAAGAACACCGAACTTCGAGAATTACGGGAGGTAAAAGAAAGTTCGCAAGAAACTTTGGATCAAATCAATAAGCGGATTGCGGAACAAAGCATCTTGGAAGAACAATTCTACTTGGAAGTGGATCAGATTGAATTCAATTCTGACCAATGGTATATTCAACCCAAGCAAACCCTCATTGTTCGGGATGTAAACAATGCCTTTAGCAGTGTTGATTTGACATACGATTATATCAATTTCACAGACTTGGTCGAGGAAGAAACAGCCAATCCAAGCCTAAAAATTGGAAAAATGAAGTTCTATACGGAATTGACCTGTAATTATGATGAATTAGTCAATCTGATTGAAGCCCTTCATTCCAATTTGAAATCGGTCAATATCAATGTTGTGGATTTGTCTCGTCCTGAGGAGAATCTTTACGATTCTGACTATACAGTGAATTTGGAAACAACACTCTATGTATTGCTGAATCAAATGGATGTGTAGGTGAGTGATCATGTCAAAACGCTCTGGATTCACACTTATAGAAGTTCTGCTTTCTCTAGGATTGCTTTCCATCGTAATCGTGTCCACTTTTTCCTACCTCTATACGGTGAAACAGGCGGAAGAGGTAGATAAAACCGTAACAGACCTCAATATCATTGTTCAAAACCAAATGGAATTGGTAATGGCGGCAGAGACAGTTACGGAACTGTATTCGATTATGACGGCTAACTTCGTTTATTCAAATGACAGCTCATTTCAGAATTGGGTTGATAGTCCCAATTTCCGTCCGGTTGGAACGGAATACGAATATGCCATCGGCGCATATAAGATTCCAGATTCCGGAAATGATTCTCAGAATACCCTATATCAGGTAGCGGTTATTGCTCGCAGCGTCCAAGACAACACACGTCGAGTACTCTTGATGACACTCAAGAATTTGGAGGAATTGTGATGAAGAGAAATAAAAGTGAAGAAGGCGCAGTACTTCTTTTATTGATCATCATGATGAGTGCTGTCGTCTTAATCGTTGCGTCCTTATTGCGCTTCAATACGCAAAACATTCGGTTTGCTGCAATTGAAGTCGAGCAGGAGCAAGCCCTTTACCTGGCTGAAGGTGTAGCGGATTCTCTGGACTATTTCTTGATGGATTACTTCCATTCCGACGAAACAATTGAAGACGCAGAAGTCAGTACGGCATTGGGCGAATACGTTGATTCTACCCACGCAAACTACTTGGCAGGCGTTTCCGGTATGGTATTCCCATCATCAGAAACCATTGCAGGGGAGTCGAGTATTGTCAGCGGTTTCATCACGATCGATAATCCTGACAATCCTGGCAGCTATTTCCCTGATGCTACCACCCATGAGCTTGTGTTGGACATTACAGTGGCGGGCGGTACAAGCTCCAGAAAGATTAAAGTGACATACAAATTCCCGACATCGAGACCGGATGACGGATACAAGAGCTTCATCCATACAAAAGAACTGAATTATTCAAATTAATGGGGATGGATTTATGAAAAATAATGATGGCTTTACCTTAATTGAATTGTTGGTAACCCTCGTCATTGTCGGGGTGATTATGACCTTTATCATCTCCATGATGTCTTCTCAATATGCAATTATTCGGGATGTGGATGCCTACTTGGTAATGAGCAGCGAAAACAAGAATATCAGCGACCGCATCTTGAACGAATTTATTCGCGCGGAAACCATTGAGATTGATTTAGACGATGGAAATGGTTACTTGTCGATTGTCGATAATTCAGGCGATTCCGACTATTTCACTACGACTGGAATCGATCTTGAAAAAATACGAATCCTATACCCGAATCCCTCAAATTCTGCCGAAACGATTCGTGTCGAATTTGATCGAACAGATGACAGCATGAATGAGCTGTCTATGAAGGTGTACGTAAATGATGCATTGGATGAAACGATTATTTTGGGTGATCATTTAGCGCCAGCCATACCGGCTCAAATCACCTTCTACCGTCGACTCTCTTTGACACGACGTGTCGTTGCCCTCGTAAAAGTAAAGATCAATTACCTACATGATGGCATTACAAAACAATATGATCTTTTTTATCACTTGAGGAATTTGCAATACCCAACAAATTGATAAGGAAGTGACCCGAGAACATGAAACACATGCACCATAAACACGGTTTTACCCTGATTGAATTGCTGGTTACCTTGGCAATCATCGGGGTTTTTTGCGTCATTTTAACGCAAGTCCTTTGTATCGAAAACCGTATTACCGAAGATTGCCAGTCGATGCTTTGCATTCAAAATGAAGAACGTTACATCTCTGAATTCTTATTTGAGACCCTTTACTCCGTGGAAGAAGTGTATGTTTCGCAAGATGGAGACATATTGCCGATTTCCGCCTTTGACTTTTCATACATTGACAATCAATGTCCGATCTTAGGTTATCGGGGGGATAAAAGCATCCGTTTTTTGCAAGAGGGAACAGAATTGCAGATATGCGAATTGTACCGTGGAATTCCGCAAATCAAAAAAACGATCGCTTATCATGTTATTGATGCCTCTTGCGAATTGATTGACAGCGAATACAGTCCAAGCAAGCCCTTGCTTCGAATCACTCTGTTTTTTGAAGCAGGACATACCCAAAAGGCTTATGAACTATTATTTGCCATGAGGAACTTGACATGAAAAAACATGGCTTCACGCTTATTGAACTCATTATTGTTTTAGCAATACTAGGTCTTCTTTTATCCCTTGCCTTTCCAAGGATTCCTCTTCAGAGAATCCGTTACGACGACTGTGCCGAAAACTTCTATTTCAAAATGCTGGAATTGCGAGAGTTAACCTATAGAACCAATTATCGATATGAAATTCGCTTCGGTCCCGACCAGGATATAGAACTAAGTGAAACCGGAACCGTTTGGCGTGGATTTTCAAAGGTTACAATTTATGAGCAAAATGACGCGGATCAATATCCCAGAATGAAAGCAGTGGAAAGCATGACCCTTCCAGACCATTTCTATTTGCGATATGCCAGCGCCAGCAGCAATCGAAAAATCCGTTTTGATCCCAATCTTACCTTAGGAGAAGCCTGTACCTTGATCTTCTTCGATAAAAGCGGCCGTTATCAAAGAAAACTGACAGTTGACGTATGGACCAATCGCATATATCTTTATAAGAAAGAAGGATAACAAGGGAGGCAGAATGAAATCGAATATCATCTTGGTGGGCTTTATGGGGACGGGCAAAACCACCAATGGGAGAAGAGTAGCAAGAAAAATCGGATACGAATTCGTAGACACCGATCTGCTGATTGAAAAGAAGGAACAGCGTACCATTCCTCAAATTTTCGAACAGAACGGAGAAAATTATTTCCGTAAGCTGGAACACAATACAATTCGCAGGGTGCATCAGTATAAAAAAGCCGTAATTTCAACAGGTGGGGGCACCATCCTCAATCCTAAGAACATGGAATTGCTTAAAAAACACGGCACGGTCTTTTTGTTGGAAAACACAACAGAAAACCTCATTTTCCGATTGGAGAATGCCTATGTAAAACGGCCATTGCTGATGCGTGACAATTGGCAAGGCATTGTACGGGATATGATGAGCCAGCGTCGGCCTTTATATGAAGCCGCCGCCGATTACCGCATTTATGTCGGTCGAAAATCCCACGAGGACGTTGTTGAAGAAATCTTATACTATTGGAGCCTGGATCAAGCAAAATAGCTTGTTTAGGAACAGGTATTTATGGTATGATAAGCATTGATGATTCTAGAATTTTAGGAGGGAATTTATGATTTCTGCGGGAGATTTTAAAAAAGGACTAACATTTTTACGAAATAACGATATTTATGTCGTAGTGGATTTCTTACATGTAAAACCAGGAAAGGGTGCAGCCTTTGTACGCGCAACCATTAAGAACTTGAAAACTGGTTCTATTCGCGAAGAAACATTCAACCCAACAGAGAAGTTTGAAAAAGCCATGATTGAAACCAAAGATATGCAATATCTTTACAATGATGGCGAACTGTACTATTTCATGGATACGGTATCCTATGATCAAATTCCTTTGAATTATGAGCAAGTTGAAGAAGCGATCAAGTTCATCAAGGAAAATGATGTAGCGATTATGAAATTCCATGACGGCAAACCATTCCAAGTAGAGGCACCAAACTTCGTTGAATTGGAAGTTACAGAAGCCGATCCTGGCGTAAAAGGAAATACTGCGACAGGTGCAACCAAACCAGCAACACTGGAAACAGGCGCAATCGTTCAAGTTCCACTTTTTGTCAATGTTGGCGATATGATTAAAGTCGATACACGAACAGGCGAATATTTGTCAAGAGTGTAAACGAATGCCGCTTGAGTCGGTTTTTCATTTCATTCTGGGTTTAATTTTGGTATAATATTCCCATAACAGAAAGTTGGAGGGCTGATTATGACGATCGATCAAATGGATCAAAATATAGGCGAAGTAAAAATCGTCGACAATGTGATTAGCATTATCGCAGGCATTGCTGCCAACGAGGTTGAAGGCATTGCAGGCATGTATTCCGATTGGACCAAGCGAATTTTTGGGAATAAGCTGGAACAGGGTGTTGAAGTGAAAATTGAAGGAGATTCAGTTTTTATTGAAACTTACGTTGTTGTGGAATACGAAAAGAAAATTCAAGGAATTGCAACCGCATTGCAAGAGCATATTAAAGAAATCGTGGAAACCATGACGGACTTGCATGTTGCAGAGGTAGTCGTTCATGTTTGTGATGTAGCGATTGAAACCAAAGAGTAAACGGGAACCCTCTGAGGAATCAGAGGGTTTATTTTGTGGAGGAGAACATATGAAAGCCATACACTTTCGAGAAGTGTTGTTTAGACTGGTATACAGCGGATTCTTTTCAGACCGTGAAGCTGATTTTTCAGAATTGCTGCAGTCTGCCCAAGAAGAAATTGTCACCTATATTTCTGAAAAGGATCAGGTTCGATTAAAACTTGCCTATCAGTGGATTCAAAGCCATTGGGACGAGATCCAGTCAGAATACGAACCTTATTTAAAGAATTGGTCATTTGATCGTTTGACAAAAGTGGACAGCAGTCTTTTGCTGGTTGCAGCATACGAATTGTCAGAACGGGACGATGCACCTTATGCAGTCGTTATCAACGAGGCGATCGAATTGGCTAAACGCTATGGCGGCGAGGGTTCCTCAAAGTTTATTAATGGTGTATTGGCAAACTTTGTTAAAGGAAAAGGGTATGCATAAATCTCTTTATTTAGGGATTGATACCAGCGCTTATACCAGTTCGTTGGTTGTTCTGGATGAATCCAAAACCATTTGCTTTGCTGAAAAGATAATCTTGCAGGTTCCGGAAGGAAAACGAGGGCTCCGTCAGCAGGAAGCCCTTTTTCAGCATATAAAGAACCTTCCTCTTTTAATGGAGAAAGCAGAGTCGGTTCTTGCTTCCGGTACAATTGTCGCAGTCGGTGTATCAACTCGCCCTCGCGATCTGGAAGATTCCTACATGCCTGTTTTCGAAGCAGGATTGTCTTTTGCCAAAACAATAAAATCCCTCACCGGTGCCCGCATTCTATCCTTGTCCCATCAAATGAACCACCTGCTGGCAGCCGACTATTTAGAAGGAATCGCACCCAAATCCTGTTTGGCCTTCCACTTATCAGGCGGCACCACAGAGATTTTAAAGATTAGCGACTGGACACCAAGAGGGATCGAGCTTATTGGTGGTTCCAAGGATATCAGTTTCGGCAAATTGGTTGACCGCATCGGGGTTTCCATGGGGGGGCGTTTCCCATCTGGACCTTGGCTGGATCAAATCGCAGACAAAGGTGAAATCTTAGCTCTTAAGAATCGAATTCATACAAGTGATTCCTGGTGGAATCTATCCGGAATCGAAACCTGGTTTCAAAAGGAAATGATCGGCACTTATCCTCCTGAAACGGTCGCTGCGACACTATTTGAACATATGGCTCAGGCACTGGCCGCCATGGTGGAAAAGCAGTCCCGCAAATATGGATTAAAGACGATTATCTTGGCGGGCGGGGTCGCTTCCAGCCGAATCCTAAAAGCCAGTGTGCAAAACAAACTCGCTTCACAAAATCTCGACATTCGCTTCATATCCGGCGAATTTTCCGCCGATCATGCATTGGGAAGCGCTTGGCATGCATGGAGGGAAAGCCATGAATCCGGTACAAGTCAGTCAAATTAATTACTATATTGAAGAGCACCTACGTACTGATCCGGTTTTACGCAAGGTTCGTGTAATCGGTGAAGTTGCAAATTTAAAAAAGACAGGTCAATGGGCATTTTTCCATTTGAAGGATGAGCTTGCTTTATTGGCTTGTGTTTCTTTTGAGGGCTTTCCTGATGATATCCAAGACGGAAACCTCGTGGTCGCCACTGGAGCCATACGCTATTACGCCAAACGAGGAACCCTACGCATGCAAGTTTCTGAACTAACCGTAGAAAATCCTTTGGAACGGGCTGCAAAGCGTAAAGAACAAGAAATCATAATGAGGAAAAAAGGTTGGTTTGACCGACAGCGACCCTTTCCATCCTATCCAAAGCGAATCGGACTGATCACTTCCAAAGACGGTGCTGCCATTGATGATGTCAAACACAATCTGGAGCGGCGATATCCTTTTGCTGCATTGATTGTAATTCCTGCTCAGGTTCAGGGGATCAACGCCGTACAACAGATTGAACGGGCATTGATCCGTGCCGGCCAGTCACAGCTTGACTGCCTGATCCTAACACGCGGAGGCGGCGATACAAGCGATTTGGAAGTATTTGACGACGAAAAGGTCGTCCAAGCGATTTACCGTTCTCCTGTGCCGGTTGTAGCGGCTATTGGCCACGAAAAGGACTGGACCTTTGCCGAACTTGCCGCAGATGCGCGGGCATCAACGCCAACTGCCGCGGCTGAATTGGTAGCCCCAACCCGCTGGGAGATCAAAAGTCGTTTGCGAGAAAAAGTCTGGAAAGCCGATCACCTTTTTTCACAACATCTTAATCATAAAAATACTGCTCTGCTGGAATCGGATCAAAAAAGACTCCAATGGATCAATCAGTCCCTCAGCGGCAAAGCTGCTTATGCTGACAAATGCAAACGATTGGCTGCCCGCAGCATGCTTCAAAGACTGAAAGCATCAAGAGAATCTTTGACTTCAGCAGTGCAAACAGAAATACAAATTGAAAATCGCTGGAATTCTTATCGTTTTTATCTGCAAGATGCTTCCGGCGCTTTTATGAAAAATGATACAGCCATCCCTTCGGGCATCTATACCCTTTATGGGGATGATCACAAGCAATTGGTTCAATTGAAAGAGGAGGAGTAGGATGGAAGCATACAATCGATTTGATGAAATTTTTCAGGAGATTGAAGAAATCAATCAAGCTTTACTTTCTGATACTTCCATGGGCCTGCAGGAAATGATGGAAAAAGCCAGAAAACTAAAGGCTCTGACCCTGGAAGGCAATAAGATTCTAGAGCAAGCAAAGGAAGAAATCGAAACTATATATTTGGACTTGGAGGAAGAAGCATGAATCGATCTGCATTTGAGGCGTATTTGAGTCAATCGGTCCCGGAACTTTCCCGATATGAAGAACCTGTGGTGTCAGCTATGCGCTACAGCCTCTTGGCGGGTGGGAAACGGATCCGTCCTGCCTTGACAATCGCAGCCTATCATTTATTTCAGGAAGACGAAGAAAAAGTCTATCCTTTTGCCGCCGCATTGGAAATGATTCACACCTATTCCTTGATTCATGATGATCTGCCCGCCATGGATGATGATGACTTGAGACGCGGAAGGCCTTCTTGCCATATCGCACATGGCGAAGCCAATGCAATTTTGGCTGGAGACGGATTGCTGAATCAAGCCATAGAAACAGCTTTACGGGCATCCTTAAAAACAGATCCAGTCATTGGCACAAAGGCTTGTCTCTCTCTCTTCACCGCTTCCGGCATTCAAGGAATGATTGGGGGCCAAAGTGCGGATCTCCTCTTCGAAGGCGTCGATGCCACAGAAGAAGACTTACTTTTTATCCATCAAAAAAAGACCGGCGCTTTAATTCGAACAGCCTTGGAAATGGGCGGGATTTTAGGCGGTGCCAGTCAAACGGAGCTTGATCGATTGTCCCAGCTTGGCGAGGCCATCGGTTTTGCCTTTCAGTTGCAGGACGATTTGCTCGATCGTTTTTCCACGGAAGAAGAGTTGGGGAAACCCATTGGATCGGACGAAAAAAATGAAAAGCTTACTTTTTTAAAACTCTATGGAGAAGAGGAGACAAGAGAAAGAATTCGCCTATGCTTCAAAGAGGCGGATGAAATACTCTCAACTTTTTCCAAATCAGCTGAATTGGAAACACTTGTGAAAGAAATATTAAATCGACGACACTGATTTGTTCAAAACACTGGTTCATGCTATAATAAATTGATGGAAAAGTATTCTAGTCAACCAAACGTATCCTGAAGGCGGGGCTAAAAATCCGTCAAAGGGCATATCGATGAAGTTCCTGGTTGATTCTTCTGACGCCCAGTCGGGGGGAAATTCTGGGAGTAAGGAGGATGGGGCGATCTGCAATGGCATGCGGGCGATGACCCTACCTCCGTGGAGACTTATTATGGAAGCATAATAAGATAACCTGCAGAAGGTGTAAACCCGCTGCAGCGTAGCCTGCCATGAGTGGGAGCGGTGGATAACAGATCGGCATTTTTGATCGAAGGCCAAGAGATAATGTGCTTTGCTGTTGAAACCCCTCTTGCAAAAGCGGATAGGGATATGCAGAGGTTGTAGAGGAAAACTCCTAGACTTCGCGATTATAGGGATTGCAGTGTGGCCTAAGTGGTGATCCAGCTCTTCTGGTGGCGACGCGGATGGAACGAAATGAAAGGGGAACCGCTGCTATGGCGACAGGCAGTTTTCGTTTGGGAAATCCTGCTGGACCTAAGCCGCAAAATTTACCTTTAATCCTCCATCAATAGCTGGTAGCCTTTTGCTATCAGCTTTTTTAAAGGAGACATATGAAACGACATACATGGATTTATAAAACAATTTTACTTACATTTTTTATGGCAATTGTAACAAGCCTGGTCTCGGATCAAGTTATTAGTCGCACCAACCTGATTTTGGCTTTCTTGATCTTATTTGCCATCGTTTTCGTCGGAATCGTTTTCGACACGATTGGTATTGCCGTTGCCGCAAGCACAGAAAAGCCCTATCACGCCATGGCAGCCAAAGGAAATTTCAGGGCGCGCTATGCCGTGCAATTGATTAAGAATGCCAGTCAGGTGTCAAATTTCTGCAACGACGTTGTTGGAGACATATGCGGAATTATCTCTGGTGCAGCAGGCGCGAGCATCACCATTCGAATCATAGCCATGTTTCCAGGACAAGACCTCTTCTGGATTTCGATTGTATTTTCTGCAATTCTTGCTTCGGTCACTGTTGGAGGCAAGGCTTTCGGAAAAGAACTTGCTTTGAACCATCACAAGGAAATCGTCATGCAAGTCTCCCATGTCCTGCAAGTTCTAGAAGAGAAATTCCACATCCATCTCATCAAGGGTGTTAAGAAAGGGAAGAAGAAATAATGCGTTTTGATCAAGCTATCGTTCAATTATTTCCTGATATCAGCCGATCACGCGCGGCACAGCGAATAAAAAACGGCGACTTCACCGTCAATGGAAAAGTGATAAAAAAACCAAGCTACCAGATTCATGCAGAAGCGGTCATTGAAGAGACGACCAACTCCATCCCTTTTGTCAGCCGAGGAGGCTTAAAACTGGAGGCAGCACTTCAGAATTTTGAAATTGATCCTGCTAATCTTGTTTGTTTGGATGTAGGCGCTTCTACCGGTGGCTTTAGTCAATGTTTGCTAAACCATGGGGCAAGCCTTATTTATGCGGTAGATGTCGGAACAAGCCAGCTGCAAAATCAGCTGCGAAACAATCCCAAGATCAGAGTGATGGAAAACAGGGATATTCGAAGTATTGATCCCACCGAGCTGGATCCTCAGCCCTCACTTGTCGTTGCCGATGTATCCTTTATCTCCTTAAGCAAGATTTGGGATGCCATGGCCAGTCTTGCAATTGCAGAGGCAGATTTCGTAGTCTTATTCAAACCGCAATTTGAAACAGAAAAGAAAGCTTTATCCAAAAGCGGTGTTATACATGATCCCAAGATCACGTTCGAGAGTCTGATGTCTTTATTGATGAAATTGTCTCAAGTTCATTTTGAACTGCAGGCAATGCTGGTTTCTCCGATCCTGGGTAAACAGGGTAATGTTGAATTTTTACTTCATCTATCAAGAACGAATCAAGCTTGTATCAAACAAGATCAAATAAAGGCCATAGTTTTTGCAGCTTACCAGAAGGGAGAAAAACGATGAGAAAATACGCAAGGCAAAGCCATATTTTGAAACTGATCAAACTGCATGAAATCGAAACACAAGAAGAGCTATCCGCACTATTGAAACGAGATGGTTTTGATATCACCCAGGCGACAGTTTCGCGCGATCTTAAAGAGTTGGGGCTGATCAAAGCGCTTACTCGAAATGGCAAATACAAATATGCCACCATGGAAACCAATTTCGATGCGCTGAGAGAACGCTTAACGAACATTTTTAAAAATTCCGTATTGGCTATCGATTCATCTGGACGCATGATTATTATTAAGACTATTGCCGGAGCGGCACAGATTACTGCCTCTGCCATCGATGTCTTAGATCTAACCGAAATTATCGGCACTATCGCAGGTGATGACACTGTTTTTGTTGCCATTTCGGATGATGCTGATTTAGACAAAGTAAAATCAGAGTTCCATAAAAACATCGAGCAATAGGAGATAGGGGCATGATCGAAGAAATTCGCATTCAAAACCTTGCTACAATTGAAGAGCTTCATTTAAAACTTGGCGATGGACTCAATATCTTAACCGGAGAAACCGGAGCTGGAAAATCATTATTCTTAGAGGCCTTTGGCTGGCTTACCGGTTTGCGTACAGATCGCAGTATGATCCGCGAAGGCAAGGATTCCGCTTCAGTCGAAATGATTTTGACAAATCCTTCTAAGAAGATTCAAGACGTCTTGATCGATCAAGGTTGGGAAGATGTTAATCCCATCATCGTCTACCGACAGGTCTCACGTTCAGGTTCATCCAGAATCATACTGAATAACCGCCATGTTACCTTAAGCTTTTTGCGTGATCTTCTACAATCTTTGCTCTTATTGCACTCGCAAAACCAAAGTGTCGATTTGCTGAAACGAAACCATCATTTGTCGTATTTAGATTCAATAAACAACGATAAATTACGAATTGCAATATCTAATTATCGAAATGCTTGGCGAGAATGGCAAACTTCCCTCGCTAACTACAATGCTTTTTGTGCAAATTTGATTACCGCCGCTGAAGAAAATTTTCTTCGCTTTCAATATGACGAACTTCAGTCTGCGAATCTGGATGGAAAAGAACTTACTGCTTTAGAAGAAGAATTGCAGGTTTTGGAAAATGGCAAAGAAATCGCCTTAAAGGGGCAGAGAATCTATGATCAGATCCACAACCCTCGACAAATGTTAGATCTTGGCGAATCATTGCGTCATGACCTTCAGGATCTTAGCCGGTTTTATGATGCGCTGTCTCCTTTTGTGGATGAGCTTCGTACATTAACGGAAACACTCATGGAGATTAGCGGTTTCCTGCAAGGACAAATTCTGGATCTGGATCTCAATCCTCAACGTTTAGAAGAAATTGAGTCTCGTTTGCAGGTTTACTACGACTTGACCCGAAAATATGATATGACCTTGCCCGAACTAGTCGCTTATCAAGATGAAATTTCAAAAAAATTGGATAACTTCGCCCTCGCTGCCGATAAGAAAAGGCAGCTCAAAGAAGACTGTGATGCCAAAGAAGGATTAGCGCAAGAAGCAGCTGCCAACTTGTCACAAGAGCGAAAAAAAGTGGCACTTTGGCTTTCCAATGAAATCACTTTGAAAATTCGTCATATGGAAATGAAGGAAGCGAAGTTTGAGGCACGTTTTGGTGATTTAAACAAATTAACTGAAGACGGTGCAGATTCTGTTGAATTCTATATTCAAACCAATCGAGGCTCTGCATTGATGCCTTTACGGAAAATTGCATCCGGCGGCGAAACATCGCGGATTCTATTGGCACTTCTGATTGCACAGGGGAAATCAAGTGGCATGCATACGATGATTTTCGATGAAATCGATGCAGGCTTGAGCGGAAAGGCGGCTTTGCGTGTGGCAGAAATTCTCAACCAGTTGGCGAAAGATTGCCAAATTGTCTGTGTAACCCATCAGCCGCAGGTGGCTTCCTTTGCTGATCAATACTATCAGCTGCATAAGATTAGCCGAGGCCAATCCACATACACACAAATCGCAGAAAAAAACGGCGAAGCATTTATCCATGCCGTAGCACAATTGGTCTCAGGGGATCAAGTAAAAACCACTGGCCAAGAGTATGCGCGTGAAATGATTCAATATGCACAAGAAAGAAAGGAACGGAAGCATGAAGCAGGAAAAAGAAGTAACCATTAGCTCAAAGCGAATTTATGACGGAAAAATCATTAAACTGCGCGTTGATACGGTCGAATTGTCAGACCAAAAATATTCTAAGAGGGAAATCATTGAGCATCCCGGCGGTGTTGGGATCCTGGTTATTCACCAAGACCGCATTCTATTGGTTAAGCAATACCGAAAAGCTGTGGGACGAATGGTTGTTGAAATTCCCGCAGGCAAGCTGGATTATCAGGAAGAAGCTGAAACTTGCGCTTCAAGAGAGTTGAGAGAAGAGACCGGTGTTCTTGTCGATCAACTGATCCACTTGGGCGATATTTTCCCGTCTGTTGGCTATACTACCGAAAAGATTGGGCTTTATTTTTCGGATTCCATAGCATCGGTCGGGGAACAAGACCTGGATGAAGATGAAACCGTTGAAATAATGTGGCTCAACAAAGCGGAAATGGAATCTCAAATCTGTCAGGGGCAAATTCAAGACGCAAAAACCATTGCAGCCTATTCCCTGGCAAAAATGAAAGGATTGATTGTATGACAACAGGTATTTTTCAATGGCTGCTCAACGCAGTTGCCGTTTTATTCACCATCAGCATACACGAATATGCTCATGGACAAATGGCAGACTGGCTTGGAGACGATACAGCACGTCGCAGCGGAAGGTTGACTTTGAATCCCATTCGTCATATTGATCCCATGGGGGCTCTTTGCATGCTATTCCTTCGATTTGGATGGGCAAAACCCGTTCCCATTAATCCAGGACGCTTTAAGAATCGCAAACGAGACACCATTCTGGTCTCCTTAGCCGGGCCCATAAGCAATTTAGGGCTTGCTACTTTGCTGATCCTTGCCAGTAAACTGTATTTTCCAAGCAATCTCTACGCGATTGACACCATGCTCTTTCTGATTTATGTCAACTTGGGCTTGGGATTTTTTAATCTTTTGCCTTTGCCACCTTTGGACGGCTCTAAAATTTTGATGAGCATACTGCCAACAAAAATCGAATTCTGGATGTATCGAAACCAACGCTATCTGTATATTTTTCTGCTGATTGCAATCATGACTCGGGCCATAAGCCGAATCATGTCACCCTTGGTTTTGGGTTACATCAACCTATTTTATTAAGGATGTGACAAGATGAAGATAATTCTTGAGCAGTTCGAAGGTCCCTTCGAACTGCTATTTCACTTAATTGAAAAGAATCAAATGGATTTGTACGACATTCCCATTGCTACCATAACCGACCAATATTTTTCTTATTTGGATTCCATGAAAAAATTCAATCTTGAAATCGCCAGCGAATTCTTGGTTATGGCTTCAACCTTAGTGGAAATTAAATCTAAAATGCTGCTGCCTCAGTATCAGGCTGCTGTTCTCAATGAAGAAATGGAAGACCCCCGGGACGAATTGGTTCAACAATTATTGGCTTATAAAAAGTTTCAGGAAATTGCAAAATGGATGGAACGCAAAGAGATGGATGAAGAACCGCTTTATGTACGTGAACGCGAAGTCATCCCCATCGATGAAACCCAGCTGATGTTGGACGATGTAAGAAGTTATGACTTGTTAAGCGCCTTCCAAAAAGTCATAGATCGTTTTGAAGGGGAACAGGAGCTAATCCACCACATCCCTCAAATGAAGATGGAAGCAAAACGTTATACCATTCAAGATGGAATGAAAACCGTATATCATCTGGTCGATCAGGAGCCCATTGCTTTTGAGTCGTGTTTCTCAGCTGGCAAACCCATGGATTACTACATTTCCGTATTTCTGGGCATACTGGAACTACTCAAGCAACAGGAAATCAAAATAACGATTCAAGAAGACCAAACTATCATTTTATCAAAAAGGGAGGAGACCGCATGAATCATCTTCAAAACGCCCTGGAGTGTATTTTGTTTGCAAATGGAGAACCAGTTAAGTGCGAAGAATTGGCAAAGGTGCTTCAGGTTGCACCAAGTTTGATTGAAAAAGAAATGGAATCGCTAATTGGCCATTACGAAAATCGAGGTATCAATATTCGAAAAGTTAATGGTGGATATCAATTCTGTACAAATAAACAATATTATGATTCTGCAACGAAACTCATTCAAGGTGAAAAAAAGGTTCGCTTGTCAGCAGCATGTTTGGAAACCTTGTCTATCATTGCCTACCGTCAACCCATTACACGAGCAGAAATCGAGCAAGTACGCGGGGTACGTGCCGAAAGCAGTTTGCACACCTTATTGGAACGGGGCGTGATCTGTGTTCGCGGACGTAAAAATGCGCCGGGCAAGCCTATGATTTATGGAACGACGGATCAGTTTCTCATTCATTTTGGATTAAATGAAATCAATGAACTGCCCAACTATGAAACCATAAGAAAAGAGACGTTGAAATGAGATTGCAAAAAATGATCGCAGCTGCGGGAATCACCTCTCGCCGAAAGGCTGAAGGCTTGATTCTTGATGGTCGCGTCCGTGTAAACGGGGAAGTTGTCACCCAATTAGGGACGAAAGTAGATCCTAATAAAGACACGGTCACCGTCGATGGGAAAGTTGTTCAGCTAAAAGAAGAATATGTCTATTATTTATTCTATAAACCCATTCGGGTCATCACGTCAGTATCGGATCCGCAAGGACGGCGTGTCGTCACCGACTTTTTTCCAAAAGAACCCCGAATTTTCCCTGTCGGACGCTTGGACTATTCAACATCCGGTCTGCTGATCCTCACAAACGATGGGGAATTCATGAATCGGATGATTCATCCCAAGCATGAAATCGACAAAACCTACCGTGTTTTGGTCAAAGGCAGGCCGAGTCCGCAAGCCTTTCATAAAATGTCAACCGGCATTGCTTTGGATGAGAGAAAGACCTATCCGGCACTTATTAAAAATATAGTTCCAAAAGGGAACAATTGTGAATTTCTGATGACCATTCACGAAGGAAGAAATCGCCAGATTCGAAGAATGTGTGAAGCCATTGGGCATCCAGTAGTTTCATTAAAGCGCATCCAATTGGGTTCATTAACTTTGAAGGGTTTAAAACCGGGTGATTATCGCCCGCTGACAAAAAATGAGTTACAAGCTTTAAGGCAAGGGAGGTCCTAATGTTTTCTGTAGAGCAAATTAAGAACGCCGAAAAACGTCAAGAAATTGTCACAAATCCATGGACGAATTGTAAAACATTGTCTGATAGCGAGACCTATTTTGGCATGTATAATAAAGATAAGGAATTGGCCGGATTTGCGGCCGTTCAGAAAAACAACCTGGTTGCTTCCATTACTTGCTTTGAATTGGAACCCTTTTCCAATCAAGCTGTTTTGCGCGATTTTTTCTTCAAAGGGGTTCTTGGCATTCTTTCACGTCAAGGCATGTTTTTTCTACAAGTGGAAGCTAGCTGCAGTGCATTAATGAAGGAATTTGACTTTGAAGAGAACACCATCATTGAAGACTTACTGAAAGGATCCTGTTCGCATGATTCATCCATTTAATTCTTCATTGGCTTTCTCAAAATTCTATTTGGAACACAACTACGATTTTACCGGCCAAACAGTGATTGATGCAACTGTAGGCAATGGTCATGATACAGCCTGGCTCTTAGAGAAAGTCAGCCCAGCAGGCAGAGTGATCGGATTCGATATTCAAGCCCAAGCGATTGAGTCCACACGCGAAAAGCTGAAAAATTTTGATAACCTCGAACTCTTTCAGGATGGTCATCAAAACTTGTTGGCCTATCCCTATGATGACTTGGCTTGTGTTTTGTATAACCTCGGCTATCTTCCAAAAGGGGACAAGAATATTGCCACCCGTTCAGAAACCACCATTGAGAGCATCCGAGCTGCCAGCCAGCTGCTTAAGGTCGGTGGTGTCATTATGATTATCGCCTATCCAGGACATGAGGAGGGAAGAGCAGAAGCGCAAGCTTTGGAGTCCCACCTGTCCACGTATCCGCAAAGAGAATTCCAATGCTGGAAGGTCGCCTTTATCAATCAGAAAAACAATCCGCCCATCCTATACTGCCTAGAAAAAAGGAGAGTAAAATGATTCAAATTACTGAAACCATTTTTCGTGATGCTCATCAGTCCCTTATCGCAACACGCATGCGAACCAGTGATATGGTGCCCATTGCCAAAGCTCTGGATGCAGTGGGATATCATGCCATGGAAGTATGGGGCGGTGCAACCTTTGATGCCAGCCTGCGTTTTTTGAATGAAGATCCCTGGGAAAGACTGCGCATCCTGCGGGATGCCATGCCAAACACCAAACTGCAAATGCTCTTGCGGGGTCAAAACCTGCTGGGTTATCGTCATTATCCCGATGATGTGGTTTCAGCCTTTATTCAGGCATCCATTCGCAATGGGATTGATATTGTTCGTATTTTTGACGCGCTTAACGATGCAAGAAACCTTAAGCTGGCAATCCAAGAAACCAAAGCTGCAGGCGCGCATGCACAAGCGGCAATCTCTTATACAAAAAGCCCTGTACATGATATTGCGTATTATGTTGAAAAGGCAAAAGAGTATGTAAGCATGGGAGCCGACTCTCTCTGCATTAAAGATATGTCTGGCATCCTACTGCCTTATGATGCCTATGAATTGGTATCCCGTATCAAAGATGCTGTTAAAGTTCCTTTGGAACTGCACTCGCATTGCACGACAGGAATGGCAAATCAAACCTACATGAAGGCTGTGGAAGCCGGTGTTGATATTTTGGACACGGCACTTTCACCATTCGCCAATGGAACCAGTCAGCCTCCTACCGAGGTCGTGATCGCGCAATTTGCCGGAACACCTTACGATTCCGGTTTGGATATCAAACCCTTGTCTGAAATTGCAGAGTACTTTGAAGCCCTTCGTTCCAAGTATTCCAGCGACGGACTCTTAAATCCCAAAGTCTTAAGAACCAATGTATCAACTTTGGTTAATCAGGTTCCTGGTGGCATGTATTCCAATCTCTTGTCACAGCTGGATTCCCAGCAATCACAAGACAGACTTGAGGAAGTCTTGGAAGAAGTGCCGCATGTGCGAAAAGATTTAGGTTATCCGCCACTGGTAACGCCAATGAGCCAGATGGTAGCAACGCAAGCTGTATTTAATGTACTACTGGGCGAACGATACAAGGTGGTGCCGAAAGAAATCAAAAACTATGTCCGCGGCATGTATGGAAGACCGCCGGCTGAAATTCCTGCCGACATTGTCCAAAAAATTATTGGAGATGAGCCGCAGATCCAGGTGCGTCCTGCTGATCTTTTGGAGCCTATGATGAATAAAATTCCACAGGAAATCAAAAAGTATATTGAACAGGATGAAGATGAACTTACCTATTTGCTGTTCCCACAAGTTGCGCTGGAATTCTTCCAACGAAGAGAAACCGGCCTTTATAAGATCGATACCGACTTGTGGCACATGGATAGCGAAGATGAAACCTATCCGGTTTAGCAAAATATAGTCTGAAAGGGCTATATTTTTTTTACAGGTTTATGATATATTATACAGAGGAATAGAAGGAGGCGAATCCATGTTATCAAATCGAATCAAGAAAATAGAACCATCCATGACCCTGGCCATCACGGCAAAAGCCAAGGCCTTAAAACAATCTGGCGTCGATGTGATTAGCTTCGGAGCAGGAGAACCCGATTTCCCAACACCTGCATACATTCGTAATGAAGCGATTCAAAAAATCGAAGAAGGACACATCGGTTATACAGCAGCTAGTGGTATTGCAGAGTTAAAAACTGCAATATGCAAAAAACTTAGCCAGGATCAAGGCGTTACTTATGAGCCGTCACAGATTGTCGTTTCAACAGGTGCCAAGCAGGCACTTTTCAATAGCTTTCAAGTGCTTCTCAATCCAAACGATGAAGTGCTTATAGGCGTTCCATACTGGGTCAGCTATCCAGAACTGGTAAAAATGGCTGACGGTGTGCCGGTACTGGTAGAAACCAAGGCGGAGAACCAGTATAAATTGACTGTTGACGATTTGGAAGAACACCGTTCTCCTCAAACAAAAGCCATCATTTTGAACTCGCCAAACAATCCAACCGGCGTTGTCTATTCCCAAGAGGAGTTAAGGGCTATTGCAGAATGGGCAGTGGAAAAGGGGATCTGGGTAATCTCTGATGAAATCTATGAAAAACTGGTTTACGGTGCTGCCAAGCATGTTAGTATTGCAAGCCTTTCTGAAGATATATACAAGCAAACGATTATCATCAACGGCTTTTCCAAGGCTTATGCCATGACAGGATGGCGTATCGGCTATTCCGCGGCACCCCTGGAAGTGACAAAAGGCATGACCAGTTTGCAAAGCCATGTCTCATCCAATCCCAATACCATCTCACAATATGCTGGTTTGGCAGCTTTGGAGAAGGAATCAGGCGAAGTAGAAGCAATGCGACTTGTTTTTGAAAAAAGAAAAAATCTTATGCTGGACAAGATCAGTGAAATTCCTGATGTGACTTGCATCAAGCCGGAAGGCGCATTTTACATTATGATCGATTGTGCAAGCTATTTGAGTAAATTCGGATTTGAATCCGCTTCAGAGTTGGCGCAAGCCATGTTGGACCAAGCATCCGTTGCAGTGATCCCTGGCGATGCATTCGGCATGAATACCTATATTCGTCTGTCGTATGCCACCTCAGAATCACTGATTGAAGCAGGTTTGGATCGAATCAAAGCATTTTTAACGAAGTAGCAGCAAGGAGGAGTATTATGAAAGAATATCAAAATCCATTGGTCTCTCGCTATGCCAGCAAGGAGATGTCTTATGTGTTTTCACCCGATTTTAAATTCTCGACTTGGCGAAAGTTGTGGATCGCCTTGGCGGAATCGCAAAAAGATCTGGGTTTGCCCATTACAGACAGCCAGCTGAAAGAAATGCGCTCTCACATTGATAACATTGATTACGAATTGGCCAAGGTAAAGGAAAAAGAGTTCCGTCATGATGTTATGGCACATATTCATACCTATGGGGAAGCATGTCCAAGCGCCAAAGGGATTATCCATTGGGGGGCCACTAGTGCATTTGTTGGCGATAACACTGATGTCATTCAAATTCGCGAGGCAACAGCAGAAATTGAAAAAAAGTTGGTCAACTTAATTGAGCGTGTCGCAAACTTTGCCATGGAATACCGCAATCAACCCACTCTTGGCTTTACACACTTCCAACCAGCACAATTGACAACGGTAGGGAAGAGAGCCGGTCTATGGCTGCAGGACTTGGTTTTAGACTATGAAACACTGATAGACCTGAAAAAAATGATTCGTTTCCGCGGCGTTAAGGGAACTACAGGAACCCAAGCCAGCTATATGAAACTCTTTGACAACGACCATGAAAAGGTGAAGTCACTGGAGAAGTCAGTTGCGGAAAAAATGGGCTTTACTCAAACATTTGCTTTAACTGGTCAAACCTATACAAGAAAGCTGGACAGCTTCGCCTTGAATGTACTAGGTGGAATCGCCCAGTCCATGCATAAAATTACTAATGATATCCGTTTGTTGCAACATCTTAAAGAAGTGGAAGAGCCTTTCGGGAAAAATCAGATCGGTTCGTCTGCCATGGCATACAAAAGAAATCCTATGCGGTCTGAACGGATTGCAGCTTTGGCTAAATTTGTGATCTCCAATACCATGAATCCAGCTTTAGTGGAAGCAACCCAATGGTTTGAACGCACTTTGGATGACTCTGCGAACAAGCGTTTGGCAGTCGCACAAGGCTACATGGCAACGGATGCGATACTGGCCATTGGGATCAATGTATTTGACGGCATGGTTGTTTATCCGGAAGTCATCCATAAACGCATTATGGAAGAACTGCCGTTTATTGCGACAGAAAATATTTTAATGGAAGCTGTAAAAAAAGGCGGCGACCGCCAAGAACTGCATGAACGCATTCGTGTATTGTCTATGGAAGCTGGTGCGGAAGTCAAAGTAAAAGGCAACCGCAATGATCTAATCGATCGAATCCTTCAAGACGAAACATTTGACTTGTCAGAGGATGAATTGAAGGATATTCTAAATCCTCAAAAATACATCGGTCGATCGGCTCAACAGGTCGAAGAATATGTCAACGAGATTGTACAGCCAATTTTAGAAGCATACCAAGACCAATTGAATGTACATGTGGAATTGTCAATCTAGCAAAAAAGCTCACTGAAACGTTAATATTTGAATATTTGCATAAAAAAAGGCGAATTTCTTCGGAAATTTGCTTTTTTTGCGTTTTTTTGCTATAATAAAGTCGCAAAATATCTATTTTGCGACTATTCATAAAAACAAACAAGGAGGCCGCTATGGACCCAATTATTATTGACGATTTTCTGGTTTATCTTTCAACCATTCGTGGCAAATCACCCAATACCGTGCGCGAGTACCGATACGACTTGCGTCGGTTTATCAAATTCCTGGTTATGCGTTTTAATCGTCTGTCCAGTCTCGATGCTGTGACACAGGAACAATACCTGTCTTTCTCTGCACAGGATTTAAAACGCGTCAATTTACAGGACCTCTTTGCTTATATCGGCTACCTGGAAAACCAGTATGCCAACAGCAGCCGAACCCGCGCCAGAAAAGTTGCAAGCATCCGGTCTTTCTTTAAATATTATCACCAAATCGTCGATGTTTTAAAAGAAAATCCCGCAGAGCGACTGGAATCGCCTAAAAACAGTGTTCGTCATCCTCAACACCTAACCTTGGATGAATCGATCACTCTCTTGAACCATATCAAAGGCGAAAACGCCAAACGCGATTATGCCATCATTATGCTCTTCTTGAACTGCGGCATGCGGGTTTCCGAGCTGGTCAGCATTGATATTGACCGTATAAAAAACGATACCCTCACCGTTATCGGCAAGGGCAACAAGGAACGTACCATCTATTTAAACGAGGCGTGTATAGCGGCGCTCAGTTCTTATTTGGCTATCCGACCTTCATCCATCAAGGATAAAAACGCGCTATTCTTAAGCAAGCGCAAAGAGCGCATTAGCGTCCGTGCTGTGCAGCACTTGATTAAACGCCATCTTCTGGCCGCCGGTCTGGATCCCAAAAAATATTCACCGCATAAACTTCGTCATACAGCAGCAACCTTGATGTATCAGCATGGCCATGTTGATATCCGCGCCCTGCAACAGATTTTGGGTCATGAAAGTGTTGCAACAACACAAATCTATACCCACATTGATGATGAACGCTTACGCCATGCTTTAAACAGTCACCCGCTTAGTCAGTCTGCAAAAGAAACGCCGGAAGATAAATCACGTGATTGATTTGCAAGTCAGCTGGATCTTCAATCTCATTATAATCCATAATGGCAAAGATCAATTCTTGGCGGCTCATATCACCAGAATAACCCGATGTCAGTTTCCATAGGCTATCACCGGCATGAACCTTATATGGCTTGGCTTCCTGATACACATCGGCATGAATACCCGCTTGATCGTCAGACGCCTGCGGTTCGCCATTCAATGCAAAAACAATCGTAATTCCAGACAACAAAATTGTAATGATACTAACGATTAAAATCCAATTCATCCACTTTTTCATCTCGCACCTCCGAACGCTTGTTCTGATTTTATTATATGGGAACGCGTGTTCGGAGTCAAGCCTTTTTTCGAACAAATGTTTGAAAAACATCCTGAACTTTGATATAATCATTCTAGAAACTTCCAGAAAGGAGATGAAAATTTTGTACGAAGATCTTAGCACCAAGCAGTTAAACATATTGAATGTGATCAAGCAAAGCCTGAGAGATCGCGGATATCCCCCTGCAGTAAGGGAAATTTGCGCCGCTGTGGGCTTAAAATCTCCATCAACGGTGCATGCCCACCTCTCTTCCCTAGAGAAAAAAGGATATATTCGTCGCGATCCGACTAAACCACGCGCCATTGAGATTCTGGACAAGAATGATTTTGATATGACCGCCAAGCACGAAGTCGTGAATGTGCCTATTGTTGGCAAAGTCACTGCAGGTGCACCAATTCTGGCTGTTGAAAATATCGAAGACAGCTTCCCCGTTCCCGTTGATTTTGTCGGTTCCAAGCAATGCTTTATGCTGACAGTTCGCGGCGACAGCATGATCAATGCCGGTATCCATGATGGTGACTATATCCTGGTTAGCCAGCAAAATACGGCAAAGGATGGAGAAATCATTGTTGCCTTGTTGGAGGATGAAGCAACCGTCAAGCGTTTCTTCAAAGAAAAAAACCGTATTCGACTGCAACCGGAGAATGAGCTTTATGAGCCAATTTATTCCAGTGAAGCTGTTGTGATCGGAAAAGTAGTCGGTGTGTTCCGTCATTTAAATTAACATCTTATTTGTCACTAAATTAGAAAGAAGTTCCTTAACGGAACTTCTTTTTCTATGTCCTTTTTAAAGCGCTCTTCATTCAAACATCGAGAAATAACTCTTCTGCTCTTTTGTAGTGTCAATGAAAAGGCAGCGCTTATTCTTGTGCTTGCTGAAAATAATCAATCATTTCACTTACAGCATATAATGCCTGGGTAAATATCAATCCCCCCTGTACATACACCGCGAAAGGTTCCCGCATAGGTGCATCCGCGCTTAATTCAATGGATGCGCCTTGAATAAATGTTCCGGCAGCCATAATAACTGGATCGGAATATCCTGGCATGGCCCAAGGGATGGGTCTTACATAGGCATCCACCGGTGATGACTTTTGAATGGATTCGCAGAATACTTCTACATGCTTGGGATTGCGCAATAAAATTGTTTGAACAATATCCCCCCTCGGATCCAATGCTTTGGGATAGGTTTCATACCCTAGCTCTTCAAAGACCGATGCAAAGAGCAAGGCGCTTTTCAACGCGTTGCCAACGGATTGCGGAGCCAGAAAGAGTCCTTGCAAAATAGATCGACTCTGTCCAAAAGTCAAGCCACATTCCTTGCCCACACCCGGCGCCGTAAGGAAATTGGCAATTCGATTGACCAGGTGTTCTTTGCCTACAACATATCCGCCAGATAGAGCAAGGCCGCCTCCGGGATTTTTAATCAAGGAACCAACCGCCAGATCCGCGCCGATTTCTACTGGCTCAAGTTCCTCTACGAATTCCCCATAACAATTATCCACCATAATAATCGCGTTCGGAGCAATGCTTCGCACTGATTCAATGGCCGCTTTCATCTCATCCATGCGAATGGCCGGTCGAACGGCATAGCCTGTAGATCGCTGAATCATAACCACCTTGGTATTGTCTGCTAAGAAGTCTGATAATTGATCGACTTGAATTTTGCCCGACTCAGACAAAGGCAATTGGCGAAAACCAATCCGTTGTTCCTTGAGATTGCCCGGTTCATCCCCACTCACGCCCAAAACTTTCAGCAAGGTGTCATAAGGTGTCCCAGTGATAGACACTACTTCCTCATCAGGAAGCAAAATTCCTCGCAAGGTCAAGGCTAGCGCATGAGTGCCGGAAGCAATCATCGGTCGTACCAGCGCTGCCTCCGCACGAAAGAGACGGGCATAAATCGTTTCCACCTGATCTCGGCCCAAATCATCGTAACCGTATCCAGTATTCCACTGAAAGTGCGCGTTATTGAGTTTGGTCTCACGAAAGACTTCAAGAATCTTTTTTTCATTTAGAATTTGATTGGCATCGATTTCTTGGAATTTTGGCGCTATACGCGCGAAAGATTTATCCAACAAGATTTTATTTTCATCACTGCAATCAAATGAAGCAAAAGGAGAGATTCCCTGCTGTTCTACAATCATGCCATGCCCTCCTTTGGAATATTGGGATATTGACTTTCAATCCACTCATATACGGCAGCAAATAAAAGGTCTGGATTTTCATCATAGTCTTCCCAGTAAAACCAGCGAATATCAGCTTCTCGCCGATACCAGGTCATTTGTCGTTTGGCGTATCTGCGGGTATTTTGCTTGATTTTGTTTAAAGCTTCTTCCTGGGAAAGCTGACCTTCAATCACTTGTAGAATTTCCGGATACCCAATGGCTTGAAAGGCTTGAACCTCCCTGGATACACCGCTTGCAAGCAATTCTTTGACCTCATCAATCCATCCCGCTTCGATCATTTCATCAACCCGATCGTTGATCCGGTCATAAAGTCGTTTGCGATCCCGAAAGTTCACGCCAATCAAGAGAGACTCAAAGTCCTCTCTGGGCTTTCGAAAAGATTCTGTAGACCGCTTTCCTTGGGTTTTCAGAATCTCCAAAGCTCGAATTACCCGTTTCCGATTATTGGGATGGATATGGTCTTTGGCCTTTGGATCCAATACCAATAATTCTTCAAACAAACTTTCTGTTGTTTTAGCTTCTAACTCACTGCGTAAAGCGTCATTCCTGGTTTGATTGGAAAAATCCAGGTCATACAACAACGACTGGGTATAAAGTCCCGTACCGCCTACCACGACCGGAGTGTGCTTCTTGCCTTGTATATCCTGAATGACACGCAAGGCATCCCTTTGATACTCTGCGGCAGAATAACTGCCGTCTGGTGCAATCATGTCCAAAAGATGATGCGGAATTTCTCCTTGCTCTGCCTCGCTTGCCTTGGCTGTACCAATTGTAAATCCTTGGTAAATTTGCATAGAATCAGAGGAAATGATTTCTCCCTGATAGCGCTTCGCCAGATGAATTGACAAGCCCGTCTTTCCTGCTGCTGTCGGTCCCATAACAAACAGAACCGGTTGTTCTTTGTTCTTTATCATGTTCTTCTCCCAAATTTTTTCTCCAACTCCGCTTGGGACAACCGAATCATGGTTGGTCTCCCATGGGGGCAGTGAAAAGGATCCTTGCAATCTTTTAGCTCTTCAAATAAATGGTGAACCTCTTCCTGGGACAGATGGTCGCCAGCCTTGACAGCCGCTTTACAGGCAGCTCTAGCAACAGCTGCTTCCGTATCCCGTCCCGTCTCGCCTGTGCGCAGCCGATTGATTTCATCCAGTAGACGCAAAAAGAAATCCCTTGGATTCATCTGCCCCAATTGGGTTGGCATGCTCCTTAAGACCACCGACTGTCCCGCCAGCGTTTCCACCTCTACCCCAAACTTCAAGAGCAAGTGTCCAAATTGGTCTACCAAATCAAATTCAACCGCGTTCAAGGGGATCACCAGCGGTTGCAGCAATTGCTGCATTGCATGGTCAGCCCTTTCTATTTTGCTTAAAAAAGCTTCATACAAAACACGTTCATGGGCCGCATGCTGATCAATCAAGTACAAGGACTCCGGCGAAATAGATTTCGCTAAAATATAGGTGTCAAAAATTGTTCCGATCATGTTCGCGGGATAATCAAAAGGCGGCGGCTGAACTTCCTCTGTCATCCAAGTTGCCTTTGTCGATACAGTCTCTATCCTTTTTTCTGGTCCGCTGACAGGAGAGACAAGCGGATCGTCTGCTTTGGCAACTTCATAAGTATCCATCGTGCGCAATGGAACTACCTTAGCTTCTTGTTCCATTATGTCACTATCCTTTTCAATCGATATTTTTTCCTTCATTTGCAATTGCGTCGAATCTTCCTCCTGAATCGCATAACGTGCAATCTGCTCGTTCAACTTGCTCTCAATCGATTCATCCGAACTGATTTGAATCACAGGATTCTTGTCCGGCTGGAGCGTTTGCGGTTCCGAAAACTGCCATGCTTTTGGTTGATTATAAATAAATATTGCTTCTTTAAGCATGGATAAAATTGTCTCTTTGATGCGTTTTTCATCCTGAAAGCGCACCTCAAGCTTTGTTGGATGCACGTTGACATCAACCCTTTCCGGATCTATGCGAATTAAGAGGATTGCAATGGGAAAGCGCCCTTTCATCATAAATGGCTGATAGGCCTCTTCCAAGGCGAACCGCAACATTTGACTGGATATGGTCCGATGATTCAGAAAAAAATACTGGTGATTTCGGTTGCCGCGCGAGGCATTGGGCTCAGATAAATACCCATTGATTTGAATGCCGTCTTTCTCCTTAGAAATGGGAAACAATTGTTCGAAATAATGAACGCCTTGCAGGTCCATTAAAATATCCTCTACTTTTCCATTGCCGGACGAGTAGAAGATTTGTCTGCCGTCCCGAATGCATTCAAAGGATACCTCCGGAAAGCTTAAGGCAGTTCTTTTCACCACTTCATATATGCGGGATGACTCCACTTGCGTGGATTTCAGAAACTTTCTTCTGACCGGTGTATTGAAAAAGAGCTCTTCCACTACAATTTGTGTGCCCTGATTGCTGCCAGCCGGATGAAAGTCAATTTGCTTGCCGCCTTTGACCTGAATGAAATTACCCGCTTCCTCGCCCGCTCCCTTTGATGTAAGCTGCACGGAAGCAATCGCGGCAATACTTGCCAGAGCCTCGCCACGAAATCCCAAAGAATGGATGGCTGTTAAATCTTGGGCCGATGATATCTTACTGGTAGAGTGGCGCAAAAATATCTTCGAAAAATCTTCTCGAACAATTCCGTGCCCGTTATCAGATACGCGTATGCGTTTCTTTCCACCTTCCAAAAAATCAACAACAACATGATCCGCGCCTGCATCGATGGCGTTTTCAATCAACTCTTTCACGATGGAAGCCGGACGTTCTATGACCTCGCCCGCCGCAATTTGATTAATTGTGTTAGCATCTAATACATTAATGATACTGCGTTTTGCATTCATATGCTTCTCCAGTCTATGATTTATTGCATTTTGTGATCAATTCGTCCAACAAAACCAAAGCATCAATGGGTCGCAGCTGATTCACATCCATCGTTTTCAAAGCCTCAATTACCTCTTGATGGACTTGAGACACTGGCAGGTCTGTCTGTAGCGGGATGGTCATTTCCATTTGTATGGCCTGTGTTTGTCGAGTCAAATCACTTTCTTCCAAGGCTTGCAGAATCAATTTGGCCCTTTGAATAATGGGTTGTGGCACACCAGCCAGTTTGGCAACTTCTATGCCGTAGCTTTTGTCGGCGCTTCCCCGTGAAATTTTTCTAGTGAAGTAAATTTGCTCACCGTCTTCTTGTACGGAAATTTTATAGTTCTTTACCCCATCCACCTTTTCTTCAAGTTCACTTAATTCATGGTAATGGGTAGCAAACAAGGTTTTAGCTCCGCACCGTTTCTGGCTGGACAAGTATTCCACAACCGCCCAGGCGATGCTGAGTCCGTCATAGGTGCTTGTGCCACGCCCAATTTCATCCAGAATGACCAGACTTTGTGACGTTGCATGACTGAGGATGTTGGCGACTTCATTCATTTCTACCATAAAGGTGCTTTGTCCTTGAGACAAATCGTCTGACGCGCCAATTCTCGTAAAAATCTGATCAACTATCGGCACTTCCGCCTGATCTGCCGGTACAAAAGATCCCATTTGAGCCAAGAGCGTGATCAAAGCCACCTGTCTCATATACGTAGACTTGCCTGCCATGTTGGGGCCGGTTAAAATCAACATCCGATGATCCTCTTGATTCATCAAGGTATGGTTGGCGATAAAATCATTTCTTCCAATCATTTTTTCGATAACCGGATGACGGCCATTATCGATTTTCAGGTCTCCAGCTTCCTTGATCTGAGGACGGCTGTATTGCTGCTCTCGAGCAACAGTAGCCAGTGAAATCAATGCATCCAAATTTGCGACTTCTGAGGCGGTTCTTTGGATCCGTCCCATCTCAGATGCAATTTTCTCCTGGAGTTCGCGTACCAATGACTGTTCCAAGCGTAGTGCCCGCTCCTCTGCACCCAATATCTGGTCTTCCATTTTCTTCAGTTCTGGCGTAATAAAACGCTCTGCATTTACCAAGGTTTGCTTGCGGTGGTATTCCAATGGAACCGCATCCAAATTGGCCTTGGTCACCTCAATGTAATAGCCAAATACCTTGTTAAACTTTACCTTCAAAGATTTAATGCCTGTCCGTTCCCGTTCGCCGGCCTCAAATTCCATCAACCAATTTTGAGAATTATTGACCAAATCGCGAATTCCGTCAAGCTCCTCTGAATATCCCGGTCGAATGACGCCACCATCCTTAATTTGAAAAGGCGGTTCATCCGCAATCGCATCCTCAATCAGTTGATGCAAGTCCCGTAAATCATCGATCTGCTCTCCCAATTGGAAAAGTTGTGGCTCAGACTGTTGTAAAAGACGTGTGCGGATCTCCGGCAAAGGTTGGAAAGACTGACGCAAGGATGCAAAATCCTTAGGCGAGAAACTGCCATATCCCAATTTGCCCAAAAGGCGTTCATAATCATAGATCCCTTTCAAGGCCTCTTTTAAAGGGAGCATCACTTGATATTGGTTTAGCAGCCCTTCAATCAAGTCTTGCCGCTGCTCGATTTTTTCCAATGAAAGCAGGGGCTGTTCGATCCACTTGCGCAAGAGTCGGGCTCCCATGGCCGTTTTGGTTTTGTTCAACACCCAAAACAAACTCCCGGTTGTTTTTCCGTCCCGCATGGTTTCAGTCAATTCCAGATTCCGCCTTGTAGCAGCATCCAAACGCAACATTTGTTGCAGTTCATAGTATTGAATGCTTTTCAGATGCTTCAGACTCATCTTTTGGGTCTCAACCAAATAATCAAACAGCATGGCAGAGGCTTTAAATGCCAAGGTTCGCTTGGGCCGATCTGTAAATGCAGAAACCAAAAGCGGCTTGTCTTCAAATCGTTTCCAAGCTGTCTCTTCCGTATATTCTTCCCAAGGCATCACGCTCAATTCCGGAAAGAACATAGCAAGCTTCTCTTTTAACTCATCAGACGCCCGTTCTTCATTGGAAATAAGAATTTCCACCGGTCGATATTTATAGAGTTCAGACAGGAGGGCATGGTGATCGGAATCATCTAAAAAAGAGGTTCGACTGGCATACCATTCTCCTGTTGTAATATCAACAGCCGTAATCCCAACTCCCTCCGCGCCAAAATGAAGCCCGCAAAGAAATTGATTGGACTCACTGACCCAGGTTTGCTCATCATTCAAGGTTCCCGGTGTAATGATACGAACCACTTCCCGATTGACAATGGTCTTGCCTTTTTGGGGTAGTTCTGTCTGTTCACAAATCGCAACACGGTATCCTTTTTTGATCAAGCGCACAATATAACCCTGTGCAGAATGAAAGGGCACACCGCACATAGGGGCTTTTTCTTGATTGCCGCTGGCTCTCGCCGTTAATGCAATTTCCAATTCTCTGGATGCGGTGATTGCATCGTCATAAAACATTTCATAAAAATCGCCAAGACGGAAAAACAAAATTTCATTGGGGTGTTTTTCCTTAATGGAGAAGTACTGTTCCATCATTGGGGTTCGCTTCTTCATGGGATCACTCCATTTCTCCGAATAGTGTAAAGGTTTTTGCTTCGGTGACCCGAACATTGACAAACTTCCCAATCAAATCATCACTGCCTGGGAAATGAATCAGTTTATTGCCTTCCGTTCGTCCATTCAAGACAGTTTTATCATTCTTGCTAACACCTTCAACCATCACCTCTTGAACCGTTCCAATCAGGGCTTGATTCTTTTTTAAGAATATTGGCTGCAAGGTCTCCTGCAAACGGTCAAACCGGGCGTGCTTTTCGGCATCAGGCACTTGATGGGCATCTTTGGCAGCCGGCGTTCCCTCTCGCGGTGAATAGAGAAAAGAGAATGCAAAATCATATTCCGCTTCTTTCACCAAGGTCATGGTTTTTTCGAAATCTTCCTCGGTTTCTCCTGGGAATCCAACAATCAAGTCAGTAGAAATCGTCAGGTTTGGAATCTTTTCCTTGGCATATGACAATTTCTCCAAATATTCGGCTGCTGTATATTTGCGGTTCATTTTCTTTAAAACCATATCGCTGCCCGCTTGAACCGGCAAATGCAATTGATTGCAGATATTTTTATGAGCTGCCATGGTATCAATCAGCTCCCGAGAAATATCTTTAGGATGAGAGGTCATAAAACGGATTCTTTGAATGCCTTCGACTTCTGCAATTGCTTTTAAAAGATCGGCAAAACTTTGTTCCGACTCCAAGTCATTGCCGTATGAATTTACATTTTGCCCTAAAAGAGTCACTTCCTTATATCCTTGTTCCGCCAAAGAACGAATCTCTCTCAAAATCTCTTCGGAAGCCCGGCTTTGTTCCCTTCCGCGTGTATAAGGAACCACACAATAGGAACAGAAATTGTTGCAGCCAAACATAATATTAACGAATGCCTTAAAATCGTACAATCGATGTGACGGTAAATTTTGATAGCTTTTAATCCCATCCTCCATCACATGAATCTGACGACGCTTCCCCTGATAACTGTGGAAGAGTAATTCAGGCAACTCATGTATATTGTGCGTACCAAAAACAATATCAACATGCGGATAGGACTTTTTCAACTTCTCTACAATATGCGCTTTTTGTGCCATGCAACCGCAAAGAGCGATTCGCATTTTTTTATTTCGTTTTTTCAAGGCCTTTAATTGACCCAGATTGCCAAATACCTTCATCTCAGCATTTTCACGGATAAGACAAGTATTATAAATAATCAGATCCGCTTCTTCTTCCTTGGAAACCGGTCTATAGCCCGCTTCTTCCAAAACTCCTGCCATAATTTCCGAATCACGCTCATTCATCTGGCAGCCCCAAGTTTTCACGATATAGGTCAATCCTTCAGCCGGATGGTTCATTCGAATCCATTGATTCAAGCGCTGAATGTTGCCTTCGGCATCCTTTTGTGCCGTTTGTTGTTTTAACTCAATCATCGTCCATTACTTCCCTTCATTAACAAATCACTTCATTATATCAAATCCCTCTTGGCTCTACCAGCGATTCAAAGCCACCCTCCCCATAATATCAAGAAGAATTAACAAATTGTTGTCGTTTCCTTAATATCTTATTTCAAATTGTCAAGTCAATTCGGTATAATAAAAGATAAGAGAGGTGAAGAATATGTTAAGTGAACGGTTAAAAACTTTACGCAGGGCTTCAAATATGAAGCAATCGGAATTGGCGGAAAAATTGTCTCTTTCTCAGCAAACCATTAGTCTTTATGAAGCCAACAAACGGCATCCAGACCTGGATACACTTGTACGGCTTGCTGATGAGTTTCATGTTTCCACAGACTATCTTTTGGGAAGAACGGAACACCGAAATATTCTAAGCAAGGAATTTATTCACTCCTCCAATCTGGAAGAATTGTTTCAGGTTCTTATGGAAATTCCAGGTATGCAAATAGACGGTCATGAGATCGAATCCCTTGACCGGATTTTGATCAAGGAGGCGGTCCACAGCTCGCTGCGCCTATCCCGTTCCATCCGAAAGGAGCGATAGGAGATGGCAGCTAACAGTTTTTCAGAACGGCTCAAGCAATTGCGGCTGGAGAAAAAAATCTCTCCGGAGGAATGTGCAAAACTTCTTAATATACATAGGAGCACAATAGTAAGGTATGAAAAAGGAGATCGATTTCCAAGCTTCCAAGGATTGGTCCGAATCGCGAAACTCTTTGCAGTATCAACAGATTTTTTGCTGGGCGTAAGTGACAGTCGCAAGCATGAAAGCCAAGTGGATACCAGGACTTCTATTCCAAATCTACAACAATCATTGTTGCAGAATGGACAAGTCATTCCCTTATCCCCTCGGCCCATCCTTGACTTTAAGAAGGATAGCGACTTGCTTTTTCTTCAAATTGAAGGACAAGAATACCTGCCGGCATATGCTGCTGGCGATTTATTGGTTTTCAAACAAAACCTAGCTCCCCAAAATGGGGATGTTGTTTTGTGGTCCAGAAGCGAAAAAACGGAGATCAGAACCTTTTATCAACGAAGCAAAGGCATCATTCTTGTGGGGATTGCTCCCTACGCGCCACCCGAATGGATTGAAAACTGGAATCCATCCGAATCATTGGGCATTCTCACCCATGTGATCCGTGGCATAAAACAAACTTAAGAAAGCTACAATAGATGTATCAAAGCGAATACAGGGCATGTAGAGCCCGAATAGGCGTGTTGGCCTGTAGGAATAGTCTCGTTATCGAAGAATGCCTGAAGCGCTGTCAGGGCCGCCTGTGCGTTCCAATCCTGGAACAAATTGACGCTATCGAGCTCTTAAAGAATCTTTTCACACGCTTCTGCCCTTGCATTGGAAATCATACTCAGCGTTTTATATTCATGCCCAAATAAAAAAGCAGACTCTGTCGAGTCTGCTTTCTTTTTACTTGTCTAGGTCTAGATCCTTGAACAAATCACCAATTGTGATCTCAGAATCATCGCCCGAAGTGTAAGACTCAAAAGTCTCTTCCTTCTTCTTAGGGGCACGCTTTCGCTTAGGACGATCTGATGCAGGACGCTCTTTTGGTTCTGGACGCTCAGGCTTTTCCAAAGTTTCCTTGATGCTAAGGCTGATTCTGTGGTTCTCAGCATCTACACTCAATACCTTTACGTTCACTGTCTGGCCAATTTCCAATACGTCAGATACTTTGTTGATTCGCTCGTAAGCAATTTGAGAAATGTGAACCAATCCGTCTACGCCTGGCGCCAATTCGATAAATGCGCCGAAGTCTGTGAAACGAGCCACTTTTCCTTCGTATACTTGACCAACAACGTATTTCTCTTCGATATTGTCCCATGGATGAGGAATCAATTGCTTGTAACCCAAAGAGATGCGGTTAGACTCACGGTTGAAATCCAAAACAATCGTTTCAACGTCGTCGCCTACAGAAAGAATCTCTTTCGGATGCTTGATTTTACCCCAAGACAGATCAGAAATGTGGATCAGGCCGTCAACACCGCCCAATTCAACAAACACGCCAAATGGCATGATTTTCTTGACTTTGCCCACGATTTTTTGATCTTTTTCCAATGTTGCCCAGAACTTGTCCGCTTGCTCTTTCATGACAACCTCTTCGATTACCTTGTGAGAAAGAATAATGCGGTTTTTGCGAGGGTTCAACTCAATGATCTTAGCTTCAATTTCTTGATTCAAGTATTGAGTCAAATCCTTAACGTACTTAACCGACAATTGAGACGCCGGCATGTACGCGCGCAATCCTTCGATGTACGCTACCAATCCACCTTTATTTACTTCATCGATTGTTACTTTTACTGCTTGATCAGCTTCTTGGTATTCTTTTACCTTTTTCCAAGCCGCTTTTTGTGCAAGTCGACGAGTGGAAAGGACAACATTGCCTTCTCCGTCATTCATATTTACAACTACTGCTTCAATCTCGTCGCCTACCTGGAATTGCTCCGCCAAAGGAACATCCTTTTTGGAAGAAAGCTCATTCTTAGGAATGATTGCATCCGATTTGTACCCGATGTTAACAAGTACGCCTTCTTCTGATACAGAAAGAATCGTTCCTGTTACGATGGCACGGGTATAAATTTTTTGCATGTCTTTTTCCATTTCTTCCATCATTTCTTGCATAGTTTGTTCGTTTCCTTGTTGATTCAAAGTCTTTACAACCTCCTTAGTTATCCAGTCAGGAGTCGAAGCTCCTGCTGTTATACCTATTGTATGATATTTCGATAAATCTTGAAAGGGAATTTCTTGCGCTGTTTCAATATGAAAAACCGCAGGACAGTATAGCCTCCCAATTTCTACCAACTTTTTAGTATTCGAACTGTGCCGTCCGCCGATGACAAGTAAGGCATCAACCGATTTCGCCAGCTCGATGCAGGCATTTTGCCGCTTTTCAGTCGCCGCGCATATGGTTTTGTATGCACGAAGATCAGGATATCGTTCTTTAAGAATTTCAAGCATTTCGTTGAAACGCTTCAATGAAAATGTCGTTTGGGCAACCACGCAGGGGCTGACCAGATCAGGCAAATCATCAATTTGATCGACTCTATCAACGATCAAACCCTGATTTCCACACCATCCATTGATGCCAATCACTTCTTTATGCTTCGCATCGCCAATAATAATGACAGGGCGATTATTTTGAAAGCATGTTTGAACGGAATGATGAATCTTTTTAACAAAGGGACAAGTGGCATCAATAATTTCCATGCCGCCTTCCTCAAATTGGCGGTATTCCGCCTCAGCGATCCCATGGGACCGGATAATAACAGTATCGAAATGATCAAGAATCTCTTGAATAGACTCTTTCCGCTGAATACCAATGCTCTCCAGCTTTTCTATCACCTGGTCGTTATGAATCAATGGGCCATAGGTGCATACGCGTTCTTGTCGACCAGCCTGTGAATTGGCAAGCTCCATCGAACGTTCCACCCCATAGCAAAACCCGTAAGTCTCGGCAAATACAATTTTCATAATTTCGCCTCCGCCTGCTTCTTTGATTGAATCAAATCAAGAATGCGGTCTACGACTTGCTGAATAGTCAGGTCTGATGTATCTACTTCAATGGCATCATCTGCTTTTTTCAAAGGTGCCATTTCCCGCTCGCTGTCTATTCTGTCGCGTTCGCGGATATTATGAACGATATCAGCCCATTCCACAGATTCACCCTTGTTTCTCATTTCATCAAATCGTCGTTTGGCTCGCACTTCCACGCTTGCCGTCAAAAAGATCTTCAATTCAGCTTCTGGAAAAACATAAGTGCCCATATCTCTGCCATCGGCAACAATATCTTGATCCTTTCCGATTTCTCTTTGAAGTTCAACTAATAGAAATCGAATAGCCGGAATGGCTGCATAGGCAGAAACCGCTTGGTTCACTTCTAAGCTTCGAATTTGGCGGCTTACATCTCTGCCGTTAAAATAAATCTGTTGCCCATTCATCTTTATAGAGGCATTTAAATTTGCCACTTCTGCTGCCGCCTGATCCGGCGACACCCCTTTTTCCAAGAAGTGCAGGGTAATGGCTCGATACATGGCGCCTGTGTCCACATATTGAAACTGAATCTTCTTCGCAACCAGCTTTGAGATGGTGCTTTTCCCAGCTCCAGCCGGTCCGTCAATCGCAATGATCATCTGTCCACCTATTCCTTCTCATTCACATTCCCATCAATTATATAATACTTTTGTGTCAGGAACAACCATGAATCCTAAAAAAAACAGAATCCTTGTAAAGCACTCACATTTATTAGCAAGAACTTGAAAATACTCCCTGTTTCTTGATGGTTTCACCAAAAAAATAAAGCCATTCGGCTTTATTTTACTGACCACCTTGCGTGTATGTGTGAATGGTATCCCACATTTCTTCCAACTCTGTAAACCGTTCCGTCAACTCTTCTCGTTGTTCATTCCCCAAGGCAACGACCAAGGCATTGATTACACTCATGGGCGCGACAAGAGAATCGACTATGGAAAACATATTGCCTTTGGCAATAAGCGGATAATGCGCCATGGAATAAATGGGTGATTCGTCGCTATCTGTAATGGCAACGATCTTAACCCCTTTTTTTCGAATAAATTCCATGGTCTCAATGGTTTTGTATGAATAACGCGGATAAGAGATGGTCACCACCACATCCTCTTCCGTAATATGCAGAAGGCTTTCTATCGGCTCATTATACTCCGTTGCAACGATTTGAACACCAGGACGTACCAGTTTCAGATAAAAGACAAAGTACTTTGCCAAGAGTTTGGAACTTCGCATGCCCATAATATAGACATGTCGCGCATTCTGTATTTCTCGAACCACCTCTTGAAAAACCAAGGGATCCAATTCCGACAAACTGTTTCGGATATTCTGAATATCCGAATCCAGCACTTTTCTCAGAATCTCACTTTGGCTTTCCTGATCTGTCATCCGCATCCGTTGCACGGTTGTCAACTTGCTTCGAATCATTTGCTGCAAGGCTTTTTGCATTTTGGGATAACCAGAAAAATCCAAGGCTTTGGCAAAGCGCACCACTGTTGATTCACTGATACCAACTTCTTTGCCCAAATCAGCGGCTGTCATAAATGCAACTTTTTCACTGTTTTTGACAATATAATCGGCAATCTTTCTATGCCCTTTACTTAGCTCCTCATAGCGCTGGTTGATTTGTCGTACCAGATCAACTCGTTCCCCCATTGTTTCACCCCGCAAATTTCATTGCCAATTTCTTCCCAGCATCGAAAGCTGCTACGTTCAATGCAAGTGCCTCTCTGGGCACACGGTTCTGAATGGCTTTTTTTAATGCTTCGTCACTGACATAATGGCAAATCGCATTCATAGCCGTAATCGAAACGATATTGGCTACGATGCTTTTCCCCAATTCCTTGCTGGCTGTATCCAACAAAGGCAATCGAATAATATGAATATCTTTTCGATTAATGTCCTTAACGGCATCATCAACTATCAGTATACCATCAGCTTTAATAGAATGTAAATATTTGTCGCAGGCAGTTTGGCTCAATGACAATAAACAATCACATTCCTGGAATTTCGGAAAGTCAATTTCTTCATCACTAATGATGACTTCCGCTTTGCTGGCGCCGCCGCGCGCTTCTGGACCGTAGGATTGAGACTGCGTTACTTCCTTGCCGTCAATCATGGCTGCTTCCGCCAGGATAATACCACCTAGAATTAGACCTTGTCCTCCAGTTCCGCTCAAACGGATTTCTTGCTCCATCATTTCGTTTCCTCCCTTCCTTGTACAAATTCAATAATTTTTTGATACGATTCCGTATACTCCGGTGCAACACGATCGATGAATTCACCCGTTTCCACATGTTCGGCCTGCTCTTCCAACGACAAGCTTTGGAAACGAGAGCGCGGAACAGCGCGGTACTTTAAAAAATTCATCATATCGACTGCAGAGCCTTTTTTATTCTTTCTTCCATAATAGGTTGGACAGGAAGAAATGGCTTCCACCAGTGAAAATCCTTTTTTCAATAAGGCTTTCTCCACATATTGGGAAAGCTTTTTCGCGTGAAAAACTGTCGAACGTGCAACATAGGTAGCACCAGCCGCTTGAGCCAGGTTGCAAATATCAAAAGGCTGATCGATATTCCCGTAGGGGGCCGTGGTTCCCTTGTCATGGAAAGGTGTAGTCGGCGAATATTGCCCACCCGTCATTCCATAAATATTATTGTTAAAGACAACCGTAGTAATATCAATATTGCGTCTAGCCGCATGGATTAAATGATTGCCGCCAATTGCACTGGTATCGCCGTCTCCTGTTAGGACAATTACGTGAAGCCTTGGGTTCGCCAGCTTGATGCCTGTCGCAAAAGCCAAAGCACGCCCATGGGTTGTATGCAGTGTATTAAAATCCAAATAGCCCGGCGCCCGCGAGGAACAGCCGATGCCGGAAACTATGCAAACATCGTCCTTGGACCATCCAATCCGTTCAACCGCCTCCATGACGGCGCGGGTCGCGATGCCGTGTCCGCAACCTGGGCACCAAATATGAGGCAGTCGTTCTTCACGAAAATATTTGCTTACAAGCTCGCTTGACATGACAACACCTCCTCAATTTTCTTGTAGACCTCTTCCGGATCGATCAATTCACCGGCTCCGTTGCCCAAAAAATGAATTTCGGTTTGATCCTTGACGATTCGTTCTATTTCCTGTACATATTGTCCTTCATTCATTTCAACAACCAATACAGCTTTGGCTTTCTTGGCTGCTAGGCGTATGGCATCCTCCGGTGAAGGCCACAGGCTGATCACCCGGAATTCGCCAACTGACTTGCCTTCTTTGCGGGCACGCCTCGCGGCTTTGCGGGCCGAGCGATAAGTCGAGCCGTATGAAAGCACCATCAAATCAACTGAGTCCTCCAATTCTACTTCTTCGAATAGCGCCAGTTGATCCGACATCTCCAGCTTTTGATGCAGGCGAGTCAACTGCGCTCGGGCATTGTCTGTCGAGTTAGTCGGAAAACCTGTCTCATCATGATACAAACCCGTTATATGATAGCGGTAGCCTTGGCCAAAAGGCATCAAGGCCGGTGTCAAGTCTTTTCCCGGACGGTATGCAAAATAATTGTCCGGCTCTCCTTCATACCGACGTCGATCCACAATCGGTAATTGGTTCATCTCGGTCAGATTGACTTTTTCCCGCATATGTCCAACCACTTCATCCATCAATAAAACAACGGGTGTCATATATTGTTCTGCAAGATTAAATGCATGCACTGTCAAAGAGAAAGTCTCTGAAACGGAAGACGGCGTCAAAACGATCATGGGATGGTCGCCATGGGTTCCCCATCTGGCTTGCATGACATCTCCTTGGGCCGGTGAAGTCGGCAGCCCTGTGCTTGGACCGCAACGCTGAACATTAACAATAACAACCGGTATTTCCGCCATCGCTGCGTAGCCCAAATTTTCTTGCTTCAGGGAAAAACCAGGACCACTGGTTGCCGTCATCGATTTCACGCCTGCTATAGAACCTCCAATAGCAGCTGCCATGCTGGCAATTTCATCTTCCATCTGAATAAACTTGCCGCCGTGCTTGGGCAAAAGTCTGGATGAAAGTTCTGCGATCTCTGTAGAAGGTGTAATGGGATAACCAGCAAAGAAACGCATTCCCGCGTATAGCGCTCCCATCACACACGCTTCATTGCCTTGCATCAACTTCGTTTCTGACTCCATCTAGTCCTCCTCCAAATAGATTGCATAGTCGGGGCATCGTTGCTCGCAAAGCCCACACTGTATGCATTGTTCTTCGTCAGTGATGGAAACCTTTTCCTCAACTATAGATAAAACGTCCTTTGGACAAAAAGCAACACAAATTCCACAGCCTTTGCACCAAGCTCGATTGATGATTAAATGAGCATCCTTTTTTGCCATCATACCCCTCCTCGATTTTGTCGCCTTAATAATACCATTCTCGCTGTCAATTTGCAATTTAAATTTCATATTATTACGATTAAATAACAGAAATGAAATTATAATTGCATAAACTTGCAAAAAAAAGGAGGCAAGCTTTCGCTTGCCCCTATTTTGCATACTCAATTGCTCGAGTTTCTCGAATGACATTCACTTTGATTTGACCCGGATATTCCAGCTCTTCTTCAATTCGTTTTACGATGTCTCGTGACATATGAATAATCTGATCATCATTCACCAAATCGGAGTTCACCATAATACGAATTTCACGTCCGGCCTGAATTGCAAAGGATTTGTCTACCCCTTCAAAGGAATTAGAAATCTCTTCCAATTTCTCCAAACGTTTGATATAGGTTTCCAAAGTTTCTCGTCTTGCTCCCGGACGAGCTGCAGAAATGGCATCTGCCGCCTGTACCAGAATCGCTTCGATCGTTTGCGGTTCAACATCTCCGTGATGCGCTGCAATGGCATGAAGTACCTTGGCATTCTCTTTATACTTCTTGCACAAATCGATGCCAATCTCAATATGCGTGCCTTCGATTTCGTGATCGACAGCTTTTCCAATATCATGCAAAAGTCCAGCTCGTTTTGCCACACGCACATCCGCACCCAGTTCCGCTGCCATGGTACCTGCAAGATGGGAAACTTCAATGGCATGTTTTAACACATTCTGCCCATAGCTAGTTCGGAAGTTCAAACGTCCCAAAAGTTTCACAAGCTCAGGATGAACCCCGTGGATATTGGCATCAAAAGTTGCTTGCTCGCCATATTCCAATAACTGCGACTCCAATTCTTTTTTGGCCTTATTGACCATTTCTTCAATGCGAGCCGGATGAATACGGCCGTCAGCAATCAATTTCTCTAAAGCTGACCGTGCAATTTCCCGACGAATTGGGTCAAAAGAGGAAAGTATAACGGCTTCTGGTGTATCGTCAATAATCAAGTCTACACCCGTTAACGTTTCCAGTGTTCGGATATTACGACCTTCCCGTCCAATGATTCTGCCTTTCATTTCATCGGAAGGCAGGGCAACGACCGATACGGTAGACTCTGCCACATGATCAGTAGAGCATTTTTGAATGGCATAGGTGATAATGCTTCTAGCCTTCTTGTCAGACTCCATTTTTGTCTTGGCTTCATTTTCTTTAATGATCTTGGCAGATTCGTGAACAATCTCTTTTTGTAAATCGTCCAAAAGCATTTGTTTTGCTTCTTCTCCCGTCAAACCGGCAACGCGCTCCAGTTCTGTCTTTTGATCTCGATACAATTTCTCGATTTCATTTTCTCGGGTTTCAATCTTTCGAATTTTCTTCGAAAGAGTTTCATCTTTTCGTTCCAAGTTCTCAGTCTTTTTGTCCAGGATTGATTCTTTATGAATCAGACGCTTTTCCTGACCTTGAAGCTCATTTCGACGCTCTTTGTTCTCCGCCTCCGCTGAAGAACGCATCTTTTGAATTTCTTCTTTTCCTTCAATGAGTGCTTCCTTCTTTAATGTCTCTCCCTCGCGTCTGCTGTCATCTATAATCCTCTTCGCCTCTTCCTCGGCTGATGCAATTTTTGACTCGGCTGTTTTCTTACGAATCATATAGCCAGCCAGGAAGGATGCGGCGCCTGTACCTACTGCAATAAAAATTGAATTATCGATTGTCTTCACCTCCCTGTCGTAATTGAATTGTTGTATCTAATACATTTTATTACTTATCATTTTCAGTGTCAAGATACGCCATCTCTTAACAAAAAAGAGCAGGGGATTTTTTCCCCTACTCTTGTGCATCTTCCACTTCAATTAACTCATGTTTAATTCGAATCTTTCGGTCCAGCTCCTCCATTAATGCAGGATGCGACTCCAGATAAGCCCGCGCATTGTTGCGTCCCTGACCCAGCTTCTCATCGCCGTAAGAAAACCAGGAACCGGATTTGCGCACATATCCTTCTTCAACAGACAAATCCAGAATATCGCCGGATTTGGAGATTCCCTTGCCGTATAAAATATCGAACTCAACTTTTCGGAAAGGTGGCGCTACTTTGTTCTTAACCACTTTCACCCGGGTACGGTTTCCAATAAATTGATCCCCATCCTTGATGGCTTCAATTCTTCGAATATCCAATCGAACCGAAGAATAAAACTTCAAGGCACGACCGCCTGTTGTCGTTTCCGGATTGCCAAACATAACCCCGATCTTTTCGCGCAACTGATTGATAAAGATTGCAATGGTATTGGATTTTTTGATGGAGCCGGCCAGTTTTCTCAATGCTTGTGACATCAATCGGGCCTGCAAGCCAACATGACTGTCACCCATTTCTCCGTCAATTTCCGCCTTAGGAACCAGGGCTGCAACCGAATCCACAACCAAAATATCAATGGCGCCGCTTCGCACCAAAGCTTCCGCAATCTCCAAAGCCTGCTCACCCGTATCTGGCTGGGATACGATCAGATTTTCCACGTCAACACCCAGCTTTTCCGCGTAAGTTGGATCCAAAGCATGCTCCGCATCAATAAATGCAGCATTTCCGCCTTGTTTTTGTGCTTCTGCGATACAATGCAGGGCAACGGTCGTCTTACCTGAGGATTCAGGACCATAAACCTCGATAATTCTCCCCTTGGGCAAGCCGCCAACACCCAACGCCAAGTCCAATTGCAAAGAACCTGTAGAGATCGATTCCGTTTTTACATGGGCAGTCTCACCCAACCTCATGATGGAACCCTTGCCATACTGCTTTTCAATCTGATTCATTGCCATTTCTAATGCTTTTTCTTTACTCATATCTGTCACCATCCTTATACGAACAACTGTTCTGTATTCATTCTAGTACAAATGTTCTGGTTCGTCAAGATCAATCTGTCTCTTTTAAAAGCTGAATATTTTTTACGATATAGTCTGCCCCCGAAACAATGGTCAAAGCCAAAGCGATATAGAGCAAGATTTGATCCAAAGGAAATGACAAACCCAAATTGTTGAAAAGCACAACAATGATAGCAACCATTTGACTGATGGTTTTCATCTTTCCCCACTTGCTGGCGGCAATCACAACCCCCTGCTTGGCTGCCAGGGTACGAATTCCCGTAATAGCAAATTCACGGGCAAGAACGACCATAACAAACCATGCGGGCAAAATATCCATCTCGACAAAGGCCAAAAAAGCTGAGGTGACCAATAATTTATCCGCCAATGGATCCATAAATTTTCCGAAGTTGGTAATTAGATTATACTTTCGAGCAATATGTCCATCCAATGTATCCGTTAAACTCGCTAAAATAAATACAATCGCTGCCCAAAATTGATAATTTGGAGACTGGAAAAGTAAAAGGAACATAAAGACAGGAATCATAAAGATTCGCAAAATCGTCAGTTTATTGGGTAAATTCATCGATATTCTCCTCTCATATCATACTCATTCGTCTCAATAATACGAATGCGTGCCCAATCACCCACCTGCAGGTCCGGATCAACAGGCAGAATCACAATTCCGTCAATTTCCGGCGCATCCACCCAGGTTCTGGCAATCATAACATCCGCTTCTTTATCCCACTCTTCAATTATAGCGTCCATTTCCTGGAAAAGCCAGCGTGCAACACGGCCAGTCGAAACTTCCACTTGTGTTTGCATCAATTTGTCCTTGCGGTTTAGCTTAACCTCTTCAGGAATCTGATCGGGTCTCAAGGCTGCTGGTGTGCCTTCTTCAGGAGAATAAGGAAAAACACCTACCTTGTCAAAAGGAACCCGTCGAACAAACTGGTTCAAATCCTCAAACTCTTCTTCCGTCTCACCCGGAAAACCAACAATAAAAGTCGTTCGAATAATAGCTTCCGGCAAAAGCTTGCGAATTTTTTCAACCAGATCTTCTATGCTGCTTTGGTTGGATGCCCGATTCATATCCCGCAATACTTTGTTATTGGCATGTTGCACCGGCAAATCAAAATAGGGTAGCAGATGGTTGGCATCCTTAAAAATAGAAAGGACCTCGTCTGTAATCCCTTCTGGATACATGTAGAAAACACGAATCCAAAAGCGCCCTGGAAGCGCGTCAAGACGAGCAAGCAATTGAGCTAGCTGAGGCGTTCCCGCCCAATCCGCCCCGAATCTCGTTGTATCTTGCGCGATTAATACAATTTCCTTGGCGCCCTCTTCAACCAGTTTTTCCACTTCCGAAACAACGGCTTCTATAGAGCGGCTTCTAAGACTCCCTCGAACCGATGGAATAATGCAATAACTGCAGTTCTTGTTGCATCCCTCTGCAATTTTCACATACCGGGTCGCTTTCATTCCGGGCAGTATTCGAACCGCATCTTCCAAATACGGCTGATTCATTCCGGAAACATCCAAGAACCGTTCCTCGGCTTCAACCGCATTGACTATGCTTTGTAAATTGCCTGTACCGATCATGGCATCGATTTCAGGCAGTTCCATCATCAATTCTTGACCATAGCGTTGACTCATGCAGCCTGTAACAACCAACTTCTTCGCCTGTCCATCTCTTTTCAAATCTGAAAGCTGCAAAATCGCTTCAATGGATTGCTCTTTGGCGTCCAGTATAAAGGTGCAGGTATTGATGATGATGATATCGGCCAGCAAGGCATCCAAAGTTTGCTCATAGCCCTTTTCAATCAGTATTCCGGCGATTTGCTGGCTGTCTACCTCATTTTTTGAACAGCCGAGGGTTTCAATATAAAAAAACTCTTTCATGACTTCTCCTTCTCGCTTTGATGCCATTGGACCAACTTGTCCGCCAGCTCCAAAGGATTTTCATAGTAAACTGTAGCCGAATAAGGCCAGTCCATACTATGTTCGTAAAGCGGATCGTAGTAATAGATTAAAAGCTCTTGGATCGCCTCTTCCATGCAATCCTTATGAATAGCCTTCAAAATTTTGTCACAGCGTTCATGGCCGAGCCGCTTGCGCAATCGATTGGTGGCAGCAATCAGAATCTCCAATCGGCCGCCTTCTGAATAATCGCGGTATAGATTTTGAATCCGTTGCGCAATGGTGGTCTCCAAGCGAATATGAGTGCCTTCGGCTGTCGCCTGGTAGAACTGCGCAGGCAAAACCGCCTTGCCGACACGCTTGCCTTCACTTTCCACCCAAGCATATTTCTTCCCGGATCGAAGATTGGCATGAATCTCGGCATATAATGCAGATTCAAAATTCTTTTGCGTAACCGTCCGGTCGTCATAGAAGACATTTCCATATACCGATCCGGAGTTCATGGCCAAACGTTCCAGATGAACGATGGGCTCCCCCCTTTTTTCCAAGGCTTCCAAGGCCAGACTCTTTCCTACACCCGTATAGCCATGCAAAACAAGCAAGGAAAAAGGCATGGGGCCTTCGAAAAAGCGGTTTACCTCTTGCCGGTACGCTTTGTATCCGCCTTCTAAAACATAGGCTGGAATATTCATCATGGTCACAACTGTCGCAACAGAATGGCTTCTCATGCCGCCGCGAAAGCAGGCAAAACAAATTCGCTTGCCCGACTTGACCGTATCCCTTGCAAAGCGATAATAATTCAGTAGTTTGGGAGCTGCATAAATCAATCCCTGTTCCTTTGCCGTCTCCTTGGAGACCTGTTTGTAAAGGGTTCCCACTTCATGCCTTTCCTCATCCGTAAGAATGGGCATGGAAACAGCGCCTGGAATATGATCCTCTTCATATTCCTTGGCGCTTCTTACATCAACAATGACAAACTGCTCCTGATTCTGCAACAATTCTGTGATTTCAATCTTCTGTATCGGTAGCAACAGAATCCTCCTTATCTTTTGACTGTTCCAAATAATTTGCATCGACCAGGACACTTCGGGCTTTGCTGCCCTGATGGCCGCTGATCATTCCATTTTCTTCAAGTTGATCGATAATTCGACCCGCCCTGGCATAGCCCACCTTCATTCTTCGCTGAATCAAGGACGTGGACGCACGCTGCTCGTCGATGACCAGTTTTAAAGCATCCTCATAAAGCACGTCCAGATCATCGCCTGAGGAATCCGGCTTGGACTTTTCCAACTCCTGGACCAATTCCTCCTGAAAATTCGCAGGCCGCGCCAAGGACTCTACCAACCGGCTGACTTCCCCTTCAGAAATAAAGGCGCCTTGTGTCCGAATCGGTTTTGAGGCTCCAACCGGATAGAAGAGCATATCGCCCTTGCCCAAGAGTTTTTCCGCCCCAGCCATATCCAAAATCGTACGGGAATCGACTTGAGAACTAACCGCAAAGGATATCCGGGATGGGATATTGGCTTTGATCAATCCCGTAATGACATCAACGGAAGGCCGCTGTGTGGCAACGATCAAATGGATTCCAGCCGCACGCGCCATTTGCGCCAGCCTGCAAATGCTGTCTTCCACTTCTCCCGGCGAAGTCATCATCAGATCCGCCAATTCGTCGATGATAATGACAATTTGCGGCAAGGCTTGAGCACCTTCCCGACTTTCCATGCGCTCGTTGTAAGCGCGGTAGTTTCTCACCCCTTCTTCCTTGAAGAGCTGATATCGCTTGGTCATCTCCGAGACCGCCCAATGAAGGGCGCTGGATGCTTTTTTAGGATCCGTTACAACAGGGATCAAAAGGTGAGGAATCTGATTATAGGCAGAAAGCTCGACCATTTTGGGATCAATCAACAATAACTTTACCTCATCGGGTGATGCTTTATATAAAATACTGCATATAATAGTATTCACGCATACACTCTTGCCGGAACCGGTGGCACCCGCAATCAGTAAATGAGGCATTTTTTCAATGTCCGCAATCAAAGGCTTGCCTGCAATGGTTTTGCCTAATCCGATGGTTAGGTTGGATGGTGAAGAGGCAAAACTATCGGTCTCAATCACCTCACGGAACATAACCATTTGCTTCTTCTCGTTGGGCACTTCGATACCGATTGCTTTTTTACCGGGAATCGGTGCTTCAATCCGAACATCCGCGCTTGCCATCCCCAAGGCAATATCGTCGGAGAGGTTCTTAATCCGGCTGATTTTAACCCCAGGCGCAGGCTGAAGCTCAAATCGCGTAATGGATGGCCCGTAACTGATATTCAAAATTTTCGACTCCACCCCAAAACTTTGTAAAAGCGCAACCAGCTGCTGTCCTTGCTGGGTTGCATGCGCATTGGCGCGGGATGTATTTCTTTTGCTTCGGTTCAAGAGATCCAAGCCAGGTTTCTGATAAGCCTTGGATACAAAAGTCGGTTGAATAGACTCCACGGCCTCAGGCTTGACCACTTTTCTTTTGGCAACCGGTTCTTTCTTTTCGATTTCCTCCTGTGCTTTTTCAACAGGATCCATGTGATCGAATTCCGGCGCTTGGTCTGGCTCAATCGGCATCGGTTCAGGACTTATGTCTTCAACAGCCGCCTTTTTCTTTTTGCGCGGTTTGGCCTTTGTCGCTTTCTTCTTAGCCTCATTTTGCTTTCTGGTCTGTTTTTGCCATTGTGTCCATTTTTCCTTTAATTCATCCGTGTAGAAAAGATGAATCAAATAAAAACAAAGAATTGTCGACAGAATGACAAAACTCGCCATCCGTCCGATTGCAGCAACCAAAATATAAACCATGCCCAATCCAATCACGCCACCTGTGGAGACCAAATGGACATGCAAGTCCTCCGTTCTCGCACTTAATAGCATGGCAAAATCTCCTGAGAAACTCCCGGCTGGATGTGTCAGCAATTCCATAATTGCAATCAGAATGAAAAAGAAGATTCCAAAATCCAAAGCGCTCCGTGCGGTCATGGCTTTGCCGCGAAAAACCTGAAATGATAAGACAAAGAACAATCCGGCCAGAATGCCGGCTGATTTTCCGAACAGCCATTGAAAGCCCCAGAGCAGGCGGTCGGTAATAAAACCGGTTGATAGGTTCAATAAGCCAAACAACAGGATAATGCCAATAGAAAACAGGATCAATGCCTGTGTGCGCTGCTTTCTCACAACATTTGATTGCTTTTGTTTTTTTGCTTTTTGTCTTGCCATTCCTTCCTCCTGACAGATCGTATTATGCTTTGATCAGGTGATTTGCATGCTCTTGAATTGACTGCAACTGATCTTCTTGAATCGGCCCCAAAGTTACCAGACTCATGGGCTGCATCAAAAGCTTTTTCAAAAAGCCATTGACGCCTTCTGTTGTCGTCGCTTCTACACCCGCTAAAATCTCATCCGATGTATAAATGGGTTCTCCAAACAAAGTGGCCCTTCCCAGATAATTCATCCGACTTGTTGGACTTTCATCACTAATGGCCAAGGTGCCTTTCAAGTACCGCTTAAAGGTATGCACAGAACTGTCGCTGATGCCCGTGGTCTGAAGATCCTGAAAGATCATTTCCAATAATCCTAAAACCTCTTCCATGCGTTCCGTTTGAAATCCTGCATAGATATTGAAAGCGGCATGATGGCGAAAGAGTTGCGTATAGGAGTAAATCGCATAAACCCAGCCACGTTCCTCGCGAAATTCCTGAAAAAGCCTTGAACTCATGCTGGAACCCAAATAAGAATTGACGATGGACAGTAAGATGCGGTCTTCCAAGGCCAAAATCGGTTCCAGTTGAAAGCCCATGGCTAAATGCAATTGCTCCGTCTCTTTTGACGTATGAACGAAGCGCTTGGGTGTCATTATTCCCATCTCAGGAGCCTTCAATTCCTCTTGCGCCTGTTTGTAGGGAGAAAAGACAGATTCCACCAAAGTTCGATAGTCTTCAAAATCCCCGCCGCCTACAATGGACAAGACCATTTGATCCGGTCTGTAATATCTCTTGTGATGATTGATAAGGGTTTCAGACTCCATATGAGAAACCGAATGAACCCGACCCAGAATTCCTTCTCCATATGGGGAAGGATCAAACATCGCCGCATCCAGCAAATCGTGAATGCGCTCATCTGGCGTATCCAAATCCATTTTAATCTCTTCCAGGATTACCTGTCGTTCTTTTTCAACCTCTTCCCGGCAAAATTCAGGCTCCATTACGATTTTTGAAACCATCTGCAAGAGCGAAGAAAACTCTTCTTCAATCACCCTGCCGTAATAACAAGTGGATTCCTTTTCCGTAAAAGCGTTCAATTGAGCGCCAAGTAAATCAACTTGGGAGGCAATTTGCTTTGCATCCCATTCCGAATTGCCTTTAAAAATCATATGCTCAATAAAATGGGCAATTCCCGGATGGTCCCCGTCGTATACGGAGCCGACCCGCACCCATAAACCAAAGGCGACGGACCTCATGGACGCCTTCTGTTCAAAGATTAGCTTCATGCCATTTGATAATTGCACTGTATTCGTCATATATCCCTCCGCAAACTACATTTATTATACCATTCATTCCGGCAAAGAAAAAACATGAACCCGAAGGTTCATGCTTTGTTTAAGAATCTTTTTTCTCGCTGGATTCCTTGCGCTTGTATCCGCCTTGAGGGCGATTTCCATCGCGTCGTTGAGGACGACGACGGTTTCCGTCACGGGAAGAACCACTCCCTTTGCGGTCATCTCGCTTTCGTTCCACATACGGAATATCCGTACGAGCCAAATCGTATCGGCCTTGCGAATCGATCTCAACCAGCTTTACTTCCAGTTCATCACCGATTTTCACAACGTCTTCTACGCTCTTCACTCGTTCAACAGCCAATCGAGAAATATGGATCAAGCCTTCCTTGCCTGGCAAGAATTCCAAGAATGCACCGAAGGTCATAATTCTAGTTACTTTGGCCTTGTAAACTTCGCCAACAACCGGATCCTTGATAATAGATTCGATAATTGCCTTGGCTTTGTCGCCAGCAGCTACAGTGTCTGCAGCGATTTCAATCAAACCGGAATCATCAATATCAATCTTAACACCAGTTTCTTCAATGATGCCATTGATGGTCTTTCCGCCTGAACCGATTACTGTACGGATTTTGTCAACCGGAATCATCATAGAAAGAATGCTTGGCGCGTAAGGAGAAAGTTCTCCGCGCGGCGCTTCCATGGTTTCCGCCATTTTGTCAAGAATATGAAGGCGGCCAATTCGTGCGCGTTCCAAAGCTTTTTCTAGAATCTCGCGGTCAATGCCTGCAATTTTAATATCCATTTGGATGGCTGTAATACCATCACGAGTACCCGCCACTTTAAAGTCCATATCGCCCAAATGATCTTCCAAGCCTTGAATATCGGAAAGAATGGCCAAACGCTCGTCTTCCTTGATCAGACCCATGGCAATTCCAGCCACCGGCGCCTTAATTGGCACCCCTGCATCCATCATGGACAACGTGCTGCCACAGATACTAGCCTGTGATGACGAACCATTGGAACTTAAGATTTCAGATACAACCCGAATGGTATATGGAAAATCTTCATGGCTAGGAAGAACTGGAACCAATGCCCGTTCTGCCAAAGCGCCATGGCCGATTTCTCGTCGTTTCGGACCACGCATCATGCCAGCTTCTCCGGTACAATATGGCGGGAAGTTGTAATGATGCATGTAACGTCTTTTTTCTTCCTTGCCCAAGCCATCAATAATCTGTACATCGCTGGCGGTGCCCAAAGTTGCAATGGACATGGCTTGTGTTTGTCCACGAGTGAAAATTGCAGAACCATGGGTTCTTGGCAACAAGCCGACTTCTGAGCTAATTGGTCGGATTTCTTCGTGTTTTCTGCTGTCAGGACGCGTTCCCTGAAGAATCAGTTCACGAACCTCTTGTTTCAAGATCTTGTCAAATGACTTTCTCAAGTCACCGGCAAGTGTTTCTTCTTCATCCAGCAATTCCTCGAATACCAAGTCACGAACAGCCGTAATCGCTTCTTCTCTCGCGTGTTTTTCAAATACCAAAACCGCTTCTTTCAGTTTTGGTTGCGCGATCGCTGCAACGGAAGCAAACAATTCTTCGTCCAATTCCGCCACTTCAAACTCAAATTTCTCCTTGCCAACTTCCGCGGCAATCTCAGAAATAAATGCACAAATTTTTGAGATCTCATCATGCGCTGCAAGAATGGAATCCAGCATTTGCGTTTCAGTAAGCATATTGGCACCAGCTTCTACCATCATAACTGCTTGCGCTGTACCCGCTACAATCAAATCCAGACGAGATGCTTCCCGCTGTTCTGCCGTAGGCATCAATACAGGCTGGCCATCAACAAAACCAACATGCATAGCTGCTACTGGACCATCAAATGGAATGTCGGAAATTGTCAAAGCAATCGCTGATGCAATCATTGCCGGAATTTCAGGCTTCACATCTTCCTCAACCGACAAGGCTGTAGTTACAACACTTACATCGTTTCGGTATCCCTTTGGAAAAAGAGGACGAAGCGGACGGTCAATCAGACGTGATGTCAAGATCGATTGCGTGCTCGGACGTCCTTCCCGTTTGATAAATCCTCCCGGAATTTTACCGGCAGCATAGTATTTCTCTTGAAACTCAACGCTTAGCGGAAAGAAGTCAATGCCAGGACGCGGGCTTTTGGATGTTGTTACATTGGACATCACCACTGTATCGCCTAATGCGACAATACAAGAACCATGCGCCTGTTCGGCAATCTTGCCAGTTGTGACCTTTAAGGTCTTTCCTGCTAATGCATATTCAAATTCTCGGACCATAGTCTACCTCCTTTTCGGTCATAAAACAAAAAGCGGGGGTACCCCGCTTTTTATTATTTTCTTAGACCTAGTCTCTTGATTAAAGTTCTATATCGATCCAAATCGGACTTTTTCAAGTAGTTCAATAGGTTTCGACGCTTACCTACCATCTTCAGCAAACCACGTCGAGAGTGAAAATCTTTCTTATGTGTTTGTAGATGTCCATTCAACTCATTGATTCTGTAAGTCAAAATGGCAATCTGAACCTCAGGAGATCCTGTGTCTCCCTCATGTGTTTGATACTCTTGTACAATTTGCTCTTTAATTTCTTTTGCTAGCATTGTAATGCCTCCTCAAAAATATTTATTCCCCCCATCCGAGTAGTCGTCGAGGTGTCGAAAAACACAGATAGGGTAACAACATAATACGATATCATAAATCTCTGATTTTGTAAACCATTTCTCTTACTTGTGCAATATCCTGATGAATTTGGTTGATCAAAGCTTCCAAATTCTCAAATTTCTTCTCTTCGCGTATCATTTGAAAAAGATTCAAACGAATTCGATGGCCATAAATCATTTCATCGAAATCCAGAATATGAATTTCAATGCTGGGATGAATCCTTTGGTCCACCGTCGGGTTCAGGCCGATGCTGGTGACAGCGTAAAAAGAACGGTCATCAACCAAAATTTGCGAGTAATAAACACCAAACTTCGGAACCACGTAAGGAAGCCTCATCTCTAGATTCGCTGTGGGAATGCCCATGGTTCTGCCCAGCTTTTTCCCGTGAATCACATGGCCGGTTAACTGGTATGGGCGACCCAAAAGGCGTTCTGCCTCCTGCAAGTCCCCTTGTGCTATGGCTTGCCGGATCCGGGTGCTGCTGATTCGCTCTGAGCCCATCACTTTTTTGCCGACGACAAGCAATTTTATATCATTTGCCTGGCAAATTTCTTTAAGCAAATCCACATTACCTGCCGCGCCAGCGCCAAATCGAAAATCATGGCCCACTATGATTGTTGCCGCTTTTAAGTTTCTTAAAAGGATCTCTTCGGCAAAGGCTCGCGCCGGTAGGTTTTTCACCTTTAAAAACGGTACAGAAACCACCACATCTACGCCCAGCTTCTCGAAAATTTCAATCCGCTGCTGGTTGGAGAATAAATATCGGATCGCCTGCTGATTGGGCAAGTCATGGGAAGGATGCGATTGAAAGGTAAATACCAAAACATCTTGTCCTTCATGTTCTTTTTCCAGTCGAGCCTGGTCTAGCAAGGCTTGGTGACCGCGATGGATCCCGTCAAAATTCCCTAAAACAACAACCGTGTTTTGATCCATTTGATATTTTTCATTCATGATGATTTTCATAGCTGTATCGACTCCTAAACGAATTGCTTTTTCATTTTGATTGTACCTTGCTGCTGTTTGGCAATTCCCAAAAAACGATCTTCTGCATAAACACGCACCAATTCTTCCATTCGATTCTCACGCCCCGCCAAGGTTTGTCCTTGCAAAAGTCTCCGTGCTTCCGCTTGCGTCACCGTGGTTTTGGAAAAATGGCTTAAGCACTGGTCAACAGCCATAACTGACTCTTTCCAAGACGCCCAGTCATAGAGTGCAGTTTCCGCTGTGAAAATCCCTGATTCCAATCGAATCAACATGGACATATGTCCCAGACTTCCCATGGAAGCCGCCAGGTCCTGACACAAAGACCGAATATAAGTCCCTTTGGAACATGACACATCAAATAGAAATCGTTGGCCGTCGAAAGCGATCAAATCAATGCCGTGAATACGCACCCTTCTGGTTTTCATCTCCGGATTCTTTCCATTTCGAGCCAACTCATAAGCACGCTTGCCGTCTATGCGAATGGCAGAATAAATGGGCGGCCGTTGATCGATCTCACCCATAAAACTCTGGCAGGCCAAAAGAAAATCGTCCTTGGAGCGCGTCTTGTCTTCTGTCGATGCAAGCGTCTTTCCATAACGGTCGCCCGTGTCTGTTTCTGCCCCCAACTGCAACTCAGCCCGGTATACTTTTTTTTCTTCATCCAGATAAGGAATGGCCTTGGTTGCCTTGCCAATGGCAATAGGCAAGACGCCGCTGGCATTGGGATCCAAAGTTCCCGTATGCCCAACCTGACGAATGCCTGTCAACCGCCGTACCCTAGATACTATATCATGGGATGTCATGCCGGTCGGTTTGAAAACATTTAAGAATCCTTGCATATGGCCTCCTCGCAGGCTGCAAGCAATCTCGATTTAAACTCGTTTAAATCGCCGTCAAAAGACAGTCCTGCAGCATACTTATGTCCGCCGCCTTCAAATTGATGTGCAATCTCATCCACCCGAACCGGTGGTTTTGACCGCAGGCTGGCACGATATTCATTCGGTCCAACCTCTTTGATCAGATAGGATATTTTAATGGTGTCAATGTTTCGAATAAACTCAACGACCCCATCCAAATCTTCATACGACGCTTCAAAAGCTTCCAGATTTTTTAAGGATACGGAACATCCGCCGATTGCACCATTTCTTGCAAATTGAATGGTCTGAATCAGGGCAATAAACAATAAAGATTTATTCAGCGGTTCGCTTTGGAAGAGCCTTTCTCTGACAAAATCAATTGGAAAGTCAAATTTCAGCAATTCAGCAACTGCCGTATGGGTATCCTTGGTTGTATTGGAATATTGAAAACTTCCTGTGTCGGTCGCAATGGCGACATACAAATTAGACGCAATCTCATCCGTCAATGTCCATGAAAGCTCCTCTGCGATTTGATAAATCAGCTCACCTGTAGAAGAGCAATCCGGTTCCACCATGTTGATCTGACCAAAGCCCTGATTGCTTCTATGATGATCAATATTCACAATGAATTCCGATCGGTTCATATAAGCCTTGGCCTTTCCCAAGCGCGTGGGATCACTGGAGTCAACCAAAATGCACAGATCATAAAACTTCCTTGGATAATCCTTGTAGTGTTTTGCTTTAGACGTATCCATAAAGGAATAGCGGGCTGGAACCGAATCCGAAAGGACCCGGTCCACCCGACATTGGTAATTCTTTTCGATCAAAGCGGCCAATCCCAGCAAAGAGCCTAGGCTGTCCCCATCTGGGTGTACATGTGACAAAATACAAACATTTCCAACCTGATTCAATTTGTCATGAAGCCGCAATGCCTCTTTTCTATTCATGGTCATCCTCATCCTTGATTTCGTTCAAAATTTTAGAAATCTTAAGTCCATGCTCAATGGAATGATCATTGAAGAAATGCAATTCCGGTGTAAAGTGCATGCGCACCTTCCTTCCGACTTGCTTTCTTAACATGCCCGCTTTTTTCTCAAGGGCATTCATCATCCCCTCTTCTTCTGCCTTGCTGCCCAAAATGCTGACATAAATCTTAGCATGACGCAAGTCACGGGTAACATCAATCTGGGTGATCGACCAGATTGTTGCCTTTTCCGCGTCTGTCAATAGATCACGAATCCCTTGACTAAGGGCTTTTTTCATTTCTTCCGCTATACGGTCTTGTCTTGAATATCGCATAGAATCCTCCAATTAGCGTTCGATTTCCTCCATGATGAAAGCTTCAACCACGTCGCCTTCTTTGATATCATTAAAGTTCTCGATGCCCAAACCGCCTTCATAACCTGTAAGCACTTCCTTTACATCATCTTTAAAGCGCTTCAAGGAAGCCAATTTCCCTTCTAAAATCACAATATTGTCTCGAAGCAATCGCACCTCGGAATTTCTTGTGATTTTTCCTTCGGTTACATAGATACCGGCAACCATGCCCACATTCGGCACTTTAAATGTCGCGCGAACTTCTGCTCGGCCTTGTACAACTTCCTTGTACTCCGGTGCCAACATGCCGCGAATCGCCGCTTCAATATCTTCAATGGCCTTGTAAATAATTCGGTATGTGCGAACATCCACATGCTCTTGCTCCGCCATAGCAATCGCCGAAGTCGTTGGACGTACATTAAATCCGATAATAATCGCATTGGAAGCAGAAGCCAACATGATGTCCGTATCCGTGATCGCGCCTACGCCGCCATGGATCGGATTTACCGTTACTTCCTCATTGCTCAACTTCAACAATGATTGCTTGACCGCTTCAATCGAACCTTTTACGTCCGCCTTGATAATCAGATTCAAGTCCTGTACTTCACCTTGTTGCAATTGCTCGAACAAGGCATCCAAAGAAACACGCTTGCTGGATTGGTATTTTTCTTGTCGCGCCTGCTCGGCATTGATGCTTGCATAGCGCTTGGCAACTTTATCATTTTGTACCGCATACAGCATGTCGCCTGCTTCCGGTGTTTCTGACAAACCAAGAATTTCCACCGGTGTTGAAGGACCTGCTGACTTAACACGACGTCCCTTGTCATTGATCATTGCACGTACTTTACCAACGGCAACCCCTGAGAAAATAGAATCTCCCACATGAAGGGTTCCTTTGTTGACAAGAATCGTCGCAACCGGACCACGCTGGCTATCCAACTGAGACTCTACAACCGTACCTACAGCAAAACGATCCGGGTTGGCTTTCAATTCTTCCATCTCTGCCACCAGCAAAATCATTTCCAGCAATTCATCCAAACCTTCGCCAGTCATAGCTGAAACATTGACCGTGATCACATCTCCGCCCCAGGCTTCAGGGAACAATCCGTGCTCTGTCAATTCCTGCAATACGCGATCTGGATTGGCTGCCGGCTTGTCGATTTTATTAACCGCCACAATAATTGGAACACCAGCTGCCTTGGAATGGTTGATGGCTTCAATGGTTTGCGGCATCACACCATCATCCGCTGCCACAACAAGAATGGCAATGTCTGTAACCTGCGCACCACGGGCACGCATGGAGGTAAAGGCCTCATGACCTGGAGTATCCAGGAACACAATTTCCTTGTCATTGAATTGAATGCTGGAAGCACCAATATGCTGGGTAATGCCTCCGGCTTCTCTTTCTGTTACTGCCGTGTTTCGCATGGCATCCAAAAGTGACGTCTTACCATGGTCAACGTGTCCCATAACCGTTACAATCGGCGCTCTAAACTGTAGAAGTTCATCCGGATCTTCAGGATCCAAATCCAAATCAATATGCGTTTCTTGAATTTCTTCTTGAATTTCAACGCCGAATTCCATGGCTACCAGCGCAGCAGTCTCAAAAGAAATTGACTCATTGATTGATGCCATGGTTCCAGCCATCATCAATTTTCCGATCAAAGCATTGGCGCCAACATCCAGCTTTTCAGCCAAATCCTTTACAATGATGCTCTCGCCAACGCGGATAACATCATCTTCTTCCTCATTGCTTTCTGCTTGAACAGGCAAATCATTGCGCTTTTGCTTTTTGCCTTTTTTCTTCTTTTTCTTTTTTGCTTTTTTTGGTTCTTCTTGAGATTCCTCGGATTTTACTTGTGTGGGGGGTGTTTCCGCTTCCACAGGATTCTCTTCTTCTTTCTCTGATCCGAAAAGCTCAAGGATGGCAGATACTTCGTCATCTTCCAGGGTACTCATATGGCTGCTGGCCTGAATTCCCAAATCCTCCAGTCTACTGATCATTTCCTTGCTTGTAATTTCTAAGTCTTTTGCAATTTGATATACACGTTTTTTTGTCATATAGACACCCCCAAATAGTCTTATTTCATAGTAAGTTTTCCTCTACGATCTTCGCGAATTTTTTATCCAATATGGCAATTGACGTCGTCGGACCTCGTCCAATGGCAGCCCCAATCTCGTCACGGCTTCCATGGGCAAGCAGGCGGACACCATGATTTTTACATAGATTCGAAATCTTTCGTTTCGAATCCTCCGCGATATCCTCCGATACAATTACCAGCTTAGCATTGCCTTTCTTTAAATGGATTGACACAGCCGTAAATCCATTTGCCAAATTTCCAGAGCGTTTTGCAAATCCAATCATGGTTGCCACTTTAGGATTCATCATGAATGCGCTCCATTAATGCAGCTATTTCTTCTTTGGACAATTCTACCTGCAAGGCCCTTTGTACGGCATTGGTTTTAATAGCACGAGCCAAACAGGCTTCCTTCGGACAAAGATAAGCACCGCGTCCGGGCGCTTTGCCCGTGCGGTCCAATGTCACTTTCCCTTCCGGGCTGCGAACAATTCGAATCAATTCACGCTTTGGTTTTTGCTCACCGCACCCCACACATTTACGCAGCGGTATTTTGCGCTTTTTCATGCTTCCACCTCTTGGTTTGGCACGTCTTCCTCACTCGGCTCTTCAGCAGATTGAGTATTCATCGCTTCCATTTGCGACTCACTTTTGATATCGATCTTCCATCCTGTCAATTTTGCCGCAAGTCTCGCGTTTTGTCCTTCCTTGCCGATCGCAAGAGACAATTGATAATCCGGAACAACAACAAGTGCTGCTTTTTCATCCTCATCCAAGCTAACCGATACAACCTTAGATGGACTCAAGGCATTAGATATAAAGGTTTGATCATCGTTGGACCATTCGATAATATCAATCTTTTCACCGCTTAGTTCTTCCACGATCGCCTTAACACGCGTTCCTTTTTCACCGACGCAAGCCCCTACGGGATCAATATTTTCCTCAATATTGTAAACCGCCAACTTGGTTCTGGATCCAGCCTCTCTGGCAACTCCATAAATCTCAACAATGCCTTCTTCAATTTCAGGCACTTCCAACTCAAACAAACGCTTAACCAAGCCTGGATGAGTACGGGACAAAATGATTTGCGGTCCCTTGGACGTCCGTTTCACTTCTAATATAAAGCATTTGATTCGGTCGCCTTGCGCATAGGATTCTGTCGGCATTTGTTCAGCCGGTAATAAAACCCCTTCTGTTTTTCCCAGGTTCACCAATACGTTGTTTCGTGTAACCCTTTGAACAACACCGGTAATCATTTCATTTTCACGGCTGGCATATTCATTGAAAATACCGTCACGCTCCGCCTCACGGATTCGTTGCACAACAACCTGTTTGGCGTTTTGTGCAGCAATTCGTCCAAAATCTTTTGGCGTCACTTCAAAACGAAGAAAATCGCCCAATCCCAACTTCGGATCCGCCGCTTGCGCATCTTCTACAGAAACTTCCAATAGATTGTCATACACATCCTCGACGACCTCTTTCAAAGCGTAAACCTGCACTTCCCCGGTATCCGGATCAATGGAGACTTCCACATTTTGAGAAGATCCAAAATTCTTCTTGTAAGCAGAGATCAAAGCTGCTTCCAAAGCTTCCAATAAAACCGCCTTGGAGACGCCTTTCTCTTTTTCAATATCTTCCAGAGCTCTGATAAACTCCGTGTTCATAAGTTTTCCTCCTTAGGTTTAGAATTCAATTCGATAATGAATTTTCGCAATCAACTTTCTTTCAAATTCCTTGCTTTCTCCTTGGTCGTCAATAAGAACAACCGACGTCTCCGTAAAGGAATCCAAAATGCCCTTTTGCATCTTGGCGCCATCTATCTTCTTATAGAAGGTAGCTTCCACGCCTTTGCCCAAAGCGCGCTCAAAATCACGTTCGCTCTTAAAGGGGCGGTCCAGTCCCGGAGAAGAAACTTCAAGAAAATAGGCTTCTTGAAGTGCAGATAGCGAATCCAGTTCTTCATTGAAAACACGACTCATTCGCTGACAATCCTCTAGACTGATGGATCCTTCTTTTTCCAGATAAATCTTTAAATACCACGAATCAAATTCCTTGACCCATTCCACGTCGACCAGTTCCATTTGCGGTTCCAAAAGCGGGGTGACAAGCGCTGTAACTTGCTCGATGATCGTTTTTTTGTTCATCATTCCCATCCTTTCTCACAAATCTACACAAAAAACAATGAGTGGGAAGTCCCACTCATTCAAGTCTATCTACCGTAAAACATATCATACTTTAAGCAAAAAATCAAATCGAGAACAAGGAGAGTTGGTTGGATTCCGGCAATCCTTCCAGGCAACCAATCGACCGCAAACCCTCTACCGATGTTTTGTTGACTTTCGCCCTTTGTACCAGGTCTTCAATAGAGAGAAAGTCGCCGTTTTTCCTTGCCTCTACAATGCCTTTGGCAGCATTCTCGCCCATGCCCGGCAGGCATCGAAGCGGAGGAAGAATCTGATCGCCCACCACAAGAAACTTATGGTGATCGGATTTGTACAAGTCGGGTTTCAAGCATGTGATCCCTCGGGCGCACATTTCCGAAGCAACTTCCAAAACAGTCAAAAGGTTTTTCTCTTTTGCCGATTTGTCATTGCCCATTTGATCCAGCTCCCGGCGCCGATGATTGACATACTCCTTGCCTCTAAGAACCGTCTCCAAATCAAAGTCAGCAATTTTTGTTGTGAAATAAGTCGCATAAAAAGCGGATGGATGGTAAACCTTGTAATAAGCAATCCTAAAGGACATCATTACATAGGCAACCGCATGGGCTTTCGGGAACATGTATTTGATCTGCTTGCAGGACCAAATATACCAGTCCGGAATCTCCATTTCCTTCATATAGGCTTCATCTTCCTCTGTCAGCCCCTTGCCCTTTCGTACCTTTTCCATAATGGTAAAGGCGCGCTTCTTCTCCAATCCATGCTGAATCAAGTAAATCATAATATCGTCTCGGGTTGAAATAACGTGTTTCAGGGTAGTTGTTCCCTTTCGAACCAACTCTTGGGCATTATTCAGCCATACATCCGTCCCGTGGGACAAACCACTGATTCGAACCAATTCCGAAAAGGTGGTTGGCTGTGTATCGATCAGCATTTGACGAACAAACTTGGTGCCAAATTCCGGAATGGCAAAAGAGCCAACCGGCGAATCAATGTCTTCCGGTTTAATGCCCAAAGCATCCGTAGTCGTAAACAAGGACATGGTTTTAGGCTCATCCAAGGGAATCAAGGACGCGTTTGTATCCGTAAACTCTTCCAGCATTCGAATAATAAGCGGCGTATCATGACCCAGTATGTCAAGTTTAAGAATTCGGCCACTAATGGAATGATAGTCAAAATGGGTGGTGAGCACACCAGACTTTACGTCATTGGCCGGATACTGAATGGGAGAAAAGTCATGAATGTCCTTATCTCTTGGAACAACCATGATACCCCCCGGATGCTGGCCGGACGTTCGTTTGATGCCGGTACAACCCTGAATCAGCCTTTCCGCTTCCGCCCGGCTCAAAGCTTCTTCCTTTGCTTCATAGTATTTCTTAACGAAACCATAGGCGGTTTTGCTGGCGATGGTTCCAATGGTTCCTGCCTTAAAGACATTTTTCTCCCCAAACAAATCACCGGTGTACTTATGTGCAATCCCTTGAACAGGGCTGCCGAAGTTCAAGTCAATATCCGGTTCCTTGTCTCCTTCAAATCCAAGAAAGACTTCGAAGGGAATATCAAATCCATCTTTAACCATTTGTGCCTGACAGTGGGGGCAGTTCTTTTCTGGCATGTCCGCCCCGGACCCATAGCTCCCGTCCAAAACAAATTCACTGTGCTGACAATCGGGACAAACATAATGAGGCGGCAAAGGATTTACCTCTGTGATCCCGCTCATGGTCGCCGCAAAGGAGGACCCGACGGATCCCCGCGAGCCAACCAAATACCCCAAATCGTTGGATTTCTTAACCAGCTTTTGCGCACTGATATACAAAACCGAGTAGCCGTTGCCGATAATACTTTTTAGTTCCCGATCCAATCGTGTTTCCACCAGTTCCGGCAAGGGCTCTCCATAGATGGACTTTGCTTTTGCCTCACACATTTCCCGCAATTCTTCATCAGACCCCTCAATATGAGGCGGAAATGTTCCATCAGGGATCGGCAGGATCGGTTCAAAAAGCTGGTACAAGCGGTTGGGCGCGTCAATCACCACTTCTTTGGCTTGAGCAGGTGGCAAATAAGAAAACTCTTTTAACATTTCATCTGTCGTACGAAGATACAAGGGCGCTTGCTGGTCCGCATCGTCAAAACCCTTGCCCGCCATCAATATTCTGCGGTATACTTCATCTTCCTCATTCAAAAAATGTACATCACCGGTTGCAATGACCATTTTTTCCAGCTGCTTGCCCCAATCTATGATTTCCTTATTAATCTCAATCAAGCCCGCTTCGGATTTCACGTTGCCGTTTCGTATCAAATGGGCATTGTTGCCCAGGGGTTGTACTTCCAGATAGTCGTAAAAGGAACAAATCGCTTTTCGTTCTTCCGTGGATCGGTTTTGCAAGATACTCAAATACACTTCTCCCGCTTCACATGCGGATCCGATCACCAGATTCTCGCGGTGCTCCCGCAAATACGATTTCATTAATCGAGGCCTTCGATAGAAGGTGTCCACATGCGTCGTCGAAATCAGTTCATAAAGGGTTTTCAACCCCGCCTGGTTCTTTGCAAATACGATCACATGATAAGGTCGTTCTGCCTTCCAGTTCACATGGTTAGACAGATAGGACCTGGCCTCTGTCCAGTTGGAGGCTCCATTTTTCTCCAGCTCATCCAAGCCTTTGATAAAGATGTCCCCGGTTGCCCTTGCATCATCAACGGCTCGGTGATGATTGCCCAGGTTGATACCCAGCTTCTTGCAGACTTTGTCCAAGCGGAAAAATTTCCAATCATGATGAAGCATACGCATTAAGCCTAAGGTGTCTACAACCGGATAAGTGAAATCTTGCTTCTGCTTTGCAAACAAAGTACGTAAAAAACCGCAGTCAAACCGCGCGTTATGGGCGACCAGCACACTGCCTTCCAAAAATTGATGAAAGGCTGGAAATACTTCCTCAATAGTGGGCTGATCTTGCAGCATATCATCACGAATGCCCGTCAGTTCAGTGATTTTCGGGTCCAAAGCACGTCCTGGTCGAATTAATTGATTAAAAGAGTCAACAACACGCTGATTGCGAATTTTTACAGCACCGATCTCAATGATTTCGTCCTCATAAGGAGAAAATCCTGTTGTCTCCAAGTCAAAGACCACATAGTCCCCTTGAAAATCAGCCTGACAATCCTCAGAAACCGGCAAAGACTCATCATCGATCAAATATCCTTCCACGCCGTAGATAATATCAATATCCAAACCCCGGGCGGTGTTCATGGCTTCCGGGAATGCTTGAACCACACCATGATCGGTAATGGCTATTGCAGGATGACCCCATCCGGCTGCCGTTTTAATTAAACTCTTCGCGGTAGCCATGCCATCCATATCACTCATCGTCGTATGCATATGAAATTCAATCCGTTTTTCCTTTGCACGGTCCATTCGCTTTACGGTCTCTACTTCTTGAATCGCCTTGGCCATCACCAGGTTCTCCCGGTCAAAACTATCATATTGGAATTGTCCCATAACCCGATAGGACGCCCCTTCTTTGATGGCTTCCTTAATTCCATCCGAATCTTTTGCCTTGGCAAAGAACTTGACCGTAATGGAATTGGTCTGATCCGTCATATAAAATTTATGAATCACCTTGTCACGGATGTCTCTTGTATCATATGAAAAGATTTTCCCCTCAAAAACAACGGTGTCTCCAAGATTATGCATGCCCTGAATCGGCAAAACTTCCGTCCCCATCTTACGGCCGATAATCAAATCGCTTTTTCCCGGCGCTCCCTTTTTAGCCTTGGGTTTTGCCGCTTCTTTCTTCTTGGCTTGTGAAAGATTCTGTTGTATCTCTTGCCGAAGAGCTTCCTCTTTCTTGCGCTTTACAGCGTCGAAGTCTGCAACGGGCTGCTGAACTTCCATAACCGAGAACCGACAGGACCACTCAATCCCATATTTGCGCTTGAGAAAATTTGCCAAAACGTCTCCAATGCGTCTTTGAATCATAATGTCCATCAAGGGCGCAGAGGCAAGACGGATTGTCAAGATTTCTTCTTGCAATTGCCATTCTATTTTCTCAATTTCTGATCGGCTGGAAGGCATGGCTTCTACCATCAATGCTTCCAAACTGTTTTTTTCAAAAGTCAAAATCTGATCGGGGTCTGAAAAAGTTGACTCGAATCGCAGGCGAAGATCAAGAAACTCTGAAAACTGATTCCGAAACAAATCATGAATGCCCTTTAAAGCACTCTCTGGAATCAATCCACCGCTTTTCAGAAAGATTTGCATCGCTTTTTTTTCTTGATGAATCAAGATCTCGTCAACCCGAATCGAACTTCCAAATTCCTGTATAATCGAATTTTCTTCTGACTGAAATAATTTATCTAATGTCTTCATCATTTTGCTCCCATTGAAAAAAGAATAGTTTCCTATTCTTTTCCTTCTGCCTCTTCCACCAATTCTACCAGCGCATCAATCAATTGATCTTCCGCCACTGTTTTTACAATCTTTCCTGCTTTGAATACGACGCCTCTCCCTTTGCCGCCCGCAATGCCAAAATCAGCATTGGACGCCTCTCCAGGGCCATTGACCTCGCATCCCATTACCGCAATTACATAAGGGGTCCGAATGCCTTGAAGCCTTTCTTTAGCCTCACGAGCCAATGATTCCAAGTCTACTTGAGTACGTCCGCAAGTCGGACATGAAATCCACTCGATCCCCTGTTTTCTCATTCCAAGACTCTTTAACAAGGCCCAGGCCACTTCCACTTCCTGGATTGGATCACCCGTTAGAGATACGCGGATTGTGTCTCCAATGCCTTCTGACAGCAAAACGGAAAGCCCTGCTGTTGACTTCACAATGCCCGGTATGCCAAATCCCGCTTCCGTAACACCAAGATGAAGAGGGTAATTGACTGCTTCAGCCAGCTTTCGATTGGTTTCCACAAAAAGTGGAACCGATGAAGCTTTTGCCGAAAGAACCATGGAAGAAAAACCAAACGATTCAAGCAGATTGACCTGGTCCAGAACACTATCCACCAAATGACGTGATTGAACGCCAACGCCCTCGTTAACAAAGCGCTTCTCCAGCGAACCTGCATTTACCCCTACACGAATGGCCGCGTTTCGATCTTTTGCTTTTTCAACAATTTCCTTTACCTTCCATGCTGCACCAATATTACCGGGGTTAATCCGAATTTTATCTACCCCTGCATCCAAGGCGCCCAAAGCCAGACGATAATCAAAATGAATATCAGCCACAAGGGGTGTTGGACAAGCAGGCACGATTTGATGCAAAGCTTGAACAGCCTCTTGATCCGGTACCGCTACGCGGATTATTTCACATCCCGCCTGGTGAAGCAAACGGATTTGCTCTATTGTTTTTTGTACATTTCTTGTATCCGTATTGGTCATAGACTGCACTGTAACTGGCGCGCCTCCGCCGATCTGCAGTCCGCCCACTTGTATTTTTTTCGTTTCTTTTTTCATTGTATTCCCTCAATCTAGTTCCTTACAAACAATCGAATTAAATCTTGATATGTGATTACAATCAATAAGGCAAGCATCAGGGCAAATCCAATAAAATGAATCCATCCCTCTTTTTCAGGCGGTACCGGCTTTCCACGCACAGCTTCAACCAAGACAAAAAGAATCCGGCCGCCATCCAATGCAGGAATCGGCAATAGATTGACAAAACCCAGGTTGATGCTGATCAAGCCTGCCAAGTTTAATATGGCCAGCAATCCATATTGAGAGGCTTCTCCAATCATAGTAACTATGCCGACAGGTCCTGCAACCGCTTCGGCACCTACTTGTCCGCGAATCAACTCACGGAAGAAACCCACCAAAAGACCCATTGCCTGAATAAAGTAGCGGAAGCTCGATTTCAGTGCAAAGGATAGGCTAAAAGCCCTAGAGGGAACAATCCCCAAGTATCCCATGCCGTTTTCACCTTCTCCCATGGAAAAGAAAAGCTCTTTCTGCTCTCCGTCACGCAGTAGGGTCATGGTGACCTCTTGACCGGCTTCAGTCTCTGAAATCGCGCCGGAAAGACTTTCCCAATCCCCCGTTTCACGCTCATTGAAAAAAAGAATCTGATCGCCTGGCTGAAGGCCTTGCCATTCGGCCACACTGTCCGGAATCACTTGATCTACCACTGTTGTCGGTTGACCCAAAAGAGAAAATAAAAGCAAGAAAATGATCCAGGCAAACACAAAATTCATAAACGCGCCTGCAAACAAAATCAAGAATTTTTTCCATGGTTTTTGATGAACAAAACCCGTAGGAGAATCCGTTTCTTCATCTTCCCCCTCAAGACGAACATAGCCTCCGATTGGTACTAGACGCAGCGAATAACGCGTGCCATTTTTTTCAAAGGATCGAATTAAAGGTCCCATTCCGATTGCAAACTCGTACACATGGGTACCGCTTCGTTTTGCAACGATAAAGTGTCCAAATTCATGAACCAAAATAAGCAGGAAAAAGATGATTATTGCCTGTATGATCGCGCTCATGACCTACCTTCTTTCTATAATTTTTCGTGAAACCGTTCGAGCCCACTGGTCAGCTTGCAGAATGTCCTCGAGACGCATTTCGTTTAATGAATCGTGACTTTCCAAAACTTCTTTGATGATGGCAGGAATTTGCAGATAGGCGATTTCCTCATTGAGAAAGGCATGAACCGCCGTCTCGTTGGCTGCATTCAAAACCGTCGGATGGGTACCGCCTTTTTCTACTGCCTGCAAACAGAGATCAAAGCATGGAAAAGCTTGACGGTCCAAAGCTTCAAAGGTCAAACTGCCTTGTTTTAGCAAATCAAGCCTCGGCCACGGCGTTTGAAGTCGCTCAGGCACGGATAAGGCATGTTGAATCGGCAATCGCATGTCAGAAGGCCCCAGTTGAGCCATAACGTTTCCATCACAAAATTCCACCATGGAATGAACGATCGACTGAGGATGAACCAAAACGTCAATCTTATTCAAAGGCATGTTAAATAACCACAATGCCTCAATCACTTCCAAGCCTTTGTTCATCATGGTCGCTGAATCAATTGTAATCTTTTGCCCCATGGACCAATTGGGATGCTTCAAGGCTTCTTGAAGGGTAACATGTTTCAATTCTTCCAGAGACTTGCCCCGAAAAGGTCCACCCGAAGCAGTTAATATAATTCGCTCCACCTCTTGCGCCCGTCCTGCTGTCAGACACTGGTGAACAGCGGAATGCTCACTGTCAATTGGGATGATTTCACATCCATATTTTTTTGCTTCACTCATAACCAACTTGCCTGCTGTAACCAGGGTTTCCTTATTTGCCAATGCAATTTTCTTGCCGGCACGAATTGCGTGCAAAGTGGGTTTCAAGCCAATCATGCCCACAATTGAAGTGACCACCAGATCCACTTCAGGGTACTCCACCATTTGGCACAAACCATCGAGACCAACTAGAATTTGCAGGTCCGGATCAGAAACCAATTGCTTCAATTCAGCAGCCAACTCCTCCGTTCCAATGGTTACAACCTTTGGACGAAAAAGTTTGATCTGTTCAGCCAAGCGTTCTACAGAACGATTAGCCGACAAGGCAACTACTTCAAATTCAGAAGGAAAGGCTCGAATGACCTCAAGGGTTTGACTACCCACAGATCCTGTCGAGCCTAAAACTGCTATTTTCATTCAATACCACCTATTCTATTTCAATAAAGTTATCAGATAGACAACAGGCAGGACAAAAAGGATGCTGTCAAACCGATCCAATATGCCGCCGTGTCCTGGGATGATATTCCCATAATCCTTAATATTCGATTGCCGCTTAAACATGGAAGCTACCAAATCTCCAGACTGGCTGATCGCCGAACCTGCAAGACCGAATAAAGCATAAGACCACATCCATTCTCCATGATAATAAAGAGAAAAAACAAGTGCGATCAAGGCTGAACCCATCATGCCTCCAATAGCCCCTTCGATTGTTTTTTTAGGGCTGATTTCCGGACAAAGTTTATGTTTGCCGAAAAAAACACCGGTAAAATATGCACACGTATCAGAAATCCAAGAAAAAACGAATACCAATAAAACGCGGGCATCTCCATTCAGGGCGTAGAAAAAGGAAAAGTTGATAACAATATATATACTGGAAAAAACCGTATAGACCAAACGATCAATCTCATTATGCAAAATCGCAAAAAAACTGCTGACTAAGAAAACAAGAACAACACTGATCAACTGGAATACAGGTTGCTCATGAAACACAAACAAAAACACAGCCTGCAGGTAGAGCACTTCTTTTTGCACATGAAACTGCTTGGCCTGCAAAACTCGGCTTAACTCAAAGGTTGCAACAAGGGACAAAAAGAGTACACTGACATCAAGAAAGAGTCCCCCTTGAAAGAGCACTAATCCCAGAATTAAAATCAAAACAATTCCGCTGCCGATTCTTTTTATCATGGTGATCACCTCATTTGATTTTGCCGAAACGGCGTTGTCTTTTTTGATAATCCGCAACAGCTCGAGCCAGGGTTTCTTCCGTAAAGTCAGGCCACATTTCTTCGGTAAACCACAACTCCGCGTAAGCAGCCTGATAGATTAGAAAATTGCTTAACCGCATTTCCCCGCTGGTACGAATAACCAAATCGGGATCCGGCAGGTCCGGCGCATCCATATGGCTTCTAAGCACTTCCGGATTAAAGGCCGAATTCGGTGAATCCGCCAAAGACTGAAGGTATTTTTCCATCGCTCGATGTAACTCGTCACGTCCGCCGTAATCAATCGCCAAGGTCAAATTCAAAGCAGAATTCCCTTCCGTCTCCCTTTCCATACGGTCCATCTGTTGAATCAGAAAATCTGAAATTCGATCCCTGCGTCCAATAAAACGAACACGAACGCCATTGGCTTTTAACTCCTGCACTTCCTGATCAATAAAATGCGATAACAACCGAAAAAGAAAGTCCACTTCTTTCTTCGGCCGGGACCAGTTTTCTGTTGAAAAGGCATAGATTGTAATGTATGGAATTTCCAAATCCAGAGCACCCTGTACCAGATTGCGAACCGCTTCAGAACCAGCCTGGTGCCCATCACTTCGTTTTTCGCCTCGCTTCAGCGCCCAACGACCATTTCCATCCATAATAACGGCTATATGCTTAGGATTCTTTTGTGTCTGTAACAGCTTTGGCTGCTCGGCCATCTGTCCTCCCCCTTACACTTAGGAAAAAATTCCTTCTGCAAAGCAGAAGGAATTAATACTTGCAAATATAGATTTTGATTGACTCTTCTTCAGAGATCCAGACGATCCGCTCTTCAGAAAAATCTCCGGCATACCGTTGATTGTCCCCTTCCAGGAGAATCCTGTCATGCCGTGGAAAAATCAAATCCATTTCTTCTTTCCGGTACGGCTGACCAATGAACGGAGACCGCGCCATTAAACTTCCATCAATTCTTGTTCTTTGTCTTTTTCCAATTCATCGATCTTCTTGATGTATTTATCAGTCAATTTTTGAACAGCTTCTTCGCCGTCTCTTAAATCGTCTTTTGTCAATTCACCATTTTTCTCTTGTTTCTTCAACTTTTCATTGGCGTGACGTCTTTCATTTCGGATTGCTACTTTGGCCTCTTCCGCCATCTTTTTCACAAGCTTTGTCAAGTCACGACGACGCTCTTCCGTTAGTGTAGGAATTACCAAACGAATGATTTTTCCATCATTGGAAGGATTGATGCCAAGATCAGAACTCATAATCGCCTTCTCAATGGCTGGAATCAATGTTGCATCCCATGGAGCAACAACAAGCATGCGTGGTTCTGGTGTCGAAACATTTGCCACCTGCTTGATTGGTGTATCCGTTCCGTAATAATCAACCGTGATACGGTCCAAAAGACTCGGGTTTGCACGTCCAGCACGAACAGAATTCAGATTGTCATGAAAGACACCAATCGTTTTTGTCATTTTCTCTTCTACATTTTTGTGAACTTCTGTAAACATGGAATTACCCCCTTAATTTTGTTCCGATGTCCTCACCTCGGACAACACGGATGATATTCATCGGATCCTCGATTCCAAATACAACAATTGGAATGTTGGTGTTAATACATAATGAAGCCGTTGTCGAATCCATCACTTTCAATTCCTTGTCCAATACATCCTTGAAAGTCAATGAATCATACTTTTTCGCCGAAGGATTTTGAAGCGGATCAGAATCATACACCCCGTCAACGCCCTTCTTGCCTAACAAAATGACGTCTGCATCAATTTCTGCAGCCCGCAAAGCGGCACAAGTATCCGTTGTAAAGAATGGATTGCCTGTTCCAGCAGCAAAAATAACAATTTTGCCTTTGGTCAAATGGGCTGTCGCCTTTCGACGAATGTAGGGCTCTGCAATCTGTCGCATCTCAATGGCAGTCTGTACATTGGCAGGGATATTCATCTGCTCAAAAGCATCCTGCAAAGCCAAAGCATTGATCACGGTTGCTAACATGCCCATATGATCGGCCGTGGTGCGGTCCATATCAGCAGATGTTTTGCCGCGCCAAAAATTACCGCCACCCACTACGATTGCGATCTCGATCCCCATGGCATGAACTTGGGCAATCTTGCTGACAATTTTCTTTACCGTTGCAGGATCAACACCAAACTCCGATTGGCCTTTCAAGGCTTCGCCACTTAATTTTAAGAGAATTCTTTTGTATTTTATACCCGACATATCTCCGGCTCCTTTATTATAATATAGCAAATTTTCTCCAAATTGTGAAATAGAGAACACAAATGTGTTCTCTATTGCTTATTTTTGCATTTGTTTTGCTACTTCTTCTGCAAAGTTTTCTTCTTTCTTTTCAAGGCCTTCGCCTACTTCGTATCGAGTGAATCGACGAATCTTCAGGTTCTCACCCAATTTCGCGATCTTCTCTGTAAGAAGTTGTTCAATCGTCTTGTCGCCGTCTTTAATAAACGCTTGCTCCATCAAACATACTTCTTTGTAGTACTTCTTGATTCGGCCTTCAACCATCTTGTCGACGATTTTTTCAGGCTTGCCTTCATTCAAAGCTTGCTCACGCAAGATTTTCTTTTCATGCTCAATCTCATCTTGAGGCACTTCTTCTTTTGTCAAATACAAAGGCTTTGCTGCCGCAACTTGCATTGCGATATCTTTAGCAAACTCTTTGAATTCTTCGTTTTTCGCAACGAAGTCGGTTTCTGAGTTGATTTCAACCAAAACGCCAATTCGTCCGCCACCGTGAATATACGATACAACAGAACCTTCTGCTGCAATACGGCCCGCTTTTTTCGCTGCTTTTGACAATCCTTTTTCTCTTAAAAGGTCAACTGCCTTTTCAATGTTTCCTTCTGTTTCAACAAGTGCTTTTTTGCAATCCATCATGCCTGCGCCTGTCATTTCGCGCAATTCTTTTACCATACCCGCAGTAACTGCCGCCATTTGATTTCCTCCTTGTCGTTTACATAGAAATAGGTAAGGGGATTCCCCCTTACCAAATGATATTCCAGTTTTACGCTTGTGGCTCTTCAGCGTCTTCTAGCTGCTCGCCTTGCTTACCTTCCAATACGGCATTCGCCATAGTCTCAGAAAGCAATCGAACCGCACGAATTGCATCGTCGTTGCCAGGGATCACGTAATCAATCTCATCCGGATCACAGTTTGTGTCAACAATCGCTACAACCGGAATGCCAAGAATATGCGCTTCTTGAATCGCAATCTTCTCTTTGCGAGGATCTACAACAAACAATGCGTCAGGAATACGCTTCATGTTTTGAATGCCGCCCAAGAACTTTTCCAAACGCTCTCGCTCATGCTTCAATTTGATAACTTCTTTTTTAGGAAGCAATTCGAATGTACCTTCTTCTTCCATGCGAACCAACTCATGCAAGCGATCAATACGCTTCTTGATTGTTTTGTAGTTTGTTAGCATGCCACCCAACCAACGTTGGTTTACAAAATGCATGCCACAACGCTTAGCGTTGATTGCGATAGACTCTTGCGCCTGCTTCTTAGTTCCAACAAACAGGATCTCGCCGCCATTCGCTACAACCTCACGTACAAAAGAGTATGCTTCGTCTACTTTGCGAACTGTCTTTTGCAAGTCGATGATGTAAATTCCGTTACGCTCAGCAAAAATAAATTTTGCCATTTTTGGATTCCATCGGCGTGTTTGATGTCCGAAGTGAACCCCTGCCTCTAATAGGCTTTTCATTGATACTACTGCCATAATGACACCTCCATAGTTTTTTCCTCCATCTGTCTCGTCCATGCCTCTCACCCATGCGGGCACTAAGAGAATGTCAACAGATGTGTGTGATGAACCTCTAGTATTATATCACAAGGAATTTCGGGTGACAAGCTATAGATTCAGCTCATCCAAAAGATATTCATTCAATACCTTGATAAAGGTTCCCTTCATTCCCAAGGATTTCGATTCAATTACACCAGCGCTTTCAAATTTGCGCAGTGCATTAACAATCACTGAGCGTGTAATGCCCACGCGGTCAGCAATCTTGCTGGCTACCAATAGCCCTTCCATGCCGTCCAACTCTCTGAAAATATGCTCGATGGCTTCCAGTTCAGAATAGGACAATGTTCCAATTGCAACTTGAACCATGGTTTTCTTTCTGGTAATCAACTCAATTTCTTCATTTTTCGCCTTCATGATTTCCATACCCACGATGGTCGCGCCATACTCGGCCAAAACCAAGTCTTCATCTGTAAAAGGCTTTGCGCGGTGAAAAACAAGTGTGCCCAGTCGGCCATGCATGTTCAAAATCGGTACAATGGTCATCAAGCCCGATTGGAAAGGTGCAAAGGAAGGCATTTCTTCCGAATCAACTTGGCAGTTCTCATCCGTCTCAGTAGTCGCACGCAAACGGCGGTTTGTTCCTTCGTCGATTTTCAAATCCAGCTCGTCTTCAGCAGGAAATTTTTCTGTGTTGGAGCCTAAAATCTTGCCCTTGCGGCTGATGATCAATACATCCGCCAAAAGCGTTTCGCCCAAGGTTTCAGAAATTTGCATAAATGAAATTGGGGTAGCGCCCGCAATCAAAAGGGTTTGGTTCAATTTTCTCGTTTTAGTCAAAAGGTTTGCTTGCATTCTACTTCTCCTTCGATTCTTTTGATACTTTTGTCTTGTAATCACAATTTGTACATTTTATAGTTCCACGGGATTTGGTCATAAATCCACCACAATTCGGACACGGTTCGTCGTGCGGCGGGTCCCAGGAAACAAAATCGCAATTCGGATACGCGGAGCATCCGTAAAATTTCTTTCCTTTTTTGGAACGCCTCTCAATAATCGTGCCTTCCTTACATTTCGGGCATGTCACACCCGTATCTTTCAAGATCGGCTTGGTATTCTTGCACTCCGGATATCCCGGGCAAGCCAAAAACTCCCCATATCGACCTGTCTTGATCACCATCATTCGACCGCATTTTTCACATTGAACATCACTGACTCGTTCTGCAATCTCTATCTTTTGAATGGTTTCGTTTGCATGTTGCAGTCGCGGCTCCAATTCTGCATAGAAGTTTTTAACAACTGCTTTCCATTGGATGTCGCCTTGCTCAATGATATCCAATTGTCCTTCCATGTTCGCAGTAAAGTCCGTATTGAAAATTGTGCCGAAATATTCACCCAGCAAATCGGTTGTAACAAATCCCAACTCGGTTGGATGTAGACGTTTTTCTTCCAACTCAACATACCGTCTGCCTAAAATCGTTGAAATTGTAGGCGCGAAGGTAGAGGGCCGTCCAATGCCCAAGTCTTCCAAGAGACGTACCAGCGAAGCTTCTGTATAACGCGAAGGCGGCTTGGTGAACTTTTCCTCGCCATGAATCGCTTCCACTTGAATGGCTTCTTTTGGCTTCAAGGCATCAAACTGCAAGGCTTTTTCAAAACCGCTTTGCGGAATTAATCGCATAAAGCCGTCAAAAACCACCGTTGATTCCTTGGCACGGAATAGATGCGCGTTGACATCAATCTCGATCTTTGCTGTTTCAATTTTTGCAGGTACCATTTGAGAAGCCACATATTTTGACCAGATCAACTGATACAAACGGAATTGATCGCGGGTTAAGGATGCTTTGATGGATTCCGGTGTTCTTGATGCGCTTGTTGCTCGAATGGCCTCATGAGCATCTTGAATATCCTTCTTTTTGGATTTATAGCGAACTTCTCCATTATAATAGTTCTCCCCGTAAGCTTCAAGAATAAATGTTGCCGCTTCTTGCAGGGCATCGTCGGACAAACGGACGGAATCGGTACGCATGTAGGTAATCAGACCCGTTAGGCCTTCCCCTTTCAACTCAATTCCTTCATACAACTGCTGTGCAACCTGCATGGTTTTCTTGGGTGAATACCCCAAGACATGAGAAGCCTCCTGCTGCAGTTTACTGGTTGTATATGGCGCTTGCGGCTTTCGGTAAGAGTGTGTGGACTTAATGGAGTAAATGGACGCGGATTTTCCTTGTACTGCTTCTTGAATCGCTTCCGCTTCTTCCTTGGTTTGAATGGCCAATTTTACTGCCTTGCCGTCTTCCAGTCTCGCTTCCAATTTCGCTTGAATGGCAGTCGAAGAGTCTGTATGAAGAAAATCTCCGGTAAACACCCAATATGCCTGTGGCTCAAACGCCTCAATTTCGCGCTCGCGATCGCATATAATTTTCGTTGCCACCGTCTGCACACGGCCCGCGCTTAATCCTTTTCGCACATTCCGCCATAAGATCGGACTGATTTGATAGCCCACCAAGCGATCCAACACCCTGCGGGCTTGCTGCGCGTCCACCAGGGACGTGTTGATTTTTCTTGGCTCCTTGATTGATCGTTTTACCGCCGTCTTGGTAATCTCGTTAAACTCGATCCGATTTAATTCTTCCTGATCCAGGTTCAAGGCGCGCGCCAAATGCCAGGAAATGGCTTCACCCTCCCGGTCGGGGTCAGTTGCGAGATAGACTTTATCCGCCTTCTTCGCTTCTTTCTTTAATTCAGCAAGAATTTTGCCTTTTCCTCGAATCGTAATATATTCCGGATTGAACTCATTTTCTATATCAATGCCCAATTTGCTTTTCGGCAGGTCAATCAAATGACCAACGGATGCTTTGATTTTATAGTTCTTGCCTAAAAACTTTCCAATCGTTTTTGCTTTAGCTGGCGATTCTACAATCACCAATGATTTTCCCATCGTTCTACCTCCTGGTTCGGTAATAGTGGTTTCCTTGCCGTATGACAGTTCCATACAATTCCAAGGAAGTAAGTACGCTTACGATATCATGTATCGAAAGATTTGACAAATTACAAATTTTTTCTATTCCCATGGGTTCTTGATCCAGCAAGCACAAAATTTCTCGTTCTCTCGGAGTCAATTCAAGACTTGCCTCTCTTTTTTGATCCCTTCTTTGAACCGCATGACAATCAAGGATCTGATCACAATTCAGTAAAGGCTCCGCTCCCTCAAAAATCAATTGATTGGGACCCTCGCTGGTTTTTCGATCGATATCGCCCGGCAATGCGTAAATCATTTTCCCCTGATTCAAGGCATGCCGTATCGTGCTCATTGCACCGCTTTTATTGGTTCCTTCCACCAAGATCACACCCTCAGTCAAGCCGCTGATTAATCGATTGCGAAAAGGAAAATGATAACCATATGGCTTTTCCCCAAAAGGGAATTCCGATAGCAGCAAACCCGATTCAGCGATTTGCTCGTAGAGTCGTGCATTGCTCTTGGGATAAATCCAGTCGATCCCGCAGCCTAAAACGGCAATGGTCTCTCCTGCTTCCAAAGCAGCCTGATGAGCCGCTGTATCAATCCCTTCTGCCAATCCACTAACAATAACAATGCCTGCTTGCGCAAGATTTCGGGCAATCCTTTTTGCATTGCGCAATCCATATTGGGTCGTTCGACGAGAACCAATGATCGCAAACATGGCTTGTCGGGATAATCCCCCTTGACCTCTGACATAAAGCACTGGCGGAGGCTCTTCAATTTCATAGAAATAAGCTGGATACTCACAATCCCCCCACAGAATCATTCTGCTTTTATGGGTCCGACACACTTGTTCAATATCGAAAGATTGTTTGCTTTGTTCATAAGCAAGCAAGGCCAGTCTGGTTTTTTCAGCAAGTTGCGGCAGCACTTCCATAATACCCAAGGGGGCTAATCCTTCCAAGCGATCCTTCTCCCTTAAGATTGTACGCAGATCCGCATAGGGGCAATGCTGTGCGTGCAGCCACGCAAGCAGGGTTCTCATTCTCCATCCCCCCAATATCGATTTCCGTTTTGCTTAAAGTGAATCGCTTCCAATAAATGTGCTTCCTTGATTTGACTCTCATCATCCAAATCCGCTATGGTTCTGGCTATCCGCTGGATTCGAACCATGGAACGCATGGAAATGTGCAGACGCCGGTTGGCTTGGTCCATCAGCCGTAAACAATCGCTGCTCAATTGGCAATATTTCGATAATTCCTGCGATGGCAGTTCGCTGTTGGAAGAGAAGTCCGCATCTTGATAGCGCTCTCGCTGCCGATCCATTGCCAGACATACACGGCTTCTCAAATTGGCCGATGAATCTGCCTTTACTCGCTGGCCACTGCTTTCAAACAGAGGTTCCTCCATTTCAACAAATAGGTCCATTCGATCGCGAAGCGGTCCGCTGATTCGTTCCAAATATCGCTTTCGTTCCCGCTCGCTGCATGTGCAAGCATGATAACGGCTGCCATAATGGCCACAGGGACAGGGATTCATAGCGGCAATCAGAATAAACTTGGCTGGAAACTCTATTGATTCCGCCGATCGAGAAATCCGAATACGAGCTTCTTCAATTGGCTCTCGCAACAACTCCAAGGTGTGTCGGTCAAATTCCGGCAACTCATCCAAAAATAGAACGCCTTGATGAGCCAAAGAAACTTCGCCCGGCATCACACGGTTACCGCCGCCCACCAAGGCAGCCCTTGTTATGGTGTGATGAGGCATGCGTACCGGTGGAATCCCCTTGACGATTTCATCCAGAGGCAAGCCGGCCACGCTATGTATTTTCATTACAGAAATCCGTTCCATTTCCGACAATCCAGGCAACAAAGTCGGCAGACGTTTGGCAATCATCGTTTTGCCAACACCAGGTCCGCCAATCATCAAGGCATTATGATGGCCGGCTGCTGCAATTTGCATGGCCCGGATCGCCTCCCTTTGTCCTTGAATGTCAGAAAAATCACCTAAAACAGAATACTGGATCTGCTCTGCCTTGTCAATAGAAGGATGTACAAATTGAAAACTATCATTTTGAAAATGGTCAACAAATTCCTTTAAACTTGCAACAGGAATCAAATCGATCCCCTCAACCATAGCGCATTCCTTCAAATTATAGGGTGAGAGAAAGACACGGCTTGCACCGGATTGTTTCAAAGAAAGCACCATGGGCAGACAGCCGCGGATCCCTCGAATCTCACCATTAAGAGAACACTCCCCTAAAAATGCATCTGTTTGAGCAGGCATTTTCCCCAGTTGTTCAGCAGCTGCCAGAATCCCTACCGCAATGGAAAAATCAAAATGGGTTCCGGTTTTCTTTAGGTTTGCCGGTGCCAAATTGACAACAATCTTTTTTGCCGGAAAAGGAAACCCACTGTTTTGTATGCAAATGCGAACCCGCTCCTTGGCTTCTTTGATCGAAGCGTCCGCCAGACCTACAATGGAAAAGCCCGGTAGTCCGTTGGACAAATTGACCTCTACCCGAATTCGCACCCCTTCGATTCCTCGGAGGGTACAACTATGAATTGTCGTTAACATAATACGCCTCCCGCCTAATCATTCGGTTATATTTTACCGAATTTAAATGCGGGATGCAAAAAAATTAAAAAGCGTTAATGAAATGTTGGACATCTATCCCGTTTTCCGTGCGTTGCCATGAAACAACATCAAATCGGACAGGACAGGTCTCATATTGATTGCTTTCAATCAAATACTGAAGGGCTACTTTGCGAATCCGTGCTTGCTTGGCTGCATCCACCCGTTCACTGGGAGCAAAGTCCATAGAAGCAAGCAGGCTTTTCACTTCCACAAATACCAGGGTATCTCCTTGCCGCGTAATCAGATCAATCTCACCCATTCTGGTGCGATAGTTCATCTGAAGTATTTGGTGTCCCTTTTGTTTCAGGTACTCTGCCGTTTTCTCTTCAAACTCAGCGCCGATTTTACGACGATTGCGTTTCATTCTCCAGCTCCTCCACCCGGTCAAAGGTGATGCGGCCTAGTTTGCCTTTTCGATATTCATCCAGCATTAGGTTGGCAACCCGGGTGTAGTCCGGCTCGTTGCCGCGCAAAATACATCCTCGTTTTCTTGCAATGTCATCCATGACTTCAATGGCGGGTCTTTCTGGATCCGCATCCACCGGATATCGTGTCTCCAGCGCTTGGCAGTCAATCACTTGCAAACGCTCGATCATCCGCAGTGCCAGGGTTTCCGTATCTAAGATTTCATCCCGGATGGCACCAGTAAAGGCCAAATGCAGGGCAACCTGCTGGTCATCAAACTTGGGCCACAAGACACCAGGCGTATCTAAAAGCTGCAAGCGTCCCGGCAATTTCAACCATTGCTTGCCTTTGGTCACGCCCGGGCGATTGCCTGTTTTTGCACCCTTCTTGCCTACCAAGGCATTGATAAATGTGGATTTGCCGACATTGGGGATTCCAATGATCATGGCTCGCACTTGTTGGGAGATCATTCCCTTGCTCTTGTTCTTCTCCAGCTGTTCTTGCCCAATTTCATCCATCATTTTTAAGAAACGGGTGATGTCCTTGGGAGAAAAAGCGGTTACCAGCAAAACTGTTTCACCTTGGCTTTCATAATGAGCTTTCCACTTTTTTGTTTGAACCGGATCCGCTAAATCACACTTGTTAAATACCAGAATCCGTTTCTTTCCTGCTGTCAAATCCTTCATTTCAGGATTTCGACTGCTGTATGGAATGCGCGCATCCACCAATTCTACGACTAAATCGACCAGCTTCACATTCTTTTGGATCAATTCTCGGGTTTTTTTCATATGCCCCGGGAACCAGTTAATATTCATGAGGTTTGCCTCCTTACATGAAAATAAGGGGCAAAGCCCCTTATTCCTAGTAGTTCTTCTTTTCTTTGACTTTCGCGCTCTTGCCAGTTCTCTCTCGCAAGTAGTTCAATCGCGCACGACGAACCTTACCACGACGAGTCACTTCGATTTTCTCGATTTTCGGAGAGCTTGCAACGAAAGTACGCTCAACGCCAACGCCGTAAGTAATTTTACGAACTGTGAATGTTTCACGGGCGCTTTCGCCTTGTCGCTTCAAAACTGTGCCTTCAAAAACCTGAACACGTTCACGGTTTCCCTCTTTAATGTGGTAATGAACACGAATTGTGTCACCTACACAAAATTCAGGCAAATCCGAACGCAATTGCGCTTGTTCTACTAATTTAATCAAATCCATGATTTTCCTCCTCTATCTAGACGTTCGTGCAGCGCAGCAGAGGAACGCCCGTAGTACCGAATTATTATAGCATTTCTCGGAAAAATCTGCAAGAACCTATTGCGAATTCTTCCGATATTTTTCATATAAGTCAAAACGTTTCTTTTTGGTTTCCAGAATCGCTTGTTGGCGTCTCCAGTCATCGATGGCTTTGTGATTGCCGGAAAGCAAGACATCAGGCACTTCCATTCCCTCAAAAATCCTGGGGCGCGTATATTGCGGATATTCCAAAAGTCCAGATTGCATAGACTCATCCTCAGCGGATCCTTCTCCCAATACACCCGGCAACAATCGTATAATGGCATCGGCAATTACCATGGCTGGTATCTCGCCTCCTGTTAGTACATAATCGCCAATGGAAATCTCACGATCCACCCTGGAATCAATGATACGCTGATCAATGCCTTCATAATGACCGCAAATAAAAACCAAATGCTTGGCCTCGCTGAGTTCCTGTGCGATTTGCTGGCTAAAGGGTTCCCCTTTTGGTGATAAAAAGATTACGGTTGAGTCCGCACGACGACAGTCATCAATCGCTCGGGCAAGGGGTTCCGGCTTCATTAACATACCTGGGCCGCCGCCAAAACAATAGTCGTCAACCCGTTTATGGCGGTCATAGGCGTAATCCCGAATATTGGTAGCTTCAATTTCGGCAGCTCCAGATTCTAAGGCACGCCCAATGATGCTGGTGGAAAGAAAGGGTTCAAAAAAAGCAGGAAAAAGGGTCAATATATCAATCTTCATCAATCATACCCTCCATCAAATGCACATGAATTTGTCCCGATTCAAGCGATACCTCCAGTATAAACTCACTAACGGCAGGAATCATCACTTGTCCGAAGGAACCCTCCACCAAATAGATTTCATTGGCCGGTGTTTCCATAATGGAAACCAGTTTGCCGATGATCCGTCCCTCTTCATCAATGACTTCCATGCCAATCAAATCATCCACATAGTACTCATCTTCCTCAAGAACTTCCTCTGGCCATTCATCCACATAAATTTCCCGTTTGCGCCAGCCATCTACCTGATTGATATGCGTAACCCCAGCCAATCGCAAAATGTAATTCTTCTTATGCGCGCGAATGGACTCAATTTCATACACATCGGTTTCATCTTCGATTATGATATAGGGCACCTCAAGGATTCCTTCGGGATTCTCTCGGTTCATCTGAATCAGGATTTCTCCCTTGATGCCGTGAGGGCGAAGAATCGTGCCAACTTTAATTTCTTTCATTTTTCTCCCCATGAATTCACTTCATTAAAATCAAAAAGGATTAGCAAAGCTAACCCTTAGATGATTTCTACAACGACTCTTTTGTCCAGTTTAATTGCAGCAGCTTTCACAACCGTACGAATCGCTTTAGCAATTCGACCCTGCTTGCCGATAATCTTTCCCATATCTTCAGCGGCTACCTTGACTTCCAAAATAATCGTCTGTGTGCCTTCAATTTCGTTGATTTCAACAGAATCAGGCTGGTCGACCAGGGATTTAACAATCATCATTACCATGTCTTTCATGATAACCCCCTACTCTCCCTGCTCTTCAGTTTTCGCGTCATAAACACCATTGTTTTTAAACAAACGCTCAACTGTATCTGTCGGTTTCGCACCGTTCTTCAACCATTTTTGCGCAGCTTCCGCGTCAACGGTAAATTGCTTTGGTTCAGAAACGGGGTTGTATGTTCCGATTTCCTCAATAAACTTGCCATCGCGAGGGGATCGAGAATCCGCCACCACAATACGATAGAACGGCTTCTTTTTAGCTCCCATACGCTTCAAACGAATTTTAACTGCCATCCTTTTCACCTCCTCTTTATCGACCTTGGAATGGAAATTTCATCCTTCCACCACGTCGTTTAAACTGTTTTTGCATATTACTCATCTGCTTCATCATTTTTTTCATTTCTTTATATTGTTTCAGCAGCTGATTAACCTGTTGTACGGTAGTGCCACTACCTTTCGCAATACGCTTTCTGCGCTTGCCATCTATAATGGAAGGATTGGCTCTTTCCTTCAACGTCATCGACAAAATAATTGCCTCTGTATAGACTAAATCTTTTTCATTGACATTGGCATTCTGCAATTGCTTTGAATTCATGCCGGGAATCATGCCCAAAATATCCTGCATGGACCCCATTTTCTTCAATTGCTGCAATTGATCCAGAAAATCATTCAAATCAAACTGCTGCTTTCGAATTTTCGCAGAAAGTTCACGCGCCTGCTTCTCGTCGTAGGCATCCTGAGCCTTTTCGATCAGACTTAGCACGTCCCCCATGCCCAAGATTCTTGACGCCATCCGATCTGGATGGAACACTTCGATATCCTCAAGTTTTTCGCCTACACCAACATATTTAATGGGCTTCCCTGTCGCGGATCGGATTGATAATGCAGCACCGCCTCTGGCATCGCCATCCAGTTTTGTCAGGATTACGCCTGTCAAACTCAAACGGTCTTCAAAGGTCTGTGCAACATTCACCGCTTCCTGACCCGTCATGGCATCAACTACCAAAAGGGTTTCCTTGGGTTCTACAATTGTCACAATATCTTGCAACTCTTGCATCAAAGCCTCATCGATCTGCAATCGTCCGGCGGTATCCAGAATAACAACATCTCGTCCGTTTTTGCGGGCGAAATCGATTGACTCCTTGGCAATGCGGACAGGCTCCATAGACCCTTCAATGGAAAAGACCGGAACATCCACTTGACCGCCAACCACTTTCAACTGCTTGATGGCTGCGGGACGATAAACGTCACAAGCGACCAACAAAGGCGCATGACCTTGTTCCCGAATCTTTTTGGCCAATTTAGCTGCCATCGTGGTCTTACCGGCACCCTGCAAGCCGCAAAGCATCAATACAGCCGGCATGCCTTCAATTTTCAAGGCTTCCGCCCGGCCACCCATCAAATTCGTCAATTCCTCGTTGACAATCTTGACGACTTGTTGCCCTGCATTCAGAGACTCTAGGATTTCCGTTCCAATAGAACGTTCCTTGATCTTAGCAATAAACTCTTTTACAACCTTATAGTTGACGTCCGCTTCCAATAAAGCCAATTTGACTTCCCGCAATGCCGCGTTGACATCTTTTTCCGTCAGTTTGCCGCGCTGCGTCAGTTTTTTCAGCGAACCTTGTATCCGTTCTGATAAGTTTTCAAATAAATTAGCCATTTTCTCACCTAAAATTGTTCCGTCATATTTTGTAACATCTGTCGAATAGACTGAAGCTGTGCTTTTTGTTGATCATTCAGGTCCCCTTCGACAGCCCGAAGTTCGCGCTCAATTTTCTCCAGCTGCGACACAACGCTTTGAAACCTTCGAATCATCCCCAGCTTTTCTTCAAATGACTCAAGCTTCTTTGTGGATCGCCGAAGCACTTCTGAAACAGCCTGCTTGGTAATTCCCAAGTTTTCACCGGTTTCTGTAAGAGAGAAATCTTCTTCACAAATCATATGAACGACTTCCTGCTGTCTATTGCTCAGAAGTTTCCCGTAAAAATCATAATGAATGGTTAATTCTTCAAGATTCATTTCGCACCTCTGTAAAGGTTTTTGCTTGACAGTAATCAAAGTATACCGGGTTTCCTAGACTTTGTCAATGCTTTCCGGGAATAAAGCCTGAACAAATTTTTCCGCATCAAATTCCTGCAGATCATCAATTCCCTCGCCCACGCCAATGAACTGTACCGGGATTTCCAAATCCTGAACAATTGGGACAATCACGCCCCCTTTGGAACTACCATCCAGCTTGGTTAGAATGATTCCGTCCAATGGTGTGATTTCATTGAATGTTTTCGCTTGATGCACTGCATTCTGACCCGTTGTCGCATCCAAAACCAACATGACATTAACCGTCGCGTCTTCTGCCTCCCGTTTCAAAACCCGATGAATCTTTTCCAATTCCATCATCAGATTTTTCTTGTTATGCAAGCGACCGGCCGTATCGCAAATCAAAAGGTCAACTGATTTGGCCTTTGCCGCTTTCACGGCGTCAAATACAACCGCCGCTGGATCAGCGCCCTGCCCCTGAGACACAACAGGCACATCTGCCCGCTCTCCCCAGATCATCAGCTGCTCAACCGCCGCAGCACGGAAGGTGTCTGCTGCCGCCAGCATGACCTGATGGCCGTTGTTTTTTTCTAAAGCGGCAATCTTACCACACGTTGTTGTTTTGCCAGCCCCATTTACGCCAACTACAAGCAAAATATGCAGTCCAGAATCTGCTCGGAAGGGCTTGGAATGCTCTGTTAACCAAGTTGTCAAGATGTCTTGAATCATAGTCTTTGCCGCCGATGATTCAGTTGCGCCCGCCTTTTTGGCGCGGCGCTTCAGTTCCTCAATTAAAGCTTCCACCGTATCAAAACTCATGTCGGAAAGAATTAAAATTTCTTCTAATTCCTCATAAAATTCCTCATCCAGTTCACTATGTCCTGAAACAAGGGCATTAATGCGGTCTGTTAATTGCTGTCGGGTTTTTTCCAAACCGCCAAACAGCTTCCCAAAAAATCCATTTCTTTTTTCCATGGACGTCCTCCTAACTCAAATAATTCTCCGTTTCCAGTTCTTCTAATTTTACTGAAAGCACGGAACTGACGCCTTTCTCCTGCATGGTCACGCCATACAGCGTCGCTGCTGCTCGCATGGTCTCCTGCTTATGGGTAATAACAATAAACTGGGACAACGAAGCATTGGCCTGCAGATAATCTGTAAACCGCTGGATATTTGCATCATCCAAAGCCGCTTCAATCTCATCCAGCACACAAAATGGGGTTGGCTTCAACTGAATAATGGCAAAGAGCAATGCAATGGCCGTCAAGGCCTTTTCACCACCGGAAAGGGCAGAAATATTAGCCAGTTTCTTTCCTGGCGGTTGAGCAACGATCCGAATCGGTGTCGTAAGCGGCTCCTCAGGATCCTCCAAGATAATGTCAGCATTGCCACCACCAAACAAATTGGTGAAGGTCTGAATAAACTGTTTGCGTATTGCTTCCATTTCCGTTAGGAAACTCGCTTCCATCGATTGCACCAACTCGTGAATCATGGCTTCCAGATCCTTCTTCGCCGCCAATAAATCTGTTTGTTGCTGACTAAGGAAGGAAAATCGCTCGTTAACTTCTTCATATTTTTGAATCGAACCAAGATTGACTTCTCCCAAATCGCGAATTTGTCGCTTCAGCGACTTGACCTCTACACGCGCTTGCGAGACGGAAAACTCTTCCAATGCCATTTTTGCTGCCATGGCAATTGACATTTGATATTGTTCCCAAAGGTATTCAACCTGTTGTTTCTCTTGCATTTCACTTTTTGTCAATCCAACTTCATCTTTATTGCGTCGATCCTTCAATTCAGAAATCTCATCGTCAATCTCATAATACCGCTGATTCATGGCTTGATTGGTTCGCTTGGCATCTTGAATTTCTGATGTCAGCATGGCGCGTTTCTCTTGACAATCCTCAAGCTTGCTTGCAACCAAGGCGGCGCCTTGAGCAAACTCATGGATTTTTCTTTGAATGCCAATTCGCTCTTCCCGATTTTTCTTGGCTTGCAACGACAAGGTCTCCAATTGGGTCTGATAGGCACTCATCCGATTCTGAAATTCATTCTTCAAAAATTCCTTATGGTGAATTTTCTCCAACAATGAAGCCCGCTGTACTTCCTTTGGCTGACGAACATTCAAATCATCAAGCATTTGTCGTTCCAGTTCCTTCAGTTGCTGCCCGCCAGTTTCCAAACGATCTTCCAGAGTTTCAATTTCCCGCTGCTTTTGGCCGATCTCCTCTTCCATTTCATCGATTTGACTGGAAATTCGATCGAAATCATAACACAGCTGCTCAAAGGCACTCTGATAAGACCGCGTTTCTTTTTTCATGGTTTCATGATCCCGCTGCAGGAAGGAAACCTGATTGACCAGGGTTTTAACCTGAATTTCAAGAAAGTCTTTTTCATCTTTGCTTTCTTGCATCAAATGATCATGGGTCGAAACCTTTTTGGTCAAAGATGACAGTTCCGCCTCCAGTGTTTTATGCGTCTCCAATGCTTGTCGCTGTTCTTCTTTGAGAAGCGAAAGCTGGTTCTTTCTTTCCAAAAGACCGCCTTCTCGATTCAATTCACCCGTAGAAACCGCACCGCCCGGACGAATCAAGTTGCCATCCACCGTTACAACCCGATAGCGCATCTTTGTTTCCTTGGCAATGGCCAATGCATCATCCATGGTCTCAGCAACAAAGGTTCTTGCCAATAAAAAGTCGATAATTGGATTGAATTCCGGATCGCAATGCACTGCCTCCGAGGCAAGCATTCCAGCAGATTGATCGGATGCCGGCATTGGATTGGGTCGAATAAGCTCCAAAGGCAATATGGTAATGCGGCCAAACTTCTTTTGCTTGACCACGCCAATGATCGCCTTCAAATCAGCTTCCGACCGCACAACAATATTTTGCAGTGCGTTACCCAAGGCTGTTTCAACCGCTTTCTGATAGCGCGGTTCAACATGAATCAAATCTGTGACAACACCCAGGATACGTTCTTGCATCCGCTGATCACGGTCACGCTCTTTCATAATTTGGCGAACGCCTCTGAAATATCCTTCGTATCCGGAAATCGCTCGCTCTTCCAGCTGGATTTTATTTTGCAGTGAATCGGTCTGTCGGTTAGTCTGCTCTAATTCTGTCTTTTTACTTTGAAGAAGATGAAGGGATTCATTGCGCGCTTTCATCGCCTCTTCTACCTTATGCTGGCAGTTCATCAAACGATCCGCTTCCTGCTTTTGCTTCTCCATCAAGTCCTCAAGCTCTTTTTCTTTGGCAGACTCTTTTTCGCTTTGCAGTTGAATCAAACTATCATACCGATTTTTTTCACCTGATATTTCTGTTTGCTTTTCCTTAAACTCATTCAGGACAGTTCGCGACTGATGGATTTTCGCCGATAAGGCTTGCAGAGACTTACGATCCTGCTCCAGTCTTTCCATCATGGTCTTTCGTTCCAACTCCGATGCTTCATTGCCGGAATCCAAAAGACCCAATTCCGTTTCCAAATCCTCAAGTGCCTGATTCAGACGATTGAACTCCTCATTAATTTCCGCATAGGATTCCTTTTCTTCTTCTCGAAGCGCGAGAATTTCTTCTTCCTTTTGGCTAAGTTGAAGACGTTCCGACTCCAAATAGCTCTCGCGTTCCCGAACGCGGTCAGACTCATGACTGACATTGCTTTTTTGGATCTGCAAAGACTGAGCTTCTTGTTCAATCGCCTTCAAGGCCTCTTCCTTTTCCAGGAAAAACGCCTCTCTCTCGCTTAATCCTTGACGCAATTTTATACGGTCCTCCAGCAAAACTGCCAGTCGCTCTTCCGCATATGCCTTGCGTTCCTTAATTTGCACGATCCTTTTCTTTGTGTTTTCATGATCATTCAGGACCAGGCTCACATCCAGACTTCGCATAGACTCAAAAAGGCGTTTATATTCTTTCGCCTCTTCCGCCTCCGCTTGCAGGGGTGTTAATTGCTGTTCCAGTTCAATCAAAATATCCTGCACACGCTCCAGATTTTGCTCGGTGCGTTCCAACTTGCGTTGCGTTTCATCTTTTTTGGCTTTGATTTTTGCAATGCCGACTGCTTCTTCAAAAACCGCACGGCGTTCACTGGAATCCTTGCTCAGAATATGATCAATCTTGCCTTGGCCAACAATGGAATAGCCGCTGACACCCAGACCCGTTCCATACAATAGGTTGCGGATATCTTTCAACCGCATATTCTTGCGATTGATTGCGTATACACTTTCTCCAGACCGATAAAGTCTGCGTGTAATGGCTACTTCGGAATAATCAACCGGCAAAGATTGGTCTTCATTGTCAAGCACCAGTGAAATTTCCGCATACCCAGTCGCCTTTCGCTTATGGGTACCGGCAAAAATCACATCCTCCATTTTTTCTCCACGCAATTCCTTGGAGCTCTGCTCGCCCAAAACCCATTTGATCGCATCCGAAATATTGCTCTTCCCACTGCCGTTTGGTCCAACGACGCAAGTGATTCCCGGTTCAAAATTCAAAATGGTACGGTTTGCAAAGGATTTGAATCCTTTCATCTCAATTCGTTTCAGATACAAACGGTTCACCTCTTTATGACTATATTTCAAACGCTATGACAAAACTAACCATGCAGAACGCCAAGCCTTCTGCCTAAGTGACTTTCTCCAGCGCGTCTTGCGCTGCTTCCTGCTCTGCTTCTTTTTTTGAAGAGCCTACGCCCTGACCGCACAAATTGTTATCTACAAAAACAGCTGCCTCAAACTCTTTGCAATGATCGGGACCTGTTTGATCGACAATTTCATAGCGAATCGATACCTCTCCATTACGCTGTGCATACTCTTGGAATTCGGTTTTGTAATCACGGTTCAAACGCCCCTGAATGCCATCCTCAATAATGGATGCCAAGGTTTCACGAATGAACTTCCTGGCTTCTTCAATGCCTCCATCCAAATAAATGGCACCGATTACCGCTTCAAAAGCATCGGCCAGGATGGATTTTCTTTTCCTGCCGCCTGTCCGTTCTTCCCCTTTACCCAGATACAAGACAGAGCCCAGATCAATTCTTTTTGCCGCAATGGCCAGGGAATCTTCACAGACGATTGATGCCCGAATTTTTGTCAAATCCCCCTCATCCAAATCTAGAAATCTGCGATAGATATAATCGCTGATGACAATGCTCAATACTGAATCCCCTAAAAACTCAAGTCGTTCGTTGCAAACAAGCCCTTTCTCCCTGTGCTCATTGGCATAGGAAGAGTGCGTAAGAGCCTCCTTCAGGCGATTCGGTTCCCTAAACTGATATTGAATTCTAGTATTCACCGATTCCCTCCCTTCTGTGATTATGGAAGAAATGAGCGCATCGGCTCATTTCGTCAATTGATCAATCAATGAAACTGCATCTTCCACGGTAAGAATTCCATCCGCGTTTTCAATAGGGAATTCAACCCCGAATTCCTCTTCGCACGCCATTACCACTTCCATCAATTCAATCGAATCCATATCAAGATCCTCTTTGAAACGAGATGTGGCTTGAATGCGTTCCGGTTCAATATCCAAATTTGATGCAATTATTTCCTGTACTTTTTCAAATGTCATGGTTATTCCTCCTCTGTGTTTAATGCCTGTATGCCTTCTATAACACCCGACTGGACAAATTTCTCAGCAAACAATGCCGCATTCATAATCGCGGTTTCGTCCGAACTGCCATGGGCTTTAATAACAGCGTGTTGAATGCCCAATAAAGGCGCACCGCCCACCTCATGATAATCAAACTGGTCTCTAATTCCGCGAAGAGGCTTTCGAAGTACAGCCGCGGCCAATTTCGTCACAGGACTGCTGGTCAAGGCTTGCTTGAGCATGCTGAACAATGTAGATGCTGCCCCTTCAACCGATTTTAGTAAAATATTTCCCGCAAAACCGTCCGCAACAAGCACGTCATAGTCCCCGTCAAGCACGTCCCTCGCTTCTATATTGCCGGTAAAGCCGTCCAACTTTTCCTTGAGCAAATCATAGGCTTCATTATAGAGCTGACTGCCTTTTCCTGGCTCCACACCAATATTTAAAAGCCCAACCTTGGCTTGTTTGGTTCCAAAAACTCGTTCGGAATAAATCTTGCCCATCTGAGCAAATTGAAGCAAGAACTTAGCCTTGCAGTCTACATTCGCACCAGCATCCAACATGATTTTCGGTCCTTTTTTTGTCGGAATTACCGGTGTCAGCGCCGGACGTTCAATCCCTTTGATTCTGCCGGAAAGAAAAAGACCGCCAGCCAGCAGCGCCCCCGTGTTTCCGCAGCAAACCAAGGCGTCGCAAGTCCCTTCCTTGAGCAATTGGTAACCCTTTACCATGGAAGCTTCTTTTTTTCTTCGAATCGCCATCACAGGCTTATCCGTGGTTTCAATTTTTTCGGTTGTATGGACGATGGAAACGCGCGCCCGATTCTTTTCTGTAACAAGTGGCGAAAGAATCGATTCATCGCCAATCAATACGATTTCCATCTTTTCTGACCGCGACAAAGCTTGAATCGCACCCTGCGCAATTCGCTCAGAACCCAGGTCTGCTCCCAACGTATCAATCGCAATTCGCATGTGATCACTCCTTTATATTCATACCTTCCTATTATACCATAAGATTGCGCAAAAAAAATAGAAGCAGTAAACACTGCTTCCATCTCTTATTTCGCTTCTACTACTTCTTTGTTTCCGTAGTAACCACATGCCTTGCATACGCGATGAGGCAATTTTGGTTCGTGACACTGTGGGCAATTCACCAATTGCACGGCGACCCGCTTAGAATTATGAGCTCGACGTGAATCACGCGCAGCTTTCGTTGTTCTTTTCTTTGGTACAGCCATTGGGACACCTCCTTATTTAAAAAGATTCTTGAGTTTCTCGAGTCGTGGATCAATTTCATCATCTTCACAGGTACAATCCCCGTGATTGAGATTGACGCCACATTTCGGACAAAGTCCTTTGCATTCGAGTCCGCAAATATGCTGTAAAGGGTATTCAATACGGACGACTTCTTGAATCAACTCTTCTACCGCCAGCTCACCATCCTGATAAAGCAAGCAATATTCTTCTGAATCATCTGACGGTTCCGTGACGATCTTCGCCTGGAACTCCGTGTCAAACTCAGCTTGAATTGAATCCAAACATCTTGTGCATTCTTCCTCTGTTTCAAAAGAAAGCTTTCCGTAGAATACAACCTCGTCCTCTACTCGATACAATTCAGCCGACATCGAAACCGGCCCCAACAACCTCAATTTCGTTCCGTAAGCATCTTCCAACGCAAGTTGAAATTTCGATTGTAACGTGGTTTGGATTTCTTCACTTTCAATAAACGCTTCAAGATTATATCGCATATTATCACCTCAATGCAGCACAATTAATTATATTGAGGTTTCCAACGTTTGTCAAGTTATCCTTTGATCAATGTCAAAGTATCCTTGGCAATCATCAGCTCTTCATTCGTTGGGATGCACATCAATGCAACAGATGCGTCCGCTGTCTGAATAAATGCCTCTTTGCCGCGAATGTCATTATTGGTATCATCAACCGCGATGCCCAAACCTTCCAGACCAGCACAAATTTCTTTTCTGGCAGCTTTTGAGTTCTCACCCAATCCTGCCGTAAATACGATACCGTCAACACCGCCCATAACAGCCATGTAGGCACCAATATACTTTTTCACGCGCAGATAGAATTTATCCAATGCCAATGCAGCACGCTCATTGCCTTCCGCCGCAGCCGCTTCGATATCTCTAAAGTCACTGCTAACTCCTGAAATGCCCAGTACACCAGATTTCTTGTTCATCAAGTTGTTAACTTCCGCAATGGAAAGATTCTCTTTTTCCATCAAGAATGTCACAATCGCTGGATCCATATCGCCGCATCGCGTTCCCATAACCAAACCTTCAAGCGGTGTGAATCCCATGCTTGTGTCTACAACCTTGCCTGCATCGATAGCTGCAACGCTGGCACCGTTGCCCAAGTGGCAGGTGATCAACTTCAGGTCTTCCAACGGTTTTTCCATCATGGCTGCCGCACGCTCTGCCACATATTTATGGGAAGTGCCGTGGAAACCGTATCGACGGATCTTATGCTTCTCATATAGCTCATATGGCAAGCCGTAAATGAAAGACGCTTTGTCCATAGTTTGATGATATGCCGTATCAAAAACGCCAACCATCGGTACGCCAGGCATCAATTCCATGCATGCATGAATACCGATCAAGTTTGCCGGGTTATGCAAAGGCGCCAAATCAGAACATTTTTCCATTGCTGCAATCACAGCATCGTTGATCATCACTGATGAAGCGAATTCTTCTCCGCCATGAACCACACGGTGACCAACTGCATCAATTTCCTTCAAGGATGCAATCGCGCCAACTTCAGCGTCAACAATGGACTCCAAAACAACTTCCAATGCTTCTTTGTGTGTTTCCATAGGCTTTTGAACAACATGCTTGTCTTTGCCGGTTGTTTGATGCGTTACAACCGCGCCTTCAATGCCGATTCTTTCACCCAATCCCTTTGCAAGAACAGATTGGTCAGTCATATCAATCAACTGATATTTCAATGACGAACTGCCGCAGTTAATTACTAGTACCTTCATACAATTCCCTCCTTAAAAATCTAACAGTACAAGTTTATTACAAGAAACCGCAAAAATCAATAAAGCAAATCATTCAATCCCTGCAAAAAAATTGTCCCTTGTTTTTCACGCAAAATCTGCCCAGCGCAATAATTTATCACCATTTGACGAAAGTGTATTCTCCCGGTACTCTAAAGGAAGGAGGGATACTATGAACATTGTAGGTTGCATTGCCGAATTCAATCCTTTTCATCAGGGCCATCGCATCTATTTGGAAAAAGCAAAGAAATTGTCGCAAGCGCACGCAACGATTGTTGTGATGAGCGGCAATTTTGTCCAGCGAGGAGAGCCGGCGATCATTGATGTTGAAAGACGAACCCAGTGTGCCCTTTCTTATGGGGCTGACCTGGTATTGGAGCTTCATCCCGCTTTCGCCCTATCCAGCGCAGAGTATTTTGCATCAGGCGCGGTAAAAACCCTGCTGGCTACGGGCCTTGTCACCGATTTGGTTTTCGGAAGCGAGTCCGGCCAAATCAATGATTTTTATCAGATCCAAGACCTATTCTCCAAGCAAACGGTCAATATACAGCAAGCACGATCCCAATTTATGAAAATGGGGTACTCCTATTCCTCTGCTATGGCTGAAGTACTCAAACTCCAAATAAAAATGGACAATCCGGATTTCCAATTCGATCCAAACAACATTCTGGGACTCGAATATATGAAAGCCGCTTCCCAGTTGGAGCCCCAACTCCGCCTGCATACCTACCGCCGAATCGGCGCTGGATATCATGAGGATACTCTGACAGGCACACTTGAAAGCGCATCCGCCATCAGAAACCATCTTAAGACCAACAAAGCGCTTACCCCATCCATGGTGCCGGAAGCTTCTTTGAATGAAATTATTGATTTTCATCAAACTTATGGGGTCTATGCAAGCCTAAACCGCTTTTTCCGTTTATTGCAGTACCGTATCAGTCTTTCAACGGCTGAACAGCTTCATGCAATCTACGGTGGTGATGAGGGCTTGGAAAATCTCTTGCTGAAAAAAATCCTCTTGGTGGATTCCTATGAAGCTTTGGTTTCTGCGATGACATCAAAACGATATCCAGCATCCAGGATCCGCCGATACCTTATGGCCATACTACTCGATTATACAAAATCCGATGCCGCTGTTTTTCATTCCAAGGGCCCCTCTTATCTGAAGCCACTGGGCTTTAACGCAAAAGGCCAATCCTTGTTGAAACGCATGAAAGAGGAAGCGACCCTGCCAGTTCTATCCAACATGGCCAGCGCGCTTCATCAATCGAAGAAACCGTTCGGACTTGATTTTGACCTGCGGGCGACCGATCTATATTGGCTGGCTTTGCCTAAGGAAACACGTTTGGGCGCCGGCATTCGCCAAAAACCAAAAAGGGATGACTAAGTCATCCCTTTACTCTTTTAAATCTTCCAGCTCTTTTCGTGTTCGATATACCTTGTTTAAGGTGTCCTCCATTTCTTTTAGGACATCCCTCATATCCCCTTCGACTTTAGCAATCACACGATCCGCATACAAGACACTGTCATTCTTGATTTTTCTTTTCTTCATCTCAGCTTCATCCACCAATCTTCGCCCTGTCGCTTCTGCAGACTTAGTGATGGTATGGTTGGATGTCAATTGTTCCGCCTTCCGCTTGGCTTCCTCAATAATTTGCTTGGCATCCTCTTTGGCTTGACTGACAATACTCTCTCTCTCATTGTTTGTAATAACGGCTTTTTGAATCGCATCCGGAAGTTCAATTCGAATGGTTTTAATGATCTCCATCACTTCATTCTTATCAATTTTCACTTTGCTGCTAAAAGTTGAGGGACTTTCATCGATCAAATCTTCCAGCTGATCCATCAGTTCCATCACTTTCTTGTATTGCGCATCATGTTGCATCCTCATTCTCCTTCCGTATATTTTTCTTTCAATGCCGCAGCCACATGCGTTGGCACCATTAAGCCTACATCACCATGAAACGACGCCACTTCTTTAACGATACTGGAACTCAAGTAAGAATATCGGCTGCTTGTTACCATAAAAAAGGTTTCGGTATATGCATCCAACTGGTGGTTAACCAAAGCCATTTGAAATTCATATTCAAAATCCGATACGCTTCTTAAACCACGTATAACAAAATCAAATTGATTTTGCGCAACATAATCCACCAATAGACCGGAAAAAGATGCAACGCGAACATTTTCCAAAGGTTCGACGGCCTCCTCGATCATTCGGCATCGCTCCTCCAGAGGAAACAGCGTTCGCTTGCTGGAATTCTCTAATACGGCAACAACCACCTCGTCAAATTTCATGGAACACCGTCGTATAATATCTAAATGCCCATATGTAATCGGATCAAAACTACCCGGATATACAACTTTCACTCGTTCAACTCCCTTGCTTGAAATAAGTAACCCGTATGGAGCCATAAGAACGGTCATCAACATAGGAAAAATGCTCCGTTTGAATCGTTTCCAAAGAAAGTTCAGCCTCATGTTCGACGATGATCAATCCTTCTTCTTTCATTAGATTCAGTTGATTCAGCATTTCCAATGTTTTTTCTGCCAATCCTTGTCCATAAGGCGGGTCCATAAAAATTATATCAAATTTTCTTCCTTCCATGGCAAATTTTCTCAAAGATGCTTCAACATCCATACAATAAACCAATCCAGACAGGTGGGTTTTCTCCAAATTTGCACGAATCAATTCGCAATGGTTCGGATTTTGCTCAACAAAAAGTACTGTTTCTGCACCCCGACTTAAAAACTCAATGCCCATGCCCCCGGCACCGGCGAAAAGATCCAATATCTCATCCCCCGGATAGATATTCATCAATCGATTCAAAACACTGCCTTTCACTTTGTCCGTTGTCGGCCTGATGGCTTGATCCTCAGGCGAAAACAGCAAAATCCCCTTTGCTTTTCCCGCTATTACTCGCATTCGGTATTCCTCACTTCCTTTAGGTTATCCAAGTAAACCTTGGCATAATGCGCATGCTCAGCAAGCATTGCTGCATCAAAGCCTTTAACTATGCTGCTAATCTGTGTCCACAGCTTCTGATCCAAGGCAAAATCAAAAAATCGAAAGCCAAAACTGCCATGTTGCTCCAATCCAAAGAGATTTCCTTCTCCCCGCAAAGCCAGGTCCTTTTCGGCAATTTCGAATCCGTCTTGCGACTCAACCAACACCCGCATCCTCTCCACGGTTTTCTTGGAACGGGAATGGCAAATCAATATGCAATAGGATTGTCGGTCAGAACGTCCAACACGCCCTCTCAGCTGATGCAATTGCGCCAATCCAAATCGTTCCGCGCTCTCGATAAAAATTACTGTGGCTTCAGGCACATCAACCCCCACTTCCACAACGGTGGTTGACAGAAGCACCGGTTTTTCTCCCTTAACAAAGGACTGAAAAGCCATTTCCTGGTCTTTCTTTTTCATTCGGCCATGCAAAATCCCGCATGGAATCTCCGGAAGCAGCGCGCTTTCCATCTCCTTATGCAGTACTTCAATACTCTTGGGACTTTTCTCGCCTTCCTCTCCCGGCTCGATTAATGGACAAATTACGAAACCACGATGGCTTTTTCGAACTTCACGCCCCAAAAAACCATAGGCGTCAGAACGACGGTCCGGACCTATCAAATAGGTTTTAACAGGCTTTCTGCCTTTTGGACGAGTCTGGATCGTAGAAATTTTCATTTCGCCATATACCGTCATCGCAAGGGTGCGCGGTATTGGTGTGGCACTCATAGCCAAAAGATCAGCACTTTTTCCTTTGCCATGCAAACTGGCCCTTTGTGCAACGCCAAACCGATGTTGTTCATCTGTAACAACTAGACTCAAGTCACGAAAACTTAAATTTTCGGAAAAGAGCGCGTGGGTGCCAACAAGAGCGACCGGCTGGTCCCCCGCAAGAGCCGCCAATATTTTTTCTCTTTCTTTCTTCTTGGTTGAACCGGTCAATAAAAAGCATGACACGGATGATCCTTCAAAAAACGAACAAAGCTTCTCAAACACTTGCTTTGCCAATACTTCTGTCGGGGCCAAATAAGCTGCTTGATGGCCCGACTCCACGGCATTTGCCATGGCAAGGAAAGCAACGATCGTTTTTCCAGAACCAACATCTCCCTGCAAAAGGCGATACATGGCACGAGGGGACTGCATATCTTTTTGTATCTCTTTTATGGATGCTTGCTGACCGCTCGTCAGTTCAAATGGCAGAGCACTCAAATAGGCTGTCAAATCTGTCGGTTCATGACAAATCCCTTGGCGTTCATTGGACGCAGTCAGACGCTGTGCTATTTGATAGCGAAAAGCTTCTTCCGCCGCCAGCCGCTTTCTGCCTGCTTCAAATTGATCCATGTTGGCCGGAAAATGAACTGCCTGATAGGCCTGGTCAAGAGGAATCAGCCCTTGATCATCCAAAGGCGCCTTCCATTTTTCATACTGCATGGTTTTTAAAGCTTCCCCAATCCAACCACGCAGCATCACTTGGGTGATCCCTTTCGTCAAGGGATAAACCGGCAAATAGGTTTGCCTTTGAATCGGTCCCTGTGCGACAAGGGGATTCACCATTTGCAATTGATTTTTCCAAGCCTTAATATGTCCCTGAAAAAAAACTTTTTGATTGGGCTTAATGGTTTGTCGGCGATAATTCTGATGAAAGAAAAGGACCGCAACTCGTCGACCGCCACAAACACCCTCAAACCGCAAATACTTTGGTTTCTGTTGTACGGAAAGGATTAACACTTCAATATGAAATATTCCATCCGGATTCTTTGAATAGCTTGCCAAATCAGATTCAATCCACTCATACCGCCTTGGCATATGCTGGATCAAGTCAGTCATGGTGGATATGCCCATCCCTCTCAGCTTCTCTTTCCGCTTTTGTCCAAGTCCTGACAATCGCCCCAAATCCATAGTATCCCCCCATAAGGAAAAGCCGCTAAAAGCGGCTTATTCAATCGATAAAATATAGTAGTAAACAGGCTGTCCACCGTAGACCAATTCGACATCCATGTCATCATATTGCTCTTCCAGCTTCTCGCGCAGCGTTTCCGCTGTTACCTCTTCCACATCTTCCCCGTAATAAATGGTGATGATGTCGGAGTCATCAACAAGTTTGCCTACCAGTTCAGCAGCTACCGCGTTGACTTCATCCCCTTTGCAAAGAATCTGCTTGTTTCCGATGCCAATGATGTCGTCCACTTCAATATCAATGCCGTTCACAGTTGTATCACGAACCGCAAAGGTAATCTGACCTGTGGCAACATCTTCCAATGCCTCCACCATATTTGTCTCATTCTCATCAGCTTCCGCTTCCGCTTGGAATGAAAGCATGGCTGTAATTCCTTGTGGCATAGTCTTGGATGGAATCACCCGCACATCACGATCGCTAAGCTTGGCTGCCTGTTGTGCAGTCAAAACGATATTGCCGTTATTAGGCAAGATAAATACCGTCTCACCGCCCGTTCTTTCAATGGCCGCCACCAAATCCTCCGTGCTTGGATTCATGGTTTGTCCACCGGCAATGATCTCATCAACACCCAAACTCTTAAATACCGAACTGAAGCCTCTTCCTGCTGACACAGACAAGAAACTGTATGGTTTCTTTTCAATCGGTTTGGTCGCTTCCATTGCTTTCAGGCTCTTCTCTTCCTGTTGGAATCGCATATTGTCGATTTCAATCTCTGTCAATTCACCAAGCTTCAAGGCTTCCTGCAGGATTGTTCCTGGTTCAATGGAATGAATATGCACCTTGTACAAATTTTCCGCTTCCGCAATTACCATGGAATCTCCCAGTTTCGACAAAGTCTCACGGAATTCCTCAATTGGTGCGGTTGGATTCAATACAACAAAGTTTGTGCAGTACCCTTCCTCAATCTCATAATCAGGTTCCATTTGAATAGCAGGCATCTTTACTGTTTCCATGGTCTCTTGGACTGCAATCTTGCCTGTCAATCCCGCGTAGAACCCGTGCAAGAGAATCATGACGCCTTTACCGCCTGAATCAACCACGCCGGCTTCCTTCAAGGCTGCCAGCATCTCAGGTGTTTGCTCCAACACTTCATCGCCATGAGCAAGAAGTTTCTCACAAAACTCTTCAATCTCCATATCCTGATTCGACAATTCCAAAGCTCTTTCCGCTACAACTCTGGCAATTGTTAGCATCGTACCTTCAACCGGTTTCATAACCGCCTTGTAGGCCGTTTCTCTGGCTTTATCCAAGCCAGCTGCCAATTCTACTATCCCCAATTCGTCAAATTCACGGGTACCTTTGTAAAAGCCTCTGAGCAATTGGGAAAGAATAACGCCTGAATTGCCTCGTGCGCCCATCAGGGCTCCGTCTGAGGCAGCTTTAATAACTTCTTTGATATCTCCACCATCAGCTCGCTTTACGCTCTCAGCAGCCGTTAAAATCGTTTTAGACATATTGGTTCCCGTGTCTCCGTCCGGAACAGGGAATACATTCAGTGCATCGACCAATTCACGATGCGCTTCTAAATTTACGGCAGCAGCAACAAAGGCTTGCTTGAACAGCTGCCCATCAATCACTTTCATATAAAATGAAACCTCCTAGTTATTTTGAATCCGTACACCTTGCACATGAATATTGACTTTAAATACGGGAAGTCCAGTGTACGTTTCCACATTATACTTGACGGTTTCAATAACATTCTTGGCAACCGCTGAAATCTTAGTCCCGAATTGCATAATTACATACAAGTCAATGATTAAATTCGTATCTTCTTCTACATGGACCTTAACGCCCTTTGTAACATTTTCGCCTTTTAATAATTCAACCAGACCATCCGTCGTGCTAGATGGTGCCATTCCAACCAAACCATAACATTCCATCGCTGTCATGCCTGCGATTTTAGCAATCGTTTGATCTTCTATGATAATCTTGCCCACTTCATTTTCCAAATAAACTGACATATTACCCCTCCAATCGGATTTGCTGTACACTATCAGCAAAATCATACCAAATTTAGCGAAACAATTCAACTTTGTCGATTCTTGTTCATAATAATTTAACCTTGCCAAACACTTCTAGTATGTGGTAAAATAGCAATGTTCGTTAAGAGATGTTAGGAGGTGTAGTCATGGCAAAAGTTTGCGAAGTTTGCGGAAAAGGTAAAGTATCCGGAAATATTGTAACATTCTCAAACCGTCATATCAAACGATCTTGGAAGCCTAACGTACAAAAGGTACGCGTGATTGTTGATGGCACGCCAAAAAGAATGAATGTTTGTACACGTTGTTTGCGTTCTAAGCGTGTTGAACGTGCAATCTAGTTTGTGACGTATGTTGAAAGTATAGACTCCGTAAGGAGTCTTTTTTCAATTAGGAGGAAAAACATGAGACAGAAATGCAAGAAGATCATCATTGCCCTATGTACCGTCGCCTGCCTTTCCACTACAGGATTTGCAGCATCACCATACCAGTTTGCATCAGAAGCAGGAAATCGTTATATCTGGGATCAGGAGTCCAATTCCGGCATTTGCTTCCCTGCCGACTTTTCTCTGAATTACAATAAATTGCCTGTCGGAATTTCCATTTCTTCTGATTCTATGCAAATGGAATTGATTCCACAAGCTTTTGACCAGCATGAAGAAACCTTTTGGAATTTCGCCTATTATTCAACCTCGAAATTTCATCTGACGGAAGCATTGGAAAATTTACAAATTAAATCTTATGAGGAAAATAATAGCAGGATTTTGTGCGCAACATTTGAGCGGCAAGCCTTGCTGCACGAAAGTCATTATTTCCGCTATCAGCTGCTGGCCTTTATTGAACGAGGCCGCTACCAAGGGGATTTGCTAATCCTTCGTTCCACCTCCCCTGTTGACTTGAAAACCGCCTTGTCTTATTACCGATCCGGTGCGCCGGTTAGTCAAGCCACATTATCAACTCCTAGTGAGCGAATTTCCTCACCACTCGCCAATCAAGAAGATCCGGTTCACACTTTGCTGCCGGACACATTACAAACGGATACACCTTTATGGGGAATTTTCGATCCCGGCGCGCCGCGCAGCTTGGCAAAAGTAAAAACTTTGGAAGAAGAACTGAACACTGATTTTCCCTTGATCCTACGCTATACCAATTTCGCCGATTCTTTTGATCAACTTTCCAAGGATCTGAAAAACGCGCAAGAAGACGGACGAATCATCGAATTGACACTGCAGACCAACGAAGATAACCGAATGGAATCCTCCGTCTATGCAGTGCTTGACGGACAGTATGACGAAGAAATCCGCCAGCTTGCCCGTCTTGTTCGAGACCAGAAAGATCCCGTACTATTCCGCCTAAACAACGAAATGAATGGCGACTGGTGCAATTACTCTTCCCTTCACTATGGATTGGAAACTCGCCTTTACGGGGATTTGTGGCAATGGATTTATCAGGTCTTTCAAGAAGAAGGGGCCTCCAATGCTCGCTGGGTATTCAACCCCAATGAACGTTCTTTTCCTAACTATCGCTGGAATCACATGCTTGCCTATTTGCCGCCTACCGATCAAATTCATGCGGTTGGACTTACTGGCTACAACACCGGCACTTATTATGAAGGCGAAAGCTGGCGAAGCTTTGAAGAGATTTATCAGCCCATTTATGCAGAATATAATCAAATCTTTGACTACCCGCTTTACATAACCGAGTTTTCTTCCAGTTCCGTTGGAGGCAACAAAGCGGAATGGATCACCGAAATGTTTGATTCTCTGGATCAGTTTCCTCGATTGCAAGGGCTTATCTGGTGGAATTTTGCAGACTATGATCGAACAGGAAAGATCGCACGCCCCTACTATATCGATGAAACGCCCGAGGTGATCCACGCCTTTAAATCCGGCATGGAAGCCTTTAAGGCCAGTCAAATGCAGTAGATTAAGCAAAGAGACCTGATTTCAGGTCTCTTTTTTATGCCTTGCAGCGCCATATTCGTTTCTCTTTATGAAAGACAATAAAAAAAGAAGTCTTTCGACTTCTCTTTTGGCGACCTAGAAGGGACTCGAACCCTCGACCTCCAGCGTGACAGGCTGGCATTCTAACCGACTGAACTACTAGGCCAAATATGGTGGGCACTACTGGGCTCGAACCAGTGACCCCCTGCTTGTAAGGCAGGTGCTCTCCCAACTGAGCTAAGCGCCCATATTTGTGTCATTCTTAAAATGTAAATGGTGACCCTACCGGGATTCGAACCCGGGTTACCGCCGTGAAAGGGCGGTGTCTTAACCGCTTGACCATAGGGCCATATGTGGTAGCGGCAACAAGGATCGAACTTGTGACCTCCCGGGTATGAACCGGACGCTCTAGCCAGCTGAGCTATGCCGCCAAACTTTTATGGTTGCGGGGACAGGACTTGAACCTGCGACCTCCGGGTTATGAGCCCGACGAGCTACCAACTGCTCCACCCCGCGTCATTGTATTCTTATGGTTTTCCCAGGGAGCTTGTCACTCCCTAGGTCCACTCAACTGGCTCTCAGGGTGGGACTCGAACCCACAACCTACCGGTTAACAGCCGGTTGCTCCACCATTGAGCTACCTAAGAATAGTGAAACCAGCAACGTCCTATCTTCCCAGGCAGTCTCCCACCAAGTATTGTCAGCGCTAAGGAGCTTAACTTCCGTGTTCGAGATGGGAACGGGTGTGTCCTCCTTGCCATTGTCACTGGATTCTTATGTTGAACCTTTCGGTTCATTGAAAGATTGCTCTCTCAAAACTCAACAAGAATCATCCTTAAGAATTCTCTTCTAATCTGATCAAGTCCTCGACCTATTAGTACTGGTCAGCTTAAGACATTACTGCCCTTACACCTCCAGCCTATCAACCTCGTAGTCTTCAAGGGGTCTTACTCTCACAAGGAGATGGGAAATCTAATCTTGAGGGGGGCTTCGCGCTTAGATGCCTTCAGCGCTTATCCCTTCCAAACTTAGCTACCCAGCCATGCTCCTGGCGGAACAACTGGTGCACCAGCGGTTTGTTCATCCCGGTCCTCTCGTACTAGGGACAACTCCTCGCAAATTTCCTACGCCCACGGCGGATAGGGACCGAACTGTCTCACGACGTTCTGAACCCAGCTCGCGTGCCTCTTTAATGGGCGAACAGCCCAACCCTTGGGACCGAATTCAGCCCCAGGATGAGACGAGCCGACATCGAGGTGCCAAACCTCCCCGTCGATGTGGACTCTTGGGGGAGATAAGCCTGTTATCCCCGGGGTAGCTTTTATCCGTTGAGCGACGGCCCTTCCATTCGGTACCGCCGGATCACTAAGTCCAACTTTCGTTCCTGCTCGAGTTGTAGCTCTCGCAGTCAAGCTCCCTTCTACCTTTACGCTCTTCGCACGATTTCCGACCGTGCTGAGGGAACCTTTGAGCGCCTCCGTTACATTTTTGGAGGCGACCGCCCCAGTCAAACTGCCCAACTGACAATGTCCCAAAACCAGATTCATGGCTCATGGTTAGAATCCTAGTATAGTAAGGGTGGTATCCAAAGGACGACTCCACCGAAACTGGCGTCCCGGCTTCCAAGTCTCCCACCTATCCTGTACATACTATACCAAAATCCAATGCCAGCCTGCAGTAAAGCTCCACGGGGTCTTTCCGTCCTGCCGCGGGTAACCCGCATCTTCACGAGTACTGTAATTTCACCGAGTCCATTGCCGAGACAGCGCCCAAATCGTTACGCCTTTCGTGCGGGTCGGAACTTACCCGACAAGGAATTTCGCTACCTTAGGACCGTTATAGTTACGGCCGCCGTTTACTGGGGCTTAAGTTCTGAGCTTCGCGTTACCGCTAACTCTTCCCCTTAACCTTCCAGCACCGGGCAGGCGTCAGCCCCTATACTTCGTCTTTCAACTTAGCAGAGACCTGTGTTTTTGCTAAACAGTCGCTTGGGCCTTTTCTCTGCGGCCCCCAAAGGCTTACGTCGTATGACTTCACCCTCAAGGGCACCCCTTCTCCCGAAGTTACGGGGTCATTTTGCCGAGTTCCTTAGCAATGGTTCTCTCGATCATCTTAGAATTCTCTTCCTGCCTACCTGTGTCGGTTTGCGGTACGGGCACCTTATCTCTCAATAGTAGCTTTTCTCGACAGCGTGGGATCAGCGACTTCGGTACTTATTTTTCCCTCGCATTCGCGTCTCGGCCTTTTAGTGCGTGGATTTGCCTGCGCACAAGCCTACCTGCTTAGACACACATAACCAACAGTGTGCTCTGCCTACCCTTCTGTGTCACTACATCTCTCAAACAATCTAAGGTGGTACTGGAATCTCAACCAGTTGTCCATCGCCTACGCCTTTCGGCCTCGGCTTAGGTCCCGACTAACCCTGAGTGGACGAGCCTTCCTCAGGAAACCTTAGGCTTCCGATGGCGAAGATTCTCACTTCGCTTTCGTTACTCATGCCAACATTCTCTCTTGTATGCAGTCCACCGCTCCTTCCGGTACGACTTCGTCCCGCATACAATGCTCCCCTACCCCTGTATCTAAGATACAAGCCGTAGCTTCGGTAATCAGTTTGAGCCCCGGACATTTTCGGCGCTGGACCACTCGACCAGTGAGCTATTACGCACTCTTTGAATGAATGGCTGCTTCTAAGCCAACATCCTGGTTGTCTGTGTAGTCCAACATCCTTTCCCACTTAACTGATATTTTGGGACCTTAGCTGACGGTCTGGGCTGTTTCCCTTTCGACTATGAAACTTATCTCACACAGTCTGACTCCCAAGTATATATCTGCGGCATTCGGAGTTTGATAAACTTTGGTAACGTATAAACGCCCCTAGGTCAGTCAGTGCTCTACCTCCGCGATACTCTCCTTGAGGCTAGCCCTAAAGCTATTTCGGGGAGAACCAGCTATCTCCGAGTTCGATTGGAATTTCACCGCTATCCACAAGTCATCCCAACACTTTTCAACGTATATGGGTTCGGTCCTCCACGAGATTTTACTCCCGCTTCAACCTGCTCATGGATAGGTCACCCGGTTTCGGGTCTAAAGCATACAACTAATTCGCCCTGTTCAGACTCGCTTTCGCTTCGGCTCCGGACCTGAAGTCCTTAACCTCGCTGCATACCTTAACTCGTTGGCCCGTTCTACAAAAAGTACGCCGTCGCACTTTAATGTGCTTCGACCAATTGTAAACATAGGGTTTCAGGTTCTATTTCACTCCCCTCCCGGGGTTCTTTTCACCTTTCCCTCACGGTACTATGCGCTATCGGTCACTAGGGAGTATTTAGGCTTGGGAGATGGTCCTCCCGGCTTCCCACAGGGTTTCACGTGTCCCATGGTACTCTGGATCCCGATCAGATACTCTTTAATTTCGCCTACAGGATTGTCACCTTCTGTGATCCCGCTTCCCAGCGGTGTTCGGCTATCAATTCGCATCCTTATATCGGTCCACAACCCCAGATCAGCAGAGCCAATCTGGTTTGGCCTCTTCCCCTTTCGCTCGCCGCTACTCAGGGAATCGATGTTTCTTTCTCCTCCTCCGGCTACTTAGATGTTTCAGTTCACCGGGTTCCCTTCCTATGGCTATGTATTCACCATAGGATACATACGGTTTGCCGTATGTGGGTTTCCCCATTCGGATATCTCTGGATCAACGCCTGCTTGCGGCTCCCCAAAGCTTTTCGCAGCTTACCACGTCCTTCTTCGGCTCCTAGTGCCAAGGCATCCGCCCTATGCTCTTTATAACTTGACCGTTTCTTAAAAGAGAATTCTAAAACAAAAATTACATTCGCTTGTAAAGATTTATATCTTTGCTTGCGTTTGATGTTTTTGCTCGGATGATTCTTATTGAGTTTTCAAAGAACAATGTTTGACAGATCAAAAAAATGATCTCTCAAAACAGAACATGACAACATTCGTTTCTCCCTAGAAAGGAGGTGATCCAGCCGCACCTTCCGATACGGCTACCTTGTTACGACTTCACCCCAGTCATCGATCCTACCTTCGGCGCCTGCCTCCCTAAAAGGGTTAGCCCAGCGACTTCGGGTATTACCAACTCCCGTGGTGTGACGGGCGGTGTGTACAAGGCCCGGGAACGCATTCACCGCGACATTCTGATTCGCGATTACTAGCAACTCCAGCTTCATGCAGGCGAGTTGCAGCCTGCAATCCGAACTGGGATCGGCTTTTGAGATTCGCTCCGGATCGCTCCTTCGCTGCCTGTTGTACCGACCATTGTAGCACGTGTGTAGCCCAGGTCATAAGGGGCATGATGATTTGACGTCATCCCCACCTTCCTCCGGTTTGTCACCGGCAGTCTCTCTAGAGTGCCCAACTAAATGCTGGCAACTAAAGATAAGGGTTGCGCTCGTTGCGGGACTTAACCCAACATCTCACGACACGAGCTGACGACAACCATGCACCACCTGTCACCGATGTCTCCGAAGAGAAAATCTCATCTCTGAGACGGTCATCGGGATGTCAAGACCTGGTAAGGTTCTTCGCGTTGCTTCGAATTAAACCACATGCTCCGCTGCTTGTGCGGGCCCCCGTCAATTCCTTTGAGTTTCAGTCTTGCGACCGTACTCCCCAGGCGGAGTGCTTAATGCGTTAGCTGCGGCACTGAAGTATCGCTACCCCAACACCTAGCACTCATCGTTTACGGCGTGGACTACCAGGGTATCTAATCCTGTTCGCTCCCCACGCTTTCGTTCCTCAGCGTCAGTATTTGTCCAGAAAGCCGCCTTCGCCACTGGTGTTCCTCCTAATATCTACGCATTTCACCGCTACACTAGGAATTCCGCTTTCCTCTCCAACACTCAAGTTTCCCAGTTTCAAAAGCTTACAATGGTTGAGCCACTGCCTTTCACTTCTGACTTAGAAAACCGCCTACGAACTCTTTACGCCCAATAATTCCGGATAACGCTCGCCCCATACGTATTACCGCGGCTGCTGGCACGTATTTAGCCGGGGCTTTCTTCTTAGGTACCGTCACTATCTTCCCTAAGAACAGAACTTTACGACTCGAAAGCCTTCATCATTCACGCGGCATCGCTGCATCAGGGTTTCCCCCATTGTGCAATATCCCCCACTGCTGCCTCCCGTAGGAGTCTGGACCGTGTCTCAGTTCCAGTGTGGCCGTTCACCCTCTCAGGCCGGCTACTGATCGTCGCCTTGGTAAGCCGTTACCTTACCAACTAGCTAATCAGACGCGGGACCATCCTATACCACCGGAATTTTTACCACTGCATCATGCAATGCTGTGGTCTTATCGGGTATTAATCATCGTTTCCAATGGCTATCCCCGTGTATAGGGCAGGTTTCCCACGCGTTACTCACCCGTCCGCCGCTTTCCTTCTCTTCCTTCATCCGAAGAATCAGTTAGAAAATTCTCGCTCGACTTGCATGTGTTAGGCGTGCCGCCAGCGTTCATCCTGAGCCAGGATCAAACTCTCAGTAAAAAAGTTTCCACTTTAAAAGTGTCCACTGCTCAGTTTAAGCTAAACTTAACTGACGTTATCTTGCTTGTTTCTTATTGATCGAAAAGATCAAATTCGAAGTTGTCATGTTCAGTTTTCAAAGATCATGATCGCTCTCAAGCGACTTTACTAGGATAACAGATCTGGAAGATCTTGTCAACCCCTTTTTTCTTTTTCGCCGTTCACTTCCGCTTTTGGCGACTTATTTATTCTAGCACCCTACTCTTTCTTTGTCAAGTGCTTTTTTTCGCTCTGTTCCGCTAAATATCCGGCTTAGAGCGCTTTTTTCTCGGCCGGTTTCCCTGACCGCTTGTCTATAATACCAAGCCCCAAACAAAAAGTCAATAAGGAATTTTAAAGTTTTATTTTTCAAATAAATCAAAGTATTCCAGCATGGATTTTCCTCGGCTTCCAATTCCTGTTATTCTGTTCACTGTTGCAGATCGATTCACCCTATTTATAATATACTCAGCAAACCCAAAGTATATGCATATATATAAGAAGAGAGAGCTTTTCGCTCTCTCCTACATGCTACTTATTCCCATATCAATTGATTCACTACTTCCTGCAGCAACTTGGTCGCTTCCGGACGAATCCGGTCGAAACCACCGCGCTCAACTGCTTTTCTTTCGATATAATCAATTCTCGCTTTCATTCGAACACGGAGCAATTCCTTATAGGATTCATCCATTAATTTCGGTTCAAAACCTTCTATAGGAAGAATTTCAAAATGTTCAAAGGAACCCCAAGGCTCAAATTCTGCTCTCTTCTCAATAATACGCTCTAAAATATCTAATGTCATTTCCTTATTTACATCTGATCCAAGGAAATTTCCGGTATTTAATATATAGCATTCTACCCCATCTTCGAAAAGCTTTTTAAAGGCATCATAGTCCCGACCCAAACGATAAGTTCGGAATGGGTTGGCATAGGGCTCAATGACTAAGGCATTTGGATCTACACCCGATGCCAATCGTTCTGCTGATGTTCGCTTGGTTGCCAAAGTTGCACCCATTGCAGAAGCCAGGGCAGGATTGTTCACTTTCAGTACCGGTGGTAAAGCATCGTCTTTCATCAACCAAACAATAGCATTAACCGGCTCGTCAAACTTATTCACCCGATTAGGCGACCATAGCTTGGATTTTAAGGCTCGGCCATTGGTATTTCGAATATCTTCCATGACCGGTACGATTTTTCCTTCATCAGTAATGGTTGCACCGCAATTCTGCAAGGATAGTAAATATCGATTATCATCGGAAATCAAAGGATAATCTGCAGTCTTGTCGAAATAGGATGGTTCCATGGCTACTGCTGTACCGTTCTCCACATTAATGATAAATGCATCATCATGCAAAACTGTGACATCATACTTACCCTTATGCGGTGCATGCGTCAAAGTCGATTTTCCGGAACCTGAAAGTCCAAAGAAACCAATAACGAATTTATCTTCTTCTGATAAATTATAACGCTTCAATCCTCCATGACAAGCAGCAAATCCGTTTCGATTAGCAATGCCCCATGCCAAGGTCAAAGTTCCCTTTTTAAATTCTCCAAAGTAACGCATGCCTAAAATGGCTGCTGTGTTATGCTCCGTATCAAAGAAGGTCAATCCCAATGGGAAATCAGGATGCGACCAATCAGGGTCTGCAAAGACCAGAATGTCGCCTTCTCCCTCAAAGGGAATCGAATTGTTGTAGCGTTCCGTATGTCCATTCTTCACACATTGGAAATTAATCAACCAATTATAGACGGTGTTTTCGTAGCCTTCCGGGATTAACAAATGTGCCTTGACAGCAAAGTCCTCGTCCAGGCCAACATAAGATTCCGCATGGTACATTTTCCGATGGTGAGTACCGAAGACAGCCTCTCGCAATAAGGCTTCATACTCTTCCAAATGAACCCGTGGTTCTCCTACGATTCTTCTGGCTGCAGCACAGCGACCCTTCACAGCGCCATCATTAAATAAGAGTACTTGTGCACTTTCTGGCAAGCCATAACTCTCTGGCTTGTAAATCGGCAAGTCTGTCACAATGGTGCCCGGTGATTTTTTTGCCCTTTCATAGGCTTCCGCCACTTCAGATACAAACTCTACATTGTTTCCAAAAAAGGCTGTTTCAATGGTTGTGCGAATAGATGAAAACATGGGATTTTCCGCATGAATATCCTTCGCTCGATGCTGAAATACAGTAGACATAACAATCCCCCAATCGTTTCTCCTAGTCTCCTTAATTTTACTATAGCAATTTTAAGAAGACTTTAAGTTTCCATCTCTTTACATTCCAATTGCTTTTCTGTAACATTTAAAGAGAAATAAATTTCAATAATCTGTTAGTTTTTTTAGCATATGGGTAATTTCATTTATAGAGTAAGAATGCCTATAGATTGGAAACCTTACAAATTTATACGGTTTTCACCTAAGCCTTGGCAGAAATGCCAAAAACATGTTATAATTCACTTGGAAAAGACTAACAAAAAATGGAGGGAAAGAAATGTTTCAAAAACTAAGCAAAAAACTTCGTAAGAAACAAGGTTTTACATTGATCGAACTGATCGTTGTATTGGCTATCTTGGGTATCATTTTGGCGATCGCTGTTCCTAACTACTTGGGTGTACAAGAAACTTCAGCGGTCAAAGCAGATGATAACGCTCTTGAATTAGCAGAAGGTGCAATAAAACTATGGTATACTAGTGAAGAAGTCGTAGAATCTGCTACGTTCTATTTGTATCCAAATGCTGGTGGTACAGCTTTCGAACTGTTTAGTGATGCTGCACATACGACTGCTAAAGCTGGTACAGCCGCTCTACATGAAGCAGCTGATGAACTTGGTGATATTGTCCCTAAGTACTTAGAAGCAATTTCTCAGGCAAAAGCAAGTGCAAATGCTGGGAAAAAAATTCTAATTGAAGTTAATCCTGGCACTGGTGCCGTTTCAGCTTCATGGGCGAACTAATATAATAAAACGATCAAATGCAACTAAGAATTATCAAAAGCAAGGTATTTTCTCGAATGTTCATATTGAGAAGGCACCTTGCTTTTTTTATACTTTTATTAACTAATGACACAAACGAGTATTAAATATGAGTCCTGAGACAAGCCATACTGTTGTTTAATTAATTTATCGAACATGACAAAATATCGTTTTTTTGCTACTCCTTTTACATTTGCGTTTCATCATCTCATTCTCCATTATACAGATGTACTATGAAGCTATTAAAGAAGAAATCTTGATTCTCTTTCGATGATCCAAGAGATCATTGTTTCGTCAGTACTTTCTCATAAATTCCATATTGCATTTCACATCAAACTCTACAACCGGCGCATCAGAACCAGCAAGAACCTTGATTCCCCGAGCTTGCATCCCTTCCCAGTTATAGGAGGTGGATGCTTTTTCTTTGCCTACTCTTGACTCTAGAATTTTCGAATCATCTCGAATAAAGATTGGCTGGGCGTAAACGACCACATTTAACTTAGCCATTCGATCCAATTGTTCCTCTGTTGTAATTTGACAATGAACAATCCCATGTCTCGCGTTTTCTCGCGGGTGTTTTTTTTGCGTTTTTTCTATGGCGTCCATTGCCTGGTCGATTGCCGCATCCCCAATGGCATGCATGATTACATCCATTCCTTGCTCGTTAGCCATATCCACCAGGACTTGAAGATCTTCATCTTTATAAATTTTCACACCACGGTTACCTGGGTCATCATGATAGTCTTCGTTCATATAGGCTGTTCTAGCCCCAAGAGATCCATCCAGTAAAAGTTTCAAGGGACCGATTTTGAAATTCTCGGTTCCCTGATCCATCCTATGTCCCTTCTGCAAAAAACCTTCCAGCTCCTCTTTCGTTTGCAGCAAGCATTGCTGTACAACTTTCACCTTCAACTTGCCTTCATGATCCAACTCCGTATAAGCTTGAATTACTTTGTCATAATCTCGGTCGGAAAGAGCCGTAAAATCATCTGTATGCACTTCTGAGATACCATGGTATCGAAGATCTTCTATTGCATCTACTAGCATAGCTTTAATTGTCTCAACGCTTGGAGAAGGAATCAATGCATAGAGTTCATTCAAACCCGCTTCAATAATGACGCCCGTCTCCCAATCAATTTCCGGATGTGGATTGCCCGCTAAAAGTTTTAATGTCGCTTCATTGGCAATAGCTACATGGCCGCAGGTTCTTGTAAAGATAATCGGAACCTCCGTTGAAATTTGATTAAGGTCCTCTTTGGTTGGAAATCTCGGTTCTGAGAATTCATTTTGATTCCACCCGCGTCCCAAAAGAAACTCTCCATTAAAACTCTTTAACCGTTTCTTTCCTGCATCAATACAATCTTGCACGCTTTTCGCATGATGCAAGGAAATCATCTGTTTGACATTGGCATAATTCAACAGATGCATATGCGTGTCCCAAAGGGGCGGCAATTCAAGATATGGATTATCCAGATTTAATGAACCATCTGAATTCATTACCGCAAAATAGGTTTTGTTATGATCCAAAACGCGGATTGTCGTGTTCTCCTCTTTCAACATCTTGTCAAAAAGAGCTTTTTCTTCTTCCGTAAAATTAAATGGCATTGCAGAAAACATAATCGGTCACCTCCATAATTTTCTCCTATTTTCTATTATAAATGAAAATTCAAACATATTCTCGGATTTCATGCAATCTATTTTGAAATTAATTCCAAAACAAAATCTAACTTTCTGTGCTTCTCAAGCCAACTTTCGCTTCACGCATACTTGTATATACCTTCTTTTCAATAATCCATCGCGAAGAACCTTTCTTCTAGCACTAATGAATTCTGATCCGAACTTTGTTCAACTCAGACCATCTCCACTTTAACGTATTTTAGTGAATTGCAACTTTCCCCTAAAATACTCAGTGAACAACTATTCACCCAGTATAAAAAAAGAGGAAAATAGATTTCTCTACCTTCCTCTTCGTTGAGTATTTATTCTCTTCTGCCGTATGGGCACTGCTCCGCCTTTTCTTCCAAAGTTTTAGCCTTGGCACATCGTCTTTGACACCCTTTAAGATCTTCAGGCGTCGCATAGCTTCCACCTTCGATTTGAATGACTAGGCCTTTGGAAAGAGCTGTAACAACATTCTTTCTCGCCCGTTCCAAGATCAGCTGAAAAGTCTGCCGGGAAACTTGCATGCGTTCCGCACATTCCGCCTGACTCAGTCCTTCGACATCCTTCAAGCGCATGGCTTCCAGCTCATCAATGGTTAATGCAATGATTTCGCTGTTCTCACACAATACTCCCGCCGGCTTATAGCGATGATAGGGCGGCAGATGTTCTACTCGTCTACATTTAATGGGTCTAGGCATGTTTGCCCTCCATTCTCATTCACACATTCTATTGGAATCAATCCATCTTTACAGAATAACTTGATCCAAATCTTTCAACATTTCATCTACAATTGGTTTCGCGTATTTATCCAATACCGGATCATTTTCTGCAAATCCGTTTTGCGTTGCTACCATCACATCCATAGTCATTGGCAACTCACCCAACAGATTCAACTGAAGATCATCACGGAAGCGATCCGTTTGCGCATCATACATGCGAATTTCCTTGCCACAATCCGGGCATTCAATATAGCTCATATTCTCTACAACACCGATAACACGCTTGTGCATACGACGAACCATATGGACCGCCTTGGCTACAATCATAGAAACCAAGTCTTGAGGAACAGAAACCATAACGATTCCACTCATCGGGATGTTCTGCATGGCTGTAATCGCCACATCGCCAGTTCCAGGAGGCATATCCACGACCAGGTAGTCCAACTCACCCCAAACAACATCTGTCCAGAACTGCTTGACTACATTGCCTACAACAGGTCCACGCCAGATTACTGGTTGGTCTTCTTCTTCCATCAAAAGATTTAATGACATTACCTTAATGCCTTTGGCATTTTCTACAGGGAACAAGCCTTCAGTTGTTTGTACCGGAGATTGCCCTTGCACTTGCATTAAACGCGGAATACTCGGTCCTGTAATATCGGCATCCATAACCCCTACAGAATGACCGCGTCGCTTCAATTCATTGGCTACCAAAGTCGCAACCGTTGACTTTCCAACGCCGCCTTTACCACTCATCACGCCAATGACGTGTTTAATATTGTTGTTTGCGTTAAACTCTACTTGGCACGCCTCTTTTTCTTCCGTGCCGCACTGTCCGTTTGAAGGACATGAATTGCAATCGCTCATTAAATACACCTTCCTCGAGTAAATTGGCATATGCCAGTTATAATCATACGCCTACGGTTTGTGTATGTCAAGACGGTGGAAGCGCATTAATTTCTATCGTTTGAGGAGATGATTCAACCAAATAATAAGAGTAACGGAAAAACTCAAAGTTTGCCCGTATCGATTAATTATTATGTTGATCCAATTCACCTGTTACATTATAGATGATCCAGTTGCAAACGTTGGTCGCATGATCAGCCATACGCTCCAAATACTTGGCAATCATAATGAAATTAACCCCTTGATTCACAATTTCAGGATTCTCTTTCATTAAACCTTTTAGCTTCTCGATGACATTGTCGAAGTCTTGATCCACAACATCATCAAACTCAATCACCATATTAGCCAACTTCACATCTTTTGCAATATATGCTTCAATGGTGTCTGCAACCATTTTACGAATATGCTCCGCCATGCGAGGCAGCAAGACAACCGGTGTCATATAAGGTTCATTGGCTAGTTTAATCGTATACTGCGCAATATCGGAACAGTGATCAGCAATCCGTTCTAGATCCGTGACAATTTTCATAATGGAAGCAATGGTTCTCAAATCGCCCGCCAAAGGTTGCTGGGTCGCAATCAGGGTGATGGCTTCCTTCTCCAACTTATCCTCCAAATCATCGATTTCATCATCCCGCTCAACAATTTGGTTGGCCAACTCTACATCCTGTTCTTTCAAAGCGGTAATTGTATCTTGAATTTGTTGTTCAATCAATGATCCCATTTGCAGCAACTCATGATGCATCTGTGTCAATGATTGGTCAAATGCCGTTCTTGTCATGATTTCCTCCCTTTATCCAAATCGTCCTGTAATATAGTCCTCTGTCCGTTTATCTTGCGGATTATTAAATATCTTCCCAGTTTCATCCATCTCGACCATTTCACCCAACAGAAAGAACCCGGTTTGATCAGAGATCCGTGCCGCCTGCTGCATGTTATGGGTTACGATCACAATGGTGTACTGATCTTTCAATTCCGCAATCAATTCTTCAATCTTTAAGGTTGAAATTGGATCCAGTGCGGAGGTTGGTTCGTCCATCAAGAGGATTTCCGGCTCTACCGCCAATGCTCTAGCAATACACAGTCGTTGCTGCTGACCACCAGACATGCCTAAGGCATTTTTCTTTAAACGATCTTTTACCTCGTCCCATATGGCTGCTCCACGCAAACTCTTCTCTACGATTTCATCCAACTGCGACTTCTTTCGAATTCCATGGGTTCTTGGACCATAGGCGATGTTGTCATATATACTCATTGGAAATGGATTCGGCTGCTGGAATACCATTCCCACACGCTTTCTCAGCTCAATTACATCGGTGTTTTTTCCATAAATGTCAAAACCGTCGATTTGAATCTTTCCATTAATGGTTACTCCAGGAATGAGATCGTTCATTCGGTTAATTGTTTTCAATAAGGTTGATTTTCCACAACCGGAAGGTCCAATAAATGCGGTTACTTCCTTTTCAGGAATCTGCATTTGAATTTCTTTTAGCGCTTGAAACTCGCCATAAAATAAATCCAGATCGCGAATTTCAATTTTTGTATTTTTCATATCCACCTCTTATCCCTTCTTCAGTCGATTCACTGCTGTTTTTGCAAGCAGGTTCATAAGTGCCACCAAAATAACCAGTACCGTTGCCGTGGCATACGCTTCTTCAAATGACAATCCTTCTTTGGCCAGCATATACAAATGTACAGAAAGTGTCCGTCCAGAATCCATCAATGAACCCGGTGCTTTCGGTACCGTACCCGCTGTCAAATACACAGCTGCCGTCTCTCCTACGATTCGACCCATGCCCAAAATTACAGCGGCCAAGATTCCTGGGATCGCGCTTGGAAGAACGATTCTTACTATTGTACGAATCTTGGTTGCTCCCAGACCCAAACTAGCTTCCCGAAAACTTCTAGGAACTGCCTTTAAGGCTTCTTCCGTCGTTCGGATAACTGTAGGCAAAACCATGATTGTTAAGGTTAAGGCACCCGAAAGAATGGAAAAGGAAAGCCCCAGTCGCGTTACAAAGAAAATCATGCCAAACAAACCATAGATGATGGATGGAATGCCTGCAAGACTTTCTGTTGCAAATCGGATAATCCGTACGATACGTCCAGGTTTGGCATATTCCACCAAGTAAATGGCTGCCATAATCCCAATGGGTGTAGCCAACAGCAAGGAAGAAATTACCGCCCAGAATGTGGTTACAATCATCGGCCAGATGCCGCCTTCTTTGGCATCAGCAAAAATAAAATTAAAACTAATTCCGCTGAATCCCTTTTGTACAACGTAGAATAAAATCCACACCAATGCGGCTACCGTTAGAATTGCCGAAAGATAGATTAAAATTTGAAGGATTTGATATTGAAGTTTCTTTTCTTTCATGCTTGGTCCCCCGCTTTATGTGTGACGCGATTCAAAATCAAGTTCAAGGCCATAATAAAGATAAAAAGCACAACGCCCGTTGCAAACAAGGCTTCCTGATGCAAACCAAATGCATAGCCCATTTCCATAGCAATATTGGCTGTCATGGTACGGATCCGGTCTGTCAAAGCCCCTGGGATCTGTGGCGTATTTCCTGCAACCAAGATAACCGCCATGGTTTCACCAATGGCTCGACCAATCCCTAAAACCACTGCCGCTAAAATTCCCGATTTTGCCGCAGGCAGCTTTACCCGGAAGATGGTCTCGATTTTGGATGCTCCTAGCGCCAAGGAACCTTGTCCATAGGCTTTGGGTACTGCACGCAAGGCAGCTTCCGATACATTGACGATTGTCGGCAGAATCATAATGGTTAATATGATAATCGCTGCCAAGAGGCTGTTTCCACCGCCGCCCCATATCTTATCAATCAAGGGGACCAAAACAACCAAGCCCCAGAAACCATATACAACGGATGGAATACCCGCCAACAATTCGATTGCTGGTCGAATCCATCTTGATATTGCGTCCGGTGCAATCTCTGACATAAATATTGCTGTGAAGATTCCCATTGGGACGCCAAGCAAAATCGCTCCGCCCGTAGCTGCAAAGGATCCAATGATCATAGGGAAAATTCCATATATATCGGCAGATGGCTTCCATTTTGCCCCAAAGACAAAATCAAACAATCCAATTTCCGCAATCGCCGGCAATCCACTGGCAAAAATGAAAACGGTAATGGCAACTACCGCCGCGATAGCGACAGTTGCAGCGAGAAAGAAAAGTCGGCGGAAGAATTTCTCAGCCCGCATTCTTTTCTGATGCTGCCCTTCAAAATTATGATCCGATTTATGAGTTTGTTGTGTGTTTTCAACTGCTGCTTCCATGCTTCCTCCTTAATCGCACGGCGAAACGCCACTTCGATTGAGTGAAGTGACGTCTCCCCTTGAGGTGGGTTTTCTTAGTGCTTATTAATCTACAACTGGAATGTAATGTTCCGCTACAATTTTTTGGCCTTCTGGGCTCATTGCAAAGTCCATGAAAGCTTTCGCCAATTCACTCATTTGACCTTTTGTCGCCATGTTCAATGGACGAGATACACCATAAGCGCCAGACTTAATGTTTGCTACAGTCGCTTCCGATCCGTCAACTTTTACTGCTTTTACAGTTTCATCAACGATACCCAATGAGATGTATCCGATTGCTTGGGTCTTGCTTGCAATATTCGCTTTCACCGCACCGTTGCCTTCTGCAATCAATGCGCTTTCAACAACCATTGATCCTTCGTCGCCTTCCAATTTTAAGATCTCTTCGAATGCGCCTCGAGTACCAGATCCATCTTCACGGCTTACAACCAAAATCTCTTCGTCAGCTCCGCCAAGATCAGACCAGTTTGTAATTTCACCTTTGAAGATTTGTTGGATTTGCTCTTTTGTCAAATCAGTAACACCATTGCTTGGGTGTACCGCTACTGCGATTCCATCAAATGCGATGGCTACCGGCTCAAGACCCCAGTCCAATTCTTTCTGCTTCAATTCACGAGATGCCATACCGATTTCGCAACCGCCTTCATTCAACATCTTCATACCTGCTGAAGATCCAATACCTTGAACATCAACGCGTGTACCCGGATACATGGCTTCAAATGCATCTGCCAAATCCTGTGCCGGTGGCGCTACTGTAGTTGATCCTGCAATTGATAGTGTGCCTGACAACGCAGACTCTGATCCCTCTGCCGCTGATGCTGGAGCTTCTTCTTGCGCACAACCTGCAAACACTGTAACAGCGAGTAAAATCACCAATAATAAACTAAGTACTTTTTTCACTTGTTGTTTCCTCCTCTTATCCTGATGCGTTTTATTTATGTTTTGTTCAACAACCTTACTTTACCAAGCTTATGTTAGGAGAAAATCATCACAATGTTAAGTCCATGTAAAGAAAAAGAAAGCCCGAAGGCTTTCTTAACATTTCTATTTAACGTTGACAGGCAACTCGATCATAAAACAAGATCCTTGCCCTTCTTTTGAACGAACCGATACATTCCCATTTTCTCGTAAAACAATGTTCTTTACAATGGATAAACCCAATCCGGTTCCACCCCGTTTTCGAGACCGGCCCTTATCTACACGATAAAAACGCTCAAAGATCCGAGCATAATGTTCATCCGAAAAACCAATTCCCGTGTCTTCCACTTCTATATGAATCATTTTCTCATGAGTCCAAACACGTAGTGTGACCTTCCCTTGGTCTGTATACTTGATTCCGTTATCAAGCAGGTTAATTAATACCTGCTTGATTCGATCGCGGTTGCCAAAGTACTCAATAGCATCTCCCTGCCAATCCATAATTAATTCAATACCCTTTTCTTCCGTTACCGGTTGCAGCAGATGAATCACTTCATCACATAGAGGCTTCAAGGGGAATTTTTGTTTGGCAAAGTCCTGCTCCATCGTTTCAATCTCTGACAAGGACAAAATATCCTGTACCAAAGAATAAAGCCGCTCCGATTCCTGATCAATAATATGCAGAAAGCGGTCCAACTGATTGGGGTCTTGAATAGAACCAGACCGAATCGTTTCAATAAATCCTCGGATGGAAGTAATCGGTGTTTTTAACTCATGACTGACATTGGCGATAAAATCACTTCGCATCTGTTCAAGCTTGCGAATAGACGAAATGTCCTGAACCAAAAACAAAATGCCGTAGAGTTCCGTTTCTTGTTCCAAATAAATCGGATGGGCAAAGAAACGAAGAACTTGTTTCTCACGGAATTCATCTTCCACTTCCAATTGTGTTGGCTCTTTGCTTTCAATCACTTTCTGAATCATATGATTCAGTGACGACGACCGAATCGTTTGATAAACCCCATCGCCTTCATTCACTTCCAAATCCAACATTTCATCCAAATGACGATTGCTAAAGAGCACTCGCCCCTCCGGATCCACAGCAAGCAACCCATTCACCATGGAGTTTAAGGTGGCTTCCAGTTTAATGTTTTGTCCCTTTAACTCAGTAACCTTCTCTTTCAATTCTCTAGACATTTGATTGAATGCTTGTACTAAAGACTTCATCTCGTCATCACTCTCAATCAACAAAGTCCTGCCATAATTGCCGGCAGAAATTTGCTGGGCGGATTCAGTTAATGCCACAACAGTTTTACGATACTGTTGGAATAGGATAAAGGCAATCAGACTTACTGCTATAGCTGAGATGAGAATCGCAAATCCGGTATACAACAAAACCCGCTCGTTCATATCCCGGAAATCATTTAAGGGAATGGCATGCCGTATGATTTGCCGCTCTCCATCTACTTCAATTAATGACGCCACATAATAAAAATCAACCTTTAAGGTATCACTCCAACGATTTGCTTTACCAAATCCATTTTTTATGGCCTGTTGCACTTCCGGACGGAATAAATGATTTTCCATTTCAGAAGGATTGAACTGAGAATCGGCCAATACAATCCCTTCCTCATCAATAATCGTGATTCGAGCATTGATGTTTTGCCCTTGTTCCACGGCAAAAGACTGCGGATCAATCGACATTTCTTGAGAGCGTTTATTCTGATACAAAACATTGATCAGTTTGTTTTGGCGTTGCATTTGGTCATACAGTTTCTCTGTGAAATAGTCGTCCCCAATCTTTAGCGCAACAAATCCCGTAGAAAAAGTGGCAATAATCAAGACGATCAGATAGATATAGAGATACTTTTTCTTCATTCCGTCACTTCCCGAAACTTATAACCCAAACCTCGAACTGTTAGAATATACTCTGGTTTTTTATCATCATTTTCGATTTTCTTTCGCAATTGGCGGATATGCACATCCACGGTACGGGTTTCGCCAACAAAGTCATAGCCCCAAATCTTTTGCAGCAGCATTTCTCTGGAGAAGACTCTGCCCGGCTTGCTGGACAACAAAGCGATCAATTCAAACTCTTTTAAAGAAAGGCTGACTTCCTGTCCGTCTTTCATGACAGTTCGGTTGGCACGATTAATTTCAAGTCCTTCGAATCGGAAAATTTCGTCCTCATCACTCTGTCCAACATTTCGTCTTAGTGCCGCCTTTACACGTGCCAAAAACTCTCGAACCCGAAAGGGCTTTCCAATATAATCATCCGCGCCCATTTCCAAGCCCAATACAGCATCAATTTCCTCATTTTTTGCCGTCAGCATCAGTACCGGCAAGGAAGCGGTTTGTTGATCCTTTCGAATTTTCCTTAGCACTTCCAGACCATCCATTTGCGGTAACATATAGTCCAAGACAACCAGGGAAATTTTATCTTTTACCAAGGCTACCGCCTCTTCCCCTGTTTCTGCTTCAATTACTTCATATCCAGCAGCTTCCAAATTCACCCGGAGAAGCTCACGAATATGCTCTTCATCATCTACAATTAATATCCGTTCTCTCGCCATTCAATCCTCCTTGATCGTGTGGTTCTGCATACAATTATTATAGCATATGTCCATTTTTGTCTATATTTCCATACAAGAATTTACAAGAAAATAACGTAGATTGCTCTACGTTATTCCATCGAAGTCAGCAAGGCATTGCCGATTTGCTTCATATTTTCCAGATAGTTTTCTCCAAGAACTGAAAGAGAAACCAAGTCTCCATCCAACTCTTCCGCAATGGTTCTTGCTTGATTTTCATCAAATTCCGACTGATAGAAAACAGTGTTGATTCCCACCGCTTTGGCTTCATCAATGACCTCAATCAAATGTGTTGGTGTTGCTGCTTTTCCTCCTTCTTCAATGACCATCATGGTCAAGCCGTATTCATCCGCGAAATAACCCAAGGCTGGGTGGAAAAGCAAGAAATGATTTTTGTCCGCTTGGGCAAAGCCAGCTTGCAAGTCCTTATGCAGATTTTCCAATTCTTGAATATATGCATCTGCTCCTTGCTTGTAATTCTCTGCTTGATCCGGATTGATGGCGATTAATTCTTCCGTCATCTTTTCCACCATCACAATGGCCCGAGGGATCGACAGCCAGATATGAGGATCTCGTCCGACATGCAATTCTTCATGTCCTTCTTCATGTCCTTCTTCGTGCTCGTCTTCATGTTCTTCCCCATGACTATGAGCTTCCATCATTCGATCCGGCATAACAGCACCAACTTCCTCATACAAATGAATCACGCGAGGATCGGGATCCGGGTAAATCCGATATAAGAAGCCTTCGGTTTCAGCCCCAACACCCATGGCAAAATATCGATCCATGTCTTCCAACATCAATAATTGCTTTGTACTGGGCTCATAATTGGCCGGGCTATTTCCAGGTGGTATCATAACCTCAACATCAACAGTGTCTCCAGCAATGGCTTCCACCCATTCCTTCATAGGGCCTACTCCCACGATGACCAAAGACTTGTCGTTTTCCGATGTCTCATTGGCGGAACAAGCTGTCAATGCCATTAAAAGCAATCCCATTCCAAGTATCCAAATTTTCTTCATTGTCATTTCCTCCATTTCATATGTTGTATCATACCACGAAAAAGAGGACCCTAAACGGTGTCCTCTAGTCTTTTTAATACAGTGAGATAACCTTGTCCATATTTCAAACATCGGCTTACACGGCTGATCGTCGTTGAACTTGCTCCAGTGGTCTTCTCCACTTCATGAAAGGTCGCCCCTTCATAAAGCAGTCTGGCAATCTCATACCGCTGTGCCATGGCCATCAATTCATTGATCGTACATACATCTTCAAAAAAAGCTTCACATTCGTCCAAGTTTTCCAGTTTCAAAATTGCAGAAAACAGTGCTTCTTTTTGTTCTTTGGTTAAAGTCTGATGCACAAAGATCCCCCCTATAGCACTATTTTACTTTACTGCATTAGGGTTGTAAAGTTTCTTAGGCAATTTAAAACGAACCGGCTCATCCATCAAGTTCATTCGCCCTGCTTCGATTTCTATTGGTTCTTGGGTATAGACATTCACAATCTTGCCGGAGAAATGAGTGGGCAGCTGGACGTATCCCGGTTTTTGTTCCAGGTTGAATACACCAATTTCCACTTCTCTTTCCATAACTCTAGCCAAAATGGCAAGCCCACCCTGTTCCGTATCAATAAACTGGATATAGCCTTCTTCCGATTCAAGCCGGACCTTGGCCAGTCTGGAAAACCAGTCTTGCCCTTCCGACCAAGTCGGTGTCCAGTCGATAGGATCCGAATCAAAGAGAGTCGGACAATGGGTTGCCCCCACCTCTTGCCCCGCATAGATCAAGGGAACACCCGGCAGCATCCAATGAAACGCCAGCCAGTTTTTTCTTCTGGCATCAACTGGAATCAATGATGCGGCACGAGGTTGGTCATGATTTTCTAAGAAACGAAGTTTTCGAGCACCCATGGGGTTTTTAACCCCCTGTATTTTTAAAGCTTCCAAATATGCTTTCAAATCATTGGTTCCTTTAAAATAACCTTCATAGAGATGATGTATATCATAATCATAGGTGATATCAAAGGCTGCATACAGTTCCCCGTCCGAAGCACCATAAAATCCCCGATCCCTGACTTCCTGCAAGAAATGGGCATGAACCGATTCAGCCAACCAAATGACATTCGGCTTTACTTGCTCAACCGCTTGTTTAGCACGAATCCAAAAGTCAACGGGCACTAAACTGGCAACATCACAGCGGAATCCATCAACTCCTTGTTTAACCCAATATACCAGATAGTCAATCAGTTTTTTCTGCAAGTCTTGATTATCAAAATCCAAATCAATAATATCCGACCAATCTGCAATTTTATTGCCAAACTTGCCTTCCGGCGTTTTGTAATAATACTCCGGGTTGCTTTTCCGCAGTTTCGCATCATGGGCCGTATGATTGTAAACAACGTCAATCATGCATTGCATGCCCTGATCATGAATCGCTTCAACCAATGCGTGAAAATCTTCCAGATTTCCATATTCCGGATTGACTCTGCCATAATCGGATATGCTGTATGGAGATCCCAAGCTTCCTTTTCTGTTCACCGCTCCTATGGGATGAATGGGCATCAACCAGACAATATCTACCCCGAGTTTTCGGATCCGTGGCAAGTCCGGTATAATGGCCTCAAATGTTCCTTCTTTTGTATGATTCCGCACAAACACTTCATAAATTATTGTCTTTTTCATCAACAATCCTCCCGCATGAATTCTATTCTGGTAATTTACCCACTCAGTATTTCCCTTGCCTGCAACGATTGATTAATAGATACCCATATTTTAACAAGAAATTCGCGTTAATGCAATCGGTTGCATAACCTTTTGTCTTTCAATTAATTCAACTCATCCTAAAATCTTGCCCTTTCAAAGGAAAACGCTTCTCAAAATTAACTCTTCGTGGTAAGATAGAAAAAAATTTAAGGAGGCTCCGATTGAAACAAAAACTACGGCATCATATCGCTAAAATTGCAAGCTACACGGAAATCTTTGTCGCGGGTATTACTATAATTGCGATCGTCCTCTATTCATTCATGCTATTAAGTGAAATTCCTCTCTTTAGCATGACCTTAAGAGGCGCTTCCACACAATTGCCACTGGACAAATTCTTAAATGAAATCCTGCAAGTGGTTATTGTGATCGAGTTTGTCAAAATGCTTGCCAAGCATACACCTGAAAGCGTCATCGAGGTATTGCTATTTGCAATTGCAAGAAAACTGATTGTTGATCATAATATCGACGCATTACAGCTCTTGATTGGCGTTGCAGCCATCGCAGTGCTTTTTGCCATTCGAAAGTTTCTGAATGTAACCGCACGAGAAAGCGAAGAAGGCCTATTATTAAGCGGTGGTTCACCCCTTCGAAAGGCTTTTGAAATGTGCACGGGCGATCTGCAATTGGATGAAAGTATCCATGGAGACACCCTTGCCGGCATGATCCACAATTATGCCAAAGCACACAACGAGAAGATCGAAGTGGGTTATACCGTAAAAATCGGCAAGGCCCGATTCCAGGTTTATTCCATGGACAGTGGCTTGATCAAATTGGTTCAAGTCACAACATAAATTTCGAACAAAAAAAGATCTCTGATAAAATTCAGAGATCTTTTTATATTCCTTTTACTCGTCGCCGAATCCAATTCCGATTCTGCGGGCTGTTTGAATCAAATCACTATCAAGGGCTACACCTTTTCGGTTTGAGCTTGGTGCACCGATTGCAGTGTCCTTTCCTGCTACTTCATTCAAGTCAACAGTAGTCAATTTGTTGTCCTGCATTGCCACCATCACATTGAAAGTTCCTTCCATAGCAAGCTCTACCGCTTTTGATCCATACAAGGTTGACAAAACACGATCATACGGTGTTGGAGATCCACCGCGCTGCATATAACCCAATACAGTTGCACGTGTTTCCATACCCGTACGCTTTTCAATCTCTTCCGCTACCGCATTACCGACTCCACCCAATCGAACTTGATCCGGGCTGTCTTCTACGATCTTCTTTACAACAACATCGCCCCCAACAGGCTTTGCACCTTCGGCTACAACAATAATTGAGAAGTTTCTGCCGCGGCTTCGTCGTGTATTGATTTTATCAACCACTTTTTGAATGTCATAAGGAATTTCTGGAATCAAAATTACGTCTGCACCGCCAGCTACGCCTGACTCCAAGGCAATAAAACCTGAGTCACGGCCCATAACTTCCAAAATCAAAACACGGTCATGAGATGCAGCGGTTGTATGCAGCTTATCAATCGCCTCAGTTGCCGTCGTTACTGCTGAATTGAAACCAAAGGTAATGTCTGTTCCAACGATGTCATTATCAATGGTCTTTGGCACACCAATCACATTGATTCCCTTCAATCCATAATCGCGAGCAGACTTCAAAGAACCGTCTCCACCGATTACAATCAGACAATCAATTCCCATGTCCTTCATTCGTTGAGCACACTCATCAGACTTGTCTACATACACAATACTTCCATCTTCCTGTTTCTCTGGAATGGCAAAAGTATTGGTTTTGTTGGACGCACCCAAAATTGTGCCGCCCCGATGAATCAATCCCGCTGTGTTATCACGGTTCAATTCCATTACGTTGCCTTCAAGAAGCCCCTTATATCCTTCTCGGAAGCCAACCACTTCAATGCCATTGTTCAATGCCGTCTTCATAATGCCCCGAAGAACAACATTCAAGCCCGGGCAGTCGCCCCCGGCTGTTAACACCCCAATTTTTTTCATTATACACACACCCCTCTAAACATTTTCTATGGTATTTTATCACATGTTAAACAACGCTTTCAAGCGTGGTTCAAACGTTTTCACAAAAAATTGGCCATTATCCAATAAAATCATTGTCAAGCACTCCCATACAACAAAAATCAGGCTGGAACCGCTCCCATTATCATTATATGAAAAAACATCATGACTGTCATTGATCTTTACGAACTACGGACCGCAGTCCCCTTTCTTCGCCACGAAGAATTTTGCCGATATTCTTACGATGCAGATAAACAGACAAGAGAACCAATCCCGTTGCTATGCCGATGGATCCCGCTTCCATAGTAAGCCAAACGGTGAAACCCAAAAAGACAAGCAGCATGGCATAGGTGCCAAAAACGATATAATCCGTAAGGATGGTAATCAAGACAATGGCCACAATACCAAGCAAAGCCATTTTCCAGTCAATCATTGCCATCACACCCACCAAAGACGCGGTTCCTTTGCCCCCTCGAAAGCGCATAAAAAAAGGAAAGTCATGGCCCAAAATCACGCCACCGCCAGCCAAGTACTTCCACTGGTAATCCATTGAGCCAAGATCAAATAGCAATCCAATCACAAGAATAGCTGCTACCGCTTTCAAAATATCCACCAAAGCAACTGTAGCGCCCATTTTCCATCCAAAAGTCATAGTCGCGTTGGAGGCACCAGAGTTTTTGCTACCAACGGTACGAATATCTGTCTTTTTTACAAACCTTCCAATCAAATATGCTGCTTGAATGCATCCAAAAGCATATCCGATTAATACGATGATTCCATTTTCCATTATTCCCCTCCCCATTGTTCTCATTATACCCGGTTTTCTTTTGGAAAAGAAAGAAATTTCATCATCCTGTGGTATAATAAGCCGATGAAAGGAGTCACCATGATACCGATACATTATGAAGACAAACACCTAATTATTGTAGAAAAAACACCCGGCATGCCGGTTCAATCCGATCCTTCGGGAGATCCGGATTTGCTTTCTGAACTAAAAAAACAAATCAATCATCCCCTTTGGCTGGTTCATCGATTAGATCGTCCAGTCGGCGGCCTGATTGTTTACGCAAAAACCAAGGAAGCCTGCGCCCGTTTGTCAGCGGCCTGGCAACAAAAGAAAATTAAAAAATCCTATACCACCGTGGTCTGCGGAATACCAGAAGCATCACAAGCCGAACTCAGCCACTATATACGCAAGTGCAAAACCATCAACCGATCAAAGATTGAGCCCAAGCGCGTCGCTTATGCAAAGCGTGCCATTCTACGTTATCAAGTACTAAAAACAACCACTAGCCAAGAGTTCGGTCCACTGGCTTTGTTGCATATCGACCTGGAAACCGGACGCCATCACCAAATCCGTGTACAACTGTCCCATATTGGATTGCCCATCTGGGGAGATACCAAATACAACAAAACCTTTACCAAGAGAAAAACCTGGAGTCAGATCGCCTTATGGTCAACCAGTTTGGTTTTTTCGCATCCATTTACAGATGAAGAAATCGCGGTTACCATCTTTCCAAAGGTTGAACCCTTCCATCAATTTAAGGAGTGCTCATCATGAAAAAAATCTTTGTAGCCGGACTGTTTTCCATTCTCCCCATCACCATAACCGTACTGATCATTCAAATGGTTTTTAACTGGCTGGATCATTTCGGCGGCCAATTGTTATCCCGATTTGTTGATTTCCAGATTCCCGGTTTAGGCGTTTTGCTGACACTGGGGGTCATCTTTCTTGCCGGTTTGTTTATGCAAGTGGTTGTTGGCAAAAAATTGCTGTCGCTCTTTGACAATATTATTGAACGCATTCCACTCATCAATCATCTGTATCACGGCGTAAAAGGCGTGACCGATTCTTTCAGCAAAATGCCGGAACGTGAGTTTTCAATGGTAGTGCTTGTCAAATACCCAACTCCTGAATTTGAGAGCATTGGATTGATTACCAATGAATCCGTGTTGGTTGAAAATCAAAAAAAGGTTGCCGTTTTTATTCCGACAACCCCGAATCCTACCAATGGTTTTCTTGTTCTTGCTGATGCGGAAGATCTTACACCACTCGATATTCCCGTTGACGAAGCAATAAAGTCCGTCATCTCCATGGGCAGTGTATGGCCAAAAAAACTTCAGTCTTCATCCAGTGAAACTTCCTCTACATGATGAATCCCTTTATCATCAAAGAATACTTCAATTAATGCAATGCGTTCAATTGTGCCTTTGATTGGCTGAAAACGCTGAATTGCATTTTCCATAACCGGAAGCAGAGCTTCCTCTGAAACAGAAATCGCGACTGAACAATGGGGCATCCATTGTTCTTTTTTATAATGGTCATCTCCCTTTGAAGCAAAATCAGACAAATGCTTGTACAAACTTTCATGCACTTTATGAAAGGCCTTGCTTGGTAACGGTGATAGAAAAACTGTACTGGTTGTAGGAAAAACGGCAAGGCTGTCAAATTGAACGGCTACCGGTTCCACCCCCTTGGAAAATGCTCGAAATGCATCCAAAAACATGGTCCGCTCCACCCCATGAAACAAGCCCAATGAAATATGTGGGCGGTTGCCAGGAATCCGAATCATCGAATCGTCAAGTCCAGATTCTTGTAATGATCTCCAGTATGCATAAATCTGTTCTTCCGTTTCTTGATCAAAAATCGCTTCAATGGCAAACATAGCTTCCTCCTATCCTTTAATGACCGCACTTCCAACGACTTCTCTTCCCTGATAGATTGCAAGGACCTGGCCTGGTGCTGGTGCCCGGGCTGGCTCATGCAATTGAATGACCTCTTGCGTCACTTCCTTAACCTCAGCTTTAGGTCCCCATTGACAAAGCTTGACCATATAATGATCCTGCATCGTTTGCGGGCTTATCCATCTCAGATCTTCAATTAAAATCTGGTCTGTCCATAGATCTTTTTCCGGACCCAAACAAAGGGTATTGGCTTGAGCGTCCAAACGAACGACAGTAAGTCCAGATCCCTGCGTCCACTTCTGCAAGCCCCTTTTTTGTCCGATGGTGAAGCGTGCCAGTCCCTGATGTCGTCCAAGGATCTTTCCATTTTGATCCCGCACGGGACCAGGCATCATAGCAGCTGGCGCATGCTTTGCCAAATATGACAAATGATCTCCCGAAGCAATAAAACAAATTCCCATGCTATCCTTTTTTTCAAATACAGGTATCCCCTGTTTCTTTGCGTATTCCCGCACCTCTTTCTTCGATGGGAAATCACCCACTGGAAATAACAAACGCTGCAATTGCGCCTGCGACAGTCGGCACAAAACATATCCCTGATCCTTTTTTTCATTCTCCGCTTGTATCAGGTGTACCCTTCCATCCGGATCTCGCTTCAGTTGCGCATAATGACCCGTCGCAAAATAATCCGCACCTTGTTCAATGGCCCAGTCCAGTAATAAGCCATATTTAATGGCTGGGTTGCAAAATTGACAGGGATTTGGTGTTTGCCCCTGGCAATAGGCATTCAGCCAAGGTTGAATCACATCCCGTTCAAATTCATGAGTCAAATCTAAAACCGTATGGGGAATCCCTAAAAAGTCCGCGACCTCTTTAGCACTTGAGATCGTGTCTTCAAAACCGTCTTGCTGCAATTTCATGGTTACTCCATGCACCTCATAGCCCTGCTTCAATAATAGATCCGCCGCTACGGCACTATCTACACCGCCACTTAAGGCAAGCATTACTTTTTTTCCCATACGCACTCCTTTTCTTTCCCTTACGTTTATTATACTATAGATTGCGAAGGAGGCTGACAATGAAAAAAGAATGGAAACTGACTAAAGATCAACAAAATACTGCAATTGAGAACATAAAACGATATTTTGAAGAAGAACGGCAAGAAGAGATCGGTGAACTTGCGGCAATCTTGCTCCTTGACCAGATCACTCCAATTCTGGCTGCTTCCTTTTACAATCAAGGGGTTCAAGACAGCATTGAACGTGCTCAAACCCATATAGAAGAACTCTACGCTCTTGAACATCCCCTTCCATAAATCTAATGCAAACGAATGACGCGAGCCCTTTCGATTAGAAAGCTTGCGTCTTTTCTTTTGTCCAGTATTGTATATTTATAACTTATCCTTTATAATATTCCTCAATAACCGAGGAGGTCATCCAATGAATTTCAAATGCGGAGAACGCACTTACGATATTGATTTATCGAACTGGAACAATCATAAACACTTAACAGCTGCAGCGACAAATCCCATCAGTGAGGAAGAAGCCATTCAAACCGCTTTGAATCACCCATACGGCTCTAAACGACTTGCAGCATGCGTCAAGTCCAATGAAACGGTTTGCATTGTCGTTTCCGATATTACCCGCGCTTATCAACGGATGTGGGTCTATCTTCCCTTTCTCGTTCAGGAATTAGAGGCTGCAGGCCTGCCTGATCAGAACATCTTCTTTCTTTCCGCCAACGGCACCCATCGCGCACAAAGCGAAGCAGAGCATAGAAAGCTTCTAGGTGACCTCTACGATCGTTTTGAAATTACGGATCATTGCGGAAATGATTTGACTTCCGTGAAAACCGTCGGCACTACCCAATACGGCAATGAGATCAAATTAAATCGCAAAGCTCTGGCTGCGGACCATATCATTTTGACAGGCGCCGTCTTGTTTCATGATCTGGCTGGATTCGGGGGAGGCCGCAAATCCCTCCTGCCCGGAATCGCAGCAACAGAATGCATACAGCGCAATCATCGACTTGCCTTGGTTGGCGATGAAGGTGAGATCCACCCTGAGGTGGGAAGCGGTAAAATGGAAAAGAATCCACTGAATCGTGAAATGCAGGAAGTGGCTGACTGGATCAAACCTACATTTATCTTGAATGTTGCCATTGGTGGAGACGGAAAAATCAGTAAAGCCTTTGCCGGTCACTACCGTGCTGCTCATGAAGCCGGCCAGGACTTCGTTCGTCAACAAGATGGCCAATGGATTGATAAAAAAGCCGATCTAGTCATCGGATCTGCCGGAGGATATCCGAAAGACATCAACTTGTACCAATCCACAAAAGCTGTCAGCAACCTGATTGGCGGGGTTCGACCAGGCGGGACTCTCTTGCTCTTCGCCGACTGTCAAGAAGGATTTGGATACCATGAAATGAGCGATATTCTCTTAGATCCATGCCCGCTTCCTCAACTGGCAAAAAAGGTCGCCGATCGTTTTTCCGTTGCCCGTTATATCGGATACTGGACTCGAAAGGTCGCCAAAGAGATTGAAATCGTCTTGGTTTCATCCCTCCCTTCTGATCAACTGGAGGCGGTTGGAATTAAGACCTTCTTAGACGCCGATTCAGCTCTACAATATATTCAAGCGAAAACAGAAATTCATTCCCTACTGACAGTTCCAAAAGCAGGGCAAATCTATGTACAATGCAAAGGAGAACAAGACCATGATTAAACTGGCTAAGCAATATCAAAACGCACCTGCCACCCCTTTGGGAAAAGCAGCTACCTTGACTGGAGACATCGACTCGCTTATTAATTTAAGCCTTGGCGATCCCGATCAAATTACCAATGAAATGGTGATTCAGGCCTCTTTAGAGGATGCAAAAAACGGCCATACAAAATATACGCACGCCTTAGGGGATCCCGAATTGAGATCTGCACTCAAGAATCACTTTCAAAGTGAATACGGTGTGTCAGTTGAAACCAATGAAATGATGATGGTCGTTGGCGCAGGACATGGTATGTATCTTGCATTGAAATCCATTCTTAACCCTGGTGATGAAGTCTTGGTTCCTTCCCCCTATTATCCACCCTATCCTCAACAGGTGGAACTGAACCAGGGCATTCCTGTCTCGGTTCCAACAGTTAAAGGGAATCAATTTCATATTACAGTTGAAGCGTTGCAAAAAGCATTCACGTCAAAAACCCGTGCGATCATGTTGAACAATCCCAACAATCCAACCGGCGCATCCCTGACAAAGGAAGAGCTTACTCAAATTGTGAGCTTCGCCCGTGAAAACAAGCTGATCATTCTATCTGACGAAGTATACCGGGGATTCAGTTTCGACAAGGAATTTACCCCCATCTATCAAATCGAGGGGGCCAGAGAATGTGCCGTCGTATTTGGCAGTTTCTCAAAGGATTATGCCATGACTGGATGGAGAATTGGGTACGCCTTTGGACCCAAACATGTCATTGACTGCATGCGGGAACTAAACGAAGGAATCTGTTTCACCACATCATCAGTTTCCCAGAGAGCAGCCTTGCATGCCTTGGTTCACCATGAAGAAATTCTGCCAAGTCTTCGAAAAGTCTACCAAGCACGTGTTGATTATGTTTATCGTCGCGTTCAATCCATACCGGGGCTTAGTTTGAATAAGCCAGAAGGGACTTTTTATCTCTTTGTCGATATTAAAGATACCGGCCTCTCCTCAGAAGAATTCTGTGATAAGGCCATGGACCAAGCACGGGTACTCATGCTGCCAGGAACCGCTTTTGGTGAAAGCGGCCAAGGGTATGTCCGCATCGCATGCACGGTCGATATTCCCGTATTGGAAGAAGCTTTTGACAGACTTGAACAATTGAACTATTAAAAAAGGTGCTCAATCTTGAGCACCTTTTACTATCAAATCCAATTGTCTATACTTGCCTATTTTATGCACCTGACCAGTTTGCACCTGAATGGGCGTCCGAAAAATGGGACCATCTAAAACGACGGTATGGAATTCTCCGTTCTCCCCACAAGCATCTAGCCCCATGGCTTCAAATTCTTCGATCAAGTCTTCCGTGAACGCACAACCCAAAAACCGTTCAGGAACCCGTTCACTGTCGAGGGTAACAATCAAAGCAACAAATCCCGCTCGAACAAATTCACGAATTAAGTCCCGTCTGGATTCTTGCCAAAGAGGAAGCAAGGCTTGTATATCTTCCGTTTGACAAACCCGTTCAACCCAATCTCGATGAGCTTGAAGATCGATGTCTCCAAAAACACCATGTGTCAATCCTTGTTCCTTCTTCTGATGAAGATACGCCAAAAATTCAGTTTCATAATCTCCCCAAGTTGCACTGCGATATTCCCAGGTCTTTCCCATGGCATTGGCCTGTGCCTGCAAGAGGCTATTTCGAAGTCCGTGGCTCCTTGACCGTTGACCTCCTTCTTCAATCATGGTAAACAAATATGGAATCCTCAAACCACCACATTCCGCCCGATACAAGGCCAAACAGCTGTCTTTTCCCCCACTCCAAGAAGAAAATGCACACTTTTTCACCAAAACCCCTCCATCTATTCCCACTTGATTAAAATTCAACTCTATTTCTCCATTCATTATATCCTTTTTAGTAGAACTGAACAACGATAAAGGCTGTCAATCCCGTAGCAAGACTCCCCCACACAATATCAACAATCGTCATCTTGATTGGCCAATTCTCAATTATAGCCAAGCTAATTAAATTATAGGTAGAATAAGCGACAAAGCCAAATCCTCCACCCCTCAAAAAAGCAATCACCCCACCAGCCTCTAGATTCGGCCGTATGACAAAAATCACAATTCCTGCTGTATATATCAAATAAAACAATCCTGCTGCATACCCGTTCACTTGCGCTCTCATCAGGGCACCCAATTCTTTTTTGTAAAACTTTCTTGCAATCCCCGTTTGCCAAATCATTTCAATGAACAAAAATATGACCAAAGTAATCGTAAACATAAGAAACCCTCCTGATTATGGGATACCCGGATTTTGGAAATTTCGTCATGTTTTTCATTCACCGATCCGGTATACTAAAATTACAATCTACTCCGGAGGCTGATTGATGAACCACAATGCAGTGAATCAAATCCAAAGAATTCTACAAACCATTGAAGATCAACTTGAGACACCCATCGACCGCAATGAACTGATTCGCATGTCCTTCTTTTCTTCTGCCGCTTTCTACCCCTTGTTTCAGGATCTGGTTGGCACAAGTTTGAAGGATTATATTCAACGCAGACGGCTGTCCTTGTCTTGTCATGACCTGATTGAATCTCATGATTCGATCCTTGCCATCGCCTTGCGTTATCAGTACGGATCCTACGAAAGCTACTCTAGAGCTTTCAAAAGGTTGACTGGCTCAAGCCCACGCCAATATCGCTTGCGTGGAGATCTACTTATTCCCTTTGGACGAATCACGCTTGTGGAAAATCAAGTTGGAGGGAAAACCAAAATGAAACGAAGGATGAATCAAGAGCAGTTGCAAAAACTGATTGGAGAATCCAGCGGATTCCTGCTGGACATTGATATTGACAATTTTGAAGAAGTCAATGTGCAATACAGCCGACCTGCAGGAGATGCGATTCTGGCCGAAGTAGCCAATCGGATCAATCAAGTATTGGATGAATTCAACATTCCCGCTCAAGCTATTCGCATTCACAATGACGAGTTTATAACAACCATACCGGATTCCTTTGATCAGCCGGAAGTCATTGTTCAAAAAATCATGGACGTGCTGCGCTTGCCCTATGACTTCAAGGGAGAATCCATTCAGATTACAGTCAGTATCGGCATCACTCCTTTTGAAAGGCATCAAGAATGGACTCAAAGTGTCAACCGTGCTGAAGCTGCCATGAAGAAAGCCAAAAAAAGAGGAAAAGACAATTTTGTTCAAAGCTAAAAATAAACCGGAATCATCTTGATTCCGGTTTATTCATTATCTTCTTTATTATAGGGCTTCTTGAAAGAATCGAATCGCGTCTTCCAAATCTTCCGTCGGTATTTTCGCGATCGAATCTCCAATGGTGATTTCTGCCATCCACTCACCATTCTCCATCTGACGCAATCTTGGAATCAGTCCAATCCCATAATTTTCTACCGTTTTAATGGCGGCTTCTTCAATAGCAGCACGGTCTGCTTTCAGGTATAGATGGAACATATTGACCTGTGGCACCTCCGGCTTTGTATATAACCGATCGTATTCGTTCATCAGACCTGCAACCATTTGTGCAGATTCCCAATACCTTTTCATATTCCCATGACGATGTTCAAAGCAGTCCCAGGCATTCAGAATATAGGGATAAAGGGAAATCAAATCGCCCCCATGACGGCGTTTCCACACCAAGGCTTGATTTCGAAAGGATTCGGAACAAAGCAACATGGCGCCTGCAATTCCACCAATCCCCTTGTAAAAGGAGACATACACTGTATCGAATAATGAGCAAATCTCATCTTCAGATTTTTCATAATAGGGCGCAGCTTCCCAAAGCCGTGCACCATCCAAATGAAGCGCAATCCCTCTTTGGCGACAATACTCACAAATGGCAACCAATTCATCCCACTCCGGCAAAAAACCGCCAATCTCACGCTGTGGCAATTCAATCAGCAGGGCAGAAAAAGGTTCCTCTACATTTTTCAGGTCTTCCAATGTAAAAAGTCGGTCTTCCTTCCCTAATAGAATGGTTTTGATCCCATGGATTTCTTTCAATCCATCCTCTTCATGAATTTCTAGATGACACAAGGGATGAAAAGCCACCTGATCGATTCCCTTTCGATCGCACCAGATACGCAAAGCGATCTGCTGGGCCATGGTTCCGCTAGGAAAAAAGATCGCCGCTTCTTTTCCACAACGGTCGGCGATTAAACGCTCAAAATCTTCAATCACTTCCCCTGTTCCATAGATATCTGCAGCTTGATATCGCTCTTTAGCAAAATCAACCGCCTTTTGCAAGTCGCGAATTTGGCGAGGACCATGTCCTGCAATTTGATATTTGGCACTTTTATATGCTGTGAATAAATCCATTCCCTTTTCCTCTCTTTCTTTTCTTGTATTCCTAGGTAAAGTTTACCAAAAAGAATGGCTTGCTTCCATATGTCTACATAAATTTTACAGAATCAATCTCGAATTTAACAATATAAAAAAAGCGGGGACTCCCCGCTTTTATATGCATGAACCTTCTCGAAGAAACATGCCTTGAAATTTTTTCGCCTGAAAGCGGTCGACAAACATATCGCATTTGCATAAAAACAAATAATAAATATTCAGGCCTGTTTCCGACAGCGACTCAAAGTTCCCCTGTCCTTTGGACAAGATAAAATCTGCTTTATCAATTGCTTGGCTTGCCGCGGTGCTGATTCGATCCAATTGCGTGCCGGGGATTTGTGTACCATTTCCCATGACCGGTACCAGATCGGTTAAGCCAACTTCCTCGGCATCTTCCATAAGAGCATCATTCAGTGCAACGCCTCCCCGAACAATGACTTGAATGTCAACATTGGGATAAAGTCTGCGGATTGTCTGAATCAATACCTTATCAAAAACAATTTCGCCAGCATTGTCTGTCAAATAGACCAAACGGTGACCAGCCTCCAACTCAGCCCGAAAATCATCCACCGTTTTTTCATCCAGTTTTTGCTCATGGGATCGCTGAATCAAGTCTTCCAATTTCTCCTCATCCACTTCATCCATAGCGCCAAAGTCAATCAAATTGCCAACCATGGCAAATTGAAGGGCGCTTAATAATCGATCCTGCGACTCGTTGATTCTTTGATGGATCTCAAATTCTTTTCTCAACAAGAACTGATTATAATGTCTTTTTCCCTCATAATAGGGATCCCCCATCTCAAACTTTCTTTCAAGAATCTGATTGATTTGCTCATAGATATAAGGGGCCGTATCCGTTTCTTTGGATGCGGCAATAATACCATAGCTTTCCTTCATAAAGGCAAGCAAACCCTCTTCGCTTTGATCATATGTTTTATAATTTCGTTCTGCCTTTTTCAGCATGCAATTAATACAGGTTAAATTCGCTTTCATTTATACTCCCCTACCGTCCTCTTGCGCTTTTTTGTTTTTGCTCATTTTCTTCGCTAAAAATTTGTAAAAACTGTGCCCCGTCTTCTTTTTCATCCAAGACAATTGATTTTCATAATAATAGTCTCTAGCCGCCCATCCTTTTTGCTCCCAATAGGGGCGGTCTTGAAGAAGAACATGCAGCGCCAATACCTTTTGAACCTGAAAATCCATAACACGCTTCCAACTCGGGCGATCCATTTCTTTTGGATGCTTTAAGAGCATGAGAAACTTCTCCAATTTTCTTTCCAATTCGTTGGATTCAATCCCCTGCAGTTTAACTGCGACTTCACCGGCAGGAATGGCCCCCCACTGCACCGTAATGTCCTTCATATAAGACAAAGTCTCTTTTGCGCCTGAGGCATTGGTTGTTGTACAAGAAAAGATGGGTTTCCCCACCAGAATCGGCCGATGATAATGGGAACAAGTCCGATCAATCATCGTTTTCAGAATTCCTGATACCTGTCGAAGATAGACCGGTGACGAAAGAATGATCCCATCTGCCGCTTTCAGCTTCCTTTCAATTTCATGAAAATCATCCTGAATCACACATTGTCCTCGCATGATGCAAATTTCGCATCCTCTGCACGATTGTATGTCATATTCAGCCAGATGCAAAAACTCCGTTTCTACACCACGCAGCTGAAGAATTTCATCGATTTGTTTTAAAACACCAAAGGTTGTTTTCTTGCGCCAAGAACTATTTATCAACAATACTTTTTTCATTAAAACTCTCCTAACTTCCAGCCAACCCTATTTTATCAGATTATACAAAAAAAAGAAGCATTCTTCCGAATGCTTCCAATTGGTCAATAAAGTTCTATGCCTAGGCAACAACGACTCGATTTCTTCCGCTTTCTTTTGCCTGATATAAGGCTTCATCAATTTCTTGAATAAATGACGATTCAGATTGGTTCTGCGATTCCTTTAAGGTCCCACAGCCAATGCTGATAGAAACCCGAACCGATACGCCTCCAACTACGATCGTCTCGGAGGATATGCGGTCACGCAGCCTCTCTGCAATTTCATAGGCTGCCGATGCCCTTGTGTCTGGCAAAACCAAAAGAAACTCCTCACCGCCATAACGAATCAGCATATCTGATTCCCGCAAACCCTTTCTTACAAGATTGGCCACTTGCTTCAATACACTATCTCCAACCAGGTGTCCGTAGGTATCATTCACCCGCTTGAAGTGGTCGATATCAAACATCAAGGCGCTGAATGGACGATCCATCTGAAGCGCTTGATGAAATTCTTCCCGATAAATCTTCAAACCCGAACGGCGATTCAATACATCCGTCAGGGGATCACGCTCCGCTATTCGCTGCAATTCCTCATGTTCCAGTGCATTGTTCAAGGACAAAGCCAAACTGTGGGCGAAGATATCAATCTCTTTTAGCAATTCGGATGCGAACTCTTCCGGTGTTGCTAATACAAGAATGCCCAATACCCGGTCTTTGTAGACGATTGGCAATATCAAAACCTGCCGCGGTTGATATTGTGTCAGAACACTTTTTACGACCAAATCCTTCGGATAGGTGATCATCTCAAAACGCTTGTTTTTAATGACCTGACGCAAAACTTGATTTTGCTGGAAAGACGTTGTATCTTCAATGCCATGGCTGGCGATCGGCTGAATCTGATCACCATTGACAAGCAAAATCAAACCAGCGCTGGCATCGCCGTGCATCATCAAAACCTCCAAAGCATTTTCCGCCAAGACTTCCAGCTCCAATTGACTGGAAAGAATTTCTGTATAGCTTCGAATGGCCTCCTGGGTTTTCAATACCGCTGCAAAGGCTTCAATCAGCTCATTAAAAGCCGATCCGCACTGACCGAATTCGTCAAGCGAATTCACAGGGATATGACAGGTTTCAATGGAGCATTCCCCAATGTCTCCGCCCCGTGAAATTCGCAAAATATTTTCTTTGGCATGGTCCATCTTGGAAGTAAAAAGACGAAGCTTTTCGCCTACTGTGAATTTTGCCAGTAATATATTCATCACACCTACCAGGATCCCGGCTGCAACACAGGCGGAGAAAAAGGTAGGCGACAATGCAATCTTCGTTGAAACCCCTAAAGCTGATGCAAAAAATGGAAAGATCAATCCGATTAGAATCCCGAATCCGATCATTAAAACTGCCAAAACAAAAAACACATTGCGCTTCTGACTCATATATTTCTCCTCCAATTAAAATCTCCCCTTATTATACACAATCAAAAGCATGGAAAATAACTCAATTTCTTCATATTTTTCCCTTATACATCGAGACAAGCCATGACTCTTCGTTCTACATCTTCCCAGTCATAGGATGGGTTGTCTATTACATCCACTTCAATGTCCAGTTCCTTCATCACCTTGAATTCCAATACTTTTCTGGCTTCAATGAAAGAAATCACCGCTTCAAATCCACTTGCTTGGATCGACTTTCCATAAGGTGAGTTTTCCACATACTCGGCAACCAAATCAATCCAATCTTTCCACCGGTCTGGTTCCGGTGACCGGCGCTCATCCGCCACCCTTTGAATGGTTTCTCTGACATCAGGCTGAGACAAATAAATCAATTTGGGATTCAAAGGCTTAACTGTTTCGATCAAGTCTTGCATATAGGCAACGATGGCCTGATCCGTCATCTCATTTGCCCGCACCATTTCACTGATATGATTTTGCAGATAGGCACACTCGAATATGTAGACTGTATCCGACTCGGCTTCTAGACTAAATCGATTCCAACGGGTGAAGTGAAGCGCTTTAAACTCTTCAAAAGGCACACGCTGATCATAGACCTCATGCCGATCAAAGTACTCCATCCATTTCTGCCCTTCTTCCGGCAAACGAAGCCGGGTATAGGCTATGATGGCACGATCGCCTTCGATGGAAACATGATTCTTCCATCGTCCTTCAAATATCGGAAGTGTACGGATTTCTTCAAACTGTTCCAATGAAAGTACCGAAAGCCATGCTAGATCAGCAGGATGCAGTTCCCCTTCTTGGAACATTTCAACCCGCATGCCCTTGTTCTCCAAGTGCAATTTGACTTTTTCAGCCATGGTCGTTTTTCCTGATCCGGGAATCCCCTCAATGAGAATCAGTCGATTCATCCTTTATCCCTCCTTTGGGATTATTTTCTTCCTGCGATTAATCGTCTTCCTATAACTTGCAATTCATGTACAAAGAGCGGTATCAAAGAAATACCCAAAACGACAGCCCAATCCCGCAGACTTAAAGAGCTTGTATGGAAGGCTTGTGTGAAAAAGGACACTTCTGTTACCAGAAGCTGGGCACCGATACCCACCAAGACAGCCGCAATCATTAACTTGTTTTGGTGGAGCTTAGAAACAAAAATCGATACATCATGATCCCGCATAGTCATGGCATGCATAAGCTGGGATACGGCGAGAATAGAAAAAGCCAAGGTTTGCGCCCTCGTTAAAAGAACAGGATCCGCTAGAATTTCGGCCATTCTTCCGATTTCATATGCCTTTATAGAAGGCGCCGCTCCTTTGGCAACCATATAAAAAGCACTTAAGGTGCCCAGGGCAATCAGCGTGCCATAGAATACAATATTAAAGCCGCCGCCATCTGCAAACAGACTTGCCTTAGGATCTCGCGGAGGTTTTTTCATCAAGCCACGTGGCTTGCCATCCGTTCCCAAAGCCAAGGCTGGCATGGTATCCGTGACCAAATTCACCCACAAGATATGAACCGCCAATAATGGCGCGGGCAGTCCCAAGACAATGGCAGCAAACATGGCAACCACTTCTCCCAAATTGGAGGAAAGCAAAAACAATACCGTTTTTCTAATATTGTGGTAGATGCCTCGCCCCTCTTCCACTGCCTTTTCGATGGTTGTAAAATTGTCATCCGTTAGAATCATATCGGAAGCATTCTTGGCAACATCCGTTCCTGTAACCCCCATGGCCACCCCAATATCGGCAGATTTCAGGGAAGGCGCGTCATTGACACCGTCGCCAGTCATGGAAACAATTTTCCCATTGGCCCGGAAAGCTTCCACAATTCTCACCTTGTGTTCCGGGGAAACTCGGGCAAATACACGAACCTTTTTCACTCGCTCCTTCAGTTCCTCCAAGTCAAAGTCATCAACTTCCTGCCCGGTCAAACACTGGTCTTCTTTTTCAGCAATGCCCAACTCCCTGGCAATGGCAAGTGCTGTATCCCGATGATCCCCTGTAATCATTACTGTTGCAACGCCCGCACTTCTCAATCGTTCAACAGAGGGTTTTGCCTCTTCTCTTGGCGGATCCATCATCCCCACCATGCCAATAAAGATCAGATCTTCTTCTTTAGGTTCTGAATCCCCTAGCCGTTTAGCCAAAGCCAAGACCCGCAAGGCTTGTTTGGACATCGCCCCTGCAGCCTTTTCTATGGCTTGACGGTCTTCTGCAGTAAATGCTCTTACTGATCCGTCTTCTTGAATCTGGCTGCATCGATTGATCAAGACATCCATGGCCCCTTTGGTATATGAGACAGTCTCTTCCGCTTTTTTGTGAACCGTTGTCATAAGCTTTCGATCAGAGTCGAAAGGCTTTTCGTTCACCCTTGGACTCGTATTTTCCAATTCTTTTTTATGAATGCCAAAAGAGATCCCCATATCAACCAGGGCAAGCTCAGTCGGATCACCGATGCGCGAATCTCCTTCAACACTGGCATCACAGCATAAAACCATACCCTGAATCAATTCCTCATGACTTTGCAAAGAAGCTTCTTCCGTCGGTGCCATTTGCCCATTCTGATAGACCGCGCGCACGGTCATCACATTCTGGGTCAAGGTACCGGTTTTGTCAGAACATACAACGCTAACCGCTCCCAAAGTTTCAACCGCCGGCAAGCGACGAACAATCGAATTCTCCTTAACCATGCGTTGTACACCCATGGCAAGTACAATGGTAACAACAGCCGGCAATCCTTCAGGAACAGCCGCAACTGCCAGAGAAATCGCCGTCATCAGCATCTCCATCAAATCACGCTCTTGTAGATAAGCAATCCCAAATAAGAGAACACAAATCACTATGGTACCAATCCCTAAGATCTTGCCCAAATCAGCCAGACGCTTCTGTAAAGGAGTCAATTCCTCTTCTTTGGATTCAATCATTTCAGAAATCTTGCCAATCTCCGTATCCTTGCCTGTTGCCGTCACAATTCCGCTGCCGCGTCCGTATGTAATAATGGTCGACATATAGCCCATATTGGCGCGATCGCCCAAGGGAACTTCCCCTTCCAGCACCATGCTGGCATCTTTAGTCACTGGCAAAGATTCCCCCGTCAGCGCAGATTCCTCAACCGACAAGTCAGCTGTTTCCACAAACCGCATATCGGCAGGAATAATTCGACCTGCTTCCAGCTCCACCCAATCACCTATGACCAATTCCGCCGCAGGAATTTCTTCCGTCTTGCCGCCTCTTTTAACCAGTGCTGTTGGACTCGACATCTTCTGCAGGGCTGAGAGCGCCTTTTCCGCACGTCCCTGTTGGACAAGACCAACGGTCAGATTGATGACGATAACGCCAGCAATAATGATAACGTCGCCGTATTCTCTCAAAATCGTGGAAACCATCATGGCAACCAACAAGATCATGGTCATGGGTTCCTTCAGCTGTTCCAATGCACGTTGCAATAGTGTTGGCGGTTCCACCGCTTTCAATTCATTTTTCCCGTATTTAACAAGCCGCGTCTTGGCCTCTTCCAGACTCAGCCCGTCAGTTCCCGTTTCTTGTGCTTGCATCAATTCTTCTATTGTCTGATTTTCAACCATCAATCCCACTCCTTTGTCTAATCCATCCGGTGTATTCCATTTGTATCCATTATACCAAAAAAGACAGGCGAGTATTCGCCTGTCCTTTGCAATCCTTTATGCGGATTTTTCTTCCGATTCCAATTTGCCAACCTCAACCTTGCTCGCCACATAGACATTGACCAAAGAGAGGGATGCTGCCAAGAAAAATATATATTGCGGTCCCCAAAGATCCCAGACAATGCCTCCGGCTATGGCGCACGCAATCGATACGATATGGTCGAGACTAAGCCCCAATGAAAGGGTGGGCATAATATCCCGGCTATCCACTGCAATGGATTTTAAATAAACCGTTCGGATCATTCCCATCTGGGTGGACATCTTATCCAGAATAAACAAGGCATAGGCCAAAAATACCGGGACGCCAAAGGTTGCCAGTCTGCCATCAGCAAAACCTGCGCTCAATAGTCCATAGATCACATAAACACCAATAAAGGAAAAGGCATCAACATAGAGCAATTTCTTTACACCAAACCGATCAATCCAACGACCCAAGGCAGGAATGAAGAAGACACCAATCAATGAGCCAATAATGGCCAATACTGCCAAGGTGTCTGCCTTTTTATGCAAGAGGTCAATCAACACCCAGGGTCCGTAAACCAGCATAATTTGCTTTTGCACGCCCCACATCACCACCAAAGTATAGTAATACTTGTATTCTTTTCGGAATACAAAATTAATCTTTTTATGGCTGGTAATGGGTTCCTTTAATATCCGCTCCAGTAAAAAATAAAGGAGAAAGGCAGAAAAGAAAATAACCGCTGCAACAATAAAAATCCATTTGGTGGATGCTGTAAAACTAAAGAATCCCGCACGAAATCCGATAAAGGTAATCATACCCGCCACCATTGTAAACGCGGTTGATGTCCCCTTGTACTGACCCATGCGTTTGCCGATGTCATTGCCGCGAATCAGAGACATGCCAATGCTGTCATGAACCGGCATCAGCATATGGGTGCCGGCTGAGTTAATGAAGATAAAGATGAGCATAATGGCGTAGGGAGGTGTAACGAAACCCAATACCCCGATTCCCGTTAAGGCCAACAGCTGGGCAACCATGGCAATGCGAAGATCTGAAAAGGCTGATAGCATGGCTACAAAAACAATCACCAGAATCCCTGGCAATTCTCGCGGAAATTCAATCAAGCCACGCTGATATGCCGTAACTTGATAAGCATCCTTAAAATAATTTGACAATACCCCGCCGCTTAATCCCTGCGCCAAGGCAGTCAAGGCAAGTATAATAAAATACACTTTTTGCGCATCACTTAAACTGTTCCATCTGGCCTTCACTTCTCCATCCCCCTGTGTCCCTCTTTAATAAACTAAAGCCTAACCGTCTTTGAAGATTTTGTCAATGAATTCCGGCCTAAAATGTGTCCGGTTCAGACCATCTTCAGCTTAACGCATATTCGCGGATGGGTTCAGTCTGCTAAAACGTGTTGAAGATCTATTCATCCAAAACAAAAAAGGCCCGATTATTGGACCTTTTATGGTTTATCCTTTGCTCCGTTCATATTGTTCCGGCCAAGGAATGTCTATCCCCAGTTCCTTTGCCGCCTGTAAAGGCCAATAGGGATTCCGGAGAAGTTCCCGCCCCAAAAACACCAGATCAGCTCGCTGGTTGCGTATGATTTCTTCCGCCATTTGGGACCTTGTAATCAAGCCGCCCGCGATCACCGGCAAACCCGTCGCTTGCCTGATTGTCTCTGCAAAAGCAACTTGATAGCCAGGATAGGCAGGAACACTTGCAGGAATCACACCGCCGGAGCTGACATGCACCAAATCGATGGACTCTTTGACATCATTTACGATTGCCGCCAGATCGTTTGGATGGTTGCCGCTCTCATGATACTCTTCCGCCGAGACCCGAAGGAAAATAAGTTTTTCAGAATCCCACACTTGACCAACGACCTCAAGAATCTCTCGTAAAAATTTGCTCCGTTTCTTTTCATTGCCACCATAAGAATCGTTGCGCAAATTGGTCAAAGGCGACAAGAATTGATTAATCAAATAACCATGAGCGGCATGGATTTCAATGCCATCAAAGCCGGCTTTCAAGGCTCGCTGCGCTCCATTTTTAAATGCCTCAACCACTTCTTGAATTTCTTCATGACTCATGGCATTGGGGTTTTGGTATTCTTCATTGAAAGCAATTGCGCTTGGCGCAATGATCCGCTCTTCTTTAATGGCGCACTTTCTTCCCGCATGGGCCAGCTGAATAACCGCTAGGCTGCCGTTGGCATGAATTTTTTCGACTAGCCTTTTCAATCCGTCAATCTGATCATTGGACCAGATACCAAGATCCTTAGGAGATATTCTTCCTCTTGCTTCAACCGCAGTCGCTTCAACAATGATCAAGCCCACTCCACCTACGGCTCTTGTCGGGTAGTGCAGCAAATGCCATTCATTCACCTTACCGTCTTGACTGGCACTATACATGCACATCGGCGGCATCACAATACGGTTGCACAGCGTCATATTCTTGATTTGTATCGATGAAAACAAGCCAGCCATAGTCTACCTCCAATCAAGCTTCTTCCAGTTCAAAATCCAGGCCCCATGGAATCCCAAACTCATCCACCACAGAACCATAAATGGCGTTCCAGAAGGTTTCTTCCAATGGCATCCTGATCTGGCCGCCTTTTTTAAGCTCCTCATAGACTCGTTTTTGTTCTTCTTTGGAGCTAAAATTCAGGTTCAATGAAATCCGACTTTGATCCGAAACCGGTTCTCCCTCAAAAACATCAGACAAATAGAGGATCTGTCCGCCAAACTGAAACTGTGCATGCATGATTTTTTCTTGGTATTCCGGGCTGATTTCCATTCCTGGCGCATCTTTAAAGCGCTGCAGGTAGACAACCTCTCCATGAAAAATTTCTTTGTAGCGGTTCAATGCCTCTTCGCAATTCCCCGCAAACGATAAATAAGGAATCAGATTCATGTTTTCTCTCCTTTCATTGGCAAGAAATATATACCCGATTCCTTTTGTTATTATGATTTTTCTTCTACAATCATTTCATGAATTTTCCAGCCCAAGGATCCGGTGCAAAATCCTTGATTGCCAAGCAAGACCACATCAATGTCTTCTTGCGGATAGTAATAGAGTCTTGCACTAACCCCAAACTCTTCGCCGGTGTGTCCCATGCGAACCACTTGATCCTCTTTCAACAAATACCAATTGGCAAAACCATATTTCCATTGATAATCCCGAAATCCATCCGAATCCTGATCAAGCACATGAGGTTTCAGAAATAATGCCGTCATCTTCTCACTCATAAGCTCACCCTTGCGAAGCGCCTGGTTGAATCGGATCAAATCACCAAGGGTGGATGTGCCCCCGCCATCCGCCGAAGGAAGGGGTGTCATAGTATAGATATTCTTTTTCCATCCCATAATATTCCCTTCAGCATCTTCTTCCGGTTCATAGCCGTCTGCCACTCCTACAACAACATCTTCATTGTCCAAGAATGCCGTTTCTTTCATGCCCAAGCGATCGAAGATTTCTCTTTGAATCCACTTTCGATAATCCTGGCCTGTCAATTTTTCTATGACCATGCCCAAGAGGATATATCCTGCTCCGCAATATTGAAATTTCTCCCCAGGAGAAAACTGCGCCTGCTTCTTCTTAAACATTTGGTAGTAATCTTCTAAACGCTTCATCTCATATATTGGCTTATCCCGCCACAAGGCAAACCAATCCTCATCCGAAGCATTCATTTCATCAAAATAATCTCCAATCCCCGAGCTATGGGTCAAGAGATGGCCAATGCTAACCGTAGGTGCGATGCTTGTGTCGGTTAATTCCAAAACATCCACCACAGAATCCTGCAGGGATAGCCTGCCTGTATCCATGATCTGTCCTATGGCAACTGCCGTAAATATTTTTGAAATGGATGCGATCCGATATTTTGTGTCCACAGTCGGTTTGATTCCCCATGTTCGATTGGCTAAGCCAAACGCCCCTTGATAAAGAATCTCTTCTTTTCGTTGAATCCTTACAAGCCCTGAAAATGCATCCTTTTCTACTTGTTCCTTGATATGTTCATCCAATGCGTCCCAAGAAAATAAATCCTTCATGGTTTTCGCCCCCCTTATTGTTGATATCCTAATTTTACCATAGGTCACTTGGCGATCACAAAAAATCCTTTTCCTTTCCCTGTCATCTATGATATACTTACTTGATTTCCAAGAAACACAAATAGAAAGGAAAACCATGAACGAATTTCAATCTTTAGGCATTAATCAATCGCTGATTCAACTCTTAAATCAGCAGAATATAGAATCACCAACACCCATTCAATCCTTAACCATTGCAGAAATCCTGGCAGGTCGGGATCTGATGGCTGAGGCGCAAACAGGAACCGGCAAAACCCTGGCTTTTCTTTTGCCCATGTTTCAGAAGGCAGAAGCAGACAATCCTCATATTCAGGGTTTGATTCTTTCACCAACCCGTGAACTGGCCATACAGATTACGGCAGAAGCGAAAAAATTGGCCGAAAACACCAACTGCGAAATCCTCGCTCTATACGGCGGACAGGATCTTCAAAAGCAATTGAAAAAACTATCTAGGGCCGTCACCTTTGTTATAGCAACTCCAGGACGCTTATTGGACCATTTGCATCGGGGCACCATCGATTTAACCCATCTTAACACCTTGGTTCTAGACGAAGCGGATCAGATGCTCTATATCGGTTTCCAAAATGAAATCGAAATGATCCTTAAGCGAACCAACCGCGATCGGCAGATGCTTTGCTTCTCTGCCACCCTGGATTCAAAAGTAAAAAAAATCGCATACAAGCATATGACGGATCCTTTGGAGATTACGGCTGAAAAGGAACAAGTCACCTTGGAAGCAATTGATCAGCAAGTTGTCTTCACAAGCGACCGCTGGAAGCAAGAAGCCCTCTTTGAATCATTGAATCAAACCAATCCTTTTTTGGGTATTGTTTTCTGCCGCACCAAGCGACGTGCCGACACCCTGGAGGCAGCGATGACGCGAAATGGGTATCTATGTAACAAGTTGCACGGGAGCATGACACAAAATGCCCGTCAGCGGGTGATGAAAGGCTTTCGGGAAGCGCGATACCAATACCTGATTGCCACAGATGTGGCTGCACGCGGATTGGATATCCAAGGAGTCTCCCATATTTACAATTATGATATTCCCGAGTCTCCCGAGTCCTATATCCATCGAATTGGCAGAACGGGTCGCATGGGTGATTCAGGAACAGCCATCACCTTTGTAGCACCCAAGGACAGAAGACTCTTGGAGACAATCGAAGAGACCATTCAAATGAAAATACCCGCAATTTCACACGAACACAAAACAGAAAAGAAGCAAGCCAAGCACAATGATAAACCAAAGCCAAAGAAAGGCAGGAGAAAACGATGATTAAATTAATGGCTGATTCAACCTGTGATCTATCACAAGAGATCATAGAAAAGTACGACATTGGCGTCGCACCATTAACCATTACCGTTGAAGGAAATGACTATCAAGATAAGATTGACATGCAACCCGATGAATTCTATAAGCTTTTAGGTTCCTTGGATACATTGCCAACAACGGCCATGCCGAGCCCGCAGAAGTTTATGAAAATCATAGACGATGCCATTGAGCAAGGCTATAAGGAAATCTTGTGCATCACCATGTCTAGCGGCACCAGCGGGTCCTACCAATCTGCCAAGGTCGCGGAAGAATACTTCCATGAAACCTATACGGATCCTGATCTGCGTATCCATGTGGTTGATTCCAAAAGCATGAGTCACGGCAGCGGATATCTCATCTTAAAAAGTGCCATCCTACGGGAACAAGGCGCTAACTTCGATGAATTGGTCAGTTTTAATGAACGCTATAAGCGTAACGTCAAACACTTTTTATCTGTCGACGATCTAGACAACCTGATTAAAAGTGGCCGCTTAACCAATGTCAGCGCCATGATCGGCAAGGTGCTCAAAGTCAAACCCATTATGTCCATGCGAGATGGAAAAGGCGCCATTGTCGCCAAAGTGCGAGGCCGCAAAAAAGTCTTTCAGCATTATATCCAAGAGTTTAAACGCCGAATGGATCCTGAATTAACAGACTTTGTTATCATCGGATATACATCCGACCGTTTGGTCGCAGAAAGCCTGGAACTGAAATTGCGTTCAGAAGCAGACTTCCAAGGTGATATCTACATCATGCAAATGGGGGCTGCAGTTGGCACCCATGTGGGTCTGGGTGGACTTTCCATGTTTTTCATTGAAAAGGGACACCAACATGATGGCTTGCTGCACAATGAAATGCAGCAAATCCTGGATGCCAATAAAAAGTTGATGAAGTTTATGGAAAAGGACGAATTGCTAAAACGATTCAACGAATACAAAAACAAGATCATGAAATAAAAGCATCGCCTGCGCGTTCTTATAACCGCACAGGCGATGCTTTTTTATTTCTTCTCTCTATAATGGCTTTCTTTCTCCGCCCAATTGCCCTTTGCAGCTGAGCTTCCGTCATGGTCGTGTAATTCTGGATTTCTGATATCATGGCTTGAACCACTTTTCTTTTAAACGGCGTCTCCTCGGGATCATAAAGAAGATAAAAGGCGGGCACATGAATTAATTCCTCTCGACCCGATCCAAGGACACAATCTTCAAAATCAATGCCATAAATCTGTCCCTGGGACCAAAGAAAATTACGAAAATTTATATCCCCCAAAGTCATTTCTCCATTTAGTGATTTTTGACTTTGATGAAAGTCCTGCAGCCAGCATATTAATTTTCGTGAAACATTCATCGCTAAATCCAAATCATTGACTTTCTCCGCCTCTTCCAAAACATGTAAGACGGTTTCCCCTGGAATGTATTCCATGATAAAACGATGGCAGTCATCTTGGGCTTCCAAGATTTCCGGAGAGGTAAAAATGCTCTTATCCCACAATCCTTCATGAATGGTTTTTTCACGCCAGTATGCATGCGGATCTGACATCTCCTTAACAACAACAGTATAGCCTTCAATTTCACTCAGATAGACGTGATTCTTCCTTGATTGATACAATTGAAGTTCTTTCATTTCTTCCATGCCGGTCCAAGCTCCACTTTAATGCTAGGCTCTTCTTGGAATCCTTCCAATTCTTGAACCACCCCCATAACCGCATTCTTTAGAATGTTTTGTACAAAAGGGACCATGGGAATTGGATTTCCATTAATCGTCAATCGAACCGCACTCTGATCCAGAACACAATCCGCTCGATCTTTCTCCCCTTTCAGAATGGACACCCCAAGCTCCCGACAGGTGCCTCCGCAAGCATGACAACAGTCGTAAGGAAAATCAGGCAGCAAGTCAAATACCTTTCTCTCGATTAGATCAACCAGTTTCTCAGCCTGATCCATGGCACTGATGGCAGGCAAACCACGATAGTCCTCGATTTGATCAGCAATCTTTCCTGATACAGCAAAAACATGGTCATTCCAGCGCTCATTCAAATCCTTTTGACAGTCTGCCGTTAGAATCATAGGCACATTGGCGTCTCGAATTCCTTCTACCACCAAATAATCAACCTCATAAAACTTCGCTATTTCATAGAGGTCCAGCTGTCTTTGAAATAAAATGTCTGTTTCATGCAATCCTCTTGCCGTAATCAATTGGGAACCTGCCTTTCGATGACGATCTGTGTTGGTTCCCTCCTGATCCATCTTAAAAGCTTCAAAATGGATGTCCTTGACACTGCCAACACTGTAATTCCGGCTTCTTAAAACTTGAATCACCTCTTCTATGGTTGTTGTCTTTCCTGACTTGGTATAACCCGCTACTGAGAATACTTTCATCATTTGCCTCCTAACCTTGTACCATCCATATAAGTAAGGGTGCCAACCCCATGCAAATCCAGTCAACGCTCCTGAGTTGCAACTTTCGAAATTGCGTGCGCTTGATTCCAATCTGGAATCCCCTGCTCTCAATGGTCTCTGACAGCCTTTCCGCCTTATTAATTGTCGATCCCACCAGAGGAATAAACAAATAGGAGAAAATTTGAATCCGCTTTGCCACCGGCAAGCGATGGATATCAATTCCCCTTAATTGCATGGCTAAAAATGCATCCTGCACTTCCTGCATAAAGATGGGAAGAAACTTCACCCCAATTGCCACCATCAAGCCGATTTCATAAGGAAGCTTTAATTGATGAAGCGCTTGCAGAAGATCCCGCATAGAGGAAGTCGCCAGAATCATGCCCGACATGAAAATGATCAACACTCGAAACAGATAGCCCAGGCTTCTTTGAAGACCGGTATCAGTCACCAGCGCAAAGCCTTGAATAGCAAGAATGGGATTCCCATCCCGCACAAAAAGACTTTGAATCACGATAAGTCCTAAAAAGAATACAAGAACCCGAGAAATCCGCTTAATCCATTTTTGAAAGGGAACTCCAAATAAGCACCCAAATCCTATGCTCACAATTAACAATCGCAATAAGCCAAACCAATCCGTTACAAGGACTGCCAAGGAAGAGAGACAGGCTACAATCAATAGTTTTGTTCTTGGATCAAATTCAATCGACTTCATAAACCCTCCGATTTTTTACTGTCAGCTTCCTGCTGCATAGGCTGTCAACAAATTTGATATCATGACTGATGATCATCATTCCAATCCCGGACTGATGGATCTTCTTCAGATAAAAGGCCAGCTCATCTTTCCTTTCTTGATCCAATCCAAAAGTGGGTTCATCCAAAATCAAGAATTCCGGCTCATTCATAAGAATAGTAGCCAGCGCCAGTCTCTGTTTTTCCCCTTGGCTGAGCTGAAAAGTTGGCACGTCTCTTGCTTCTTCCAAAGAGAATCGCCGGATCATCCGGTCCGCTTTTTTTTCTTCCTCCGCGCTTTGGTTGCCGCGAAATCGCGCAGCAAAAAGCAACTCCTCTTTGATTGTTGCACAAAAAATCTGACAAGACGGATTTTGAAAAAGATATCCGACGCTGCGTCCAATTTCATGAGTTGGGACTTCCTCTACTGGTCTGCCCTTCCACAAAATCGATCCTGACCTTGGTTGATTAAGGCCAATCATCAGCTTTGATAAAGTCGTTTTTCCCACACCATTTTCACCAAGCAAGGCAACCGCTTGACTTTGATGCAATGAAAAATTAACCTCCTGCAAGACCAGATTCTTCTTATATCCGAATGACAATTGACACGCCTCAAAATACGCCACGCCTATTCTCCTTCCAAATCACTGGCAACCCGTTCAATTCCACATGCTGCAACCTGATACAAACAATCCGCAAAGGCAAGATTTTCCCTTTCATGTTCCACCATTAGAATGGTCTTGCCCTGGTCTCTTAAACGAATAATCGCTTCTGTAATACGTTCCCGTCCTTTTTTGTCCACTTGCGCCATACATTCGTCCAAAAGAATCAGCTCAACATTGAGGCAAAGAATAGAGGCCAATATCACCAATTGTTTTTCTCCCCCCGACAAATGATTGGGGTTTCGATCCATCAAATGATCAATCTCTAACAATTGGCTCACTTCCTTTAATCGTTTTGCCATTTCGACCTTGGAAAGCTGATGATTTTCCATACCAAAGACCAGCTCGTCTTCCACATGAGAAAAGAGAATTTGACAGTCCGGGTCTTGATAGACGGTCCCTATCAATTGATGCGCGCCTTCTTTATTCAATTGATCAATCGAGCAACCGTCAATGCATATTTCTCCTTTAGATCCATCTTGCTGATCCAAGGGCAGACTTCCATTGATCAAGCGAAGCAAAGTGGATTTTCCACATCCGCTTTTTCCAAAGATTCCTGAAATCTTCCCTTTTTCAAATACCGCACTGGCATTTGAAAACAGGGGACGGTCCTTCTTGAATCCATAATTCAAACCATGGACAAAAATCATTTTTGCACATCCACAGACAAAGCGTATTTGCACCAATACTGGCTGAATTTATCTTTGGAGATAATCATCTGATAGGGACCTTTCCCACCTTCCTCGCGAGTGCCAATTAATTGACCTTCTCGCATATAGGCCAAATAGACATTATCGTCCGCCATCAGTTTCTCCATTGTGACAGTGACAGCATAGCCATCTGCTGCTGTCACAACAACACCTTTGGCATCGCTTAAATCAAGACCCGATTCTTCAATAATGGTTTTGAGCAGTACACCCGTGTAGCTATAAGGAATGGGCTCTTTGCCATTGGTTTTCAAATTCGCTTCAAAATCAGATTCTCCCATGGCTTGGATTTCTCCCATATGCCAGCTTGCTGCCTCCTGACCGCTCTCCATGACAATAAAGACTGCCTCTTCATTCAGCTTGGCCTTGGTGGCAGCCACGTCCCGGTTCAGTCTTCCCGTTATGACCAAAACCACAGCCAGCCCCATTATGATCATGACAATCCATTTGTTTTGCTTAGTTTTCATATGCCCCTCCCTGTACAATCCAGTATGGAATCATTAAATCTTCTGAGCGGAAATCACCATGACTCCCTTCCGATCCCACAGCATGCATGCCATGGTCAGCCGTAATAATCACCATGCCAGGCCACATTTCCGTTAAGGCTTCCACATATCCATCAATCATTTCAATCCGTTCCCAGGTCAGGGCGCCTTCCGGACCTGACAAATGCCCTGCATCATCGATGCTGTGGAAATGAACCATGGCGTATTGCAAACCTGATCCTTTTAATTCCGCCTTAGCCGTGGCAAAAATCTCGTCATCGCTCGTTCCATTTTGATTTTCATCCATATGGAGACGAATTGTTCCATTCGTATTTAGAATCTTCACTCCGCCTTCCAGAAGAAGCGTTTGGCCACCCTTTTCCATGACATAATCAAAGATAGTTGGCGCTTCCACTTCCCGAAAACTTCGGTCATAAATGCCATTCACCGCTGGAGCTTGTCCTGTAATCATGGCTGCAAAGCCCGCATTGGTCACAGGCTTATAAATGGTCGTTGCCTTTTTCGCTTGAGGAAGTTGGCCCAGGTAGGAATCATCCAGCTGATCGGCTAATGCTAAGTACTCCCAATAGGAAAAACCGTCCAGGAACAGGATCAAAACAGGAATGTCCCGATCGACATAATAGACTGCATCATGATAAGCATCCATCACTGAATGGGCAGGAGGATCAAGCATGATCCCGTAGAGATCACGGACTGACTCTGCCTGGTCCAAGCTGAGATAGTGCACCTGGCCGTTTTCCAGCACAAGGTAACCGTCGTTGATCGACCGATATAGCGCCTCACCCGCTTGGTTCATCATCAGAATCTGACCAAAGTCCTCACTTGCCAGCTGACTGATTGGTATGACGCGTTTAAGCTTCATCACATCGATTGCGACGTTCTCCAATCGGCTGACACCCTCTACCAACTGCAAGATTTGGAAATCCTGTGCCAAAAGCTCCCCATAAGAAAAATGAAGATTTTCCTTGCCTTGGATTAAAGTAAATCCCGTTTCATAATTCGCTTCAAGGGAGTCGTTTTTTACCAAAATCACCTCTTTGATCCGTTTGATCCGGCTGTTAACCGGATGTTTGTCTGAGACAAAAAACCACTGGGATGGGTCGGAATATGAAAAATAGGTGTCCTGAATTGTTTCACCCTTCAGCCTCACCATAAAGCCATCCTCAGCAACCAACAGCCAATCATTCTCACTGTATATTTGCGCTTCCTTTACAAGGGATTCCAAGGGGATACCCTCGATTTTTTGATCGTTCCAATCTAATTCTTGCCGTTCCTGCAGGTGCCAGACTTCATGGAGTTTGACTTCCTGAATCACATCTCCTTTAATCACCAGCGGTTGAACCTGCATTTCCTCCTGACATCCTGTCGTGAGGAAAATCAGGCAGAACGCAAGGAAGAGAAGCGCAATGCGCTTCTCATTTCTCTCCTTGAACATGTTGACTCCTTCCTGCTTGTGGAACCCGCTTAAAAATTTGATAGGCAATAATCCCACCAATCCCCCCTGACAAGAGCGCGCTGGACAAACTCATCAGCAAGGGGATCAAAGGCAGACGGAAAAACACCAAATTGGTTAGATATGTTCCCGTCAAATTGGCCACCATACCGGCTATGAAGAAGTCCATTGGAGATTCCCACTTTCTTCGAATAAGGAAAAACACCAAATCAACAATGAGTCCCGGCATGGTATACGTGGCAATGCTAACCAGTCCATGGCTGCCAAAAAAGCCGGTGACCACGATCATCAAGGCCTGGATCAGAGCCGTCAAGGTAGCAGTCCCCCGTTTGCCAACCATCCCGGCCGCCAGAACAATCCAAAACATATAAAACCCACCGGCAAATGCGCCTCCGGGAATAAAGAGGGGGCCTGTGACCATATGAGCCAAAGGAACCACAATCGGTTTTGTTGCAATGCCTAAAGATGCCATTAATGCCATCAATACCAGTTCATAAATGCGAAATCCACGTAATGCTTTCATCTCAATACTCCTATGATTAGTGAACGTCTACTTTGGCAACACCTTTCACCCAAGTCGTTGAGAACTCCGTGTTTTGAACCAGTTGTACAAGATTATCAGGATCGTCCAATGCTTCCCCATTGCGTACAACGGCCAAAATGGTCTCCTCATCCACTTGGTCTGCCGTTAAAATGACTTCATAACCATCACCGGCTATGATCGACAAGCTTTCAAAGGAATCTACATGCAAGAAATCCAGCACATCCAAAAGCTTGTAGCCTTCCCAGTCATCGGCTTTCACTACATCGTTCTTGATTCGCTCGGTATGTAGAGCAACCCTTTCCAACTTTCTTTGCGCTTTTTCGCTTGTAAAGGTGAAGGAACCATCAGACAAGCCGCTAAATTCGATTTCCCAAGCACTGCCTACAACCGTCGATTCTGTTTTTTCAGTCTTCTCTTCCCCAGACTTTCCATCAACAGCGATTGCATTGCTGCCGTCACCCGCTGCTATGGTCAAGAGATTCTTAATCTTGGTATTCTTTGGATAAGCCGCCGTAAATTTCACTGTATTGGTTCCGTCGCTATTCACGTAAACAACGCCATCTTTCAAAGCAGCCTTAGGCACTTCTACAGAATAGCCGTCATCCGCTGCCAATACCAAATAGTCTGCATCCAATCCCGCTAAATGAACCAGGTCCGCCAGGCACACACCGGTTTTTTCATTGGCCGTAAATTCTCCCAATAAAGCTATCGCCTGTGCTGCCGATACAAAACTTGTGTCGGCCGCTTCCATTAGGGTTACAGCTTTGACATTCATGCCTTTTGGCAGATCACGTCCTGTAAACAGTGGTGCATCTTCACCGGTAATCTTCAAAAAGCCTTGATTAATTACATCCGCACTTTCGATTTTTTCAAATCCATCCGATGCAACAAAACGAACTTTCGCAAATTCATTTGAAACATGGGCTTGCATCAAGTCAGCCATTAAAATGGCTTGATCTTCATTTTCATAATATGTAAAGATCTCGGAAGGCAAAGCAGCAGTCGCAGTTTCCAGCAGGACGATTTTTTTCTCGTTCGCTTCAACTGCAGTTTCTACAACATCAGACTTAAAGAACTCAACGCTCGCCAAGTTGGAAACATAGTACATGGATCGTTCCCCGTCGATGGCAACGCGCAAAGGCATTTTCTTTTCGTCTAAGACTTCGCCATCAAATTTGTATGCAAGAATAATCTCCTTGGCCGCCAAAATCTCTTGTGGCACATCAATCGCATAGCCGTCAGCTGCAGTAAATCGAACACTGGAATAATCCCCTTTGGCGATGCCCTGCTCAGCCAGCAAGTCACCCAGAACAATCCCCGTAACCTGATTGTCGCTTTCCTCTCCACTAGACGAAATATGATGAACGTCCCGGGTTACCGGTTCTCGTTTGTAAATTTCATCGTAAGGGATGGCAAATGAAATCTCATCTCCCTTAAAAACAAGCTCCCCCTCGTAATGAAGCATTTCCGTTTCTTGTTCTTGTGGCGCTTCCGCTTCTGTTGCGGACTGGCTGCTCGAGCAACCGCTCAACAATGCGGCCACCATCATCAGCACCAGGCCAAAAGCCCAAATCCTTTTCCTCGCCTTATTCATCCTCTTTCTCCTCCTTTATTTGAATGCATGCGTTCACCGCATCCACCACACTCTGACTCGTAATCGTTGCGCCTGTAATGGCGACAACCTCATTCTCTGCCTCTTTTCGATATTTAACCAGTTTCACCCCGGACTCATAAGGAACCAAGAGTCTGGATAGGAACCAGTCTTCTTCTACATAAGAACCGTAACCATCCGTTTCATTCGCTTCCAGCAAGATCACCTTTGTCACAGACGCTTGATCGATTTCCACCTCTAGCAGAATCCAGTCATGGTAGCCTTCCATGGCCACTAAAAAACCATCTTGTCCGGATTCCGACTCAAAGCAAAGCAAGACCGGAGAATTCTCTATCCGCCTTGCATGAGACTTATACTCAGCCTCATAGGCTTTCACTCTTTCAGCGAATCTCAGATTATCAGTCTGCGTCTGCATGGCTACAACCGATACGCGTAGTAGGAGTATTGCGACTATTAACACTATGCCAATGATCCATCTTCGTTTCATATCAACCATCCAATCCAATATTTTACGCAAAACAAAAAGCGTCCTTTCGAAAAGAAAGAACGCCAAAAAAGGCCCTTCATATCTTCCTTTCCAAACACGGGAGGCGATTCCATTTCTGTTGTCACCCATCGGTCATTTTCCCATAGCGAACCTTAGGGAAAGTGACTCGGAAAACGATTTGCACAATTTTAGTTTACACCTTTTACCAATAATAAACAAGCCTTAAGTTTCAATCCGTTACTCTTATTTTGAACTGCTTTTAATTCATTCCAGCAACAATTGAAAAGCCCATTTATTTCATTTCTTATAACAGTGTATTTAAGATGGTAAATCTTTCGATTCTACAGACGGATTGCCAGAGGACATACAAGACTGATTTTTGGAGGAATTATATCACCAGAATTCTATATGAATGGAGACTGCAAAAAGAGTCAGGCTCAACTTTTGAGAGATGCGATCCGAGGAAGCTTCAAATTGGCTGTCAAATTTAAAAGAGGGGCGAAATTCGCCCCTCTTTCTTTAGAATATTTGATTTGCAACAAGCACTGCAGCCCGTGCATCCTGGCAGTAAAAATCCGCTCCAATTTGCTCTGCATACTGCTCCGTTAATACCGCTCCCCCAACCATGACTTTGACTTGTGGATAAGTCTTTTGAATACTTTCGATGATCTCTTCCATATTACTTACCGTCGTCGTCATCAAGGCGCTTAATCCAACAAGCTGAATGCCTTCCGACTCAATGCTAGCAAGAATTTTTTCTTTGCCTACATCTTTACCAAGATCCAATACATGGTAGCCATAACTCTCCAACATGATTTTTACAAGATTCTTGCCGATATCATGGATATCACCCTTTACTGTCGCCAGCAATACGCTCCCTTTGGGTTCCATGATCCCTTGCCCGTCATCCAATTTCTTCTTCACCAATTCAAAGGCCCCTTTTACCGTTTCAGCAGCACGAATCAGCTGCGGTAAAAATATGGTTTGCTTCTCATACATAAGGCCGATGGCATCTAAGGCTGGAATCAGTTCCGTATCAACCACTTGCAAGGGATCCTTGCTTGCCAATGCTTTCTCAACCTTTGCCTGAACACCCGCACTTTCACCTTCCAATAAAAGAGTCGTCAAATCTGCCTCAGAACTTGTTTGCTTGACCTCTTGAGCTTTGCTTCCCTGACTATTTTTCTTTTCATTATACTGAATATAATTCACGGCGCCAGGATCATCATTGTTCAAAACACGGAAAGCCTGCAAAGTGTCTTGAATGCCTTCCGCTCCTGGATTAATAATCGCTGTATCCAGTCCCGCTCCCAACGCGAGGGTAAAAAACACCCGGTTGATCAAGGGCCGGTAAGGCAATCCATAAGAAACATTGCTGACCCCCAAAGTTGTCTTCACTCGGGTCTTTTCCTTTAGAACCCGAATGGCTTCCAAGGTTTCCATGACTTCCTGCTGCTGAGCTGAAGCCGTTAGTACCAAAGTATCAATAATGAGTTTTTCTTCCTCTATCCCGTGTTTCTTGGCGTTTTCAATGAGTTTTTCTGCAATGGCAATCCGCTCTTTGGCTGTATGTGGAATGCCATTCTCATCCAAACACAAACAAATTGCATAGGCGCCGTACTTTTTCAAAATGGGAAATAGCTCATCCATGGAAGACTGCTTTCCATTTACGGAATTGACAATGGCGATCCCCGCATAGCGACGCAAGGCGGTCTCCAAAACCGATGCCTTTACCGAGTCAAATTGTAAAGGGGTATCCAGCAATCCGGAAAATGTGTCAACCAGTTCAATCATCACCTCTTCTTCATCAATTTGCGGCAAGGAGGTATTCACATCCAATACATCCGCTCCGTGATGAATCTGCTCGAAGGCGACCTTTGTTGCAAAGTTAAAATCCCCTTGCAAGAAGGCTTCTTTTAAGCGCTTGTTGCCCGAAGGATTGATTCTTTCTCCAATCAAGACAAAGTTCTTATCCAAGTTCACCGATTTTGTTGATGAACAAACATAATTGCCCGTCTTTGTCACTTGCTCTCTAGGTGAAAATCGATCTCTTTGTTGGTTCAGCTGACGGATATATTCCGGTGTAGTTCCACAACAGCCGCCTACAATTGCAAGACCTTCATGCAAATAGGATTCCACCGCTTTGGCATATGTTGCAGCGTCCAATGAAAACTTGGTCTCTCCCTCAACAAAAACCGGAAGTCCAGCATTGGCTTGCACAATAACAGGCGTTTGACTTTCCGCTAAAATCCGCTTAACAATCCCTTCCATTTCAATGGGACCTAAGGAACAATTCACGCCCAAAGCATCAACACCCAGTCCTTCAATAATACGAACCATAGTTTCAGGATCAGTTCCCGTCAGACTACGCTCATCCTCGGTAAAACTCATGGTGGCGATTACAGGGAAATCCGAGTGCTCTTTGACCGCTAGAATGGCCGCACGCATTTCAGCAATATCCGTCATGGTCTCAATCAAGACAAGGTCGATCAAGTCAGGATTTAAGCCAATTACCTGTTCCTTGAATATTTCGTAGGCTTGATCAAAATCCAGATCGCCAATCGGCTTCATCATGGCACCAATGGGTCCAATGTCATAGGCAACATAGACCTGTTTTTCCGCTTGGTCTGCCGCTTGTCTGGCAATCTTGGAAGCGGCTTCAATGATTGCCTGAAGCCCGTAGGCTGAATCCTTCGCCTTCATTCGATTGGTCCCAAATGTGTTTGTGGTAATAAAATCCGCCCCGGCATCAATAAACTGCCGATGAATACGTCCTATAAGCTCTGGATTCTCCAGATTTAAGTCTTCTGGCACTCGGGGAACCCTACTGCCCGAAGCCTGTATCATGGTGCCCATAGCCCCATCAAAAAGGAGCAATTCCTGCTCCAATTTTTCTTTCCACGCTCTATTCATAATCCACCGTCCTTACTTTTGCCAATTGCATTGCTCTTTTAGCTTGCACTCTTCACAACTTTGATTCCCGCAAGGCTGCATGGACTTTGCATTCTGTTCCTCTTTGTTCATCTTCTCCACTCCAATCACTGCGATAATGGACTTGCTTGGCACCATCATCATTGAATTTGTCAAAGTTACCCCTAATACCCGATCCCAATGGATAAACCGGATCATTTCTTCTTGTATCTCTAATGCTAAATCACCATATCCTGGACTAAATCGAAAGGTCAGTTCTTCTTCTTTGGCGATCTTGGATCGGATTTCATTTTGTCCCTGGTCAGCCGCTTCTTCAACATAGGCTGACAAACAGCTGTCAAGAATCATGCCATCGGTTACCGAAGCAACTTGCTTTCTCATCAGCATGCGCTCTGATTCTATACCCAATGTCACACACAATAAATAAACCGCTTGAGAATGCTCCAAATGCTTGGCAATAGACGCCCCTCTTAATTCAAATGGACAGGCTTTCAATGAAACCCGCATGGGCTCCCATTTAAGCACTTCAAACCGTTGATAATGCCACTTGGGTTGAATGGTCTCTTCAATCTCGGCAATCAAAGTTTCAAGACGTTTACGAGTCATCGCATCCATCTGATTGTTTCGATAACCAAGATAGCGCATAATCTCCTGAATCTCCATGGTTTTGCTCCTTATCGATTTAAGGTTTTTCGTACTTGATTGATGCTTTTCATAATCCGCTTTGTAATATCCGGTCGGTTCATGGTATAGATATGAATACCGTCCACACCGCTGGATAATAAATCAATAATCTGATCAACCGCATAGGCGATTCCGGCTTCCCTGAGCGCCTCTGGACTATGCTCATACCGCTCCAAAATACGCATAAACTTGGGTGGAAGATTACAGCCTGAAATCTCTTGAATCCGCTTGATCTGGCGGATATTCACAAATGGAAATATCCCCGCGATCACTGGCGTATGAATATCCAGCAAATCCAGTTTCTCTTGGAACTGATAAAACATTTCATTATCAAAAAACAATTGCGTTACCAGAAAGTCCAGTCCCTGCTCGGTTTTTCGCTTTAAATGTTTCAAGTCTTCCAGTTTGTTGGCAGACTCAATATGCCCTTCCGGATAACAAGCGCCTCCGATGGACCAATCCCCCTCCGCATGTATATCCCGAATCAGCTCACTGGCATAATGATACTCAGGCATGAAATTCGGATTATTGGCCATGCTCTCCGGCATATCCCCCCGAAGGGCTAAGATATTCTCAATATTATGACTCCGCAACTGCTGAAGCACCTGCATAATTTGCGCTTTAGTCGAAGTCACACAAGTTAAATGGGCGATGGCTTCAATATCAAACTCGTTTTTGATCTTGGATGCAATCTCTACCGTATGACTCTGAGTTGAACCCGCAGCCCCATAGGTAACGCTGATAAAATCCGGTTTCAAATCCTTCAGCTCTTTAATCGTATCATGAATGCTTTCAATTGGATAATCCCTTTTCGGTGGAAACACCTCAAAGGATACCGTCGTTTCTTTTTCTTTTAGCATATCCCGTATTTTCATCAACTTCCCCCTAACAAAAAAACTCTATCAAAAGATAGAGTTAAAACCTTTGATCTCTTATCTTTCGGGAATCCCGTTGGAATTGGCACCACACCAGTTTGATAGGTTGCCGGACTTCATCGGGCCAAATCCCTCCGTCGCTCTTGATAAGTTTGTCCGCCTGGACAATTATTGAATTGTTCGTATTCTACAATGATTTGTCCGTTTAGTCAAGACAAATTCATTAATTTTATTGAATTCTCTTAATATTTATTCAGGAATTCCTTTTCCTGCGGCCGCTCTGCTAACTGACCCCATCTATTTGATGACAATAAAAAAACGGCTTTCGCCGTTTAGTATTGTGTGTTGCTGAACTTGAATGCTGTTTCAACCGCTTCATCTGGGTTATAAGTCTCAAGAATTTTTCGGTATCGTTCCTTATAGTCATTGTCCACTTCCAACTCCGGTGTAACAATGGTTCCTTCGTTAAAGAAATGCATGGATCCTCGCCCCATTGCCGCGCCACGCTTGGTATGCTTGTCCAGTGCAACATCAATTACAGTTGGCACTCTGCCCATGGCAAAACCTTTGATAATAATATTTTTCAGCAAATCACTTGACCGATCTTTCTTGCTTTCACATAGAATACGAATGGCATGGATAAAGAAAATCGGCTGATCCCCATCGTCATATGGGAAGTTCTTTCTCATCTCGCTCAGATTTTGAATCAGTGGTGCAACCGAAAGGTCTCCAAAGCCAATATCTTCCACAGAAATTGCCAATAATCTTCTCCATAGTTTGTCCAATAAAATGGGCGATGTGATATACAACTCATAGGCACATTCACATGCCTCCTCTACTTTGGCACGACGAATCGATTTTTGAAGTGTAGAAATAATTTCATCTGCTGCAAACCCGTTCTTTGTTGTCATTTCAGACCATACATTATATGGAAACGCCATCATACTTCCTCCTTATTTTCCTCTATTTCTTCCGAATAATTTCTGCCAACTCGCTGGTTAAAAAGCGTGTCGTTTCAACACTCATCATTTGATCTTCCGCATGCGCCAATAAAAGGCTAATTTGCGGTGTTCGTTCTTGCATTTCTTTTGCAAGAACTTCTGCATGTACGTGGTGTGCATGATTAAAATGCGCTTCCGCTTCCTTCTGTTGTTGCTCGTACGCTTCTTGGTCACCCTTTTTCAAGGCCTCATAGGCAAGAATATATTTGGACTTCGCCATACCTGCGTATGAGATAATCTCCATCGAAACTTCTGTTAACCATTCAATATTTGCCATTTGTATCACCATTCTTTTTTATTTTTTCATGTCTAATGCTTGCTGCAAGGCTTTTTCTCCATCTGCCAAAGCATAGGTTCTTGTCTCTACGCTTGCTGTTGGAATTCCTAGAATCTTTTTCACATGCTCCAGAGCATATACAATTTGCGGTCCTAAAAGACAAACATCCCATTTGCCAACCTCATCTTCCAATCCACTATTGGGCCTCGCTTCGATCATAACATCCAAACCGGCTGTTTCTGCAGCCTGTCTCATTTTCTTCATCAGAATGGAACTTGACATTCCACCATTACATACAATTAAAATTTTCATTTTTCTATTCCTTCCTACTCATTCATTCTTTTTGGTCCTGCAAAACAAATTCAATCTATATCGAGACAAAGGATAATTCAGACAAAAATCCTTCTGCATGATCACACAGAATCAATTTTTCGAACACATTCTTATCCCGTGCAATTTTCTTAAAAAGCTGAAACAATTCCTGTATTTCATCATCAATCTGCGCTTGACTTGCAAGCATAAAAATTAGTTTCACTTCTTTATCCTTGTATTTAATCGGTGATTTTAGTATGGCAACGCTCACTACGCTTTTTTTCGCAAATGTAGAGAGTGGATGTGGCACCATAAAATAATTCGATAAAAAGGTTGGATAATTTTCCTCGCGTTCAATTACGTCTTGTGCAAAAACCTCTGGCGCATCAATATAACCCTTCTGATAAAGTTCTTCAGACATTCCTTGAACAACCGCCTCAAATGTCAGTGGTTCCTGATAAACCTGAATCAGTCTGGAATCAAACTTCCGGTCAATTAAGCGATCCGCTTTGCCTTTATAGCGTGTAAATCGCAAAGCTTCATAGATTCGAATACGATCGGACTCTTTGGGCAATCGATCAATGACATAAACCGGCTTCCCTTCCGCCTCTACAAGATCAGCCATGGATATAATCAAATCCACTTCCCTATAGGCAAGAAACTCTTTTAACTGGTGGACGGGTATTACATCAACAATCTGGATTTGATTGGGAAAATTATTCAGAATCCATTGTTTGGTGAAATTCACCATTCCAGGTAAATGGCTGCTTACCAATACTGTTCGAATACTCTTAAACACATTTTCAAAATAGAATTCAATATATAATGCAATGTAGGAAATTTCCGAATCAATCAGGTACTTGCGCTTATGCCGATAAACTATGGGCACCATGAGCATAGCAATTTCATAGGCAAAAGCGTATTTCTCACGGATAATGTCACGGGCAACATTCTCATATTCATAGCCCTCTTCCAGCCTACGCAACATGAAATCTGTATGAACGGCAAGATCCTGATAAACGTCCTCACAGGCAGTCAAATCAAATCCATACTTGCTTTGCACTTCCTGACAAAAATCACTCATGATCCCTCGATGCTGGGCATGAATATCCTCATGAGTATGATCGAACAATTTCAGCGTCCACATAAAATCATCCAAAAATCCTATGTCTGTTTGATGGATATCATCGAACTGTTCGACAATTCTAGATAAAATGCTGATGGTTTTTTTTGAGGATCTTTGGTTGTCATGGTTTCCGGCCAAGAAAAAGTCATTTTGATTGCGAACCAAGGAGAAATACAAGGCCCAGGAAAGCATGAAAAAGGAATCATCCGATAAAATTATCGACTGCGCTTTAAATGCATGATGAATCGCATTCCGCAATCCCTTTAAATGCTCCTCCTCATAATATCCATCCATTAGCGCTGCAATCTCAGATGAATAGGCTGATGTCCGACAGACATTTTCCTTTTCTAAAAAAATGAGAAATGCCCGTCGAATCAGCTCTTCATTCTCTATGGTATAAATCTTTTCATTCCGTATTTCAAATAAAGACTCACCTAGTTTTTTCTGTAACATGGTTTGTAATTTATTGAGATCCTTATAAACCGTCTGTACAGAAACAAAAAGTTCTTCAGCCAAGTTCTCAATTTCCTGCTCTCTCTCAAAGAAAACACGACCCATGATCACTTTGTGACGATCTTCAATGTCGTTTAAGCTGTTTTCCTCTTGAAACTTTAGAAGCAGGGAAGCCACGACTGGAATATGCGGCCCCGCAATATAATAGCCAATCTTATTGGAAGATTGAATGCTGCAATTGTATAATTTTAAATCCTGATTAATCTTGCTGATATCATTGCGGACAGTGCGATCAGAAACACCCAATCTTGAAGCCAAATTTGATCCGATAATACCAGAAGTATTTTTAATCAATATTTCTAAGATTTGAAGTTGTCGCCCTGTCCACATGATTCCACTCCTCTATTGTGCTTCTTTTTTCAACTCTTCCGCTTCCATTGCTTTAAAGAACGGCAAGTAGATCAGCGTCATCAATGTCAAACAAGCAAAGACCAATACAACGGCTTTCCAGTCCATCGTCATCAAAAATGCACCCAATCCCGGTGGCATAAAACTAGGCGGCTCGGCGATCGGCATTCCGACCAATCCAGATGCCATCGAAAAATAACAAATACAAGCAATCAACAATGGTCCAAAAACAAACGGTACAAACAAATATGGATTCAAGATAATCGGCGCGCCGAAGATCACTGGCTCGTTAATACCGAATAAAGATGGTACAATTGCCGCTTTGCCAATAGAACTAAAGTTCTTTGACTTCGATCGAATCATCAGAATAACCAGTCCTAATGTTAAGCCGGAACCCGTTACTTGCAACAATGCGTAATAGAAACCGAATGTAAAGAAATGCGTCACAGGTTCGCCGGCTGCATAGGCCGCAACATTGGCAGCACCGTAAGATACCGCAAATGGAACCCAAACCGCTGATGTAATTCCCGGTCCATGCAGACCAAAGAACCAAAGCAATTGTGTCAGGAAGATCACAATTAAAATAGCCGGTAAAGTATCCATGGAACTAACTGCCGGTGCTAGAATTCCCATAAACCACTGTGGGAATACTGATCCCGAGAAGGACTGAATACCCACTGAAATGGAAGTGGCAATCATGACATTCACAATCAGCGGCAAAAGAATACTAAAGCTCGCTGCAACCATTTCAGGCACACTGTCTGGCAATTTGATAACCAACTTCTTTTCCATCATAAATCGTGTGATTTCAACTGTCATAATCGCCGATACAATGCTGGTAAAAAGACCTTCCGCACCAAGATAAGACATGCCTAATCCACCTTCTATCGGAATACCGCTTAAAATCAGATGGACGACCATGGCGCTGACCCCGATCAATGATGATTTCAGATTGTAGCGTTTTGCCAAGGCATTGGCAATGAAGAATACCGCGTAAACAGAAATAAGACCGGTTGTAAATTGGTTGGCGTAGGTTAAACCAGTCATATGCTGACCGATGAATTCACCAATCGCTCCTCCAATCAAGTTTTTAATCGCAATTGGCAACAATGAAAATGATCCAATAATGATAATCGGTATGATTGCGATCATACCTTCTTTAATCGCTTGCAAATGTTTCTGCTGCTCCACTTTGTTTGCAATGGGCATAAGAATTTTCTGTAATGCATTTTGTAGTTTTGAAGTTCCCACTTGCTTTCCTCCCTTTCAATACGAGAATTGTGGATGATAACGGCCGTCATTTCCATTAATCCTATATTCGCTCTTTAGGACTTCCTTATTCTACAAAAACCCCTTCCCAATCGTCAAATAAGCTTTTTCCGCCTGGCTAGGAAAGCCTCCATAAAACTAGCCCAAGGCATAAAAAAACGGAATGCCATCGCATTCCGTCTTTTTTCAAAACAAATTTCATTGACCTTACTCAACAACAACCTTCATTCCCGGTTCCAAGTCGTTGGAAAGGTTCTTTACGACAAGATCCCCTTCCTGGACTCCATTGAGTATTTCATAATAATCCTCGCCTTCAAGTCCGATTTCCACCACTTGTTCTGCTAAGATTCCTTCTCGTATCGCCATCACATAATGCTCGCCTTGGAATTGATAAACCACTTCCGTTGGAACCCTCAACACATTACTTCTGGTAGAAGGAATAAACTCCACATCCGCTTCTTGGCCGATGATGGCATTTTCCAGTCCTTCTGTCAGCATGATTTCGACTTCCACCCGATTCTGACGAATCCCCAGCTCTGAAATGGTTTCCTTGGCTTTGGGATGGATCTGCGCAATTTGCCCCATATACTGGCCATTGCCAAACATCAGAGTCAGCGGAGTTTCTTCTGAGATCCAATGCAGATCATCCTCCAGCAAATCGACCACAACCTTCATTTCACTAAAATCGGACAACTCCATAATCGGTTCACCCGGCATGACATAAGCACCTTCATCAATGTTGCGTTCCGTAATAATCCCACCAAATGGAGCAACAATCACATAGTCTTCCAGCTGTGCCTTCAAAGATTCCAACTGACTGTTCAATTGCTCAATTTGGGCTTCAAATTGCCCTTCTACATTTTCACTGATCCCTTTGCGCGTTAGGGTCAATTGACTTTGTGCAATGGTCAATTGCTGCTTGGTCACCTCAGCTTGGTTGGCATAGGCATCATATGTTGTTTTGCTGATATAATTTCCTTCGTATAGCTGCTGCTGAACGTCTAGATCCTCAAGCGCTTGCTCATAGGCAACCCGCGCCTGCCTAACAGCAGCCGATGCCTGATTTATCAAAGCTTGATCCTTGGGCGCCAGAGCCTCCAGCAATTGCAACTCAACATTCCTTAATTGCGCCTCAACACCCTCGATTTGGGAATCCAGCAACTTATGATCCAATTCAACCAAGACATCGCCCTTGGTCACCTCATCACCGGTTTCAACCGTTACGGTTTGCACCGTATCCGCTACACTGGTTTTCAACATAACACGATGACGACTGTCGATTGTACCGGTTTCTTCAATCAGAAAGCGCACATCCCCTCGCTCTACCGAAGCTGTTGTTACAGGAGTGCCTCCATTCAGATAATAGAATCCTCCCGCAGCACCTAGAACAACTGTGGCCAGAATCCCTATGATCATCCATTTTTTCGTCAAATATTTTTTCATCATCCCCACCCCTTTACGTGATTCGATTCTTCAAAGCTTCGATAAAATCAAGTCGTTTAATTTTTTGATAAGTTGCCGCTTCCGCAATCCAAACAAACACAATGGTAAAGAAAGCAGCTTGTACAAACATAATTGGTTGCCAATCAATCCGCAAGGTGTACAAATCCGTGCTGAATTGCCTCATAACCGAATCCATCATAGTAATGGACATGGGAATTCCGGCAATGATTCCAATGGTGCTCAAGACCATATTTTCCCTAAGCAGCATACGAAATATTTCTTGCTTTGAGAATCCCATAACCTGCAAGGCAGAAAACTCCAGTCGTCGCTCATTAATACTCAGTATAGTGGCATTATAGACGATGGCAAAGCCCAATACACCCCCGAAAAAGAGCATAACACTCAGTGAATAGATCATCAGGTCCATAAACTCCATAAACACATCCTGCATATCTTTCAAGGATTGAACCGATCCTACAAAACGAAAATCCTCCAATCCAGACTTCACATCCGCTTGGGAATCAATATAAACCCCATTGGTATAGCCTGCATCCAAAAACAGGTCACGCATGGTATTGATTTCCATATAAATATTGGAACCCAAATTCTGCTGAATCACTTGGGTGATGCGGATTTCTTGATCATCCCGTTCAGGAATAAATGTTTCTACCAAGATCTGATCCCCGCGATCGACTTGCAAGGTATTGGCCAGACCTTCAGAAACAAAGATATCTCCCACTTGAATGATGACAGGATTCTCATCCAAATCTTTAAAGTTGAAAAATTGCGTATCCGCCTGAACACCAATGATATTGACCACTTTCTCCCGCCACTGATAGTGTACAGTAAAAGGAAACTCAATTTTAGGCTCCATATGCTGAATTTCCATTTCATCGTCAATGACTTGAATCCCCGCCTCATCAATCGCCCGGCTAAAATTCACATTATAATCCATGGTCTGAAATTCACCATACATTTTAATAAATAAGGAATCAAATGAATGCAAAGAGAACAAAGGGATCAAGATCACACAGTAAGTCAAGGAAATCCCCAGTGCGATAAAGACGACACGACGCTTGTTTCTAAGCAGATTCCGAAGAACATTTTTATTGGTAAAGGATATATATTTCCAGAAAAAAGTGCGTTCCAGTATTGTTCGTTTCCCTTGCTTGGGTGCAACCGGCCGCATGGAATCGGCGGGAGCAATATTCAATACATCCTTGGCACCATACAATCCTGCCGCTATGGAAAAAGCGGATACCAAAATTACCGAGAGGAATAGGTATTGCCAATAGAAGGTCAGCTTCATAATCGGGATGGAGAAAAACATATTATACATTTCTGTAAAATACGAAGCCATCATCGTGCCGCCTATAACGCCCAGCACGCCTCCAATCAAGCCAACTACAAGAGAAAGCATGGTATAGTGCTTAATAATATCAAGATTGGTGTAACCCATCGATTTCAAAATACCGATGGTAATTCGATCCCCTTTGACCAATCGATGAATCATCACACCCATAATCGCGGCTGCAACCCCTAAAAACACCATAGGAATCACATTAGAGGTTTGTTCAACGCCTTTGATTTCCTCCTGGACCATGCGATTGGACATTTGGTCCTTTAGCAGATAAATGGTTTGAACGCCATAAGGCTCCAACTCTTCTTCCATTTCATTTTTGATTGTCTCAGAATCCATGCCTGGTTCAACACTGAAGACCAGGTCATTATAGGACTGGCCCATGGAAAAAGCCTCTTGAGCGAAATCCTCTGTCGTGAATAAGACACCAAATTTTTTATAGTCCGGAAGCATGGTTTGCTCATTCTCCATTAAATAAATATATTCCGGAGAAGATACAATGCCTCGAACTGTCAATTCATAATCGCGGCCCATAATATGCGGTGTCAATATATCCCCAATTCTTATTCCACGCTCTCGCGCAAAGGTATCAATCACCAGCACATCATTTTGCTTATATACTTCTGATGCACCTTCAAGAGCAAATAATTGATTCACTACTGGATCCGTTGGTGTCGCACCGATGATGCGCACCCGGACTTTCTCATTGGGATCAGAAACCCGCAAAGGAACGGTATGCACAACTCTCCCTTGTGCTGACAAAATGCCGGGCATTTCTTGTAAATCTTCAATTTTATTTTCCGGCAACTCAGTTACTTCTGCAAACAAATCTGCGACATGGTATTGTTCATAATATAAATTCAATGAACTCTTCAAATTCAGGGCTGCAGTACTCATGGCGACATACATGCTCAAACCCAAAATAATCACCATGGCTACCGCAATAAACTGTCCTTTTGATTCTCGCAGCAACCGAGCAAGCCGAGTATTCAGCTTCTTCATTACCACTCAATCCTTTCCGGAGATACCGGAGAATCATTCATCGTATTCGACCGGATCTTTCCGCTTCGCATCGTAATTACTCGATCCGCCATATCAGCGATCGATGCATTATGGGTAATCACAACAACGGTTTTATGATAGTCCTTATTGATTCGGCTTAACAATGACAGAATACTAATTCCTGTCTCAAAGTCCAAGGCACCCGTCGGCTCGTCACACAGTAAAACCTTTGGATTTTTGGCAACCGCCCTGGCAATGGCAACCCGTTGCTGTTCCCCGCCACTCATTTGAGAGGGGAAATGACCTTTTCGATCATCCAATCCCACATCCGATAGAATCTGGTCGATATTCATAGGATCATCACAAATTTCTGTGGCCAACTCCACATTCTCTTTTGCAGTCAGGCTTGCCATCAAGTTATAGAATTGAAAGACAAATCCGACCTGATGACGGCGATACTGGGTTAATTGTTTCTCTGAATAATGGGATATGCGTTCCCCAAAGAAATCCACTTCCCCGGAAGTTGGGCTGTCCATCCCGCCGATAATATTTAAAAGGGTGCTCTTCCCAGAACCGCTCGGTCCAAGAATCACAACAAACTCGCCTTCTTCGACAAAGAATGTTGCTTCCCGCAAAGCCTCAACGGTGACTTCTCCCATTTGGTAGCTTTTCTTTAATGCATTCACTTCAATGGCTCTCACTTCTGACACGCCCCTTCCCCGTTTCCTAGCAATTGGAAATTCCTTACCATTTTATCACATTTATCCAAACATCCCTACTTATCATTTATGTACCCGCTTTCTCATTTTTTATAAACAATCTCCCAATCCGTTCGATCTGCTATAAACATTTTTCAAAAGAAAAAGATCATCATCCGATGACCTTTTTACTGAGGGTTCTCCCATAATATTGATAAACGCGCAAAACACGCAAGGTGTTCCAGCGACTGGACTTGCCTGTTTGTTCCATATCAAAATATACACGCCCCGTGTATTTCTGCTGAACCGGCCATGTGTCGTCTTTCCTTCTTTTCTTCTCGATTAAAGCGAATGCATCCTCCATTCGAGCATCGTAAGGAAGCTCTGCCGCTTGAAAATAATCCAGACAACGTAGCACATCATACCGCCATCGGCCGGGGTAAGACAGCATGGTCATTTTGGGATCAATCACATCCCCTGTACGGTCTGATAAAAACAGTCGGTGCATCAAAATAAACTCATGCGCTTCCTGGACTGCCCGCTCAATTTCGTCCAAACGATAGCGATAACCGTTCTTTTTATATTCTAGCAGCCCTTCGAGAATATTAATGGTAGTATGCAATGAACTATGATCATGGTCAAACTCCCACCGACAATTCCAGGCACCATCAGCAAACTGCTTGTCCAATATATAATCGATATTCTCTTCCAGTTTTTTATGCTGAATTTTACCATAGCAGCATAGATTCAAAAGCATGCCGCAGATACACAAATCCTGCCAGCGCTCGCGTTTTTTCTCAGGAATTTTCCATAAGCCCTCCAGCAGCAAACGCGCACTCTTCTGATAGACCTCAAGCTGAGGATCGATCCCGCAATTTTTCAAATCCAACATGGCATAAGTGGTGGAAATCCATTTGGGCGAGTATAAGCCATTTGCCCATAAACCGGTTTTTGGATCCCGTTTTTCCAGGAAAGCTTTGGCCCACCCCTCTGTTTCCAGTCGTTTTTGCAAGATTTTCAATCGTTCAGATCCAGCTCCCAGCAGATCCCTTTCCGTTTGATAAGCAATGGCTGGATCCCCCTCCAGCAACCATTTCAGCAAAGACTCCATAACATCGCCTCCTTATGATTCAATGCCCTTTCTCGCCAGTATCCCTTGGCTGTAGTAGTGTTTAATTTCTTTCATCTCCGTAACCAAATCAGCAATTTCAATCAATTCTTCCGGTGCATAACGTCCTGTACAGACCACTTCAACATGATTGGGACGGCTTTGAATCAGATTTACCACTTCCGATACGGTGATCAACTTAAAATAGATAGCAATATTCACTTCATCCAGCACCACAAGGTCATATTGCCCTGATTGAAGAACCTCTTGAATTCGGCGCAAACCTTCTTGTGCCGCATCAATATCGGCTTGCGTAGGCTCTTTTTCAATAAAACAATTGAGACCCAGTTGCTCCATCTCGAAATTGGGTAAATACTCAACCGCTTTTGTTTCGCTATACTTCATGCCTTTCACAAATTGTCCAAAAAAGACCCGCTTGCCGGCGCAAACCGCACGAAGAGACAAGCCCAATGCCGCCGTTGTCTTTCCTTTGCCATTTCCCGTATAGACATGTACAAAACCATCTGCTTTCATCAAATCGCCTCCTTGTTCATATTCTTATTATAAACCAAAAAACACATCGGTGGATTTCTCCCCGATGTGTTTGCTTAAGCAGTCTTTTTCATGCTTTCCTGATCATTGCCTATTTTACTTTTTTCATAATAAATCCGTTTCCATCGTCCTGTTCGATAATAGGCGAATGTCATCACAAAACCGACAATCCAGCCAACTGGAATCCCCCACCATAATCCTTCAACACCCATCCTAGGTGCCAAAAACCAAGCAATGGGAATTCGAATCAACCATAAGGTGATTAAGGAAATGATCATTGGTACAAAGGTATCGCCCGCACCCCGCAATACACCGGTTAGCATAAACTGGACACCGATAAACAGATAAAAGGGTGCCAATACCGATAAATATCCTGCTCCAACCTCAATGACCTGAGCTTCCTCAGTAAAGATCCCGATTAAAGGATCGCGATATACGTATAAAGCAAAAGACGTCAAACAAGAAGCCAAGAAAGCCATGATCACAGATGCCTTGATCCCTTTTCCTACCCGTTCTTCCTTGCCTGCACCTAAATTTTGGCCTACAAAGGTCGACACAGCAGCACCAAGGCTCATGATGGGCATGGCTGCAAAAGCATCTATACGACTGCCACCGAAATACCCAGCCATAGCAACTGCGCCAAATCCATTCACAAATCCCTGTACAGTCATCGTACCAATAGAAAACAGCATTTGCTGGATCCCCGTCGGCAAGCCGATTTCCAAAATTCTTCGAAAGATCGGCTGGTAAAACCGCATGGTTTTTGGATCAAACCGAAAAACCTGATGGGTCCGATTCAAATACAATATGCTAAATATAAAAGAAGCTCCCTGTGCTGTCACGGTTGCCCAAGCTGCCCCCTGAATTCCTAAATCAAATCCCACGATAAACAACAAATCCAAAGCGACATTCAATATCGTGGACCCGATCAGAAGAAGCATGGGTGTTTTAGAATCCCCAAGCCCCCGCAAGATGGCACTAATCGAATTATAACCAAACATAGCCAGCATGCCGGCAAACATAATCCGCAAATAGCTGGCGGCTCCTGCAAAGACTTCTTGCGGAACCTGAAGCAGGCGCAAAAAAGCCGGTGTAAAGGCAAGTCCTACAACCGTAATCAAACAGGTTGAGACAAAAAGAAAAACATAAGTCGTATCGATTGTTTTCTTCACACTTTCCAAATCTTTTGCCCCATAGTACTGTGAAATCAAGACTGTGGCACCCATGGTAATGCCTGCGATCATTGAAATCAGCAAGAACATAATGGGAAAAGCCGCGCCTACCGCTGCCTGTGCTTCCATACCCACAAAGCGGCCAACAATAATTCCATCCACTGTATTGTATAATTGTTGAAATACATTCCCAATCAACATAGGCAATGCGAAAAATAAAATCCGCTTCCATTCGCGGCCTTTTGTCATATCGTTCATAGGTACCCCTCTTTCTAATAAAGCTCAACTCACTATCGTATGAACGATTATAAACCATGAAGTTACTAGAGGGTCAATAACAATTTTATAAACTCGCTTCCAAAGGAATGTAGAGTTCGCGTACAATTATCGTTTTTTCCCCACGGGTGTAACGCATCACATGAATCTGAAGTATTTCCTTCACCACCTTCAAATCCTTTTCCTTGATAAAGTCGAGAATCGGCAAGATTTGCTCCTCTCCTTTCCCCTCTTCATATTCCAGAAAACAGTGCAAACAGAACAAACCTTTCAGTACTGGGTAATCCAAATCGGATGCAAATTGTTCTTCCACACAAATCCCCTTGACCAAGCGAACTTTTTCCCCGTCAAGAAAAGCCTCTTTGTCAAAAAGCTCAAAAAAGGAAGCCTTGGTGTATCGATCAGGATCCGCTTGCCTTGCTTTATTGGCAAGCTCCTTCATATCCCCAATCTGAGCCTCGCGTTCTTCATCTTCCTGCTCATAAGCCAATACCAAAAAATCTGGCGACTGAATACAGGCAAATTGATTCTCTTTTTCTACTGCTTTTTTCACATCCAACTTAATCGCGCTCAGCATTGCCTGACGCCTCCGCAATTCCAGCAATTGTTCCTGCAGCTTGCTCTCGGCCTCTCCGATAAATTCCAACATCTCCGCCGGATTGGTCTGCAGGATCCGTTGCTTGATGATCTTGATAGGAATCCCTAAACCCCGATACATCAGAATCTGTGAAAGGGATGTGAACTGACTAATATGATAACTCCGATAACTGGACTTCGAATCCACCCGCATGGGCTTAAACAATCCGATTTGGTCATAATACCGCAATTGAGATATTTCTATTTCAAACAATTGACAGACCTCTCCGATCCGATAATACTCCTTCATCTTTCACCCCCGTAGTTCAAACTGTGCAACTCATCATGATTCTAGTATACATTGAATCAAATCAACTTTCTTCTTGACTTTTTATGAACACGTTCATATAATTGTATTACGATATGAACACGTTCATAAAAAAGAAAGGTAGGTTCTTCATGAGTCAAACACAAGAACGAAGTCAAATGCTCGGGGAAGCCCCCGTTTCATCTGTTATTACAAAACTAGCCATTCCGGCAATTATCGGCATGCTGATCAATGCCGTTTACAATTTCGTTGATACTATGTTCGTCAGCTGGATCGGAACGGAAGCCATGTCTGCTGCACAGATTGGTTTTCCAGTCTTTATGATCCTAACAGCAGTCGGTCAGCTTTATGGAATCGGTGGTTCCTCCTATCTCTCCCGCTTGATGGGTGAAAAAAAGATGGGCCATTCCCATCGAACCGCTACCGTCGTTTACATCACCAGCTTCATTACTGGTCTTGCCCTTTTTCTGAGCAGTTTTCTTATTCTGAATCCATTGTTAAACCTATTCGGCGCTACACCAGAAACTCTGACTTTGGCACAATCCTATGCACGCATTCTCTTTGTGGGTGCGCCATTTATCATCGGAAACATGGCACTCAATAATATGTTGCGTGCAGAAGGAAGCGCACTGACATCCATGTTTGGTTTAATTCTGGGTGCAGTACTGAACATCATATTGGATCCGATCTTTATCTTTGGCCTGGATATGGGCATTGGCGGTGCCGCCCTAGCTACTATCTTGGCGCAGGCAATTACTTCGGCATTTTTGCTAAGCTATTACTTGCGCAAAAAAACAATTGTTCAAATCCACCGAAAACACTTTAAACCCAGTCGCCAAATCTATACAGAAACCTTCAAAATTGGTACGCCAACCCTAATTCGTCAATTATTGGCTAGTTTTGCAATCGGAATCATGAACAATGCCGCCGCTCAATACGGCACGGAAGCAGTCGCTGCGATCGGCATTGTGTCAAAAATCTTTATGTTGGGATTCTACGCATTGATGGGATATGCGCAAGGCTTCCTCCCTGTTGCTGGTTTTAACTACGGCGCCAAGAAATATGATCGGGTTTTGCAAGCAGTCAAGGTGGGAAACCGCGTATCCACGATTTATTGTTTGCTGGTTCTTGCTATCTTTATGGGATTTGCCGGACCAATCCTTACGATTTTCAAACCAGAGCCTGAAGTCGCAGCGCTTGCCCAGCAAGGGATTCGAATCTGGGCGCTATCCATGCCTGTCCTTGGCTACTCCATTATTATCAATATGCTCTTTCAGGCCATTGGAAAAGGAAAAGAAGCCGGATTACTCTCCGTATCACGGCAGGGCATTCTTTTAATTCCGCTTCTGCTCATCCTTCCAAATTTCTTCGGTTTGTATGGCGTCCTGTTCGCACAGCCTCTGGCTGATTTGCTAACATTTTTCATCACCCTGTTCTTTGACAAAAAAGTTCGCCAAGAATTAAAAGAAAGCTCAAACTTAACAGACGAAGAAATTCATGGTTTAATGGAAGTAGCCAACTAATCCCAAGGAGACAGCCATGCCAAAGATCATCAAGGATGCAAAAAAAAGAATTACAGACCGAGCCGTACAAATCTTTCTGGAGGAAGGCTTTGAGCATGTCGATATTCGACGTATTGCAAAGGATTGTCAAATCGGTGTCGGTACAGTCTATAACTACTTTCCCAACAAGACAGCCATTATGACCCAAGTATTCCAGGCCCTTTGGAATGACTCATTTCAACTACTGGATGAATTGATTGAATCTGCTGAAGCGAACGCAGAACTTCTTGTCGAATACGCTCATGCCCTTTACCGCGAGATGGCTAAAAAGAATGGCATCGGAAAACTCCTTCTCTGGCTGGAAATGTCCGATCGGAAACATGTGCAAGACCTCAAAGACATCAAACTGGTGGATTTTTCAAAGTTTGGCAATCGACATAGTGAGCAAATAAAAAAGCTTCTTCAAAAAAGCTACCCGGAAGAATCCACTCAGCTCAATTCTGATGAATTGAATCGATTGGCCGAAACCACACTTCTTTTGTTGATGACCAGTTCAGCAAAGGATCAATCACATATTTTATTCGTCCGTGATATGGTCGAAGGCTATATACAAAAAAGGGTTAATCGATTGATCGATTAACCCTTTTCTTCTATTCACTTTCAAAAACACGAGCCATTGCATCAATGAACTCTCCATCATCCTCATATTCCAGATGCTTTAAAATTTCATGCGCGCAATAATGCATTTTCTTCTTGGCTTTCAATTTTTTGTAGTTGCCATCGCTTAACAATTCCCAAGACCGCTCATTGTCTTTCCAGTAGAGCTCCATAATCATGAGAATCCGCTTTGCAACCTGTTCGTCCTGTATAGGAAACATCAACTCAACCCTACGATTAAGATTTCTTGTCATCCAATCCGCCGAAGCCAAAAACAACTTGCCTCGTCCTCCCTGATGAAAATAATAAATACGAGAGTGTTCCAGAAACTCTCCAATAATGCTCCGAACGGTAATATTCTCGCTCATGCCTTTTACACCAGGAATCAAGGTACAAATGCCTCGTACAATCAACTGAATTTTCACCCCAGCCTGTGAGGCTTCGTACAGCTTTTCCACCATGCCTTTATCAACCAGCGAATTCATTTTGGCAAAAACAAATCCTTCTTTTCCATCGCGTGCCAATTTGATTTCATTATCAATCAGATCATAAAAACTCTGCCTTAAGGCATGAGGCGATACATGAAAGTGTTGGGTGGAAATAGAAGAGCTAAAGCCCGATACCATATTAAAGAATATCGTTGCATCGGTCCCGTATTCTTCCCGGCAAGTCAGATATCCCATGTCGGTATAAAGCTTGGCCGTCTGGTCATTATAATTTCCAGTTCCCAAATGGACATAGCGCCGAATCCGCTTGCCTTCTTTTCGAACGACCAGAGTAATTTTCGAATGCGTCTTCAGACCATATAAGCCATAAATAACATGAACGCCTTTTCGCTCCAGCTTCTTTGCCCATTGAATGTTGTTTTCTTCATCGAAACGCGCCATCAGCTCGACTAGCACCGTCACTTGTTTTCCTCGGTCCGCAGCTTCTTCCAAGGCTTGAATTATGGCCGAATTTCCACTTACCCGGTACAAGGTCTGCTTGATCGCTAAAACCTTGGGATCAATGCTGGCATTTTGAATGAAACGAACCACAAAATCAAAGCTGTCATAAGGGTGATGCAAAAAAACATCATGGTCCCGAATGGTTTTAAAGACATTTTTCTTTTTCATAAAAGGCAATTCTCGAGGAGAAAAAGAATTGGCTTTTAATTTCTTCATGGACTTATTGTGTTTAAAGCCAAACCAATCAGTTAAATCCAACATGCCGTCAAAAGTATAAATTTGATTGGCTTGCAAACGGAACTCGGTTCTTAAAACCGTCTCGATCCAATCATCCATACCTGATTCGATTTCCAAGCGGATGGGTTCGCCGAATCGTCGCTTTTTGACCGCTTCTTCAATAACCATTAAAAGGTCATCTGCATCATCCTCTATCAAGTTCAAGTCCGCATTTCTGGTTACACGAAATACGCTGCTATGGACCAATTGATGGCCTACAAACAATTGATCCATAAATTCAATAATCAGATCCTCCAATAGGACATAAACGATTTGATTGTCTGTTTCAAAACGAACATACCGATCAAAAAGATCCGGTACTTTTACAAGTGCCAAGCGAAACTGGTTATCGACAAAAATCTTGCAGGCGACATGCAAGGCCTTATTGGCTACAAAGGGAAATGGTCGACCAAAATCAATCGCCATAGGCGTTAAGACTGGAAAAATTTCATTATCAAAATAAGTCTTCATCTTATCCAACAAATCTTCGCTGAAGTTTCCTCTTCGAATAAAATGAATCCCCTGTCGGTTTAGTTCTTCAAAACAAGCTTGGGTAATCCAATGCTGCTTTTCCAGCAAGCGCTTAACTTCTTCATGGATAGCTTCAAAGGCTTCAGTAGGCAATAAGCCCGAGGGGTCCGTTTCCGTATACTCGGCATTAATCTGCTCCAAAATAGACGCGACTCGCACCATAAAGAACTCATCCAGGTTCGATGAGAAAATCGCATCAAACTTCATACGGTCCAAGATCAGCAGATCTTCTTGATTCGCTTGTTCCAAGACTCGCTCATTAAATTTAAGCCAACTCAGCTCTCGATTGAAAAAGTTGTCCTTCATGATTCCACCTCAATCATTTTGGGGATCAAACCAAAGGTATTGATAAAATCCGTTTTTCGATTGTCAAAATTCCATTGTTCCAATGTTGTATCTTCAGACTGGCGATAATAAAGAATAAACTCATCCCGAGTCACCTTAAAATCCAGCACTTCAATCCTCTGTCGTTTACCTTTATCCAAGGCATCAGAAATGGACAGAATCGAAGAAAGTTTCAAGATTCGATTCTGTTCACTTTGATTTAAGCGCATCATATCCATGCGGGAAGATTCGCGGTCAGTCATAAACTTGCATATATAGGCGACCATCATCATTTCGTGCTCCGTCATACCCAAAACGCTCAAATTGCGAATTTTATAAAAGGATGTAGACAGATAATCTTTGGTTCTGGCAAATTTACCGATCTCATGCAAAATAGCGGCTACCCGCAGCAAGAGCTCATCCCGTTCGTCAAAAGGGAATACCGTATTGAGTGCTTCCAATATGGCTGCGCCATTTTGCTCCAAAGTTTGACAATGCTTAATATTGCTTCGATATCGAGAAGAGATGCTTCGTGCCAAAGATAAAATATCGCCGTTGAACAAGCGATATCGCTTTAGCTGGTAATCTTGTTCGATCATTGTCGCAATCAAACCGTCCCGCACATTAATCTGCGGCAGCAACATATGATCCGTGTTCACCAATCCCAAAAAAGTCCGATAGACCAATACACCGACGACAAACTCATACCAGTCCATCCCAGTCTCTTCAATCTCTTTACGATATAAAAGATGATCCTTCATCAACCTCTTATACATCTTTTCAACCGCATCCCGTTCCAGCATTTCAAGCTCTCCGATTAAATGCTGTTTCATAATTTTGATTGCGCCGCCGATGGCCAAGAAGTGCTGAATCTTACGATTTTGAATCGCTTTCCACATATGAGCCGTTCTGGTTTCCACCAAGGCCTGCATGGGCTCCAAATAATGGATAGACCGCGATTCCAATTCTCTCATAATATTTTTCATCACCAAGGTACCAATGGTAAATTCCTCATTGAATACCAATTTGTTCTGAGAATAAATACTAACATCACAGCTTCCGGAATTTAGCTCTACCAAAATGGCACTCTTGCGGATCTCACGATAATTGTCCAGATTGTCACGAATCGATTTATAGGTTAAGAATTTTTCAACCGTATCTTCAACAATTTCAAATTGAATACCCGTACGCATCAGAATCATTTCCAATACATTGAGGTTATTGTCAGCAAGGCGGAAAGCGCCCGTTGCAACTGCTCGATACTGCTCTACCGCATAGGATTCCATCATAGCTTGGAACAATTCCATAATGCGTATAATATCCTTCACTGTATCGTGTTCGATATTCCCCTTTGAAAAGATATCTTCTCCAATACGTACAGATCGGGACACTTGGTCCAATACATGCCGCCTTTTATTGATGTATTGCACAATCTTTAGTTTTAATGCGTTTGACCCCATATCAATGGCCGCGTAAATGGTATGCATCTTCTCTCCCACCTCAAATCATATAACCATCACAAAACTTGGCTAAATCTTTACAGTTAAATTACCCGAAAAAGCAATAAGAATTCAATTGAAAATGCTAAATTTTGGAATATTGCGTTAATTAATCAAATTGCAATCTACTTTTACTCAGCTTAGCACAAAGCAACTCAAGCCTACTTGGTTTTCACAAATATTTTACATGCCCTTTGCAATAAAGCCCCGCAAACTTACAACGATCCTCTATAAAAAAGATGGTGGACTTATCCACCATCTTCAACAATCACTTATCGCGGTCCTCTTACATGATCCGCCAAATTCTGTCCACCAGTTCTCGCTAATCCAGATACTACAGATCCGAAGGTTCTTCCATCAACGCCATGTTTCTCTGGCATTCCCATTGCGAATGCACTTGATGATGCGAAAACGATAGAGAGAATAATCAAGAATGCTACAATCTTTTTCATGTTATCCTCCTGTAAATTGATCCTATTCGTTCTTTATTATTCATTCACTACAAAGACATGATACCCCATGCAGGTATGCGTAATCATTTATTTGCTTTTTTCTTCGCTAAGAGACGTAAATCGTAAATATGATTCATAATGAAAGTGATGCCATATAAATGACATCACCTCATAATTCCCATTTCCTCATTGAGGAAAGCCTGAATCTCCTTATCCTGTTCATTCCAATATTACTTTGCTCCGCGAATATGCTCGACTAGCCAGCCTGGATCAGCTTGCGATACCAATCCACCAAAAGTCCTTCCATCAACACCATGCTTTGCAGGTAATCCACCTGCTGCTACACTTGGTGAAGGAGTTGCTCCGCGAATGTGCTCAACCAACCAACCTGGATCAGCTTGTGATACCAATCCACCAAAAGTTCTTCCATCAACGCCGTGCTTTGCGGGCAATCCTTCTGCGAAAGCACTCGATGAAGTCACAATAAGCAGTGAGATCAAAATCAAAAATACAAGAACTCTTTTCATAAAAACCTCCACTCATTTCCTCTTCAAACAATTTAATAGGATAATGAGATCCAAAGTTTTTTTACCCGCCATCAAAGCGTTTAAAACCTACATAATATCGATAACCAATTAAAATACAGTAAATAATAAACAAATATCGATTTTTCTCCCACAAAAAAATGGATGTCTAAGGACATCCATTTTTATTACGATTGATACGCTTCATACAACATTCTAAAGGCTGGCAAGGAGCGTTCGATTTGCTCAGGGCTGACACAATAAGAAATTCGAATATGGCCCGGACATCCAAAATCAGCACCCGGCACCAACAACAAATCAAATTTCTTGGCTGTCTCACAGAAGGCATAAGCATCTTCTTCCAAAGACCGAGGAAAAAGATAGAAAGCGCCTTCTGGTTTCACACACTCATAACCCATCTCAATCAATGCATTGTACAAAAGATCTCGATTCTGTTCGTATATGGAAATATCCGAAGTTTCTTCCACACATTTTGCGATCACTTTTTGGAAAAAGCTTGGCGCGCAAACATAACTCAAGGCTCTGGCTGAACCGGCAACTGCAGCAAACACCCGGTCGAACTCAACCATTTCATCAGGAATCGCGATATAGCCAATGCGGTCGCCCGGCAGAGACAATGACTTGCTATAAGAATAGCAGACAAAGGTATTGTCATAGTATTTTGGCAGATACGGCACTTCTGTATCACCATATACAATTTCACGATATGGCTCATCGGAAATCAAAAAGATGGGATGTCCATATTGATCCGACTTCTCTTTTAACCGCTTCACCAGTTCAAGAATTGTTTCTTCTGAATAGACAACCCCCGAAGGATTGCTTGGCGAATTCACAATAACCGCCTTAGTCTTCTCATTGATTCGCTTATCGAACTCATCAAAATTGATTTGGAAATCTTCAATCTGCGCAGGTACGACAACCAGCTTGCCGCCATTGGATTCTACAAAACAGCTGTACTCAGGAAAGAATGGCGCAAAAGTAATGAACTCATCGCCTTCATTGGCCAATGCTTTAAAACAAATGCTGATGGAAGCCGCAGCCCCTGTTGTCATAAAAATATTCTTGCCTTCCAGATTCATATCAAATCGGCGATTGATGGATTCTGCAATGGTAGCACGAACAACAGGATCCCCAGGTGCACTTGTATAACTGTGCAATGCTGTTGGAGGCTCTTCTTCCAAAAGTGTTGTCATTGCATTCTTCACAGCTTCCGGTGCAGGAACACTTGGATTGCCAAGACTAAAGTCATAGACATTTTCAACACCGATTTCTGCTTTTCTCTTTCGCCCATACTCGAAAATTTCTCGAATGATGGAACTTCTGCTGCCTAATTCATACATCTTTTTTGATATCATTTTCTTCCTCCTCAGCACATTTTCTCATATGTTTAACCCTACCATATTTCCACAGTTTTCTCAATCAATCAGATACTTCAAGCCAGGCTTTTTCGCATAAAATTCTTGATAAGATTTCAACACCATCCATCATGGCTTCTTGTGTCATTGCTTCTTCTGGTGTATGGCTTCTTCCATTCACACAAGGAACAAAAAGCAAGGCTGAAGGAAGACTTGGCGCTAGTATCTGCGCATCGTGACCCGCACCGCTATTCATTCGCATCCAATTAAAGCCAAATTGCCGACAAACTGCTTCATTTTCATTGATCAGATTTTCATCCAGTTGTACTGGCGGCTCTTCCGCAATTCTTTCAATCCTTACATCCATTCCCCTAGCCCGAATCGTATTTGCGGCTTCTTCGACTTTTGTAAGAATTCCTTGAATCCCCTCAATCTGGCTGGAACGAATATCAACTGAAAACTCAACATAATCAGGAACAACATTCGATGATCCCGGTCTTACCCGCAATTCTCCCACTGTTACGGTTGGATCCCCTTCAGTCTCAGTCGCCCAAAGATCCATGTTCGCGATCATCTTGCTGGCATGGAGCAGAGCATCTTTCCGCAAATGCATAGGTGTTGTGCCGGCATGATCCTGCTGTCCCAAAATAACAACTCTTAGCACTACAATCCCGTTAATGGATTCCACCAAGCCAATCTGCTTTTCCCTTGATTCTAAGACGGGTCCCTGTTCGATATGTACTTCATAATAAGCTTCAATGTCATGTCGAATTGCAGCCCGCCATAGATCAGGGTCATAACCAGCCTCCTCCATAGCTTGTCGGAGTGTGATTCCTGCCTGATCCAATTCATTAAAATCCGCATCAGCTAAACTTCCAACCAATGCACGACTTCCAATATAGCCGTTAAAAAAACGACTCCCTTCCTCTTCCATAAAACCGATCACTTGAATTGTACGTTGAGGCGGACCGTATTCTTTAGCCAAGGCTTCAACTGCATACATTCCCGCTAAAACACCGAAAAGGCCGTCATACTGGCCGCCATTTTTCACCGTATCCAAATGAGAACCAATAAGAATACTTCTACCTGGCTGGCTGCCTGGGAAAGTAGCCAGCAGATTTCCAACAGCATCATGGCCAACTTGAAATCCGGCCTCTATCATTCTCTTGCTTAAATACTCTTTTACCGCTTGATCTTCCTCTGTGTATGCCGCACGCCAAAGTACACCATCCACCATTGATCTTTGTCTGATCTCAGCAAAGTCTTTTTTCATTCTTTCATAAAGCTCTTTTGTCATTTTCAACATCCTTCATAAATCCAGGCAGGTCAGATCCGTGGCAAGGCAATCCTTCCGTTTGAATCAACCTGAATGATCATGGATTGGTTGACTCCAATATAGTAACTGGCAACCGCGCATAATACCGCGTCCAGTTTGTCTTCCATTTCTTTATAGTCTTTTTTCGTTTTCGCCAAAGAAAAATCGATCTTTAATCCAGTAAAACCCAAAGCAATAATCGCGTCCATCAGTTCTTCCGCATGCTTAATAAGTATTGGCAAAGGCAAGCGAGCAGACAGCTTATATCGATGATCAAACAGCTGTGGAAAAAGAGAAAGAAATACGCCAGTCGGGTACGTCTCATAGACCCGGTCCATAACAGCATTCGACTTACTCCTGGAAACCAGCTTTATGATTTCTTCTCCCCGGATTCCTCCAAAGGTGCGGTTCATGTATGAACGTGATGTTGCATAAAGCTTTAAGTAACGACCATGAATGGGTGTTCTCATCAATTCACGATCGCACCCTCGACTTCCCGTCTCGTTTTGAATAACCAAAGGGGCATCAATCGATATGATCGAATCAGGATTTTGTAGAATAAGATCAGCGATACCACCATTGTCTATGGTCTTTGCCTCAAGATAGATACATTCGCGATTCTGATTCAGTATGCAAATCCCAGTTGGATTTTTATAACCCCAAGCCAAATCAATTCCAATATATTTCATGTATACTCTCCCAGCTCCACTCGATTGATTGACCTACAATTGCCTTATATGCTACAAAGAGGAACGGTATCTTCCGCTCCCCTTTGTTTCATCTATTGGATTGTATCTTGTATCATCTCTTGTTGCTCGATTTCTATCACACACTCATTTTTGATCTTTCCAACCAAAAACTGCAAAGCATCGATAACGCGCGGTCGAATATCTCCACCTATCAGCACATACATAATGTCGTCACCAACTTGCAAGTACCCTTGGTTCATCCACACCTTAGCATGAGTAATCCCTTGCATTTGTAAGGTTTCTTCAATCACCTGCTCGACCTTCTTCTCGTCATAAGAAAACTCCATGCCAGTCACTTCAGTACCATTCTGAATTCCCTGACGCACCTCAGCTTTCGGAGTCTTCCTAACAACGCCATTATGGATCAAAATCATGCCGTCGTCCAATGCTTTCGGATCTGCTTTCACTTCCTTCAGCCATTTATCCATTGATGGTGACGGCTTCTTGATACCTTTCTCTTTCAACATTGTGACCTCCCCACTTTCACTATTGAATACCATCGACTTTGGTCGATGATCCCTTAGATTGCTTCTGAAGTGCCTTTTGCATATTCTTTACGATACTGTGGTCTGCCATGGACTTTCGCATATCCTTGCGCCAGTTCTGTAAATTCTCCTGCCATTGATCTGCATTTTTCACTTCCCGAAAGCTATTAATGCTTTCTGAAAACATGACGGAGAGAATATCAAAGATCGCTTTCTTGGTAACTTTGTCCAAACTATTGAAACTCTTCCTGATGGATATCAAACTCTTTATGCCATCTTTTTGAATCTCATCCAAGGTTCTGTTGTTATTGACCGACAACACTTCAAAAAACACATTGGTAAACTGTTCCCTTTGCTCCAAGGTCATGGCATTTAAAGTATTTTTTAGTGTCATATCTACCATTCGACTTTCATCATCCACATCGACAAGATGAACAAATCCAGGCCCAAGCACTTCCCAAGAAAAACCATCATGCTGAAGCAATCCCCATTTGGCACTCTTAACCACTTTGTAATCCCCTTTATGCTCTAAAAGCATGCCGACAACTGAGGATTGCGGTATTAGTGTCACAATTTTGGGAGCAATTTGAAGATACGCTTCCGACTCAATCAAGTTGCTGATGAATCCAGGCCCGTCGTTATTATAAACTTGAACGATCTTTTCTCTAAGGGATTCTTTCGCACGTACAGCTGCATAAACAGCCAAATTCCCGCCTTTGGAGTGCCCACCCAGAAAAATGCGGTTATAATCATAACGTTCCATCACGGATTCAAAATATGATACCGCCTGAACCTGAGCGGGTACCGCATCCAAAAAGGTCATTTTAAAATCTTCTTTCCAGCCAACCAAAGTGTCATCGGTTCCCCGATAAGCGACATAGGCCGTATTCGCATCCAGCTCAATCGTCATGGCTGAAAACTGCATTTCCATTTCATCGTCAAGAATATCAACAAAATCACGAACCACCAATTGCCCAAAACGCTTGCTCTTTGACAGCTCTTCCAAGAGTTGGCTAAAAGGACCTGTTAGCAAGGCACCAATTCGCTCTTGTCCGCAACAAGTGTCATACATGTTTCCAATCTCTTCGAAACTTTGATTCTTGATATCCCGATCAAGTTTGTCAAATTTCATATAGGATAATTCAGTAAAAATCAAACTGTCTACCTCATTGAAAGGTGAAACCATAAAATCCAGGTCTCCCCGCCAATGAATATAATCAATAATGTTCGCCACGATGTCTTCCTCCGTATTTTACCGCCTAGCATTTTCCAACTAAAATTATTGTATCATACGGGCTTTGCCACTGTCCTTATGAAATTCCATCGATTCTACTTGTTTTCCATGTTTCAGAATCCAAGACAATAGACAATCCAAGATCTAACCCTTGGGTCTCATCAATGGAAAGAGCACTAAGTCTCGAATGTTCTCCTGGTCAGACAGGACTTGCAGCACCCGGTCAATGCCCATGCCCCAACCGGAAATTGGCGGCATGCCATGTTCCATAGCCAAAAGATAATCCTCATCCATCATCATGGCTTCTTCATCCCCATTAGCTTTCAGCCTGGCCTGTTCCAGCAGTCGATTACGCTGATCCACAGGGTCTACCAACTCCGAATAACCGTTGATGATTTCCGCTCCATTGATTACCAACTGAAAGCGGTCCGATACATCCGGGTTTTCGTCGTTGGCTCGTGCAAGCGGTGATAAAGCCGTTGGATGCTCAACCAGAAAAACCGGTGCGATCATCTTCGGTCGACTGACTTTCTTGTAAAGCAAGTCGATCAAATTTCCTCTGCCAAGAAGTTCTAGATCCGTTTCAGACTCAAGTGCAATCCCCCGACGTTCAATTTCATTTAGCAAAGCTTGAGCGGAAATATGCTGATTGATATCAATGACACAGTCTTTTAGAATCAAGTCTCGAAAAGATACAACCGGCCACTCCTCTTCAAAATCAATGGTTTGCCCATTCAACTGGATCCTTGACTGACCGAACAGTTGCCTTACAGCATGGGCCAGCATCCTTTGTAAAAATCGCATATTGTCCTGATAATTGTAAAAGGCACAATACCCTTCCACCATGGTGAAATCTTGAAGATGTGTCGTGTCCATCCCTTCATTGCGGAAACATCGGGCGAACTCAAATACTTTGGTGAAACCACCAACAATGGCCCGCTTCAAATAGGTTTCCGGTGCGATACGCAAGTATACATCCATATCCAAGGCGTTATGATGGGATGCGAAAGGTCTCGCGGTTGCACCCGATGGATGATCAATAAGAACCGGTGTTTCAATTTCCATATAGCCTTCGTCTTCCAAAAAGCGCCTGATTGCTTTCATGAAATTTACCTTCAGCAAGAATCGCTGGCGGGTTTCCTCATTCATGATTAGATCCAAATATCGCTGACGATAACAACTCTCTTGGTTGCTGATGCCATGAAACTTCTCGGGCAAGGGCTTTAAAGCTTTACCAAGAAATGTGATATATTTTGCTCTAATGGTTTTCTCCCCTGTACGCGTTGTAAAGATCTCCCCCTCAACACCAATAAAATCCCCAATATCAATTCCACCCATAAAAAGCTCAAATTGCTCTGGGGACAAGATATCTCTTCTAATAGCAATCTGCATCTGTCCTTCAATATCAGAAATTCTGACAAAGGAAAGTTTCCCCATCTTTCTTATATGTGTAATTCGAGCGGCTACTTTGACATCCTCTGTGCCATCCACCAAATGAATAGCTTGGCTAAGCTCGTGTGTCTTCTCAAAACGTTCCGGATAAGGATTAACATATCCTCGAATATAATTTAACTTGCTTCTTCTTGTTGACTCCAGTGTTTCTGTACTCATTGTTTTCCTCCCAAATTGATCGTTTGATATCTGGGACAGAATAAAAAAATCCCGTCCCTTTATTTCTAAAAGGACGAGATCAAATTCCCGTGTTACCACCTTTTTTCATCCACACTTCACAGCATGAACCTCGGCAAGTACAGATGAATGTAGTCTTTCATGGCCAGTGAAAAGTACGGACAAGCATCGATACCCTTGCGCTATAACGGGCGCTCCCATCGCAGCCTCAGCCTTTTGGCAGTCGGTGCGCAGCTCCAAGTCTTTATTCGATCATATCCTTGCTATCCCTTTCCACCAACCGGGACTCTCTAGAACAATTGCTATAATCTACTCGTTCTCTTCATCGCTTTCTTTGACAACAAATTTGTTAGCTGCATTATATCGGCTTTTACCATGTTTTGCAAGAACCATTCCTAAAAATATGTCGTATATCATTTTATGCTACTCGTTCTCATCCTCTTCCTGCTCTTCTTCTGCAAAACTGATTCCAATATCTTTTGCTGTTTTTATCAAGGTATTATCCGGCTCAACCGATTTGCGGAAGCCAGCCACCTCTGAAAGCGGGGTTGCAACAAAGTCGTTGCCTTTCACCGATACCGTAAATCCGTAATGTTCTTCATCCACCAACTTAGCGGCATAAGCGCCCAAGCCTGTCGCCAATGTCCTGTCAAAGGCTGTTGGGGATCCTCCACGCAAAATATGGCCAGGAATCACGACTCTTGTCTCTATCCCCATTTTTTTCTCAATCATTTTGCCGATCCGCTGAGCGATATTCGATTGCCCGCACTCTTCCCGGTAGGCTTTCAGCTCTTTTTTTGACATTTTTGTCTCAGCAAGACTTTTTGCTCCTTCCGCAACCACAACAATCGAGAAATCTTTTCCCTTGTCATGCCGTTTCTGGATCGCTTTTATAATTCCTTCATCCGTATAAGGAATCTCTGGAATCAAGATGATATCCGCGCCACCCGCAATGCCTGCGTTCAGGGCCAGCCAGCCCACTTTGTTTCCCATCATTTCAACCACCATAATCCGATTATGAGAATCCGCAGTCGTATGCAAGCGGTCTAAAATATCCGTAGCCGTATCTACCGCCGACTGATAGCCAAAGGTCACATCGGTACCCCAGATATCATTATCAATTGTTTTGGGTAATGCAACCACATTCAAACCTTCTTCTCGCAAAAGATTAGCGTTTTTATGGGTTCCGGCACCACCCAAACATACCAAGCAATCCAGCTCCAGTTTATGATAATTGTCGATCATGGCTTTGACTTTATCAACGCCGTCCTCGCCAATCTCTCTCATTTCTTTAAAAGGAGTACGGACACTTTTTAACATGGTCCCGCCTCTATGCAAAAGACCCCAAAAATCTTTTTCCACCATCTCGATATAATCACCGTCAATCAGCCCTTTATAGCCATTTTTAATGCCGATGAACTCGCAGTCCATCCTATTATAGGCCGCCTTAACAAATCCCCGGATTGTTGCATTGAGCCCCGGACAATCTCCACCGCTGGTCAGAATTCCAATTCGTTTGACGCTTTCTTTTTTCGAAGTCATCTTTTTCCCTCCAAACTTAACCATTTGTCTTATTTTATTTTTAACCTTACAAGTCATTAAAGAATCAAAAAGTTCAAGAATCACTTCACTCTTCATAAAACAATATAGAAAAACAGATCCATAAACCATCTTTCCCTTGGATTGAACAGATGCTTCATTTCATCTATACTATGTGTATCGGCAAAGTCTCTGACCTGTCAAGAAAACAGGTGCTATAGTACGGTTGCTTCGATTCCGAAGAAATTTCAACAATTTACTTTTATGGAGAGCGTATGAAACCACTAGACAAAAGGAAAAGATCAAACATCTTAAGCATCATATTATTATTCGCGTATTTAGGATTCATAAGTTACTTCGGCTTCCTGTCTAAGCTTGCAGGCAGAAAACAGCTTCATGAAGGCCGTTACAACCTTGTTCCCTTTTATTCTATACATCAATATTTCACGGCATCTGGATCCTCTGGCGCGATCTCCTTTATCATCAATATATTGGGCAATCTTATTGTGTTTATGCCGGTTGGAATTTTTGTCTCTTACTTTTCCAAAAACACAGTAGGTGCAAAGCGGTTGTTTCTGGTAACTATGATTGGACTCGCCTTCAGTTTTTGCGTTGAATCCATCCAATTCATCTTTTCGGTCGGTGTATTTGATGTAGATGATCTTATTCTGAATACCATAGGAGCAGTATTAGGCTTTCTTATCTATATGACATATCAATCAGCGCACACCAGATAGGAGAAATTTCTTTTCATTCGCTTGATTGTAAAATGAAAATAATGATCAACGTGTCTGAGCGTTTATCTGGAATGGACCTCATGGCACCCACCTAGTATTTTTTGTATATTATAGTATAAAAAAACTGAGCTCCGTAAAATGGAACTCAGCGCTGTATCAACAATTTATTTCTTACTTTCGATGCAATTTAACAACCGTTTCTACGTGGGGGGTTTACAGCTTCTTGAAATCACATTTTTAAAAATGGCTCAACCATGCGATTTTAGTGACTGAAGAAAATAGGGAAAACGCCATAACAGAACGTGCGTTCGTATATATTTTGACTTATTTTGCCCACTTTCTGAAGAAATCACTCTAGGACAAATCCCGATTATATATTCATTTCATCTCAGAGCAACTTATCAACTACTCCCGTAAAACCTATTCGTATTTCCTACACTAAAGAATTGTCGTGTCAATATTACATTTTTCATTATCAAAACTAACTTAATTCATTTAAATCACGTGCTAAACTAAAAGGGATTAATTCATGATCTTCTGTATCCATATAAGCCTTCTCTTTATGCATATAGTTAACAATCTGTTTTGCACGATAGTCTTTAAACTTATTTGCTACCAATTCTAAGACATCTAATTCATCTCTTGAAAATACGCCTTCGTGCACTTTAATTTTTGGAACAATTCGATAACTGATATCTTCATATATCATCTCTTCAATCACTTCAATAGTAGGAACACTTAGAATTTCATTAAATCCTATAGGTAAAGCGCCATACGTCATATGCTCGTAAACTAATCCTGTCATGGAATGGCCATATCGTCTATAATAAATCGAATCAGCATACCATAACAATTTCATCATTTTAACTTTGTATAGATAACTTACTTCATTCGCGAAAAAACCCATAACATTAGCTAATTTTTCAATATCCAAAATCTTATACCCGTTGTAGTCACTTACTTCTTCATATTTAGTATATATGCTTTTTATCTCTTGCATTTTTAAATATATACGACTACTTACATCAAGTTTAGCCTTTACGTTAGAACGAATTTCATTATATCTTTTGTTTGAAAAACGATCTCTGTGTTTATCTAGATATTCTAACGCTAACATACTATTTTCATAAACCATTCTCATTATGCTATCATAAGTTTCATCTTGCACTGTTTTGCTTTCATATCTAGTTACCGTGACTTCTCCCCACCCTAACATAGCTGCAAATTCACTTTGGGTTAATCCATAATATGATCTAATTTCCGAAATTTCACTTGATGTTAAAAGATCATGAGCAAGCCTATATGCATCACGTACTTTCAATAAATTTGAATCCAAAACCTTTGCAGATACAAATTCATTATCTTCCTCATGCGACCGATCACACACAAAATAGATTTCTTCATAATCAACAATTTCTCTTTTAAATAACGCTTGAGTCTCTCGAATTCTTTTTTCAACAAAATGTGTATCCCCACATATTGGGCAATCCATCTCGATTTTCTCAATTAACATGTCCTTCATATCAAAACCTCCTTTTCCATGTTCCAGATTATGCGTATGGTAAAGTGGCCGGGAATGGGTATCGTGCAAAATGGAACGAAACACAAAATACTTTTCTATTAACACGATCCCTTATCTTTGCTTTTATGTAAACATCTCTGTTTCTAATTGACTTTGCAAAGGCAAAAAAGGGTGGCCAGGTCGGATTTATATCATCTATAAACGTTTCTAGATACTCAGATACATTAAGAGAAATAAGTTCATGCCACACATCTTGTCTATCAAAATCCAGTTCCAGCATTGTATTTGCAGTTGTACAAGGATCTATAGGTGATTCCCCTCTCTTCTTAGGAAGAATATCTAAGTCCCTATCTATATCAAAATCAGGATCATTCAAAACACCAATTAGGTCACGTAGAAACGTCTCTACCTCTTTTTTAGAGGAAATTTTTTTTGTACTCATACTCCCCCCTCCTTCAATTTAATTGTAAACTATCAATTGATAGTTTGTCAAATTCTATTAGTTATTCTATAGTACACCCAAGTAGTTATCAACTCAGTTTCAAACAAAAAGTTCACACACAAATAGAATTACAGCATTATCTTTCCTCAAACGATCATAGTGTTATTATTTACATGTTCTTGATGAACTATATTACAACACTGAGTTATCGTTTAATATAATCAGAAGATTTTCTCTACACCAAAAACTCTATTCCACCAATTCACATGCATGATTCTCAGTTTCGTAATTTTTTTGTACATTTTTGTTACCTTTTCCATTTTGCATATTCAGCATCTTGTTAACTCTATGAAGCATCGCTTCTTCATGTGCATTGAAAATATCATAATTGCGATTGATCTTTATTATCCGTTCTTTATTTATTGTCACTTCATATGCTTCAATGTATGAATATCCCCGAATTCCATTATTTGTGTATTTAGCATTATATAATAATTCCATTTCAAGATGTCCATCCGCTTTATCATATAAAACTTGAACAATACTTCTATCCGCATTTTCAAATAGTACTAATACGATTAGCGAAGTCGATACCAGTCCGAAAACTAACCATTGAGTTGGACTTGCAGTTTCAGTAATCCCCCCCAATACAATTGCACATCCCAAAGCAAAATCTAGACATGAATTAATTAACTCTCTCACATCAAGAATTATTTCATTAGACCATTTCAAATGACCGATTTTACTTCTAATAGCATTCCATTGTTCATAAGTATATTTTTCAAAGTCTTGGGATTCCACGTTCACAAACTCCTCAACTTCTTGAATAGTGTTTTCTAAAGAATTCACTTCTAAAGATTTAAGTAATGCCAGTGTTTCAACTAATTTCGCTTTCCATATATGATCCACTGGTTTTTTAACGAATTGTTTTTCAACGTTCAGACTGAGATCTTTTTGTAGAAGCTCAAAATTTTTTTTGATATCACGCATCTTTCTTTTAATTTTTCTTTTAAAAGCAATCGTATTGTTCTCACAATAATTTTTCATGTAGTGTTCCACAAATGCTTCTCTTAACCCAAAATACGATACAAAACATATCACTATTAAAATTATCCTTCTGAAACTTAATTCATTAAATAATTCTCGAAACTGAGTACTTATAAAATACCCTATGCAATATACAAAAAATATTTCAATACACATTCTCATAATTTCATTCAAGCCAACTGAAATATACCTTTTTGATACATATATCAGAATTGATGTAACTGACGTAAACAATACAAGTATAGATTCAATTCCCAACTTTATCACCTCATTATAGATAATTAGTTTCTAACTAAATTTTACCATAATTATACTCTAAAGTATCAAATTGAATAGCCAAAGTAACGAAGTATTTGCCAATTGCTTAAACGTAAAAAGAGTAGCCTCAAAGTCAATCAAGGCTACTCCATTGCTATCTCAGAAAGATAAATATGCAGTTGATCTACCGCAACTTCCAACAATCCATCCAATGTCTTCTCGGTAACAAATAACTTCACTACACTTGGCAGCATCGAATATGTCTTCCCCAGTACATAATTGTATTTAAGCTTCCCAGTTCCGGATCCATAGATCTGCTCTGCCTCAATCACTAAAGAAAGAAGGATCTTCTTCACCACATTGATCTGCCCCATGTAGATCAGAATCAGGAGCGCCCCGAGGAACACTCCTGCAGCAACTACATTCATAGCCACCGCCATAGGAATCACTTCCTGGATCCCCAAAATCAAAACTCCCAGCAGGATAACTGCCAGAAGCAACATCAAAACTCTAATTTTCGTTTTCATTCTTCTCATCCTCCTCTACATATCGAGCAAGAACCGTAAGCATCAACCAGGTTGGTGCCGGCTCTGCAAGTTTCTCTTCCTTTGACCACTCTTCTGGATTATTAATAATCCCTCGCTCAGCCAATTCCTTCACAGCCTTTTGGCCAAGTTCCTTTTGCCACTTCTCCAATTTTTTCGGCATTACAATCTCCTTTACTCTCTCTTTGAATTTCTCAAACTCTAACGGTCGCTTCACAAACCACCTCGGACATTCCTTCCAACCAACCACCTGCTGGTGGGTCCAGATATCCCTAATCGGATCCAGGTCATACTTTAAGCAAAGCTCCGCGCATCGATGCGCTGCAGAATCCAAAGTCTCTTCTGAAAACTCCCCAGTCCAATCCTTATGACAGAACTCAAGCCCATAGGTATAATCGTTTGGATACGAAGACAGCCGGCTTAACGCCCGCCTAGTGTATTTCTTGGAGCCCACATGATAGGCGATCTCCGTTTCCGGAATGCAAATCAACCGCTCTCCCTGGATCCCAATGATCTCATGAGCGGATCCAAAATCATTCTTGCCAAGTTTCCGGTTCTCAAAGAAATTCCGGTTTCCCGCAGGCGTTGAGCCGGGGTTTGCGACCCAATGGACTACCAACCCCCTCATGCCTTTTAAGAGCCTGCCTGGCCGGGAATATCGATTCTGAGTAATGAGATTCATCGTTGTATCATACGCGCATTTCATAGTCCTCATCCCCTCCGTTTACATCCTGGTACCCTTTTGTATCACTGTCCAGGATCTGATCTTCCTTCTTTTTCATCCAAAAAAGGAGCCACTTCAAATCAGCGCCTCCATCTACCAAATTTTCAATTACTGATTGCCCTTCCCGAAGGAACATGACCGCATAGACCACCGTTGCAAAGAACACACCCATTTCCTTCAGCGGGGCCACCCGATAGCTCAGTCCTGCCAGGATCATGATGCACAGGTAAGAAAACAGCTTCACCTTCGTCTTGTCCCAAAGGGTCTTTGAGTATATTGCTCGTGACTTGACCGCTTGACGGTACCCTTGGTTCTGCTTGGCCAATGCCCAGAATTTTGTCACGATATCGAGAATCATCGTCACGCCTACAGCAATAATACTGGTGAAAAAAGCTCGATCCGGAAAGAGCACATAGCTGATCGCTGAAACCAATAATCCGATCATGGGATTGGCTCCGTCAAGCACCTTTGAAAAGTACTCTTGTAATTGTGTCATCTATCCCTCCTGTCCCTGAACCATCGAATCCTTCTCTTCCTGAGTGATCCAGCCGGCTGTCACCGCCTGATCAAGAAATGCCTCATCAATGATCCTCCACTCATACATTAGCTTTAAATCATCCGCTGAGTATTTAGACACCTGGCATCACCTCCTGGTTTGTTAAGGCTTCTTCAAGATCCCGCTCCACTTGCTTTTTCATTAGGAAATCGACTTTTTTCTCCAAACGATGAATATAAGACATATCCGCATGGGCTAGTTTCAGCCCAATCTCTTGTACTTTCTTACTCATAACTAGCCTCCTATTCCAAATACGCCAATGTGAGCGATTTAATCTCAGGCGAAACATCGTTATCAAGTGGACGATTCAAAGTTACTCTCGCTTTAATTAGCTTATCAGTGGGCAGCCCTGCTAAAGGATCTAGCTTCTCAACATCCGTTAATAAGACAGCATTAGCCGAATCTAGGATATCAACTTGATATGAACCGCCATTGGCCTCAATGATGTAGTCCACCATGTCATACTCAACTAAGTCTGTCGGTGACACAAGCGGACTCTCTGCTGTTCCTGTCAGAATCCCTGTATTCTCGATTTTTACTGTTTCAAATTGAAGTATGGCATATGTTCTTGCTGATAATGGGCTTAGCGTCGTGAAATCACTTGATCTATCATAATAAGACAACTCAACAGTAACGCCTCCGATCGTGTAAGGTGTGTCTACATCATCATTAAAGGTTGCAGAAGTTTCTTGGTCTCCTGTTTTTGATGAAATATCAACAATGTAAGTATCGGCAGAAAGCGCAATGTTTGGATATACTTCACTCCCATCACCTTGATATACTTCAACAAGATCGGAAAATCTCAATATTCTAATTTGCGAATTAGAATATGCCGCCGTTCCTTTTATATGAGTAATCGTAACAGCTTCAGAAAGCGTTACTTTAATTCCTTGTCCGGGACGGCCTGTTCCGCTTGTAAGCGATCCACTTGATGATTTGACATATCCGCCAACCGTTTTGATACCAAGTTTAACAGCTTCACCATCGTTAATATAACAGTTGCTCAACGCCCATAGCGCAAACTCATTTGCATCATTCCACGTTTCTGTCGTTCGCCTTTGCAAACTCGCAAAAATTGCATCTACTTTTGTCGCTAATCTGCTCATCTTTCCGCCCAAAGCAGCAATTACATCACTTCCATCCATCTATACCACCGACCTTCCTATTCCAGTTACATCCTGACCCATGTAACTGTACGTTTTTGTAACTGTCTTCTGCAAGACTCCCGAATCGTTATAGATCTTGGTGACTGCAGTTGTGAGATTTCCGTTTGAGTACGTATAATCAGCCTCTCTTCGCTTCGTCGTGCCATCAGGCCAAAACTCGACTGCTTTGATCAGATCTCCGTTTGCCCAGGTGTAGTTTGTGTTTTTATCGTTTATGACAACATCACTGTCTTCAATCGAAACCGATACAGTTAAGTCCATATTCTCCAGCTGGTTGTCGATCTTTTGCATATTCAAAACACTCAAAGGAGTACCTGCTTGAATCACCGTTCCAAAATCGGGTGTCAAAGTTACTGTCCCATCCCCGTTATCTACCATCACAAAGCGGTTTGGAAACTCGACCTCACGTTCTTTCCATATGGTTTTGTTGTAATTCATTACCTCACCCCTATTCCGCTTCCACTGTAATCTCGATACTCACCGTGAGAGATTCATATTGATCCTTGTCCACATCGATCTCAGAACCGGCAAATAGCTTGCCTGTTCCGACTGCAGCAGTCGCTCCGTCCCCGAAGATCCCTGCGGATGTGAAATGAATCCCATTCCCCTGACTCTCATCGAGGTAGATTTCTTTGATCAGGGTGTCCCCGTCGATCGTAGTGGTCGCAATCTTTCGTATTGCTTCCTGGTCCAGACTCACAGAATCCACCCCGGGAGGTGTCCCGGATCCCAAACCAAAGTATTCAAGGTCTTGATCCAACAATGCCAGGATCCTTGCTAGTCCTGCGTTTGTAACCAAATCTCCACCTCCTAGATAAAGAGATCATCTGAAGGATACAGATCACTCGATGCAAAGTGATACTTGTGCCGGCGAAGCTTCACCGCCATAGTAACCTTCAGGTCTCCGTAAAATTTTGTGATTCTTGCTATCGTCGAATTCGAATTAAAGTCCGCCCCCTCAAGAGCCGTCACCCTCGAATTCTGATTGGACAATGCATCTGTCAGCTTCATCTACAACTCCTCCAATCCAATCGCATAGACAGTATGGCCTGGCACACTTTCCTCTGTCACATCCGTCACCAAGAAGAATCCCCGAACATCCCACTTGTCGGTTAGGATATCCAGTTCACACCTTTGGCCGATTTTTCTCTCCTCAAGCGTTCTCAAACTCACAATTCGCTTGGACCTGGATTGCTTCTTCAGCATGGCCTTCCCAACCTTCCGGGCAGATAAACGGTCAGTGATATCCTTGCTCTTCACTACCGCCTCAAGAAGCCCGTGCGCCCGAATGCTTTTTGGATCCTCGAAGTAATCCACCACCTGAACCGTTGGCCGGTAGTGGACCCGGATCTGCCCTGCAGGAATTGGACTGACATTACCCGGGATACTCAGCACCTTTCCTTCTTTGTCGATCAAAAAGTCCTGTACTCCATCATCATTCTTCAGAAGCTTCCACTTCATCGGTTCCCCTCCGCCCATGGTAATCTCTGAATAGTTAGGAACATAAGCCAACGGGAAAACCCGTTGCACTCCATCTGATGTGAAGTACTGATCGATGTAATCAGGAGAAGCCTGCTTGGCTCCAACAATCCAAATCCGGTTTGCCCCTTCTTCTCCCTTGTAGTAGACACTCAGACTGTTGATCTGGAAGTTGAATCGATCCCCAACCTTACCAAACTTCGCCCCTTCGGACTCATACCCCTTGAAAAAGTGAAGGTCATTCTCTCCATCCACATACCAGTGCCAATCCACCAGATGCTTCAGAATCCGATTCATGACTTCGCTCATGTAGATATATTCCAGATATAGACCATCAATCACCTCGGAACAGGACTGGACTGCATTGGTGGACAGTTCCGGAACATAGCGGCTGATCAGATACTTCAAAATCAAATCCGGCCTCCCCTGATAACTATCCTCGGATCCAAACCGTTCGGCCACTACTCGCTTCTTCAGATAAAAGGCATTATCACTGCAAGACAGGGACACCGCCTTCACCCCATTTGAATCGGATTCCTGTTGCTCTGTCACTTGGCCAAGTGCATAAAGCTCTGGGAATACCTTGAAAAACCGCAGCGTCTTGTACTTCAAATTCCCCACAATGCCGATCCCCATAACAGAAATGGATCCAAAACCATCAAGAACCGTCTTCCTCGTCACCTTGGCAACATCGGAAAGCTGGGTGTCTCCCGTGCTATTGACATATACTTTCACCTAGACACCCCCAACACCAAGCAGTCGATCGCCCAAGGCTTCATCTACCCCTTCATAGATCTTTCGCCCATCTAGATAAATCACAATCGGCCGAGGTCCATCTGAAGAACCTCCATATCCTTTCGACAAAGGAATGACAGCCTCCGGTCCAGCCTCGCCAATCATGGCCAATGTCGGCTTGGTGACGATCCCACCAGATGCAAGCATTGGGATCTTCGGTATGTTGATTCCAAAACTCTTCCCGCCGACTCCTGGAACCCAGTCTGGAATTTTAAAGGAGATCTTGTTCATGCCAGCGATCAAGATATTCACACCTCGAATAATGAAGTTAATCGTTTCCCTGATCCCGCTGCCAATGGAATCCCAAATGGAAAGGGCCTTGGTTTTCAAGCCTTCGAAGGCTCCAATTACCCCAGTTTGAATACCAACAAAGATGGTCACAGCTCCCGTTTTGAGTCCGTTCCACTTATCCGTCAGCCAGGTATTCATCTTTTCAACGGTTCCAGTCACGGAAGTTGAAAGCTCATCAAACTTCTGCGTCACACCTTCTCGAAGTTTTGTAACAGTCTCAAGTATCCAAGTTTTTACCGTATCCCAATTCTTCCAAAGCAGAATAAGTGCAGCGATTATTGCAGCGATAACCAAAACAATTGGATTGGCCACAATGAATGCAAACAGCGTCTGGAGCCCAGACATCAAAGCTCCTGAGATAATTCCAACTACTTTCCCAATCCATGCAAAGATAGATCCTATCCCCATAGTCACCATATCGATGATTGTCACGAAATAATAAAACTGAGTAGACAATGCACTGAATACCGATATACCTTGACTCACGATCATCAGTAATGGGCCTACTACTGCGATCATTGCAGCAAACTGAATGATCATATTCTTCGAAACTTCATCCAAACCAGAAAACCAGGTGATCAGTGATTCGAGATAGCCAATCCCTTTTTCGAGATATGGCAAAAGAACATCACCAAATTGAATCCCGAGATTCTGCAGATTGATCAGCATATCCCCAAAAGTATCATTAAATCCCTGATTCATCTTGTCATAAGCTTCCTGTGTAGAACCCGCGCTATCAGCCATTGCATCCAAGGCTCCTGCAAAATCTTGAGCCCCAGTTGTTGCAAGTACGGTTACCGCATTCAATGCTTCAGTGGATCCAAAGAGTGTTGCCATGGCATCTGCACTGCCGCCAGTCTTCTCGTTAATCTCAGCTAGAAATTGAGCCCATCCAACAGACTGCAAATGAGCACTATTAAACTCAAGTCCCAATTCTGCAGCCAAATCTGATGCCTGCTTGGATGGTTTCAAAATATTCGAATAGGCTGCCTTCAAGCCAGTGATTGCCTGAGATGTTTGAATACCATTCTTTGTCAGTGTCGCGATCGATGCAAAAAGCTCTTCGGTCGATACATTCAATGCTGAAGCAATCGGAATGACATTGCCGATAGATGCAGCCATTTCACCAAATGTAGTCTTGCCATAATTCTGGGCCATCAGCATCTGATCCGATACGGATTGCATGGCTTCAGTCCCCTGGAGACCATACGCATTCATAACCGTGGTAAGTCCATCGATTGATGTGGTTACATCCGTAAAGCCGCCCTCTGCTGCTTTTGCTGCAACTTCGACATAGGAAAGTGCATTGGCAGTATCACCTGTAGCAGAAATGGCTTGATAAAGAGCTTCATTGATCTCTGTGCCGGCAATCCCCATTTCACTCGATAATTTCAGTGCTCCGTCTCGAATTTCATCAAGAGAAAGAACAGCCTCATCAGCAATTGTGCTGACCTTATTCAGACTACCTTCAAAGTCACCTGCCATCTTTGCGGCTGCAACACCGGCACCAACAATCGGGACTGTGAAAGTGCTAGTCATCGTTTTGCCGGCATTTCCGATCTTTCGCGATGTTCGATCGAGCTTTCTTGTTACTTTGTTGATCCCCTTTTCGAAGTTGCTCAAATTTGCTCCGATGTTGACCATCAAACTTGCAACTGTAGCCAATCTCCCACCTCCTACTCAAAAGTCGAAAGGCCTTTTCCCTTCGACTTAGATTTCATTTTCTTTTCTTCTTCCTCCATCTTTTTCTTTTTGATAGAGAAGTATGCCTGCCACTCCGATACTTCTTTACTGGTCATCTGAGAAAGCATGTAGCGTACACTCGCATACCCGAGCTCTTCTGCCAGTTGATAATAAAAGAAACCTTCCGGGTGGCTTAAGAGTTTTTTTCCTGATCCTCGATCTCATCTTCCATTCCAGAAAGAGCTGTGGCCACCTTGAACACTCGGTCCAGTGCCTTGGCGCTTTTCTTTGACAGAGCCCCCCGATCCTCATCGGAAAAGATCCGCTCTTTGGTCTCCGGATCAAAGGCGCATTCGATAATCATGATCGGATACATCTTCTCAAGATCCGTCTTGCTCTGCTTGGTCTTGGCGTTCACCTTCACGCATTCCTGGATCAGCTTGCTTCGCTTATCCCCTGTCATTCCCCGGACCAGGATCGAACAATCCCACTCCGGAACATGCACCAGTTCTTCTTCAACATCCACACATTGCAAAATTTTATCTCGTAAATTCATCTCGTCCTCCTATATCCATTTTTCTTTCGTTGAAAATGAGACAGACTCATTCAATGAATCCGCCACTGCTGCGCTTACTTCTTCGGAATCCAAAAGGGCAAACACCCGGTCAGGCGTAACATTCGCCCCAGGATACATCTCAATTACCACAGGCTTGCCGCTTAAAAGCGCATTAACAAAATACATGTCCAGCTCAAACCATTGGCTCAAGCTTCCGCTTCCACTGATCAAACCCGGCTCCCGGCGCTTGTACTCCATCCCGAAAGCCGTGGTCTCTCTGGATTCTGCATCCATTGTGAAAGAATACTCATAACACTCCGCCGCAACCGTCAGCGGCAAATAAGAAGCGGACACCGTTACAGCGCCCGCCTGTTCTTCTTCAAATACAATTTCTCCCGAGATCCTTTTTACAACGAATCCCGAGCTGACAGTTCCCCCGTCAACCTTGACAATCACATCCTCATCAAGATCCAGGACCCTTTTCGATTCCGTGGAGATTTGAAAGGTCTTCTGGTCGGATGTGGTAGTCGCTTCATCAACAAAAGGGATCGGTGCTCCACTCACCATCACCTTGGCAAGTCTCCCTGCTTCCATCAAATCCCTCCTAGATAATCGTCAAGGCACCGGTTGATTCCAACGAGTACGATACCGTTACTTCTCCGGATGCTGATGCACCAGTCTCCATGCTGGTCACCAAATAGTCACCCCGAAAACCTGCAGCGCCATCCACCAGATAATCCACCGAGATCGATGTACCATTTAGTAATGCACTCTTCAAAGCGCCCTGTCCATTGGCATCATCCTTTTCATAGAATCCACTGAGACTCATGGCAAAATCCTTCAAGCCCTGGATCCGCTCCTTCCAGCCGGCACTCTCAAAGGTTGTCACCTCGATGGTTTCTCCGTTGATGTTAAAGCTGGCATCATTCAATCCCGTAATCGGATTCGCGCCTGTTTTGATTCTCAAATTCTTTGCTGCTAAACTCATTCCTCCACCCCCTGTTCAAATCGAATTACCGCTCCGCACTTCCTGCAGCGAAACGTCCGCTCTTCATCGCCAAACGTGGTCAGCTCCACCAAATCATTATGGGGACAATCAACCGCGATCGGCTTTCTCTTTCTTTTAAACATCGAGAACAACTTCATCTCACACCTCACCAACAACCCGATACCGCATGTTCAGCTGAAAAGAATTGTCTCCTTCATCCTCAAAAATCTGCTCATCATCGAGCTCAAGATTGAAATAGCCTAATCCAAGGACCAAAATAGTCTCAAGGACCCGTTCAACTTCCAATTCGATCTCCAGCAGCTCAAGCTTCCCATCATACTCGCTGAAAGCCTGAATCACAATACTCCCTTCCTTTCCTTTTTTCCCGAAAGTGTTTCTGGGAGCAAACTGCAAATCTCCGATCACAAGAAAGGGACACGTCTGTTCTTCTTCATTTGGGAGATAATCCGTGATGGATTGAACTTTTCCAATCAAGACCTCATCTCCGCTTAATGCCTGGAAGATTGCCTGTTGGATCTCTTTGATCATGGACTACACCCCTTTCTTCAGCATGGCCGCCAGTTTCGCCAAAAGCTCAGGTTTTTGAATGTTGTAAGCTGGAAACAGAAAAGGCTTAGCCGGATTCCGCTTGGTCCCCAGTTCCCAGAACCTCGCATAGAAAATCTTCTTGGGAACATAGACACGATAAGAATAATCATCCACCTTCCTGGTCCGGATATTTTTTTGAAGCGCCCCAGTATTGACCAAACCCTTTGAGACCACATTGGCCTTGGCCGCTTTCCTGATGGCCTGGGCTGATTTCTTCAATTCGTTTTGCGCTTCAGCTTTTTTCTCCTTCTCCAGCTTGTTAAAGTTGAAAACTGCCTTCTCCACACCCTCGATCTTCACATGAATCCTATCCTTCATTTACACTTCCTCACATTCCAACTTCATATCCCTACGCCGGCCGGATGGATCAAAAGCATCTTTGATCTCATAGGTTCTTCCGTTATGCAGAATGAACTGACCCTTGGATACATCCCCTCGATAGCGGATCGTAGCTAATCGCTTTTCTCCATCCTTTTTGACATTCGCCCAAAGACTCAGCCGCGCTTCATAGGAATTCGTTGAGCCACCTAACCCATCAGGTTCACGCACCAGATCCATTACAACAATCCGTTCATTCAAGGCTCCTGCTCTCATACACTCACCACCCGATCAGGCGACAAAAGCGCCTTGACTCCAAAAGGAATCTCATTTAAAGCCACGGGCGATGCACTTTCCCGATTCTCGTAAAAATGCCCGACAAGCAATAGGATTGCCTGCGCGTATGCATCCGGAATCTTTTCATAGCCGGCTTCGAAGGTGATCTGGTATCCGTTCGGTTCAAGCTCGAAACCTTGATACACCGATGGAACTTTCAGCACTACCCGCCCAAGGAAGGAATATTTGTCAACGAAATATTCCGTCTCCGGAACCACCATTTCCGTCCCATCAGCCAGGCGTAATTTCACCTCGCTGACACCAACAAGCGGTGGATGTGGCAGTTTCACTGACTCATAGGCGTATTCATAAAATGCTGTAAAACTCTTCTTTGAATACACCCGGCCCTGATACTGTTCGCACACCCCTTCTGCAGCACGAATCAGCTGAGTCAAAAGAACATCTTCACTCGGATCCGTTTCTTCCAGCCTCAGATGCCTTTTCACCAGCGATAAATCAACCGGCAAAACAACCGCCGGCGCTATCAGCATTACGCTCACTCTTCATCACCCTCTTGTTCAGCTGTTTGTGCTTGAGCTTGCTCTTCCAGATACTCGGCCAATGCTTTTTCAGCCTTGTCCTTACCCTTGATCCGCTCACCATTCGGCAGCTCATAATACCCGCCGCCCACATGGTTCAAATCGGAATCCGAATCATCTTCATGTTCTGGCTCTACCGGTTCAGGTTTGGGCTCCAAGGATACCGCTGCGCCCGCTTGAATCAGCTGGTCTGCAAACTCATCAGGAAGATCATATTCTTTTCGAATCATGAAGACACCCGCGGGACCCGCGGATGTCTTATTCATTCTCACTCTCATCATCTACCTCCTATGCAAGCTTCACACGCGCAAAGGCTTCTTCCAGAACCGGCATGCCGTCAGTCTCTTTTCGACCGATGTAACCAGTCTGGTTAGTTGCTGCATACAATTCCACCAGCCGCTGAACTGTCATGTTAAGAACATCCGCAATCCAGTAGAAGCTGAAATCACCCAAGATGCCAGCGTACTGACCGGTCGTGAAGGTGTTTGGAGCAAACTCCGAAGTGTGGTACGGCATGTTCAAGATCTTGTCCGCATCCGGAAGATTCGGATTCAAGATATACTGACCGTTATTGTCCTTCAGCTGCATGATCTGCAAGACTGCATCCCGATGGAACATCCATCGCGCTTTACGGCGATACCCTTCCTTCAGCCCCATTTTTGTTGCAAGCAAACCATCATAGGTGATGCTGGTTGCCAAGTTGCCGGCAGAGATATCCCGAGCAGTCGAGATGCCATCCGCACTTGCAGTAAACACACCCAAAGGCTTGCCGTTTCCATCACCCGTCAGATAAGCTTTCTCTTCAGCAACTGCGAATTTGTACAGCAGACGATCATTAATAATCTCATCGATTGGAAGTGCAGCAACCCGAAGAAGAGTATTTGACACTTTCACGCGCTTGGCCAAAGGAATCGGCTTCAATTCGCGTTTGCCAAATGCCATGGAACCTTCGTCTCCCGTTCCAAGTTCAGTGGTCCAATCTGCATCAGCAATGTCTGTTTCCAAGGTTGGAACACCCATGCTCGCAGAGCCAGTCAACGTAAACACGGTTGCAAACTGACGCATAAAGACTTGGTCCTTCAGTCCAGTCAAAAGCTTTCGAACAAACTGTTCCGGCGCTTTCAAGTAACCGCCGTCCGCATTCACCCCTGCCTGCAGCGCTCTAACTTCTTGCAACGCTCGAAGCTCTTCCTGCGTAAATACCGCATTTCGACCATCTCGCAATTCTCGACGGAATGCTGACAAATACTCCTGTGAGTTTGTCGGATCCAGTTCTGACCGTTGATCCAAGTTTTGCTGACCTGCTTGCGGCTCGTTTCCGCTTGCCAAGGTACTTTCCAATGTCGCCAGCTGATCCTTGCGCTCTTCCATGGCGATCTTGTCATCGAATTCCTTCACACCATCCATGTGCCGCTTCCATGTTGCGTTTTCATCCGCATTCATGCTGCGCTTTTCGTTGTCAGCCTTGTCTACCAAGGTTCGAGCCTGACCAATCAGATCCGCGCGTTGTTGCCGTAGTTCTCTTACTCTTTCATTCATTTACTTTCCCTCCATCTCCATCAAATCCAACATCCGCAACTTCAACTCATTTTCATAAAGTCGAGAGCCACTCCTAGAATCAAATACTTCCTGCGCCGATCGAGCCGATGCAACGCTCTGCGGATAGGCCGGAATCGTCACCGGGCAAACCTCAAACAAGTCTGCCTCAATTACTGTCCGTACAGCCATATCCGGATCCGTTTCATCCCATTCTTCCTTTTTCGCCCGGAAGATAAATGAACTTCCCCGAACATCGCCCCGTTCGATCGTCTCGATGTGTCTTTCCGCCCAGGTCGGCGGATCGATCTCATACCGAAGTCCAATCTCATCCTCGACCACCGTCAAGGTACCAGGTGTTCTTCCCAAAACTTCTTCCATTCGATGCTGCCATGTAGCCACAACCTCCTGATCCTGAAGAGACTTCAAAAAAGCACCCTTTCGGAATTGTTCCTGGAACAAACCCCAGATAGGATTCGACCGTTGGTCCCACTTCACCGCGTAACCAACAATCTTTTTCATCTTTCCTTCTTCACTTCCCCGGAGCTCAACACTCGGCAAAAGCACATTATTTCTCTGTTCCCGTTCCTGGCTTTTCACCAGTCTCACCTCCCTTGAGAATTTGCTTCACTGGTGTCATGTTGCCGTTGATCAGGTACTCATCAAGACCTTCTCTCGGTTCCATGTTCTCCAGCTTTCTCACATCGTTCCCGCTCATCCATCCGTCATTGACCGCCAGATGATAGCCTTCGTATCGCGTTTTGATATCTCCGCGAAGAAGACCGTCCACGTTGAACTCAATCAAATACTTCCTTCTCTCGACTTTCGTCAAGAGTGATCGATACATCGCCTGTTCCCAACGAACCAGCCATGGACGAATCGTATGCTTCACATAGGAAATATCCTGGTGCTCGATGTTGGAGAAGGTCGCCTTGTCCATAATGCCAATCATGTGCTGCGGCACCCGGTAGATCCGCGCGATCTCCTCAAGCTGAAACTTCCTTGTCTCAAGAAATTGCGCGTCCTTTTGTGGGATCCCTATCTGCTTGTACTGCATGCCCTCTTCCAGGATGGCAAGCCGATGTGAATTCTCTAATCCCTGGTGCATCTCATTCCAGGAAGATCGAAGATTGTTCTGTGCTTCCTTGCCCAAGACTTTTGGATGCTCCAGGACACCGCCAGGTGTCGCATTGTTTCCAAAGAACCTGGATCCAAATTCCTCAGCTGAAAGCCCCAGTCCAATTGCTTCCCTGGCCAAGCCAATCGGAGACAAACCTGTAAGTCCATCCAAAGTAAGTCCGACCAAGTGCAGCACATTGTCCGCCGGCAATAAAACCTGCTTCCCATTCGGAAGCGACACCCGATATCGAATCCTTCTGGTCCCCGGTTCCCGCTCCATAATGGTTGTCGATGGATTCAAGGGCCAAAGAGCCTTTGGATATCCATCCTTTCCCCACTGAATCTCAGCATAGGCATTCCCCCATAAAAGCAGATGCGTCTGCATCATCGATCGGAAGGATGCGGAAGTCATTTCTGAATTTGGCTTGTCGTGCAAAATTTCATACAGCGGATGGTCCCTGGCCTTGCTTCTCGTCTCTTGATTCTTCTCATAGACAAACAGCGGAATGGATGCGATAGTATCGCTGATCACATTGACACATGAAAGCACTGCTGAATAGGTCAGTGCTGTGGACTCCGTGACCACCTTTCCCGTATAACTTTGCAATCCCCCGGACAAAAAACTGATGGTTGATGCCGAAGGATTGGCTATCGAATCCCCGCGCTTCTCTACAAGCTTCCCGAAAAACCCCATTTACTTATCACCTCCTCGCCAATAGAAAACTGAATCCCATCACCAAAACACCCGCCACAATGTATGCAGCGGGTATTGATATGAGATGGATCCCATAGATCAGCAGGCCCATGCCCGATACTAAAAACAGATCGTCCAAGTGACTTGCTAGCCCCTCACCGATCCGTCTGATTCCTCTTATCAACTTTTTCATAAAATCGCCAAACCTCTCTCTGAATAAACACTTCGTGATTCATTTTCGTATGGCCGAAGAATCGCTCGAACATGACTAATGACCAAGGCAACCGCTGGGTCGATGCGGTACTGCGCTTTCGACTTGTCCAGTTTGATATTGCCGGCCGGATCCGATACGGCAACCGCGTTGCTAATGGCCCAGGACAATACCGGATTTTCATTGTGTATGAGCTTGGTCTGAAGCACCAGCTTGAAAACATCCTTTGTCGGTTCGGACAGAGTCTTGTATCCTTGCCTCACTTCCACACAAATGAATCCTTCATTGGTCAAGGTGTTAGCCATTTGGGTTGCATTCCATGGATCATAGCAGATCTCCTTGATGTCCCAGATCTCCGCCTTGGTCATGATGTAGGATATGATCCAGTCATAATCCACTACGGCACCCGGTGTAAATGTCAAATAGCCCTGCTTCTCCCATAGGCGATACGGCACCTTGTCACGCTTGGTTTTCTCATCTACCTTGTCCTCCGGAATAAAGGAATGACTGTGAACGAACACCCGGCCATCCGGCAGGGTAAACTCGAAGTTGATGCTCGTGATATCCGTGGTCGCTGAAAGGTCAACCCCAACAATGCAGGGGATCCCTTCCAGGTGAAGTTCGATAACTTCCTCTTTGGAAAGCCTCGGACACTTTCTCCACTTGTCCATATCCATCCAGCGGGTTTCACTATTGACCCAAACATTCAAATGCTTGCACAAAAAGTTATTCTGCGCGGCTGGAATCTCCATGGCCTTCTTCGCTTTATGCTGCAGGTCCTCAAGCTTCACCGATACACCCAGATTCGGATTCGCCTTCGCCCAGGTTGTTGGATCCCGCCAATCATTTTCTGGATCCATCTGTGCGATAAATGCAAAGTAGCGATCATCTTCCATGCCGGCTGTCTGGTTCAGGATTTTTGAGGAATATTCATATTGCTCATAACAGATGCCGTTATGATTGAACCCCGCTGTAGTAATGGCATAGATGAGCGGTTGCTGGCGCGCCCCGGTTGCAGTCTCGAGTACATCCCAAAGCTCCCGGGTCTTATGCGCATGCAGCTCATCGATCAGTGCAAAATGGATATTCAAACCATCCAGGCCGTCTGCGTCTGCAGATAGCGGTTCAAACTTGCTGAAGGTATCCGGCATGCTCATGTTGAGCTTATAGACATTCACCAACGAACTGACTTCCGGTGATGTCATAACCATGCGTTTCGCTTCTTCGAAGATAATCTTCGCCTGGTCGCGCTTGGTTGCAGCGGAATAAATCTCCGCCCGAGCCTCTCCATCTGCCAATAGACCATAAAGGGCAATGCCGGCAGTCAGTGTCGACTTGCCATTCTTTCGCGGCACCTGAATGTAGGCTGTTCGAAACCGCCGGATCCCGTCTTTCTTTCGAACCCATCCGAAAATGGATCCAACGATAAAGCACTGCCACAGCTCCAACTCAATGGACTTTCCCGCCCATTCTCCAGTGGTATGCTTCAGAAACGGAAAGAAGTCGATCGCGCGATCCGCAAGCTCTTTATCAAACTTGTACGGATACTTCTTGCGTACCGACTTCTTCAGATCAGCCATATGTCTTTTACAGGCTAGCTTCACCAGCTTGCATGCTGGAATATTGCCGGCCAAAACTTCCCTGGCATACTTGGTCGTTCTATCCACTTCGACCACCCTTTATGAAGCTTGCAAAAGGATTCTCCATCTTTTCAGCCTGCTCCATAGTCAGCGAGGTTCTGGAACTTGGTGTCATTCCAAACTCCTTACAGAAACTCACCATCTGCTTCATCGCAGTGTTCGCGATCCCCACTTCCGGACGCTGAATGATATTCCCCTTATCAGATGTATAGGTCATCCCTTTTTCTTTCACCAGCTTCTCCGCTTGCACCCATCTGGAAAAATTCATGCAATAGGCCGATAGCGCCGCTTCATCTGCCTTGGTCAATAATCCAACCTTATGCAGCACTGGTGCGATCCGCTTCCATTCCTTCTTGGCCAAGCGGTCCAAATGAGTCGGCGGTTTGATCTCGCCTTTCTCATTCAGCTCATACTTTTCAAATTGCGGTTCGCCTCTGTTCAAAGGTCGCTTGCTGGGATTCCCCTGAAGCTCCCGAAGTACAGTTGGCTTTTTCGCCGGTCCCCGTTGTCCCATAATTTCACCACCTAGCTAAACTTTGTTATAATATATTTGAATAAATAAAAGGAGATAGATATGATATTAGATTATGTAAAAAAATACGAATTTGATGAAACTACTCCATTTAATCACAATTTATTAGTTAGACTTGAAACACTTCGAGCAGGAATCTATCATCTTGGTTTCGAAACTAGAAAAATGGAATTGCTCGCACTTCAAGATCCACGATACACCTCAAAGAGACAAAAAGGTAAAGCGGTCATAATGTTTATAATTCCTGAAGCTATCGTTCTTGATAACTACTTTAATTGGTTTGCGATATCGGTTTGCAACTATGCGCGTCTTGTCGAAACCGCACATCAACTAACTCTGAACAATTGGTCCATAGACTCTTTTGAAGATCCTGAGGTAAAAAAAATAATCAAGCGTAAAACAAAAAGCTATCTTGAAGAAGTAGCACCTGAGATTAGTACATGGAGAAATAAAATTTCTGCTCACTTAACAATGACCGACCCTCTTAGTTCTGATAACTTAAGTATGATCAACAACTCTATGTTCAGTACAATCGGATATCACACACCTCTATATACAATTGGCGAATTCAAAGTTTGTCATAAAGATACAGGCGATATTGATCTTAAACATTGGGCTCTCACAAATGAATATTACAAACTCCATCAAAGATACTGGCGAAACAATCCTAATTCACTTCTCCCGAAATTACCCCCCCTTTGAAAACTTGCGGGTGCGTGAATGAAGGGCCACCGAACGGTCCCCTTCAGAGCAACTGTAGAGATTTGATCCCCCCTACCTATCTACCGAAACCACCGTCCTCGGTTGCAGTCTTGATGTTGTGGCATTCCTCACAGAGCGGCTGCCAGTTCTTCTCATCCCAAAAGAGATCTGGATCTCCTTTATGAGGGACGATATGATCCACAACCGTCGCCTGTCGAACGATTCCTTTGGCTGCACACCGAGCACATAGTGGGTTTCGTAATAAAAAAGACCGTCGGGCCTTTCGCCAACGGGATCCATATCCTCGCTGACTTGCCGATGGTCTTTGTTTATCCTTTTGTCTTTTGAACTTCTTTGCTTCGTGCTTATGCTCCTCACAATAATAGCCAGTAGTGAGGTTCTTGCACCCGATTTTGGCACATGGTTTCAGTGGTCTGCTTGCCATTTTCCCAAAATCACCTCCTGAATCATAGGACAGCCCGCATGAATACTGGGCTTAAAGGTGTTTTCCTAACACCCTTTTGAGTTTGTCGTATCTATGATTTTGTTAAACTCGTTAAAAAGCACTCAATCCCTGTCATATCAATGACTTTCCTTGTGTTGTAAAATCGCAGTTTAACAACCTAGCCATTTCGACAAGCTCAACAGAAAAAAATATAAAAACAGGTCAAAATCGAAAGCTCTTCAACGTTCTATCGAGATAGTCCTGTTCCACTCCAATATAGTCTAAAGTTTGCAATTCACTCCGGTGTCCATAAATCTTCATCAAGACCGGCAATGCATTCCTCTCGCCGCACTGCAAATAAAAATGGTACCCAAATGTTTTCCGCATACTATGCGTACTCAATCGGACACCATATTTCTCGCCTGCTTCAGTAATGATCTGATAAGCTCGTTGCCTGCTGATCGGCCGGTTGTAATTCTCCCTTGATCGAATCAGATAATCTTCATCCTCTTTGTCACAAACATACAAGGCAATCTCTCGCCTTAGCTCCGGATTCACGATAATCTTACGGATGTTGCCGGTTTTCTGCTCGGTCACCATGAAATACTCTTTGTCACGAACATCCGAAACCTTCAGCTTCAGTATGTCGCTAATCCGCAATCCGGAATAGATCCCCAGCATGAACAAGATGTAATCCCGATCACTCTGTAATCTCAGGTATTCAGTTATGTCTTTAAGCACCCGCTTGTCGCGGATCGGATTCGCCGCTGCCATATTTCACCTCACATAAAAAGAGAACCACTCTAGGCAGTTCTCCTTGATACCACTATAACATGAAATTGCTATGCAAATTGTTCCCTAAATGTTCCTTTTTGTTCTATTATAAAAACAATGAATTGATGATCAACAATGCAATCGAAACAACAATACTCCCGCCGGCTACATATCGTAGTTTCAACTTTGTTCTTGTGTTTGCAACTTTATCCACTAGCGCAAATATCCATGTTAGTACAATTAATAGAGCAATATTAAGGTAAACCATCTTATCAAGTTCTATACTTTCATTTGCCATTGCCGTTGTATTCAACCCAATCATAGAAAAAACCGCAACTAGAATCGCAATTATCGTAAGCATATTCCCGTATATACTCTTCTCAACCCCATCAACTTCATTAATTAATTTTTCAATCTTTGCAAGTTCAAGATGTACTTCTTCAAGTAGCCTTCTCGTTTCATATGTGTAATACTTTTTTGAAGGTACATATTCAAAAGAATTCAAAACATCAGTCATATTTACTCTAGCGAGTAAATCTTCTTTAATCTTGACAATCGCATCAGAAAAACCTATATTTATTATTTCTTCATTCGGAAGGAACATTAATTCAATATAATTCGCATAAGTCTTTCTTAGCCCTCTAAGACTCGGTGCTATCTTTTTAAATTCTTCAAATGATTCTTCAACTATTTTATTGTAACCAATAGAAGTTGTATTTACAAATCCACATGGATCGACAAGTTCAAAACATAATAAGCGATTCATGGTATTTAAGAAACCTATACTATTCAGTTCGCGTTTGTAAGTTTTTGAAAACTCATGAGATTTATCGATTAATTCTTGATACCTGGTCTCAACCTCTTCAAAGCGAAAATTCTCCTCATATATCGTCTTTTGAACACAGGACAACTTCTTTTCACCTTCTGGTTCATGTAATTCATCAATAGCTTTTAATGCAAGTTCAATGCAGGACAACTCTTGCTGATTTATATCATTTCTACTCTCACTAATTATAATCGCCATGTTTACCCCCACAAATTTTCCTTATATAGCTATATGAATAGTTTAACTCTTCTGAGATTTTTTTCAAGCTTCCACCAAAATCATTCTCATATAAGCAATTTTATGCACAATTCTCTCAAGAAAGTCGATCTGCCTATCAAATAATGGAAGATAACTTTTAAAATTAAGCAACTGCATTTCAATTCACAAAGAAGAGAACCGCTCGAAGCAGTTCTCCTTGATATCACTGTAACACACTTATCAATATGATCCTGTATCATCTTCGAACTATGATTAATATGTCTTTATCTCGATCCCATTGAATTCATTCAGTAGCTGCTCTACCTTGAAAAAATCTGTTGCTCCGTATTGTACTGGATAATAATACTTACCATCACTAACATTTACGTCAATAATATTTCTTTTTCCCAACGAGCTCCCAGATTGACGACCATTACAGATCGACAAACCATATAAGAAATTTATTGGTAATGTAGCTTCGAAGTTCTTTTCTACTACTGTCCACCTTCGATTATCCTCATTTGCTGAAACAACCGGTATCGCATAATTAGTGTAAAGCTCTTTGTACTTACCTGATAGACCAACGCCCGAACTATCTGCGTTTGTTGATAAAAACTTAACCCCTTGATATTCTTCCTCAATTCTAATCCACTCAAATACCAACTGCGGAATAATAAATTCATAGTTAAAGGGATTCTCAGCGTTCTTTTTCAGTGATGAAATAAAAAGCAATGGCCAGAGTATCAAATACTTTTCAAACAATGAAATTGCTTTTTTCTCATCATCATTCATTAATAAAGTCTTCAATTCCTCTCTAATATCACACGGTCTCTTAGATAAATCCAGCAGTTTAACCGAAGCATCTTTCTTGACGGAAAATTGCGAAACAACAAATTCACTTAATGCAGGTCTATCTAGTTCAAACCAGCACGTATAAATAGAACTTGCAAAATATATACATGGATATCCTGCAATACTATAGCGCTGAGGTTTAGCAAGTCTACGCTTTTCAAATGGAATATATGATAATTCATTTCTCCCGAAATCTTTTCCTACTCTAGCGCGGTACAAGTACTTACCATTATTTTCATTCAAAACTTCAAAATCAAGATACGGCTTCAGACTATTTAAAAGTTCATTCATTTTTTTTGTTGAAAGACTTGGCTTACCCTCAAAACAAAATTTTAAGGATTCTAATATTCCACTGCACGTACCGTTAATAATGTTATAAATGTCTTTTTTACCCTCTAAAAAACGAGATTCTAAAATCTTTCCAAGATAATAACTATATATCACTTCGACGTCGATATAGAATTTATCCTGTTTAGACAACTCTCTATCTGCTAAACTTTTCAATAAAGTAAAATCAAATAATTCATACTGAAACAATAACTCTTCAGTCGTACTTGGTACTTTGAATCCAACTATATTTTTCTTTCCCTTGAGAAAAAAAATATCTTGAAACTCATTTATGATATCATTATTCATGCTATATTCCCTCCAACTTTTTTATTTTTTCTGAATAAAGACGTCTAGTATAAGAATAACTATAATTTAGAATTTCTGCAATTTCTTTCAAATTTTTATTCTCGATTATCTTTAATTTTAATAATTTATACTCTACTCCCTGCATGTTACTTATGTACTCCTCTATGGACTTTTTGCACACTTTGATCTTTAACAGCAATGTCTGATACTTCTCGATATCATTCTCAATCGCTGTAATATGGGATAACTGCTCTGCCATATCCAGACTTGGTTTTCCACCGTCAACTTTTGGCTTAGTATAGTCGATCCCTGAGATATCACTAATCGGATTCAACCAACCTTCCACGATCGCATCCTTTTGCACGATAAGTGACTTAAGCCGTTCCTCGTAAATCTCGATCTCCCTACACAAATCTTGATAACACTTCACAAATTCCATCTACACCTCTCCCTTCGCAATAAAAAAAGACACTCCTGACTTATTATCAGAAGTGTCCGCCGGCATGTCCGGTAGGACTGCTATATTTTTTCTCGCCCTTTCAAATTCAAATTGTAACTCAAAGTACCCTGGTGAACACTGATCGAAATATCGAAGTAATCCAATCGCCCTTGGGCTTCGACCGTCGCCAATGTCGCCTGTACGTACTCTGTAATCCTTTCCTCAAGTTTCTGTCTCTTCTCATTTTGTCCTGGCATTTCTCACCGTCCATTAATTATTTTGTACTGCAGTTCAATACTTAGTCGAATCAGATCATCTTGAACCAACGGATCACTCAAGTCATTCGTATCGACAATCGCTAACTGCTGGCAAAGTATATCTCTCAGTTCTTGCTCCATATCCCTCTCCTAAAATGGAATCTCATCGTTATTCTGGAACTCTTCAAATCCTGCCATTGGATCTTCCGCTGCCTTTTGTTCATGATCATCTTGTTGCTTTTTTTGACTCGCCCAATCAATGATCTCAACCCGATCCGCCATAATCTCTGTCACATAATGCCTGACTCCATCACGGTCATATGAATTACTTCGCAACTTGCCTTCTACAAGGATCCGCTTCCCTTTTTTCGAATACTTTGAAAGGAAAACCGCAGGAGCACCGATCGCCTTCACCAAGAAAAAGTCTGCATTCTGCTTGCCTTGTTGCTCTCGCTTCTCTCGCATTTCTTTCGAATATCCTCGATCCACGGCCAGCTGAGTTGTCGCCAACGGGGTTCCATTCAGAACCTCATAATCCAAATTGACATCGGATGCCAGTCGGCCCATTTGTATCGTTTTATTCATGTCGTGCCTCCTTAGTTACAAAACGTCTGCTTTGCGCCTTTATCATCCCCCTCAGGGAACGCCAGCTCAAATTCTTCTCGAGTGATCAAAACATTCTCGATATACGCATCATAGATCACCTCGTTCATAATCGGATAAAAATCAGGATTGATAAATACCTTTTGAGCCACAATCCAAATATTCCCCTCATCGAGCAAAGTCTCAATAATTTGTCTTTCATCCCGCCCAAAGATAGGAGCTGAACTATTTACCAAGCAGTAATGCAAGTGAACATACACTCTTGCTTCCCGCTCCATCAAAGGCCGGTCCATTTCTGCTTCAAAGAATTTCTTGGTCTCTTCAGATACTGCCCCTCGTACAAAATCCATCTTTCTTCTTGAAACTGGTACATGACTTAGCATTCCACTTCCTCCTTCTCTCTTTCTCCCTTTCCAATCACAAGCTCATCAACATCAAACTCTGCAATCACCCTGTCACTCTTTTTCCAATACTCTACAAAGATTCGCCCATGGGTCTGTAAGTATAATCGCCCAGGCAACTTTTTATCCTTGATCCAAATGTGGTTCAGGCACCTCCCGCAGTATGCCTTTCCCCCAACAACATGCAGTATCGCATTTCTAACTGATCGATTGCATGCGCCGCAGTTGATCATTCTATTCGCCATGCAAACGATGATCGAGATTCGGATCCGTAAAATGGATGACGTTTCCGCGGGCACATTCAATTATCCGTCCTCCAATCGCTCGATCCATTTTAATCAACTCTTTTGTAGATTTCTCACACGTAATCACGAGCCCCTTTTTGTTGTTATAGCGATGATCAATGATTCGGAACATCGCATCAATATGAGTCATCAATGGGCTCTTCTTCCCATTCCACTCTCTAATGGTTGTTCTGAAAATATCGTCAATCACTAGAAGCTCCGCTTCCTCGTACTCCTTAATCACCTTGTATAGATCCTTCTCTCTTTTTGCATTTGCGAATGCATCTATCAAGTCATGGAATGTCACAAATCGAACCAGAACATTCTTCTCGATCAAGGCATTAGCGATTCCAATTGCTAGATGCGTTTTCCCTGCGCCATTCTGACCCATCAGCATAAAATTCATATGCATTTTGTATTGACCAAATACTTCTACATACTTCTTGGCACGCATCAATGCATTGACCTGTTCCTCATTCTTTGGTCTATAGTTTTCAAGCGACTTATCTTGAAATGCAACTGCAATCCCACTGGCTTTCAAGGCCGCTTCTGCTTTTCTTCGATTCACACACTCACAAGGCCGTGCATATTCATATCCGTCTTTTACAACGGTCACCCAACCGGTATCCCGGCATGTGTCACACCGATACTGTTTAGCCGGTACATTGATTCTGTTACCAGTTGTTCCAATCCCGTTCTGCAAGATCTGGTTCAAGGCTGTCATTCATTCCACTCCCTTCATCAAACTTTCGCTCTTTTGCTTGTTGTTCCTCATATTTGCCAACAACCCAGCTTAAAATTGCCCGATAATCACTTACGTAATTCCGTCCATGGGCACCTTTGTAATTATCTAGGATTTCAATCATTTGATCAGCTGCTGCCTGTCCATGCTTTTCGATCAATCGCTGATATTCAGCTTCTGTGAGTTCCACATTTTCTGCAAAATCAGTTTTGGGTTGTTTGGGCGCGCTTTTCTTATTACTATTCTTTGCTTTACTATTCTTTACTATGCTATGCTTTCCGCGCGCGCCTGTATGCACTTCTGTTGCAGAATCAGAACCGATACTGTCACTATCAGCTTGTTTCTGTGTACTTTTTCCGCCTACTTCACCACTGAAACACTCGTTTTCATCGTGTTCTTGTTGCTTTTCTTCCGTAGTATCATTATCGAAACCATCATTCTCGTCGGGTTTCTGTTTGGTTTCTGTTGCAGAAACTTGGCAGAAATGTTCTCTCATCTTGTCAAAAATAATGTATTCGTCAACAACAACTACCTCTTCACGTCGTTTTGCGACCTCAAAAAATCGCTTTTGAATCCCCTGTGAAGTAATAATCTGATGATCATTGAAAAGCCTTTCATCGAACAATCCTGCTACAATGCAATCATCTACAATCTCTTGGATCTCATCCATGCTGAGCCCTTCAGTTTCACGTTTGAAGTTTACTTTCGATACTTTTGTCCATTCAAGGTAGTAGCCCTTAGCATATATCTTTTGAAGAAGCTTCACCCAAATATAGATGCCATTTGCCCCATGGAGTCCTTCGATATATCCAACTTTGTCGTCAAATACAATGTCCATAGGGAAGTAATCAAGTCCCTCTTTTCTCGGTCGCGCCATATCCTCACCCTACCTCTGATAATTCTTCTGTTACTTCTTCCGGAAAAAATTTCGCTATCCCAGCGTTATAGATCCGGTAATACCTTGAAGCGCTCAAGCCGCACTTCCGAGCAGTCTCTTTCACTTCCAAACCAAGATATTCCCGATAGTAATGAAGCCTAAAAAACATTCGATCTTGGTCTGTCAGCTCAATTTTTGCTGTTACGGTCTTAAAGTCCTTTGCAAACTCTCTCGTCGCATAAGTCTCATAAGTCACTGGCAATAATTCATCCAGCTGCTTCTTGATAACGCTCCGTTCATCCATCATGATTTCGGCATTCGCATACTCATGACGGTCAATGCACATCCTGCTTTCAAATTCAAGCGCAGCCATTCTCTGCTTCAGTTTCTGGATCTTTTCATGACTTCCGTTGCGCTTTGTACCACAGTACCGCGCCCACTGTTCCTTTAATGATTTCACATGCTCTCGCATACCTGTTCCCCCTGGATCTCTATCCATTAGCTTCCAGTTATGCTATAATGAATAAGAGTTATTTTTGGTCAAATACTCATTGGATCCGCATTGCCGTGCGGGTCTTTTTTCTTGCTCAAAATTCATGACTTGTCTGGAATCGCCATACTGAATCTTCTCGTTTCGATTTCCACATACCGGACAAATCCGCTCACTTACAATCTGATAGCCATTTCTATTCCATGGATCGGTTCTTCTAAACTGCTTTGTCTCTACATCATTGATGCTGCTTCTGCAATTAACACATTGACTCATTGTCCTATCCCCTCAATTAATGCCTGAAGAACCAACTGGATCCTCATATCCACTCCTTCAGGAATTTCTTCGATATACGTCAAATCGATCTCTCCCAACACTTGCTTTGAGAAGTCCACACTTGCTTGCAGCTCCCCATATGAATCCATCACCAGCTCGCGATCAGCTTCAAGGTATGAAACCGCCTCTTGATATCTCTCGATCGAATTTCGTTGCTGAACCGCAACCATAAGAAGCATGATGATTAGAATAACAAGAGCAGGAATGACTAATACATCAATTTTCATTTGCACTTTGATTTTCGACCGCTCTACCTTTCTTTCATTCAAATTGTCATTCATCTTCTCACCTCATAACGAAACCTTATTCTCTTGCATTGCTCTTGTAATTGAAGGCCGCTTCATGATCTGAACCAGATCGTTTCTTTCAACATTCGCTTCGTACCATTCATCCAAGTGCCTTCTGGCAAATAGCACTCTGCCTCGCTGAACGAACGGAATTCCCTCTTTACGATAATTCGATCGCAGCCAACTCTCAGACATGGCCAAGTACTTTGCCGCCTGGCTTACGCTCATATACTCACGTGATTCAACAATATCCAAATTTGCTTTCTTAATCGCGCTCATCACAGCACCTCGAACAGTCGCTTCAATGAATTCCTCCATCGTCTGTCCCTTCTTTTTCTCATCAAACATTGACATGCTCATTCCCCTTTCATGCTTTCTTGTAATAACCCTTCTTGATCATCTTCATCTCCAACCTGTGCTCCAGGTCTGACAAATCCATTTCAAATGCCTCAGACATTTCAATTAGATGCATCTGGATCGCCGGCATGATATCAATGATCTGCTCTTCGTATCTCATAAGTTGCTGCCATTCATCTCTGGTAAACTGTCGCCGGTCCCTTTTGTTCACTACCAGCTTCCGCAGTCTTTCGATATTACTGATTAGCTCAGCCGCTTCCTCAATCAAAACACTCATTCCAACAACACGATGATCATCAACCAGGTTCAATACAGGAACGTTGAAGAATCCAGTTCGGTATTCGAAACAATACTCTGCCAATAAGCGATTGCTCTTCAGCACCTGCGTGATCCGGTATGCATTATCAGAAGAAACATCTTTTCCAGACTCATACTCTGATATCGTGGACTGTGTTACTCCGATAGCTTCGGCCAATTCAGTCTGGCTCAGGCCGGCTTTTTTCCTTTGAAACGCTAACTCTGTAGAAAATGACAAATAATCACCTCCAAAAATATTGATACGGTCAATAGAATACTGATGAATTATCGATGCGTATTCTATACAATTAAACTAGAAACGCTTCACAAACCTCTCCCAGGGTTTTATGTAGAAGCATTCGCCCTTCGCGGACCAATTCGTCAAAATCATAGCCCTGGTGAACGAGCACCGCGATCTCTCTTGATATCTCTCTAGCATTTCGTTGCATTTCATCTGTGATCAGATTCGCCCTCTGATCAATCATTTTCAATAACATTTCTCACCTCGCTTGTACGGTCACGCAAATGGCCGTCATTTCTTTGGTAGTTTTCAATCATCCAGACAACCACTGGATCCAGAACCAATCCGCAACGTATGCAGCGTTCAGCACCTTGCTGGATCTCACAATGGCAACGTGGGCATTCACTGAGTTCCTGGTATCTTGTATCGATTCTGCTAAATCCAGCCATTACGTTATTCCTCATTTTGACCATTATTAATGGACTTTTCTTTCAAAAAAATATCATCCGGTTTTAAATCGAAAATTTTGGCTATCTCAACAGCCATGTCGTACTTCAATCGAATAGAACCATTTACTAGGGCAGAAACATACTGCTTGCTTTTGCCTAGTTTTTCTGCAAGTACAGACATCGTAATTCCTTTCCTTTCACATAATGTTTTGATCTCTTTACCATAATTCAAGGTATCACCTCCAAAATATCCATTTATAATGTACTTCAATTACAAATATAGTCCAATAATTATGGACTGTCAATAGTTTTTTCTATTATTCACGGATTATCCGCATTTTTCCTATTTCAATAAGGCAAGTCCATGTATTTTTGACTATAATAGTAAATAGGGTGAGGTGAGATTATGGATTTTCAAGATAGATTAAAAAATGAACGCAAACGTTCTGGTTTGACACAGGATGAATTTGGTAAGAAGTTTGGTCTCTCAAAACAAGCTATTTCGTCTTATGAAAATGGTATAAGCTATCCCAATCCAGATATTTTAAAATCTTTTGCAAAATTCTTTGATGTTTCTGTAGATTACTTACTCGGAGAAACAAATGTGAGAAATTACACCGAAACACTCGCTTTTCACACTACTGAAGATCTTACCGAAGAAGAGTTGGAACAAGTAAAACAATACATAAAGTTTTTAAAGAGTCAACGGAATGAAGAGTAAGGAGCACAGATAATTTGTGCTCTTTTTTCATAAACAAAAGTAGAGATTGAAAGCATGATTCACTCAGAAAGTTTAGGAGGTCACATATATGGAACACGCAGTAATAGAATCAATGTATAGCGAAACAATAGATGATCAACATCTTTACAATTCTACTTCTATACAAGAATGCCTAACTGTAGCTATGCACGAATATGATGTTGAGCGAAATAAAAAGCAAAGTCTTGACAATAGAGCAAGTCTAATAGTTACCTTGTTTTCAGGTATCATTATTGCGATTTACAATAAGCTTCCTATTGATGCTTTTATCACTCTTGTTAATCAGCAATTAACATTTTTAGTATTAACTAAAATACTCTTAATCCTTGGTACATATGTAGCACTTTTCTTATCCCTATATTCTGCAATTAAAATCATCATTGTTGCTTCATATGATAATTTCGATATCAAATTATTAGATACCGACTTTATCTCAAGCCCAAAAATCGATTCAGTACCAATGCTACTAAAAACTTACCTCATCTTAACCGATAGACACAGAGCATATAATGAAGATTCTGCTACAAATTTATACAGAAGCCAATGTTCAATGCTTGCAGCAGTATTTATGATTTTTATTTATCTGATTCTTAAATAATCTTGGAGGTGCATAATGAGCGATAATAAGAAAAAATCTGAAAACAACATCGATATTGATCTATCAAAAATCAGGACAAAAGCTGGTAAAAAACCTACTGTTCTTAACAAATCATCCGGGATCGTCCAATTGCGTGAAGGCGCTGGTCCTGGTCCAGGAATTAGCTGTGAACGATTTAGTAAAAATGATGAAAAAGGAAAATCAACTAAATAATTTCATTTTTTGACGAAAGAGTTTATCCGTTTACAGGTAAACTCTTTTTTCCATTATATAACTCATCCAACTTTGATCTTACCTTTACACTTTACATTAACTTTTACTCCAAAATTTGACACGAACGCTTGTTCGGTGTAGTATTCAATTAATAATTTTTATGAGGTGATCAAAATGATATCAAGTGATTCGCTACATTCTCTTGCTCAAGAACACAGTATAACGATCACGCTCGCTGCTTTGCCAAATAAGATAAAAGGAATTTACCATTTATCTTCGGATAATCAGTCAAACATAATGCTAAATCAATGTCTTGCTGAGGGAACATCCGAGTATCGTAGTATTCTAGCTGAAGAACTTGGTCATTATTTCACATCAGTAGGGGAAACACCATCTCTTTCCGATATGCCGTACTGTGATAAAGTTCAACGTGATAGAACAGAATTAAAGGCAATGCGATGGGCAGCTGATTTTCTAATCCCGACTGAACTACTCCTTAGCAGGATTGAGGACTGTTTGGTCTCGAGTCTTCAGGAGCTCGCTGACGCTTTTCTAGTCACCGTCGAGCTCATTCAACACAAACTGTACTACATGTCCTGCAAGGCGCTCTACTGGCCTCTGGCAAGCGGCAAACACCTTTGCCTTGCCTCTCTCCCATCCATCTATATTTTCGATCCAAATATCGGTGGGATCGATTAAATCGCATATCTTTATTGCTGAGATTTTGAAAGAATATAAGTGGACATAGAAAAATAGAAAGGAGAGAAAAATGGCAATGACAAAAATAGGACCGAAAAAATATCGGTTCAGAATCATGAAAGACGGCGTCACCTATTCAAAGTACTTTAATGGATTAGAGTCCGCCGCAAAGAAAGCTCATATCGCTTTCCAAGCAGATGTCGAACGAGGTGTAATCGGCCAAGAAGAAAACATGACTTTCAATCAGTTGGCTCAGCTGGTGATTGATCATTATGTGAAGCCAAACCTCAGGTACCAGTCACAGCTGATCTATCTGAACTCCTTCAACAAGCACATTCTTCCTGTACTGGGCGCAAAGAAGATCGGCAAGATCAAACCACTGCATATCCAAGAGCTCATCCAGGACATGCACAAGAGAGGTTATAAACGCACATCGCTTGAACAGATCCGAACCTGTATCAACGTCTGCTTCAAGCAAGCTGTCAGGTGGGAGTTCATCACAAAAAATCCCTGTCAGTTTATTCAATTACCAAAAAACAACACAGGTCCTAAAGAAGAATTGATCAGCGCAGATGAGATTAATCGCTTGATCCAGCGGTTTGACAATGAGAAAAATCTGATGCACAAGACAATTTTCTATCTGGGCATCTTCTGTGGATTAAGAAACTCAGAAATCAGAGCTCTTACCCTGGATGATATCGACTTTGCAATGTCAAGCGTCCGGATCGACAAGCAGCAGGGCTCCTACTTGGAAGATGGTGTCGTAAAAATGGGACCTGTGCCGCCAAAGACTGCTGCCGGATATCGAACAGTCTATGCTCCGCAGTTCGTCATGGACACGATCAAGGAATATGTAATGACAGCGCCTTACATCCCAGCATCCAAAGAACTGTTCTTCAACGTCAGAACCGGAAGACCAATAACAAAGGCCGGATTGAGCAAATGGTTCCGATACATTGTAAGATCCGAAGGCTTCCCACCAATCCGCTTTCATGATCTGCGGCACATTCATGCGACCTTGCTCGTTCATAGTGGTGTGATTGATAAAACTGCAGCCAAACGCCTTGGGCATAGCAAGGTATCCATGACCAAGGATGTCTATGCCCACAACCTGGATTCTGAAGATAAAAGAGCAGTAGGGCAAATTGAAAAGTATGTAGAAAAGAGCATTAAAAAACGATGAGGGCCAACTCAAATTGACCTTCATCGTTTCAATTAGATAATTCATACACACTATAGAATTCCCATGGCTTTAACACTATAAAACAGCTATGGACAATATTAATGTATATACCGATTAAGCTCTCCTGCTTATTTTACATTTCTTTTGTCAAAGGTGTACTAGAATACTCTTTAACACGATCAAGTAATTCCCTATTGAAATGCAAACTATCCAGTGCAATATCAAACTGGACTTTATTTTTATCTACATAACCTCTCAGTATCAGCGCAGCAAAACATTGGACATCAATAGCATGTTTTCTTTTCAATTCAAAATGAACCTTCCCATAACTATGAGCCGACGGATTTCGTAGTTCATCAAACATTCTTAAATAAAAATCCCAATAACTCATTTCCGCTCTTTCAAACATCTCATCTGGTTCTATTCCGATTAGATCACGCCATCTCAATTTATGTGCAAGTATTCTGCTTTGCTTTTTTCGATTTGGAGGCTCTCCTAAAATTAACTCAGCACAACGGCATGCTTGCACGATACCTCCTTCCATACTAGTTATTGAGTCTGCCTGTTCCCAAACTTCTGGTTCATGTGAATCATGCATCCTATAAGGTGAAAGTCCAAGCTCACATATCAAGCAACAATAATGAATTTGAAATGATGATAATAACAAAGCCGTAGCAGTATAGCACCGTTCATCCCGGTTCATCAATTCTATCATTGGTGCAAGATCAGCAATATCTGTCGCTTTAAAATGACGACCATCACGAATAAAAAGCAAATCAAGATTACTAACATCAGCAAACTTTTGATCCTTTAATGAATCACTTTGTGAAAAATAATATATAAATTTATATTCCAATATATTCTCAAAGTCTGCACCTTCAAACGCATGATAGTAAGCCAAAGAAAGATTAATTAAACTTCCAGCCGTTTTCCAAAATTCAATCTCTTTAACTGATGTATCTACCTCCGAAACCATTAAGGAGTTTTTATTTTTCGAAGCAGTCCAAACATACACTTTTTCATATTGTGTTTCAAACAGAAAATTATACTCGCCAACTACTGGCCCAAAACTATTTTCCAAACTAATACCCTTAATAAATGCATGGTATGCTCTCTCATTAGGTATATCTGGTGGATACAATTTCCTCGCTTCCTCTTCTCGAATACGGCTTTCTTCAGGTGAATCTATTATTCTGTCCGTTATTTTATCTCTTATTTCATTGTTCAATCATATCACCTCACTATAACCTAGTTATGACTTAACTCTCCAATTCGAATAGTATTACTTTTTAAGTCTAGTCCGTAGAAGTATGTACTTTCCCCGGTTATGTAATTAGGTAACTGCAGCAAATTTACGAGCAGCCTGGCGCTGGTGTTAATCCTCCATAGAGAGGTACTTCTTGCCGGTGGTCCATTTCTCATCTTGCTACATAGGCATAGCGTCAATCAGGCGAATCAGTGAAGTTTCCATTCGAAAGATACGGATTGCTCGCCAACATCGCCGGATCTCCTAATTCAGTCTTTCTATGCTGTCGCTGGTTCTAAGCAATTTGCGATACTTCTTTGGGATGCTCATTACAGCCATTGTATAATGACTACTTTACTTATCAACATTCTTAATCTTTCCATTGAAATTTCTAGATTCCAGTAACCTTATCTGAAGTTCATTTTGTTCTAGGATTTTTTTCTTTTTTTCTTCAGATAAACATACCTTTTCATCTTTGGTTAGAAATGCAAACCGGATTATATTCATATCAGTATAATCTATTGATTCTTGTGCATTTTTGAGATAGATCTTCCACCTCAAATTGAAATCAATATTATCTTCGTAATCAGCATAAAAAGTATTTTTCGAATAAAGATTTTCATCTTGGAACAAATATAATTCAGCAATTATATCAAGCAATAAAAATATTCTTGTATTATTATCTCGTAAAATCCGAGACTCTTCTACACCGTCTAATAAGTGCAAAACTCTATTTCTGTTAAATTCTTTTTGTACACCGACTTCCGAATCGTCGAACCTGAGATAAAAGACTTTGTCCATCATAAACTCAAAGTATTCAATCTGATTACTTAACCACTTTTGAGATTTTGGATTCGTATTCTTTTGCTTATTCTTTTCTTCTAAATAACTGACCAGATTTTTTGAAAAGACTTTGATCTTGAAATCGCCTTTTTTATTTGACGATTCAATTTCATCAGATTTTTCAATCGCCCATTTTCTTAATACTGATTCAACAACAGGAACTAAGCTGATATATGAGCAAACATAGTTACGGATCATTAAATCATATGTAGCACTTTCTATAACTCGCATCGAGCCTGTAAACACTTTTGACGGTTTGTATCTATATTCAACTTGATACGCGCGTTGCCATGGCTTAATTACCATCCTTAATATTTCTCCGTCCAGACCTCCCCATGCTGGATCCGGATTTTCTAGACAATTTAATAGCCTCTTTACCATATTTCCCGAAACACAAGGGTATGGTGGAATGGTAAGCAATTTTTCTTTTAGATATTCATCGATCCTATCATACGATTCCCAAAGGTTCATAGAATAACCTCCAATGCTGACTTATAGTCAAAATATGTATGAGAGGTTTCATCGCAGGACCCAGGAACACAAATACGAGATTGGATTGATATGATCTTCCTATGAAAGTATGTTTGTCCATATTAGTTAATGCCTCCTTTTTTTCCACCACCATATTTATTCAACTACAAATAAAAGTTTACCACATCTCATTAATATTTCCTATATTTAGAGAATATGCTATTTTACAACTCTATTTTTTATTGTGAATCTGAAACAAAGCAACTCATTGCAATTCACAGCATGTAGGAGCATATAATGTATTTCCCCTAGATAATCATGCATTTCCTCTTACTGTTCCGAATTCAGAAATCAAATTGGGTTCAATCATAAAATAGAGTAAGATCTTCTTCATCACTCAAACCCTTATAACGCATCTCAAACTAGTGGATATAATCATCCGAATGGAAAAAACTTTATCTATGCGCGTCTGGACTATTCATATGGTTCAGGTATATTGTTCGCTCCGAAGGCTTCCCGCTAATCCGTTATCATGATCTGCGGCAAATTCACGCGACCCGGCTGGTTCATAGTGGTGTGATTGATAAAACAGCAGCCAAACGCCTGGGGCATAGCAAGGTATCCATGACCAAGGATGTTTATGCCCACAACCTGGATTCCGAAGATAAAAGAGCAGTAGGGCAAATTGAAAAGTATGTCGAAAAGAGCATTAAAAAACGATGAGAGTCGGTTCAAACTGACCCTCATCGTATTTTTATGCAAGATATTTCATGCAAAACTATTTATAAAATTTCTATGGTTTTGACCCCTAAAAACAGCTTTGGACAAATGGATTTGTCCAAAATTTGTCCAAAACGCAATTTTTGTCTATTTCAAATCGCTACAACCGTTGCAATTCCTAGATAGTTGAACCACAGTTTCAACATGGGGGGTGTTGGCAAACATATCAACTGATACGGCCCTTGTGACTTCATAGCCGGCTTCCGCCAGCTGCTTAAGGTTTTCCACCAAGGAACTTGCCTTGCAGGATACGTAGACGATATTTGGGGCATTAAAGGCAATAATCTTTTCCAAAGCCTTAGGAGCGACGCCCATGCGCGGCGGATCTAGTATGATCACATCTGGATTGATGCCTTGATCAGCCAATTGGTCTACCTTTTCAAATACATCACCGGCAATAAATTGGCAGTTTTTCAGTCCGTTTTTCTCCGCATTGACCTTAGCTGCTTCCACAGCCTCTTCCACCAATTCAATGCCATAGACCGATGTGGCTTTTTCCGCCATCAACTGACCAATGGTACCTGTTCCAGAGAAAAGGTCAAAGACCACTTGATCATCCACGTCTCCAACAAATTCACGAACAGTATTGTATAATACTTCCGCACCTGCAGAGTTGGTTTGGAAGAAAGAAAAGGCACCGATCTGGAAGGTCAATCCCAAAAGTGTTTCAACCAAATAATCTCTGCCAAATAGAATATTTACCTTGTCTGCTTGTACCACATCGCCCAAAGAATCATTTTCCGTATGAATGATCCCCACCAACTTTTGATCCAAGTCAAGCTCCTTAAGTAGATTTACATAGCCTTCTGCATCAATGGGTCCTTGGGTGCTGGTTACCAAATTCACCAAGATCTCGCCTGTAAATTCCGCTCGGCGAATCACAAGATGGCGCAGAATCCCTTTATGGGCACGTCGATGATAGTAGGGTGTCTCATTCCCCCTGAAAAAGGCCTGAGTCGCCGTCAGAATCTTTCTATAGTCTTCATCTACGATCTGGCAGTCTGTTGTCGGGACGATCTCATAGAAGCGTCCACGCTCATGCATGCCAATGGTCAGTGGGCCATCCTTAACCTGGTCACCAAAGGTGAACTCCATTTTATTGCGGTAGGACTTCTGTTTGGGGCTGGCTTTTACCCCTTCGTAAATGGCATCATCAATTCCGGATGCCTCTAAAATCTTTCGAATCTGCTTCGCCTTCAGATCCAATTGCTTCTCATACGGATAATGCTGATAGACACAACCTCCACAGGCTGGAAAATGCTCGCATTGCGGCTCTATCTGGCCCGGTGCCGGCTCTAGTGTTTCCAATACCCTGCCGACGATTTTCTTACCCTTTTTCTTTGTAATCCTTGCCAATACTTTTTGGCCAGGCAAAGTGTTTTTTACAATAATTTTTTTCTCTTCCGCATGGGCAATCCCTTTGTTGGGAAAGTCCACTTCTTCTATAGTTAAGACGAATTCTTGTCCTTTTTTCATGCTTCCACTCCTTTGCTTCCCTTATTGTATGGGCTTGTGGAATGGGAGTCAATAAAAAAAAGCCCAAATGGGCTTTAGAATCGCAATACGGCTCGAACACGATTGTTTTGAATCGACAACTCATCCGCCAAAGCGTTAACAATCATCAATCCGCGACCAAATTCATCCATAGTGGCAAAAGGTTCATGCGGCAAACCAACATCCGACAAGCCTTCTCCCTCGTCCATAACTTGAATCACCAAACACTGATGATGCACTTCAACATTTAAGTGTACTTTTTTATGAAGTTCGTTTTTGTTGCCATGCTTGATTGCATTGCTCATCAATTCATCCAAAACTAGTTTTGTGTTAAATAAAACTGAATCATCATCAATATCCCCGGACAAGACTTCAAGGATCTCATCCCGGGTACGTAACATTAGTTTAAAGTCGCTTTGGATATAATTGTTATAAACCATCATAGATACCACCCAACATATAGTAATCGTCAATCATATAATACCCAAATTTCGTGGCTTAATCAAGAAAACGTTAAATCCGTCTTAAATCTCATTAAATCTTGTTTAGAATTTTCTGATAATTATTGCCGGTTTCTTAAAGCTTTCTTAATTTGCAACTTTTCCCACTTTTTCTTGATTAAGGGCATCCCCTATGGGTAGAATTGTATTGAAAACTATTAGACTTTAAGGAGGAAACGAATATGAAGTGGGAATGTACTGTATGCGGATGGATTTATGATCCAGCTGAAGGGGATCCAGATGGGGGAATTGAACCAGGCACTGCTTTTGAAGATATTCCAGAAGATTGGGTATGCCCAGTTTGCGGTGTAGGCAAAGAAGATTTCGAAAAAATCGAAGACTAAAAAACAAGCCAGGAGATTACTCCTGGCTTTCTGTTTGCTCTTCTTCCTCTTCATCCACTTCTACATAAACTTCATCGACTTTCTTTTGAATCACAGACAAGAGTTCTTCTCGCCCCTGCTTAGATGCAGACGAGAAAGGAATCAAAAGACTTTTGTCGCTTTCCATATGCAGCGTTTCGCGAATAATCTTTAGGTTTTGAAACTGTTTGGATTTGGAAATCTTGTCAGCCTTGTTGGCAACCACATATCCCGTGAATCCCATTTCAAGAATCATTTTGTACATGGCTTGATCCTCAACGGAAGGCTTATGGCGGATGTCAACAATTAAAACAATCTCTTCCAAACAAACACGCTTTTTGAAATAAGTTTCAATCATGCGCTGCCATACTTTTCTGGATTGCTTGGAAACTCTAGCAAATCCGTATCCCGGCAAATCCACAATTCGAAACTCCTCATTCACATTATAAAAGTTCAAGGTCTGGGTCTTCCCCGGTTGTCCGGAAGTCCGAGCCAAACTCTTTCGGTTGGTCAAACAGTTAATAGTCGAAGATTTCCCTACGTTGGAGCGACCAGCAAAGGCAATCTCAGGAAGCAGTTCCTCAGGGTACTGGTTCTGCCATGCCGCCAGCGCTTCAATTCGGGCTGAATGTATAATCATAAATACTCCTTTCAGAAAAAACCGGCAGGCCGTAGCCTGCCGTCTTCTATACTAACGCATGTTTCAATACTTCGTCCATAGATTTTGCAAAAATAAATTTCATTTGCTCTCGGACTTTTTCTGGAATCTTCTCAACATCTTTTTTGTTGTCGAATGGAATAATCAATGTTCTGATACCAGCGCGATGAGCAGCCAATGTCTTCTCCTTCAATCCACCGATCGGCAATACACGTCCCCGCAAGGTTACCTCGCCCGTCATGGCAATATCACTGCGTACTGGACGCTTGCAAAGTGCAGAGGTTACCGCGGTTACCATTGTGATGCCCGCTGAAGGACCATCCTTTGGCGTTGCGCCTTCCGGAATGTGAATATGCACATCGTATTTCTCATGGAAGCCTTGTTCCAGGCAAATCTCATCCGCAATTGTACGAATATAACTCATGCCTGTCAAAGCCGATTCCTTCATAACATCGCCCAGTTTACCTGTCAGTTGGATCTTGCCTTTACCCGGCATAACCGATACCTCAATCGACAAGGTCACACCACCGACTGCTGTCCATGCCAAACCTGTTGCCAGACCGATTTGGTCTTCCTTGTCCAACTTGTCGTACATGAATCGTTCAGGTCCCAAAAATTTAGCAAGATTAGACTTGTTGACATGCATCTCGGTAAAGCTCTTCGGATCTTCCTGCAGAATGGTAACCACTTTTCGGCAGATATTCGCAATTTGTCTTTCCAAAGTACGAACACCCGCTTCACGCGTATAACCGGAAATAACGGCTTTCAAAGCTGCTGGTGAGAATCGCAATTGATCTTCAGTTAAGCCATGTTGCTTGATTTGCTTAGGAACCAAGTAACGCTTGGCAATCTCATACTTCTCATTTTCCGTATAGGAGCTAATTTCGATAATTTCCATACGGTCTCGCAATGGTCCCGGAATTGTCGCTGTTGTATTCGCTGTAGTAATAAACATGACATTGGACAAATCATATGGCAATTCCAAGAAATGATCGGTAAAGGTATTGTTTTGCTCTGGATCCAGAACCTCCAGCAAAGCAGAAGCCGGATCTCCCCGGAAATCACTGGCCAGTTTGTCGATCTCGTCAAACAAGAATACCGGATTGGTTACCTCAACCTTTTTCATGTTGGTAATGATTGATCCCGGCAGGGCTCCCACGTAGGTTCGTCGATGTCCGCGGATTTCCGCTTCATCCCGAACGCCACCCAAACTCATTCGAACAAACTTGCGGTTCAAGCTTCTTGCAACGGATCGGGCAATGGAAGTCTTTCCTACACCCGGAGGACCAACCAAGCAAATAATCGGTGCTTTCATGGTTTTTGATGCCATTTTGCGAACTGCCAAGAACTCGATAATTCGCTCTTTCACATCTTCCAAGCCATAGTGATCGTCATCCAGCACTTGACGCGCATAAGACAAGTCTTTGCGGTCTCGTGTCTTTTTCGACCATGGCAAGTCAAGAATCCACTCGATATAGTTTCTGATTACCCCTGTTTCTGCAGATGCAGGGTGAAGCGTACGAAGGCGCTTCATTTCTTTCATGACTTTTTCACGGGCTTCCTGCGGCAGTTTCTTCTGCTCAAGACGCTTCTCATATTCCATCAGATCTGAGGATGCGTCATCTTCTTGGCCCAATTCTTCTTGAATGGCACGCAGTTGTTCCTTCAAGTAATACTCTTTTTGAACTTGATTGATCTGGCTTTTTACCTTCTCGGAAAGCTCTTCCTCAATCACCAACAATTCAATTTCTTCCTTGATCATGGCATCCAAGCGAATCAATCGCTCCAATGGCTGGAAGATTTCCAAAATCTCTTGTTTCCGCTCTTGGCTTAAACGAATATAAGAAGCGATGGTATCGGCCAAACGACCCGGTTCGTCGATTTCACTGACAGACAACAAGGCTTCAGATGAAACGCGATCACTAACCTTGACATACTGCTCAAAGTTCTTGTGCACCATGCGCACGGCTGCTGTGATCTCTTTGTCTGTTTCCATTTTTCCTTCATATTCGTATAGAAACTCTTCAACTTCTACTTCAAAATATGGAGAAGTCGATTTAATCTCTCGAATCTGCGCCCGGTTAATTCCCTCAACCAGCACGCGAATCACGTCGCCTGGGAGTTTCAACATTTGCTTTACTTTGCAAATGGTACCTACTTTAAAATAATCTTCCGGCGTTGGATCTTCCACTTTCAAATCCTTTTGAGAGGTCAAGAAAATATGGGAGTCCTTTACCATTGCCTCTTCTAAGGCTGCAACGCTCTTATCTCTTCCGACGTCAAAATGCATGACCATGTACGGAAAGACCGTGAGTCCTCGAAGCGGAATAAGCGGTAGAATCTGTTGCTTTTGTTCGATTGAATAATTTGTCATTCTTATCCCCCTTTCAAATTGGTTCATTATAAATACTACCCTAAAACAGGAAACTTCGTCAATATTTCTTCATTTCTTTTTTGAAATTGCCGAATTAGGCCTATTCGGACATTATTTATTCAAATTCAAAGAAAAAACTCACGCTATGCGTGAGTTTAAGAAGCAAATTCTTGCCCATCTTCCTTCTTTTCCTTGGTTTCACTGGATTTTAGCTCGATTTCCGGGTTTTTGCCGTCTTCAATCGTTTCTCGTGTAATGATGCATTTTCTCGCATCCGGTGTTGAAGGAATCTCGAACATGGCGTCCAACATTACTTCCTCAATAACCGCACGCAAACCACGAGCGCCTGTTTTTCTCGCCTTCGCCTTGCGTGCGATGGCACACAGGGCTTCCTGCGTCACTTCCAGCTCAACATTGTCCAATCGGAACAATTCCTGATATTGCTTCAAAATCGCGTTGCGCGGTTCTGTCAGAATTGAAATCAAGGCTTCTTCATCCAACTCTTCCAATGCAACGATCATCGGCATACGACCAACCAATTCTGGAATCAATCCATATTTGATTAGATCCTCAGGCTCAGCCTTTTGCAAAAGCGCGCTCAATTCGATGGACGACTTGCTTTGCACATCCGCGCCAAAGCCCAAGGCTTTTTTGTGATGACGCTTGGCAATGACCTTCTCCAATCCATCAAAAGCTCCACCTAGAATAAACAGGATATTGGTTGTATCCACCTGTAAAAATTCTTGATGAGGATGCTTTCGACCACCCTGTGGCGGCACATTGGCTGTAGTTCCCTCGATAATCTTCAGCAAAGCCTGCTGCACGCCTTCACCCGATACGTCTCTCGTAATGGACGGATTCTCGGCTTTACGGCCCACCTTGTCAATTTCATCGATATAAATAATGCCCCGTTGTGCACGATCCAAGTCATAATCTGCCGCTTGAACCAGTTTCAACACAACATTCTCTACATCTTCACCAACATATCCCGCTTGTGTCAATGTCGTCGCGTCCGCGATGGCAAATGGCACATCAAGAATTTTTGCCAATGTTTGTGCCAGCAAGGTCTTGCCTGAACCAGTTGGTCCAATCATGACAATATTAGACTTGCTGATCTCTACATTGCTGTCAATGGCATTATTGTATAAACGCTTATAGTGATTGTAAACAGCAACAGCCAAGGCTTTTTTTGCCAAATCCTGTTGGATTACATAATCATCCAAAGTGCCCTTAATTTCTTTCGGTTTCGGTAAATCATCGAGATTGATGTCTTCATGAATCGCTGTGCTTTCTTGAATGATTTCATAACCGAGCGTGATACACTCATCGCAAATATAAACGCCAGGTCCGGCAATTAATCGCCGAACCTGAGAGCGTTCTTTCCCGCAAAATGAGCATTTCAATTCATGTCTTTTATCAGACATTGAAATCCCCTTTCCTATCCATCAGCCTTATCGTTTGCTGATAATCTCGTCAATCAAGCCGTATTCCTTGGCTTCTTCCGCTGACATGAAATAATCTTTTTCCGTATCTTCCGCAACTTTCTCAATTGGCTGGCCCGTCATTTCTGCCAACAATTCATTCAATTGCTTTTTCGTTTTCAAAATACGGTCTGTATAGATCTGCATATCGGTTGCCTTGCCTTGCACGCCGCCAGCCGGCTGGTGAATCATCACCTCGGAATGAGGAAGCGCATAGCGCTTGCCCTTTGTTCCAGCTGCCAACAAGAATGCTCCCATGCTTGCACAAAGACCTACACTGATTGTTGCAACATCAGGCTTGATGTATTGCATGGTGTCGTACATGGCCAGTCCCGCTGTAATGGATCCCCCCGGGCTATTAATATAGACCATAATGTCCTTCTCTGGATCTTCTGCCTCCAAGAACAACAATTGGGCAACCACAACAGATGCCATGGCATCATTGACTTCGCCGTTAATGAAGATAATGCGATCTTTCAACATTCTGGAATAAATGTCATAAGACCGTTCACCTTGTGTGGTTTGTTCAATCACATAAGGGATTACTGACATGTCCTTCGCCTCCCTACTTAAGTTCCGCTTTCTCCATAATCAATTCGATTGTTTTTTCACGGACAACATCTGCTTTCAGCATGTCCAGGCTTCCACCCAAAAGTGCTTTGAATTGGTCTGGTGTTTGATTGTAACGTCCCGCCAATTCTTCCAGCTTGGCATCAACCTCTTCCTCTGTTGCTTCGATGCCTTCCGCTTTGCTAATTGCATTCAAAACCAAATCCGCTTTTACTTGCTTTTCTGCGTTTGGTTGAATTTGCTTATTCAAGTCTTCTTCTGTTGTTCCTGTGAATGTATAGTATTGCTCCAGGTTCAATCCTTGGTAAGACAAGTTTTGCTCAAATTCTTGACGCTCACGGTCGATTTGTGCTTGGATCATCACTTCAGGAATCTCCACTTCCGCGTCCACAACCACTTTCTCAATTACATTGGTTTGGTTTTCGCGTTCTTGGCGATCAGCAGCAGCTTTTTCCAAGTTTGTGCGAGTGTCTGCTTTCAGTTCTTCAAGCGTATCAAACTCTGAGATGTCTTTTACAAATTCATCGTCAAGTTCTGGCAATTCCTTTGTTTGAATCTCATGGATTGTTACATGAAATGTCGCTTCCTTGCCAGCCAACTCTTCCGCTTGGTACTCTTCAGGGAAAGTCACCTGAATATCAGAATCAGATCCAATGGCCTTGCCGATCAATTGCTCTTCAAATCCTGGAATGAATTGACCAGAGCCGATTGTCAGTTTTTGATTCTCTGCAGTTCCGCCATCAAATGCAACGCCGTCAATTGATCCCGCGTAGTCCAATGTCAGAATATCACCGTCTTCTACCGCACGGTCTTCAACAGTAATCATACGAGCATTTTGCTCTTGCTTTTGCTTCAACTCGTCGTCTACCTGCTCATCAGTTACTTCGTATACAACTTTTTCTACTTCAACACCGAAGTACTCGCCAAGCTTCACTTCAGGCTTTACTGTAACTGTTACTTCCAGGTACGCGCCGCCGTCTACGTCAAACTTATCCAATGCTGGACGGTCAACTGTTTCCAAGCCCAATTCTTCAATGGCTGCTGTATAAGCTTCTGGGAAAGTGAAATCCAATGCGTCTTCATAGAATACGCCTTTTCCATACACCTTCTCAATAAATTGCATAGGCACCTTGCCCTTACGGAATCCATCTACACGAAATTGGCCTTTTGTTTTGTTATAGGCTTTCTTGCAGCCGGCACGGAAATCCGCCTCTGCAATCTCAAAACTCAATTTCACTGTATTATTTTCTTTGCTAATCAACTTTGCATTCATGCTGTTAATTGTCCCTCCATTAATTTCTATAAAAATCGAATCTACAACTTTCGATTATATCATAATTGTCAACCTTAAGAAAAGGCTAAATCCATGTCGAAATTTCATCAATCCCCTTGCGCTTTGGCCGTCGTCCAATTTCAGCCGGCACGCCCAAAGGTGTGATGGCAACCAATTGATAGCCCGGTAGGTCTACAGGCACTACCGCTTCGATTTCCTTGGCCGCATAATTAGGCGATGTCATCCAACATGTTCCATACCCCAAGTCAGCCGCCGCTAAGCAAAAATGCTCAATTGCCGCTCCCAAATTCTGGATCCCAGGTGCTGTCTGAACCAAGATATCCGCTTCCTGATCCAGGCCTGCCAGCCGAAGCTCTTTGACTCCCGTCGGTTGATAGTCACTGGCAAAAACCAGGACTGTAACAGGGGCTCGCTTGAAAACCAGGGCAAACTCAACAAACTTTTCAAACTTGCGTTTTTTGTCCTCGTCTTCGATTGTAGAAGCCAGTTTGGCGTTCTTCTCTCGAATGGCCCTTTCCATTTTGTCAATCACCGCGCGATCTTCCACAATGACAAAATGCCAATTCTGACGATTCTTTCCTGAAGGTGCCAGTTGAACAGCCTCCAGCATGCTTTCGATGTCTTCTTTCTTTACCGGGGCATCCGAATAGGCTCGAACACTCACTCGCTTATTGAAATCCATTTTCTGTCCTCTCTTACAATTTACTGATTAACTTCATCAATGGCGGCCGATAAACGGAAATTGCCTTTACCGGACAAAGTTCCGCACAACAGAAGCAACGAATGCATTGATCCAAATCTGCCACAGGTCGATTGTCAACCATGGTAATGACCTTGGGCGGGCAAGACTTTTCACAAATGCGGCAGCCGATACACATATCGTGATGATAGATGGGCTTGGGCTGCATCAAGGCAAAAGCCACCTTGCGAATCCATTTGGGATAATGACGGGCGAAACTCGCATTGGTAATCTCCGGCACATCAAACTCCTCTTGTACCGCTACTTCCAAAGGATCGCCCAACAAATCAATATCCGCCATTTCAGCCTGGCAAAGCCCCCGTTCCACCATGCGCTTCAACATAGGCACATCCTGTTCGGTCAATCCCATAATCCGCGCTGCCACCATATCCAAATGCAAGGCACTGGATGATGTGAGAATTGCGCCAATCTCTTTTGGACTTCCTGAAGAAGGTCCCTCTCCTTCCATGCCAATAATGGCATCCATAATCGACAAGGTTGGATTTACGCATTGGCAAATATCAATTAAGGCATCGGAAAAATGATAAATATCCGGCATTTTAAAATGATATTCCGCTTTCAAGGTACCGGGAATGCAGCCGAACATATTCTTGGTTGCTCCCGTCATCTTTGTCATCCCGTGGGTTTTCAACTTGCAAACCGACACAACATGATCAAAAGAATCCAGCATTTTTGCCAAAGTGATATTCTTCAAAATCATGCCTTCCGGGTACTTTCTTTCCATCTGTTCTATGTTTTCATTTAATCGGGCACCAGTTCTTTCAGCAACTGCCTCCATCCCCGTCTCCCGATAGACCCGCTTCAGAATCGGCAAATTAAAGGGGCCTCCTGGACTGTCGCCAATTGTCACTTGGCAGCCATAGTCAACCAGCATTTGCGCCAAGGCTTCCACCACAAGCGGATGGGTTGTAGTCACTTCTTCCGGCTTTCTGGCCATCAATAGATTCACTTTTAAGAACACTGACTCCCCAGGCTGAAAAAAACGTTCAAGCCCGCCGAGATCCGACAGGCTTTTTTCAATCGAGGCTGTTACAATGTCCCGCTCATAGGCGCTGCAAGCGCGCAAAGATACACTCGTCTTCATTCATACTCCTTATAGCAAGTCTTCTTCCACAAAGGATACATATCGATCTCCAGCGGAGATAATATGATCTACCACCGTAACGCCAATGGTATTCAACGCTTCCTTAACCCTTCCTGTTACTTCTACATCCGCCCTGGAAGGCCTTGCGGTCCCACCAGGATGGTTATGGGCAAGTATCACGCTATGCGCTCGATTTCTCAATACCGCCTCCACAATATTCCGCGTATACACGGGTGCCTGATCCAAGGTGCCATCAGCGATTTTCTCTGTCGCGATTATGCGTTTCTGCGCATCCAGGCAGACCAGATAAAACACTTCATAGGTTTCCTTTTTGCATAGTCCCCGAATATAGTCTCCTGCAAGAGAGGTAGAATTGATTTTTTGATTGGCTCGGTCAAACTTACTGGACTCATAGCGCTTAAAGGCTTCCGGCAAACTGTGAAGAAACACAGCCGTGCTTTCACCAACACCCGATTGTGTCATCAGGGTTTGCGGAGATGCGTCCAACACGCCGTCCAATCCATGAAATTCATGAATCAACCGTTTCGCCAAAGGCCTTGTGTCCTTTCGCGGAATGGAATAGCACAATAAAAGCTCCAACAACTGGTAATCCTCAAAACCCTCTAATCCCTTTTTCAGCACCCGCTGACGCATCCGTTTTCGATGCTCGGCATTTGGATTCATGAAGAGGTCGCCTCCTTATACGATTTTCCATTTATTTTGAAGGCGATTCAAAATATAGAATCCCTTCGCATTGGTCGAATCTTCCCGGTTGTAAACAATTTCCGTATCATCCAAGTTCCGAATCATGCCGCCAGCTTCTTCAATAATACACTGCATGGCAGCCGTATCCCATTCCATGGTGGGTCCATAGCGGTAATGAATATCCGCTTTTCCCTCTGCGATCAAACATCCTTTTAAAGAACTGCCTTTTTCCATAATGCGGTTTACCTGATTCAGTTTTGCCATAGTGCGCACGTGCTTGGACTTTGGTGAACGCCCCACAACCAAACGGATATTTTTCTCCCGTTCAGAAACTTGAATCGGTTGTGCCTTTTGGTTATTGCGTACCACATAAGCACCGCGGCCTTTTACTGCAAAAAATAGTTCTTGCTGCACAGGTGCATAAACAACACCCAAGACAACTTTCTTTTGGTAAGCCAGTGCAATATTAATGGAAAACTCTCCGTTTCGTTTCAGGTATTCTCTGGTTCCATCCAGAGGGTCGATCAACCAGCACCATTCATTTTCCAACCGGGTGCGGTCATCCTCTGATTCTTCGGAGAGAAATGCATGTTCCGGAAAACTCTTTTTGAGCCCGTCAAGAATAATTCGATTGGAAGCAAGATCCGCTTCCGTCACAGGGGATTGGTCTTCTTTGTACATAACTTCACATTGGCGGTCATAAATCTTCATGATCTCGACTCCCGCCTCGTAAGTCAGGTAAATCGCTGTCCGTAATTCATCTCGTAAATTCAAATTAATCACCTATCCCAGTTTATTCAACCTTTATTTTATCACAACCCACCCGTTCACTAAAGAAAAAAACCTTGATATCCATTTCACGAAGTTTGCAATGAATGCATGAAAAAACTCCCTGCACAAATTATGCAGGGAGTTTGACTTTTTATTCTTACAATACAGACTTCGCTTGCTCGATTACATTCTCGACAGTGAATCCATATTTTTTCAGCAACAATCCGCCTGGAGCAGACTCGCCGAATTGATCGATACCGAATACTACGCCTTCAGAACCGGCATATTTGTACCAGCCCGTTGTAGAACCCGCTTCGAAGATCACACGCTTTTGAACAGCTTTTGGCAATACAGACTCTTTGTAGTCAGCATCTTGTGCTTCGAATACTTCCAGACAAGGCATGCTGATGACACGGGCATCAACACCTTCTGCTTTCAACGCTTTTTGCGCTTCCACCATCAAGTGTACTTCTGAACCAGTTGCCATCAAAAGAAGATCTGGCGTTTCCTTCTCTTCTTTAACCAAAACATACGCGCCTTTTTCAGCACCCTCATTCACTTGAGTCAATTGAGGCAAGTTTTGACGGCTAAGCGTAATAACAGAAGGCTTGCTGGTCTCTTTTACTGCGCTCATCCATGCAAATGACGCTTCCTTAGTTGTTGCCGGTCGCCATACATTTACATTAGGAATACCTCGCATCATCCAAAGATGCTCGATTGGCTCATGAGTAGGTCCATCTTCGCCAACAGCAATGGAATCATGTGTAAACACATGGATTACTGGTGCACCCATCAATGCAGATACACGAAGGGCAGGTTTTACATAATCAGAGAATACCAAGAATGTAGAACCAAACACACGCAAACCGCCATGAGCTTGGATGCCGTTCATTACAGCGCCCATCGCAAATTCACGGATACCGTAGTTGATATTGTTTCCTGCGTGGTTGTCTTTTTGGAACTCACCCTTGTCTTTCAAGTAAGTTTTTGTTGACGCGTTCAAGTCTGCAGATCCACCAACCAAGTTTGGCATCGCTTCAGCAATCTTGTTCATAACAACACCACCGCTAACACGAGTTGCCACATCAGCTGTATCAAATTCCCATGACTTGTAAGATTCCAAAAGTTCCGCAGGAACTTCGCCATTCATCCATGCTGTAAAGGCAGCTGCCTTTTCAGGATACTTGGCTTCATATGCCGCAAACATTTGAGCCCATTCGTCATACTTCTTCGCCTTTTCAGCTTGCATTGCATCAAAATGAGCTTGAACATCTTCCGGAATATAGAATGATTTTTCTGGATCCCAACCCAAAGCTTCTTTTGTTGCTTTCAACTCATCTTCACCCAATGGAGAACCATGTACGCCTGATGAATCCGCTTTGTTTGGTGAGCCATAACCAATGGTTGTCTTGATAATAATCAAGCTTGGCTTCTCTGTCTCTGCTTTCGCCGCTGCGATCGCTTGATCCATCGCGTCCAAATCGCTGTTTCCATCGGCAACTTCCAATACTTGCCATCCGTATGATTCATAGCGCTTTTTCACATCTTCAGTGAAAGTAATGTCTGTACGTCCATCAATGGTGATCTGATTGGAATCGTAAAGCAAGATCATCTTGCCTAGTCCCAAGTGACCCGCCAAAGAAGATGCTTCTGCAGAAACGCCTTCCATCAGGCAACCGTCGCCTGTAATGGAGTAAGTGAAGTGATCAACCACTTTAAAATCTTCTGTGTTGAACTCTTCTGCCAAACGTGCTTCCGCAATCGCCATACCAACCGCATTGGCAATGCCTTGTCCCAAAGGACCAGTCGTTGTCTCAACGCCTTCTGTGTGTCCGAATTCTGGATGACCCGGAGTCTTGGATCCCTCTTGACGGAATGCTTTCAAATCCTCCATTGTCACCTTGTAGCCATGAAGATGAAGAAGGGAATACAACAGCATAGAGCCGTGTCCCGCACTCAATACGAATCGGTCTCTGTCCGCCCACAACGGTGCCTTTGCACTTGTTTTCAAGTGGTTGTTCCATAGTACATATGCCATTGGAGCTGCACCCATTGGTAGTCCCGGGTGACCAGAGTTTGCTTTTTGAACACCATCAGCTGACAAAAGTCGAATGGTATTCACTGCTTTTTGTTCAATCGCCATGTTCATAACACCCCCAAAAATATTTTCGCCTTATTATACCTTTAAGCCTTTCCTTGTGACAAGGCAAATTCACTGAAAATTTGTGCCAAAACCTTGGAAAACAGCGGCAAATCCTCAAATTGCCAACGAATCAATTCAAAACAGCAAAACAATAGTTTGACATTCAAAGAAATCATAACGTCGTCATAAAAAAGAATCCTTTTCCTCTATTGATTTGATGAACCAAAGACGATCGTCCTGTCTTTTTTACAGAACATTTTTTCTTTTGATCAAGAATAGAAAAAAAGAGAGAATAATTATCTCTCTTCCAGATTCATGCTGACTCGTTCCAGGTTAAACATCAACTCTTCCCGTTCATACTGTACAAATCCAGAAAACATTCGAGTGTTCAACTGATCAAAGATCCGGTCGAGGATTGGCTGCACCTTTAATCCTTCTTCCGCCACTTCAATTTTATAGACCCTTCGATCCTTTGGACTTTGTCGTTTTTGTACCCAGCCCTTCCTAAGAAGCAATTCGATGATTTGTGTCACCGTCGACTTGGACCGGTCAATCTCTTTCGCTATCTCTTGCATGGTCATTCCACCGTGATGTCCATAGAGGGTCATCATCAACATGCAATGGGTTCCTTTAACACCTCGGATCCCTTCCAGCTTTAATTCATTTTCGATCGCCTGCTGCAGTATGTAATTCGCACGATTCACCCGTAGCATCGGTTCGCTGACTTTCATGTTTCCCCCTCCATTCCCGTTTATTATATCGAAAAGCGGAGAAAAAAGCCAATTTCAGCCTATACCTTCAAAGTCTTCCATTTGCCTCTTTTAAAACGAACGAAAAGCAGACTTCCCCGTACAATCAAGTCCAAGGTCATCATTACCCATGCAGCGACCAAGCCATAACCCGCTTGAACCACCAGGAATGTACCAAAGACACGCACACCCCAGATCCCCGTCAGTGTGATCCACAATACGGCCCGGGTATCTCCAGCTCCTCGAAGACTTCCCGCATAAGCCATAACAGCCGCCAAGAAAGGCTGTGCGACAGCAACAATCCGAAGACAGACCCTGGCCACTTGAATAATCTCCTCTTCATCGGTAAAAATCCGGATCACAAGTTCCGGGAAAAAGAAAAAGATCAAACCAACACTGGACATAAAGAGCATTGCCATGGATGCGGCAATATGACCGCTTCGTTCTGATGTCTGTGGGTCCTTTGCTCCCAAATACTGTCCAACCAGGGTGGTACCCGCCAAGGAGAAACCAAAACCAATATAAAAGGACAAGGATTCCGCCGTAATGGTAATCCGGTGGGCAGCAAACATCAATGTCCCCAAACTCACAACCAATCGAGAATACATCAATTGTCCCAGTCGCATCAAAAACTGTTCAACAGCCGCCGGCAGTCCGATATTCAAGATCCGCTTGATCATGTCGCGGTCAAATCCTTTTAAATCCTTGCGATGAACCCGGACTAAAAAACGCCCGCCAGCCAAATTGATCAGCCAAACAATACTGGAGGTCATTCTTGCCATGGTCGTTCCCAAAGCGGCTCCCGTTACTCCCAAGCCAAAGCCCGGCATCCAGAAGGATATGCCCAGCAAGGTCAGTTCCCGAGAAGGAAAGATCAAAAGGAAGTTTAATATCACATTCAGGGTCAGTCCAAAAGCATTGAACTTCATGGGTGACTTGGTATCGCCACTGCCCCGTAAAACCCCAGAGAGCACCAGGTTGTTGGCCATAAAAGGCAAACCGAAGGCCGTAATGCGTAAGTAACGAAGACTATAGGGATAGAGTTCCGCGTCAGCACCCATGGCGCGAATGATCCAACTTCCAAGGATCATAACAATGGCGAAAGCCAACATGGCAAGCACGCCATTCATCATCAGCGATTGAGAACAAACCCGATTGGCCTCCTCCGGATTTTTAGCGCCAATGGCTCGTGCGGAGAGTGCCGTTGCACCAACAGAGATTGCAGCAAAGATTGCCATGATTGTCATCATCGGCATATCGCTTAAACCGATCGCCGCAATGGCATAGGCCCCAATGCTTCCTACCATGGCCATATCCACAATGCCAAAAAGCATTTGAATGAACATGTCTGTTATGGCTGGCAGAGCCAAACCAAACGTCTTTTTTACCAATCGCTGTCTCTCCATGATTCTCCCCCAATTCTTCAACGAACTCCGACCGAAACTTTTTCAAGTCAGACAATATCAATTTAAAAAAAACACGTTTAACAAATCGTTAAACGTGTTGGTGTTCTGGTGAGGCATAGAGGATTCGAACCCCTGCACTCGGATCCGAAGTCCGATGCTCTATCCAGCTGAGCTAATGCCCCTCACTTGGAACATGATTGATTATACCAACCGGATTTCGATCTGTCAACTCCTATTTCAAATATTTATATTCCAAATGAAATTGCCCTTCCGTAATCTGAATTATGCCAAAACTCTTTCTTTTTTGTTGGTAATCGCGAGGAAGACTCAATGAACCAGGATTGAATAAAACAAGCCCTCCTTCATCATCCATACGACGCTGATGCGTATGACCGAATAGAGCGATTTTCGCCTCTACTTCTTTGGCTCGATAGTATAGACGATCCATGGTATATTTGACCCCGTAACGATGGCCATGCGTCATAAAAATCCGCACCCCATCAATCTCGAGAATTTTTTCAGAAGGTCCTTCACTCACATAATCGCAGTTTCCTGCACACAAATCCAATTCCTCGATCCCCAGCCAAGCTGCAAGTCGATATGCATCTTCCACCTCATCGCCCAGATGTATCATACGATCAAATGGTCCTTCTTTTTCGATTGCATCAACAGCATGCTCGATCTGCCCATGGGTATCCGACACCACTAATACTTTCATCATAACCGTTTTTCAAATACCTCTCGCAATTTTTTCAAAGCGTTGGCCCGATGGCTCAACTGATTCTTCTCTTCATCCTTCATCTGAGCAAAGGTTCTTTCCGTTCCCTCAACAATAAAAAGCGGATCGTAGCCGAATCCATTCTCACCTTTTGGCTCCCGGCCAATCTTTCCTTGGCAGATTCCAGAAACAGTTTGGCTTGTACCATCTTCCCATACAATAGCAATGACCGTTTCAAAATGCGCGGTGCGTTTCTCATCCGGCACCTCAGCCAAAGCCGCCAACAATTTCCGATTGTTATCTTGATAAGAGCAGTCTTCTCCCGCATAACGGGCAGAATAGACTCCAGGCTCTCCGTTAAGGGCATCAACAAACAATCCCGTATCATCCGCCAATACAATATCAGACGAGCGCTCAGCCATAGCCAGCGCTTTTTTCATGGCATTGGCCTCTAGGGTCTCACCATCTTCAACCACTTCCAAATCGCCAAATCCCGCTTGGCTCTTGGAAATGACTTCAACCGGCAGTCCCTCCAAAATACTTTTTAATTCTCCAATCTTATGAGGATTGGAGCTTGATAAGATCAGACGCTTCATTTATTCTTCCTCCGATTCCAAAACCTGATTTTGCAAGGCTGCAAGCTCCGCATTGCCCTTCTCTGCCAGATCCAAAAGAGCATTCAATTCCTGTCTGGAAAAAGGCGCCTCTTCCCCGGTTCCCTGCACTTCAATAATACGGCCGTCACCCGTCATAATCACATTCATATCTACTTTGGCTCGCGAATCTTCCAGGTAGCACAAGTCCAAGCAAGGTGAATCCTTAACTACGCCCACGCTGATAGCAACCACCTGATCCCGCAGCGGCCATTTTTCCAGCAAGCCTTCCCGTTGGCTCTTTTTCAAGGCCAAGGCCAGGGCAACATAGCCACCGGTTATGGATGCAGTCCGTGTGCCGCCATCCGCTTGCAAAACATCACAGTCAATTGTGACTGTTCGTTCACCCAATGCTTCAAAATCGACAATTGAGCGCAAACTACGACCAATTAAGCGCTGGATTTCGCTGCTTCTGCCATCAATTTTTCCACGGTCCCGCCGCTTTCTGGTCAAAGTTGAACCAGGCAGCATATTATATTCCGCCGTTACCCAACCTTTGCCGGTATCTTGCCGAAATGGCGGAACGCCTTCTTCAATAAAAGCGGTACACAAAACCCGCGTGTCCCCCATGGTAATTTCCACAGCTCCGTCCGGATGCTTTAAGACATGGGTTTTTATCTCGCATGAACGTTTCTCATTCAAACTTCTGCCATCAATTCGTTGCATCATATCTCCTCTCTCACCTCGCTAAGGCTGTATATAGCGCATCAGCTTCCGGCGACGCAATCACAGAACGCCCGCCATCCGCTTTTACAAGCAGCGGATCCGCGCCAGCGATCTCTCCAATCTTTGTTACCAGAAGACCTCTTTCTTTTCCTTCTTGCATCCATGCAGCCCCCTGGTCTGGCGTAACCACCGCCAACATACTGCCGCTTGAAATCAAAGACCGATAGTCAACCTGGAACAGCGAAGCAATCAATTTGGTAACAGGCAATACAGGAATCAACCGATCTTCTATTACCATGCCTTTACCGATAGCTTTGCTGGCTTCCCAGCATGCGCCTAAAACACCGCCTTCCGTGATATCATGCATATATTTAAATCCTGCTTTCGCACCGATTCTGCCTTCCTCCAGAACGCTCAAGCGCTCCATTTGGGCTTTTGCCATCTTTAACTGCTGATCCGACAAATGCTCCGCTACTTTCCGCTCGCGATCATGGGCTAAAATGGCCGTTCCTTCCAAACCAACTTCTTTTGTGACAATCACCCAGTCACCCTCGACAACAGGCTGAGAATGCGCCTCAAACTGTTTTTTTGTTTCTTTTCCGATAACCGTCATCACCAAAACCATTCGATTCACAGCATCCGTAACCTCAGTATGACCGCCCAGGATTTCAATTTGCAACCGAGCAGCTTCCGCTGTTGCATCCTTCATCACCTCGGCTATTTCTTCTCTTGTGGAAGATGGAGGCGCTAACATAGTCATCATAACGCCCAAAGGTTCCGCACCTGTGCTAGCAATGTCATTGCAAGCTACATCGATGGCTAATTTGCCAATTTGACTGGCTGCCCCTGTAATAGGATCACTGGAAACCACGCAAACCTCTTCCCCATAATCGATTACAGAGCAATCTTCCCCGACTCCTGAATGAACCAATACATCAGGATGCTGATATTGTATTTTCCGTATAACCAATTGCTCAAGCTCTTCATTAGACAACTTGCCTATTCGCATGGAACCGCCTCCTTACCATCCGTATTTTATCATAGGAAAAGACACAAAAAAAGAGGTCAGCTGACCTCTTTCCTGTAATTTTGTACCACATCGACAAAAATGTCTTTGTTTTCTTTCCAAAATGCCAATGCTTGCAAGAATCCTTCTACCGTATCGACACTGGAGAAGCAAGGCAAGTCATGAAGCAACACCTGATTTCTCAGTTTGCCAAACTCTTTTTCCAATTCACTTTTCCCGCCGGTCAGATCCAGCATCCATTGCAAACCTTCTTCTTCAATGGCTGTTTCCACCTCTGTGGAAGCAGCACCTTTAATAATTTCAAAACCGCTAGATTGCAGTTTCTTTTCCAAAGCTTGATCGTCTCCAACCATCCACACCTTGCCTGGCTTTTGAAATGCAATCCCCGCCCCCAAGAAACCCTTGTACAAGGCTTCATCATAAGTGCGGCCCAATCCAAGCACTTCACCGGTCGATTTCATTTCCGGCGATAATAAAGGCAATACGCCTACCAGCTTTTGTGTTGAAAAGACCGGCACTTTTACAGCAACCAAAGGTCTTTCCTTGGCCAAACCGGTTCCAAATCCCAAATCCTTCAACTTGATTCCAAGCATGGTTGAGATCGCCAAGTCTACCATAGGCACGCCCGTCACTTTTGACAAGATCGGCACAGTACGCGATGCCCTTGGATTCACTTCAATCACATACAGTTTGCCTTTTGCCAATACATACTGAATATTCATAAGACCCTTGATCTGCAAGGCTTTGCCAATCGCTTGTGTCGTTTCAAGAATCTCGGTTTGAATCTCTTGGCTTAAACCCTGAGGCGGGTAGACACTGATGCTGTCACCCGAGTGAACCCCTGTGCGTTCAACATGGGTCATAATTCCAGGAATAAGAATCTCTTCCCCATCGCAAATCGCGTCCACTTCCAATTCCACACCTTCAATATACTCATCAATGAGCACCGGCTGCCCTTGGGTTTCCTGAATGGCATCCCGCACATAGGCAACCAATTCCGCTTCCGTTTTCACAACTTGCATGCCACGGCCACCAATTACGTAGGATGGACGCACCAAGACCGGATATCCGATTTCCTGGGCTTTTTGCACTGCTTCGTCGACAGCAAAGACCGCACCGCCAACCGGACGCTGAATCCCCAAGGCTTCCAGCAGCCATTCAAATCGATTTCGATCCTCCGCCGCATCCATGGACTCCACACTGGTTCCCATAATTTGTACTCCTCGTTTATGGAGTTTAGGCGCAAGATTTACAGCGGTTTGACCACCAAACTGCACGATCACGCCTTTGGGTTCCTCGGCACGAATCACATTCAATACATCATCAACAAACAGCGGTTCAAAATACAGTTTGTCTGCAATATCAAAATCGGTACTGACCGTTTCCGGGTTGTTATTGATCAAAATCGCTTCATAACCCGCTTTTTGTATGGCTTGCAAGGCATGGACCGAACAATAATCAAACTCAATCCCCTGACCGATTCGAATCGGACCTGAGCCGACAACCAAAATCTTCTCTTTCTTAGAAGGCACCCGTTCATCTTCCCAATCATAGCTGGAATAGTAGTAAGGGGTTGCCGATTCAAATTCCGCAGCACAGGTGTCCACCATCTTATAGATGGGATAGATCCCACCCGCGCGTCGCAAGGCATCAATTTGTTCTTTGGGCAAGTTTGTTAAGGATTTAATCTCCTGATCAACAAACCCCAGTCGTTCCGCAGCCGATAAAAGCTTGGTTGTTAAAGGTTCATGAATCAGACGATTCTCCATCTGAATCATGCGCTGAATTTTTTGCAGGAACCATGGATCAATTTTGGTTCGTTTGTGAATTCCATCGATCGAGTATCCTCTTCTGATTAATTCAGCCAGTTCAAAAATCCTTTGATGGGTTGGATTCTCAACCTGCACAAAAAGTTCCGCGTCCTCCAAGTCTTGGCAATCCGCATTTCTCAAGCCTACCTCATCGCCTTCCAAGGAAACAATGGCTTTAAAAAGCGCGCTTTCAAAAGAACGGGCAATGGCCATCACTTCTCCAGTCGCCTTCATCTGCGTTCCCAAGCTCACATCAGCCTCTGCAAACTTGTCAAAAGGCCATTTAGGGATTTTAACCACAACATAATCCAAACTTGGTTCATAGGAAGCCATGGTCTTTTGGGTTACTGCATTGGGTATCTCGTCCAACCAGAGCCCTAAGGCGATCTTAGCAGCCACTTTGGCAATTGGATAGCCGGCCGCCTTTGATGCCAATGCAGATGAACGGCTAACTCTTGGATTCACCTCAATGACAATATAGTCTTTGCTCTTGGGATTCAAGGCAAATTGTACATTGCAACCGCCTTCAATTTTCAAGGCATTGATAATGGTCAGAGCCGAAGTTCTAAGCATTTGCGCTTCATTATCCGTCAAAGTCTGGGTTGGCGCTACTACAATACTGTCCCCCGTATGGATGCCGACCGGATCAAAGTTTTCCATGTTACAAACAATAATGCTGGTCCCATTGGAGTCGCGCATTACTTCGTATTCAACTTCTTTCCAACCCGCAACGCTTTGTTCCAAAAGCACCTGGCCGATTCGACTTAATGCAATTCCCGTATGCAAAATCTTCTTCAATTCCGCTTCAGTCTCGGCAATGCCGCCGCCTGTACCTCCCAAGGTGTAAGCAGGTCGAACGATGACAGGATAGCCAATCTCTTTTGCAAAGGCAATTCCCGTCTCAATATCTTCAACAATTTTACTTTTGGCAATGGGCTCCTGAATCTCACCCATCAGAGCCTTAAAGGCTTCACGGTCTTCCGCCTTCTCAATGGCTTCCAGATTGGTGCCCAGAAGCTTCACCTGGTATTTTTCCAGAACGCCCGCTTCGCTTAGCTCAACAGCCATATTCAGCCCCGTCTGGCCGCCTAGGGTCGGCAACAAGCCATCCGGTCGCTCTTTTTTAATAATTTCAGTTAAAACTTGCAGGGTTAAAGGTTCAATATACACAGCATCGGCATTGGTTTCATCCGTCATGATCGTAGCAGGGTTGCTGTTTACCAAAACCACTTCCATGCCTTCCTCTTTCAAAGCTCGGCAGGCCTGAGTTCCCGCATAATCGAATTCTGCGGCCTGACCAATCACAATCGGGCCCGATCCGATAACCATGACCTTTTTTATTGAATTATCCTTAGGCATCGGTCTCCCCCTCCTTCAACCATGCGTCAAACAGCGAATGATAATCCCACGGACCCGGACCTTCCTCCGGATGGAATTGCACGGCTGCAATCTTATCCTCCGGCACAACAAAACCTTCCAAGGTTCCGTCATTCACATTCTCATGGGTAACAATCAAAGCTTTGGGCAAATCTTCTCCGGATACAGCATAGCCGTGATTTTGCGCAGACATCTTCACTTTCTTGGTCTGTAGGTTTCTAACAGGATGATTGGCCCCACGATGACCAAACTTCATTTTGTAAGTTTTGGCCCCATACGCCAATGCAATAATCTGATAACCCAGGCAAATTCCCCAGATGGGTAGTTTCCCTTTGGCATCCTTCACCAATTGAATGGCCGCTTCCGCGTCCTTTGGATCCCCTGGTCCATTGGATAAAAGAATCCCATCCACCTGATCTTTCTGAAGTTGTTCCCAGCTTGCATCCGGTGGATAGCAGGTAATTTTTACACCCATACGAATCAGCTGATTTTGTATGCCGTCTTTCACCCCCAGATCGATCAAAGCCAAATGAAAGTCACCCGACTCTTGAAGCACACGCCCACCGCGTGTGACCGCATGTACACGACCGAAGTTCGTTTTCATGGACAAAAGATCCGCCAAATCATTCTCTGTGGGTTCCGCAGGCGAAATCATGCATCGCATAACCCCTTTGGAACGGATCATTTTGGTCAAAGCCCGCGTATCCACTCCAGAAATCGCACTTTTATTCTGACTAATCAAATAGGCCTCTACAGACTGGTCGCTTTCATAATGAGACGGTTCCGTTTCCATTTCCCGAACAACCAAGCCCGCGGCATGCATGATGGCAGATTCAAAATCGTTGGGATTGATTCCCGTATTCCCAATCAAAGGAAAAGTCATCACCACCATCTGCTCGTCATAGGAGGGATCTGTCAGAATTTCCTGGTATCCAGTCATCCCTGTATTGAAAACCAACTCTCCTACTGCTTTCTTCTTAACGCCGTGCCAATTCCCCGATAATAAAGTTCCATCTTCCAGCAAAAGGTATCCTAATTGCTTCATGCATCAATCACTTCCTGTAAAATTCCAATCATGGCATCAATATCTTCTTTGGTCACAACCAATGGCGGAACGAAACGAAGTACCTTCTCTCCGGCTCCAACCAGCAAGAGTCCCTTTTCACGGCATTCCTTCACCAACGGCGCAACCGGGATATCGAACTCAGCACCCAACATCAGTCCCATGCCCCTTACTTCCACCAAGTGGTCCGTTTTCAGCGCCTGAAGTTGCTCTTTTAAATACTGTCCCATAAGCTGAACATTTTCTAATATGTTTTCTTCTTCCATCACGGTGTAAACCGTTGCCGCTGCACGAGTTACCAAAGGATTGCCGCCAAAAGTGGTCGCATGATCGCCAGGTTTGAAGTTGGCCGCAGCTTCTTTGGTTGCCAGCATTGCCCCAATCGGAACACCACCGCCCAAGCCTTTGGCGGTTGCCAAAATATCAGGACGATCGCCGAACTGCTGATAGGCAAAATAAGTGCCGGTTCTTCCATTTCCGGTCTGAACTTCATCAATAATCAAAAGTAGTCCTTTTTCCTTGCACCAATTTTGAACATCCTGGTAGTATTCCTTTGTAATCGGATGAATACCGCCCTCACCTTGAATAACCTCAAGAAGAACCGCCACTGTCTTTTCATTGGTCGCTTCCTGAATGGCTTTGATATCCATAATCGGCACATGAACAATACCTGGTACCAAAGGATAGAATGCCTTTTGGTATTTCGGCTGTCCCGTTGCGGTCATGGCCCCAAATGTACGTCCATGGAAAGATTGCTTCATGGCAATAATCTCATACTTTTCACCGCCGCCGCTTTTTCTCGCCAACTTGATGGCACTCTCCACTGCCTCAGCTCCACTATTGCAGAAAAAAGCCTGATCCATGCCAGAAGCTTTAGTGAGCTTTTCAGCCGCTTCAATAGACGGTGCTGTCCAATACAGGTTTGAAACATGCAGGAGCTTTGCAACTTGATCCTGCAGGGCCTCAACCAGCTTGGGATGACCGCCCCCCAAAGAATTGACGGCAATTCCCGCCACAAAGTCCAAATACTCCTTGCCGTCTACATCAACAACCTTGCAGCCTTCCGCCTTATCGATAACGATTGGCGCTTGGGCATAGGTTGGTGCAAATACTTCCTTTCCTGTCTCTATCCAATTCATATTATTCATCCTCCTTGATCATGGTTCCAATTCCCTGATCCGTAAAAATCTCTAATAACAAAGCATGGTCCCAAGTGCCATTTAACATATGAACATGATTAACGCCCTCCGCCAGCGCTTGAAGACACATCTGCACTTTTGGAATCATTCCGCCGGATATCCAACCTTCCTCCATTCCCGCCATAGCACTTTCAGGTGTCAGCAAGGAACAAAGCGATGACGGATCCTCGGGATCTTTCATTACACCGTCCACATCGGTTAAGAAGACCAGTTTCTCAGCGCCCAAGGCTGCAGCAATACCCGATGCGGCTTCATCCGCATTGAGGTTTAAAGAGTTTCCTTCCATATCAAAACCGATGGGTGCAATCACAGGCAAATAACCCTGGTCCAAAAGCAATTTAACATATTCAACTTGAACCGATTGAATGGTGCCGACAAAGCCCAGATCCACATCGTCTACCTGCTTTTTCCCTGCCAGCAAAAGTCCCGCATCCTTACCCGACAATCCCACCGCTTTAGCGCCGGCTTGCACAAAAAGGTGTACCAATTCCTTGTTCACCTTTCCCGCCAAAACCATTTCTGTAAGTTCCATGGCGGCTTTATCGGTAATACGAAGTCCATTATGAAATTTTGGCTCTAGGCCAACTTTCTCCATCCAACCGGATATGGCCTTGCCGCCTCCGTGAACAACAACCGGCAGCATGCCCACTTCCTTCATCAGAGCCAAGTCTTTAATAACCTGACTTTGCAATTCAGGATTGGTCATAGCGCTGCCACCGTATTTAACAACGACGATCTTTCCGCTAAACCGCTGGATATATGGCAATGCTTCAGTCAATATCTTCGCTTTTCGTACTGTTTCTACCATGATTGCCCTCCTTAGGTTCGGTATTCTCCATTGATCTTGACATATTCATAAGACAAGTCACAGCCCCAGGCTGTCGCTTCATGATTCCCAGTTTGCAAAGCGACAATAAATTGAATTTTCTCCTCCGACAAAACCGACTTGGCCAGATCTTCATCAAAAGCAATCGGCTTGCCCGCATCCATCAAATCAAGGATTCCGTTTTCACTGACAATTTGTATGCTGACTTTTTCCGGATCAAAATTTGCACCGGAATAACCTGCCGCGCACAGGATTCGTCCCCAATTGGCGTCTTCGCCAAAAACTGCCGTCTTGACCAAGCTGGAGGAAACAATGGAACGAGCAATCTTTCTTGCCGCGTCTTTGCTTTCTGCTCCGGTTACTTTGGTTTCAATCAGCTTGCCTGCGCCTTCCCCGTCTGAGACAATGGCAATGGCCAAATCCTGGTGAATTTTGCAGAATGCTTCTTTAAAAGCCTTGTAGCCAGGGCTGTCCTTTTCGATCACAACACCCGATGCCCCATTGGCAAAAACCGCAACAGTATCATTGGTAGAGGTATCGCCATCGACCGAAATCATATGATAGCTTTCGTCAGCAGCCGCTTTCAACATCTCCTGCAGCAAGGAAGTTTCAATCTCAGCATCCGTTGTAACAAAAGCGAGCATAGTTGCCATATTGGGATGGATCATACCAGATCCCTTTGCCATGCCGCCCAGGGTCACCGTCTTGCCTTCAACATCAAAACTGACAAAAGCCTTCTTTAAAAAAGTATCCGTTGTCATAATGCCTTCCGCAGCCGCATCGTCCGCTTCCTGCGAAGCGCTTAACTCTTTTGCCGCTTGCGGAATCCCCGCCAGGATTGTATTAATTGGCAGTGGTACACCAATCACCCCTGTGGATGATACCAATACGCTGTTTTCAGGAATGGATAATACAGAAGCGGTTTTCGCCACCATTTTCTGCAAATCAACTTCCCCTTGTTTGCCTGTGCAGGCATTTGCATTCCCACTATTGACTACAAGCGCCTGCAGAGGTTGGCCTTCTTGCAGCAAGGATTCTCCCCAGAGTACCGGAGCCGCTTTTACAACATTCGTTGTAAACAAGGCTGCCCAAGTCATGGGATTTTCACTATATACAATACTCAAATCTTTTCTCTTTCGTTTTACTCCCGAATAATATCCAGCCGCTTTGAAACCCTTCGGCGCCGTAATACCTCTCATCTTCTTCCTCCTATCCAGGGAACTGGCCAACCGGCTTCAATCCCGCATCTTCCGGCCATCCGGCCATTACATTCATATTCTGTACCGCTTGCCCTGCTGCCCCTTTGACCAAGTTGTCAATACAGCTAATGACAATAATGCGATTCGTTCTCTCATCCAGACGCCAAGCCAAATCACAGCAATTGCTGCCTTTTGTCCATTTGGTTTCCGGCAAAACACCTTCTGGCATAATCCGAACAAAAGCTTCGTCATCGTAGGCTGAATGGAAGGCTTGATCGACTTGTTCCTTGGTGACACCATCCTGCAAACTCGCATACATGGTAACCAAAATCCCTCGACTCATGGGCAATAAATGCGGTGTAAAATTCAACTTGATCGAATCACCGCCTGCCAGCGACAAAGTCTGTTCGATTTCAGGCGTATGTCGATGGCTGGCAACACCATAGGCTTTAAAGTTTTCATTCACTTCTGCGAAATGAACCCCTTGATGCACCTTTCTACCTGCACCGGATACACCGGATTTTGCATCCAATATAATGGTGTTTGCCTGAATTAATCCTTCCTTTAATAAAGGGATCGCCGCCATAGCCGATGCTGTCGGATAACAGCCTGGGTTGGCAAGAAGCTTGGCTCCCTGAATCTGATCCCGATTCCATTCCGTTAAGCCATAAACTGCTTCTTGAAGCAATTCTTCCGCGCCATGCTCTGTTTTGTACCATTCTTCATAGGTGTCTTTGTCTTTAATTCGGAAATCAGCACCAATATCAATCACTTTCACCTGCGCTAATACTTCGTCGGTTACCCATTTTGATGCAATCCCGTGAGGAAGAGCCAGAAAGACGAAATCCAGTTCCTTCAGATCTTCATCTTCAATCTTTTCCGTAAAGCGGAGTTCTGTGCGCCCCGCAAAGTTTCTGTATATGCTTGCAATTTCTTGACCGGCATATTGTCTAGATGTAATTTTTACGACTTCAGCATTTGGATGGTCCAACAAGATTCTCAACAACTCCTGCCCAACATATCCGGAAGCGCCAACAATTCCTACCTTCATTTCTTCCTCCTTAATAATTTTTTATAATTATACATTTCTTCGCATTCTTATGCAAGTAGTTTTTTATAAATATTCGCTTCTTATCATTCTATACCTCTATTTTATGCGCCTACACTTGCAATATTTGTCATGTAAAAAAATATTTATACATTTCACTTGCATCATTATAAGGATTTGTGTATAATTATAAAAAATCAATTGAAATTTAGGAGTGAAGAATATGAAAAAGAAAGTTGTACTAGCTTATTCTGGCGGATTGGATACGACAGCCATTATCGCCTGGTTGAAAGAAACCTACGATTACGAAATTATTGCTGCCTGTATTAATGTAGGTCAAGGAAAAGAACTCGAAGGCATGGAAGAAAAAGCGCTGGCATCCGGTGCAAGCAAAATCTACATCGAGGATCAAACCCAACAATTCTTGGAAGAGTGTGCATGGCCTACCTTAAAAGCAGGTGCCATCTACGAGACCAAGTATATGCTGGGTACCTCCATTGCAAGACCCGTTATCGCAAAGCGACTGGTAGAAATCGCACAAATGGAAGGCGCCGAGGCTATTTGCCATGGTTGTACCGGTAAAGGAAATGATCAGGTTCGATTCGAATTGACTATCAAAGCACTTGCGCCAGATACAAAAATTATTGCACCATGGAGAATCTGGGATATGCAATCCCGTGAAGATGTTATCGCCTATTGCGAGAATAAAGGATTAACTCTTCCATGGGAAAAAGAAGAGAGCTACAGCAGGGACAGAAACATCTGGCATTTAAGCCACGAGGGACTGGAACTGGAAGATCCCGCTTTGGAGCCAGACTATAAAAAGCTGTTGAAAATGACAACGACATTGGAAGAAGCGCCGGACACACCGGAATACGTCACCATCGGTTATGAAAAAGGCATCCCTGTATCAATCAACGGTGAAAAACTGGATACTGTAGCACTTATGGAAAAAGCCAATGAAATCGCCGGCAAGCACGGCGTAGGCCTTGCCGATATTGTAGAAAGCAGAATTGTGGGTATGAAATCCAGGGGTGTATATGAAACGCCAGGTGGAACACTTCTTTATGCAGGACACCAAGAATTGGAGCATTTGTGCCTGGACAAGCAAACATACGCTTACAAACAAACACTGAGCATTAAATTCGCTGAACTTGTTTATAGCGGCGAATGGTACACGCCACTGAGAGAAGCACTGAGTGCCTTTGTTGATTCAACCCAGGAAACCGTAACAGGAACCGTAAAATTGAAACTCTACAAAGGAAATGTCATTCCAGCAGGCGCCGAATCTCCTTATTCTCTATACAATGAGGATATCGCAAGCTTTACAACCGGCGAACTTTATGATCACAAGGATGCAGAAGGCTTCATCAACCTGTTTGGTTTGCCATTGAAAGTAAGAGCCATGATGCTTGATAACATTCTGAAAGGAAAGGATGAGTAATATGAAACTATGGGGCGGAAGATTTTCTCAAGCCACCCACAAGGAAGTGGATGCCTTCAATGCTTCCATCCCCTTCGACTATCGATTGTATGCGGAAGATATTGAAGGAAGCCTTGCCCACAGCAAGATGCTGCACAAGCAAGGCTTCTTCACCAAAGAAGAGCTGAAAGCCGTAGAGACGGAGTTACTTGCATTGAAAGAGGAAATCGAAGCAGGTAAAATCGACTGGCAGATTGAATACGAAGATATTCATATGCACATTGAAGCCTTACTCACCATCAAGCTTGGTGACACGGCAAAAAAGATCCATACTGCAAGAAGCAGAAACGATCAAGTTGCCTTGGACTTTAAGCTTTATGCAAAGAAAGAAGCTCTCTTGACAAAACAGCAACTCGAAAACCTGGTAGTGCTGCTGTCTGAGATTGCCCAAAAGCACACAGAAACAATTTTACCCGGTTTCACTCATTTGCAGCATGCGCAGCCCATCACGCTGGCTCATCACCTGATGGCATACGTCGAAATGTTTACACGCGATATCGAACGATACAGTTCTACCTTGGATCGTATGCATCTATCCCCTTTAGGGGCAGGCGCACTGGCAACCACAACTTTGAATATCGACCCAGTCTTTACCGCTAAGGAGTTGGGATTCGAAGGCGTCATGCGAAACAGCCTGGATGCTGTTTCCGACCGTGATTATTTGCTGGAACTCATGAACCACAACGCGCTTGTTATGATGCATTTAAGCCGTTTCTGCGAAGAATTAATCATCTGGAACTCTGCCGAATTTGGCTACATCAAATTCCAAGATGCCTTTGCTACCGGGTCCAGCATGATGCCCCAAAAGAAAAATCCTGATCTCCCCGAGCTCATTCGAGGGAAAACAGGACGTGTATACGGCAGCTTGGTTTCTTTGCTTACAACCATGAAAGCCTTGCCATTGGCTTATAACAAAGATATGCAGGAAGACAAGGAAGCATTCTTTAACTCCAGCGATACAGTCAAACAATGCCTGTCTATATTCACTTTTATGTTTGCAGAAGGGATCCTATTCAATAAAGAGAAGATGTTGGCCTCTGCAAACAAGGGATACTTGAATGCAACAGACTTAGCTGATTATTTGGTAGAACGTGATGTTCCTTTCCGCGAGGCACACCACATGGTCGGAGAACTGGTTGCTTTGGCTATTGAAAAAGGAATCCCTTTGGAAGCACTCAGCTTGGATGATTTCCAATCAGTCTTCCCGAATACCGATTCCAATGTATATGACTTTTTAGATTTGAAAGCTTGTGTGAATCGCAGAAAGCAACCCGGAGGGCCTGCGCCCGACCAGGTGCTGGCTCACATTCAAGCCACCTTATCGAAATACAAAAAATAAGAGCCCTCACAGGCTCTTATTTTTTTACTCATTTTACTTTTCAATATACGCCCATTTAAACTCGTTATCCACCCCTACAGGGAAACGAACCAAATCATGAACATATGGTTTTTCTACAACATTGCGCGCGCGATAGTAAATTGGAGCAATCGGCATTTCTGTATCCAAAATCTTGGCCGCTTCAATCATCGCATCCATGCGCTCATCACCTTGTGTTGTTGTCGCTTTTTCAATCAAAGCGTCATATTCCGCATTGGACCAGAATGAATTGTTGTTGCCGCTGCCTGTGATCATAGTATCCAAGAATGTCATTGGATCATTATAGTCAGCACCCCAACCTGCTAGAGAAATCGTGTACTCTTTTGCATTGTACTTGTCTAGACGAATCGCAAAAGACACAGATTCAACCGGCACTTCAATTCCCAACGTTTGTTTCCACATTTGTTGGAAGGCTTGTCCAAATTTCTTGGCAACATCAGACTCACCAGTCAAGTAAGAAACATGCGCCGCCAATTCTTCGCGAGTTTTTCCGATTTCTGCAAGACCTTCATCCAAAATTGCATTGGCTTCTGTAATACCCGCTTCGCCTTCTGTTCCAACATCTTTCAATGTAATGCCAGTCTGTGCAGTAAAGTCACCACCGTCTTTTCCTGGAATTCCATTCGGTACAAAAGCACCTGCTACAACTGAACCATTGGCCAATACATTGTTTACAAAAGCTGAACGGTTCAAAGCCATAGAGAAGGCTTTTCGAATCTTCACATTGGAGAAGAACACATCATCACAATTGTATTGCATATACCAAGTTGTTGCCATAGGCATTGTTAAAAATTCATTGGAGTCACGGTACTTGTCCAAGTACTCACTTGGTACTAGAATCGTATCCAACTCACCTGTTTCATACAAGTTAATTGGAGTATTCAAGTCAACCAACATGTCGCCTTCAATACGCTCCAGTTTTACAGCCTCTGCATCCCAGTATTGGTCATTCTTTGCCATGTTCAACTTTTGCTCAGGCAACCATGTTTCCACTTTGAATGGACCGGAAGAAACCATGTACTCAGGCGCAGTTGCAAACTTATCACCAAACTCAACAACTTTCGCTTCTTGTACAGGATAGTAGGTAATGAAACCTAGTAATGACAAGAAGTATGGTGTTGGTCGCTCCAAAGTTACTTCCAAAGTCTTCTCATCCAATACAGCTACACCAAATTCTTCCATTCCCATTTCACCAGCGTTAATCGCCTTGGCGTTTTTGATTGGATACAATTGGTATGCGTATTGTGCAGCAGTTGCAGGGTCAACAACTCGTTGCCATGAGAATAGTACATCGTTCGCTGTAATCGCTGCACCGTCATCCCACTTCGCATCTCTCAATGTGAAGGTATAAACAGTTCCATCTTCTGAAACAGTCATGCTTTCAGCCAAACCGGAACCAATTACCGCTTCCCCTTGTGGATTCAATCGAACCAGACCTTCCAAGGTATCATTCAAGATCATGATGGAAACCTGATCAGTCGTAGTCGCAGGATCCATGTCCGGCGGATTCGATCCCCAGTTAACACGCAAAACCTGCTCAACTGCTTCCGTTGTTGTTTCTGTTGTTGTTTCTTCTGTTTGATCGGTTGCTGTCGCAGGAGTCGGCTCACTTCCGCCACAACCGGCTAATCCAACTGAAAGAATCATCAGGATCGCCAAGATCAATGCCATTTTTCTTTTCATTCTTATGTCCCCCTTTTTGAGTTTAAGACCCTGAACAAAATTTTACGACTCGTAATCTTTTTTCGCAAGAGAAATTCATAAGATTGAAGCTTTCTTAACCTCCGTTACATTTTCACAACGAAATCTCGATCAAGTTCGTCAAACCCGAAACGTTTCCATGAATTTTTCGCAACAATGAATTCAGCCTCAAATTCATTGAGGCTGACCATCTTCACCTAATTAATATTTGCAGATTGAACCCTCTGCAAATGATTGCGAAGATCTATTCATCATAAAAAAAAGACCCTCCAAAAGGAGGGTCTTAAGACTCTTATGAGTTGTACTTCGCGTACTCTTCAGAATCGATGTAGGTCCATTTCCACTCATTATCTACACCAACTGGGAATCGAACGATTCCTTTCACGTATGGTTTTTCAACGTAGTTACGTGCGCGGAAGTAGATTGGAGAAATTGGCCATTCATCCCACAATACTTGTTGTGCGTTGATCATGTTTTGGATTCGCTCATTGCCTTGTCCGTTGATCGCAGCTTCGATATTCGCGTCATACTCTGGATTGCCCCAGAATGTGTCGTTGTTACCGCCGCCAGTTACGAACATATCCATGAATGTCATCGCATCAGCGTAGTCAGCGCCCCAACCTGCTAGAGAGATTGTGAATTCGCCTGCGTTGTATTTGTCAAGACGGATTGCGAAAGAAACTGCTTCGATAGGAATTTCGATATCGAATGCGTCTTTCCACATTTGTTGCAATGCTTGACCCAACTTTTTCGCTACATCAGACTCGCCAGTCAAGTAAGAGATATGACCTGCCAAATCTTCACGAGTTTTGCCAACTTCTGCTAGACCTTCGTCCAACAATTTGTTTGCTTCGTCAATCGCCTCTTGGCCCATTGAACCTGCGTCATAAACTTCGCCACCACATTGCTCGTTGAAGTCGCCACCGTCGATTCCTGGGAATCCTGGAGGGGTCAATGCCCATGCTACTTGAGAGCCGTTAGCTAATACGTTGTCTACGAACGCTTGGCGGTTGATTGCGATCGAGAACGCTTTACGAATCTTCAAGTTAGAGAAGAATTCGTCAGCACAGTTGTATTGCAAGTACCAAGTTACAGCTTCTGCCATGTTGTTGAACTCTGGAGAAGTTCTGTACTTGTCTAGGTACTCGGTAGGAACGCGGATAGTGTCCAGTCCGCCTGTTTCATACAGGTTGATTGGTGTATTCAAGTCGACAATCATATCGCCTTGGATCTCAGACAAAATTACCGCTTCTTTGTCCCAGTAGTTTTCGTTCTTCGCAAGATTCAATTTTTGCTCTGGAATCCACTCAGATACTACGAAAGGTCCTGAATAAACCATTGTCTCTGGGCTTGATGCATACGTATCACCAAGTTGCTCAACTGCTGCTTTTTGAGCTGGCAAGTACGTGATGAAAGAAGTCAAAGACAAGAAGAATGGAGTAACACGCTCAAGTTGAACTTCCAAAGTTTTGTCATCAAGCGCTTTGATTCCAACTTCTTCTAGGCCGATTTCGCCAGTGTTAGCTGCTTGTGCATTCTTGATATGGTACATTTGGTACGAATATTGAGATGCAGTTGCAGGATCGATTGCGCGCAACCATGCATATTCAAAATCGTATGCAGTAATTGGAGTTCCGTCAGACCACATTGCATCACGAAGGATGAAAGTGTAAACTGTTCCGTCTTCAGAGATTTGAACGTCTTCAGCCAAACCGCTTCCAACTACCGCTTCACCTTGTGCGTTCAAGCGAACCATACCCTCCAATGTTGCATTCAACACTTGGAAAGATACCGTATCAGTAGTTGTTTGTGGGTCCAAATCCGGTGGGTTAGAACCCCAGTTCAGGCGCAAAATTTGTTCTGCCTCAGGTGCTGGTTCTTCTGTTGCTGGCTCTTCAGTTTCCGCAGGTTCTTCTGTCTCTGCAGGTGTTTCTACCGCAGGTTCAGTTTGCGTACATCCAGCAAAGAATGTTACTGTCATTAGAACAACTAATAACAATGCTAGCAATCGCTTCATTCATTCGTCCTCCTTATTTTTAGATGATCGTCGAGGTGTAAGAGAAACCCGCCTTTTTATAAAATCAAACCGCCATTTTCAACTTCATAAAAAGGACATGAAACCTTGGTTTCTTTTACGTTTCCTTAACAACTAATTCCATTATAAATACTTTGCATAAAACTGTCAATAAATTCTTGTTACACTTTGGAATCGGTACCAATCCGATAACCATGCGATTCTCGCTAAATTTCAAGGCTTATCGAGGTTCAAGTTTTTACCAGAAGGACATTGGTTTTTGAATAGCGTTCATAGATTTTTGACATTTTAGCAACAGAAGGCCCAATTCTGCGTCATCAATCTAACGATAATGACTTATTTTGCTGCTGTATTAAAACGATCTCTTTTGCTTGATCAGCCCAACCACTGTAGGCTGTTGGATGGAAGTTCTTCACCCGACGATTGATTCCGACCATCTCTACATTGTAGGACAAGAACAAATAAGGCAGATCACGATTCGCTAGACGAATCCAATCTTCAACTAGCATTTTTCGTTCCTCTTCAGAAACGGTCTTGATGACCTTTTGAAAGATTTCTTCCGCCTCTGGATTGTTGTATCCAACACTGTTATATCCACCGACACGATCAGACGCTTGATCAAACGTTCCCAACATCTGCTGCTCAGGCCCCAAGACCCAATGCAAGGTGTAGGCGTCAAAATCCCGTTGGAAGAACACTTGGTCGACAAGTTCATTAAAAGGTAAGAATTCCACTTCCATGTTGATACCCAAATCACGAAGATTTGACCGCAAAAGTGCTGTTACGTTGTACACATAGTTGGAATCTGTATAGGTCGACAAAACAAATTCGAAATCTTTCCCGTCCTTTTCAACAATTCCATCGCCATCCGTATCCACCCATCCTGCTTTTTCCAACAATTGCTTGGCCAGAAGAGGATCATAAGAATAGGTCTCCAAATCTTCCATCTCTGAAACTGTCATATAAGCCGCAGGAGCATTACACACTTCCCCATAGCCTTTATAAAAGGTCTCTGCAAAGAAAGCGCGGTTGATGCCCCGCATCATCGCTTCCCGAACCAAAGGCTCTTTAAACTTTGGATCCCGCAAATTGAGTCCAATATAACCATATGAATTGGAATCATGAGACACCAGTTGAATATGCTCATTTTCTGTCAGCCGCTGTACATTCTGAGGATTTGGATTAATTGAGGCAATATCCAACTTTCCTTCTGTAAGGTAATATACGCTATTCGCGTCATAGTTATCTAATTTAATAATTTCAATGGCATCGATATTGGCAGGCTTCAAATAGTAAGCCTCATTGGCTTGCAATTCTACTGACTGTTCCGTATGATTCACCAGACGAAAAGGTCCGCTGCCGATCGGTTTTTGATTCAATGCCTGAAAAGCGCCCCATGAATCTACCTGATAAATATGTTTGGGCAGAATACCAAACTGAAAATCAAAGAGTTTCAGGGTATTTGGCTCTGTAAGAATAAACTGAATCGTCCTTTCATCCATGATATGAATACCTGAAACCCCTGTTACTCCTAACCTGCGTTGATTGTAATCTAGCGCCCCTTCCAAATCCATGACTTTGTCAAAAAAGGGTCCTTGGTAATAAGGACTTGCTAGAAAGGTGTAGGTAAAAGCCACATCTTCCGTTGTTAAAGGCGATCCGTCATGAAAATAAATCCCTTCCTTCAAATGAAAGGTGATCGTTCTCGCATCTTCAGAAATATCCCAGAAAGCAGCCAATTCGGGAACAATTCGCCCCTGCTCATCAATATCCACCAGTCCGTCAAAAACAAGCTCGCAGATCTTTTCTTCTCCGCTTGTGGTTGCCAACAAAGGATTAAAGCGATCCCCAAGATTTTTTTCCGCTACGACCAATCGGTTGGCATTGGCCACTACCGATTCCGGCATATCAACGAGATGGTTTTCACTGGCATCATTCCAAATACCGACCGGTATAATATTGGACGTATAATAAATGAGCGCAGCAAAAAGGAGACTCAAGGCAATCAAGTATTTTCTTATGGATTTTAACATTTCGGCCTCCTTTCCCGATTGCAAAAAGAGCCCTCTTAACGAGGGCTCCCAATTATTTTACCATATGACAAGCTACAAAGTGATTTGGACGAACTTCTCGCAGTTCAGGCCGTTTCTCACGACAGATATCTTGGCATAATTCACATCGCGCCTGGAATTTACATCCACCCGGTGGATTAATCGGAGATGGCACATCTCCTTCCAGAATAATGCGTTGACGTTCTTTCTCAATGGTTGGATCTGGAATTGGCACAGCAGAAAGCAAGGCTTTCGTGTATGGATGCAAAGGCTCTGCATACAACTCTTCACTGGACGCCAGTTCAACAATCGCACCCAAATACATAACCGCAATACGGTCAGAAATATGCTTAACCATGGACAGGTCATGAGCAATAAAAAGATAGGTCAGACCCAGTTTTTCCTGCAACTCGATCAGAAGATTGACAACCTGAGCTTGAATTGATACGTCCAATGCCGAAATCGGCTCGTCGCATACAATAAACTTAGGTTCAATCGCCAAAGAGCGGGCAATACCAATCCGTTGACGCTGTCCCCCTGAAAATTCATGCGGGAAACGGCTGGCATGTTCCTTGTTCAAACCTACAAGTTCCAAGAGCTCATAGATTCGTTTTTGACGATCTGAGTTCTTGTAAATGCCATGAATATCGATGCCTTCGCCAATAATATCCCCTACCGTCATACGAGGATTCAAAGAGGCATAAGGATCCTGGAAGATCATTTGCGCATGGCGCGTGAAATCTTTCAATTGAGAACGATTCAAAGAATGCACATCCATACCGTCATAAATCACTTCACCGTCTGTTGCATCGTACAAACGGATAATAGTACGACCCGTTGTAGATTTTCCGCAACCAGACTCGCCTACCAAACCAAGGGTTTCCCCTTCGTGAATCTTAAAAGATACATCATCAACCGCTTTCAAGATGGCGTTATGACCAACTTTGAAGTATTTTTTCATGTTTTTTACTTCAAGTAAAACTTTACGCTCTTCAACATTACTCATTCTCTACGCCACCCCTTCCTGTAATTGGATTTAGAACCTTTGGTGCCAAATCATGCTGCAACCAGCAATGCACATAATGCGAATCAGAAATATCCGTTCTTTCAGGGAATGCCTCTTGGCAAATCTCCATAGCATGCTCACAACGAGCTGCAAAAGGACATCCTGCCGGCGGTTTCAAAAGATCAGGCGGCTGACCGTCAATCGGATTCAGCTCCTCTTTCTTTTTTGCGTCCAGACGAGGCACCGACTGCATCAAGCCCCATGTATAAGGATGCTCTCCTTTATGGAAGATATCTTCTGCAGTTCCCGACTCAATAATCACGCCGGAGTACATAACTGCGATCCGGTCAGACATATTGGCTACAACACCCAAGTCATGGGTGATAAAGATAATGCCAGTTTCAAAATCTTGCTGCAATGACTGCATCAGTTCCAAAATCTGTGCTTGAATGGTTACATCCAGCGCTGTAGTTGGCTCGTCAGCAATCAAAAGCTTAGGATTACACGCCAAGGCAATCGCAATCATCGCACGTTGACGCATACCGCCTGAATATTCATGAGGAAATTGGTCGATACGTTTTTCAGGTGTTGGAATACCAACAACTCGCAACATCTCAATCGCACGGGCTCGTGCATCTTCTTTAGACATGCCCTGGTGCTTGATCAATCCTTCCATGATTTGCTTGCCAACCTTCATGGTTGGATTCAAGGAAGTCATTGGATCCTGGAAGATCATTGAGATCTCACTGCCGCGAATGGTCTCCATTTGCTTCTCTGTCATTTTCAGGATGTCATTTCCTTCAAAAACAACTTCTCCGGACTTAAATCGTCCCGGTGGTGTCGGAATCAATCGCATGATTGATTTCGCTGTAACAGACTTACCGCAACCAGACTCTCCTACGATTGCCAAGGTTTCCCCTTTATCGACATGGAAAGTAACACCACGGACTGCTTGTACTTCACCTGCATAGGTATCAAATGACACCTTAAGGTCTTTTACATCTACTAATCTCTCAGCCACAATCAACCCTCCTATTGTCGTAATCTCGGATCAAGCGCATCGCGCAGACCGTCACCCAAAAGGTTGAAGCCCAACATCAAAACAACGATAACGATAGATGGGTAGAACAACTGATATGGGTGAATTAGTAATAGATTCGCACCGTCATTGGCCAAAGTACCCAATGAAGCTTCCGGAACTGGAAGACCCAAACCGATATAACTCAAGAAAGCTTCGGTAAAGATTGCGGCCGGAATCGCGAATGTCAGGTTGATAATGATTGGGCCCAATGAATTCGGTACCAGATGACGAAGAATAATTCGACGTCCGCTTGCACCCAATGTCTTGGCCGCCAATACAAATTCCATTTCACGAAGCTGCAGGACCTGACCACGAACCAAACGAGCCATACCACCCCAACCCGTCAAGGCAAGGGCAATGACAATGGTTTCAAAACCAGGGCCGATAACAACGATCAGCATGATAACCCACAACATTTGTGGAATCGAGAACAGAACATCGACAGTACGCATCATAACGTTGTCGACAGTTCCTCCTACATAGCCGGAAATACCCCCATAGATAATTCCGATGGATACGTTAATCAAAACAGCGATAACCGCGATGGCTAGGGATACCTGCGTACCCGTCCAAACACGGACAAAGATATCGCGGCCCAGAGCATCCGTACCAAACCAATGGCCTGGCGCTTCTTCAGCAGTTTTATTGATAACCATGAAATCCTGGTCGTCAAATTCATATGGCAGAATATGCGGTCCTGCGAATGCCATGATTAGAATAATCCCTAGAATAATCAGGGATGCAATTGCTACTTTATTTTTCTTAAGTCGTCTCCAAGCATCTTGCCAATAGGTCAAGCTCGGACGGACAACTTCTTGCGATTTAGCAAGGTCTTTGCCGACATGTGCAAACTTTTCGGCAGTTAGATTTACATCTGACATAGTCTTTCTCCTTTCCGAACTTTATTTATCCAAACGAATACGAGGATCGATCAATCCATATAAAATATCAACCAGGAAGATCATAAAGATCAACACAGCTGCATAGAAAATTGTCGTTCCCATAATCAATGGATAATCCCGTTGTTGAATCGATTGGATAAAGAATTTACCCAGTCCAGGCACACCAAAGATTTTCTCGATAACGAATGTACCAGTCATCAAGGTTGCCAGCAATGGACCCAATACGGTAATGTTCGGCAGGATTGCATTTCGGATGCCGTGCTTCACAATAACTGATCCACGAGACAATCCTTTCGCTTTCGCTGTCAAAATGTAATCTTGATTCAAAACATCCAGCAGACTTGTACGCATCAAACGCGCTTGGAATGCGATTACTCGGAATCCCAAAGCCAAAGCCGGCAAAACGATATACTCCGGACCTTCCCAGCGTGCGACCGGGAACCAGCCCAACTGCACGGCAAATAGATACTGGAAGAGGGACGCAAACACGAAGTTTGGTACCGAAACCCCTAGGATTGCAATAAAGATAACAAAATAGTCGAAAAACTTAGCATGGTTCAATGCAGCGATAATACCGAGGGTCAAACCGGTAAGGACGCCAAATAACGCGGACCATAAACCCAATGTAAGGGATGCCGGCCATGCCTGCTCAATCATTTCGTTTACCGATCGATTTCTGTATTTCATCGAATCGCCGAAATCCTGATGAATGACTATGTTCTTTAAATAAATTAGATATTGCTGTGGTAACGGTTTGTCCAACCCGTATTTCGCTTCAAGGTTGGCCATGATTTCCGGTTGAATCTCCCTGTTCTCATTCGTGAACGGATCGCCAGGAATGGAATGCATCAGGAAGAACGTAATCGTGATGACTACCCATAACGTAATTGCCATGGATATCAATCGCTTGCCAATGTACCTTAACAATGAACTACACCTCCGTTTGATTTTGAAAAGTCGTTTCCGATTACCTTCTTAACCCGTCGCAGCTCGTTCAATTTCAAGCATGCGTCGACCAAGCACATGAAGCATTTGTTACGAAGAGCAACAAGATAAGACGATCATCGAGAAGAAAAAAAAGAAATGCCCTGTTCCTAAAAATAGATGCACTGCATTTACTTTATCTTACTGGATCCCCCCATTGGATGCAATTACAGGGGTTTTAACAAATGTTAATTAAATGTAACCTGAAAACGTTGTACCTTTACAGGAATTAAACATCTAGCAGTCTTGCCGGACGACGAAAAAACACAGGTCAAATTTCAGCATTCTTGCTCTTGAAATTCCTTCCAAATATCGGTAATTCTCGTAATATAATCGTTTCCATTCCGTAATATATGATGTTTTTCCGGTTTTTTGCACAAAATAAAGCAAACGAAAGGATTCCTTTCGTTTGCCAACTTTGACAAGAGTTTCATAGTGCGTCTTTTTCAGGACGACAACTGTTTCTGCCTCTATCATATCTCTTTGATTTCTATTTGTAAATCCACTTAGGATAACTCATAATCTTTCAAATTTTCTACAAATTCCTCTTCCGTCATTAAAGGAACACCCAATTTTAGCGCCTTGTCACGTTTTGAGCCTGCCGCCTCACCAACCAAAACACAATCCGTTTTCTTGGATACACTGCCCGTAACTTTGGCTCCCAAACGTTCTAATATGGCTTTCGCTTCCGATCTTGTATATACGGATAAAGTTCCTGTAATCACAAATGTCTTTCCAGTGAAGAAAGACTCCACGGTTTCCACGCGGCTTTCCTCCATTGGTTTTACGCCCAATTCAAACAATTCCTGAATTCTTTCTATTATATGCGGTTCATGGAGAAACTCGCAGATGTCTTTTGCAACAACATCCCCGATTTCAGGGATTGCAATCAGCTCATCGAATGATGCCTCACATACCGCTTGGAAGGATCCAAAAGCCTGCGCAAGATCTTTGGCGGTTTTTGATCCCACATTAGGCATGCCGATGGCAAAAAGAAATGCTGAAAGAGAAGGACTCTTGCTGCCTTCGATTGCCGTCAGCAACTTCTCTGCCTTTTTGGGTCCAAATCGTTCCAGCTGGATCAAATCATCATAGGTCAACCGATACAAATCCGGCAAAGCTTTGATCTCCAGCACTTCAATCCATTGCTCGATGGTCTTCTTTGAAACCCCTTCAATATTCATTGCATTACGGCTGGCAAAATGTGCAAGTCTGGCAATCAATTGTGGCTTGCAGCCCAGAGAGTTGGGACAAAACAAATGAACGCCATCTTGAATCAGCTCAGTCCCGCAACTCGGACAAACCCGTGGTTTTGGAATGGTTTCTCCACTTCCTTCTTCAACAATCCCTAAAATTTCCGGGATGACATCATTGGAGCGTCGAATCCAAATATTTGCCCCTACAGAAACCCGCTTGCGGAGGATATCGTCGTAATTGTTCAAAGTTGCTCGTCTTACGGTCGCCCCGCCAATCTCTACAGGATCTACCTCGGCAATTGGGGTAATCTTTCCGGTGCGCCCTACTTGCCAGACGACTTCTCGAAGGATGGTCGTCATCTCTTCCGCCGGAAACTTAAAAGCAATGGCCCAACGAGGGAACTTCTGCGTATAGCCCAAACGATCGCGGGAAGCCTGGTCATTAATCTTAATAACCAACCCATCCGTTAAAACGTCCAATTCCCGTCTCGCTTCTTCCAATTGACCAACTTCATCAATCAATGCGGAGAAATCCGTAAACTCTTTTCGATAGGAGAACGTCGGCAAGCCTTGCTGTTCAATGAAACCGAACATTTCAAGATGGCTATCGAAGTTTTTTCCTTCCATATAACCCACTTGATAAAAATAGGCTGCCAAGTTACGTTTTGCAGTCTCTTTGGGATTTAAGTTTCGAAGGGCTCCAGCTGCAGCATTTCTGGCATTTTTCAAAGGTTCGTCCGCCTTCTTATTATATGCTTCCAATGCCGACAAAGGCATAACCCCTTCTCCTTGAACTTCAAACCGTCCCTGATAAGGTATCTTCAAAGGAATATTCTTAATGGTTAATACCTGAGGCAAGATTCCTTCGCCGATCACACCATTCCCCCGGGTCGATGCCTGCACCAGAATCCCTTGATCATAGGTCAAATTCAAGGTTAATCCATCGAATTTATATTCCAAAACATATTTTAACGGTTCTTGAATGCCCAAATCCACCAAACGACGTTGGTTGCGCTCATGCCAGGCAATCAATTCCTCAACAGACTGGGCTTTGTCAAGGCTGTACAAAGGCTGCAAATGTGTATGCTTTTCAAACTTATCCAGCGGTGCCCCGCCCACTCGACGTGTTGGAGAATCCGGCTCAACATGACCGGTTTCCTTTTCCAGGGCAACCAGCTCATCGTAAAGCTTATCATACTCCCCATCCGTAACTAGCGGTGCATCCTGCTCGTAATACGCTTTGGCATAGCGATTAAGGAGTTTTACCAATTCAATCATTCGTTCCACGTCATTCTTCTCCTTAAATTTTTTCTATGGGCGCCATAGACTGCAACAATTTCTTAATGCCTTCTTGATCGAAAGCAATGGTCAACATTGTATCCTGACCAGAAGGTTTTGCAGACACGACAGTTCCAATCCCCCACGCTTTATGGCGGACTTTTTGCCCAGCCTTATAGGCACTTCCACCACCCGACGGCGCGCTCTTTTTCTTTTCACGACTTAATGATTTGAAAGCTTCCAAATCATCAAAGACTGTATGTCGGCGCATAGGCTCCGCCCGTTCCGGTTGACGCGGCTTTTTATTGGGATTCGCCTTTTCAATATACTTCAATGGGATTTCTTTAATAAATCTAGAAACCATATTGGTCGTATGACGACCATATAACATGCGCACATCCGTATGGGTTAAATACAGTTCCTTCTCTGCACGAGTAATGCCCACATAGCAAAGTCTTCTTTCCTCTTCCAGCTCATCTTCACTTTGCGTTGCACGAGACAAAGGAAACATGCCCTCCTCCATGCCACTCATAAAGACAATTGGAAATTCCAAACCCTTGGCTGAATGCAAAGTCATTAAGGTAATCTTGTTGTTTTGATCTTCATTGCCCTCTTCCGCCTTGTCCAAGTCTGACAAGAGTGCGACACTGGCCAGGAAATCCAGAAGACTTGGGCTCTCCGCCGCCGCCTCGTATTCCTGAATAACGGAACGGAATTCATAAATATTATCAATTCTGGCATCAGCCTCTACTGTATTCTCGCGCTCCAAATGCGGAATATAATCCGACTCTTCGATTACGCGGTTGTAACATTCCAGCAAAGACTCTGTCTCCATATAAGTACGGAACTTGCCAATCATTTGAGAAAACTGAGCCAACCGTGAACGGGCGCTATTGGTCAATCCTTGAATCTCATCAACCTTTTTAATGGCATCCACCATAGATAATTCCTGCTCCTGTGCATATCCAAGCAAGAGCTCCACGGTTCGGTCACCAATACCACGTTTCGGCACATTGATAATTCTGCGCAAACTTACATCATCTCGCGGATTCACCAATACCTTCATATAGGCAACAATATCTTTAACTTCTTTTCGGTCATAGAATTTCAATCCGCCTACAATCCGATAGGGGAAGTGTTTTTTTCTAAGGGCATCCTCGAGTACACGCGACTGCGAATTGGTACGGTATAGAATGGCAAAATCCTCAAACTTGCTGTCCGTATTGTCCCGAATTCGTTCAATCTGATGGGCAATATACAAGGCTTCATCCTGCTCGTTGTCCGCACTGTACAAACGAATCATTTGCCCCGCTTCCTGGTCTGTCCACAAACGCTTGTCTTTTCTTCCATTATTATTGGCGATTACATCATTGGCTGCAGACAAGATTGTAGCGGTCGACCGATAATTCTGTTCGAGTTTGATCACTTTCGCTTCAGGAAAATCCTTTTCAAAGTCCAAAATATTGCGGATGTCTGCACCTCGCCAGCCATAAATACTTTGATCGTCATCCCCAACCACACATAGGTTTCGATGGGCTCCGGCCAATTTTTTCACCAGCAAGTACTGAGCATGGTTGGTATCCTGATACTCGTCTACATGAATATACTGAAATCGTTCCTGGTATCTTTCCAAAACTTCCGGATGTTCATTGAACAAGCGCAAGGTTAGAATAATCAAATCATCGAAATCCAATGCATTACTTTCTTTCAATCGATTCTGATAGGCAACATAAATTTTTGCCTTAATCTCTTCCGCATATCGGCCCTCCGCTGCTTTCAAAGCCTGCTTGGGCAAGATAAACTTATTTTTTTGGCTGCTCACATAATGCACCATGGACTTAGGATCATACTTTTTCTCATTGAGATTCAAGTCTGTTTTAACAACCCGCTTCATCAATGCCAGTTGGTCAGCACTATCATATATCGTATAGTTTCTCTGATATCCCAGTCGTTCAATATCCAATCGCAAAAGGCGCGCGCAAATGGAGTGGAATGTACCCATCCATAAAGAACGTACGCTTCCACTGATTAAACCTTCCACCCGAGTCTTCATCTCTGATGCAGCCTTGTTGGTAAAGGTCAGGGCCAATATGTTTTCCGGATAAACACGATGATTCTCCATCAAATGTGCTATTCGGTATGTCAGTGCCCGGGTCTTCCCCGATCCTGCTCCAGCTAAAATTAGGACTGGACCCTGAACGGTTTCCACCGCTTCACGTTGTTTTTGATTCAAATCTGATAATTGCATGGTTGCTCCTTTCGCTCACAAAAAAAGAGGGAATCCTTAACAGGTTCCTCTTTTATCAGTATATCATATTTCCCCGTTCTCAGAATGATTTTCTTGATCATTGCCGGAGGCAATTTCAGGCTCCTCCTCTCCGCCGTTTTCCAACTCAAATTGATGAATCTGCTTGGCATCCTCATAGAATCGCTTGAGTTTTCGCACGTTGGAAATCCACAAGTATAATAGGAAAGGAAAGAAAAAAATCATCAGGCCCCATTGCTGAGCCATCAGAATAAAATCAAACATGCCGTGCAAAAAAACTGGGATCCACAAAGACTTAAACAAGTGACGATTGCGATCGGACTCCGTTGGAGCAAACTTGGCTAAACTGATCTCATAACCCATGGCAATTGCAAAAAGCATATGTGCCGGCACCGATAGCACACCCCGATAGATGGCAACCAATGGCTCTTGGGCATACTGAAAAAGAACATAAGAAATATTCTCGACCGTAGCAAATCCCAAAGCAATCAAAACCGAAAAGACAATCCCATCTAAGCGCTGATCGAAGAACTCTGCCTGCCACAAACTTCGTAGGAGAAATTTCCTTTTAATAAACTCTTCAGAAAATCCAGCCACAACAAAGGCAAAGTAAACAATCTCAAGGGCTGATCCTCGGAAAGGATTTAATATAGAAAGGATTGCTTCCAAGCCCAGTACCGGCAAAACCGAAAAAGCACCCCAGAGAAAAAAGCGCACCATATACCGAATCGGTTCCCGATCGTACCGGTCTAGATAAACCAAAATCAAAATGAGGATAATGCCGGGCAACACCGCCATAAAAAGTAATCGAATCGGTTCCATAAGCGCCTCCTATACTTATATAATATCCAATTATTGCCTGAATCCTGAAAAAATTGTTATTTTCACATAAAAAGGATATACTAAAATTACTTGAAAGGGGGTATTAACCATGAACCAAGCACAACTGAAAAAAATGGCCCACACCATGATTCACTACTCTTTGAAACTGGAAAAAGGAGAATGGTTCGTCATTCGTTGCCATCCAGTAGCCAAAGCATTGGCTAAGGAAGTCTACAAGGAAGCGCTGGCCGTCGGCGCACATCCGCAAGTATGGTTTGAGGACCAAGAGTTCGACGAGATCTTCTACAAGAACGCCAGCGACGAACAATTGACCTACATTGATCCAATTTCCAAAATGCGTATTGAAAATCTGGATGCATTGCTCTTCATCCAGGGCTCAGAAAATACCAAAGCCTTGGCAAATGTGCCTTCAGAAAGAATGGTAAAATCCATTCAGGCAAAGAAAGAATTGAACGACATCTACTTTGAGCGAGCTGACAGCGGCGCCCTAAAATGGTGCATCTGCCAGTTCCCAACAAACGCCGCAGCCCAAGATGCTGAAATGAGCCGCGAAGAGTATGAGGAATTTGTCTTCAACGCTTGCTTGCTGAATGAAGAGGATCCCGTTCAGGCGTGGACCGATCTTCGTGACCATCAAGCAAAGATCATCGATTACTTATCCGACAAAAAAGAGTTGCGCTTTAAATCCTTGGACACAGACCTGACTCTGTCTGTAGATGGCCGAACATGGATTAATTCTTCCGCAACCAACAATTTCCCAAGTGGCGAAGTCTTTACTTCCCCAGTCGAAAACAGCGCCAACGGTGTAATCCGTTTTTCTTTCCCAGGCGTGTTTATGGACAAGCCCATTGAGGATATCACTTTGACTTTTGAAAACGGCAAAGTTGTAGACGCCAAGGCAAAAGCCGGCAACGACTTGCTCCAACAAGTCCTGGACACTGATGAAGGCGCTCGCTTCTTAGGTGAATGTGCAATCGGAACCAACTATGGGATCCAAAATTTCACCAAGAACATCTTGTTCGATGAAAAGCTGGGTGGAACCATTCATTTGGCTGTTGGCCGTGGATTCGGTGAAGCTGGTGGCACCAACGTTTCGTCCATTCACTGGGATCTAATCTGTGATATGAAGGTCGGCGGAGAAATTTACGCAGACGGCGAATTATTCTATCAAGACGGTAAATTTATCAAATAAAAAAGAAATGCTCCCACATCATAATCAGTTGTGGGAGCATTATTTTATTTTGTTTTCAATGCTGGAATTGACTGCTTATAGGGTGGTGTCGCCACACCTTTTTCCGTAATAATGCCTGCAATATACGCATTGGGCGTCACATCAAAAGCAGGATTCTCAATTTTCACTCCTTCCGGCGCAATCTGGACGCCGCGAATATGCGTCACTTCTCGAGCGCTTCTTTGCTCTATGGGAATCAGATCCCCTGATGCCATCTCAAAGTCAATGGTCGATGTGGGCGCAGCTACATAAAATGGAATTCCATTTTCTTTTGCCAAGACTGCTACCCCGTAGGTTCCAATCTTATTGGCTACATCTCCATTGCTTGCTATTCGATCCGCTCCCACAACAACCGCCTGAATGCGGCCGCTTTTCATAAAATGACCCGCCATATTATCGGTAATCAAAGTGACTGGAATCCCATCTGCATGAAGTTCATAGGCCGTTAACCGAGCCCCCTGTAAATAAGGTCTGGTTTCATCGGCAAAGACTTCAATTGTTGGATCCTTTTCAAAAGCCGCTCGAATCACGCCTAAGGCAGTTCCATAATCACCTGTCGCCAAGGCGCCAGCATTGCAGTGGGTTAGGATGGTTGCTCCTTGTGGCATCAAGTCTGCACCAAATGTGCCAATCGCTTTGCACATTTGAATATCCTCTTCATGAATGCATATAGCTTCTTGATTTAGACTCTCTATCAACTCCTTGATGGAAAGCGATTGAGCATCGCGAATTACATGATCCATTCGATCAAGTGCCCAGAATAGATTCACGGCAGTCGGCCTTGTTTTCGCCAGTCGTTCCATTGCCGCCTTCATTTCTCGATCAAATTCTTCGCGGTTTTTTAATCGCTCATTCTCCATTGCACCCAAAACCATGCCGTATGCAGCAGTAATTCCAATGGCGGGCGCCCCCCGAACAATCATATCTTCAATGGCAACGGCGGTCTCTTCGACTGTTGTGCAAATCCGCTCTTCATATATAGTTGGAAGCTTGGTTTGGTCCACCAGCCTCAATTCATAGTTTTCCCAGAATATCGGTCTCATTTTAGTCTCCTATAGACGTTCTACCATCCGTGTTACCACACGTTTCACTTTTTCAATATTATCTGCAAATACCTTCATAACCGCTTCGGCTGTAACAGGCACAACAGATGGATCATCTTCCAACCCGGCATCATAATCGGTAATCATGGAAATATTGGCATAGGCAATCCCCAATTCCAGCGCCAAATAACATTCTGGATATTGGGTCATATTAATGACTTCCCAGCCCATTTTACTGAACCAACGGCTTTCTGCTCGAGTGGAAAATCGAGGACCGTTGATTACAACCACCGTTCCCTTCTTATGGACCGGGTATCCAAGTTCTTGACAGGTATCAATGGCCAATTTCCGCATAAAAAGATCATAAGGATCCGCTGCAGATAAGTGTTCCACCTGCGGTCCGTCAAAATAGGTATCCGCTCGCCCCTTGGTTCGGTCAACAAATTGATCGCAAACCACAAACTCTCCTGGTTTTACATCCACTTGCAGGCTTCCGCACGCGTTAACAGCAACAATCTTTTTCACACCCAATTGTTTCATTGCATAGAGATTTGCACGATAGGGAACCAAATGCGGCGGGAATCGATGATCTCGACCATGACGCGGTAAAAAAGCAACGCGTTTTCCAGCAATCTCACCGATAAATATGGCATCACTCGGTTCTCCATAAGGTGTTTTCAGTCTTACTTCTTCCGCATTTTCGAATAGTGAATAGAAGCCCGATCCACCGATAATCCCAATTTCTACATTGTATTCCACCTGTTTTCACTCCTTTTTGTTAATTTCTACCTAATTTCATTGTATCAAAAGACAAAAAAAAGAACAGGGATAATCCTGTTCTCATTAGCCAATTTGATGTTCGGTTCTGGACTCTGCCGCTTCCACCCGAATAAATCCGGCAACCCCCCATCGAATAAACTGATTGATATAATATCGATGGCATTTTGGACAGTAAAGTAGGCGTACCTTTTGATACTCGCCACCTTGATTTAAATCGCGTTCTGATTTGCTCGGGAAGGTTCGAAGGGAGACTTCCTGATAAACCATGCTGGTTTCATCCAGCGGACATACCCGACCTTCACCCCCAACAAGATGAACAGATTCCACCTTTCGAAGTTCCTGAACCTGATTTTCTTCAGATTGGATGGCAACTTCAGGCTTTCTCTCAACAACTTTCGGTTCTTCAACCTTGAGTTCAGGTTGTCGGCGCAATTCCTCCGCTTTGCCACTCAAGCGCTCTTTCATCATTGGGAAAACAAGCGTCCGTATTGATTCATGAACATAACGCATAAATGCCGTTCGATCATCAAACTGATCACGAGCTTGGTCAACATTCCGCGCATCCCGAATTGCATCAACATATTCACGGTATAATTTCGCTTCTGGAATCGGCTGAAGAATTTTCGCCTTCATTCCAGAAACCTCTTCCTTGATTACTTCATCTTGATCAAAGTAGAGGGCCATATACAAAAGATTCCATCGCGCGTCATCTTGAAAAACCAAAGACTGCAAACGATTTTGATCACGATTCACACGAATCCAACGTTTAAATTCATACTTCAACATCAATCGGAAGTACAAAATGCTTACACTCATAAAAAGATTCGAATCGATTTCATTGGACAAAATAACCGATTCCAGACTGCTATTGTTCAACTGCATAAAGGTACGGGCATCATCAAACAATTCTCGTTCTACAACGAACTGAACCATCTGGGTCATTGCAGGTCGAATAACCATCTCATGACCGGACGCAGAAAGAATCAGTCGATCCATTAAATCAAAGTAATTGCGAAGCGTTTCCGCATCTCCCGCTTTCCATTGGTCCTCATTTTGACTTAAGAACAATACTGCGCCTGTACGATCGCCCCGTTCTAGCTGCGCAATAGCCGGTGCGAAAAAGTTTGGATTGGGTTCTTCCACCAAAGAGGAAGGTTCATAACCTGGATCCAGCTCCATTTCAAACACAGGCGATTTTGCCATTTCAGCTGAAGGTGCCGAGCCATGCGCCACATGAGCAGTCAAATCAGATGGCGTTGTTGCTGCTGGGCCTGTATGTTCCAGATCCATGATAAAGTGAGCCGATTCAGACTCAACAGATGCTGGCACACCCATTTGCTGTTGAATCATTTGCGCTCTTTGAAGCAATTCATCATAAGTTTCTTCTGGTTGCGGTTTCGGTGTGACAATCTCCGCTGTTGGCATTGCAATTACCTGTCCGGATTCTGCAAGACGCTCCTTCAATTGTTCAATCTCACGTTTTGCGTCCGCCAACTCACCAACCAGCAAATCAATTTGCTTTTTAGCCATATTCAGGTGGATATGGGTTTCCTTCAATTCCAAATCGCGCTTTTTGAGCTCATCCAAAGCCCATTGTGTAAAGTCATTCAATTGTTGTGCCAATTGTTGAAAATTTTCTTGTGCGCGCTGAAAATTCTTTTCATTGAATCCCATGCCTCCACCTCCTTCTAGGTTTGTATTTCAAATTGATTCTTGCATGATGAACATCGAATCCTGATCTTTCCTTTTCCTTTGGGAATACGCATTCGCTGACCACAATGGGGACAGGCCTGTACACGATAGTCAACATGAGCCTTGATCCATTCTGGAGAAAAACCAACCTGCTGGGCATTGCCAATAACAAAAGACGGTACGCCCGTCATTTGACGCTGCATCATTTCTTGCCTCGCACCGGGATCACGGCTGATATCACGCTCGATATACCGATATCCCTCCTTCCGCAAAAACTCCTTTGCGGTTGTACAATGCGGTCAAGTGGGTGAAGTGAAGATGACAATTGTCTCCATCTTATCATTTCCTTTCATTACCTTCTTTTCTTTATTTTACTTTGTATTAAAAAAAATAGCAAACCCCCATATTCTGGGGGCTTGCCATCCCGTACATAATCTCTTATTTTTTCTTCTTCAAGGCCTTCATTTCTTCTCTGGTTAAAAACTCATAGCTAAAGTCCACATATCCTTTCGTGCCAGCAGGCGCCGGATACCATACAATCATGAAAGTCTCTCCAACCTTCATCATCTGCCTTAGCTTAGTTCCATCCATTTCCGTTACATTCATCGGATCCAGGTTAAAGAACTGATAGCTTCTCCCCACTCTATTGACAAATACAACTTGATATTCCACATATTGTTGAAGCAATTCCTGAATGGAAACAAAGCCTTCCAGTGACCCATTTGCAATCCCCAGCTCTACTCCTGGAATTTCAATGTCTTTGACATACCAGCCTTCGTAATGAGTTGCCCAATCCGTCATAAACCGGAAAGCAATATGAATTTCTTGACCAACATAGGCATCCAAATCAAAACTCATCGGAATCCATCCAGGAGACCAGCTAGTCAATCCAGGCAATTGATCAATAATCGCTGGATAAGCGTTTGGATCATGAAGATCAGTCGTATAGGCATTCTCAAGACTGGTCCAAGTATATCCACCATCTGAAGATACTTGAACAAATCCATAATCCCAGTAGTCTTCAAGATCATAATAGGTGTTGAAGTTCAAGTCCGCTTCCGTTACACCTGTCAAATCCACCGGAAGAATCAAAGCCCGATCAATCTCATCGCCTGTGCCGCTGTATAGGGCAGGACCTCCACTGTCTGGCGAAGTTTCCACTTCGATCCATGGATCATATACAAAATCAGTTCCATCGAAGAGTACTCCCTGCATTTCAGGATTCGTTTCAATTACCTTGTAATCGCCACCCCAAGCAGGCACACCGTCTTTGTCGTACATCAAAGCACTTTCAAAGTCCAGTCCGCCATAATATTCCAAGTCAATACTGTCAAAACCATAAATTCCGCCGGCAACCATCGGCTCATCAATCGCTACAGCAACACTAAATCGACGGAAGATCTCGGCAAAATCAATCGGTTCGTGGAACATGGCTAAGGTTTCTTCTACACTTTCAAAACCACTTACAGGGCTCGTCGCCAGCTCGCGAGTAAAGTCTGCTCCATATTGGTCAAATAAATACAATTGAAGCAGATAAGCTTGGCCATAGTCGGCCAAGGTCTCTGGTCCATCCGGTGCGTCATAATGCTCATCCCAATCAACCAGGGAATTTTCCGGATAATCCAAGAACCATTCTACATGACTTTCGGGATGGCCATATCCGCAAAGGAACTCAGCGAAATCTGACATACCTTCATTCAGCCACGTCTCTTCAGCCGGATCATTGTCGTCATGGATCAGATGCTGTAGTTCATGGGCGGTTACACCAAAGAATGTAGTTTCCAATCGTTCTTCCCAATCATTCGTATCCAAAGTAATAATATTACGATCAAAATATGCTTCATATGTCGGTGAATAGAAGCCCGCGATAAATAATGGATAATCTGGGTCGTAATAGTTTTCATCTCGAACATTATCAACCAAAATAATATGTCTTTCAATGCCATCTTCCGGCGCATAATACCCTGGTGGCACATAACCCCAAGCTTCCAACAAAGAGTATGTTCCGTCATGAGAATTAGGCATACCGAAGAAAGCTGTATCGGTTGGATAGATGTTGCTATCATATTCGTCCCGCAGCAAATCCACTTGTTCCTGAGTAATTACCGGATCCGGTCGCGGATCTGGAAGCGGATCTGGCGGAGCAACATCCGCATGGAAACCCAAATCATTTGCTACCCAGATCTCCACATTCTCACCAACACTCCTCAAAGTATAGTCTTTAAAATAATAAACTCCTAATTCCGTATCCAATCCTAAGAAAATTTTTGTGCCGCCATCAAATGTAAATGCCGATTCCGCTCCACCACCGTCACCGGCTGGTTCTCCATCAAAATTCACTTTCGCTGCTGCTTGGCGGATCTGTTTGTCCATCTTGGCCCGCAAAGCTTCATCTTTAGCCTGGAAGTTCAGCCAAGGACCGATATCAATTACATCACCATTTCTAGCGGCTCGAGGCTCTACTTCCTGCTTGCCCGCAAAAGAACCTGGAGCCAACAGAGACAGAATCAAAACGAGTACCAATAAAACCGATAGTTTCTTTCTCATATAGACCTCCCTTCAAAATTTTGGCAGCAAAAAAGCTGCCTATAGCAACGGCAGCCGATCGATCCTAGTTGTAAACCGTAGATTCTGGCTTTGCGTCATAACCTTTCGGTCATTTTGCCTTTCCATTATTTTTCATACCCTCTCCAACTAGTTCATAATTAATGTTTATATTTAACAAATATTCAATAAACTATAGTATTAATTTTATTATTGCCATTTATGTAAATTCCTTAAACTGCTATTGTTACTACTTATATAAACCCTCACCAACAAAAAATGACTCCCATAAGTACAGGAGTCATTTCATCAATATTATTTATTGGGATGCTCTGGGTGTTCTGGATGAACCGGATGGTCTGGTTTGCCAGGCTTATCCGGTTTGCCTGGTTTATCTGGCTTTCCAGGATCAGCTGGTTCTACAGGATCACCTGGATCTCCTGGATCTGTCGGATCAGGCGGCAACATTGGATCTTCTGGTCCCATCGGCCCACCTGCCGGCTCGCCTTTGCCTTTGTTCATATCATGCGGTGTGAGGAATTCATAAGTGAAATCCACGTATCCTTTGATCCCAACCGGCGCCGGATACCAAACAATCATATAGGTATCGCCAGCCCGCAATAATTGTTTCAATCTCATGGCATCCATTTCCGTTACATTCATCGGATCCAAACTCATCACATGATAGTCATCACCAGTCTTGTTTATGAAGACAACTTGATAATCCACATAGGTTTCTGTAATTTCTTGAAGCGAATAAAATCCGTCCAAGCAACCATTTTCAATGCCAAGTTCTACGCCAGGAATCTCAATGTCTTTGACATACCATCCATGATTATTGAAGGCCCAATCCGTCATATAACGGAATGCAATATGAACCTCTTGTCCTGCATAGTCATCCAGATCAAACGTAATTGGCATCCATGTTGCACCATCAGTCGCTGTTCCCGACCATCCCGTTAATCCTGGCAACTGATCATAAATGGCAGGATAGCCGTCAGGATCGATGTCATAAGTCGTATACATATTTTCCAGACTCGTCCAAGTCATTCCACCATCATTAGACACTTGAACAAAGCCATAATCCCAATATTCCTCAATGTCATACCAGGTATTAAAGTTCAAGTCAGCTTCAACTACACCAGTCAAATCTACCGGCAAGATTAGGATATTGTCCTTCTCATCTCCCATATTGCCGTAGAATGCCGGTCCGCCGTCCATTGGAGACTCTTCTACCGCCAGCCAAGGTGTCGGCATGAAATCAATGCCGTCAAACTTAATTCCCTTATATGCATTGGAATTTTCGAGATGCTTGTAATCGCCGCCCCATGCAGGAACCCCGTCTTTGTCATACATCAATGAGCTCTCGAAGTCCAAACCGCCAAACGGATCAGCAAATAAATCGATGCTGGTAAACTCATAAATACCAGCGCCTGGCTCTGCATTATCGATGGCTACCGCCACTGAGAATCGACGGAAGGCTTCCTCAAAATCAATGCCTGCGCCAAAATCATCCAAAATCGCATCTACACTGGCAAATCCGCTTATTGGACTGGTCGCCAAAGCCCGTGTAAATTCTTTTCCAAATTGATCATGCAGATACAATTGCAGCAAATATGCCTGACCGTAATCCGCCAATGTCTCAGGACCTGTAGATGCCGCGTAATGTTCATCCCAGTCAACCAAAGAGTTTTCCGGATGATCCAAGAAGAAGTTAACATGCCCTTCCGGATGTCCATATCCACAAAGATATTCAGCGAAATCAGACATACCTTCATTCAACCAAGTTTCCTCATGCGAATCATTGTCATCATGGATCAAATGCTGGTACTCATGGGCTGTTGTCCCGAAGAAGGTCGTTTCCAATCGTGTTTCCCAAGAATTCGTATCCAGATTAATAATATTACGATCAAAATACGCTTCATACGTTGAAGAATAGAAACCTGCAATAAAGAACGGATAAGTATCATCATAATAGCTTTCGTCCCGAATATTATCGACTAGAATGATGCTTCGTTCAATTCCATCTGCTGGCTCATAATATCCTACTGGAACATATCCCCATGCTTCCAGGAGTGAATATGTGCCGTAATGGGAATCTGGTGTGCCGAAAAACTCCGTATCCGTCGGATAAATGTTCAAATCAAACTCATCTCGCAAACAGTCAACCTGCTCTTGCGTAATAATTGGATCGTCCCGGGTGTCCTCCGCTGGATAAGCAATATCATTAGCCACCCAGATTTCCACGTCATCACCCAGACTTCTCAAGGTAAATTCCTTGAAATAATATCCGCCATTGTCATATCCCAAGAACAACTTGGTGCCGCCATCATAAGTAAATGTGGATTCAACAGCTTCGCCGTCACCCGATGCCGCTTCATCGAAATTCACTTTTGAGGCCGCTTGACGAATTTGCTCATCCAGTTTCGCACGCAAAGCCTCATCTTTCGCTTGAAAATTCAACCATGGACCAATGTCCAGTACATCTCCATAGCGGCTCACCTGCAAATCTTGTACTGACTCCCCGGCAAATCCGCTAGGAATCAGAGCCGACAAAACTAAAACTAACACCAATAAAACCGAAACCTGCTTTCTCATAAAGCCCTCCCTCTTAAAATTTGGCAGCAAAAAACGGCTACCACAGTTTCGGTAGCCGATCGATCATAGTCCAAGACCTTAGATTCTGGCTTTGCGTCACAGCCTTTCGGCGGTTTTGCCCTTTACACTCCAACTAATACCCAAAAAATACTTAAGCGCACAAAATATTTCAGAATGTAAAGAAAATTCATATTATTCAATTATTTACCACATCGATCAAAAATCACTTGGAAATAGACCCCTTCTTCCTTGAATGTTGGTGTAAAAATTCCTTCCTCCATGCAGATGCTGAAAATTCTAGGAATTCCTGTACCCCAAGACCCAGCAAATCCAATTGTTCTCATAAAATTAGCCAACAACGGATTGCGTGTTTCAGATGTTCCTTCACGGATTTGAGAAAAGGTCATGCTTTTTGGCAAAAGACCCGGTGAGGCAATAATCAAACGATCCGGATAGACATCAATTGCAATCGCGTGGTCTCTCGCTGCATAATCACGATGAACAACCGCATTGACAATGGCTTCCAATAACAATTTACGTGGTATGTGATGACTGCAAAAATCCGGAGTCTCCATTAAGAAATCAATTGCTGATGCAACTCTGCGTGGCAAACTGCCTTTCATCTCCTCCGCTTCATCCTCAAATCCACCGCTTGCAGATATGCTGTGTTTTGTGCAAATCAACTTCGCATAGCCAAAACGCTGCTCATCGCCCGCAAGAATTGCAAGCGCCCGAGTTGGCACCAGTCGATCAAAAAGACCCATTCGCAAAAAATCAGCATCAGAAAGCTCCATATGAACCAATCGATGAACATCTTCTTTCAAGCCGGCAATATCCAGATCTTCCAGTTGATAATCCTCCACTAAAACTTCATCAAAGCTTTGATTGAGCGATTCTCTCTTCATCTCTTCAATCTGATCCTTGCCTGCAAGTCGATTCTTTTTACCCTGTCGAAGATATACTCCCTTCAACTCCCCTTTTTCACGAATATAGTAGGGCTTCATACCGCCTCTGGCAATACGAACCATAAGGATATGTCGTTCGCCAATATTTCTGACATACAATTCAGGAATAATAGAAGGGTTGCACATACTCGCAAGCTCATGGGGAATCTTCAATAAAGCTTGCGATACTTCTTGATCACTCAGTCCATAGATTTCATAGCTATCTGCATTGGCACCGATGGCAATCTCTCCTCCAGCCTGATTCGCAAATGCAACACAGGTCACACATAACTCGTACATATCCGGCATTTCAGCATAAATCGCAAATCGGTGTCCATTTTGCATGCTAAATTGATTATCATTATTCATTCTCTCACCTCCGTAACTAAAAAATATATACCCCTTGTTGCGCGTCATCCTATCAAATTCACAAGCTTGATCCCTTCTTCATCCCCTAACAAAAATAGCCCTGCCAGAATCAACATGATCCCGCAGGGCATTTTCTTATTCAATCATAATCAGGTAAAGCCGTTCTTCAAGCGCTTTTATTTCAGCAGTCAAGTCCTCACGCGTATAGTAATCCTCATCATAGATGAGCTCTTCCAGTCTTTGATAGAGCGCCGTCATCATCAACCAATATTCATGGGATTTGTTGCTTGGTGATTGGTAAAGACCAGCTTCCATGTTGCTGTATATTTGCTTCTGAAGTTTTTTTAACTGATCTTTTCGAAAGACAAACTTATCCAGATTGTAGATCGACTCTGTTACCTCCATGCTCACCGGATAAAAAGAATAACTGTCCTTAAAGATGGAAATCTGATATTCATCTTCTAAAAACTTCTTCAGAAAACGAATGGCAATATCTTTGTTTTTGCCAAATCGATTCACAACATATCCGTCCGTCAAAAGGGCTTGATCCGGTTCGAAAACAGGTGGCAAAAAAATCAAATCCGATGTATCCAGTCCACTTCTCCATCCTAAATGTTGTGTATTCAAACCATTCGTATGCTGCGCATCCGCGACAATAAAATCATCTGTTGATTCTTCTCGTATTCCAAGGTATCGATCGGAATATATGTCCTCTCTCAATCCCGCTATGTAATCAACAACTTCCTCTTTTGCCAGAGATACCCTCTGTGCCTCAAGATCAAATACATGAAATCGAGTATGAAAATCTGCAATCTCCTCTTGGTAACGGCGTCTGGTAAAATAACGTGGAGAACTGGTTAAATACGCCTCCCGTATCTCCATGTAACCTTCACGATCCAAAGCTTCTATGTCTTCAAATCCCAATGCATTTAATTCTATTCGATTTAATACTGTCGGACGAACCCATATTGTTGCCGGCACATAGTAGGCAGACTGAAGCATCGGATGAATTTTTTTCATTTCCGGTATCGCTTCGGTTAAATCCATGGCAATCCCATTGTCCACAAATGCTTGATAAGGATTCCCGAATGGCAAATGAATCATATCAACAGACTCATTTTGATAAAGTAACTCGTTGATCTTCTCATAATATTCTTCTGGATCCTGCGCTTCAATTGTTAAATATCGAATCGATACACCTTCATAATTCATCAAATCATAAGCCGCTTTTGTTTCAACACCAGCCACATATTGCTGGTAACTATCAGTCCAAACGGCAATAACCATCTCATCCTCGCTTAAAGATTCAATAAATGCTTGCCGCTCTTCATCTGCCTGATCACCTTCACATGCACCCAGACACAAGGAAAGTGCTAAAATCAAGAGCGCTGCTAGTATGCGTTTATTCATTCTTACACTCCCCCCTTTACTGATTAATAAAGACCTTGGTTCCAGCTTCCAAGTCATCCCCATTTAGGATGACCAAACCACCAATCGGTAATGTAATCACCCTCTCATCGCCGACCACAACCAGTCTGATTGGAACTTCTTCGACAAAAAATTCATCACCCAAAATACCTGATTCTTGGCGAATCACTTTCACCGAACCCATTCCCCGGTTGTAGAAACCGCCAGGGGCAGAAATCAATGTTTTAGGAATGGTAATCGTACTTAAAAATCGTTGTTGTTTTTCAATCATGGTGTCATACGATTGCCCTATGCGAATCTCGTCTTCATAAGCCTTGTTGAACAAAGATTCAAATACAACGGTTTGATGGTCAGTCTGATAAACATTCTCGGTGTATGTTTTCAATAGCCCTTTTGGTGTTCGTATGTAAACCAGTAAGCTGTCTCCAACCCACTGATAATCAGAAAGACTGATTTCCGTTACCAACTTGACTGATTTATAGTCTGTCACTTCCGCAATTTCCATGATTGGCTCCATGGAAGCTATACAGCAATTGATCTCTGGTACGCTCATCACAATCCCATCAAACTCAGCACGCACCCAACCATTTTCGTCAATTTTCATTATGCATTGCGAGCGCATTTCTTCCAGTCTTGCAGCCATATTCTCTAGTTTTTCCGTAACCAAAGCTCGTTCTTGCTCTTTCCATCTCAACACATTTTCTCGATCATCAGTCGCCTGATCCCATATCATTCTCATGTCTTGAAGTTCATTGTTCCAAGATTGAAAATCCTGGTCTGACAAAAGCCCCAATTCTCGCATGGATTCCATAATCTGCAAGTTGTCTTCCATTTCTGTCATCTGCCTCCATGCATCAGCAACCAACTCTTCCGAATGATTAATATCAAATACTAGCCGTTGAACCTGATCTTCCAGGTTGTGAAACGCGTTTTCTAGAGCCCGATAAGATTCAACTCCATCCGCATTGGCCCGCAACCTCACTTGAAAGAGCGGATCGCCAGCAAAAACCGTCATTCCCTTTTTAGCGGCAACCTCTAAAACTTCAACCGTTTCCAAACAGCGAATGGTCTCAGATCGCAAGGGTTCTATTGTTCCAGTCTGTTTCACACGCCTTTTAATCCCTGAATTCCCCATTGCTGCAACATTGACGTTGGGAAGCAACACAGGTTTCAGTATCTCGGAAAAGAATCCCATGACAAAAATGAGTATAAAAAACAGGACCATTGTACGAAAAAGAAACCGAAGAATTTTTTTATCCAATTTTCCGCCTCCTTCCCGCTGCAAACCAGGCAGCTGAAACACTGAGAGCAAAACCCACAGTCCATAACTTCACACTTCCAATCTGAAAATCAGAGAATCCGTGTCTAAGATTCAATGAAATTCTCTGGCTCCAATCAAGCATTACTTGTCGATAAGAAACCAGAGAAAAAAAGTTCTTTGGTCGCAATGAAATGGGAATATCAAGGTATCGCAACAATACGACCAGTGCCCCTCCCCAAAGTATTGCCTCAAAAAATTCCTTGCCTAAACGAACGGCACCGGCACGATTTTCTGAAAGATATTGTGTAACCGACTTTAATCGATGAGTCAAACGATATTCATGAATATAATTTCTTCCCTCACGGAGAGTCTGTTTGCCCTTTCTAAAAAATCGAACCCAAATAAAGAGCAAAGCAATACTTAATGCTACATTGAAATAGGCAGATCTCCAATTGCTGTGGTTAACGACATAAAGAACCGAAATATCAAAACGTCTGAATTGCTGCCTCAACTGAGAAATAAAGGCTTCCTCAAATTTATCATTAGGGATTTGGTAGCGCAAAGTTCTACGATCCCAATCAAGACTTTTTGCCAGTTCTTCCTGATAGGGTATCCATATTATCTGACTCTCTTTGGCTACACCTACCACTTCATACGTTTCACCCATAAACTCCATTTCCCGCCCTACGACATCATGGCGTTGAAAATACTGATCAACCAAATTTTCACCGAGTACCAGCTTATTTTCATCCGATTCAATTACCCATCGCCCTGTTCCTGGTCCATTTTTTTGATAAAAGCGATCATTACCCGAGGTCATGATCAAGCGATAAGCATTACTTTCTCTTTGAAGCCAAACACTGGGTTTAATACCGTCATAATCAGAGCGGAGCCAATCCAAAGTTTCCTGGTCTATTAGGCCGGTTAATTCCATTTCAACCATCTCTGTCGGTGCTTGTACACTCAAAATCCATCCGGCAAACAAAGTGAAAACAACAAAAACGCATATGCCTATTTTCCACGGTTTATTCATGGCAATACCCTCGCGTCTTTATAAACCTTATAGCCAGGATTGATTATGATCTCAAGCGCTTCTAAATCCAAATCCTGCTGATCAATTTTCACCAGCACTTCCCGATCACCAATTGCCATTGTTTTGGCTCTCAATTCTCTTACGAAATAACGATCATAAAACAGCCCTTCCTCTTGTTCCAGGTAATAAATATTGACCATTTGATCGCTATTAAACTCTTCTTCTACTATAGCGGAAATTGGGACTGCATAAGTATTTTCTTCCGACAAAACCCGTTCAATTCTTCCGGTATAGTTTGTTCCAATGGCGAATTTCCCTTCCGGTTCTGCTGTCATTTTCATAGTCAGTTCTACCATATTATGATTGACCAATTTGCTAATATCAGTAACCTTCAGATGGAATGGACGATTCTCCGTATCCGTGTCAATCTCAAGCGGCATCCCTAATTCGATATACTCCAAATCATCAACCGAAACAGTACCCAGCATTTCTAATTGCTCATAGTCGTCAATCATAGCCAATTCCAGAACAGGTACACCTGCAGCAATTCGCTCATTCTCAGCATTCTTATTCAACACAAAACCAGAATGCTCGGAAAAAGCTTCCCCTTCCTCGTTGATATGAAATCCCGCTACCAAGGAACCGACTATTTCCAACTCACGTTCAATCGTTTCCAATTCAGTTTCCAGAGATAATTGCTTCACTTGGTTACTGGAATCATTCAAAGTCTGCTCATCGACTGCAATTAATAAGTTCTGCTTAGCCTTTTCCCAATTACTTCGAGAATGGTCAAGCTGTGTCTTTGCAATTAAGCCGAGAGAGAAAAGATTTTCAGCTTCATCCAAGTCTGCTTGCGCCTGATCCACATTCTTGCGCAACTGTCTTAAAGCAAGATTGGTCTGCGTCTCCTTTGCATCGAGTTGGTCCAATGCCAACAAAATTTCCTGTTTTCGTTGCTCCCACTGAATAGCCTGTTCATTGACTCCTTGAGGCAATCCTGCCTCTTTTGACAATTGGAACAAGGGAATATTCCTGCCAACATTTCGACCCTTTTTCACAAAATACTCTGCCACCACCACAGGCTGGTCAAATGAAAAACGAATGACTTCCAAAGGATTCACTTTGGCATGAATCATTACCGTTCGAACGATTTTTCTCTCTTTCAATCGTTGGGTTTCAACATGAGGAAGCTGATAGTTTAAAAGACTCGGTAGTAAAAATACCATCAATAGTCCAATCATTAGTGCAACGCTTAAAACTTTTTTCCAATTTTTCATCTACTTGCTACCCCCTATGACCAGACCTTCTGACAAATACTTCTCACCCTTGATAAAGATGATCACGGCCGGAATAATGTATAGTGTTGCCCCTGCATAGAAAACATTAAAGTCACCTTCATAAATCATCCGTAAAAAAACGGACAAGGGTTGATTCTCTGGCGAATCAATAAAGACCAGGGCTTGATCAATAATATTCCAATTATCAATAAAGGTCAGAATGACCAAAGCGAAAATAGCTGGTTTTAGAAGCGGCAAAACGATTTTCGTTAAGATTCTCAGGTGCCCAGCGCCATCAATCTTTGCGGCTTCAATCAATTCCTTCGGCAAATCTCTCATGAATTGTCGCAGAAGGAAAATTCCAAAAGTCGAGAACACCCCAGGCAGAATCAAGGCTTGGTGTGTATCGAGTATGGTAAAATTCAACGTCCTCTCAAAAGTCTCAAAGACTAGATAGTTGGGCACCAGAGTAACTTGATATGGCAATAATATAATTAAAATATAGAGAATCAGAACGAAATCACTGCCAGGGAATTTCAGCTTAGCCAAAGCATATGCCGCACAAATTCCCAAAACAATCTGTCCGATCAAAATACTCCCTGTAATTTTCATCGAACTTAAGAAGTAGCGAAAATATGCCGCCTTGTCAGTTACCAAGGTATAGTATTGCTGCAAATTGAATTCTTGAGGAATCCAGTGCAATCCATCGGCAGCTAACTCTGCAGGTGTCATAAAACTATTTAAGACCGTATAAAAGATCGGGAGCGCATAAATCAATGAAAGCAGCACGACTCCCAGCCATAGTATTTTTTTCATTGCCGTTCCCCCACTTTCTTGGCATAGTTTCGATCTACCAGATACAACAGATATACAACAATCAATACACCAATCGAGAATACATAGGCTGCTGAAGTCAACTCTGTATATTCAAGGGATTGAAACTTGTTGGTCATAAAATGTTGCAGCAAATACACCCGTGGATTCGGATAAGGACCTTGTAAAATATAGATGTCTTTGAAAACTTTAAATGAATTGATAATGGATAGAACCGAAACGAAAACGGTAGTTGGTGTGCAAAGAGGAATATAAATATGCTGGACTTTTTGCCAATATGTAACCCCATCAATCTCGGAACTCTCAATAATGCTTTTATCAATTCTCAACAGTCCAGCCAGGTAAAGAATTAAATTGTATCCGGTATTCCTCCAGATAAACAAGACAATTAACACCCACATGGCTTTATCAGAATTCAATAAATTTTCAACACCATTGCCAAAAAGGTCATTAAAAAAACCTGCCACTGTTCCAGAAGGAATGAACATAGGCAAGATAATGAACAACTTCACAAATCCAGGTGTCGGAATTTCATATAAGATTAGTGCCAATATAAAAGAAATTACAAGAATAATGGGGATGGCAACCCCCATAAAGAAAAGTGTGTTTTTCACGGCCAATTGAAAAGCATCATTCTGAAAAAGTTGAATATAATTGCGAAAACCGACCAAAGTTGTATCTAAGCTACTGTTTTGAAAAGAGACTTTAATTCCAATTAAGTATGGAATCAAGAATAAAATTAAAAAACCCAGCAAGCTTGGCAGGATAAACCAGAGCCCTGTCAATTCTCGCTTTTCTCTCACCGTTTTCATAGGAATCCTCCCATCCGAAATGTAAACTCTTTGTAAATTAATTGTATCATAGGAGTTATTAACTACTCGTAACAGGTTCCTTAACTTTTCCTGAACTATAAAAAGAACTCCTGTCAAAATGACAGGAGTCCCCTCATATTATTGATTAACAAATTCCGCCACCAATTGGTTGAATCGATCCGGCTCTTCCCAGAATAGCATATGTCCCGAATTCTCGAAAAACTCAATTCGACCATTTTGCACATTTTCTCCAACATATGCACTGCCTTCCCAGTCAAACACCGCACTGTTTTTTGCAACCAAGACAAGGGTTGGAATCGCGATTTGCGGTAAGTAGTCCCGCCAATCCAAATTGGTGTGGTCCCGCATAATTTCGATCTTGACTCGGGCAGGACATTTCATGATTTCATCTGCCAAAAATTGAACATCTTCCTCTTTTGGTGACTGATGATGACATGCATGGATGGTGCCCTCCGCATTGGCTCGCTCTGCATAGGTCAAATCGGCGCACAATCGGACAAAGGCTTCCACATCATAACAGCCATTTTGTCCCCACTGCCAGTCTGGACCGATATACTGAGCAGGCGACTGATCCACTGAAATGAGTTTTTTTACTCGATCTGTTCCAAACAGCTCCAAATATGACCAAAGTACTGAAGCCCCCATGGACCACCCCAAAACGGTCAAGTCTTTAAGATCCAAATGTTCAATTAACTCTTCAATATCTTTGGCAAAACGGGCAATCCGATATCCGTGATCCGGTTTTGCCGATTCACCATGCCCCCTCAAATCCATTCGGATCACCTGGCACTCTTTCGCCAAGGCTTCAACATTCTTGTCAAAAAACCGTGTAGAACATGACCAGCCCGGAACCATCAACAAGGGCTTGCCTTCCCCCTGTACGTCATAGTAAATCTCGACGCCATCCTTTGTTTGAAATGTACTCATTTTTTCCTCCCTCTATTTCTATGATTTTGCATCCTTATAACTTGCACTTTGTACAGCGCTATCTCTAGCAATTTTGAAGGCAATCAACACTACAACTATTCCCATAACGATCGGAGAATTCGTTAATGATAATGCCGGAAAAATCGATAAGATTAGTAGAGAAGTTACTGCAATTCCCATTGAAGGTGGATCCACATGAGTATCTGATCCATACAATAAGAATACTTGGGCTAGGAAGTCAGCCGCAAACGCAGCGATTAAAGCCCCTGTAATCCCCCACAGAATACTGCCTCCGCTTACTAATACCGCATAAGAAGCACAAAGCGTCATATGATGTGTAACTGGAATCGCAAATCCGGTAATCAACCAGAGCAGTGAAGCCGCTGACATAAAAAAGCCAACAAAAGCTGCAACTCCAGCCGTCTCTGGATTTTGCAACATAACCGCGGTAACATACGCAGATCCACCACCTACCGAGAGTGCAACCAAAGCTTTCTCTGTTCCCGTAGATAAATACGGTAACCACTGGTTCGGAGAATTCACATGAAAACGACCACCTATTGCTTTAATCTCATCAGGTGTTTGACCAACTATGCCACTTATACCAAATTCACCAAAAATCGTTTTCCCGATCAGCGCTAAAATCACAATCGTAAATGCAATCGAATCAAATTTGCCAGGAAAATACTGAAGGAATGCTGCATTCATTAAATAGCCAGCGCTACCAAATATGCCTCCAACAATCAAAACCATTGGTGATTTTATGCTTATCAATGGAGTAACGATATCTTTTCCTGATTCCAATTTCTTAACTTTTGCTGCATACGCGGCAGCTGCCACACCTCCAACAAAAGCTACGTGAGGTCCAAAGAGCGGGCCCAATGCAATTGTTCCGATCCAATCAAACGAACTACCTGCGATAACTGCAATAACACCTAATAAACCCGTAAAACCTACAACGATGAAAGTTGTAACTGGTCCAAAAATTGCACCAATCATTCCACCACAAAATGAAAATATCAAACTCATAGCATCCATAACATCCTCCTACTCTCCATGAATAGACGATTTGCTGGCCAGGCAAATCCCTTTCGTGATTTTGAATCCTATGTCGACATCACTTCTATGAATGAAACGCGATCATCAACCGAACGACTTGCTCTACAGTTGACGACAGTAATTCCTTCGCTTCATTAAAGGCGTTTTCTAAATTCATGGGACGATTAATCACACTGAAAATGGATGTAATACCCACATCATACATGGCTTCAGTCCCTGTTCCAATCGATCCAACTATTGCAACAACTGGTATTCCTTCTTTTTTTGACAACCTCGCTATTCCTGCCGGCAATTTCCCGCGAACAGTCTGATCATTCATTTGACCTTCTCCGGTAATAACTAAGTCATATCCTTCAGCGAGTATATCATCCAGTCCAACTGTGCTTCTTATAATTTCAAATCCCATTTTTAATTCCGCCTGCAAAAATGCATGAAGTCCTGCTCCAAGTCCTCCTGCTGCTCCCGCTCCCTTCAGATGAGCAACTTCCAACCCAAGCTGTTCTTGAATGCACTGGGCAAAATTCATCAATGCTTGATCCATGACTTGAACCATGGCTGCATCTGCCCCTTTTTGAGGTCCGTAAACCGCCGAAGCACCGCTTGGTCCAACTAAGGGATTGTCTACATCGCATGCAACTTCTACCTTTAGATCTTTCAGTCTTGGATCAGCATTTTCACTTGAAATCTGCCTTAAATCCAATAAACCTTTGGCACCCCATTCAATCTCTCGACCTTTTTCATCAAGTAATTGAAAGCCTAGGGCTTGCAGCATACCCGCGCCACCGTCATTGGTCGCACTTCCTCCAATTCCCATAATCAGACGAGTACAACCTTCATCCAACACTTTTTTTATCAGTTCTCCTGTTCCAAAGGTTGTCGTATGCATTGGATTTCGTTTATCGTCCGAGACCAAAGGAAGACCTGATGCGCTAGCCATTTCAATGACAGCTGTTTTCTTATCCCCTAAAATTCCATAGAATGCTTCCACTTGATCTCCCACAGGTCCCGTTACAAGTGCATACTTCATCTGGCCACCCGTCGTACTTACCAACGATTCAACTGTTCCTTCTCCACCATCTGCCAAAGGTAACTTTCTCACCTCAGCATTAGGTATAACTCGTTCGATAGCCTGTTCTGCTATTTCACAAAATTCAACCGCCGTTAAACTTCCTTTAAAGGAATCCGGCGCAATTAGTATTCTCATCATGTTCACCTCTATTTCATTGTACAATAAAAAACAGCACAATTTCTTTAGGCTGTTTTTCAAAAATAACATCATTTATTGTGCTATTAGCATAAATCTATCGATACCAAACCAATAAATGTAGGAATATTCGACCTCGCTCATCATGCAGTGGATCCCATGGTAATATCTCTCTTATCTTATTCATTCGAAATTGAATGGTGTTGCGATGCAAATACATTGCTTTCGAAGTTTCCGTTAAGTTCATATTATGTCTTATTAATTCAACGGCTGTATCCAATAATTCTGGCGAATGGCTTAATTGTTCCAAATAGATACCTAAAAAATGCTTTACTGCCTTTTTAGGAATATGTTCAAATAGTAACTCCAAAAAAAAGTCTTCAGCCATCCAAATCCCTTCTAGCTTTTGCTCTTGTTTCTCTAGCAAACGCATAATATGTTTCGCTTCTCGAAAGCTATCCTTTAGCGCCTTGGGCGATTGATAATAAGATCCAATTCCAACAAATAACCGAAGTCCAAACTTCTGATCAAGCTTTCGCTGAAAATGAGTTGCATAAGAATGAAACCATTCCATTGTTTCATCACGATCTTTCGGATGAAAAGCCTTCAAGACGATGAACTGATCGGTTCCGGAATGTCCAATGATATCCTGCTCTGCACTGTAATGAGAATTCATAATCTCTTCCAGCATCGTATCTTTAATGCGGTCAATCGTATATAAGGGATTACGCTCAAGAACTTCCCTCGAGTTCAGCAGACGAAACAATATGGCTCTTCGAGGCACCGATAGATCGAATTCAAGCTGGTCTGCCCAACCTTCAACTTCTTTCCAGCCTGCTGCTCCTTCATACTCCAAAACCTGATTGGTAAAAAGCGTATGTTCATGATGCTTGGCATAAAGCCTCTCCTTGAAAAACTCCTGTTCAAGCATTAATTCCATGACCATTTTTACGATCTTAGCCGGCTTTTCAATTTCATCAGGCTTGCCTGTGATTCCGATAACCCCGCCAATTTTTCCATCATAATAAAAGGGCATATTAATGCCAGCCTTTACACCGTCATGTTTTTCGGCTTCCTCAGCTGCAATGTCGATTCGTCGCTCCTCTTTGATGACCTTGGCAGCAATGGCATGATAGGTACCCAAGCGCTCTTTTGTTCCGCTGGCAATAATTTCGCCCGATTCATTCATCACATTAATATTGTGCCCCAGATTCTCCATGATCTGATCAACAATTTTTTGCGCAATCTCCTGACTTAATAGCATAAGGCACCTCCTTTTTTTATCCTACCATGACGCTTTCAGAAAAAAAAGACTCCTTCTAGGAGCCTGATTCCTCTTTCGTATGAAAAAATTTTCGTGCCGCAGCCGAAGCCAACTTCTTTCGCGCTTTCCACGGTTCAGACCTCTTCAGCAATTCTGAAATAATAATGCGTTGAAATAATTTAGACAAAAATCGCTGAGATGCCGGAACTTTATTCTCCATACTAGCATACAAATCCCGGATGCAGTCCCGTTGGAAATGCAAAATTGATTCCAATTCACCGGAATCAGCATAGTATCCGCAGTGAAAATTCCGTTCAGCAAAAGCCTTCTCCGGAAGCAAAGAAAAATCCAATCCCATTCGCGCAAAATTCTCCCGCAAGAACTCACGATATGATACACGACAGCACGGGCCTCCGCCCAAATTGAAAGTCCGTTGAGACAATTGTTCTTGATGCGACAAAGCTTTGACTAGGGCATAAGCTGTATCCCGTGTGCTGGTTACTTCAATTTCTGTATCTAACGGCATATGGAAAAACAGTGGATCCAGCTTTCGATTTTCACTCATAATCGCAGACAATCGAAAAATCGACCAATCAACCTTTCCATTGCGTACAAGTCTTTCCCCTTCAATTTTTGTCTGCGCATAATAATCACCATCACTAGGCAACAATGGATCACTAACGCGAATCCACGGACTATGCAAGCGGTCACCATAAATCGCCACTGATGAAGCATAAAGGAAAAATAATCCTTCCGTTTCCTTCTCCATTGCTTGCACCAAGTTTCTTGTTCCTTCCACATTGACCTTATGCGCCAAATCCGGCTTTGAATCCGCCAAAGGTGGTAAAACCGCCGCCAAATGAATAACCGCATGGCACTCCTTTACCGCTTCCGTAATTTGATGCTGATTCGTAATATCTCCCCAAATCACTTCCACCCGATTGAAGAACCGTTTCAAGCGACGTTTCGAAAATCGATCTGGCAGACTAAAGACCCTCACAATATAATTGGTCTTATTCAGGAGCATTTCAACAACTTTCAAGCCAACTTCTCCGCTGGCTCCCGTCACCAATATCCGTTTCATATGATCACCTCAATAATAAACGTTCGTTCACTATTGCTTTACCCTATTTCTTTCCCATAAAACGAAAACAGGCCCTCTTTCGAGAGCCTGCGCGGGTGTCACCAATACCTTTTATATACTTTATTTGATCCTAGTTTCTTCTTCATAGAATCGCATTTGCAAATGTCTCAATGTACCATCAAGATCCCAGAAATATTCACAAAGCTCATCTGCAAATAATGGAACTGTAACTTCTTTCAAAGTATCAGGATCAATATACGTAATTGAGAATAAATCTCTGGTGGCATTAACAAACTTCGGTGGCTGCCCAGCTTTTTTTGTCACTGTAACAGATCCTAATGAGAACCACTCGTCTCCGTACTCATCAATAAATCCTGAAGTTAATGTTGATGTTCCAGGTTTGCCCAAAGCCCGAACATAAACCGCATATTTGCTTGTGATCGTTTCTTCATTTGCAACCACATACAGATCATTTGGCAACTGGAATTTTGCTTCACCATCTGTGCCATCTTTGTCCAAAACTCTGAAATCTTCCCCTTGTCCCAGCATAATTCTAGTTGAAGTTTTTCCAGTCGCTTTGTTGAATAAAGCAAAGATCACATGCCCACCCTCTTTATCGGGCTCCATATTCTTTTCAGAAGTACCGATAATATTCAAGGTAAAATGTGGTCCTGCTGGCGCTCCATTGCCCGTAGTTTTAGCAAAGCCAGGAGCAACAATCACTCCCATAAGTAATACAAGAACTAAAATTAAACTTAGCTTTTTCATTTAAACTTCCTTTCATTAAACACCCGCTTAATCTTACAGATGTTTCATTACCCTATTATTGTAAAAGTATTCAAAAATAAACATATGGTATGTTTTGGCAAATTATATGCTTTATCGTGTGAAAAAAATTTCAATGTGCAAGTTCTTGTTAATATACCATTTATCTTGAATTTTTTACAAAAAAAAGCAGCGATTCCGCTGCTTTACAATTCTTTGACATATTTTAACTGTACAATGCCATGTGGATAAACACTGGTCCCTTTCAATTTCCATATGCTTTCCGGTATCCCTGGAATAAACAAGGGAATTCCATTGCCCAACACGATCGGCAATATTGTCACAATCAACTCATCCACCGCATCCGCCACCATAAAGCCGGCAATAATGGTAGCGCCCCCCATCAGCCAGAGATTTTCATTTTCCCTTTCATGAAGAGAATTCACAAATTCAGCAATCGGGGACCGTATATACTGAACGTTTCCTGAAGATTCCTCTTCTTCATAAGAAAATACATAACATGGCCGGTTTCCAAAAGGATAAGCTTGTCCTTTAATAAACTGCTCATAGGTACTGTTCCCAACAACAATGCCATCGATGGTTGACAAAAAATCATAATACCCATAATCTTCGTCATCACGGATTGCCGGCAGCCAATCCACATTGCCGTCTTCTCGGGCAATATACCCATCCAGACTCATTGCAATATAACAAGTAATCTTTCCCCGTTCAATCATAGGAAGCTCCTTTCTCCGTTACTCTACTTCCTATATACCCGATTCTTAGTCTTTATACGGTTTCGCCCAAAGATCACTCACACCATTTGCTTTAGCAATTTGTTTTGACCGATGGTTCAAATATCCTGCCAGCGGACGATATAACAAACGAGGAATCTTTACGGTCATCAGTTCCTGGGCTTCATCTCGGATCTCTCGGCCTTCAACAATATCCTCCACCATAATAGAAAATGCTTCCAAAATTCCCTCGCCGCGTTTGCCCAGTTCTTCAATAGGAATACCATCGAGAATGGCTCCTCCGCCATAACCAATGCCTCCCGCCCAATCACGATGCATTTTCTTTGCATAAATCTGGCAGGCTCCTAAAATTGGATCCAATAACTGTGCATCTGGAAATCCGCATTGGGCTACAGCAAAAAATCTCGCTTGAGGTTTCACACGTAGATTATGCTCCATGCTCTCTTCCATAAACCACAATACCGGATAAGGCAAATAATCGACATAAAGCGGTGTCACTAATCCCAAATAGTCTGCCTCTTCCATTTTACTAAGAATATTGTGCATTGAATCTTTTGAGTGAAATGCATCGATAATATGACAGATTTCTGTTTCAACATGATGATTTTCCGCTTCCGACTGAATGGCTTGAGAGAATCGGTAGGAGGTCTTTTGTTTTCTTGGGCTGCCGTTTAGAATCAGCATTTTTTTCACGCCTCTACCTCCTCAATCATTTCCTGAATCATGGTTCGAACGGTTTGATCTTCCAATCGAGGGCAAAATATCCGATGCGAATAGGCAGGAGACAACATATTCAATGCGTTCCTTTCAACCAACAGTTCAAAATTAATCGCTTCTTCTCCATCGCAATGCTCATAGGTCCCTACCCCTATGATCCGCTTATTGCCGTAACGGGTCGGATGAAGCAGATGATTGTCTACAACACGATACAAAGGCAAGCCCATGGTCATCATCCGATCAACTGCTTTTTTTAAATGTGAACTATAACCGCCAAATTGAATAGGACTAAAAAAAACCATCACATCACAATGCGCCAAGGAACGAAAGATCGGTTCCATATCGTCTTTCAGTACGCATTTTCCCGGTGTTCGCGTCCCGCAGGATCCGCACGAACGACAAGGTAAAATCTTATAATCAGGAAGAAAAAATGTATCAACCTCCCAATTCTGCTTTTGAAACTCTTTAATCATAAGCTCCTTCAGGTGACCTTCCTTTTGATGTCCGTCAAGAACCACAGCATGCATGAAATACCCTCCTTTATCTTTCTACTTCTATTCTATCGAATTTCACCTAAAACAAAAAGTTTTTTTATTATCGGGTATGAATAGATTGAGAGCTTGTCTTTTGTTTAGAAAGGAGGGCACTATGCCCAGATATCGCGTTCATCAATTTCCAATAAAAAAGAAGATCGAAACGGAACCACTTGAAAGTTATTTGAATGGTCTTGAAGGCAAAGTAATTGCCGTCATTCCCAATATTGTACCCCGTATGCATCCTATGGGCGCTACTGCCCGTTACGATTATCTTGTTGTTATTGTCGAACTTAAATAAGCTCTTGATCATCCAAATAAAAGAGACGACACGCCTGTCGTCTCTTTTTCGTTTCACTATACACTTGCTTTCAAGATTGGATTTTCATGATCGGTTATCATCGAATCATAAAACCGATTTAATATTTTCTGCATGGATGTGCCACTTTTTTTCATACCTTTTAAATCTTCAATAATTTGGCCTTCCCGCATCATAATCAGCCGGTTTCCGTAAGTTAAGGCATCTTGCAGATTATGAGTCACCATCATTGTCATAATTCCCTTTTCCTCAACCAAGGCTTGGGTCTTATCCAAAATCAAACGTGCCGTTTTGGGATCCAGCGCAGCTGTATGTTCATCGAGAAGAAGCAGTTGAGGCGTTTTCATTGTCGCCATCACCAAAGCAACTGCCTGTCTCTGTCCACCGGAAAGTTCCTTCATGGGCGTATCCAGTTTATTTTCAAGTCCCAGCCCCAAATCTTTCAACAGTTCGCCATATCGTTGTCTGGCAGATTTGCGTACAGCAAACCGCAGACTGACACGTTCGCCTTTTCGATCCGCCAAAGCCATGTTTTCCAGCAAGGTCATAATACCGACTGTTCCTGCTGCAGGATCCTGATATACCTTGCCAATTCGCGCTTTTTTCAAGTGGGTCGGCATAGACAAAATCGATTGACCATCCAGCAATACATCTCCAGCGTCTGGCTCCATATCCCCAACAATCATCTTAAATAAGGAAGACTTCCCCGCCCCGTTGTTTCCAACGACCGTAACAAATTCCTTTTTGCTTACCTCTAGATTGAGTCCGGAAAATAGCACTTGCTCTCCTTGAATCGTTTGAAATGATTTATGAATCTCTTTAAACTCGAGCATATTTACCTCCCATTCTCTTTTCTAAAATCAAAATCCCCAAAAGGATCAATGCCGTAACTAGTTTAAGATCACCAGGTTCCAAGCCATAATGGATTGCAGTGGCTAAAATGAGTCGATATACAACGCTCCCCACAAGGGCAATCGTTGTTGCACCAATGAATTTAAATCGTCTTAATAGACTTTCTCCAAGGATAATAGACGCCAATCCCGTAACCAAGGTGCCAATTCCCATGCTAATATCTGCAAATCCCTGATATTGTGCCATCAAGCTGCCTGAAAGAGCAACCAAACCATTGGCAATCCCTAGGCCTATAATTTTAAAGTTTCCAGGATTCACGCCCAGACCTTCAACCACTTTTGTATTGTCTCCCAATGCGCGAAGTACAAATCCGGCATGTGTTTTCAAGAACAAATCCAAAAGAAGCTTAGCCGCAATGGCAAACAAAAGAATTTTTATTAAATGCCCGTTTTTTGCAGCGAATAAATGATCTACCGTAAAAAGCGGAATATTGGGTCTTCCCATCACGCGAAGATTCACACTATACAATGCAATCATCACGAGTATACCGGCCAGAATCCCGTCTACCTTTCCTTTGGCATGAATGACACCCGTTACTGCTCCTGCAAGAAAACCTGCGCCAGTAGCCGCCAGTATGGCTACAAATACCGATCCGCCATGAATCAAGATACTTGCAGCTACAGCAGCGCCCAATGCAAAACTTCCGTCTACTGATAGATCAGGAAAGTTCAAAATGCGGAAGCTGATAAGAATGCCCACTGCCATGATGCCAAAAATCAATCCCTGTTCCAATATTGATAGAAAATCCATAATCCCACTCCTACTCGCTAATCCTACTCAGCCAATTTGGCTTGAATCTCTTCCGGTACTTCAAGGCCAAAGAATGACAAGGCCTCTTCATTCACCTTCAGCAAAGATTCCTGCGCTGTTTCAAATGGAATCTCGTCCACTGTTTCTCCTCGTAAAATTCTTGCAACCATCTTTCCAGTCTGAACACCTACTTGGTAATCGCTGGCTGCGTTCATAGCAATCGCGCCCTGATCAACAAATGCTTCAACCGCACCAAGGATTGGAACGCCTGCTTCATTGGCTTTTTCAACGACTACAGGATATGCAGAAGCAACCATATTGTCTTGGTGGGTGTACATTGCGTCAACCTTTGGCAACAATTGATCCATAGCTATTCCAATTTCATTTGTAGAGGTAATAACCACAGTTTCAAGCTTCATGCCCATCTCTTCTGCAACCGCTTTTGCTCTTTCTACTAAGAATACGGAGTTTGCTTCTGAAGTGTTATACACCATACCGATCGTCTTTACTTCAGGTACCAAGGCCTGCAGCAATTCAAACTGTTGCTCTGCTGGGGACAAATTGCTTACACCGGTCATTCCAGGTCCAATCAGTCCAGCGCCTTCCGGATTGGTAACAGCTGAGAAAACCACTGGAATATCTTCAATCACATTTTTCATCGCCTGAGCACTCGGTGTTGTGATCGCAATAATCAAATCTTTCTTCTGTGATTGGAACTCTTGCGCAATCATTTGCGTGTTCTCAATCGCACCTTGCGCATTTTGAAAATCAAGTACAATTCCTTCTCCATCTACATATCCTTCCGCTTCCAGCTGATCGATAATTCCCTGGCGGATCTCATCCAGCGATGGATGTTCAACAATTTGTGTAATGCCAATTTCAATCGGTTGTACTTCTGCATCAACCGCAGGTTTTGCTGCACAACCTGCCAACATACCTACTAACATCATTAATCCCATTCCTAGCCCTATCACTTTTTTCATCTTCATCATTTACTCCTCCCTTAATAAAAAAAGAGCCTACCCCTACGGGTAGACTCAAAATCTACATCATTACTTTTTCAAGTATAAAAAAAACCCGCACGCAAGGCACAGGTTCTTCATTCTCATTCAATAAATCAATTATACGGCAAAAAAACGAACCTGACCCATGTTATCAGCTTTTCTTGTGTGTTCATTCATTTGCCAACGCCAAGATTTCATAGTCAGTGTCATCGCTTTTTCCTCCTTCAAAGATTTATCGTAAGTATAACGAGATTTTTTTCATTCGTCAAGCATAAATTTTACTTTTTCTTAATAGGTATCCAAACTTCGCAGTAGTAATCTTCAGCACTTGTATCGCCTGACGGATACATTTCCACTTCCGGAGCATCCGCATGCTCATATCCTGTAGATGGGAACCATTCAGAGAAAATTCGCTCGGTCACAGACTGAATAGCCCCTGGCAGTGGCCCAACCGACTCAAAAATTGCCCATGTTTGAGCAGGAATTTGACGAACAGCCATGCCTGCCTTGGCCCGATCTCCTTCAACTGCAATCATATAGGTGAATTCTGATTGGTCTTCATCCATATCCGCACAAATGCCAAGGAAGCCCATCTCTCCTACCTCTTGTACCATTAACTTGCCTGCTGAAGTTTCCCAAATCTCATTCCAAAATTGCGGAATCACCACAAAGTTCTGTCCATCCACTGTGGAAACACGCCGCTCAAGGCCCATAACTTCAAATGCTCCCTTTTCCTCAATCCGATACTTCATAGCTGTTTCTCCTTTGATATGAATTTGAAAGGACATTCGAGGAATCGCTTTCAATTGCACACCCGGTTTCTTGGCTTCAGAAGGTGTGACACCATGCAGTTTCACAAATGCTTTTGAGAAAGATTCTGGCGTTTGATATCCATACTTCAAAGCTACATCCAGAACCTTTTTCTTATCCTGTTGGAGCTCTTGCGCCGCAAGTGTCAAACGTCTCTTTCTAACATATTCCGCTACCGTAATGCCCGTCACCATATGAAAGAGCCGCTGGTAGTGATACTTTGATGTGAAGGTACGTTTGGCCGCTTCCTCGATCTCAACTTCTCCCGCCATATGATCTTCCAGATAAGCAATGCTTTGATTCAATTGTTCCAAAAAACTCATTCTCTGCCCCCTCAAAACAAGTCTACTATTTCAGCAAGCTAAAAACCTGTCTTTCCGTGCTAAACTTCAACCGATTCAAATGAGATTTCCAGTAATCGATGGCTTGCCATCATGCCTGCCTTTTCTAATGTTTTCTTCGACGCACGATTGTCAAAATCACATGCCGCATTGGCTACAAGACCACGCTTTTTCGTCTCTGCCAGCAAGCATGAAACCGTATAGGTTGCGAGTCCTTTTCCTCGATATTCAGGATGGGTTGCCATCCCCAAATCTGAATAGTTTGGTGTGTTTTCATCAACCCGCAACTCACCCATGCAAAGAACAAAATCCGCCTTGGCAAGCACAAACAACCCCTTATTATCGTATAAATTTTTTAAATACCCCTCATAGGGTTCTCCAACAATCGCCTTGCAAGCTTCAATTTCAATTTGGTCAGCCAAACGGAATATGAGATCAGATGCAGGACTTTCCAGCTTCAAAAAATCTTGCTGCGGCTCAAACAAATAGGACTCAATCCTGATTGCCTTCTGGTATTCCAAGCAAAGCGAAAGGAATGGAATTTGGCGAGTTGAAACCAGGGCTCTTTTGATTCGATTTTCTTCAATCATCTCTTCCAGCCAAGCTTGAGAAAGCCCCATATGCGCTTCATGAAACTCCCATAAAACAAGTGTTTTTTCCTCATCAATCATACAGGTCCCAATCGATTTGGCTTCAAGAACAACTTCATAAGCATCTGCATTTTTGACTACTACCTTCCGGTAATAATCATCCACTGTATGATTCAAATTCTGAAAATACGCATGTACAAACTGATCAGTTTCTTGCCCCGATAACGATTTCAATGAAAATTTCATAGCCTCACACTCCTTTAGTAGACATGGGCGTCACCGCCCATGCCCCTACACAGAACCGTACGTGCCCTACTAAGGCATACGGCTCTT